>Ga0209963_1000056_pt1 | contig 543379 bp, 492 predicted proteins | sample ThiBio_1000_biof_2_FD_183957 | JGI IMG/M metagenome (GOLD analysis project Ga0209963, IMG submission 183957) | Wastewater bioreactor microbial communities from Cape Town, South Africa - Thiocy_cont_1000_biof (SPAdes) | ecosystem: Engineered > Bioreactor > Thiocyanate-remediating >...
AACACGCTATTCTGGTGCGCCACGGCGTTGCTCCTCGCTGATGCCTCGATTCGCTGTCACCCGAACCGAAGCCAGTAGAATCAACGCCGTGGTAGAAGTACAGCAAAATCGAACCGGACAGCCGTGGGTCGAGCCCGGCGATGACGGCGAGTGGCAGTGGCGGTGGCAATGCCCTCAGCACCTACCCCGCCCGCAGGCATGCCCGCATGTAGGGCGCGAAATGCCGCGCGTTGGACGTGGGCAGGTCCTTGACCTTCGCCGCCTCGTCGAACCGTCGCAGCTGCACCGCCGCCGCCGCATGCGGGCCCGCCGCGAAGGCTGCGGCCTCCTCCGCCGACATCGGACCGCCCTGCAGCCGCAGGCTGAGCACGCTGTCCTGCGACAGCCGTCCGAAATAGCCGGGCTCGACCGCGCACAGATACCGCTTCGCCGCGACGTGCAGCCGCACCGGCTCCGTGACCTCGGGGCCGAAGAACCGCACGAGGAAATCGTGGCCCAGCGCCTCGTGCCGGTCGTCGATCCCCTCGGCCGCCGGGTTCTCCCCCAAATCGTGCACCATGTGGCCGATATCGTGCAGCAGCGCCGCCGTGATCAGCGCCGCGTCGCACCCACCCTGTTCGGCCAGCAGCGCCGCCTGCAGGGCATGGGCGCGCTGGTTGAGGTCATGCAACCCGTACTGCTTCCCGCCCTTTCCCTCGATCAGGTCGGCCAGCATCTCCACCGGATCCTGCTGCATCGGCACCCTCCTTCGCCGCGGGCAATCTAGCGGCGCGGGCGGCGGCTGGGCAAAGTCGCCGGACCGCCCCAATCCGCGCGCGGGACGCACAGGAGCCGCAGAATGCTGGACCAGACGATCGATTGTGTGGTGACGGACGCGACCGGCGCCCGCCCGCTGCATCCCATCCGACCGGCCGGCCTTGCCGAGGCGCTCGAGGCGCTGCCGCCCGCGCAGGCCGGCTACCTGCGCGATATCGGCTTCAAGGCCGCCGCCGGAGAACTGGTCCTGCTTCCCGGCGATACCGGCCTCGCCGCCGCGGTGTTCGGCCTGGGCGAGGATCCGAGCCCGTTCCCGTTCGGCGCGCTGCCGACCCGCCTGCCCGACGCGACGACCTGGGCGCTGCAGCCCGGCGCCTACGACGCGGACACCGCCGTGCTGGGCTTCTGCCTCGGCGCCTACCGCTACACGGCGCTCAAGCCCACCGACCGGACGCTCGCGCGACTGGTCCTGCCCGCGGGCGGAGCGCCGCGCAGCCTGTCCCAGGCGGCCGCCACCTGGATGGTGCGCGACCTGATCAACACGCCCGCCAACCTCCTCGGCCCCGTCGAACTCGCCACGCTCGCGGCGGATCTCGGCCGGCGCCACGGCGCGACCGTCACGGTTGCCGAGGGCGAGGCGCTCGACCGCGACTATCCCACCGTCGCCGCCGTGGGCCGCGGCTCCGCCCGCCCGCCGCGCGTCACCACCTTCCACTGGCGCGGCAGCGCCGCGCACGACACCGCGCCGCTCCTGTCGCTGTGCGGCAAGGGCGTGTGCTTCGACAGCGGCGGCTACGACCTCAAGCCCTCGGCCGGCATGCTGCGCATGAAGAAGGATATGGGCGGTGCCGCCACCGTGCTGGGACTCGCGCGCATGATCATGGAAGCGGACCTGCCGATCCGCCTCGCCGTCCGGGTCGGCTGCGTCGAGAACTCGGTCTCCGGCAACGCGATGCGCCCGCTCGACGTGATCCGCACCCGTAGCGGCCGCACGGTGGAGGTCGGCAACACCGACGCCGAGGGCCGGCTCGTGCTCTGCGACCTGCTGGCCGAGGCCTGCGAGGAAGCGCCCGCCCTGCTGGTCGACTGCGCGACGCTCACCGGCGCCGCCCGCGTGGCCCTGGGACCCGAACTTCCCGCGCTGTTCTCGAGCGACGATGGCTGGGCGGATGCGGTGATGCGCAGCGGCCTCGGCGTGCACGACCCGGTCTGGCGGCTGCCGCTCTGGGCCGGCTACGCATCGTGGCTGTCCAGCCCCGTGGCAGAGATGAACAATGTTTCATCCAAGCCCTATGCTGGGGCAATAGTGGCAGCGTTATTCTTGCAACGTTTTGTTTCGATAGAGATCAACTGGTTGCATCTGGACCTGTACGCCTGGAACGATCAGACGACGCCGGGCCGGCCGGAAGGCGGTGAGGCAATGGCGATGCGGGCATTGTTCGCAGCCGTGAATGAACGGTGGAATTGAACCGCCGGGTTTGATGTATCACCGAAGCGTGAATGGGTAATCGCGGGTTCTGGTATCGCAATAAAGTTGACATCGTAGCGTCCGATGCTATTTGATTTCGAGGTGCGGCCGATCCGACCGTGCACAGGAAGGGGATCCCTCATGGCTACCGCGCAGACCGCAGACCAGCTCGTCGGCATCCTCCGGGAAACCGTCGTGGCCCTGGTTCGACGTGACGGTCCCGACCTGTCGGCCCGCCAACTCGGCGTGTTCCTCACCTGCTACCTGCGGGACGGCGGCCACACCGTCCGTGGCCTCGCCGCCGAGTTGAACGTCTCCAAGCCGGCCATCACCCGCGCGCTCGACCGGCTGGGCGAACTCGACCTCGCGCGCCGCAAGATCGACCCGCTGGATCGCCGCAGCGTGCTCGTGCAGCGCACGCTGAAGGGCGCCGCCTTCCTCCGCGACCTCCGCTCCATCATGGGGGAGGCAGGTGCGCACATGAAGAAAAACCCCGCCCCGGCTCCGCGCGAGGCCGGATCGGCCCGGCGCGCCAGCGCCTGACCGACCGAGGCGGGTCGCCCCGGCCCGCCCCCGCGATGCCACGACGCCGGCGGAGGTCCCGCCGGCGAAGTCGTTTCTGGAGCGTTATCCCGCACCCGCTTCACCCCCGCACGGGAGACGCGGTAGGAGGACCAGCGCGGCCGCCGCCCGGGAGCCGCCGCCACCGCCCAGGAGACGACCGCATGAGCGCCCGCCCGATCGGCCCCGCCTCCTCCGTCCCCGCGCGCCTTCCACCCCCGCACGCACCGGCGACGGGGGCCTGACCATGGCCGAGACCCCGACCTACGCCGTCCCGTCCGGCTTCCTCGGCGTGACCCGGCGCGACCCCGCCGCCCGCTTCGTCGTGGCCGGCGTGCCGCTCGATATCGGCACCACCAACCGATCCGGCACCCGGGACGGACCGGCCGCGATCCGCCGCGCCAGCCGCATGCTGGTGGATGGCGACCATCCCCAGGCCTGGATCGATCCCGCGGCGCTGGACCTCGGCGATGTCGGGGACCTGCCGCTCGCCCTCGGCGACATTCCCGGCAGCCTCGCGCGCATCCAGGCGGAGGCCGCCGCCTTCGGCCACCTGATCACGCTGGGCGGCGAGCACGGCATCACGCTCCCGCTGCTGCGCGCGCTGGCCGGACGAATCGGCGAGCCGATCGGGCTCGTGCATTTCGACGCCCATGTCGACACGTGGCCGGACAATTTCGGCCAGGTCTATGCCCACGGGTCGGTGTTCCATCACGCGATCCAGGAGCGGCTGGTCGATCCGACCCGCATGATCCAGATCGGCATCCGCTCCCCGGTGCAGCGCAGCGTCTGGGACTGGACGCTGGGACAGGGGGTCACGATCCTGTCCGCACAGGACGTCCACGCCGCCACGCCCGACACGGTCGCCGCGCGCATCCGCGACGTGGTCGGCACGGCGCCCGCCTATCTCAGCTTCGATATCGACGCGCTGGATCCCGCCTTCGCGCCCGGCACCGGAACGCCGGAGATCGGCGGGCTCGCCTCCTGGCAGGCACAGGCGATCCTCCGCCGCCTGCGCGGCCTCGATTTCCGCGGCATGGACGTGGTGGAAGTCGCTCCCGCCTACGATACCGCCGAGATCACCGCCCTGGCCGCGGCGACGGTCGCGTGGGAGTACCTGGCCCTCATGGGCGGCGCAGCAGGCTGAGGCGGGCGGTCGCCCCGCCGCCCTCCTCCAGAGCCCGCCATGGCTCCAAGCACCTTCCGGCCGAGGCTGCGGAGACCGGCGCCTACGGCTTGGTCGGGCTGGCCGGCGCGCCCGGCGCGGCCCCCGCGGATGGGCCGCTGGGCGTCCGCAGCTCGACCGGCCCCTTGTAGTTCTCGTTCAACTGGCCGCGGTTGAGGTTGTCCACGCGCGAGTCGCCCGTCTTATTGCCGGCGTCGTTCCGCTTGTCGACGTTGTTGTACGGGTGATCGGCGTTCGCCGCGAACGCGGGGGCGGCCAGGCCGATCAGCAGGGCCGCCACGGGGGCGGCCAGCAGCGCGGATCGAGACATGCAAACTCCTCCTGAAATGCTCCGGCGGCCGAAACGCCGCCGATCCGTTTCCGTGCCATCACGAACGTCGGAGCCGCGTCACGGGCCGCAGGAGCCGGTCGGGGAAGCCATGCGTGCAGCGCGGCGATCCATGCGCAATTCACATGCCTCTCTGGGCGACCCCACCCCTATATCGCGCTCCTCGCTCCGCCATCCTGGTGGGGCGGTGACGCTTCGCACGTGCCGCGAGCCCTCCTGGCCGCTGCTGCCGGTTCGCCCTCCCCGGGGCCTCCCGGCAGATCACGCCAAGGGCACAGCAACGACGGAAAACGCGTCCTTTTCGATGGATCCGGCCTCGTGGGCCGGAGTCGTTAGGGAAACGGCTATGTCCGCTTGCACCGCGATGCGAAGTACCAGCCGCATCGTCTGATCCGTATCGCCGCGCCACCGCGCGCGATCCGCATCTCCATCCCCGTTCCGGTCACCCCAGGTGCGTCCGCAAGCGCGCCTGCGTGTTCGCGAGGATACCGCGATGTCCGTGCTGCGCACCCGTTCCGCCGTGTCGCCCCTGCGCCGGCGCTTCACCGACCTGCCGCTCCGCCTGCCGACCGTCGACGCCGTCGTCGCGGCCGAACGGCCCGAGGAGCCGCTGCACTGCCTCCGCCCCGCGGTGGTGGCCGAGACCGCGCGCACCTTCCTGGGCGCGTTCCCCGGCGACGTGATGTACGCCGTGAAGTGCAACCCCGATCCGGCCATGCTCCGCGCCCTGGCGGACGGTGGCGTGACGCAGTTCGACTGCGCCTCGCTCCCCGAACTGCGCCTGGTCCGCAGCATGTTCCCCGACGCCGGCCTGCACTTCATGCACCCGGTCAAGGCGCGCGGCGCCATCCGCGAGGCCTGGGCGGCGCTGGGCGTGCGCACCTTCGTGCTCGACAGCGCGGAGGAGCTCGCGAAACTGCGGACCGAGATCGGCGCGACCGGCGTGCCCGGCCAGCCGGACCTCGTCGTGCGTCTCGCGCTGCCGAAGGGTGACGCGCGGCTCGACCTGTCCGGCAAGTTCGGCGCCGCCCCCGACCTCGCAGCGGCCCTGCTGCGCGCCGCCCGCCCGCTCGCCCGCAAGCTCGGCGTCAGCTTCCATGTCGGCTCGCAGTGCCTCGATCCGCTCGCCTGGCGCGACGCGCTCGCGCTCGCCGGGACGGTGATCCGCGCGGCCGGCGTGCCGGTCGAGATCGTCGATGTCGGCGGCGGCTTCCCGGTCGCCTACCCCGACCAGGAGCCGCCCCCGCTCGGCGCCTTCCTCGCCGAGATCGAGGCCGGGTTCGAGGCGCTCGACCTGCCGGACGCGGAGCTCTGGGCCGAACCGGGCCGCGCGCTCGTCGCCGGTGGTGCGTCGGTCGTCGTGCAGGTGCAGCACCGCCGGGACGGCGCGCTGTTCATCAACGACGGCGTCTACGGGTCGCTGTCCGACGCGGGCGCGCTCGCCTTCCGCTACCCGGTGCGGTGCATCCGACCCGGCGTGGCGACGGGCACCGGCGTGGCGACGGGCACCGGCGTGGTGGCGGGCACCGGCGTCGCGGCGGACGTCACGCCAGCGCACGACGGACCCGAACTGCCGTTCTCCTTCTTCGGTCCCACCTGCGACAGCGCCGACGTGATGCAGGGCCCGTTCCTGCTGCCCGCCGACATCGCCGAGGGGGACTGGATCGAGATCGGCCAACTCGGAGCCTACGGCGCCTGCCTGCGCACGGCGTTCAACGGGTTCGACCAGGCGCGGATCGTCGAGGTCGGCGACCGGCCGATGCTCGAGACGGCCGGTTATCAGCCGATCGTCACGCAACGCGCCGCCTAGGGCGTGATCGGCGGAGGCGCCCGCGCCGCCGCCTGATCACGCGCGCGCCCAAGAGCCGCGTATACACCACGCGACCTGAAAGGATCCTGCGATGAAACACGTCGCCTTCCGCGGCCGTCTCGTCATGCTCGGCTGCGGCTCCATCGGCCAGGGCGTGCTGCCCCTGATCCTGCGCCACATCGACATGCCGGTCGCGCACATCCACGTCGTGACCGGCGATGCCCGCGGCGCGCAGGTCGCGCAGGACTACGGCGTGCCGTTCACCGTCGCGCCGATCACGCGCGACAATCTGCGCGACGTGCTCATGCCGCTGCTGGGCGAGGGCGACTTCCTGCTCAACCTGTCGGTCGACGTCTCCTCGGTCGCGCTGATCGGCCTGTGCCGGGAGCTGGGCGCGCTGTATCTCGACACCTGCATCGAGCCCTGGGCCGGCGGCTACACCGACCCGGCGCTGACGCCCTCCCAGCGGTCCAACTATGCCCTGCGTGAATCGGCGCTCGCGCTGGCGACGCCCGGCGCCGCGCCCACCGCCGTGCTGACGCATGGCGCCAATCCCGGCCTCGTCTCGCACTTCGTCAAGCAGGCGCTGCTGGACGTCGCGCGCGACACCGGCCTGGGCGCCACGGTGCCGACGGATCGCACCGGCTGGGCCGCGCTGGCCCAGCGCCTGGGCGTGAAGGCGATCCACATCGCCGAACGCGACACCCAGACCGCGAACTGCCCCAAGGAACGCGGCGAGTTCGTCAACACCTGGTCGATCGACGGCTTCGTCGGCGAAGGCTGCCAGCCCGCCGAACTCGGCTGGGGCAGCCACGAAGCCGCGCTGCCGCCCGATGGCCGGCGGCACGAGTTCGGCTGCGACGCGGCGATCTACCTGATGCGCCCCGGCGCCTCCACCCGCGTGCGGAGCTGGACGCCGCTGGAAGGCCCGTATCTCGGCTGGCTGATCACGCACAACGAGTCGGTCTCGATCGCCGACTACTACACCGTGCGCGACGGCAGCCGCGTCGCCTACCGGCCGACCGTCCATTACGCCTACCACCCGTGCGACGATGCCGTGCTGTCGCTGCACGAGATCGCCGGCAAGAACTGGCAGATGCAGCCGGCGCAGCGACTGATGATGGACGAGATCGTCTCCGGCATCGACGAGCTGGGCGTGCTGCTGCTGGGCCACGAGAAGACCGCGTACTGGTACGGCTCGCGCCTCTCGATCGAGGACGCGCGCCGCCTCGCACCGCACAACAACGCCACCAGCCTGCAGGTGACGGCCGCCGTGCTCGCAGGGCTCGTGTGGGCGATCGAAAACCCGCGCGCCGGCGTGGTGGAGGCCGACCAGCTCGACCACCGCCGCATCCTGGAGGTCGCCGGCCCCTATCTGGGCGAAATGGTCGGCGTCTATTCCGACTGGACCCCGCTGCAGGACCGGGAGCGTCTGTTCCCGGAAGACGTCGATCGCGACGATCCCTGGCAGTTCCGCAACGTCCGGGTGTCCTGAACCGCGCGCGGCGGGCGGTTCCCCTCCCCGCCGCGACGCGCCCGCCCGCCATCGCGGGGATCGCGCGCCCCACGCGGGCGCGCTGCGTCAGCCGGAAGGTCAGGCTGCCGCGGCGCGCTCCAGCCCTGCCACCACCCGGTCCTTCCCGGCGAGCTTGGCGCGATACATCAGCGCGTCCGCGGCCGACAGGATCGCGCCCAGATCGCGCGGGCGGTCGAAGAACTGGATCGCGCCGATCGAGACCGTCACCGGCCAGCCCTGCTCCGCCATGCCGGCGGCCACCGCCGCGCGCACATGTTCACCGAGGGCGGCCAGGGCGTCGTAGTCCAGCCTCGCCGGCAGGACGATGAACTCGTCGCCGCCGATCCGCGCCGTGAGGTCCCGCGGCCCGACCGTGGCGCCCAGGATCTCGGCGACCCGGCGCAGCACCACGTCACCGGCCGCATGGCCGTGCAGGTCGTTCACCCGCTTGAACCCGTCGAGATCCAGATAGAGCAGCGACAGCGGCACCCAAGGGCCGCGCAGCCGCTCCTCCAGCGCATGCAGCAGGGCGGCCCGATTGGCGAGGCCGGTGAGCGCATCGGTCATCGCGAGCTGGCGGACCTGGATCATCGCCCGGTGCAACTCGAGCGTCGTCATCACCGTCCGCGCGAGCGAAACCAGCGTCTCGAGTTCGTCGGCCGACAGGGTGCGGCTTTCGGAATCCGTCACGCAGAGACTGCCCAGCGCATGCCCGTTGGGCGCAACCAGCGGAACGCCGGCGTAGAAGCGCACGCCGGGATCGCCGACCACCAGCGGATTGTCGGAAAACCGCGGATCGCGATGCGCGTCCGGCACCACGAGCGGCGTCTCGCCGAGGATCGTGTGCGCGCAGAACGCATGGTCGCGGGGCGTCTCTTCGACCGGCAACCCGACCTTCGCCTTGAACCACTGGCGGTCGGCATCGACCAGCGACACCGCGGCCATTCGCGTTCCCAGCAGCCGCGCCGCCAGGCGCGCGATGTCGTCGAAGCTCTGCTCGCAGGCCGTGTCCAGGATGGCATACGACCGCAGCGTCGCGAGACGCTCGATTTCATTCGCGGGAATCGGAGCGGGTTGCATCGCGCTCTCCTCGAGCTCGGCGGAATACGATCGTAGCGGCTCTTACTGGCAAGCCGTTCGCGAGATCAAATGTTTCCACCCGAGCACGATGCAATACAGGGTGGCATTCCGACATTCGTCGTGGGGACCGGCCGGGGCGCGGGACCTACTCGACCCGCAGCGCCGCGCGCAGGTCCGTCACGGCCGCGGGATCCTCGCGCGCGGCGAGCCGTGCGCCCGAGAGCATGGCGAAGCGCTGCAGCAGCGCGCGGCGGCGGGCGGGGGGCAGCGGATGGCGGGGCGCTTCCTGCAGCAGGTCGGCGTCCAGCTCCGCGGCGACGATCCAGCCGGTTTCGGCAGGCAGCAGCGTGCGCGGGAAGTCGGCGTCCACGGCGAAATACAGCGCGTCGGAGAAGTCCCGGTACTCCGGCCATTTCAGGTCGGTCAGGAAGTCTCGCGGACCCGACTTCACCTCGATGCAGGCGAAGCACCCATCCGGCTGCAGCGCCAGGATGTCGGCGCGGCGGCCGTTCGGCAGCGGCACCTCGTGCAGCGGCACCCAGCCCAGCCGCAGGCACAGCCGCGCCGCGGCCCGCCGGATCATCGCGGCGCGTTCCGGGAAGCTCAGCCCCTCGGTCATCCGAGAAGGGCGTCGATGGCGCGGGCGAGGCGGACGTCCCGGTCGGTGAGCCCGCCGGCATCGTGCGTGGTCAGCTCGATCCGCACGGTGTTCCACACGTTCGACCAGTCCGGATGATGGTCGAGCGTCTCGGCCAGCAGGGCGACCCGGGTCATGAAGGCGAACGCCGCGCTGAAATCGGCGAAGCGGAACTCCCGCCGGATCGCGTCGCGGTCCTCCGCCACCGTCCAGGCGGGCAGCAGGGTGGGCAGGCCGGTGCGTTCGGCCTCGGTCAGGCGGGTCGCCATGCTCCGTCTCCCGTCAGCGGCGCGGCTCCACGTCGGGCAGCAGCGCGGTCATCAGCCCGATCAGCGGCAGGAAGGAGCAGAGCTTGTACACGGTGTCGATGCTGGTCCAGTCCGCGATCTCCCCCAGCGCGGCCGCGCCGAGGCCGCCGAGACCGAAGGAGAAGCCGAACATCATGCCGGCGACCATGCCCACCCGGCCCGGCATCAGCTCCTGCGCGTAGACCACGATCGCCGAGAAGGCGGAGGCCAGGATGAGGCCGATGACGATCGTGAGGACCGCGGTCCAGAACAGGCTGGCGTAGGGCAGCATCAGCGCGAACGGGAAGGCGCCCAGGATCGAGAACCAGATCACCGGCTTGCGCCCGAACCGGTCGCCGATCGGCCCGCCGGCGAAAGTGCCGACCGCGACGGCCCCCAGGAAGGCGAACAGCAGGAACTGCGCGTCCTGCACCGAGAGGTGGAACTTCTGGATGAGGTAGAAGGTGTAATAGGAGCTCAGGCTCGATGTGTAGACGTTCTTCGAGAACATCAGCACCAGGATCACCGCCAGCGCGCCGACCACCTTGCCGCGCGGCAGCGGCGAGGGCGCGGCGACGCTGGGCTGCCGCCGCCCGCGCCGGGCCGCCATGGCGGGATGCCGGCTGTACCACAGGCTGACATTCGCCAGCAGGACGATCGCGAGCAGCGCGGCGGCGGAGAACCAGGCGATGCTGGTCTGGCCACGCGGCACCACGATGAAGGCGGCGAGCAGCGGGCCGATCGCCGATCCCGTGCTGCCGCCCATCTGGAACAGCGACTGCGCGAAGCCGTAGCGCCCGCCCGAGGCCATGCGCGCCACGCGCGACGACTCCGGATGGAACACCGAGGAGCCGACGCCCACCATCGCCGCCGCGAGCAGGATCAGCGGGTAGGAGCCTGCGACCGACAGCAGCAGCAGGCCGGCCAGGCTGCAGCACATCGCGATCGGCAGGGAGAAGGGTTGCGGCCGCTTGTCCGTCACCATCCCCACGACCGGCTGCAGCATCGACGCGGTCAGCTGGAAGGCGAGCGTGATCAGCCCGACCTGGCCGAAATCCAGGTGATACGAGTCCTTCAGGATCGGGTAGAGCGCCGGAACCAGCGACTGGTTCATGTCGTTCAGAAGGTGACAGACGCTGAGCGACACGAGGATGGCGAGCGTTGTGCCGGCCTCGGCGGACGCAGGTGCCGCGCCGGTTCCCGGCGGCACCGCAGCGGCGGCCATGGAGGAGACGGCGGGCTGGGACGCAATGACGTTCTCGCTCAAGCCTGGATCCTCCCTGGGCCGCGGAGCCGGCGACTATGAGCGTCGACGCGGCTCCGCACCTATGCGTTGGACGTGTGGCTGCTACCCGCATTGTGGCAAACGTTGCACCGTCCGCGCTAAAATCCGCCGCATTCAGTGTGAAAATTCACTGCGTCGCGCATCGGCTTTCCCATTCCCGACGTCGCGGACGATTGCAGGAGGCGACCGATGGGCGGGCGGCGGAGAGAGGCCTACAGCGCGCGGGCATTTTTCGTTTCAGTGGCATGGATCGTCATGCTGCTGGTCTGCTATTGGGTGCTCTCCGCCTGGCCGGTCCTGCCCCGCCTGATCACCTCCGCGTTCGCGACGATCGAGTGATCCGCTGGACCGGAAATCAACTGCGACGTGCGGCCCACGTGCCTCACTCCCGAGATCGCGAGGACGCTCCCCGTTTTCTGACCAGCGTATCGGTTGTGTCTGACGGGTAACGTCGCCAAGACGGTGAAGGCGCAGCTCGCGCCGCCCCGTCCCGGAGCCGCGCCCCAGTGACACTTCCGCAAATCGAGTCGCTGGCGATCATCGCCGGCATGCTCCTGCTGTTCCTCTCGGACAGACTTCGTTACGATCTCGTCGGCGCCACCGCCCTCTCCGTCGCCGCATTGCTGGGTGTCGTGCCCGCGGACAAGGCGTTCGCCGGCTTCTCCAGCCCGGTCATCATCATCATCGCCTCCGTGCTGGTGATCAGCCGCGCCGTCGCCGTCTCCGGCCTGATCGAGATGTGGATGCGGCGCATCCTCCGGCGCCTCGATTCCACCACGCTGCAGGTCGGCGCCCTCACCGCGGCCGTCACCTTCCTCTCGGCCTTCGTCAAGAACGTCGGCGCGCTCGGCGTCTTCATGCCGGTCGCGATCCAGGCGGCCGAACAGCGCAAGCGGCCGGTCTCGCGCTACCTGATGCCACTCGCCTTCGGGTCGCTGATCGGCGGCACCATCACCCAGATCGGCACCTCGCCGAACATCCTGATCTCCGAGGTGCGGCAGCAGGTGGTCGGCAAGCCGTACGGCCTGTTCGACTACACCTCGATCGGCCTGCCGCTCTCCGTCGTCGCGATCGCATTCCTCGCGCTCGGCTGGCGCCTGCTGCCGGCCAATCGCCGCGGCCAGCGTTCGGCGGAGAAGCGGTTCTCGATCGAGGACTACACGAGCGAGGTGCTGCTGCCCGACGACTCGCCGATGGTCGGCAAGACCGTGGGCGAGCTCGAGGCGATGGGCGAAGGCACGATGTCGGTGGCGGCCATCATCCGCGAGGAATCGCACCGCTACGTGCCCCGCAGTCACTGGACCCTGTTCGCCGCCGACGTGCTGGTGCTGCAGGGTGATCCGGCCGCGCTGCAGCCGGTGATCGACCAGGCCGGGCTGGAACTGCTGAACGCGGAACAGCTCGAGCAGCTCCGCCCGCACGGCAAGGAGGACGACCTCGAAGCCGTCGAGGCGGTGGTCGGGCCGACCTCGCTGCTGATCGGACGCACGCCGAAGGGGCTGCATCTGCGCCAGACCTACGAGGTGAACGTCATCGCCGTCCGCACGAACCGGCGCGCGGCGCAGCGCCTCTCCGAACGTCGGTTCGAGCCGGGCGACATCATCGTGCTGCAGGGGCGGACCACGGCCCTGGGCGATGCGCTGGAGCGTCTGTCGCTGCTGCCGCTGGCGGAGCGCAATCTCGCCATCGGCCGCCCGCGCACCCGCGCGCTGCCGCTGCTGATCCTGGGCGCCGCGCTGGTGGCGATCACCGCCGGCTGGGTGAACGTGGAGGTGGGCTTCTTCGTCGCCGCCACGGTGATCCTGCTGCTGCGCCTGATCACCGTGCGGGAGGCCTACGAGGCGATCGACTGGCCCGTCATCGTGATGCTGGGCTGCCTGATCCCGGTCGGCGAATCGCTGAAGGACACCGGGACCGCCAAGCTGCTGGCCGATGGGCTGACGGTGGTGGCGGCGCAACTGCCGGGCACGCTCGCGGTCGGGCTGATCCTGGTCGTCTCGATGCTGGTGACGCCCTTCCTGCACCATGCTGCCGCGGTGCTGGTGATGGGGCCGGTCGCGGCGGTGGTGGCGAAGAATTTGGGCTTCGGCCCCGATCCGTTCCTGATGGCGGTCGCGTTCGGGGCGGCCTGCGACTTCCTGACGCCGATCGGCCACCAGAACAGCACGCTGGTCATGCGCCCCGCGGGCTATCGCTTCGGCGATTACTGGCGCCTGGGACTGCCGCTGTCCGTGCTGGTGGCGATCGCGGGGACCTGGCTCATCGTATGGTCCTGGCCACTCGGGTAGTGCCGAACGGCTGGGGGCCAGTGGCGGTTGGGCCGGGAGGGGGAGACCGGCGGTGGGGCCGGGATGGGTAGGCGGTCGGTCGGCGGGCGGCCGTGGGCCGCTGCGCGCCGGCTCGTGCCCCGCTAACCGACGACCAGCGCCCAGATGACGCCGATCACGACCACCGCCAGTGCGCCGCCCATGATCACCAGGACCGGTGCCGTCGGTGAACGGGTGGCGGCCGGCGTGGCCGGCCCCTCCCCTTCCATGCTGCTCGCCTGACGCAGGGCCGCGCCGGACGGGGGCGTTCCCGCCGCCTCGTCGTCGGCCCCCAGCGGGGCGGCGGCGGGGTCGGACACGCCGACCTTGTCGCCGGTCCGGCCGCTGTCGATCTTCGCCCGCAGCTGGTCGCTGGTCTCGGCCGTCATGATCGGTCGCTGGTGTGCGTGTGGTGCCGGTCGCGCTCACCGCCGCCGCCGGAGACACGGCTTTCGCGCGGGTTGGTGGGCTCGCCGGGGGCGGCCCCGTGCGGCGCGTCGCCGCCGCCCTTCTTGCCGGTGGGCTGGTGGTTCTTGCCGGGGTGCTCGCGATCCTGATGGCTGCTTCCCGGCCCGCCGAACCGTTCGGTGTTCGGGTTCTTGGAGTCCGTGCTCATCGGTCCTGCTGCAGCCCTTTGTTGGTGGTGTTCTGCTTGATCGCGCCCTGGCGGCCCTGCTCCGCGAGATTGCGGTTCGCGGGATCCGCCTGGCGCGGATCGGCCTTGCCGCCGGTCTTGTCTGCCTGGCTATGGTCGGAGCCGGCACCCTGCGGGCTGCGCTGGTCGGGGGGGACGGGAGGCGGATGGGCGGACATGGCGATCTCCGTGTGAGGGGAGGTCCCACGTCAACGACGCTCGCCCCCTCCGGGTTCGCCACGCGGCGGCGCGGACCGGAAAACGCCCGGTGATCCGGCAGGCGCGGGTGGGGTTCAGGCGGGAGGAGCAGCCCGGAGGCGCTGGGCGGCCGCGCGGACCGGCGGGTCGAGCGTGATCGCCGGATCGTCGAGATGCGCGAGCAGCGTGGCGCGCATCCGCGGATCCCAGAACTTCACCAGGTGGTCGGCGATGCCGTCGACCACGTCGGCGCGGGTCTGCGTGGCGAAGAACCGGCCGATCTGGTTGGCCATGTAGGCGAGTTTCTCAGGCGACATGCTGCACCGCGGGCATCAGCAGGCGCTCCGGCCGGGTAAACACCTCGAACCCATCCTCCCGCGCGATGGCGACGAGCGTGAGTCCCGCCGCCTCCGCCGTGCGGATGGCGAGCGCGGTGGGCACCGACACGGCAACCAGCACCGGCGCGCCGAGGGCGGCGGCCTTCTGCACCATCTCGACGGAAACGCGGCTGCTCAGCACGACGATCCCGTCCGCCGTCGGCCTGCCTGCGCGGGCCAGGGCGCCGGCCAGCTTGTCGAGTGCGTTGTGCCGGCCGACGTCTTCCCGCAGGGCGACCAGCCCGCAGCCGGGTGCCCAGAACCCGGCAGCATGGACGCCGCGGGTCTCGCGGTTCAGTGCCTGGGCGGGCGCCATCGCGGCCAGCGCCGCCTCGATCGCGGCGGCGGGGACGCGGGCCTCGCTGGTGACGACGGCGGGCGGCCGGATCGCATCGCGCAGACTGTCCAGGCCGCACAGGCCGCAGCCGGACGGCCCGGCCAGCCGCCGCTGCCGCCGCACCAGCGCGTCTCCGCGATCCGGGGCGAGGCTCATGCGCGCCTCGATCCCGTCCGGGACGGTGACGATCTCCAGGCTCTCGATCTCCGAGGGGTGCGCGACGATCCCTTCGGCGAGGCTGAAGCCGACGGCGAAATCCTCGAGATCGGCGGGGGTGGCGAGCATCACGGCGTGGGTGGCGCGATCGTAGGTGAGTGCGACCGGCACTTCCTCCGGCACGATGCGCGCCCCCGTGGCGGCGACGCCGTCGCGGACCTGCACGCGGGGGGCCGCCTGCGCCGCGCGCGGCGGTACCCCGTGATCCCCCTCCCCCCTCGCGGGGGAGGGCTGGGGTGGGGGGGAAGTCGAGCCGCAGGAGGGAAGGGCTGCGCGGGCGGCCGGGGGTACCCAGGCGGCGCCCCCTCCCCCCGTCCCCCTCCCGCGAGGGGAGGGGGGGATTCGCGCGCCGTGGTCGCTCACTTCGCGGGCACCGTCTCGATCCGCCGTGCCGCCGCGGACTGCGCCTGGTAGCGGTCCTGCCAGGCACTCGGCCCGTTCGAGGGTGACACCTGGACGGCCGTCACCTTGTATTCGGGGCAGTTGGTCGCCCAGTCGGAGAAATCGGTCGTCACGACGTTCGCCTGCGTCATCGGGTGATGGAACGTCGTGTAAACCACCCCCGGCGCGACCCGTTCCGTCACGCGGGCCCGCAGCGTCGTCTCCCCGGCGCGGGAGGCGAGCCGGATCCAGTCGCCGTCCCGCACGCCGCGCTGTTCGGCATCATGCGGGTGGATCTCCAGCAGATCCTCCGCATGCCAGACCACGTTGGCGGTGCGCCGCGTCTGCGCGCCGACGTTGTACTGCGACAGGATGCGGCCGGTGGTCAGCAGCAGCGGGAAGCGCGGGCCCGGCTTCTCGTCGGTCGCGAGATACTCGGTGATGACGAAGTTGCCCTTGCCACGCACGAACCCGGCTTCGTGCATGATGGGCGTTCCGTGCGGCGCCGCGTCGTTGCACGGCCATTGCAGGGATTCCTGCGCGAGCCGCGCGAAGGAGACGCCGGCGAAGGTCGGCGTGGTGCGGGCGATCTCGTCCATGATCTGCGACGGATGGGTGTAGTCCATCGAAAAGCCCATCGCGTTGGAGATCGCCTGCGTCACCTCCCAGTCCGCCATGCCCGCGCGCGGCGCCATCACGCGGCGCACCAGGTTGATCCGGCGTTCGGCGTTGATGAACGTGCCGTCCTTCTCGAGGAAGGTCGCGCCCGGCAGGAAGACGTGCGCGTAGTTCGCCGTCTCGTTCAGGAACAGGTCGTGCACGACCACGCACTCCATCGCGGCGAGGCCCGCCGTGACGTGCTGCGTGTCCGGGTCGGACTGCACGATGTCCTCTCCCTGCACGTACAGGCCGCGGAACGTGCCGTGCACCGCCGCATCCAGCATATTGGGAATGCGCAGCCCCGGTTCCGGATCCAGCGGAACGCCCCATTCCGCCTCGTAGATCGCGCGGACCGATGCATCGGCGACGTGGCGATAGCCCGGCAGCTCGTGCGGGAAGCTGCCCATGTCGCAGCTGCCCTGCACGTTGTTCTGGCCACGCAGCGGGTTCACCCCGACACCGGGCCGGCCGATATTGCCGGTCGCCATCGCGAGGTTCGCGATCGCCATCACCGTCGTGCTGCCCTGGCTGTGTTCGGTGACGCCCAGCCCGTAATAGATGGCCGCGTTGCCGCCGGTGGCGTAGAGCCGCGCCGCCCCGCGCACCGCGGCGGCGGGGACGCCGGAGATCGCCTCCATCGCCTCGGGGCTGTTGCGCGGCTCCGCGACGAAGGCGGCCCAATCGGCGAAGGCGTCCGCCTCGCAGCGCGCGCGCACGAACGCCTCGTCCACCAGCCCCTCGGTGACGATCACATGCGCCATCGCGGTGAGGACCGCGACGTTGCTGCCGGGGCGCAGCGGCAGGTGGTAGGCGGCCTCCACGTGCGGCGTGCGCACCAGGTCGATGCGGCGCGGATCGATCACGATCAGCTTCGCGCCCTCGCGCAGCCGCTTCTTCAGGCGGGAGGCGAACACCGGATGCCCGTCCGTCGGGTTGGCGCCGATCACCATCACCACATCGGCCTGCTCGACGCTGTCGAAATCCTGCGTTCCGGCCGATGTGCCGAACGTCGTCTTCAGCCCGTAGCCGGTCGGGGAGTGGCACACCCGCGCGCAGGTGTCGGTGTTGTTGTTGCCGAACGCGGCACGCGCCAGCTTCTGCACGAGGTAGGTTTCCTCGTTGGTGCAGCGCGACGAGGTGATGACGCCGACCGCGCCCTTCCCGTGCTCCGCCTGCAGCCGCTTGAACTGCCGCGCGACGTGGCCGATCGCCTCCTCCCAGCTCACCTCGCGCCAGGGATCGGTGATCTTCTCCCGCAGCATGGGCTTCAGGATGCGGTCGGGATGCGTGGCATAGCCCCAGGCGAAGCGGCCCTTGACGCAGGAATGGCCGTGATTGGCCTTCCCGTCCTTCCACGGCACCATGCGCACCACGGTGTCGCCGCGCATCTCCGCCTTGAAGTTGCAGCCGACGCCGCAATAGGCGCAGGTCGTGACCACCGAGTGCTCCGGCTGGCCCATCTCCACGACGGACTTCTCGATCAGCGTCGCGGTGGGGCAGGCCTGCACGCACGCGCCGCAGGAGACGCACTCGCTGGTGAGGAACGGCTCGTCCATGCCGGCCGCGACCTTGGAGGCGAAGCCGCGCCCCTCGATGGTCAACGCGAAGGTGCCCTGCACTTCCTCGCACGCGCGCACACAGCGCGAGCAGACGATGCACTTGCTGGCTTCAAACTGGAAATACGGGTTCGAGCCGTCGGTCGGCGCGTCGAGATGGTTCGCACCCTCATACCCGTAGCGCACCTCGCGCAGCCCGACCTCGCCCGCGGCGTCCTGCAACTCGCAATCGCCGTTGGCCGAACAGGTCAGGCAATCCAGCGGATGGTCGGAGATGTACAGCTCCATCACCCCGCGCCGCAGCTTGCGGATTCGGTCGGTCGTGGTGCGCACCACCATCCCCGGCGCGACCGGCGTGGTGCAGGAGGCGGGCGTGCCGTTGCGGCCCTCGATCTCCACCAGGCACAGGCGGCAACTGCCGAAACTGTTCAGCATGTCGGTGGCGCAGAGTTTCGGCACCTTGATGCCGGCCTCCATCGCCGCGCGCATCACCGAGGTGCCCGCGGGCACGGTCACCGGCGCGCCGTCGATCGTCAGCGTGACGCTCTGGTCGGACCCGACCGCCGGCGTGCCGTAGTCGATCTCCTGGATCAGGCCCATGCTCGCACCTCGCTTCAGGCCGCCGCCGCCGCGTGGGCGGGCGGGCGGAAATCTTCCGGGAAGTGGTTCATCGCGCTCAGCACCGGGTACGGGATGAACCCGCCCAGGGCGCAGAGCGAGCCGAACCGCATCGTCTCGCACAGGTCGCGCAACAGCTCGAGATTGGCGTCGACCGCCGTTCCTGCCAGGACCCGGTCGATCACTTCCTGACCGCGGACGGAGCCGATGCGGCACGGCGTGCACTTGCCGCAGGATTCCGCGGCGCAGAACTCCATTGCGAAGCGCGCCTGTTTCGCAAGGTCCACCGTGTCGTCGAACACCACTACGCCGCCATGGCCGATCATGCCGTCGCGCGCCGCGAAGCTCTCGTAATCGAACGGCGTGTCGAACAGCGCGGCTGGGAAGTAGGCCCCGAGCGGCCCACCGACCTGGACGGCGCGGATGGGGCGGCCGGTGCGGGTGCCGCCGCCGATGTCGTTCACCAGTTCGCCCAGGGTGACGCCGAACCCGGCCTCGAACAGGCCGGCGTGGCGCAGGTTGCCGGCGAGCTGGATCGGCATCGTCCCGCGCGAGCGGCCCATGCCGTAATCGTGGTAGGCCTGCGCGCCATCGGCGAGGATCACCGGCACGGTCGCCAGCGTGATCAGGTTGTTGACCACGGTCGGCATGCCGAACAGGCCCTTATGCGCGGGCAGCGGCGGCTTGGCGCGCACCTGGCCGCGGCGGCCTTCCAGGCTTTCCAGCAGGGAGGTCTCCTCCCCGCAGATATACGCGCCGGCGCCGACCCGCTGTTCGATGTCGAAGGCGAGGCCCGATCCCAGGATGTCGCGGCCCAGCAGCCCGCACTCACGCGCAATGCGCAGCGCGGCATCGAACGTGGCGATCGCGTGCGGGTATTCGGACCTCGTGTAGACGTAGCCCTGGGACGCGCCGACCGCGAGCGCGGCGATCGCCATGCCCTCGATCAGGGCGAACGGGTCGCCTTCCAGCAGCATGCGGTCGGCATAGGTGCCGGAATCCCCCTCATCGGCGTTGCAGACGACGTATTTGCGCGCGCCCGGCGCGTCGGCGGTGGTCTTCCACTTGATGCCGGTCGGGAAGCCTGCTCCGCCGCGGCCGCGCAGGCCGGAGGCGGTGACTTCGGCCAGCGTCGCGGCCGGCCCGATCTCCAGCGCGCGGCGCAGGCCCTTCAGGCCACCCTGCGCCTCGTAGTCCACGAGCGACAGCGGATCGACCACGCCGCAGCGCGCGAAGGTCAGTCGGGTTTGCCGCGCCAGGAACGGGATGTCCTCCGGTCGCCCGAGTCGCTTGTCGTGGGCGCCACCGGTCAGGAGTCCCGCGGCGAGCAGGCCGGGGATGTCGGCGGCCTCCACCGGCCCATAGGCGATGCGACCGGCCGCGGTCTCCACCTCGATCATCGGCTCGAGCCAGAACAGGCCGCGCGACCCGGTGCGCACCACTGTCGCATGCGGCGCGAGCGCAGCGGCCACCGCCTCAGCCCCCAGCGCCAGCGCCGCGGCATCCCGCGGCACGAACACCCGGGTCATGGCACGCCCCCAAGCAAGCCGCCGGCATCACGCTCCCCCTCCCCCTTCGCGGGGGAGGGCCGGGGTGGGGGGGTGACCGGGGTGAACGCAGCGATCGTGCGAAAGCCCCGATCGCCCCCTCCCCCTGGCCCCCTCCCGCACGGGGAGGGGGGAGATACGTGCCGCGCCGCGCTCATGCCGCCGACTCCAGCGCCGCGTCCAGCTTCGCCGGATCGAGCCGCGCCAGCGGTTTCCCGTCCAGCAACGCCGCCGGGCCACAGGCGCACAGGCCGAGGCAGAACACCGGCTCCAGCGTCACGGCCCCGTCCGCGCTGGTGCCGTGCCAGTCCACGTCCAGCCGCGCCCGCACATGCGCGCCGAGCGCATCGGCGCCGACCGACTGGCATGCTTCGGCGCGGCAGAGCCGCAGCACGTGGCGGCCCGGCGGTTCGCGGCGGAACTCGTGGTAGAAAGTGACGATCCCATGCACCTCGGCGCGGGAGAGATTCAGCGCCTCCGCCACCATGGGCACGGCGTCTGCCGGCACGCAGCCGAACGCCGCCTGCAGCGCGTGCAGGATCGGCAGCGTCGCGCCCTCCCGATCGGTGTGCCGCGCGATGATCTCGGCCGCACGGGACGCGTTCCAGGCCTCGTGGTTCGGCAAGGACCCCTCCATCACCAACGGGCATAAGGGGAGGATCGGAGTGGACCACCCGGAATGCAAGAAAGCGGTCCCATGCTGCGATAGCGAAGTTCTATCGAGGCGCCGGCGCCGGATCCGCCCAACGCCGGCTGAGACGGCGCGCTTCCGTCACCAGGGCGGCGGTCAGCGGGGGCAAAGGCTCCCGCGCGGGATAGACGAGACCTATCGTCGGCGGCGCTTCCTCGTCCTCGATCGGCACCACCCGGATCGGCGCGGACAGTCCCATCGTCTCGGCCAGGACCGCCGGCATGATGCTGGACCATCGCCCGGTGCGCACGTGCGAGAACAGCAGCACCATCGAGTTCGACTGCAGGGTCGGCGCGGTGTCCGCCCCCGCCGCCCGCAGCTTGCGGTCGAGAATGCGGCGGTTCTGCATGTCCGGCGTGAGCAGGCACAGCGGGATCTGCGCCACCTCCTGCCACGTCACCGAACGCCGCCGACCCAGCGGGGAGGCATCCGAGGTCAGCAAGCGATACCGCTCCTGGTACAGCGGGATGGCGCGCACCCGCCCCAGCGGTTCGTTGTCCACGTAGGACAGCCCCGCCTCCACTTCGAGATTCTCGATCATCCCCAGGATCTCGATCGAGGTGCGCGAGAGGATGGTGAAGCCCACCTCCGGATGGCCCACATGCAGCGGGGTCGTCAGCGAAGCGACGATCGGCAGCGCCGTCGGCACCGCCGCCAGCCGCAAATGCCCGGCCAGGCCCCGCTTCAGCGCGCCGATCTCCTGCCGCATGGCGCGCGTGTCCGCGACGATGCGCCGCGCCCAATCGAGCACGCGCAAACCCTCAGGCGTGAAGCCGATGAATCGCGACTGGCGCTGAACGAGCAGCACGCCCAGCGAGTCCTCGAGCTGACGCAGTCCGGCCGACAGCGTCGGCTGCGTGATGCCACACACCTCCGCCGCGCGGCCGAAATGCTGCTCCTGCGCCAGGGCCAGAAGCATCTCGAGCTTGTCGATCACCGCCGGGATCGTTCCGCCCGGCGGCGGCCGCTGTCAACGCGGGGGGTGGCGGGACGGCCGCCTGGGACTTACGCCCGCTCCGGCTTCGGGTTAGCGTTTCACCTGGACCGCCCTGCACGCCCCCTTCTGGGGACCGCCAGGCGCGGCTCCCAAGACGGAGGAAATACGCGATGAACGCAAGAAGCGGCGGGGAATCCTGCCTGGCCGGCGTCCGCATCCTGGACCTCACCCAGTTCGAGGCCGGGCCGTCCTGCACCGAAGCCCTCGCCTGGCTCGGCGCCGAAGTCGTGAAGGTCGAGAACCCGAACAGCGGCGATCCCGGACGCTCCCTCGGTGGGAAGCCGGGCGTCGACGATCCCTACTTCCTGCTGTTCAACGCGAACAAGAAGTCCCTCACCGTCAACCTGAAGGATCCGAAAGGCCTCGCGCTGGTCAAGGATCTCGCGAAGAAGGCCGACGTGTTCGTCGAGAACTTCGCCCCCGGCGCCATCGAGCGCCTGGGCCTCGGCCCGGACGTGGTGCGGGCGCTGAACCCGTCCATCATCTACTGCCAGGTGAAGGGGTTCGGCGAGGGCAGCAAGCACGAGAAGAACCTGGCCTTCGACATGATCGCGCAGGCCTGCGGCGGCACCATGTCGATCACCGGCGAACGGGACGGCCGGCCGCTGAAACCCGGCCCGTCGCTGGGCGACACCGGCACCGGCATGCTGCTGGCGATCTCCATCCTGGGCGCGCTGTACCGGCGCAAGGAAACGGGCCAGGGCGACCATCTGCAGGTCGCGATGCAGGACGCGATGCTGCATTACATCCGCATCGCCTTCGCTGCCCAGGCGCGCACCGGCCAGGCGGCCGGGCGCGCAGCCGACAGCTCCGTCAGCGGCGCCAACCCGCCGATGGGCACCTTCCCGTGCAAGGGCGGCGGCCTGAACGATTACGTCTACGTCTACACCTCCCGTGCGAACCCCGATCATTGGCGGCGCCTGCTGAAGGTGATCGGGCGCGAGGACCTGATCGGCGACGCCCGCTACGACAGCCCCGCCGCGCGCGCCGAACGCGAGGCCGAGGTGAACGAGATGATCGCCGCCTGGACCCGCCAGCACACCAAGCACGAGGCGATGGAGATCATCGGGGCCGCGGGGATACCCGCCGGCGCGGTGCTCGACACGATGGAGCTGTCGACCGATCCCAGCTTCGAGCAGCGCGGCATCATGCCGGTGATCGATCATCCGAAGGCGGGCAAGTTCAAGATGGTGGCCTGGCCCGTGCGCCACTCCGGCAGCCCGCCCCCGGTCGCGCCCGCCCCGCTTCTGGGAGCGCACACCGCCGACGTGCTGTCCCACTGGCTGGACCTGCCCGAGGGCGAGATCGGCACGCTGCGCCAGACCGGCGTGGTCGGGTGACGCGAGGAACGCGCAGCATCCTGCCCGCACCTCCCCGTCATGGCCGGGCTCGACCCGGCCATCCGTCGCGGCAGGGTGCCGGTGGGGATGGCCGGCACGGTGGCCGGCCATGACGAGATGCGACCACCGAGTCCCCCACCGCCATGGCCGGGCTCAACCCGGCCACCCCCAACGGCACCGCCCTCCCCGTCATGGCCGGGCGCGACCCGGCCATCCCCGCACGCACTCCACCGTCATGGCCGGGCTCGACCCGGCCATCCCCGCACGCACTCCACCGTCATGGCCGGGCTCGACCCGGCCATCCCCGCACGCACTCCACCGTCATGGCCGGGCTCGACCCGGCCATCCCCACCGGCACCCAGCCCCACGCATGACCGGCACCGTGACCGGCCATGACGCGTGAAGACTGCAAGAGGAGACAGACAAGATGGCCGAACTGACCGGCTCCGAGATCATCGCCCGCTGCCTGCAGAAGGAAGGCATCCGCGACCTGTTCTTCATCATGGGCGGACCGATGCTGCTGGCCGAGGCCACCTGCATCAAGGAAGGCATCCGCATGATCGACGTCCGCCACGAACAGGCGGCCGCGTTCGCATGCCAGGCCTATAGCCGCCTGCTGCAGGAACCCTCGGTCTGCATGGCGGCCTCCGGCCCCGGCGTCACCAACCTGATCACCGGCATCGCCAACGCCTATGTCGATTGCTGCCCCGTCGTGGCCCTCGGCGGCTCCAGCCCGATCTCGCAGTTCGGCCGCCAGGTGTTCCAGGAAATCGACCAGGTCGAGCTGCTGCGTGGCTGCACCAAGCACGTCGACCGGCTGATCAACCTCAAGCGCATCCCGCAGCAGATCAATTTCGGCATCCAGAAGGCGATGACCGGCAAGCCCGGCCCCGTCTACCTCGATTGCCCCGGCGACATGCTCTACCAGAAGATCGACGAGAACCTGGTGGACTGGAGCTTCGCCGGACGCCCGCTGTTGGAGAGCCGTCCGCTCGGCGACCCGCGCCAGGTCGATGCGCTGGTGAAGGCGCTGGCTGAGGCGAAGCAGCCGGTGATCGTGTCCGGCTCCGGCGTCATCTGGTCGCGCGCCTGGGCGGAAATGCAGGCCTTCGTCGAGGCCGCGGGCATCCCGTTCTACACCACCCCGCAAGGCCGCGGCGTGGTGCCCGACGATCACCCGTGCTCGTTCATGTCGATGCGCTCCGCCGCGTTCCGCGACGCCGACCTGATCATCGTCCTCGGCACCCGCATGAACTACATCATCGGGCACGCCTCCCCGCCGCGCTTCGGGCCCACCGCAAAGATCGCGCGCATCGACATCGATCCGGCCGAAATCGGCACCGCCGCGCGCTATGTCGACATCCCCATCGTCGGTGACTGCAAGGCGGTGCTTGGCCAACTGCTCGACGGCATCAAGGGCAAGGTCAACGCCGACAGCTACAAGTCCTGGCGGCAAAAGCTCGCGGAGGGCGAGACCGCCAAGCGCGCCTCCGCCGGCGCGAACAAATACGCCGAGGATGGCGACATCCACCCCGTGCGCATGCTGGAAGAGGTGAAGAACTTCGCCAAGCGTGACGCCATCCTGTGCGTGGATGGGCAGGAGACGCTGAACTACGGTCGCCAGACCATGCCGACCTTCTCGCCGGGCCACCGGCTGAACTCCGGCCCGTTCGGCACGATGGGCGTCGGCCTGCCGTTCGGCGTCGGCGCCAAGGTCGCCAAGCCCGACAAGCAGGTCATCGTGGTGCACGGCGACGGCAGCCTGGGCCTCAACGTGATGGAGCTGGACACCGCCATCCGCCACAAGATCCCGCTGCTGGTCGTGGTCAGCCTGAACGGCGGCTGGACCGGCGACCCGAACCGGGAGAAGCCGGGCCGCGATCTTGGTTACACGCGTTACGACAAGATCTGTGAGGCGCTGGGCGGCTACGGCGAATACATCACCAAGGCCGAGGACATCCGCCCCGCGCTGGAACGCGCGCAGGCCAAGGTGGATGAGGGCATGGTCGCCGTGGTGAACGTGCGCACCGACTACCGTGCGCGCTTCTCGGGCGTGGCGTTCTCCGACTACACGACCTGATCCCGCCATCGCGACGCGCGCGGGCCTGTCCACCCCACGGTGGACAGGCCCGTTGCGTTTGAGCATGGTCCGCGCCATGCCCGACCTGCAGAAGACCGACACGCAACCAGAGCCGGTGGTCGTCACGGGATCGGTGATCGCACTCCGGCTGTTCGATATCGCCTACGCCATCGACCTGCGGCGTGCCGAACGCCTGTGGGCGGAGCGTGCCGGAGGTCCCAGCAGCCGCGGCCGGCTGGTGTCGACGCCACCCAAGGCGGTGGCGTTCGGCGTGCCGCCGCTCGAGGTCTCGCTTCCGTCCGTGCGGCTCGACCTGGCGGACGGGCCGGTCGCCGCGCGCGTGCTGGCGCGGCTCTACGATTTCGGTGCGGTCACCCTGGCGCTGGAAGTGCCGGCAGGCGGCCTGGGCTTCGCGGCCTATGCGGCACGCGTGAACGCCGTCGACCGCGCCGTCTCCGACCCAGCCCGCACCCCCTGGGCCGCGCTGCTCGCGCAAGTGCGCAGCGACTTCGCCGGCGCCCTGGAACGCCCTACCACCACCACCCTCGAAGAGGACTACCTGCTCGGCACCGTCGAGGCGTTCGACGGCCCGCTCTCCGCCGAGGCGCTGCTCGCGCGGGTGGACCTCGTGCCACTGCTGTCGGGAGAGAGCCGCCCGCTCTCCGCCAGCGCCCGAGCGGATCTGCTGGCGCGGCGGTTCTCGTATTACACGGACGACCTCGTGGTGCTCACCTGGGACCGCGCCTTCATCTACGAGCCGCGCGGCGACTCCGACGTGCTGGACGTGGTGGAGGTGGCGAACGCCCAGCTCCTGGAGATGCGCTACTACGACGAGCTGCTCGATGCCGAACTGCCGCGGATGTACGACCTCGTGGAAGGCACGCAGCGCGCCGCCTGGCTGTTCGCGTCACGCCGCTTCGCCGGCCTCGCACGCCGGCTCTACGCGCTGGTCGCCGAGGTCACCGAACTGACGGAACGCGTGGACAACGCGCTGCAGGTGACGGAGGACGTGTACCTGGCGCGCGTCTACGCCGCGGCACTCGACCTGTTCCGCGTACACACGGTCAGCGCGGCGGTTGACCGCAAGCTCGCGATCGTGCGGGACACCTACACGGCGCTGTACGACGAAGCCTCCAGCGGACGCGCGGCGCTGATGGAGGCCGCGGTCGTCGCACTGATCTGCATCGAGGTCGCGCTCGCGCTCTGGCGCCATTGATCCCGATTCGCCGCGCGCGTCAGCCCCGCGCGTAGGATGCGCCGGGCACGTCCTCCATCGCCGGCACCGGATCGCCCACCACCAGGAAGTAGCCGACCGCCGCGCACAGCGCGACACCGGCGGCCAGCAGCAGCGCGGGCACGAAGGATCCCGTGGCCTGCACGATGAACCCCGTCAGCATCGGCGCGAGCGCACCGCCGAAATAGCCGCCGAAATTCTGCATCGCGCCGATCGAGGCGGTGCAATGCGCCGGGGCCGCGACCGGCGCCATCGCCCAGGCCGTCGCGGAGGAGACGTAGAGCAGGAACAGCGAGACGGAGATGCACGCCACCGACAGCCAGTCGCTGGGGGTGAGCGCGGCCCAGGCGGTGAAGCCGGCCGTCAGCAGCAGCGACGCGGTCATCGGGTATTTGCGGCTGTTCATCGGGCTGACGCCGCGCGTGACCAGCCAGTCCGCGAGCCGGCCGCCGAGAAGGCTGCCGATCACGCCGAAGATGTAGGGAATGGCGGCGATCCAGCCGGTCTTGGAGATGCTGATGTGCCGCTGCATCTCCAGGTAGCCGGGCAGCCATGCATTGTAGACCCAGGTGACGTAGATCGTGCCGAAGAAGCCGATGATCATTCCCCAGGTGGTGCGGAAGGCGAACAGCCGCTTCCACTCCCGCCACGTGACCTGCGACTGGCCCTCCGCCTCATCCCCTTCGGTGAGGTAGGCGCGCTCCGCCGCGTCGAGCGGCACGTGCCGTGGATCACGGTGCAGCAGGTAGAACGCAGCCGCCACCAGCAGCCCGGCCACACCCATGATGACGAACATCCACCGCCAGCCGAAGTTCAGCATCAGCACGGTCAGCAGCGGCGCGGAGATCGCGGTGCCGAGGGTGGAGGAGCAGTTCCAGATCCCCGTCGCGGTGCCGCGGCCACCGATGTGGAACCAGTCGCGCACGACCCGCGCGCTGGACGGGAATTGCGGCGCCTCGCCCACCCCCAGCAGCATGCGGGCACCGAAGAACTGGCCGAAGCTGGTCACCAGCCCGCCGGCGAGCTGCGCGAGCGACCACAAGCCCAACGCCAGGGGCAGCATGCGGCGCGGACCGAAGCGATCGACCAGCGCGCCGGCCGGAAGTTGCGAGAACGCGTAGGCCCACAGGAAGGCCGAGAGCAGCAGCCCCATGTCCGAGACGGACAGGCCAAGTTCCTCCCGGATCAGTGGATTGCCGACGGCGAGCGTCGCGCGGTCGATGTAGTTCACGACCCCGCTCAGGACGAGCAGGACCAGGGCGGTCCGCTGGATGCGCCGCACCCGAGGTGAGATCGCTTGCGGCGCCATGGCATCCCTCCGGCTTCGAATTGGGGCGGCAGAGTTGACGCTGGATGATGCGGCTGTCGATGGGGCGCGCGCCCGCGGGCGATGGTTGCGCGATCATCTCCGCGTGACAGTCTCATGTCGTTTCGCATGCAACTGCACCCGCCCGCCGGCCGATTCATGACGGAGCGTTCGCGTGCATCGGGCGTCGAATGGGCGTATGCGTGGGGCGGGAGAAGGCCTCGATCACGCAACCGCGAGCCGGCAGCGCGGCGTTACGTCGTGTCCGAAGACCGGCCGTTGCACCTGATATCCACAGCCAGAGGAGACTCGCATGGATACAGCGACGCGAGAGACGACGACCCTGTCCGCCCAGGACGTGTCGAGCATGGACCGCTGGTGGCGTGCCGCGAACTACCTCTCGGTCGGGCAGGTCTACCTGCTCGACAATCCGCTGCTGCGCCAGCCGCTCACCCGCGACCACATCAAGCCGCGCCTTCTCGGCCACTGGGGCACCACGCCCGGCCTGAACTTCATCTACCTGCACCTGAACCGGGTGATCCGCGCGCGCGATGCGAGCGTGCTGTTCATCGCGGGGCCCGGCCACGGGGCGCCCGGTGTCGTCGCCAGCACCTGGCTGGAAGGCACGTACAGTGAGCGCTACCCCGAAGTCTCGCAGGATGCGGAGGGCATGCGCCGCCTGTTCCGCCAGTTCTCCTTCCCCGGCGGGATCCCAAGCCATGCGGCACCGGAGACGCCCGGCTCGATCCATGAAGGCGGCGAACTCGGTTACTCGCTGTTCCACGCGTTCGGCGCGGTGCTCGACAATCCCGACCTGGTCGCCGCCTGCGTGGTCGGCGATGGGGAGGCGGAAACCGGGCCGCTCGCGACGTCGTGGCACGGCAACAAGTTCATCGATCCCGCGCAGGACGGGGCGGTGCTGCCGATCCTGCACCTGAACGGCTACAAGATCGCCAACCCGACCATCCTGGCGCGCATCCCGCACGAGGAACTCGACGCGCTGCTGTGCGGCTACGGCTACGCGCCGATCTTCGTGGAAGGACACGAGCCGGCGGCGATGCACCAGAAAATGGCCGCCGCGATGGACCAGGCCTTCGACGGCATCCGCGCGATCCAGGCCGCGGCGCGCGGGGGCAAGCGGGACCGCGTCGCCTGGCCGATGATCGTGCTGCGGAGCCCCAAGGGCTGGACCGGTCCCAAGACGGTCGACGGGCTGAAGACGGAAGGCTACTGGCGGTCCCACCAGGTGCCGTTCGGCGACATGGAGAAGCCGGAGCACGTGACGCTGCTGCAGCAATGGATGCAGAGCTACAAGCCGGACGAGCTGTTCGACGCGGACGGTCGGCCAGCCGCCGACATCCTGGCGCTGTCACCGGACGGCGACCGCCGCATGAGCGCCAATCCGCACACCAATGGCGGCCTGCTGCGCCGGCCGCTGCGGCTGCCGGACTTCACCACCTATGCCGTGCCCGTCACGCAGCCCGGCCACGAGGAAGCGGAATCGACGCGCATCATGGGCCGCTTCCTGCGCGACGTGCTGCGCCAGAACGCGGACGCGCGGAACTTCCGCATCTTCGGACCGGATGAAACCAACTCCAACCGACTGAACGCGGTATTCGAGGCGACCGATCGGGCGTGGGAAGCCGAGATCCTGCCGGACGACGACCACCTCGCCCCCGGCGGCCGGGTCATCGAGATCCTGAGCGAGCACACCTGCCAGGGCCTGCTGGAAGGCTACCTGCTGACCGGCCGGCACGGCCTGTTCTCCTGCTACGAGGCGTTCATCCACATCGTCGACTCGATGGTGAACCAGCACGCGAAGTGGCTGAAGACGTCCCGCGCCGTGCCTTGGCGGCAGCCGATCTCGTCCCTGAACTACCTGCTGACCTCCCATGTCTGGCGGCAGGACCACAACGGGTTCAGCCACCAGGACCCCGGCTTCATCGACCACGTGGTCAACAAGAAGGCCGACATCGTCCGCGTCTACCTGCCGCCCGATGCCAACACGCTGCTGTTCGTCACCGACCATTGCCTGCGCAGCTGGGACCGCATCAACGTCATCGTCGCCGGCAAGCAGCCGCAGCCGCAATGGCTCGACATGGATGCGGCGATCAAGCACTGCACCCAGGGCATCGGCATCTGGGAGTGGGCGAGCAATGACCGAGGCAGCACGCCCGACGTGGTGATGGCCTGCGCGGGCGACGTGCCGACGATGGAGACGCTCGCCGCGGTCGACATGCTGCGCCACCACCTGCCCGACGTGCGGGTGCGCGTGATCAACGTCGTCGACCTGATGGCGCTGATGCCGAAATCGCAGCATCCGCACGGGCTGACGGACTACGACTTCGACACGCTGTTCACGCCCGACAAGCCGGTGATCTTCAACTATCACGGCTACCCCTCGCTGATTCACCGCCTGATCTACAAGCGGACGAACGCCGCCAACTTCCACGTGCGCGGCTTCAACGAGGAGGGGACGACCACCACGCCCTTCGACATGGCGGTCCGCAACCGCATCGACCGGCTGCATCTGGTCGGCGACGTGGTCGACTACGTGCCGAACCTGGGCGCCGCGGCGGCCTACGTGAAGCAGGCCGTGCGCGACAAGCTGATCGAGCACGAGCGATACATCGCCGCCCATGGCAAGGACATGCCGGAGATCACCGGATGGGGGTGGTCCTCGGAAGCCGAGACCTGATCAGGAACCGCGGGACGCGCGCCGGATGATGACGCGCTACCGCAGGTGACACGCGACCTGGTGCCCGCCTGCGACCTCCCGCAGGACGGGCGCCTCGACGCGGCAACGCGCCTCCGCGTACGGGCACCGCGGATGGAAATGACATCCCGACGGCGGGCTGATCGGGCTCGGAACATCCCCACCGACATGCCGCTTCTGCCGCTTCAACGTCGGATCGGGCATGGGAACCGCCGCCAGCAGCGCCTCCGTGTAGGGATGCAGCGGCTGGGTGAACAGCGTGGTCTTGTCGGCGTATTCGACGATGCGGCCGAGATACATCACCGCGACCCGATGCGCGATGTGCTCCACCACCGCGAGGTTGTGCGAGATGAACAGGTAGGACAGGCGCGACTCGCGCTGCAGGTCCATCAGCAGGTTGATGACCTGCGCCTGGATCGACACGTCCAGCGCCGAGACCGGTTCGTCCGCCACGATGAAGCTGGGGTCGAGCGCGAGCGCCCGCGCGATCGACACGCGCTGCCGCTGGCCGCCGGAGAACTGGTGCGGGTAGTTGCGCATCTGCGCCGCGCGCAAGCCTACGCGCGCGAAGAGCTGCGCGACCTTCTCCTCCCGCTGCCGGCGGTCGCCGATGCCGTGCACCTTCAACGGCTCGCCCACGATATCGCCCACGCGGATGCGCGGGTTCAGTGAGGAGAAGGGATCCTGGAAGACGATCTGCATCTCGCGCCGCAGCGGCCGCAACTCGGTCTTGCCCAGTTGCGTGATGTCCCGTCCCCGCACCTTGACGGCACCGCTCGTCGGCTCGATCAGGCGCAGCACCGCGCGGCCGACGGTCGACTTGCCGCAGCCGCTCTCACCCACCAGGCCCAGCGTCTCGGCTTCACCGACGGAGAAGGAGACGCCGTCGACGGCATGGACCTGCGCGACCTGCCGGCGCAGCACGCCCTTGCGGATGGGATAGTATTTCCGAAGGTCGGAGACCTCGATCAGCGGGCTCATGCTCAGGACTTCCAGCAGGCGGCGGCGTGATCGGCAGCCTTCATCTCGAAGGGCGGCGCTTCCGCCCGGCAATGCGCGTCGGCCAGCTTGCAGCGCGGGGCGAAGGCGCAACCGGCCGGCAGCTCGTTCAGTGGCGGCACGATGCCGGGGATCTCCTGCAGCCGTTCGTCCATCGAGGCCATGCCCCGCGCCGTACCGACGCGCGGGATGGAGGCGAGCAGGCCGCGCATGTACGGATGCTTGGGGTCGGCGAACAACGCCGCGACCGGCGCCTCCTCCACCTTGCGGCCCGCGTACATCACGACGACGCGTTGCGCGACCTCGGCCACCACGCCCAGATCATGCGTGATCAGCACGACGGCCGTGCCCAGTTCGCGCTGCAGGTCGCCGATCAGGTCCAGGATCTGCGCCTGGATCGTGACGTCCAGTGCCGTGGTGGGCTCGTCCGCGACCAGCACCTTCGGGCGGCAGGCCAGCGCCATGGCGATCATCGCGCGCTGCCGCATCCCGCCCGACATCTGGTGCGGGTACTCGCGCGCGCGCCGTTCGGGTTCGGGGATCTTGACGTGGCGCAGCATCTCCACAGCCTTGGCGCGGGCGGCGCTGCGACCCAGGTTCTCGTGCAGCATCACCATCTCGGCGATCTGCCGACCCACCGTGATCAGCGGGTTCAGCGCCGTCATCGGTTCCTGGAAGATCATGGCGATCTCGCTGCCGCGCATGCGCCGCATCGTGGCGTCGTCGACTTGCAGCAGGTCGGTGCCGGCGACCTTGACGCTGCCTGCCACGATCTCGGCCGGCGGCATCGGCAGAAGGCGCATCAGCGACAGCGCGGTGATCGTCTTGCCGCAGCCGGATTCGCCTACGATCGCCAGCGTCTCGCCGCGATTGACGGTGAAGGAGACACCCTGCACCGCACGCACCAGGCCGCGGCGGGTGTGGAAGACGGTGGTGAGGTCGGTGACCTCGAGGACGGAGGACATCAGTCGCGCTGCCGCGGATCCAGGGCGTCGCGCAATGCGTCACCCAGCAGGTTGGCGCCGAACACCACGGCGCTGATGGCGAGGCCGGGGAAGATTACCAGCCACGGGGCGGTGCGGACATATTCCGCGGCCGATTCCGACAGCATGCGTCCCCAGGACGGGTAGGGTTCCGGCACGCCGAGTCCGAGGAACGACAGGGACGCCTCCGTCAGGATGGTCGATCCGAGCTGCGCGGTCGCCAGCACGATCAGGGGGGCGAGCGTGTTGGGCAGCACGTGCACCACCGCGACGCGCAGTTCGCTCATGCCGGTCGCCTTCGCCGCCTCGACGAAGGGCAGTTCGCGAAGAGACAGCACATTGGCGCGGATGACGCGGGCGACGTTCGGGATCAGCGGGATCGCGATCGCGATGATCGTGTTGGTGAGCGAGGGACCGAGCGAGGCGGTAATCACGAGGGCCATGACGAGCAGGGGCAGTGCCTGCATGATCTCGCCCAGCCGCTGCACGATCAGGTCGAACCAGCCGCCGACATAGCCCGACGCGAGGCCCAGGGCGGCGCCGAGGCCGCTGCCCAGGAAGGTGGCGCCCAGGGCGACCGCCAGCGAGATGCGCGCGCCATGGATGATGCGGCTGAACACGTCGCGCCCCATCACGTCGGCGCCCATCAGGTATTCGCCGCCGGGCGGTGCGAGGGAGGCGCGCGGGTTCGTGCTGAACGGATCGAGCGGCGCGACCACGTTGGCGAACAGCGCGGAGAACACGAACAGCGTCATGATGATCGCGCCGGCCACGCCCAGCGGATACCGCCGCGCGAGATACAGCAGTTCGCTCGCCCAGCCTGGTTCGCTGCGCGGCTTTGCGGTGGTGACGCTCATTCGCCGTACCGGATGCGAGGATCGACCAGCATGTAGGCCAGGTCGACCAGGAGGTTCACGGTGACCACGACCACGGCGATGAACATCACCAGGTTCTGCACCATCGGATAGTCGCGCCAGCGGATCGCCTCGACCAGGAAGCGCGCCACGCCGGGGATGTTGAACACCGTCTCGGTGACGATCAGGCCGCCGAACAGGAACGCCGTCTCGACGCCGATCACCGTGATCACCGGCAGGACGGCGTTGCGCAACGCGTGGTCGAAGGTGATCGCCCGCTCCGGCAATCCCTTGGACCGTGCCGTGCGCACGTAGTCCTGGCGGAGCACTTCGAGCATGGACGATCGCGTGAGCCGCATGATCAGCGCGGAGCTGCGGAAGCCGACCGCCGCCGCCGGCACGCCCAGCATGGTGACCAGCGCGCCGAAGGAGTCGGGCGTGCGGTCATAGATCGGGATCGAGCCGAGGTAGTGCACGAAGGCCATCAGGATCAGCAGCCCGAGCCAGAAGGACGGGAGCGAGAGGCCGGAGAGGCTGGTGACGCGAAGCACGTAGTCGAGCCAGGTGTTCTGCTTGACCGCGCTGATCACGCCGAGCGGCACACCGGTGACGATGGCGAAGAACAGGGCGAGCCCGGCCAGGCGCGCGGTGATCGGGATGCGCGGCAGGATCTCCTGCGCGACCGGCTTTTCCGACACGTAGGAGTAGCCGAGATCGCCGTGCAGCAGCCCACCGATCCATTGCGCGTATTGCACCACCAGCGGCTTGTCGAGGCCGAGGTCGTGGACGATCTTCGCCTTCTCCGCCGGGTCGATGAGCCCGGCCGAGTCGAACAGGATGTCGGCGATGTTGCCCGGCACGATGCGGAGCAGCAGGAAGATCGCGATGGAGACGCCGAACAGCGTCAGCACCATCAGCCCCAGGCGGCGGATGACGTAGGACAGCATGGCCGATCAGCGATCCTGCCAGACGTCGTCGAAACGCCAGTGGTTGTAGATGCTGTTCACCGCGAGCTTCAGGCCCTTCACCTGCGGCCACCAGCAGGTGCCGCCCTTCTCATGGTAGATGACCGGCCGCGCGCCATCTTCCTGCAGGGCCTTGTCGATGTCCCACACCAGTTTCCGCCGCGCGTCGAAATCGGTCATCATCGACTGGCGATGGAACTGCTTCTCCAGTTCCGGATTGCAGTAGCCGGTGTAGTTGCGTTCGGAACCGCAGGTGTAGTTCTCGAAGAACATCACGTCCGGATCGTCGATGCCCGTGCCCTGCACGTTCATGCCGACCGTGTAGTCCTTCCGCGCGAGGCGCGCGTACCACACCGAACTGTCCAGCGGTTCGAGCTCGCCCTGGATGTACACGTTCTTCAGGTGATCGATCAGGATCACCGCGGCATCCCGGTAGAGCGCGATGTTGCGCGTGGACACCTTGATCTGCAGCGGCTTGTCGGGGCCGTAGCCGGCCTCCTGCATCAGCTTGCGGCCTTCGGCGCGGCTGTGCTCGACGTCGGCCGCGTAGCCCGGCACCGTCTCGCGGAATTCGGGCGACCAGCCCCAGCGGCCCTCCGGCGGCGGCAGCATGGCGCCGCCGATCTGGTCGACGCCGTGGCTCAGGATGTCGGAGAACGCCTTGCGGTCGATCGCCAGCGCCATCGCCTTGCGGATCCGCGCGTCGTCGAAGGGCGCCTTCTCCCGATTCACCAGCAGGTTGCCCTGGGTGTTGGACGGCTGCACGACGCATTGCATCTGCGGCACCTGCGCCTCGACGTCCTTCACCAGTTCGGGCGTGAGTTCGCCGGTGAAGGACAGGTCGAACTTCCCGGCTTCCAGTGCCAGCACCATCGTCGCGCGGCTGGTGATGATCGTGTATTCGATGCCGTCGAGATACGGCTTGCCCGGCTTCCAGTAGTCGGGATTGCGCACCAGCTTGATCGACTCGTTCTGGCGGAATTCCTTGAACTTGAACGGCCCGGTGCCGATCGGATGCGTGCGCATCTGCGCCGCCGGCACATGGCAGGGATAGACCGGCGAGAAGCCGCCGGCGAGCATCGCCAGGAAGGAGGGTTCCGGATCCTTCAGGTGGAACGTGACTTCCCGGTCGCCGTTGGTGGTGATCTCGCGGAGGTTGATGAACCACGACTTGCGCGGGTTCTTCCGCATCTTCCCGTCGACCTTGCCGGAGACCATGTCCCACGTGCACTTGACGTCGGCGCTGGTGAAGGGCTTGCCGTCGTGCCACTTCACGCCGTCCCGCAGCTGGAACGTCAGGTTACGGCCGTCGTCGCTCCATTTCCAGGAGGTCGCCAGCTCCGGGACGATGCGGTCGAGCCGGTTCTGCTTGCTGTCGGGGTCGAAGACGACGAGATTGTTGAACACCGCCATGAACGGCATGTCGGTGGAGATCGTCGCTTCCTCGTGGATGGAGGCGCTGGGCGGGTTGTCGCGATGGGTCACCCGAAGCACACCGCCCTGCTTCTGCGCATGAGCGATGGTTGCCGGCGATACGGCCAGAAGCGGAACGGCGAGCGCGCAGGCGGCTGCCGCGCGCAATGCGGTCCGAACCAGGCTGGTCCATCGGGCATCCGCTGTACGCACGGATGGAGACCGCGCCTCCTGCCGCATCATCGACGTTTCCTCCGCCACCCTTTGCGCGTCATCTAGCGGTTGGGACGGGAGGTTGGCAACGGGGATCAGGCGGCGCGCAGGCCGCCTTGTCGTTCGATAAATCCGGCAATCTCCTCCACGCCCTTGCCCGCGCGGACGTTGGCGAAGACGAACGGCCGGTCGCCTCGCATCTTGCGGGCGTCGCGATCCATCACCTCCAGGCTGGCGCCGACCAGCGGAGCGAGGTCGATCTTGTTGATCACCAGCAGGTCGGACCGGGTGATGCCGGGCCCGCCCTTGCGCGGGATCTTGTCGCCGGCGGAGACGTCGATGACGTAGATGGTCAGGTCGGCCAGTTCGGGGCTGAACGTCGCGGCCAGGTTGTCGCCGCCGGACTCGATCAGGATCAGGTCGAGCTTCGGAAACCGCGTGCTGAGATCGGCGACCCCGGCCAGGTTGATGCTGGCGTCCTCCCGGATGGCGGTGTGCGGGCAGCCGCCCGTCTCGATGCCCAGGATGCGTTCCGGCGGCAGGGAGCCGGCGCGGGTCAGGAACTCCGCATCCTCCTTCGTGTAGATGTCGTTTGTGATGGCGGCGATGTCGTAGCGGGTGCGGAACTGCTTGCACAGCGCGTCCATCAGCGCGGTCTTGCCGGTGCCGACGGGGCCGCCGACGCCGACGCGCAGCGGGCCGTTCTGGGATGCGGTCATGAGCGGAACAACCTCGTGTACTGGGTTTCGTGCCGCATGGCGGCAAGGTCGGAGCGGAACGCGCAGCCGCCGAGATCGTCCAGCGTCGCGCTGCGCGTGGCGGCCGCGATCGCCAGAACCTCGGGTTCGAGGGCCGCGAGCACGCGCAGGCCGGTGGTCTGTCCGAGCGGGACGAGCCGGACGGCGGCGGAGATGAGGTTGGCGGCGAAGGTTTGCAGATAGGCGGACGCGGTGTCGTCGACGTCAATCCCGTGCGTGCCGGCGAGCGCACCAACCGCCACGGCGTAGGGTGTCCGCGCGGGCAAGGCGGGGGCGCGCCAGGGGGCGGCGGCGAGCAGGAAGGCGCGGCCCTGATCGAGCGCTTCGGACTGGCGTTCCCGCGAGGGTGCCGTCGCGATCGCGAGTTCGGTGATGTGGGCGAGCGCGGCCGGGTCGTGCGCGGCGGCGTGGGCGTGGCGCAGCAGGATCGTGTCCGTGCGGCCGGCGCCGTGGGCGAGGACGTCGTGCAGCCAGGCCTGCAGCGAGGGACCGTCGGTCACGTCGCCGGAGTCGACGGCCCATTCCAGGCCGTGGGAGTAGGCGAAGGCGCCGGTCGGGAAGGCGGGGGAGAGCCAGGCGAGCAGGCGCAGCAGGTCGCGCGGGCTGGGTGGGGGTGGTGCGTGGGGCTGTTGTTCGGGGGAGCTCTCGGGGCGCCCCCTCCCCCCTTCCCCCTCCCGCAAGGGGAGGGGGGGAGTCGTGCTCGTTTCAGTCATCGTGATGGTGGTGGTGATGGCCGGCGCCGGGGGCGTAGGCGCCCGGTTCGGGGTCGAACGGGGCGTCGATGGCGTCGACGTGGCCGCCAAGGCCTTCCACCATCTCGGCGATGACGTGGTCGGCGCGGATGCGGATGCGATCGCCGAGGAGCTGCACCGGCAGATGGCGGTTGCCGAGGTGCCAGGCGATACGGACGAGCTCACCGTCCTCGTGGGCGTGGATCTCCAGCAGCGGTTCGGGGCGGGCGCAGACGCGCACGATCCCGCCGGATTCGAGCGGCAATCCGTCGCCGTCGCGCAGCCGCACGGCCTGGGGCAGGTCGAGCAGCAGCTCGCCTCCGGCTTCGGTGGCCAGCACGATGCGGCGGCGGTGGCGGCGGTCGAAATCGATCAGCACGCGATCGGTCGCGTCCGCATCGTTCCAGCTGCCCGCGGGAAGAACCTGGGTCGCGCGCATCAGAACAGGAAATACCGCTGTGCCATCGGCAACTCCGCCGCGGGCTCGCAGGTCAGCAGCACGCCGTCGGCGCGGACCTCGTAGGTTTCGGGGTCGACCTCGATCACCGGCATCGCATCGTTGTGGATCATGGACCGCTTGCCGATCCCGCCCCGCGTGTCGGCGACGGGCACGAGCTTGCGGTTGAGCCGCAGCGCGTGGCCGATCCCCGCATCCAGCGCCGCGCCGGAGACGAAGGTCAGGCAGTTCTCCGCCAGGGCGCGGCCGAGCGCCCCGAACATGGGGCGGTAATGGACGGGTTGCGGGGTGGGGATGGAGGCGTTGGGATCGCCCATCGGCGCGCAGGCGATGCTGCCGGCCTTGATCACGAGGTCCGGTTTCACGCCGAAGAAGGCGGGCGACCACAGCACGAGGTCGGCGAGCTTGCCTTCCTCGATGGAGCCGATCTCACGCGCGAACCCTTGGGCGATCGCGGGGTTGATCGTGTATTTTGCGATGTAGCGCTTGACGCGCGCGTTGTCGTTGCGCGCGCCGTCCCCCGGCAAGGCGCCGCGCTGCTGCTTCATCTTGTGCGCGGTCTGCCAGGTGCGGATGATCACCTCGCCGACGCGGCCCATCGCCTGGCTGTCGGACGACATCATGGAGATCACGCCGAGGTCGTGCAGGATGTCCTCGGCCGCGATGGTTTCCTTGCGGATGCGGCTTTCGGCGAAGGCGACGTCCTCGGGGATGGCGCTGTCCAGGTGATGGCAGACCATCAGCATGTCGAGATGCTCGTCCAGCGTGTTCGCGGTGTAGGGCCGCGTGGGATTGGTGCTGGACGGCAGGACGTTGGGCAGGCCGGCGACCTTGATGATGTCGGGTGCATGGCCGCCGCCGGCGCCCTCGGTATGGAAGGCGTGGATGGTGCGGCCCTTGAAGGCGGCGATCGTGTCCTCGACGAAGCCCGATTCGTTCAGCGTGTCGGTGTGGATCATCACCTGCACGTCGTAGCGGTCGGCGACCGAGAGGCAGTTGTCGATCGCGGCCGGCGTGCTGCCCCAATCCTCGTGCAGCTTCATGCAGGAGGCGCCGGCGCGCAGCATCTCCTCCAGCGCGGCGGGACGCGCGGCATTGCCCTTGGCGGCGAAGGCGAGATTGACGGGCAAAGCCTCGGCCGCCTGCAGCATGCGCGCGAGGTGCCAGGGGCCGGGCGTGCAGGTGGTCGCCGCGGTGCCGCTGGCAGGGCCGGTGCCGCCGCCCACCAGCGTGGTGACGCCGGCCGCGATCGCGTCCTCCACCTGTTGCGGACAGATGAAATGGATGTGGCTGTCGACGCCGCCCGCGGTCAGGATCTTGCCTTCGCCGGCGATGACCTCGGTGCCGGGGCCGACGATGATGTCGACGCCGGGCTGGATGTCGGGGTTGCCGGCCTTGCCGATCTTCGCGATGCGGCCGTTGGTGATGGCGACGTCGGCCTTCACGATGCCCCAATGGTCGATCACCAGGGCGTTGGTGATGACGGTGTCGACGGCGCCCTCGGCCTGGCTCGCCTGCGACTGGCCCATGCCGTCGCGGATCACCTTGCCGCCGCCGAACTTCACCTCCTCCCCGTAGATGGTGAAGTCGCGCTCCACCTCCACGATCAGGTCGGTGTCGGCGAGGCGCACGCGGTCTCCGGTGGTGGGGCCGAACATGTCGGCATAGGCGCGGCGGGTAATGCGGGCCATTACAGCGCTCCCATGACGTCGCCGCGGAATCCCCAGACCATCCGGGCGCCGCGATACGGGACCAGGGTGACCTCGCGCGTCTGGCCAGGCTCGAAGCGGACCGCGGTGCCGGCGGCGATGTCGAGCCGCTGGCCGCGTGCGGCGGCGCGGTCGAAGGACAGCGCGGGATTGGTTTCGGCGAAGTGGTAGTGGCTGCCGACCTGGATCGGCCGGTCGCCGGTATTGGCGACGGTCAGCGTGGTGCGTTCGAGGCCGGCGTTCAGTTCGAGCTCGCCGTCTTCGGGCAGGAGTTCACCGGGGATCATGGCGCGTCCTCAGCGGATCGGTTCGTGGACGGTGACGAGCTTGGTGCCGTCGGGGAAGGTGGCCTCGACCTGCACGTCGGGGATCATCTCGGCGATGCCGGGCATGACCTGGTCGCGCGTCAGCACCTTGGCCCCGGCCTCCATCAGGTCGGCGACGCTGCGCCCGTCGCGCGCGCCTTCGACGACGAAGTCGGTAATCAAGGCGACGGCTTCGGGATGGTTGAGCTTCACGCCGCGTTCCAGGCGACGGCGCGCGACCATCGCGGCCATGCTGATCAGCAGCTTGTCCTTCTCGCGGGGAGTCAGGTTCATGATGCGTTTCGTCCCCTTCTGGTCAGGCGAGGGTTAGCACAGCCACACGCGTGGCAAAGGGCGGGTGTCGCGGAGCGCGGCGAGGATCGTGGTGACGGCGCGGCGGAGGGACGCACCGTCGGGCGCGAGCACGCGGGCGAGCAGCAGGCCGTTCCACGCGGAGGCGGCGGCTTCCACCGGGAGAGTGCGGACCGGCGCCTTGCCCCAAGTGTCATGGCCGGCCTTGTGCCGGCCATCCGCGACGTGCGGTGCGGCGTGCGGCGAAGTCGTGGATGGTCGGGCCAAGCCCGACCATGACACGGGGGCAAGAGGGGGGCTGACGGCGGATCCGCATGCCGGCGCCCCCTCTCCCCTTGCGGGAGAGGGATGGGGTGAGGGGGATCCGACGGGAGCTCCCCCCTCACCCCGCCCCTCTCCCGCGAGGGGAGAGGGAGGAACGTGCGCGATCGCGTCCCGCACTGCGTCGAGCCGTCGCTCCGCATCGGGGGCGACGTGCACGACCGTGGCGAGAGCGCGGGCGCCGCCTGCGACCCCACGGTGCTGCAGCAACGCGTCCACGTCTCCATCCAGGCGGATCGCGTCGTGCAGCAGCAAGGTGCCGGCGCGGCGCACGCGGATCAGGTCGCGCAGGGAAGCGCGCTCCACCCGCTCCCCCATCGCGGCGCGGCCGAACACCAGCGATTCGACGCCCAGGAACCAGGCATCGGGCGCAAGCTCCACCTCCAGCCGGCGATCGAGCGCGCTGCGGTCGAACAGGATGGTTTCCTGCGGCAACCACTCGGCGGCGGCCCCGTCGGCGACCGCGAGCCGCGTGCGCACCGTGGACGGCGCACTTCCCGGCAGCGCGCGGTAGAAGCGCTCCGCCGCCTGAGCGGCGACGCAGGCGGACGCGCCCTGCCCCACCCCGATCTCGGTCGTGAGCCGGTCGCCGGCCGCGATGCCGCCCGAGGAGTTCAGCGTGACCGTCGTTGCCCATTCGGTGGGCTCGACGCGCGGGAAGCGCGCCTTGAGGCAGCCTTCCTGGCGCAGCCCGTCCAGCACGGTGGCGTCCCCGCGTCGCTTGAACGACACGGACAAGGCACCGGTGGCGCGCTGCAGGATGGGGGGATCAGACGGACAGGCGGCGTCGTACATCGGCCTCGTCGAGATCCTCCCGCCGCCCGGACAGCACGATATCGCCGCGATCCATCACGGCGATCGTCTGCGCCAGCTCCTGGGCGAAGTCGAAATACTGTTCGACCAGCAGGATGGCCATCTCGCCGCGTCCGCGCAACAGCGCGATCACCCGGCCGATATCCTTGATGATGGAGGGCTGGATGCCCTCGGTCGGTTCGTCGAGGACGAGCAGGCGCGGCTTCATCACCAGCGCGCGGGCGATGGCGAGCTGCTGCTGCTGCCCGCCCGAGAGATCGCCGCCGCGCCGGCGCAGCATCGTCTTCAGCACCGGGAACAGGTCGAAGATCTCGTCCGGCACGCGCCGCTGGCTACGCGGCAGGACGGCGAAGCCGGTCTCCAGATTTTCGCGGACCGTGAGCAGGGGGAACACGTCCCGCCCCTGCGGCACCCAGGCGATGCCGCGCCGCGCGCGCTCGTAGAGCGGCAGGCGGGAGATGTCCGCGCCTTCCCAGCGGATGGCGCCGCGGCTGATCGGGTGCGCGCCGGTGACCGCGCGCAGCAGCGAGGTCTTGCCGACGCCGTTGCGGCCCAGCAGGCAGGTGACCGCGCCGATCTCGGCGCTGAGGGAGACCTGGCGCAGCGCGATGGCCGCGCCGTAATGCAGGTCGACGCGTTCGACTTGCAGCATCTATCGCCCCAGATACACTTCGATGACGCGCGGATCCTCGGAGACGAAGTCGATCGAGCCTTCCGACAAGACCGATCCCTCGTGCAGCACCGTGACCTTCACGCCGAGGGCGCGGACGAAGGCCATGTCGTGCTCGACCACGACGACGCTGCGGGTCTTGTTGATCTCCCGCAGCAGCTCCGCCGTCTGCTCCGTCTCCGCGTCGGTCATGCCGGCGACCGGTTCATCGACCAGCAGCAATTGCGGCTCCTGCGCCAGCAGCATGCCGATCTCGAGCCACTGCTTCTGCCCGTGCGACAGGTCGCCGGCGCGCCGGTGCCGCTGGTCGGTCAGGCGCGTGGTCTGCAGGATCGCCTCGATCCGCTCACGCTCATCCGCGGTCTCGCGCGCCCACAGGCTGAAGCGCGGGCGGCGGTCGCCAGCGAGGGCCAGCAGCAGGTTGTCCCACACGGTGTGCGGCTCGAACACGGTCGGCTTCTGGAACTTCCGCCCGATGCCCATCGCCGCGATATCGGGCTCGTCGCGCTTGGTCAGGTCGATGTTGGCGTCGAACACCACGCGGCCGGTATCGGGCCGGGTCTTGCCGGTGATGACGTCCATCATGGTCGTCTTGCCCGCGCCGTTCGGCCCGATCACCGCGCGCATCTCGCCCTTTTCGAGATACAGCGAGAGGGCGTTCAGCGCGCGGAACCCGTCGAAGGTGACGGTGACGCCGTCGAGATAGAGCAGCGTGTCGCCGGGGTTCATCCCGTCACCTCATGTGCGGCGGAGGCGGCGGGCGTTTCGACCTCCGGTTCGGGGGCGACCTTCTCGCGGCGGGCGAACAGGCCCATCACGCCGCGCGGCAGGAACAGGGTGACGAAGATGAACAGCGCGCCCAGCGCGTAGAGCCAGAACTCGGGCAGCATGCCGGTGAACCAGGTCTTGCCGAAATTCACCAGGAGCGCGCCGACGATGGCGCCCACCAGCGTGCCGCGGCCGCCGACCGCGACCCAGATCACCGCCTCGATCGAGTTGGCGGGGGAGAACTCGGACGGGTTGATGATGCCGACCTGCGGCACGTAGAGCGCGCCGCCGATCCCGGCCATCACCGCGGACAGCACCCAGACGACGAGCTTGTAGGATTCGGGCCGGTAGCCGAGGAAGCGCGTGCGTGCCTCCGTGTCGCGCACCGCGATCAGCACCTTGCCGAAGCGCGACCGTACGACGAAGCGCGCCACCAGCAGCTGCGCGCAGAGGGCGACGGCGGAGATCACCAGCAGGGCGGAGCGCGTCGCGTCGGACTGGATGTTGAAGCCCAGGATGTCCTTGAAGTCGGTCATCCCGTTATTGCCGCCGAACCCCATGTCGTTGCGGAAGAACGCCAGCAGCAGCGCGTAGGTCAGCGCCTGGGTGATGATCGAGAGATAGACGCCGGTCACGCGCGAGCGGAAGGCGAGATAGCCGAACACCAGCGCCAGCACGCCCGGCACGAGCACGACCATCAGCATGGCGAAGCCGAACCACTCGAACCCGTGCCAGAACCAGGGCAGCGACTTCCAGCCCAGGAAGACCATGAAGTCGGGCAGCTCCGCATTGCCGTACACCCCCCGCGTGCCGATCTGCCGCATCAGGTACATGCCCATCGCGTAGCCGCCGAGGGCGAAGAACGCGGCGTGGCCCAGCGAGAGGATGCCGGCGAAGCCCCAGACCAGGTCGACCGCGAGGGCGAGCATGGCGAAGCACAGGTATTTGCCGGCGAGCGCGATCACGTAGGTCGGCACGTGCGCGGCCGAACTCGCGGCGGTCGCCTGGTTCAGCACGGCGAGCAGCACGGCGCCGCCGAGCACGGCGACCAGGGCGATGAGGATGGAGCGCTCAGGCATGAGACACGCTCCACGGTGTGGGGGCCGGGGGGGCACAGGTCAGGGCGGGGGGCGGCACGCGCACCGACGCCACCCTCCCCGTCATGGCCGGGCGTGTCCCGGCCATCCCCTCCGGCACCGTGCCGCGATAGATGGCCGGGTCAAGCCCGGCCATGACGAGGAGTGGGACCGCCATGACGAGGAGTGGGACGGCCATGACGAGGAGTGGGACGGCCATGACGGATGGGGTCACGCTCATGTCTCCACCGCCCGTCCCTTCAGCGGGAACATGCCGCGGGGGCGGCGCTGGATGAACAGGATCAGCAGCACCAGCACCACGATCTTGCCCAGCACGGCGCCCGCCACCGGCTCCAGGAACTTGTTGACGATCCCCAGGGTCAGCGCGCCCAGCGTGGTGCCCCACAGGTTGCCGACGCCCCCGAACACCACAACCATGAAACTGTCGATGATGTAGCCCTGGCCGAGGTTCGGGGAGACGTTGTCGATCTGGCTGAGCGCCACGCCCGCCATCCCCGCGACCCCCGACCCCAGGCCGAAGGTCAGCGCGTCGATCCAGGGCGTGCGGATGCCCATCGCGGCCGCCATGCGCCGGTTCTGCGTCACCGCCCGCATCCGCAGGCCCAGCGGGGTGTAGCGCAGCGCCGCCATCAGCGCGGCCAGCACCAGCACCGCGAACAGCACGATGTACATCCGGTTCCAGGTGAGCGTCAGCCCGCCCAGCTGCGTCGCGCCGCTCATCCACCACGGCGTGTCCACGTCCCGGTTGTTCGCCCCGAAGATGGAGCGCACCGCCTGCTGCAGGATCAGCGACAGGCCCCAGGTCGCGAGCAGCGTCTCGAGCGGCCGTCCATACAGCCAGCGGATCAGCGTGCGCTCGATCAGCACGCCGATCGCGCCGGCGACCAGGAAGGCGAGCGGCACCGCCAGCAACAGGTTGATTGCGTAGACCCCCGGCAGGTAGGCGCGCATCAGCTGCTGCACGACGAAGGTCGTGTAGGCGCCGATCATCACCATCTCGCCGTGGGCCATGTTGATCACGCCCATCACGCCGAAGGTGATGGCGAGGCCGGCGGCGGCGAGCAGCAGCACGGAGCCCAGGCTGATCCCGTAATAGACGCTCTGCAGGATGCTCCAGAGCTGCAATTGCCGGTCGATCGCGGTGATCGCGGCGCCGGCGGCGTTCGCCACCGCTGGCGGCTGGCCGGACAGCGACGCGAGGAAGCCGCGCGCATCGATATCGCCGCGAGCGCGCAGCGTGGCGACCGCCGCCAGCCGGTCCGCCTCGGACGCATCCGGCGAGGACAGCAGCGCGGCGGCGCGCGCCTGCTGCATGCGGGTCTTCACCGCGGCATCGCTCTCCTTCGCCAGCGCCTGGTTCAGCGCCGGGAGGGCGGCCGGGTCGTGCGACTTGAACACCGCCTCGGCGGCGGCCAGCCGCGTCGCGGCGTCGGGCGCGAACAGGCGCAGGCTGCCCAGCGCGGCGTCGATCGCGGAGCGGACGGCATTGTTCAGGCGCACCTGCTTCAGCCCGGCCGCGTCCGGCGCCGGCGCGCCGGTGCGCGCGTCGACGTAACTGCCATCCGGCTGCTTGATGAACAGCGTCCGGTCGGGCCGCGCATAGAGCTGCCCGGCCTGTAGCGCGCCGATGACCACCGCCGCGCGCGGGTCGCCGGAGGTGGCGAGCTGCTCCACGCCGCGGCGCACCGACTCGAATCCGGCCGCCGACGGCACGCCCGCCGAACCCGACAGCGCGGCATAGGCCTCGTCCACGCCCTGCGCGCGCGCATGCAGCGGCGCGAGCAGCAGCAGGACCAGCATCAGCCAGGCGGAACGCCCAAGCATCGTTGACCTCGAAGTGAAAAAAGAACAGGCGGGGGCAACCGGGAGGAACAGCCGCCCCCGCCTGGGCAATCAGGCCGATGGGAAGGAGGGATCCATCAGGCCTTCTTGCCGGCGGTGCACGTGCCGGTCTTCACGTTGAACGCACCGCACTTCAGCGGCGCCCGCCAGTCGCCGATCAGGTCCTTGGTGTCGGCGACGTAGGGCGACCATTCCTGGGCCACGACCAGGCCCGGAGTCTGCGAGACGATGTTGAACTGGCCGTCGCCCTGGATCTCACCGATCAGGACGGGCTTGGTGATGTGGTGGTTCGGCATCATCGCCGAGTAGCCGCCGGACAGGTTCGGCACCGAGACGCCGATCATCGCGTCGATGACCGCGTCGGCGTCCGTGGTGCCGGCCTTCTCGACGCCCTTCACCCACATGTTGAAGCCGATGTAGTGCGCTTCCATCGGATCGTTGGTGGTGCGCTTCGGGTTCTTGGTGAAGGCCTTCCACGACTCGATGAAGGCCTTGTTGTCGGGGTTGTCGACGCTCTCGAAGTAGTTCCACGCGGCCAGGTGGCCGACCAGGGGCTTGGTGTCGATGCCGGCAAGTTCTTCCTCGCCGACCGAGAAGGCCACGACCGGGATGTCGGTCGCCTTCACACCCTGGTTGCCCAGCTCCTTGTAGAACGGCACGTTGGCGTCGCCGTTGATCGTGGAGACGACGGCGGTCTTCTTGCCCGCGGTGCCGAACTTCTTGATCGACGCCACGATGTTCTGCCAGTCGGAATGGCCGAACGGCGTGTAGTTGATCATGATGTCGTCGGCGGCCACGCCCTTCGACTTCAGGTAGGCTTCCAGGATCTGGTTCGTCGTGCGCGGATAGACGTAGTCGGTGCCGGCCAGCACCCAGCGCTTCACGCCGTTCTCGTTCATCAGGTAGTCGACGGCCGGGATCGCCTGCTGGTTCGGCGCCGCGCCCGTGTAGAACACGTTGCGGCTGCACTCCTGCCCTTCGTACTGCACCGGATAGAACAGGATCGAATTCAGCTCTTCGAACACCGGCAGCACGGACTTGCGCGACACCGACGTCCAGCACCCGAAGGTCGCGGCGCACTTGTCGACCGAGATCAGCTGCCGCGCCTTCTCGGCGAACAGCGGCCAGTTGCTGGCCGGGTCGACCACCACGGCTTCGAGTTTCTTGCCGAGGAGGCCACCCTTCTTGTTCTGCTGCTCGATCAGCATCAGCATGACGTCCTTCAGGGTCGTCTCGCTGATCGCCATCGTGCCGGACAGGGAGTGGAGAATCCCGACCTTGATCACGCCACCCGAGGGCTGGGCGGCGGCCTGGTTGGTGGCGGCGCGGGCGGCGCCGATGGCGGCGATCGTGGCGGCGGCAGCGCCCAGGCGGCCGAGGCCGCGGCGCGAGAGTTTGGGTTCGACCGGAGACATCCTGCGTTCCTGTTGCCCTGTTGTGTGGACGTTGTTGCGGCGTGACGTGACGTTTGGCTTCCCCGCCAGGCGGGCCCGTCACGTCCTTGCAACACACGTGCCAAACAGCGGCAGCTCACCTGCGACCCGCCGAACCGTCACGTTGCACCGGCTCGCATCTCTCGCGTCCGCGCCGCGGCGCCCTCCTGCCGCCACACCCACCGCGCCCGCCTCGCGCGATCTCTCGCGGGGGGCGCGCGCCCCCGTCCGGCACCGGCGCGCGTCGCTCCTCGGCGACCGCCGGCCGGCCGCGCCGGGTCCGTCCCGCCTGCCGCTGCCTACAGAATGATCAACCCTGGTCGGGTCCCGCCGTGGTCATCGCCGCGGTGCGCCGCCCCGCCTCCGACAGCAACTCCGGCACCGCCTCCGCCTCGGGCAGATTGCGCCAGAATCGGCGTGGCATGTGGCGCCGAAGCGCGCTTTCGTTCGCCCGCGCCGGGTTGAACGTGGCGCGGTAGTAGTCCCGCCACCAGGATTCGAGCCCGTCCGCCGCCGGGGCGGCGTCGCGCGCCACCCCCGGCCCGAACCGCGCGACCGCGCCATCCCAGGCGAGAGAGCCATCGGGCGTCAGGATCGCCCAGCGCATGGCGGCGAACCGTCCGGTGAAGAACGGCGCGACCTGGCGCAGGACGCGATGTGCCGGCTCGTACCAGGCGACGAACTCGTTGGGGCCGACCTCCCGGAACCGCAGGAACGCCGTCATGCGGTGGGCGTCGTGCGACACGCCGCGGCGCATCCGCTCGAGCCGGTGCACCAACGGGTCGGAGGCCACTTCCAGCAGCGCACGCTCCCCCTGCGCGATCCGCCACACTGCCTCGTAGAGCAGGGCGAGGCGCTCCGGCGCGCGGTGACAGATCACCTCGTCCGCCAACGCCACGAACCGCGCGGGCACGGGCACGATGGGCATGGGCACGATGGGCATGGGGGCGACGGGCATGCGCGAACCTTCCCCGTCCTCGGCGGCAGCGGGGGGTGTGGCGACGGTGTCGGGCGCGGCGAACAGGTCCGCCTCGCCGTCCGACCACGTGATCGCCTGGGGCGGCACGGCCTCCGCGAGCAATCCGCGTGCGAGGCGCCGGAAGGCCGCCAGATCGTCCGGCACCGTCATCGTCGCGCGGCGCATCAGGCGAACAGCGCGAGTTGCCGGGGCGGCGCGACCAGCGTGCGCAGGTCGCTGCGGTCCAGCAGCGCCGTCGGACGATGATCCGCGGTCACGACGAACGGCCGCAGACGCCGCTCGGAGCCCGCCAGCCGCGCCAGATCGGCCAGGCGCAAGGTGCGGTGCCGCCGTGCCGCGATCAGACGGTCCACGGACCGCACCCCGAGGCCCGGGATCCGCAACAGCATCTCCCGCTCCGCGGTGTTCACGTCGACCGGGAACCGCTCCCGATGCCGCAGCGCCCAGGCGAGTTTCGGATCGATCGCGAGGTCCAGCATGCCGTCCGTGGCGCCGGACAGGATCTCGCCCGCCGCGAACCCGTAATAGCGCATGAGCCAGTCGGCCTGGTACAGCCGGTGCTCCCGCGCGAGCGGCGGGGCGCGCGACGGCAGCGCCTGGCTCGAATCCGGGATCGGGCTGAACGCGGAGTAGTAGACCCGCTTGAGCCGGTGCGTGCCATACAGCCCCGCCGACCGATCGAGGATGGTCGCGTCGTCGCTGCCATCCGCGCCGACGATCACCTGCGTGCTCTGCCCCGCCGGGGCGAAGCGCGGGCCGCGCGGTTCGGCGGCGGCGGCGGTGATCGCGCCGGACATGCGGCCCATCGCCGCCTCGATCGTGCCGGCATCCTTCTCGGGCGCGAAATGCTGCAGCCCGACCACGGTCGGCAACTCGAGGTTGATCGACAGGCGGTCGGCGTAGCGCCCCGCCTCCTCGATCAGCGCGGGGCTCGCTTCCGGGATGGTCTTCAGGTGGATGTAGCCGCGGAACTGGTGCTCCTCCCGCAGCAGGCGGGCGACGCGCACCAGGCGTTCCATCGTGTAGTCGGCCGACTGGATGATGCCGGAAGAGAGGAACAGCCCCTCGATGTAGTTCCGCCGATAGAAGGCGAGCGTCAGGTCGACCACCTCCTGCTCCGTAAACCGAGCGCGTCGCACGTTGCTCGACTTGCGGTTGATGCAGTAGGCGCAGTCGTAGACGCAGAAATTGGTCAGCAGGATCTTCAGCAGCGACACACAGCGGCCGTCCGGCGTGTAGGAATGGCAGATGCCGTTGCCGGTCGAGGAGCCCAGGCCCTTGCCGTCCCGCGAATCCCGGCGGGTGCCGCCGGAGGACGCGCAGGATGCGTCGTATTTCGCGGCATCCGCCAGGATCGACAGCTTTTCCCGCACAGTCGGCGCCTTGCTCATGTTCGCAATATGTTCTCGACGCCCCTCCCGGTCAACGTCACGCTGCCGTGAGAGCCGGCCGAAAGCCCGGTCGGGCATGGTGGCCGCATGATCCATCACGCCCGCCTGCTCCTGCCGCTTCTCACGCTCGCCGCCGCGCCGGCAGGGGATGCGCCCGGCACCGTCCACGAGATCCGGCCGGACGCGTTGCCGCCGCCCTATGCGACCGGCTCGGCAGGGCGGCCACCCAGGGTCGTGCCGCGTCCCGACGGCGCCGCCCCGGCGGTGCCGGCCGGCTTCGGCGCAGCCCTGTTCGCCAGCGGCTTCGACCAGCCGCGCACCCTGCGCACCGCGCCGAATGGCGACGTGTTCCTGGCCGAGAGCGGCGCCGGGCGCATCCGCATCCTGCGCACCCTGCCCGGCGCCGCGCGCCCCGCCACGGTCGCGACCTTTGCCGACGGCCTGTCCCTGCCGTTCGGCATCGCCTTCTGGCCGCCTGTCCCGAACCCACGCTTCGTCTACGTGGCGGAGACCAATCGCGTCGTCCGCTATCCCTACGGGTCGGGCGATCTGCGTGCGCGCGGGCCGGCCGAGGTGATCGTGCCGTCCCTGCCGGAGGGCGGGCACTGGACACGCGACCTCGCCGTGTCGCCCGATGGCCGAACGCTGTTCGTCTCGGTCGGCTCCGCCTCCAATGTCGCCACCTCCCTGCGCGGCCGCCCGCCCGCCGGCCTGCCCGTGGGCGCCGCCTGGGGGGACGAGGCCGGCCGCGCGACGGTGCTGGCCGTGGATCCGGACGGCGGCAACCGCCGCATCTTCGCAACCGGGCTGCGCAACTGCTCCGCCATGGCGATCCAGCCCGGCCCCGGCGCGCTGTGGTGCGTGGTGAACGAGCGTGACGGGCTGGGCGACGACCTGCCGCCCGACTACGCGACCCGTGTGCAGCAGGGCGCCTTCTACGGGTGGCCTTGGTACTACATCGGCAACCACGCCGATCCACGCCTGGCCGATGCCCGCCCCGACCTCGCGGGCCGGGTCACCACCCCCGACATCCTGATCCAGGCCCACTCCGCGCCGCTCGGCATCACCTTCTATGACGGCACGCAATTCCCGGCGGAGTATCGCGGCGACGCGTTCGTCGCGCTGCACGGCTCCTGGAACCGCGCGCGCCGCACCGGCTACGCGGTGATCCGGCTGCGCTTCACCGATGGCCGTCCGACCGGCGCGTATGAGGAGTTCCTGACCGGCTTCGTCGCCTCCGACCGCGCTGTCTGGGCGCGGCCGGTCGGCGTCACCGTGGCTCCCGACGGGGCGCTGCTGGTCAGCGAGGACGGCAACGGCACGATCTGGCGCATCGCCTTCCACGGCACGCGCTGAGGCATCTGGGCGGGCCGCGCGCGAAGCCGACGCCTTATGTATAGGCGCGGGATTCGAGATCGGGCTGCGAGGCGTCGGACCGCATCGCGGGTTCCGCCGCGCGGACGTGAGCGTCGGGGATCACGACGGCCTGTCGGCCCAGAGACACCGGCTTGAAGAGCGACTTGGGTCGACTTCATCACACGACCGCGCCAACCAATAAAAAGGTGCCGACGAGCTCGCGGACACTCGGAAACGAAATGCGTTGGAGAGAGCTCCATTCGTTCAGCAGAATGTGCCCAAGCGGATCGATCACCGTGGAGTGAACACAATCGCTCACTCACGGCACGAGTGTGAAAGAGAGCGTTTTGCCAACTTCCAGGGCTCAGAAGCGGCGCAATCGTTCATCAACTCGGCCTCTTGGTACGATCAAGTTATGAAGACGGGCACGAGATCGGAATATGACGGATTTTCCCACCACCCAGTTCGATCAATCTTCGTTACTTTTTAGTCGCGTTATTTGAATTTAGATTTGACGGGCTCGACTTGTCACAGGACAATGAACCTGACCCAAACCTGAAGACAATTGGGATTCGTCATGGTATCGACCGTCACCGTTCTGGGCGCTCATTCTACAATAGAGACGCTCAACTACGACCTTAAATCACATGCGGAGCTTGCTCGCGTCCTAGCAGCGGCCGTTACTGATGCAGTGAGAAATGGAGAACTCCACCCGGCATCCAGTCAGGACGGGCCGCCGCCCCGTCTCCCTCCCAAGCAGCACGGCGAGTTCGTACAAAAGACGGACGGGTTCACGTGGCTCCCGCGGGGCTACGATGCCGTCGTCAACGTCGCGTCCAGCGCGACCATCGTCGGATCAGGCGCACGCGACGAAACCGTCCTGTCGAGCAACGGCGACCTCACTTACCTCGATCTGCATGGATCAGGGACCATCGACGCCGGTGGCGGTGACAACCGGCTGCTGCTGGGGTCGAACGCCCAGCGCTCCTGGCTCGTCGAGACCGGCAACGGGAACGACACGATCCTCGCACTCGGCAACGGCCACAATTCCATAGACGCCGGAGGCGGCAACAACCTCATCCTCCTGGGCGGCGGCAACGACGTCGTCACCGTCGGTGGTCACGACACCATCCTCGCGACGCCGAACGCACACGTGACGGTCGTTGGCGCGCACCGGGAGGACGTGGTCCTGCTCGGATCGTCTCATGTGACCTTCATCGATCAGGATGCCGGATCGATCAGCGGCGGCGGATCGTCGCATCACGGCGACCATGGCTGGGGATCGCATGGACAGATCAGGTTCCCCGGATGGGGGAACGCCGAGACGTTCTTCGCCGCCACGGGGAACGAGACCCTGCACGCCGCCATGGGGAATGAGACTCTCCACGCCGCCAGCGCGCTGACGACGTCTCTTGCAAGCGTCGCGGGGTCGGTCGGCGAAATGATCGCACAACACGGGCGAGCGGAAATCATCCCGGTGTCGAACTTCCTTGAGAACATGTCGGCCAACCACGAGGCGAGCGGCCCCAAGGGCGACCTCATGGGCAGCGCTGGGGCGTTCGACACGTTGCACGTGACGTTCACCGACCTGACCAAACTCGACAAGCATTAGGCCGATCCTCGGCACTAGTTGAAGGCTGTCGTGAACTAGTGGCTGAAGGTCGAGATGGACGCCGATCGATCCAGGATGTCGTTCAGGTCGATTCGCTCGACCGAAACGTCGCTTGCCATTGCCCAGCTCGAGTGGCTCCAGGAGAATTTGGGCACCCTGCTCGAGCAGATCCAGCTCGAGCAGGTGTCGCCTGACGAACTCGAGCATCGCCTTCAAGCGATGCGAACACAGGTTGAACGCGCGCTGGCGGGTGGCGCGAAGTAGGTCCGTCAAGGACCCGAACCGCCTTTGCTCATCGGCAGCGGACTGGTCGGGGCGGACCTGCTCCGGTTGCCCGGCTGCCCGGCTGCCGCGCACGGAGCAGCCGAACCGGCCTCACAACAGGCGCTTCGCGGCCTCCATCGCGGTCTCGACCTCCGCGCGCAGCGCAGCCTCGTCGAGCAGCACGATCGCGCGCGGCCCGATCTGGAGAAGACCCGCGCGGACCAGGTCCGCCAGGTCCCGCGACACCGCCTCGCGGCGCGCGCCGATGCGTGCGGCGAGCTCGAGCCGGGGCGGCGGCGGGAACACGGCCAGGCCGCCGCCCGCCTCCAACGGGCGGGGCCGCGCGAGGCGCAGCAGTTCGGCGCAGAGCCGCTGCCGGGTCGGCAGGGCCGCGTATTCCAGCAGCCGCCGGTTCTGACTCCGCACACGCTCCGCCAGCACCGCGATCAGCCTGCGCCCGAGCGGCGGGGAGGCGAGGACGAGATCGACGAAGAGGGGGCCGGGCAGGACCGCGACGGTCGCACGGTGCACCGCGCGGATGCCGGCGGACGGCGGCTGCGCGGGCCCGGCGAAGGCCGCCAGCTCCCCGACGAACGCGCCGGGGCCCGCCTCCGCCACGATCTTCTCCCGGCCGCCGCTGGTGCGCATCAGCACGCGCAGCGGACCGCCGCGCAGCACCACGCGAACCTCGGTCGACGGGCAGTCGAAATCGAGCACGGTCTCGTCCGCGTCGAACGTCACGATGTGCGCCTCGGCGTCCGCCCGCGCCAGCATGGCGGGGTCGGCATCCGCGAAGAAGGCCAGTCGGCCGAGGCGCGGCGGGGGACGCTCCATGCGCGAGGTGGATCCTTGGTCCGGCATTCCGGACCATGATGCCATCCGGCCCCCGCCGCTCGTCCAGGCGTCCCCGCGCGATCCGGCCTCCCGACCCTAGTCGAAGAGTTCGGTCAGCCAGCTCTTTCGCCGCTTCCCGTGATAGCGATGACGGTCCCAGTCGCCGTCCCGATCACGCTCGCCACGTGCCCAGGGCTGGTACGAGGTGGGCTGGTAGGGGGCGGGCTGGTTTGCGGCGGACTCGTACGGTGGCGGGGGCGTGGGCTGCGCCCAGCCGCTGGCGGACGTCGCGACCGTCTGCGGCTGAGGCGGCGATCGCCCCAGGTCGACGCGCTCGATGATCTTGTCGAGTTCGCCCCGGTCCAGCCAGACACCCCGGCATTGCGGGCAGTAGTCGATCTCGATGCCCTGCCGCTCACTCATGGTCAGCGCGCCGCCGCAGCGGGGGCAGTCAAAGGCGATAGTGGCGTTCATGATCCTCCTCCGATCGATCTCGCGTCGTGCGACGCCCCACGAAGCCGAACCGCGGTCGCCGGCACCCTGCGCGAGGGACGGCGGGCATCGGCCGTCATGGTCGCACGCGCCGCCGGCGTACCCGTCACCCCGGCACGCTCGTCACCGGGGCACGCGTCATCCGCGCCTCGGTTAGATCCGCACGCGACGGATCGCGTTCAACGCGGCCATGACCCGCCCCGTGCGGAATCGCACGGCCGTCCCGCGCACCGCTGGACCAGCGAAGGTGGCGCGACAATCTAAGCGGGAGACGGAACCGGGCCCCTCTGGCATGCGACCCCGTGCCATGTCGGACCGTCACGGCGTGAGAAGGAGCCCGACCGCATGGACCTGTTCGAACCCCTCCTGTTCGGCGCATTCCTCGGCAAGCCCGGGTGGATGTGGCTGGCCTTCATCGGCATCGTCGTCACCCTGCTCGTCCTCGACCTCGGCGTGCTTCACCGGGACAACCGCGAGATCAAGGTGCGCGAGAGCCTGCTGCTCTCGGTCGGCTATATCGGCCTCGGGCTCCTCTTCGGCGCCTGGGTCTGGTGGTACCTCGGCGCGCAGCCCGGCATGGAGTACCTCACCGGCTTCGCCGTCGAGAAGGCGCTGGCGATGGACAACGTCTTCGTCATCGCGATGATCTTCGCCTTCCTCGCCGTGCCCCGGGTCTACCAGCACCGCGTCCTGTTCTGGGGCATCCTCGGCGTCATCGTGCTGCGCGCGATCATGATCGGCCTCGGCGCCGCGATCGTCTCCGAGTGGTCGTGGGTGCTCTACCTCTTCGCCGTGTTCCTGATCGCGACGGGCATCAAGATGCTGATGTTCGCCGAGACGGAGTACGACGTCGGCAGCAACCCCGTGCTCCGCTTCATGAAGCGCTGCTTCAACGTCGTCGACGAGCACCACGGCGAACGGTTCTTCGTCCGCCTGCCCGATCCGAAGCGACCGGGCCGCACGACGCTGTTCATGACGCCGCTTTTCGTCGCGCTTGCGCTGATCGAGATTGCCGACGTGATCTTCGCGGTGGACAGCGTGCCGGCGATCTTCGCGATCACCACCGACCCGTTCATCGTCTACACCTCGAACATCTTCGCCATCCTCGGCCTGCGCGCGCTCTACTTCGCGCTCGCGGCGATGGTCCACCGCTTCCGCTACCTCAAATATGCGCTCGCCGTGGTGCTGATCTTCATCGGCTCGAAGATCTTCCTCGCCGACCTGCTGGGCGTGGACAAGCTGCCGGCGACCCTCTCCCTCGGGGTCACCTTCGGTATCCTCGCGGCCGGCGTGCTCGTCAGCCTGTTCAAGACGCGCATGCCGCAGCCCGCCGATGATCCGCGCCAGGGTGCACTTCGCCCCTGACCGACCACACGCACGAGAAAGGTCCCCCATGAGCTGGCAACCCGCCGACGCCCCCGAGTGCCCCTCCCCGCCGGCCGGCGTGGAGCTCGTGCTCCTGCCCCGCGCGCACGACATCGGCGGGTTCGAGGTCCGCCGCGCCCTGCCCGCGAAGGAGCGGCAGATGGTCGGGCCGTTCATCTTCTTCGACCAGATGGGGCCCGGCGAGTTCCTGGCCGGCAAGGGGCTCGACGTCCGCCCCCACCCGCATGTCGGGCTCTCCACCGTCACCTACCTGTTCGACGGCGAGATCCTGCATCGGGACAGCCTGGGTTCGCGCCAGGCGATCGTGCCGGGCGACGTGAACTGGATGACCGCGGGCGCCGGCATCGTGCATTCCGAACGCACCGACCCGGCCCGCCGCAATCACGCCAACCGGCTGTTCGGCATCCAGTCCTGGGTCGCCCTGCCCAAGGCGCAGGAGGAGACCGCGCCGGCCTTCGCCCACCACGCGGCCGCCAGCCTGCCCACCGGCGATGCGGACGGGCTGCGCCTGCGGCTGATCGCCGGCACCGGCTGGGGGCTCGCGGCCCCGGTCGCCGCCGCCTCCGGCCTGTTCTACGCCGACGCGGTGCTCGCCCCCGGCGCCGCGGTCCCGCTGCCGGAGGAGCACGAGGAACGCGCCGCCTATGTCGTACAGGGCGAGGTCGAGCTGACCGGCGACCGGTTCGCCGCCGGCCGCATGCTGCTGTTCCGCGCCGGCGACCGGCTGGCGCTGCGGGCGGGGCCGGAGGGCGCGCGCCTGCTGCTGCTGGGCGGCGCGGCGATGGATGGGCCGCGCTACCTGTTCTGGAACTTCGTCGCCTCCAGCCGCGAGCGGATCGAGCAGGCCAAGGCCGACTGGAAGGCCGCGCGCTTCGGCACCGTGCCGGGCGACGACCAGGAATTCATCCCGCTGCCCGAACTCCGTGTTCCCGCCGCGGGGACGGCCGCCGCGACCAGCCAGGGTTCGCCCACGAGCTGACCCGTTCGGGGCGGGATCGCCGGGGCGGCTGGTCAGCCTCGGCCGCCGGACGCGCCCGCCCGCGCGGCGCGAGTGAGCCCGACCAGCGCCGCGCGCACCCCGCTCGGATCGGCCACCGGCGCCGGCCAGGCGATGCGCCGGGACACCTCCCCGTCGGAGAGGTCGCAGCCATCGACGTCGACGCCCACCATCCGCCACGGGCCGGCCGCGCCGGCGATCGCCGCGAGCGCATCGGCGTGGTCGTCGTTGCAATGCCCCATGATGCTGCTCGCCGCCGCCTCGATCGCCGCCACCGCGGCCGGATCGGGTGCCAGCTCCGATCCCCGCAGCCGCGTCGCGCGGGCGAACCCGCCCACCAGCAGCCCGCCCATCGGCCGCACGCGCCAGATCGCGAAGTCGCCGAAATCCGCATAGAGGGCGGCATAGGGATGCACCGCGAGGTAGCGCGCCTTCAGCGCTGGGTCCGCCACCCGCTCCGCCACTCCGGTCACCGTCACCCGCGGCGCCGTCTGCGGGTTCGCCTCCTCCGCCGCGCCGCACGCGAGCAGCGCGCAGCGCGGATCGGCACGCAGATGCCGCGTGTGCTCCGACAGGTCGGACAGCAGCAGGAGCAGCCCGAGATCGCCCGTCGTCGCCGGCGTCACCAGGGAGGCGAAGGGCTGCCCGTCCGCCGAACTCGCCAGGCTCGCGGACCGCGCCGCCCGCAGCAGCAGACGCGCCTGCCAGGCCGGAGACGTCTCGCTCATGCTCCCTCCTCCCGCCGGCCGATCAGGGCCTGCGATTCGATCACCTCGGTCAGCACCCCCGCCGCGGCGCGGTCGCGGAAGAACGAGCGCACGTCCCGCTCCAGCGCCGCCCGCTGCTCCCCCAGGCGGTCGGGCGAACTGCTGGACATGGACAGGGCCCGCAGCACCAGGGCGTCCTCGGTCACCGTCCGCCGCTCGATCACGGCATGCACGTCCAGGCGGCGGAAGGCGCTGTCGAGCAGGAGTGCCTCGTGCCGCACCCACCCGGGTCGGCGATGCCGGTCGGCGTCGCCGCTGCCGTAGCCGCGCCGCAGCGCGCTGTAGTCCGCGACCCACCCGTTGTCCGGCGTCTCCGGATGGCTGGTCTGAAACAGCGCCACCGCGCCGCCCGGGACCACGATCCCGTCCAGCCGGCGCAACGTATCCGCCCGATCCATCCAGTGGAACGACCGTCCCATCACCACCAGGCGGAACCGCCCGGCCCCGGGACCGACGTCATCCGACCCGCCGGTGGCCCATGTGAGGTTCGGCACCTCCTCCGAGAGGGCCGCGGCGACGCGCAGCATCTCGGGCTCCGGATCCATCCCGACCACCTGGCCGGCCATCGCCGCGAAGCCCCGCGCGAGCTGGCCGGGACCGCAGCCCAGGTCGAGCACCGCGTCCCCCCGGCCCAGACCGACCGCCGCCGCGACGCGCTCCAGCAGTCGCGGCGCGTAGGCCGGGCGGCCGATCACGTAATGCGGCGCGACACTGCGGAACCGCCGCCTCTCGTCGTCCGCCAGGGGAATCGCCATCTTTCGTTCACCTCTCGTCCGCGATACGCCACAATCGGCTGCGACGATGTGTCCGATCGGACGGGTTACGTCGAGGCGGCCTTCGCGAAGGATACACCGATGAAGCAGACCATCGCCCTGGTGGACGACGACCGGAACATCCTCACCAGCGTCTCCATGACGCTCGAGCAGGAGGGATTCCAGGTCCGCACCTTCACGGATGGCGAGAGCGCATTGCAGGGGCTCACCGCCCGCCCTGTCGACCTCGCCGTGCTCGACATCAAGATGCCGCGCATGGACGGGATGGAACTGCTGCAGCGCCTGCGCCAGCGCAGCACGATGCCGGTGATCTTCCTCACCTCCAAGGACGAGGAAGTCGACGAGCTCATGGGCCTGCGGCTCGGGGCCGACGACTACATCACCAAGCCCTTCTCCCAGCGCCTGCTGCTGGAGCGCATCCGCGCCCTGCTCCGCCGCAACGAGGCGAGCCGCGCCGAAGGCTCCGGCGCGACGCCCGCGGGCGTCATGGTGCGCGGCGAGCTCGTGCTGGACGACACCAAGCACCAATGCACGTGGCGCGGCCAGGACATCCAGCTGACGGTCACCGAGTTCCTGCTGGTCAAGGCGCTCGCCGCCCGGCCCGGCATGGTCAAGAGCCGCGACCAGCTCATCGACGCGGCCTACGGCGACAACATCTACGTCGACGACCGCACCATCGACAGCCACGTGAAGCGCGTCCGCAAGAAGTTCCGGTCGGTGGACGACAGCTTCAACCACATCGAGACGCTCTACGGCATCGGCTACCGCTACAAGGAGCATTGAGATGGCCGGCCGTGGCGAAGGGCACTGACGTGATCGCCTGGCGAGGTTCGGCGCATGCCTGACGGCGGCGGTCTCGGCGGCATCTCGCATCCGACGACGCTCCCGGCGCGGCGGTTCCGGCAGCGCTGGGTGTCGCCGCTCATGCGGCGCATCCTGCTGGTGAACGCGCTGCCGCTCGCGCTGCTCGTCGTCGCCCTGCTCTATCTCGACCAGTACCAGAACGGCCTGCTGGAAGCGCAGGTGGGTGCGCTGCGCGAACAGGCGCGGGTCTTCGCCGGCGCGATCGGGGAAAGCGCGGTCCGCACCACCGATCCCGACAACCCGAAGCTCGTGCCGGAAATCGCCCGCTCCCTGCTGCGGCGCCTGACCGATCCCACGCCCGACGCCGAAGCCACGCTGTACGGCCCAGACGGGACCCTGGTCGCCGACAGCCGCGCGCGCGACTCCATCAGCGGCGCCGTCTCGTTCCGGCCGCTGCCCCCGCCGCCTGATTACGGGCCGGTGTTCGGCGCGATCGGCCGGCTCTACGACCGCGCGCTCAGCCTGCTGCCGCACCGCCAGTCCCGCCCGCTGTCGGACCTCGTGCCCGGCGCCGGCGTCGAGTGGCAGCCCGACGTGAAGGAGGAGGTGCGGCTCAGCAGCTCCGGCCAGAGCCGCGAGATGCCTCCCTACATCCGCCGCACCAAGGACAACCGCCTCCTGGTCACCGTCGCCGTGCCGGTGGAGCGCGACCGCAAGACCGTCGGCATCATCCTGCTGACCCGCGAGGCACGGGAGGTCGACGCCAGCCTGTTCACCGTGCGCATGTCCATCCTCGCACTGTTCGGCATGGCGCTCGCCGTGACCGTATTCCTGTCCTGGTATCTCTCGCTCACCATCGCGAGCCCGATCCTGCGGCTCGCCGGGGTCGCCGCGAACATGCGCGAAGGCCAGGGCCGCACCGGCACCGTGCCCGCGCCCCTGCTCGCGCGGCGGGACGAGATCGGCGCGCTGGCCACCGCGCTCGCGGATTCGGCCGAGGCGCTGTGGGCCCGCATGGACGCGATCGAACGCTTCGCCGCCGACGTCGCGCACGAGATCAAGAACCCGCTGTCATCCATCCGCAGCGCGATCGAGACGCTGCGCCGGATCGAGGATCCGGCGCGGCAGAAACAGCTCCTGTCCATCATCGGCAACGACGTGGTGCGGCTGGACCGGCTGATCAGCGACGTGTCCGACGCCTCCCGCCTCGACGCCGAACTGTCGCGCGTCGCCGCCGAACCGGTGGACGTCGTGCCGATCCTGCGCGCCCTGCAGGAACTCGACGAGGCGACCCGCGACGAGGAGAGCGACCCGAAGCTCGAGGTGATCGCACCGCCCAGCGGGCTGCGCGTCTGGGGCGTGGAGGACCGGCTGGTGCAGGTGCTGCGCAACCTGATCGGCAACGCCCACTCCTTCAGCCCGCCGAACGGCCGCATCGTGGTGCGCGCCCGCGAGGCCGGTGAGCTCGCCGAGATCGTGGTCGAGGACGACGGGCCCGGCATTCCCGAAGCCAATCTCGAGCACATCTTCGACCGGTTCTACAGCGAGCGGCCGCAGGGCGAGAGCTTCGGGCACCATTCCGGCCTCGGGCTGTCGATCAGCCGGCAGATCGTGGAGGCGCTGCGCGGCCGCATCTCCGCCGAGAACCGCCGCGACGCCGCCGGCAAGGTGCTGGGCGCCCGCTTCATCGTGCGCCTCCCGAAAGCCTGACCGGCCCGGCCACCGCGACGCTTGGGGCACGTCCCCCGCGCACGCGCGGGGCGCTGCGAGCCGCTGCAGTGCAGGTCGAATGCGGGTCGAGCGTCGACTGGTCGCTGGTCGGCAGGCGGGAACCGGCACCGCTTCGTTTGGTTCCCTGCCTCCCAAGTTCTTGTGACCTCGAAAACGGGCTTACTCCGGCTAGCGTTGTCGGGGCGGGAGATCCCCTCGCTGGAAGGAGTCGGTCATGCCCTTCGACGGAACCGCATTCGTTTCTTCTCCAACCGCACCGATCGCACCGGAGGCCACGCCGCACGGGTTGTGGCAACGCACCCGATCCGCCTGGTCGCGGCTGTTGCATCCCGCGCGGCTCAGGGCGTTCGAAGTTCCCCTGCCCACCGCGCCGACCCGCGAGAGCACGCAGGCGCTGCAGACCCTGGTGCTGGCCCGCAGCCTGATCGCCGACGAGCAGGCCTGGGTGCAGCGTCGCTACGAAACCCGGGACGGCCGGCGCTGTGCGGTCGGTGCGCTGCGTGGTGCGGCCCGCCTGATGCACGACGCGGTGCCGCACGGCGAAGCCGTCTCCTCGCTGCTCGCGGTCGCGATGTCGCGTGGCTTCACCGACATCGAGACGATGAACGACCACTCGACGCACACCCAGGTGGTTGGCGCGTTCGACGAGGCGATCCGGCGCGTCGGGCACGGCTGACCCGGCCCGTCGTCGACGCGATCTCCCGACCGGCGCGTCAGGCGCGCGCCGGAACGCGGATGCGCGCCCGGACGCCGGATTGCGCGCAGACCGGACCACGACCCGGCGCCGCGCGGCGGGACGACCGCGCGTGCTTGCGCATGCCCCGGCTGGACGGCGTTCCGGCAGCCCTCGATAGTCTTCCCGACACCATCCGGGAGACGCTCCGATGCGCCTGATCGCCGCCGCCTTCCTGCTGCTCGCCACCCCTGCCCTGGCGCAGAACTCGCCGGGCACCACGCTCGGTGCCGTCCTCAAGAAAGGCTATGTCGAGTGCGCCGTCCCGCCCGGCACGCCCGGCTTCGGCTTCGTCGACAGCAAGGGCGTCTACCGCGGCCTCGACGCCGACACGTGCCGCGCGGTGGCCGCCGCGGTCTTCGGCGATCCGGAGAAAGTCCGGCTGATCCCCACGAACGGCGCCCAGCGCCTGCCCGTGCTGCAGGCCGGCCAGGTGGACATGGTGTCCGAGACGCTGACCCAGACCCAGTCGCGCGAAGCCGCCAACGGGCTGCTCTTCGCCGGCGTGAACTTCTATGACGGCCAGAGCTTCCTCGTGCGCAAGTCGAGTGGCGTGAAGACCGCCAAGGACCTCGACGGCGCCTCGGTCTGCGTCACTGCCGGCAGCACGAGCGAACTCAACCTGGCCGACTGGGCGCACAGTAACGGCCTCACGATCCATCCCGTGGTGTTCGAGCGCACGGATGAGGGCCGCTCCGCCTACGACAACGGACGCTGTGATGCCTACTCGACGGATTCGAGCCAGCTCGCCGCGATCGCGACGATCATGCACGACCCCGACAACCAGATGGTTCTCCCCGACGTCATCTCCAAGGAACCACTCGGCCCCGCGGTCCGCCAGGGTGACGACCAGTGGTATGAGATCGTGAAGTGGACGCTCGCGGCCCTGATCACCGCCGAGGAACTGGGCATCACGCAGGCGAACGTCGACGAGCACCTCAAGAGCGAATCCCCGACGGTGAAGCGCCTGCTCGGCCAGACCGGCGACTTCGGCAAGTTCATGGCGCTGGACAACCGCTGGGCCTACTGGGCGATCAAGGCGGTCGGGAATTACGGCGAGATGTTCGACCGCAACCTCGGCAAGGACAGCCCGCTCAAGCTCCCGCGCGGCAAGAACGACCTCTGGACGAGAGGGGGGCTGATGTACGCCGCGCCCATCCGCTGAGCAGGTCCGTGCGGGGCGCCCCCGCGACGGTGCGAGGACGCGAGGGTGCCAGAGCGCGGCGGTGTTGAAGTGCGAGGGGGTCGCAGCCCGGCGGTGCGACGGTGGGCATGGCCCGTGCGGAACGCTTCAGCTTTGATTTATCACAGAGTTGAGGCGAGTTGAGGGAGACACAGAGGGCGCCGGACCACGGTAGGGCCGGCGGCTCCCTCGAGGCGGCACCTGATCGGAGAGGCGCTTCGAGTTGCGCGGGTCGGCACGCGGGCGCACACCTCTCGTTTCATTCGAAATTTATGCGCTTCGCGCCACTCGGATGACCGTGGGGCGCCTCCGCCCCGTCATCCCATTCGCCATACGCAACATCGATTCGGTTGACCGAGAGGCACTTCGCCCAACCAATCCGTACGCCATGCGCCACGTCGGACGTCGGAGATCGGACGTCGGACGTCCGACGTCGGAGAAGGCGTTGGCGACAACAGGCGGTCGCGCCACCGTCCCGAGTACCCCCAGGCGGTGGCCTCACTCCGATCCCCTCTGTGTCTCCCTCAACTCGCCTCAACTCTGTGCTAAATCAAAGCTCCCACGCACCGCACGGATGGAGCCGCCCCGACGCAAGCACGTCCGAACAAGTCTCCCGCCCGGGAGCCTCTAAGCCCTCCGCGCCCTCAGAGCAGCCGCGAGGGTGCCGTCATCCAGCACGTCGAGCGCGCCGCCGATCGGCACGCCCTGCGCCACCCGCGTGACCGCGACGCCGGAGGGCCGCAGCCGGTCGGTCAGCCAGTGGGCCGTGGTCGCGCCGTCGACGGTCGCGCCGAGTGCCAGGATCACCTCCGACACGGGACCGGCCTGCACGCGCGACAGCAGCGAGCCGACGTTGAGATCCTCCGGCCCCACGCCGGACAGCGCCGACAGCGTGCCGCCCAGCACGTGGTAGACGCCGCGATGGACCGCGGCGCGTTCCAGCGCCCACAGGTCGCCCACGCCCTCCACGACGCAGATCACCGACCCGTCGCGATGCGGGTCGGTGCAGATCGTGCATGGATCCTGGCTGTCGAGATTGCCGCAGATGCCGCACGCCTTGACGGCGCGGGCGGCCTCGGCCAGCGCGGTGGCGAGCGGCAGCATGCGGCCCTCGGGCTGCTGCAGCAGCTTGAGCGCGGCGCGGCGCGCGCTGCGCGGACCCATGCCGGGCAGCTTCGCCAGCAGGCCGATCAGCCGTTCGACCTCGGGGCCGCCCATGCGCCGGTCCGCAGCCCGTGGATTAGAACGGCAGCTTCATGCCGGGGGGAAGCTGCAGGCCGCCGGTGACCTTCTGCATCTCCTCGGCGGTCGCCGCCTCGATCTTCGCCTTCGCGGCACGGTGCGCGGCGAGCACCAGGTCCTCCAGCATCTCCATCTCGGCCGGGTCGGCGAGCTTCGGGTCGATCTTGACCCGCTTCATCTCGCCCTTGCCGCTGAGCGTGACGCGGACCAGGCCGGCGCCGGCCTCGCCCTCGAGCTCCATCGCCTCCAGGCGCTCCTGCATCTCCTGCATCTTCGACTGCATCTGGGCAGCCTGCTTCATCATGCCGGCGAGGTTCTTCATGCGTCGGGTTCCATCTCGTCTGCGAAATCGGCGTCGGGCGGGGCGAAATCCGGCATGTCCGGTTCGCCCAGCGGCGTCTCCACCAGGGACATGTCGGAGCCGATGTGGGCCGGCAGCCCGTAATCGTCCACCTGCGCGTCGTGCACGGTCTCGATCCGCGCGCCGGGGAAGGTGTCCAGGATGGCGCGCACCAGCGGGTGGTCGGCCGCGTCCTGCCGGCGCTGCGCGTCGGCGGCGCTGCCCTGCGCGGCGAGCGTGGGTTCGCCCGCGGCGGTGGACAGCGCGATGGTCCAGCGCTGGCCGGTCACCTCGGTGAGGAGGGCGCCCAGTTTGGGGGCGAGATCGCGCGGGGCGTCGGGTTCGGGGCGTAGTTCGATGACCGGCGGGGCGAAGCGCACCACGTGGACCGAATGGACCAGGTGGGCGTGCAGCATCGCCTCCCGCCGCTCCTTCACCAGCATGGCCACGTCGCGGAAGGTGGCGAGCCGCGGCGCGGCGGGCGCGAGCTCCGCCGCTGGCAGCGCAAGCGCGGCGCTGCCCGCCATCGCGGTGGCCGCGCCGCCGGTGCCGCCCGGGAATCCCGCATGCCCGCCGGAGCCGCCGCCACCCTGGACACCGCTCCCCTGGACACCGCTCCCCTGGGAACCACCCCCTTGGGAACCACCCGCTTGGGAACCACCCGCTTGGGAACCGCCGCCCGCCTGGCCGCCACCTGGCGCGGCCTGGGCCGGTGCGCCGCCGGCGGTCAGGCGCTTCACCAGGTCGCCGGGGGTGGGCATGTCGGCCACGTGGCAGAGCCGGATCAGCACCATCTCGGCCGCGGCGCGGCGATCGGGCGCGGTCTCCACCTCGGCCACGCCCTTCAGCAGCATCTGCCAGGCGCGGCCCAGCACCGGGATGCTCAGCCGGTCCGCGAGGTCGGCGCCGCGCGTGCGTTCGGCCTCCGGCAGTTCGGCGCCGCGCCGCAGGTCGGGCACGGATTTCAGCCGGGTGATCGTGTGCAGCAGCTCGAGCAGGTCCTGCAGCAGCGTGCCGAGATCGGCGCCGCGCTCATAGGCGCGGTCGGTCACCGCCAGCGCGGCGGCGGGCTTGCCCGCCATCACCGCTTCCAGCAGGTCGAACACCGCATCGCGGTCGGCCAGCCCCAGCATGTCGGCGACCTGCGCCCCGGTGACCGACCCCTCGGCCTGGGCGATCGCCTGGTCGAGCAGCGACAGCCCGTCGCGCACCGACCCGTCGGCGGCGCGCGCGATCAGGTCCAGGGCGGCGGGTTCGATCGTCACCTGCTCCTGCCCGGCGATGCGGGCGAAGTGCTGGGCCAGTTCGGCGATGCGCACGCGGCGCAGGTCGAAGCGCTGGCAGCGCGACAGGACGGTGATCGGCACCTTGCGCAGTTCGGTCGTCGCGAAGACGAACTTTACGTGCGGCGGCGGCTCCTCCAGCGTCTTCAGCAGCGCGTTGAACGCGGCGCGGGAGAGCATGTGGACCTCGTCCACCACGAACACCTTGGTGCGCGCCTGCATCGGGCGGAAGCGGGTCGCCTCGATGATCTCGCGCACGTCGTCGACGCCGGTGCGGCTCGCCGCATCCATCTCCAGCACGTCGGGATGCCGGTCGGCCAGGATGGCGACGCAGTTCTCGCACACGCCGCACGGGTCGGCGGTGGGGCCGCCCGCGCCGTCGGGTCCGACGCAGTTCAGCGCGCGGGCGATGATGCGGGCTGTGGTCGTCTTGCCGACGCCACGCACGCCGGTGAGCATGAACGCGTGCGCGACGCGGCCGACCGCGAAGGCGTTGCGCAAGGTGCGCACCATCGCCTCCTGCCCGATCAGGTCGTCGAACCGGGTCGGCCGGTATTTCCGCGCGAGCACACGATACGGCGTGGCCCCCAACCCGATCGCCGGCGCCGAGGCGCCCGTGGGACCGCTCGTGGCCCCGGAGGTCGCGGCCGGGGCGGCGTCGCCGAACAGGCCGGGCCCGTCCTGGGGGGGCGTCGGCAGGTCGTCAGTGGGGGGCGGATCGTCCTGGAACAGGCCGGACATGGCGAAATCGGCCTATCTGGCGCCGGTTCGCGAGGGGAACCCGGCGAGGGAAAGACGGTGGGAGGCCGGCAAACGACCCGCGTGGAAACTCACTGCGGCTGCTTCCTTCCGGACCTGACCGGGTTGGCGAGGCACACGTCCGTCGCCGACCTCCCAGGGGTGCATATCATGCTTCCGGGGGGCGGGGGCAAGCCCATGCGGGCGGGCCCCGGCCGGGTGCGCGTGGCGCCCGTGGCGCTCGGCCGAACACCAGATGGTGCATGATCCGCCCCGTCCAGAGCGTGAACAAGCCCGCGCGGCGGCGCCCGCCACCCGGCCGGAGTTGCCGCTGCCTCCGCCCCATGGCACCGTCCGCCCGCGCAGCGGAAGGGACCGCGCGCCGCGCAGCGGAAGGACGTCTCGTGAGCCTGATCCTGGCCAGTCGGCCCAACGTCTACTCCTCCTCGCCGCTCGACCGCATCGCCTCCCGCCGGGAGGACGTGGCCTGGATCGAGCAGCAGTTGCACGCGCCGGAAACGCTCTGGGTGCCGGTCTGGCGCAACCGCAACCTGGTGCGCGGCACCGAGGCGGGTACGCCCGAGGCGGTCTACATCACCGGCGAGATGGCCGAGACGCTGCGCATGCAGGGCGGCCCGTGGGCATTCCTCGGCCTGCTCGACGGGCGCGCCACCTTCGCCGTCGACATCAGCACCGCCGAGGACCCGCTGCCGCTACTGCCGCCCGAATACGGCCAGTTCGTCGACCTCCGCTCCGTCGGCTGGGGCGTGCCCAATCCGGAAGCCGCCGTGCTCGCCCATGCGCGCGGCCTGATGCACTGGCGCGCGCGGCACCGGTTCTGCGGCGTGTGCGGCGCGGTCTGCGACGCGAAATCCTCGGGCCACATGGTCCAGTGCACCGCCTGCGCGGCACAGCATTTCCCGCGCACCGACCCGGCCGTGATCATGCTGGTGCATCGCGGCGACCGCGCCCTGCTGGGCCATTCCACCCGGTTCCCGCGCGCCACCATGTACTCCACGCTCGCCGGCTTCGTGGAGCCGGGCGAGTCGCTGGAGGAGGCGGTGCGCCGGGAGGTGCTGGAGGAATCCGGCGTCACCATCGGCGAGGTGAACTACCACTCGAGCCAGCCCTGGCCGTTCCCCGGCAACATCATGCTGGGGTTCTATGCCGAGGCGCTGACCGAGGAGATCACCATCGACCCCGAGGAACTGAAGGACGCCCGCTGGTTCACCCGCCACGAGATGCGCAACTGCGACCAGTTCGGCTTCCAGCTGCCGCGCATGGACAGCATCGCTCGCCGCCTGATCGAGGACTGGATCGACGCCGTATGAGACCTTGGCTGTTGCTGCCGCTGCTGCTGGCGGGATGTGGCGTGTTCGGACCGAAGAACGACAGCGCGCGGGCCGAGTGCGAATGGCAGGCGAACAACGATCCGAAGGTGGTCGAGCTGCGCATGAAGAGGTTCAGCCAGACCACGCAGGATTCGGACCTCGACCCCGACATCGCGGTCGCCAAGCACGACGCGATCTTGCGCTGCCTCCAGGCCAAGGGCCTCGCGCTGCCCGGCGGCGTGCAGGCCGTGCGGCCGCGGATCTGACCCGGTGACGGCGCCGATCCTGACGATCGGCTACGAAGGCTGCACGATCGACGGTGTGGTCGCGGCCCTGCGCGACGCCGGCACCGAACTGCTGATCGACGTGCGCGCGGTGCCGCAATCGCGCAAGCCGGGCTTCTCCAAGCGCCAGCTCGCCGCGGGCCTGGACGAGGCCGGCATCCGCTACGTGCACCTCGTCGGCCTCGGCACCCCGAAGCCGGGCCGCGACGCCGCGCGCGCCGGCAAGACCGACCGGATGGAGGCGATCTTCCGCGAGCACATGACGTCCGACCGAGCGCAGGCGGACCTCGCCCAGGCCCGCGGGCTGGCGCGGACCGCGCGCGTCTGCCTGCTGTGCTTCGAGCGGGACCCGGCGCAATGCCACCGCCGCCTCGTTGCCGAGATGGTGCAGGCGGAGACCGGCCAGGACATCCTGCACCTGCACGCCTGACCGCCTCCCCCCTCCCCTTGCGGGAGGGGCCAGGGGGAGGGGTGGTTCGAGGGTTCGCGTCGGACCGTGCCTCAGCCCCGATCGCCCCCTCACCCCAGCCCTCTCCCGCGAGGGGAGAGGGGGTTTCTGGCGCGTCCCGGCGGCAGGGCAGCGGGGTTTCGCGCTACGCGGCGCCGCGCTTCAGCTCGCCCGCGCGCGATTCGGCCAGGTGGTCGAACCGGTGGCGATACGTGCCGAGACCCAGGGTCTGGGAGCGCAGCTCGATGATCAGGTCGTGCAGCTCCGCCTCGGGGACCAGCGCCTCCACCTCGTCCCAGCCCGCCCAATCCGGCTTCTCCGCGAAGCCCAGGATCTGGCCGCGCCGACCGGTGAGCAGCCGCTGCGCGCGGGCGGTGAAATCGTTCGGCACGCTGACCGTCACGCGGTCCACCGGCTCCAGCAGCACCGGGTCCGCCTTGGCCAGCGCCTCCTTCATCGCCTGGCTGGTCGCGGTGCGGAACGCCATGTCGGAGCTGTCCACCGAATGGAAACCGCCATCGACCAGCGTCACCTCGATATCCACGACCGGATATCCGAACGGGCCCTTCTTCGCCGCCTCCTCCGCCGCCTCGCCCACGGCAGGGATGAAGTTGCGCGGCACCGCGCCGCCCACGACCTTGTCGACGAACGCGAACCCGGCCCCGCGCTCGCGCGGCGCCACGTCGATCTTCACGTCCGCGAACTGCCCGTGCCCGCCGGTCTGGCGCTTCAGCCTGCCATGCTCGTGCACCGCGCGGCGAATCGTTTCCTTATATGCCACCTGCGGCTTTCGCGTGGCGACCTTGATGCCGAACGCCTTCGCCAGATGCTCGACCACCGCCAGCAGATGCATCTCCCCCTGCCCCAGCAGCACGGTCTCGCCGGTGTCGGGATTCTGCATCACGGTCAGCGTCGGATCCTCCTCGGCCAGCCGCTGCAGGCTGCCCGAGAGCTTCACGTCGTCCTTGCGGTCCGTCGTCGCGATCGCCAGCGCATAGACCGGCGGCGGCGGGTCCGGGAACGGCAGCGCCTCCACCTCCGCGCCGGTCGAAACCGTCGCACCGGTCGCCACGCCATCCAGCCGCCCCAGCGCGACCACGTCGCCCGCACGCGCCTCGGCCACCTTGGCCGCCTCGCCGTTCGGGAACTGGTGGATGCCGCCCAGCCGCGTCCCGCCCAGCGTCGCGCCGTCCTTCACCACCCCACGCCACACCCGCGCATAGGACAGCTTGCCCGCATGGCCGGCATAGACCGTCTTGAACACCTGCACGACCGGCGGCCCGTCCGCCTCCAGCGCGCGGCGCTCCGCGCTCTCCCCCGCCTCGGGCGTGTCGTGGCGCAGCGTCTTCCACAGCCGCTGCACGCCGCCCGAATGCTCCGCAGCACCCAGCAGCACCTCGAGCACGGAGCCCGCGAGCAGGTCCTTGTGCATGTCGCGATACAGCTCCTCCGGCGTGGGGCGCACGTCCTCCAGCACCTTCTCGAGCAGCGCGTCGTCGCGGTCCGCCAGCACCTCCACGAGGCGCCCGCGCGCCTCCTGCTCCTCCGCGGCGATCGTCGCCGGAATCTGGATCAGTTCGGACGGCTGGCCCTTGCGATAGCGATAGGCCCGCTCGCTCATCAGGTCGACGTAACCGGTGACGTCGGCGCCATCGACGATCGGCATCTGCCGCAGCACCAGCGGACAGCGCGCATGCGCCTGCAGCGCCGCGAGCGTGTCGGCGACGCTGCCGTCCAGCGTGTCGATCTTGTTGATGAACAGCAGGTGCGGAATGCCCTCTTCCGCCAGCAGCTTCAGCAATGGCGCGACTGCCATCGCGCGCGTCGGCGTGGGCTCGCACACCACCACCGCGATATCCGCGACCGCAAGCGCGGCGCAGGCCTGGTGCGCGAACTCGATCGAGCCGGGACAATCCAGGATCGTCCACGGATCGCCGAGGAATGAACAATGCCCGATACGGGTCTCGGTGGTCGTGGGACGGTTGCGGGGATCGGACGGCCGCTTCACCGGCGCGCCGCCCGCCTCCATTATCGCCTCGAACAGCGTCGACTTGCCGCTGCCGAACGGCCCCACCAGAGCCACCGAACGAGGACTTCTGCCGTCTGTTGTTCCTGACATATGGCCGCGCCTCCTTCCTGCGCCGAAGGAGCCCGCCATCGGGACGCTCGGGCCGGAGCCCAGCGGGCTGCCTCTGGTGGGGAGCTTAGCGGAGAACGCGGGACTGGCGAGTCTTCTCGTCAATCGGTCACGGTCGCTGTCTCAATCAGCGGCCTCCGCCGCTTCCTCGTCCTCTCCGTCCAGCGCGCGGCATTGCGCGTCGAGCTTGTTCAGCGCGCGCGACAGCGCCGCCCATTCGGTGCGGCTCAACCCTTCGGCAAGCTGCTCCTCGAGCCCGCGCGCCATCGGCACCACGTGCCCGAACATCGTCACGCCCTTGCGCGTCAGCCGCAGCAGGCGGCCGCGCCCGTCGGCCGGATCCTGGCTCTGCCGCAACAGGCCGCGCCCCACCAGGCTCGCCGCGGCGCGGCTCACCTTCACCTTGTCCATGGCGGTCAGCTCGCCCACCGCACTCGGGGAGAGCACCTCGTAGCGCCCGACCACCGCGAGCACCCGCCATTCGGGAATCGTCAGGCCGAATTTCTCTGCGTAGTTCCGCATGAAAATGCGCGACACGCGGGCGGAGGTGACCGCCAGCCGGTACGGCATGAAGTCTTCGAGATGGAACGTGCCGGCCTGGTCGCGAGGAAGCGCGGCATCTTTGGCCCTTGCTTTCATTCAGAACTAACCCCCCTGTATGACGCCACGTATATCGTCCCGCGGCGCCGATGGGAACGGGCTCGCGCAGGCCAATGCGCGGGCGCATGGCTGGTCATTTCACCCGTGCGGGATACAATCACCCCAGCCGCATCACGCGCCGCAGCCGCAGGGATCCCGCCGCATGTGTGACACGCTCGTCGCCCTGCCGTCCGCGACACGTCGCGGCGGCGTGCTGTTCGGCAAGAACAGCGATCGCGAACGCAACGAGGCGCAGGCGGTGGAACTCCATCCCGCCGCGACCCACGACCACGGCACGATGCTGCACTGCACCGACGTCGCCATCCCGCAGGTGCGGCGCACCCATGCGGTGCTGCTCTGCCGTCCGTTCTGGATGTGGGGCGCGGAGATGGGCGTCAATGCGCATGGCGTCGTGATCGGCAACGAGGCCCTGCACGCCCCGACACCCGCCTCCCTCGAGCCCGGCCTGCGCGGCATGGACCTGCTGCGCCTCGCGCTCGAGCGGGCCGCCAGCGCGGCCGAGGCGGTGGACGTCGTCGTGACGCTGCTCGAACGCCACGGGCAGGGCGGCAATTGCGGCCACATGATCCGACGCGGCTACCAGAACGGCTTCATCATCGCCGATCCGCGCGAGGCATTCGTGCTGGAGACGGTGGAGCGCGACTGGGTGGTGCAGCGCGCGAGCGCGGTGCGCACGATCTCCAACGCCTATGGCATCGGCGCCGCCTACGACCGCGCGAGCGAGGGCTTCCGCGCCCGCACGCCGGACGGCACCGCACGCAGCCTGACCGACCTGCAGCAGGATGCGATCGGCCATGGCCGCAGCCGCTGCGCGCGCTCCACCGCCCTGCTGCAGGCGGTCGCCGGCCGTGTCGAGGTCGCCGACATGATGGCGGTGCTGCGCGACCACGGCGACGATCCCGGCTGGCATCCGCAGGACGCGACGGGGCGCACGATCTGCATGCACGCGGGCGATCCCGGCCGCACCGGCCAGACCGTGGGCGCACTGGTATCCGACCTGCAGGATGGCGTGCACTGGGTGACCGGCACCGCCGCACCCTGCCTGTCGGTCTTCAAGCCCGTGCTGCTCGACGCGAAGCTGCCGCCGCAGGGTCCGCCGCCCTCGGATCGCTGCAACGACGCGACGCTCTGGTGGCGGCACGAACGGCGCCATCGCGCGATGCTCGCCGCCTTTCCCGCCAGCCTGGATGCGATCCGCGCGGAGCGGGACGCGCTGGAGGCGGCGTTCCGCGATCGCATCGCCGCCGTGCTGCGCGGCGGGTCGGCCGCCGACCGGACCGCTGCCGTCGCGGCGTGCTGGGCCGAGGCCGAGGTTGCGGAGCAGCGCTGGGCCGCCCGCGCATCGGGCTTTCACGGGACGCTGCAGCCTGCCTATCGCGACGCCTGGGCCGAGATGAACCGTCTGGCGGAACTCGCCTGAGGGGAGCAGCTGAGGGGGCGGCCGAGGAACTGGCCGAAGGGCACTGGCCTGCCCCGCGCCGCGCGGGGTGGGCCGACGCGCGCCGGCGTGACAGGATGCGGCAACGACCCGGGGAGGACGCCATGGCGAACACGAGCGAGATCGAACGCGTACTGACGGAGGCCGTGGCCGCCGGCATCCCCGGCATCACCGCGGCCGCCGCGACCGCGGACGGCCCGATCTTCGAGGGCGCGGCCGGGCGACGCGGCCTCGGCACCGACACGGCCATGACCCCGGACACGGTGTTCCGCATCGCCTCCATGACCAAGGCGGTCACCGCCACCGCGGCCCTGCAGCTCGTGGAACAGGGCAAGATCGGCCTCGACCAGCCCGCGGGCGAGATCCTGCCGTTCCTCGCCGCGCCGCAGGTGCTGGACGGGTTCGACGCGGCCGGCAAGCCGATGCTGCGGCCGGCCCGCGGCACGGTCACGTTGCGCAACCTGCTGACCCACACCTCGGGCTTCGTCTACGACAACTGGAACGGGTCGATGCACCGCTACATGCGCGAGACCGGCCTGCCGGGCGCACGCACCGGCCGCATGGCGGGGCTCAGTGCTCCCCTGGGCTACGACCCCGGCACCCGCTGGGAATACGGCATCGGCATCGACATCGCCGGGCGCATGGTGGAAGTGGTCAGCGGCCAGGACCTCGACAGCTACATGCGCGCCCACATCTTCGCGCCGCTCGGCATGCACGACACCGGCTATCACCTGCGCCCCGATGCGCTGGCGCGGCTCGCGCAACTGCACGGGCGCCAGGCGGACGGATCCCTCGCGGTGCTGGACGCCCCGCCCCCGACCTACCCCGACTTCATCCCCGGCGGCGGCGGGCTGTTCTCGACGGCGCGGGACTATCTCGTGTTCCTGCAGATGCTGATGCATGGCGGGGCGTGGAACGGCGCCCGCATCCTGCAGGACGAGACGGTCGCGTCGATGGGGCAGAACCACATGGGCGACCTCGACGTCCTGCCGATGGTCAGCTTCAACCCGCGCCTGTCGAACGACGTCGAGCTGTTCCCCGGCATGCGCAAGAAATGGGGCCTGAGCTTCCTGATCAACACGGAGCAGGGCCCGGCCGGCCGCAGCGCCGGCAGCCTCGCCTGGGCGGGTCTCAACAACACGTATTACTGGCTGGACCCGGTGGCGAAGGTCGCCGGCGTGCTGATGACGCAGATCCTGCCGTTCGGGGACCGCGCGGTGCTGGACACGCTCGACCGGTATGAGGCCGCGGTCTACCGCACCGTGCGGGGCTGACGCGCGCGGCGACGAGGAAACGTACGCAGGTACGCGGCCGGACGCACCCCAGGGGCTCGGCCATGGCGGCGGAACGTGGAACGCACCGCCCCAACCCCCACCGGCATCGCCGGCCACCCTTCGTGGCACCCTGCCGGTGGGGGTGGCCGGGTCAAGCCCGGCCATGACGGCGGAAAAAGCGACGCACCGCCATGACGGCGGGAGGAGCGACGCACCGCCGGGGCTCGGCCATGACGGCGGAAAAAGAGGGAGGGACGGTGCGGACGGCCGCCCAGCCCGTCAGGCAGCCCCCTCCTCCGCTCGCCGGCGGCGCAGCCGTCGCACCTCCACGAACTGCCAGATCAGCAGGATCGGCACGCCCACCACGACGTCGCGCGCGCGCCGCACCAGGGACACACCCAGCGACAGTTCCGGCGGCACGCCGAAGATGGTGCCGAGACCCGCATACCCCGCCTCCTGCACGCCGGCATTGACCGGCACCAGGAAGGCGATCGCGGCGACGGCGGCGAGCAGCGCCTCGATCGCCAGCGCGTCGTCGAAGTCGATGTTCACGCCCAGCACGCGATAGGTGATCCAGCCGGCCGCGCCCGTGCAGATCCAGCCGATCAGATGCATGAAGAAGCCCACCGCCAGCCGGCCGGTATGGCCATACAGCAGGCCGAGTTCGGTCTGCACGGTCGCGACCCGCTCCTGCGCGTTCTCGAACCAGCCGGCGGCGATGCGGCGGCCCAGCTTGGCGAACAGCGGCGCCGCCCCGCGCTGGGCCCAGACGAAGCCGAAGCAGGCGAGCACGGCCAGGCCGATGCCGACCTCGACCGGCACCGCGAGCCCCGATCCCGGCGCGCGCGCCAGCATGATGCCGAGCCCGATCGCGACGAAGGCGATCTGGGCGAGGAACTCGGCCGTGACGTCGACCACGGTGGAGGCGGTGGCCGTATGCCACGGCACCCCGTGCAGCGTGACCGCACGCGCCCCGAACACGAAACCGCCGACCTGCGAGAAGGGCAGGCAATTGGCCGAGGCGTCCCGGACCATGCGCCCCCAGATCATCACCCAGACCCGCTTGCCGCTCCGCGGCGGCACCACGATGTCCCAGGCGAGCCCGAGGATCGCGAACAGCACGAATTGCCAGCCGACGATCAGCGCGAAGCCCGGCCAGCCGATCCTGCTGAGCGCGGTCATGATGTTGCCGATGCCGAAATAGGCGACCAGGCCGATCGCGATCAGCAACCCGGCCAGCGCCAGGGCATAGGACAGCCGCTTCATGCCGCGTGCGCGGCCAGTGGCCCGATCGGATGCGGCATCCCCGGCGTGACCTCGACCGGACACGCTGCCCCGACCTCGCGCGCTCCCGCACCTCGCGGCGAGGTCTTCGCCTGCTGGCCTGCCTGCACTTCCACGTGCTCCCGCTGGTTTCGCGGTGCTTCTGCCTGCCGGGACGGAGTGGGGCAAGGGTCCGGTCCCGGCGCGGGACCGGCCGGCTCAGCGCGGCGCCGCGGATCCCCGGGCGGCGCGGAGGTAGAGCAGGAGGCCGATCGCCAGCAGCGGAACGAAGATGTCCATGTAGAAGATGATGCCGGCATTGCCGGGCGCGAAATTGCCGGCGACCATCATCTGCCTGACATGCCCGGCCGCGTCGCCGATCAGGGAGATCGCGGCGACGCACACGGCGGCCGCCTGGAAGCTCAGGTCCCTGCGGAAGGCGAGGCAGGCCGTGATCCCGATGGCGAGGTCGGCCATCCCGACCTCGAACTGGAACGGACTGTCCTGCCAGCCGATATAGGCCGCGGCCATCGACGGAAACACGAGATGGTAGAACGCCGCCCAGATCTCCGTTGCGCCGATCGGCAGCAACAACGTCCATGACAGCAGACGCTGCGGGAACGAACGGCCCCTCCAGGGCACGAACGCCAGCGCCACCGCGGCGACCCATAGCAGGACCGGCACGTTGGGCAGCACGACGCCGAGAACCTCCCCGATCATCAGGATCCCTCCCCTCGTTCGCCGGCACGCCATGAGGGAGGGCGGGCGCCGGCCGACTCCGCTCTCGAGACGTGATCATCTCGCATGCGGCCGGATGTGACGAGGGACATCACGTGGCGCCAGCGGTCCGCGCCGCCGACCGCCCCGTTCCCTCGCCCCCGCCCCTGGTCTATGCACCCGGCGGGCAACACGCGGAGGCACGCAGCATGACCACCCTGGTCACCGGCGCGACGGGCTTCGTCGGCTCCGCGGTCGCGCGGGTCCTGGCGGCGCGCGGCCATGCGCTGCGGCTGATGACCCGCGCCACGAGCGACCGGCGCAACCTGGCGGGCCTCGACGCCGAGATCGTGGTCGGCGACCTGACCGATCCCGCCTCCCTCGCGCGCGCGGTCGCCGGCTGCCGCACCCTGTTCCACGTCGCCGCCGACTACCGGCTGTGGGTGCCCGACCCGCGCGAGATGCTGCGCGCCAACGTCGACGGATCCGTCGCCATCCTGCGCGCCGCCGCCGCGGCCGGGGTGGAGCGCGCCGTCTACACCAGCTCCGTCGCCGCGCTGGGCCAGATCGGCGACGGCACGCCGGCCGACGAGACAACTCCGGCGCAGGAGGAGGACTTCGTCGGCATCTACAAGCGCTCGAAATACCTGGCCGAGAACGCCGTCCGCGCCCTGGCGCGTGACGAGGGCGTCCCCGTGGTGATCGTCAATCCCGCGGCCCCGGTCGGGCCGCGCGACGTCAAGCCGACGCCGACCGGCAAGATGATCCTGGACGCCGCCGCCGGCCGCATGCCGGCCTATATCGAGACCGGCCTGAACCTCGTACACGTGGACGACGTGGCGGAGGGGCACGTGCTTGCGCTCGAGCGCGGCCGCATCGGCGAGCGCTACATCCTGGGCGGTGAGAACCTGTCGCTGCGGGACATCCTGTACCTGGTCAGCGACGTCGCGGGCAGCCGCAAGCCGCTGCTGCGCCTGCCCGAGGCCGTGGTCTGGCCCATCGCCACGGTCATGGAGGGGCTGGCCCGCACGACGGGGATTCCGCCGCTGATGACGCGGGACCACCTCAAGATGGCGCGCAAGAAGATGTTCTACACCTCCGCCAAGGCCGAGGCGGAACTGGGCTACCACGCCCGCCCCGTACGCGAGGCGGTGGAGGACGCGGTCGCCTGGTTCCGCGCCGAGGGGAAGCTGAAGGGGGGCCCCGCCTCTGCACCCCCACCCGCCCGCGGGACGCCTCCGGCCGGCCGGCCCGACGCTCCGCAGGCGCGCGGATGACCTGGCTCGCCCTGCTGTCGCTGCTGGTCTGGCTCTACCTGCTGCTGGGCCATGGCCGGTTCTGGCAGGCCGGCCCGATCCTGCGGCCCGCGCGCCCGCTGGACGCGCCGCCGGTCGCCGTGGTCGTGCCCGCGCGCGACGAGGCGCCCTCGATCGAGGCGACCCTGCGCTCCCTGCTCGCCCAGGACTATCCCGGCCCGTTCCGGGTGATCCTGGTGGACGACGGCAGCACCGACGGCACCGGCGCCCTGGCCCGCGCGCTGGACGATCCGCGCCTGACGGTGGTGGACGGCGCGCCGCGCCCGGCCGGCTGGAGCGGCAAGCTCTGGGCCGTGCGCCAGGGCGTGGCGGAGGCGGGCGACGCGCCGCTGATCCTGCTGACCGACGCCGATATCGTGCATGACCCACGGCATCTCTCGACCCTTGTCGCGCAAGCCGAACGGCGGGATTACGACCTCGTCTCCGAGATGGTGGAGCTCGCCTGCGACAGCGCCGCCGAACGCGCGCTGGTGCCGGCCTTCGTGTTCTTCTTCCAGCTCCTGTATCCGTTCGCGCGCGTCAACGACCCGCTGAACCCCACCGCCGCCGCGGCGGGCGGCACGATCCTGGTGCGCGCCCGCGCGCTGGGGCGGATCGGCGGGATCGACGCGGTGCGCGGGCGGCTGATCGACGACGTGGCGCTGGCGACCGCCGTGAAGCGGGGCGGCCGCATCTGGCTGGGCCACTCCGCGCTCGCCCGCTCCGTCCGTCCCTATCCGACCGCCGGCGATATCTGGCGCATGGTCGCGCGCACGGCCTACGTGCAACTCCGCTACTCCCCCCTGCTGCTGGCCGGCACCACGATCGGCATGGCGCTGGTCTGGCTGGCGCCACCGGCCCTGGCGCTGTTCGGCCATGGCGCCGCGCGGGGCTTCGGCCTGCTGACCTGGGTGATGCTGGCAGGCAGCTACCTGCCGACCTTGCGCCGCTTCCGGCGGTCGCCGCTCTGGGCGCCGTTGCTGCCCCTGGTCGCGGCGTTCTACATGGCCGCGACGATCGGGTCGGCGATCAACCACTACACCGGCCGCGGCGTCGCCTGGAAAGGCCGCGCGTATCAGGGAGCAGGCGGGTGAGCACGGGGGCAACCGAGATCGCGGACGTCGAGGCGTGGTCCGGCAAGGACCGCGGCGACGAGAACTTCCCCGTCGGCTCCGTGCTGATCCGCCGCGCGCTTCGCCCGCACGTGCATGCGTATTATGCCTTCGCGCGCAACGCCGACGATATCGCCGACAGCCCCAGCCTCTCGCCCGAGGACAAGATCGCCCGCCTCGACCTGATGGAGGCGGTGCTCCTGGGTCGCCGCGACGGCGGTTCGCCGAGTTCCGAACGACTGCGGGCGAGCCTGGCGGAGACCGGCGTCACGCCGGTGCATGCGACGGAGCTGCTGATCGCCTTCCGCCAGGACGCGGTGCAGCGGCGCTACGCTACGATCGACGACCTGTATGGCTACTGCCGTTACTCGGCCGCGCCGGTCGGCCGCTACGTGCTTGACCTGCACGGCGAATCCCACGCCACCTGGGCGTCGTCCGACGCGCTCTGCATCTCCTTGCAGGTGCTGAACCACCTGCAGGATTGCGCCGCCGACCTCGCGAACCTCGACCGCTGCTACCTGCCGCAGGCGCTGCTCGATCATTTCGGCGCCTCGGTCGAGGACCTGCGCCGCCCCGCCGAGACCCCCGCCCTGCGCCGGGTGTTCGTGACGCTGCTCGACCGGGTGGACCGGCTGAACCAGGCCGCGGCGGAGTTGCCCGTGGTTACGCGCGACCGGCGGCTGAAGGTGGAGACGGCGGTGATCCTGGGCCTCGCGCGCCGGCTCGCACGGCGGCTGGCCAAGGGCGATCCGATCGCCACCCGCGTCAAGCTGAGCAAGGCGGACTTCCTGCGCAGCACCCTCCTGGCCCTGCGGCATCTGGCGTGAGGAACGGGGCATGAGCAACGGATTGCCGGTCGCGGAGGCCGATCTCGACGCGGTGGAGGCGCTGGTGCGCCAGGCCGGGACCTCCTTCTACCGCGGCATGCGCGTGCTGCCGCCCGACCGGCGGCAGGCGATGTACGCGATCTACGCGTTCTGCCGGATCGTGGACGATATCGTGGACGAACCCGGCGCGCTCGAGGACAAGCGCCGCGCATTGGCCGAGTGGCGGACGCGGATCGCTGGCCTGTATGGCGACTCGCACCACGATCGTCGTGCAAACGACGCCGTCACCCGCGTCCTGCATGCCGCCGTCCAGCGGTTCCAGCTTCGGGCCGAGGATTTCCTCGGGGTCATCGACGGCATGCAGATGGATGCCGAGACGACCATCGTGGCGCCCGACCTCGCCACCCTCGACCTCTATTGCGACCGGGTCGCCGCCGCGGTCGGGCGACTGTCGGTCCGCGCCTTCGGGGATGCGTCGGAGGCCGCCGATCGCGTCGCCTTCCATCTCGGGCGTGCGCTGCAGCTCACCAACATCCTGCGCGACATCCAGGAGGATGCCGATCGCGGCCGCATCTACCTGCCCCGCGAGTGGCTGGAGGAGGCCGGCGTGCCGCTCGACCCCGCGCGGATCACGACCGCCCCCGGCCTGCCCGCCGTCTGCACCCGCGTCGCCGCCCTGGCCCACCAGCATTTCGCCGACGCCCGCGCCGCCATGGCCCGATGCGACCGCCGCGCCATGAAGCCGGCACGGCTGATGGGCGCGACCTATGCCGCGATCCTGACACGGCTCGAACGGCGCGGCTGGACCCGGGTGGACGAGCGGGTCAGCCTCTCGAAGCCGCAGAAGCTCTGGCTCGCGCTCCGATTCGGCCTGTTCTGAGCGTCCCGCGCCTCCGGCCCGTCCTGCGCGGCCCGCCGCCACGCTGACCCTCCGCCCTGTCCCCCGACTCTCTCGGCGCCAGATCCGGAACCATCCGGCGACACGTCCGAGTGGAACCGCCCGTCACGCGACTCAATATGATGCAATATCGATCTGATCGGCTGGACCGCCACCCACCGAACCCGTTCCCCATCGGAATTCACTTGCTCGGGATCAACTCTGGATGCATAGTGGAGTCAGTCGATTAGGGCCAAAACTTAGCCCCGACTATAAGCCCCGCAACGCCCCCTCATCCCACGGAGCAATCCCGTGACCACCATGCGCACCCGCATCATCGCCGCGCTCGCCTTCGCCCTGCCGGCGGCCGCCCTGGTCGTGGCGCCGGCCTCGGCCGCGACGCAGAAGTCCAAGCAGCACACCTCCTCGGTGCACAAGACCAGCGCACACAAGAGCCACAAGAAGTCCACCGCCTCGACCCCGTCGAGCTGAAGCCTTCCCGCACCAGGGGACCCCACCGGGTCCCCTGACGCGCCCCGCGCAGCGGTCTACCGGTCGTCCGGCGCCCGCAGCTCCCCGGCCCGCCGCTCCATCGCCCGCCGATCGGCCACCCGCAGCGTCGCCGGCCGCGCATTCGCCTCCAGCAGCGCCCGCAATCCCGACAGCAGCCGCAACGGCGACGGCGGACATCCGCTGATCGTCAGGTCGACCGGCACCACCGAACCGGCACCGCCCAGGATCGCGTAGCTGCCCTTGAACACGCCCCCGTCCACCGCGCAATCACCCACCGCGACCACCCATTTCGGGTCCGGAGTCGCGTCCCAGGCCTGCTCCAGCGCCACCCGCAGGGTCCGCGTCAGCGCGCCGGTCACCAGCAGCACGTCCGCCTGCGCCGGCGCGGTGACGAAGCGCAGCCCGAACCGCTCGAGGTCGTAGAGCACGCCGCGCAGCGCCCGCAGCTCCATCTCGCAGCCGCCGCAACTCCCGCCATTGACGTGCAGCAGCGCCAGGCTGCGGCCCAGCCGCGCCTGCGCCGCCGAGTCGAGCCGTTCCAGCAGGGAGCGCGTGGTCTCCTCGTCCGCCGCCGGCATCGGCTCCGCCGCCGCGGGCTTCCAGAAGCGCCCGATCATACCGGCGCGCTCAACGTCTGACTCGCATGCAGATCACCTCGGCGCGCGGTATCGTCTTGGTTTAGACGTGGCCGCCCCACCAACCCCACGTCATGATGCCGATGAGCGAAGAGGCTCATCGGCATCACAGGTCCACCCCCGCCGCCACCAGGCCGAAGGACCGCGCGATCGGCAGCATCTCCTCGGCCGCGGCGCCGGACAGCGCCGCCTCCAGCGCCGGCCACAGCGCCCAGCCGGGGTCGCGCGGGAAGGCCGCGGCGATCTGCCCGTGGTCCAGCCGCAGCCAATGCCACACGTCGCCGCGCGCCGATTCGACGCAGGCGACGCCTTCTCCACTGACCATCGGCAGCGCCACCGACACCTCCCCCTCCGGCACGAAATCCAGAGACCGCGCCAGGATCTCCAGGCTCGCGACGATCTCGGCGATGCGCAACCGGGTGCGGGCGGCCGCATCGCCCGCCCGCTCCAGCGCCGGGGCGTATTCCAGGAACCCGTCCAGCATCCGCGCGTCCCAGCGTCGCCCACTGGCGCGCCCGGCGATTCCGCCCAGTGCGAGCGCCGCAGCCAGTCCGGAGGAGACCCGGCCCAACCCGGCGAGGCGCGGCAGGCAGGCGCCCGCGGCGAGGCGCCGGCGCAGGTCGGGCAGCGCGGCCGAGACGGCGCCGATGCCGCGCCGCAGCGCCTGCAGTTCGGCCGGCCCCACCGCCGCGGCGATGCCGCCGGGCACCACGCAATCCATCATCAGCCGGTGGCCGAACGCCTGCTCCAGGCCCCGCAGCAGCCATTCCCGCGGCGTTTCGCAGGCGCGCGCCACGCTGCTCGCCCCGACCGCGGCGGCGATCGCGGCGAGGTCGTCGAGATGCACGGCGATGCGCTCGCATTCCAGCATCATCCGGCGCAGCGCCACCGCACGCGGCGGCACGGTCACGGCCATCGCGGCCTCCGCCGCCTCGGCGAAGGCGAGCGCATGCGCGACGGTGGCGTCCGCCGCCAGCCGCGCCACGAAGCGGGCGGCGGTGCGCGGCGCCTTGCCGCGCAGCAGCGCCGGGATGCCGCGATGCAGGTAGCCCAGCCGCATCTCGGCCTGGGCGATCGTCTCCCCCCGCAGGCCGAGACGCAGGTGGAACGCGTCGTCCAGCGTGCCGGTGACGGGGCCGACGGGCAGGCTCGCCAAACCCTCCGCCACCGGCGGGAGGAAGGTCGGGGGCTCCGACGCATGCTCCGCCGCGGCCGGCCGTGCCGATAGCGGCGCGGCCTGCGCCCAGGTCCCGTGATCGAGCCAGGGGCGCAGGTCGGCGCCCCCCTCGGCGCGGTGGCCCCACAGATCGTGGATCGCCCGCTCGAACCAAGCCGCGCCCTGCCGTGCGGGCGAAACCGCCGGATAGGCGCCCGCCTCCACGGGCACGGAGGCCAGCACGATCCGCCCCGCGCCCACCACGTGGAACAGCGCATGCACCTGCAGCGTGTCGGCCCAGAGCGCGACCAGCGCGAGGTCCGGGTCCTCCGGCAGCGCCTGCACCATGGCCGCCCAGTCCGGGGTGCGCAGGATGTGGCGCGGCCAGGGGTGGCAGGTCTCCGCCCCGGCGGCGCGGATGATGCTCAAGGCGCGCACGACATCCCCCTCATGGCGGCGGAAGCCAGGACAGGACCTGGATCGGCAGCAGGTAGCCGACCACGGCGGCGAGCAGAAGCGGCACCCAGGCGAGGCTGCCGGCAGGCCAGCGCGGCGTGTCCGGCACGCGGCGCAAGGCGACGGCACCGAGTGTGGCGAAGCCGATCGCGAATGGCAGCAGGAGCCAGGGCGCCGCGGCGGCCAGCCCGGCCAGCAGCATCGCGAGCGTCGGGAACACGCCGAACGGGGGAACGCCCAGCAGCGCGGCCAGCGCGGCGGCGCGGTCGAGCGCGGCGGGGGATGCGAGCGCCGCGGCCACGGCGGACAGGCCCAGCAGCAACAGGTGCAGCAGCGCCATGCCGCGCAGCGCCGTCCCGCCGGCACCGAGCGCGCAGAGCACGAGGCCGGCTTGCGCCATGACCAGCAGGAGCGCGAGCCGCGTCCGCCCCTGCCAGGCGAGCGCCGCGGCGGCCAGCACCGCGGCGACACCGGCGCCGGTCAGCACCGTCCCCAGCAGGGCGGCCTGGGGCGCGTCCGCGAGCCCATCCTGCAGCCGCACGACGAGCAGGAGCACGAGCGGCAGCAGGGCCGGGTCGAGACAGGCGAGCGCGGCCCAGCCGAGGAGCAGGGCGAGGCTACCCAGCAGCACCGCGCCGGTCTGCACGGCGACGATGCCGAACAGCGCGAGGCCGAGTGCGGCCTGCAGCGCGACCAGCCGGGTGCGCACCGCGCCCAGCCGGGGCAGGTGCGTCGCCGCCCCGGTCATGGCCGCCGCCGCCAGGGCGAGCCAGCTCCCCAGCATGTCGGGGACCGCGAGCGCGACCAGCATGGCGGCGAAGCGGAGCTGGGCGGCCAGCGCGGCATGGCGCCCGCGCAGCGGCGCGTGCATCGCATCGGCGAGCGCCGCGAGCGCGAGCAGGGCGGCCGGGACCGGAATGGCGGCGGCGTCCGGCTCCACCAGCGGTGCGGCGATCCCGGCGGCCAGCACGGCCAGGGCGCTGGCGAGCGCGAGCCAGAGCCGGAGCCGCCCGCCGCGCCGGGTCAGTTCGCCGGACGCCGCGAGCAACGGCAGCAGCGCGAGGCTGGCGAGCCAGATCATGCGGCCCCCGCGCTCATGTGCGCCGCAGCGCCGGCTGGCGCAGCGCCCAGGCCCCGACCAGGGCGAGCGCGGGCAGCAGCGGGAGGGCGACGAAGGGGGCGAGCAGCGGTGACGCATCCGACCCGGCGCAGGCCGCCAGCACGGCCGCCTGCTGCAGCCCGCACAGGCCGAACACCGGGAAGGCGGGTCGCGCCGCGATCAGCAGCAGGGACAGCAGCAGCAGCGCGAGCGGCAGGGCGAGCACGCCGCCCGTCGCGGCGAGCAGGCTGGTGAGCGCCGCGGCGGCCAGGGTGGACGGCACCGTCCAGCCACGGTCGGGGCGCGCGCCTGCCGGCACGCCGAACCGGTGCATCAGCAGCGGCAGCAGCACGCCGCCGCCCGCCGCATCGATCGCCGCCGTCACCTCCCGGCCCCCGGCCAGCGCCGCCGCGGCGACCGCGAGCGCCTGGGCGGCGACGAGCCAGAGGCCCAGATGCGGGCGGCGCACGCAGAGCAGCGCATAGCCCAGGATGAGCGCGAGGCCGGCCATGCCCTGGGCGACGGCGAGCGCGTTCATGCGGTGACGGCGCTCGACAGCGCGAACACGGCGGCGACGATCGCGAGCAGTCCGGCCGCGGCCAGCAGCTCCGCCGCGGCGCGAGGGCGATGGCCGCCCAGGATGCGCCGTGCGACCGCGAGCGCCGCCATCAGGGCCAGCAGCTTGACGGCCCAGGCGCCGAAGCCGATCGCCCAGGCCACCGGCCCGTCCGCCGCCTCGGCCATGCCGATCGGCAGGAACGCGGCGGAGAGCAGGTCGAGCCAGACCAGCAGGCGCAGCGCCTCGGCGAGCCGCAGGGCGGCGAGCGGCGGGCCGCCGAGATCCGGGTCCTCGGTCGCCGGGTCGGCGGCCAGCACGACGCCGATCAGGGCCGCGGCGGCAAGCGCGGAGGCGGAGGCCGGCTGCAGCAGCCCTTCCCGCTGCAGCACGACGATCAGGTCCAGGTTGCTGGTGCCGGCGAGCAGGGCCAGGGTGAAGGCGGCGAACAGGGCCGGGACCGTGGCGAACAGCATCAGCCGGCTGCGTCGCGCGGCCAGCAGCCCGCCGCCCGCCACGCCGCCGTCCAGCGCCGCGAGGATGCGCAGCGCGCGGGCCAGGCCCAGGAAGCCGAACACCACGAACAGGTCGGCGACGGGGTCGAACGCCATGCCGGTGCAGAAGGACGGGACCAGGGCGGCGGCGGCCGCGACCAGGGCGAGATCGGCCGGTGCGGCGGCCCGCCCGAGACCGGAGGCGGCGTCGGCCCAGCGCGGCTGCTTGCGCAGCAGCCGGCGGAGGTCGCGCCAGGGCTGCAGCAGCGGCGGGCCGGCGCGCCCGTCGAGCCGCGCTTCCAGCCAGTCCAGGCTTCCGGCCAGCAGCGGGGCGGTCGCGAGCATCAGCACGAGATGCAGGAGCTGGGCGATCAGGGCGAGCAGGACGGTCACGCGGCCCCCAGGCAGGCGAGCACCGCGAGCGCCACGCCCATGCCGAGGAGCAGCAGGAGCGGCACCGCCCGGGGTGACACGTCCGCGCCTCTGCGTGGCGCCGGACCCGCACTCGTCCGTAGGGACACCGCGTCGCCCCGCCGTGGGGACACATCCTCCGCCCGCCTTGGCAGCTGGAACGGCCAGCGCAGCGCAGGGAGGCGCGGCAGAGCGGCGGCGCCGATCGGCGGAACGAAGCCCTCGCCCGTGGACTGGGTGCCGGGATCGCCGAACGGCAGCCAGGGTGGCGCCGGGCTGAAGCCCTGCTGCCAGGCCGGGCCGGAATTGCCCTCGCCCCCGCCCTGCCGCCGGTGCAGCCAGGCCAGGATGCCGCCGAACACGGCGAGCAGCAGGGCGAGCGGCAGCGGGGCATAGCCGGGGACCCGTGTCGCCGGGGCGAGCTGCAGCACGCCCACCCGCGCGCCGAGCTCCGTCCCGGCGAGTTGCAGCACCGCCGGATCGGCGAGGCGCAGCAGGAGGCCGGGAAACAGCCCGACGGCACCGACCGCCACGGCCAGCATGATCCAGGCGGCGCGGAGCGGGCCCGCAACCTCCTTCGCGCCGGCGGTGCGGGGGGCGCGCGGGCGGCCCAGGCAGGCGACGCCCAGCGCGCGCACCGCCCCCATGGCGGCCAGCGCGATGCCGAGTGCCAGCGCCAGCACGACGAAGGCCGAGAGCAGCGCGGGGGCGAGGCCGGTGCCGCGCGGCGTCGCGAGCACCGCCTGCAGCGCCAGGTACACTCCGGCGAAGGCGCCGCTGGGCGGCAGCAGCGCGAGCCCGCCGAACCCGGCGCCGAGGGCGAGCGTGGTCACCGGCATGAAGTGGACGAGACCGCCGATCCGATCGAGCCGATCGCTCCCGGCGCCGGCCTGGAGCGTGGCGGCGGCAAGGATGGCGAGCGTCGCCCCCAGCGCCTGGGTGACGAGCAGCAGGAGGAAGGCGCCGGTCGCGAGCGCCGCGAGCGCGGGAAGGTCCACCGCGCGGGCGAGCAGCAGCAGGCCGAAGCTGACTGCGGCGAGGCCGGTCTGGCGCCGGCTGGCGAGCGTGACGATGCCGGTGAGGGTTGGGGCCTGCACGCCGCGCCAGCCGGCCAGCACCGCCATGGCGCCACCCAGCAGCAGCGGCGGCAGCGCCCACCAGACCGGCGGGGCGCCGGCGGCAAAGTTCAGGGTGAGGCGCGCGAGCAGTCCGAGCGCGAGGGTCGGCTGGATCGCTTCGAGGAGGACGGTGACGGCCGCGCCGCGGGCGGGGCTCGTTCCGGCGCGGGTCGGCACGAGTCCGGCCAGTGCGGCCGCGGCGGCAAAGGCGCAGAGGTAGCGGGCGTGCCGCGCAGGGTCGTCGAGGGTGAGCGCGACCAGCAGGGCGGCGGCGGCGAACAGCGTGGCGGCGAGACGGGCCGAACCGGCCGGCAGGTCCGGATCGGCCGCGTGCGCCGCGGCGGCGGACGGCGTGGCGCCCCCGGCCGAGGTTCGGTCGGGGGCGGCGGCGGGATCGGGGATGGCGGCGGGATCCGGGCCGGCGATGAGCGCGCCGACGGGCGCGGGGCTGCCGGACGCGCCGCGCCCGAGGCCGCCGATCCAGGTGCCGAGGCCACCGATCGCGAGCCCGGTCGCGAGGCTTCCCCCGTCGCCGGCCACGGCGGCGAGGCCGAACCCGGCCAGCGCGAGGGCGATCGGGACCGGGCCGAGGGGCGAGACATGTGCCGGCAGGTCGGCGGCGGCGGCGCCGCGGCGCGCCGGCGGGCGGTCGCTGCCCGCGACCAGGGCCACCACCGCACCGCAGCCCAGGACCAGGGCCAGCAGCCCGGCGGCGACGGGATCGAGCAGGAAGCGCAGCCCGAACGACGTGGGTCCGATCGGCAGGGCGAGCATGGCGGGCGGTGCGTCGAGCGCCAGGGCGGCCAGGGCAACCATCGTGCCGGACAGGGCCAGCACCGCGAGGCCGCTCGCCACGGACGCGCCGCCGAGGCGCGCGCTTCGCGCCGCGAGGGCGAAGACGGGCATCAGGACGAGCAGGACCAGCAGCAGGGCGAGGAGGGGATCGCTCACGCGGGGAAGCTAGCAGAGCCCTCCGGAGTCGGGAGCCATTGGGGGCCGCCTAAGCCGAACGGCAGCCGGGCCGTCCTGACACAATGCTGCGACGGCCCCGCCTCCCGCACCGCCACGCCGCCTGTGGCGGGCGAGCGGCGGCCGCCATCGGGATCAGAGCATCGCGAGCGATTGCTTGCGCGTGGGCGGCGGGTGCGCGGCGTCGATCTCGGCCAGGTCCTCGGGCGTGAGCGCGAGCGTCGCGGCGGTGGCGTTCTCCCGAACATGGTCGGCGGAGGCCGCCTTGGGGATCGAGATCACCCGGCCGGAGCGCAGTCCCCAGGCGATCGCCACCTGGGCGGGCGTCACCCCATGCCGCGCCGCGACCGCGGTCAGCGCGCGCGAGCGGAGCAGGCGGGCGGGATCGTGGCCGAACGGGGAATAGGCCATCAGCGGGATGCCGCGATCGGCGCACCAGGGCAGCAGGTCGAACTCGATCCCGCGGCTGCCGGGATGATAGAGCACCTGGTCGGTCGCGCAGGCCTCGCCGCCGGGAACCTCGGCCAGCTCCTCCATGTCGTCGGTGTCGAGGTTGGACACGCCCCAGTGCCGGATCTTGCCGGCGCGCTGCAGCGCCTCGAACGCGGCGACGGTCTCGGCCAGCGGGTGGCTGCCGCGCCAATGCAGGAGGTAGAGGTCGATCCGGTCGGTGCGCAGGCGCTTCAGGCTGCGCTCGCAGGCCGCCGGCACGCCCTTGCGGGACGCATTGTGCGGGTAGACCTTGCTGACCACGAACACCTCGTCGCGGCGGCCGGCGATCGCCTCGGCGACCACCTCCTCCGCGCCGCCATCGGCGTACATCTCGGCGGTGTCGATCAGCGTGAGGCCAAGGTCGAGACCGAGACGCAGGGCGTCGGCTTCGGCCCGCGCGCGGTCGCGGCGTTCGCCCATGTACCAGGTGCCCTGCCCGAGTGCCGGGACCTGCTCCCCGGAGGGCAGGCGGACCGACGGCACGCGGGGGGACGCACTCATCCTGCCTTCTCCTCGGCGGCACGCAGGACGCGCAGGAAATTGCCGCCCCACAGCTTGGCCAGCGCCCCCCGATCGTAGCCGCGGCGCAGCAGCTCCGCGGTCACGTTCGCGCTGTCGGCCGCGTTGCGCCAGTCGCTGAACCCGCCGCCGCCGTCGAAATCCGAGGAGATGCCGACATGGTCGATGCCGATGCGCTTCACCGCGTGGTCGACGTGGTCGGCGAAATCGGCGGTGGTCACCTGGTCGGGCTTCGCGTTGGGCCGCAGGAAGGCGGCAACCGCGGTGATCTGGACGACCCCGCCCACGTCGCGCAGCACGTCGAGCTGCCAGTCCATCATGTTGCGCGGGTGGTCGCACAGGGCGCTGATGCAGGAATGGGTGGAGAGGACCGGCGTGCGCGAGGTCTCCGCCGCCTGCAGCATGGAATCGCGGGAGACATGGGCGACGTCGACGACCATGCCGACGCGGTTCATCTCGGCGATGGCGGCGCGGCCGAGGGGGGAGAGTCCGCCATGCTCCGCGTCGCGGTCGCCGAGGTCACGGCGCGGGTTGCAGGAATCGGCCAGGGCGTTGTGGCCGTTATGGGTCAGCGTCATGTAGCGCGCGCCCAGGGCGCGGAGCGCGGCGATGCGGGCGAGGTCGGCGCCGATCGCGAACCCGTTCTCCACCGCCGGGATGACGGCGAGGACGTCGTCGCGCTTGGCGGCCTCCACCGCGTCGGCGGTGGTGGTGACGCGGACCGTGAAATCGCCCTGGGTGCGGCCCATGCCGTTGATCGCCTGCAGCATGGCGGTGGCGCGGGCGTAGGCGGCGTCCTCGGCGGCGGGATGGCGCTGGGCCTGCGGCACGTAGGCGACGAAGCAGCCGGCGGTGACGCCGCCGCGCCGCATCTTCGGCATGTCGACGCAGCGCGGCCCGTCCTGGAACGGGTCGGGGCCGGTGGGCCACGGGATGTCGATATGGGTGTCGATCGTGAGCAGGCTGCGGTGGACCGCGAGCGCGTCCGGGGACATGGCGTCGTTCATGGCCGGGCAGGCTCGCAGATATCCGGCAGGGGCGGAAGGGGTTGGGGATAGGGGGTCGGGGCGTTGATTCACCACGGAGGAAGCAGGAGGACCACGGAGGGCCACGGAGGATTTGGGCCTCGGGCGAGCGGAGCCATCGTTGTGCCACGGGTCCGCTGCCGCCACGGCGCGGCACGCGGCCGCCAACGCCCCGGGATACATCAATCATTCAGCGCTTCGCGCCACTCGGACGCGCGCGTGAGACTCCGTTCCTCGGTCCCGCCTTGCCGGCGAACGCGGGCCGGGCCGAGGGCGATCGCCACCCTCGACCGGTCTGCGGCGCCGGCCCGATCCGGACACCGGGAGCTGCTCCGAGATCAGCCTTCGCCGCCCCGCCCTGCGTAGCTCCGTGGTCCTCCGGTTTCCTCCGTGTTGATCGCGGCCGCCATGCCGACCTCCCCGCCGCTGCGATCAGGACCTCCTCAGTGTTCAGTCGCGGCCCCGCCGTGTTCGACCGCGACGACCACAGTGCTCGTGACCCCCGCGTCGATCACGACCTCCACGATCGTCACGACAACACGCCCTCGCCGCAGTGCAGCATGTGGCTTCCTTGCCACCGTCCCGGACGAGCGCGACTCTTTTCCCGTCCGCATGCATTCGGCACTTGGACCGTTTCACCTCCGATCAGTACACGGGATCGTGAGGAGAACCCCATGTCCCAAACCGAATGGTGGCGCGGCGCGACGATCTACCAGATCTACCCGCGGAGCTTTCTCGACACGAACGGCGACGGCGTCGGCGACCTGCCGGGCATCACCGCTCGCCTGCCCTACATCGCCTCCCTCGGCGTGGACGCGATCTGGCTGTGCCCGTTCTTCCCTTCCCCGCAGGCGGATTTCGGCTACGACGTGAGCGACTACACCGCGGTCGACCCACGCTTCGGCACGCTGGCCGATTTCGACGCGCTGCTCGCCCGGGCGCACGCGCTGGGGCTCAAGGTGCTGATCGACCAGGTGTGGAGCCACAGCTCCGACCGTCATCCCTGGTTCCGCGAAAGCCGCTCGAGCCGGGACAACCCGCGCGCCGACTGGTACGTCTGGGCCGATCCGTCTCCGGACGGCACGCCGCCCAACAACTGGCTGTCGGTGTTCGGCGGCGCCGCCTGGGCGTGGGAGCCGCGGCGGCGGCAATACTACCTGCACCATTTCCTGAGCCAGCAGCCGGCGTTCAACCTGCACAACCCGGCGGTGATGGACGCGCTGCTGGAAGCCGGCGCGTTCTGGCTGGACCGCGGCGTGGACGGGTTCCGGCTCGACGCGGTCGACTTCCTGCTGCACGACCGCGCGCTGCGGTCTAATCCGGCGTCCGACTGGTCCGGCCCGGTGCCGGCCAAGCTGTTCGCCCTGCAGCAGCACCAGCACGACATGCTCCAGCCCGAAGCCGCCGGCCTGCTGGGGCGCATCCGGGGCCTGCTCGACCGCTATCCCGGCCGCGCCGCGCTGGGTGAGATCTCGAGCCAGCCGGGCGCGTTCGCCCGCGTGCTCGCCTGCACGTCGGGGCAGGATCGGCTGCACATGGCCTACACGCTGAGCCCGCTGCGCGGCGCGTTCGACTGGGCGACCGTGACCGCGCTGGTGGAGGCGCAAGGGGAGGCCCAGGGGGAGGCCGGGGCGGAGGGCTGGCCCTGCTGGTCGTTCAGCAACCACGACGTGGAGCGGGCGGTCAGCCGCTGGAACCCACGCCGCGGCAGCGCGCCGCCGGACCCGGCCTTCGCGCGGCTGCTGATGGCGCTGCTCCTCTCCCTCCGCGGCTCCGTCTGCCTCTACCAGGGCGAGGAGCTCGGCCTCGGCGAGGCCATCCTGCAGGAGGACGAGCTGCGCGACCCGTTCGGCATCGCCTACTGGCCCGAGTTCCGCGGCCGGGACGGCAGCCGCACGCCCATGCCCTGGGCGCAGCATGCGACGCAGGCCGGGTTCACCACCGGGACGCCGTGGCTGCCGGTCTGCCCCGATCACCGGACGCGCGCGGTGGACGTGCAGGAGACGGACCCGCACTCGCTGCTGCACTGGACCCGCCGCTTCCTCGCCTGGCGGCACGGCCAGCCGGCGCTGCGTCTCGGCACGCTCACGCCCGTCGCGCTACCGGCGCCCCTGGTCGGGTTCGTCCGGCGCCACGAGGGCGCGGCCGTGCTGTGCGTGTTCAACCTCTCCGACCGCGCGGTCGCACTGGACCCCGCCACCCTGTCCGGCGCGGCGGTGCTGGCGGGCAGCGGCTGCGAGGGGCCGGATGCGGCCGGGGTGCTGCCGCCCTTCGGGGTGCTGCACGCCACGCTGCCGGCGATGCAGCCCGTGGCACCCCTGCCCCTGCCCGCCTGATCGGACGCCCGCCGCCGGGACGTGCCGGCCGCGCCGCCCTGGGTCAGGCGACGGCGACGCAGCCGGCCGGCTTGACCTTGCGCTGGGTGGAGGCGGGGAAGCGCGCGAGCTTCTCCGCCGGGCGCACCGGCCGGCGGACCAGCTCACCGCCGCAGTTGGGGCAGCGGCCGGCCAGCACGCCCTCGGCGCAGGCGGCGCAGAACGTGCACTCGAAGGAGCAGATCCGCGCCTCCAGGCTGTCGGGCGGCAGGTTGCGGTCGCAGCACTCGCATCCGGGTCGCAGCTCGAGCATCGACGGGTCCTCCATGGCGCGTCGCGGACCGTGGCGGGGCGATGCTGCGCCGGCCCAGGACCGCCCCAGGCCGGCGCGAACGGACCAATCGCGGCGGCCTGGCCGATCAGGCGGCCCCGCGCCGCCCGCACGTCACCGCACGAGCGCGTCGTCGATCGCGTTGGCGCGGACGGCGGCCTCCCGCGCGCTCACGCGCTGCCAGTAGGATTCGAACGCGGGCCGCTTCTCGATCGTGCCGAACTGCATCCCGAAGCCGAGATGCGAGCCGACATACACGTCGGCAGCGGTGAACGCGTCGCCGGCGACGTAGTCGCTCGCCGAGAGCGCCCCCTCCAGCGTGGCGATCGTCTCCTCGTAGGTGCCGTAGCCGATCATCCGCTCCCGCCCTTCCGGCACGACGAAGCCCAGGGCGCGGTTGCTCGTCGCCGCCTCCAGCGGGCCGGCGGCGAAGAACAGCCAGCGGAAATACGGGCCGCGCCGCTTGTCGCCGATCGGCGGGGCCAGGCCTGCCGTCGGAAAGGCGTCCGCGAGGTAGGCGCAGATCGCGGCGCATTCCGTCACGACCACGCCGCCATGGGTGATGGCCGGCACCTTGCCCATCGGGTTGATCGCCCGATACGCGGCGGACTTCATGCCGCCATCGTAGCCGAGGACTTCGGTGCGGTAGGGCGCCCCCACCTCCTCCAGCATCCACCGCACGATGCGGCCACGGGATTGCGGGTTCGTATAGAACACCAGCTCGTCGCTCATTCGGCGTCTCCTCCGGTCGACTGCCGGACGGTGCTAGCACGGTGGGGGCGGCGTGCATCCTGCCCCATGCGCCGCCGGTCGCCGGTCCGATCCGGCGCGTCCCGTCGTGCCGTGCGGGCGCCTCCGTCGCCCCAGGGCGAGCGCCGTGCGCGAGACTCTGGCATCCGGTCGCGGGCCGGATCATGCTGTCCGACAGGCGCAACGAGAGCGGGAGAACGTCATGCCGGCGATGTCCTTGAACCACTATACGATCCGGGTCCGGGACCTGGAGGCGACGAAGGATTTCTATGCCGACGTGGTCGGCCTGACAGTGGGCGACCGTCCGCCCCTGCCGTTCCCCGGCTACTGGCTCTACTGCGGCGGCATCCCGACGGTGCATCTGATCGGCCACCGCGCGGAGGACCCGGTGATCGCCGACGAGGCGGGCAAGCCGGCCGAGACGGGGCGGCTCGACCACATCGCCTTCGCGTGCGAGGGCCTGGCCGAGATGAAGGCCAATCTGGGCAAGCGCGGGATCAAATACGACGAGCGCGTGCTGCCGCGGCTCAACATGACGCAGCTGTTCTACTACGACCCGGACGGCATCGCGGTGGAGTGCAACTTCCCCGCCCAGGAGACGGTCGCGCGCTCCGGCAGCGGCTACTGAGACACGGGTGATCGGGGGATCGGGGGATCGGGGGATCGGGGGATGCTCCCCCGTCCGTCATGGCCGGCCGTCGAGCCGGCCACCCCCACCGGCATTGTGACACGGGGTCGGGCGACGCTCCCCCATCCGTCATGGCCGGCCATCGAGCCGGCCACCCCCACCGGCACCGTGCCACGGGGTCGGGCGACGCTCCCCCGTCCGTCATGGCCGGCCATCGAGCCGGCCACCCCCACCGGCACTGTGCCAGCGGGGATCGGGCGACGCTCCCCCGTCCGTCATGGCCGGCCATTGAGCCGGCCACCCCCACCGGCACCGTGCCACGGGGGTGGCCGGGTCGAGCCCGGCCATGACGGGAAGGAGGCACGGCGGGGGCACACGCCGGCAGGGCCCCACGGATCGTGCCACGGGGAGTCCGGCCATGACATGACGGAGGGGCTGCGGGCCCACACGTGCCGCCCCCCGCTCGGAGCAGCGCCGCGGAGCGGCCGAGCGGTCGGGGGATCTCGGGGTGGGGCTAGCCGCCTTCGAGCCGGGGGATGAAGAACACCTCAGCCCCCGGAGGCACGGTCTGGAAGTAGCCGGTTTCGTGCAGCTCGCCGTTGATGGCGACCGTCGTCTCTTCCTCGAGATGCGTGCCGAGACCGGGGAACATCTCGTCCATCGCGCGGATCACGCCGCGCAGGTTCTTCGCCGTGACCTCGAACTCCCGCACACCGTTGGTGTAGCGGTTGCTGAAGCCGGCGGTGAAGACGACCCGCGCGGGCGCGTCCGACACGATCAGCCCTCCGACAGCGCCGCCAGCAGGCGGGGCGGCGACATGGGCAGCTCCGTCATCCGCTTGCCGGTGGCCTGCTCGATCGCGCAGGCGATCGCGGCCATCGGCGGGCAGATGTTCGCCTCGCCCACGCCCTTCACGCCGTACGGGTGCGCGGGGTTCGGCACCTCGACCAGGATCGTCTCGATCATCGGCACGTCGGACGCGACCGGGCAGCGGTAGTCGAGGAAGCCCGCGTTATCCAGCAGGCCCTTGCTGTTGTAGATGTATTCCTCGTTCAGCGCCCAGCCGATGCCCTGCACCACACCGCCCTGCATCTGGCCCTCGACGTAGGACGGGTGGATCGCCTTGCCGACGTCCTGCGCCACGACGTAGCGCAGGATCGTCACGTGGCCCGTCTCCGGATCCACCTCCAGGTCGCAGAACTGCGCCGAGAAGCCCGGCGCCTGCGCGCCCGCGTTGACGCCGGCCGAGGTGGTGATCGGCCCGCCCGTTGCCGCCGCCTTCGCCGCCAGCTCCTTCACCGACAGCGGCTTGAAGTCGCCCACGTTGGAGCCGGCGGGCTTGGCATGGCCGTCTTCCCACACGACGCCCTCGGGATCGACGTCCCAGATCATCGCAGCGCGCTTGCACAGCTCCTTGATCGCGGACTTCGTCGCGGTGACCACCGCGGCGCCGGTCGCGAAGGTGACGCGGGAGCCGCCGGTCACGTGCGTGTAGCCGACCGACCCGGTGTCGGCGACGATCGCGCGGACCTGGTCGTAGTCGACGCCCAGCGTCTCCGCCGCCATCAGCGCCATCGACGCGCGCGAGCCGCCGATATCGGGGCTGCCGGTCGCCACCAGCACCGTGCCGTCGGCATTGAGCTGGAACGTGGCGGAGGACTCGCCGCCGCCGTTGAACCAGTAGCCGCAGGCGACGCCCCGGCCCTGGTTCTTGCCCAGCTTGGCCTTGTAGCCGGGGTGGTTGCGCAGCGCCTCGAGCGTCTCCCGGAAGCCCGCATGCGCGTGCTTGGGGCCGGCGATGGTCGGCGTGCCGATCCCGGCCACGTTCTTGATGCGCAGGTCGAGCGGATCCATGCCGATCGCCTTGGCGCACATGTCGATCACGCTCTCGACCGCGAAGTGGCCGATCGGCGAGCCGGGCGCGCGATACGCCGCGGCCTTGGGCCGGTTCGACACGACGTCGTAGCCGACGGCCCGGGCGTTCGGGATGTCGTAGGGCGAGAAGGCGCAGAGGCAGGCGTTCATCACCGGGGAGCCCGGGAAGGCACCGGCCTGGAACTTCAGGATCACGTCGCCGGCGACGATCTTGCCGTCCTTCGTGACACCGACCTTGGCCCACATGGAGGAGCCGGAGGTGGGGCCGGAGGCCTTGAACACCTCCTCCCGCGTCATCTGCAGGCGGACCGGCAGGCCGGCCTTGCGCGAGAGCAGCGCGGCCACGGGCTCGAGATAGGTGACCGTCTTGCCGCCGAACCCGCCGCCGATCTCGGCCGGGGTGACGCGCAGGTCGCCGATCTTCACGCCCAAGATCTGCGCGGTCAGCGCGCGCATCTGGAAGTGGCCCTGGCTTGAGGACCAGATCTCGCCCTGGCCGTCCGCCTCCATCTTCGCGACACAGGCGTGCGGCTCGATATAGGCCTGGTGGACGGCGGCGGTCTTGAATTCCTTCTCGATCACCACGTCGGCCTGGGCGAACCCGGCATCGAGGTCGCCCATCTTGAACTCGAGCCGCTTGGCGATGTTGGACGGCTTGCCGCCATCCATGCCGCGCGTGACCATGTCCTCGAACAGCAGCGGCGCGTCGGGGGCCATCGCCTCGTCGACGTCGATGACGTGCGGCAGCACCTCGTACTCGACCTCGATCAGCGCGGCCGCTTCCTCGGCGATGCTGGCGCTGACGGCGGCCACCGCGGCGATCGCATGGCCCTCGTACAGCGCCTTCTCGCGCGCCAGGATGTTGCGCGTGACGTGCCAGAAGTTCACCGCCACGCGTTCGGGGCCGATATACTCGAACTTCTGTTCGGGCAGGTCCTTCGCGGTGACGACCGCCTTCACGCCCTTGAGCGCCTCGGCCTTCGACGTGTCGATCTTCTTGATGCGGGCATGCGCGTGCGGGGACCGCAGCACCTTGCCGTAGATCATGCCGGGCAGCTTCAGGTCGGCGCCGTACAGGGCGCGCCCGGTCACCTTGGGCACGCCGTCCGGCCGGATCGGACGCGTGCCGATCCATTTGAACTTCTTCACCGAGTCGCTGACGATGACGGAGTCGTTCATCGGATCCTCCTGGCCCCTGTGACCGGGGAAGGTCGCAAAGCCGGCGCGTGAGCGCAAGCCGGTCGGGCGCGCCACGTCCGGCCGGACCGAACGGATTGCGCTGGATCAAGGCGCCGCGGCGCGATCGGGGGTTCGATCGGCGTGGTGTCATGGAGGAGGAACACATGAACCGCATCGGTCGACGGATGCTGCTCGCCGGGTGCTTCGGCGCGCTCGTCGCAACCGCCCACGCCCAGGGGTCCGGATCCGGGACGACGGGCAACCAGGGCGCCGGGCCCGGGATGATGGGGTCCGGCACCAGTCCCGGCGGGATGGGACCGGGCGGCGGCGGGCCCTACGGGACGGGCCCCGGTGGAATGGGTCCCGGCGGAATGGGCCCCGGTGGAATGGGTCCCGGCGGAATGGGCCCCGGCGGAATGGGTCCCGGCGGGATGCGCGGCGGGGGCCCCGGCGGCATGCGCGGCGGCGGGCTGGGCCACATGACCGACCCGGCCGGCTATCTCGCCAGCCTCGAGCAGCAGCTCGCCATCACCCCGGCGCAGAAGCCGGCCTGGGACGAATACGCGCAGACGGTGACCGGCGTCGCCACGCAGATGCAGGGCGTGCGCGAGACGATGTGGCAGGCGATGCCGACCGCGAGCTGGGAGGAACGCCAGACCATGATGAACCAGATGTTCCAGGCGCGGCAGGACAGCTACGCCACGGTGCACGCGGCCGCCCAGAAGCTGACGGAGGCACTGACGCCCGCGCAACGGAACAAGGCCGCGGGCCTGCTGCCGGGGCTGATGCCGCGCGGCCGCGGCGCACCGCGATAGGACGTCCGGACGGCGGTCGGGTGCCGGTGCGAAGGGGCGCCGGCACGCGCCGCGCAGCTTGAAGCCGGCCGGACCGGGACGCATCTCTGCCCCACCCAAGCGTGGACGCCGCCCATGACCGACCCCGTCCAGATCGTCTGCCCGCAGTGCGACGCCATCAACCGCGTGCCCACGGCGCGGCTCGCGCAATCCCCCCGCTGCGGCGCCTGCCACCAGGCGCTGTTCGATGGCCATCCCGCCGCGCTGTCGGAGGCGCAGTTCCGCCGCCACCTGCAGCATGACGGGATTCCGCTGCTGGTGGACTTCTGGGCCTCCTGGTGCGGCCCGTGCCGCATGATGGCGCCGCAGTTCGAGGCCGCGGCGGCACAGCTCGAGCCGCGGGTCCGGCTCGCCAAGGTCTCCACGGAGGAGGCGCCGGCGGTGGCCCAGCAACTCGGCATCACCGGCATTCCGCTGCTGGGCCTGTTCGCCAACGGGCGGGAGGTGGCGCGCCAGGCGGGCGCGATGACCGCGCGGCAGATCGTCGCCTGGGCCGAGGCTCACGCGCCCAGGTAGAACTGCCGGATCAGCGCATTGTCGTTGAGCGCGGCGGCGGATTCGCCGGCGAAGGCGATCTCCCCGTGCACGATGACATAGCCGCGGTCGGCGATGCGGATCGCCTGGGTGAAGTTCTGCTCCGCCATCAGCACGGACAGCCCGTAGCCGGTCTTCATCTCCTGGATCTTGTCGATTGTCCGGCTCACCAGCAGCGGCGCGAGCCCGACCGAGGGCTCGTCGACCAGCAGCAGCCTTGGCGCCGACATCAGCGCGCGGGCGAGCGCCAGCATCTGCTGCTCCCCGCCGCTCATGGAGCCGGCGAGCTGGCGGCGGCGTTCGGCGAGGCGCGGGAACACCTCGAAGCAGAAGGCGAGGTTGCGGCGCATCTCGGCGCGCGCGGCGGGGCGGAAGGCGCCCATCAGCAGGTTCTCGGTCACGCTGAGGCGCGGGAACAGCCGGCGGCCCTCGGGGACGAAGGCGATGCCCAGATCGACGATCGCCTCGGTCGACAGGCCGACCAGGTCGTGCCGCGTGCCGTCGATCTCCGCGGTGATCGTCCCGGCGGTGGGGCGCACCATCCCCATGATGCACTTCATCAGCGTGGACTTGCCGTTGCCGTTGGTGCCCAGCAGCGCGACCGTCTCGCCCTGGCGGACCTCGAGCGCGATGTCGTGCAGCACGCGCACCGCGCCGTAGCCGGCCTGCAGCCCCGCGACCTCGAGGCTAGCTGCCAAGATAGGCCTCCACCACCGCCTGCTCCCGCACCACCGCCTGCGGATCGCCGTCGGCGATCTTGCGGCCGGCGACCAGGACCACGAGGCGCTGCGAGAAGGCGAGCACCGCGCGCATGATGTGCTCGATCATGATGATGGTGACGCCCTCGGCGTTGAGCCGCAGCAGCAGCGCGAGGATCTCGTCCACCTCCTGGTGCGACAGGCCGGCCATGGCCTCGTCGGCGATCAGCAGCCGCGGCTCCGAGGCCATGGCGCGGGCGAGCTCGAGCTTGCGCATCTCGATCTGCGTCAGGTCCGCCGGCTTGCGGTCCGCCTTGTCGGCCAAGCCGACCATGCCGAGGAGGTCGGTGCAGCGACGGGCAATATCGGGGACACGGGCGCCGCCGCGCGGCTGCACCGCGTAGAGGATCGGCACGCGCAGGTTCTCGGCCAGCGTCATGGTGCCGAAGGGGCGCGGGAGCTGGAAGCTGCGGGCGAGGCCGCGGCGGATGCGCTGGTGCGCGTTCAGCCCGGCGAGCTTCTGGCCGGCGAAGCGGACCTCCCCGCTCTCGTTGCGCAAGGTGCCGCAGAGGCAGTTCACCAGCGTGCTCTTGCCCGACCCGTTCGGGCCGATCAGGCCGAGACGCTCGCCCTCGGCGACGTCGAAGCTGACATCGGCGAGCGCGACGAACCCGCCGAACCGCTTGCCGAGGCCCTGCACCTGGAGCAGGGCCGTCACTTGCCGAACCAGCCGATGATGCCGCGCGGCGCGGCGACCACGAAGCCGACCAGCAGCAGGCCGACGATCAGCAGCGAGAGCGCCGAGGAGATGGTGACGGTGGCCACCTGCTGCAGCGTGCCCAGCAGCACGGCGCCGATCACCGGCCCGATCCAGGACGCGGTGCCGCCGATCAGCGGCATGGCGATGGTGTTGACCGCGTAGCTCAGGCTGAAGCCGGAGGCGGGATCGAGGTAGGTGACGTAGTACGGCAGCGGCGCACCCGCCATGCCCATCAGCCCGCCGGACAGTGCCGTCGCGACCAGCTTGAGCCGCAGCGTGGGGACGCCGTTCGCCTCGGCGGCGACCTCGTCGTCGCGGATCGCGGCGAAGCCGGTGCCGAGACGCGAGCGTTCGATCGTGCGGGCGATCGTGACCGCGGCGACCGCGAGCAGCAGCATCAGCAGGAACAGGTACTGCACGTAGTCGAGGCCCATGACCTCGGCCGGGCGCACGACATAGGCGCCGCGGGAGCCGCCGACGAAGCTCCAGTTGGTGATCAGCGTCTGCACCACGACGGCCATGGCGAGCGTCGCGATCGAGAAATACGTGCCGCGCAGCCGGAGCGTGAAATAGCCGGTGCCGAGGCCGACCGCGCCGGAGACGATGCCGCCGGCCAGCATCATCGCCGGCAGCGGCAGGGCGGTGAGCTTGTGCAGCGCGACGGTGCTGTAGGCGCCGAGTGCGAAGAAGGCGGCGGTGCCGAAATTCACGTAGCCGGTGTAGCCGCCCAGGATGTTCCAGGCGGTGGCGAGCACGATGTATTGCAGCACGACGTAGCCGGCGAAGAAGGCGTACGGGTTGTCGACCAGGCGCGCGGCGCCGAACACCGCCGCCGCCACGACCAGCAGCAGGACGACGAATCCGGCTGTGCGCATCAGGACCGCCCGAACAGCCCCGTGGGGCGCAGCGCGAGGGTCAGCAGCAGGAAGCCGAACGCGACGGCGGGCGACCAGGACGGGCCGGAGAAGGTGGCGGTGAGGCTCTCGACGATGCCCAGGGTCATCGCGGCCGCCACCGTGCCGCCGAAGCTGCCGAGGCCACCCATGACGCAGATCGCGAAGACGCGGCCGATATAGTCGCGCGCGATCGAGGGCTCGACCGGCTGGATCACGATCAGCACGGCGCCGGCAACCGAGGCCGTGGCGATCGAGAGGCCGAAGGCGATCCGCTTGATGCGTGTCGGGTTCGCGGCCATGAGCCGGAGCGCGAGCGGGTCCTGTGCGACCGCCTGGATGGCGCGGCCGGTGAAGCTGTGGCGCATGAAGACCTGCAGCGCGCCGATCAGCGCGAGGGACACGAGGGCCGGTACCAGGAGGCGGAGCGGCAGGTCGATCGGGCCGAGGCTTATACTGGGGCCGACATAAACCGCCTCGACCAGCCGGTAGTCGACGCCGAACACCAGCACGAGGGTGACTTCGGTGATGAACAGCAGGCCGAAGAAGAAGGCGAGGCCGCGGATGGAGGCGTCGCCGCGCCGTTCGAAGGCGAGGTCGTAGACGGTGTAGATCGCCACGCCGAGGAGATAGAAGGCGGGCAGCAGCACGATGCTGGCGAGGATCGGGTCGACGCCCAGCGTGGTGTTGGCGATGTAGGCGGTGTAGCTGCCGAGGATGATGAAGGCGGGATGGGCGATGTTGACGATATCGAGCATGCCGAAGGAGATCGACACGCCGATCGTCACGGCGGCGTAGAAGGCACCGAGCAACAGGCCGGAGACCAGGGCGTTGCCCAGCAGGTCGAGCTGCAGGAGATCCATGCGCGCCGTATGACGTTTCGTTCCCTTGCCGCGAGTGTGGCGGATGCCGGCGCGGTTGGCCAGCGGGATCGGCGGGCCGCGCTCGCGCGCCGCAGGGTGGGTCTCCGCGGAAGGTCAGGTTGATCCGGCGCGATCCGATGGCGCTGCGTGCGCCACGGCCTGGTCCTGGAACTTCGGGCGGAACTCGGCGATGGCATCGTGGGCCGCTCGCTCCGCCTCTTCGCGCGTTTCCCAGTACAGGACGAGGATGGTCTTGCCGCGAACGCGCGCAGTCACGCTCCCGATCGTCGCCCGGAGATGCCCCACATCGGCGAACCCGATGTAAGCCGGTCGCCCGCCGGCATCGCGGATCGCGAACAGGGCTGGGTTGCCTTCGTCCAGCTCCGAAATCGCGGATCGCGTGCAGGGGATCTCGATGCGCGACATCCCGCCGCGATCCCAGGCGTCCAGCAATCCCGCGTGCAGGGTGCGGCAGAGCGGGACGAGCTGATCGACGACGTCCTGCGGCAGCGGCTCCTCGAACGGCTTGCCGGCCAGGAGCGGTTCATCCCATGCGGGAATACGGTCGAGCACGGAGAGCGCGTCCTCATCGAGGAGTCCGACGAAGCCCAGCTCGTGCACGATCGCCGGCGCCGGCCGGTCTTTGACGGAGAGCCCCCGCTCCAGGGCGAACCAGCGAAGAAGGCGCTCAAGGGTCGACAGCAGGACGACGCTCGCGACGCCTCGAAGCGCCGGGTCATCGGCGTGGCTACCTGCCAAGACCCCCTGCAGGAGTCGTGCAAGGCTTGCGGCGGACGGCCGTTCCGCCCCGGTCACCTCGGGTTGTGCGAGGGTGATCAGCTCGAAGCGCCAGTCCGGATGGTCGGCCACACGGGCTGCCAGGTCCGTGAGGTCGTTCGAGCCCTTCAGGCGGTCGGCGCGCTTGATCTCGACGACGACGCGGTCCCCACCCTTGCTGGCGATCAGGTCGGGCGAGAGGCCGGTGAGGAACCCGGGCAGCGCCTCTCGCGACGGGGCTTCCTTCACGTCGTAGCCGCGGCGACGGTATTCCTGCGCGGTGCGTCGGAGCGTCTCGCGATGCGTGGGGGCGCTCTCGCTCATCTAGCCCAGATCCCTCTCGCCACCGGCCACCCAGAGCCGAACGTGCACGAACTCCCGGCCGTCACTGAACGCACGCGCCAGCGGCAGCGACATGTGGCGGACACGGAACCTGCCGTTGATATCGCGCCAGTTCGCCGCGACGTCGACCAGACGGTCTTCCCGGTAACATATGCCTTGCAGGGCATCCTGGATCGGTTTGGCCAGATTATCCATGTCGACAAACCGGTACTGCGCGTAATGCGTGATCCGAAGCGCCACCTCGCCCTCGAACATCTGGCGTTCGCTCGGCCAGTGTTCCAGGGCAATCGCACGCACCACTCGTTTCCATGCCGCAAGCCGTTCGGCGTTGTGCGACTGCGCGGAGATCGGGCGGCCGGCCACACAGACTTCGAAGTCGGGCGGCACCCGGTCGTCAGGGCGGTTCCTGTCTGGGGGCCTGCGGGCCATGGAGAAGGCGGGATCACCGGTGCGTCTGGTGCGCCATCATAAAGGATCGGGTGCGTATGGCCACTCGCCTCCCGCGCGCAGGCCGCGTCTTCGCCCCCTTGCCCTCCCCTCGGCAACCCACTTGAATGCCGCCCGAACGCAGCCGGGGGAAAACGCGGATGGGCAAGCTCGACGGCAAGATCGCCTGGGTCACCGGCGCCGGCTCCGGCATCGGGGAGGCCGCCGCCCTGGCCCTCGCCGAGGAGGGTGCGACCGTCGTGCTCACCGGCCGCCGGCGCGAACCGCTGGAGGACGTGGCCCGCCGCATCGGCGAGCGCGCCCATGTGCAACCCGCCGACCTCACCGTCAGCGCCCAGGTGCAGCAGGTGGGCGAGCACATCCGCAAAACGTTCAACCGGCTCGACATCCTGATCAACAACGCCGGGGTGAACATCGTCGAGCGGCATTGGGCGCACCTGACGCCCGAAGGCATCGACACTCTGGTGCACGGCAACCTGTCGAGCGCGCTCTACTGCATCACCGTCGCCCTGCCCTTCATGCGCGCGCAGCAGGACGGGCTGATCATCCACACCGCCTCCATGGCCGGCCGCTTCATCGGCGGGCTCAGCGGCCCGATCTACGTCGCCGCCAAGCACGGCATCGTCGCGATGAGCCACGGGCTGAACATGGAGGAGTGCGTGAACGGCATCCGCTCCACCGTCTTCCTGCCCGGCGAGGTCGCGACGCCCATCCTGGACAAGCGCCCCAACCCGGTCAGCGCCGAGGAGCGGGCGCGCATGGTCCAGCCGGCCGATTGCGGCGACCTGATCCGCTACATCGCCACGATGCCGAAGCACGTCGTGATGAACGAGGTGCATCTCTCGCCCACCTGGAACCGCGGCTACGTCGCCGCCCTGCGGCAGAGGCTCTGACCCCGCCGCACACTCCCGCCGGCCGCGCCGAGGCGTTCGGCGTCAGACCCGCATCGTCAACACAGAAGGGAAACGCCGTCCGATGGCCACCAACAAGCGCAAGGTCATGCTGCCCGACGTGATGGGCCGCCAGGGCATCGATCTGATCCGGGCGCGCGAGGATATCGAGACGGTGATCTACCCCGGCGGCATCTCGCAGGCCGACCTGCTGCCGCAGCTCGCCGATTGCGCCGGCATCGCGCTCGCCAGCACGCCGTTCCGCCAGGCGGAGATGGACGCTTCCCCCGCCATGCAGGTGGTCGGGCGCATCGGCGTGGGCTTCGACGCGGTCGAGATCCCGGCGCTGAACGCCCGCGGCGTGCCGCTGATGACGGCCGGCACCGCGAACTCCACCTCGGTCGCCGAACAGGCGTTCCACCTGATGATCAACCTCGCCAAGCGCCACACCGAGATGGACCGGCTGGTGCGCGGCGAACGCTGGACCGAACGGCACGGCATCCTGCCGATGGAGCTCTCGGGCAAGACCGTGCTGATCGTGGGCTTCGGCCGGATCGGCACGCGCTCCGCCCGCCGCTGCATCGGCTTCGACATGACGGTGCTGGTCTACGATCCGTTCGTCGATGCGGGCACCATCACCGCGGCCGGATGCGAGCTGGTCGCCGATCTCGACGCCGCCCTGCCGCGCGCGGATTTCGTCTCCATCCACTGCCCGAAGAAGCCCGACACGGTGGGCCTGTTCGACGCCGCGCGGATCGCGAAGATGAAGCGCGGGGCCTTCATCGTGAACACCGCCCGCGGCGGCATCATCGACGAGCCGGCGCTCTACGCGGCCCTGACCTCGGGCCAGCTCGCCGGCGCCGGGCTCGACGTCTTCGCCCAGGAGCCGGTGGAGCCGGACAACAAGCTGCTCACGCTGGACAACGTGATCTCCTCCCCGCACATGGCGGGCGTGACGGCCGAGGCGGTGCAGGCGATGGCGGTCGCGACCGCGCGCAACATCCTCTCGGTGCTGGACGGCAACCCGATCCGGGAAAACGTGGTCAACAAGGAAGTCCTGTCGTAAAGGCGCGCCCCATGCCCCAGCCCGACCACATCTCCAAACTCGGCGTCCCCGATCCGTCCAGCCTGGACGAGGACCTGCAGGCCATCTGGCGCAAATGCGTGGAGAAGCTGGGGTTCGTCCCGAACGTCTACAGCACCTACAGCCTGAAGCCGCAGCGGCTGCGCAACTTCATGGCGATGTACAACGAGATCATGCTCTCGCCCTCCGGCCTGTCGAAGCTGGAGCGGGAGATGGTCGCGGTCGTCGTCTCCTCCGCCAACCGCTGCTACTACTGCCTCGTCGCCCATGGCGCCGCGGTGCGCCAGCTCTCCGGCGACCCGGAACTGGGGGAGATGATGGCGCTCAACTACCGCGTGGCGAAGCTGGACGCGCGGCAGCGGGCGATGCTGGACTTCGCCTGGAAGATGACCACAACGCCCTGGCTGGTAGACGATGCCGACCGGGATGCCCTGCGGGCCGAGGGGCTGAGCGAGCAGGACCTGTTCGACCTGGCGGAGACGGTGGCGTTCTTCAACCTGTCGAACCGGATGGCCTCCGCCACCGACATGATGCCGAACCGGGAATACCATGGCGTGACGCGCCCGAAGGGCTGAGCCGGCGCGCAGGCGCGACGTCGCGGCGGACATCGCGCGCCGCCGACGGCGTGGGGCCGTGTGGTCGATCCCTCCCAAGCTGCCCATTTCGCCCATGCCGCCCCGTCCGGCTTCGTCCGCGGCGCCCTCGCGTGCAGAATTCCCGCCGGAACCCACATACCAGCGTTGACAAATCTCGTACACGGCATGAATTTTTAGCTGGTTGTGGATCATCGCAGCCGCACAACTGCCGTCCAGCGCCGAATTTCGGCGCCGGACAGCGACCCAGACGCCGTGCGCTGGGCCAGAAACGAGTGTCGTGTCCGTTATCTCATTATTGATCTGAGCCAACCGAACTTCCACGGGCCACCGCCCCGAAGCCATCGAATTCCGGACAATTATTTCAAACTCTGGACTGGATTTTGCTCACAGAAACGTGAATATACCTACAGGGGGTGGTGTCGGGCGCAGGGTTCGGGAGGACCGGAGTGGGATGGCGAAGAAACTTCTGATCGTGGACGATCAGGTCGGGATCACCAAAGTGATCAGCCTCGTGGCGGCACAGATCGGCCTGGACGTCAAAGCGGTGACGAGTTCCGTCAACGCGACCGAGACTTTCATCGATTACCGCCCCGATATCGTGATGCTGGACATGATCATGCCGGAGAAGGATGGAATCGACGTTCTGAACGAGATTCTGCTCACGGGTATTCCGGCGCACATCGTGCTGACGTCGGGCTTCAGCGACGCCTATCTCCGCCTGGCGGAAGGCGTGGCCAAGTTCCACGACATCAACCACGTGAAGATCCTGAAGAAGCCGTTCCGGCGGGAAGAACTGGTTGCCACCCTGAAGGAAGCGGCCGAGGTCGCCTGACCCCTCCTCGGCCGCCCAGCGGCTCGGTCGCCCCGACGGGCGCGGCCACAACCGGTCCGCGCACCCGTCCCGCTTCGAACGCCCACGAACAGGCAGCGCGGATCCGGCCGCCCCGCACGCCGCGCTGCCGGCCCCGCAGGCGGGGCCCGGGGATCAGAACGCCGCGTCGAGCAGTGTCCGCACCGTGTCCGGCCCGGCGATCCTGCGTGGATTGGTGTGCACCCACCGGTCGTGCATCGACTCCCGCGCGATCGTGTCGAGCTGGTCCTCTCGCACGTTCACCTCCCTGAGCCGCCCTGGCAGGCCGAGTGCGGCGACCAGCCCCGCCACGGCATCGGCCGCCGGCCGGCCAGGCGCGCCCAGCGCGTCGGACACCCAGGCCTGGCGCTCCGCCGTGACCTCCGCATTGAAGCGCAGCACGGGTGGGAGCATGACGCAGGAGGTGTAGCCGTGCGGCACCCCGGCCGTGCCGCCCAGCACATGGCCGATCCCGTGGCTCGCCCCTTTCGAGACGCCGTTCTGCGAGCCCATGATCGACATCCAGGCCCCCAGCTGGCAGTCGAGCCGGCCGGCAAGGTCGCCGGGATCGGCCTTCACCGCCGGCAGGCCACGGGCGAGCAGCCGCAGCGCCTGCAGCGACGTCCCGTCGGAGAACGGCGTAGGGTTGATCGAGCAGAGGTCCTCGACGGCATGGTCGACCGCGCGGATGCCGGTGGACAGGAACAGCCATTCGGGCGTGTGGACGGTGACCGCCGGATCGAGGATCACGACGAGCGGCATCATCAGCGCGTGCCCGTAGCTCTCTTTCACGTGGCGGTCCGTGTCGGTGCAGCCGGCGAAACTCGTGAACTCCCCGGCCGACAGGGTGGTCGGCACCGCGATCGAGCGCACGGCCGGCGGCCGGGTGGGCGGGCGTTCGGTCTTGCCGTCCGGCGTGATCACCGCGCGGAACGCATCGAGCTGCTGGGGCGTGGTGACGTCGTTGCCGAGGCACAGGGCGACCATCTTCGCCGCATCGGTGACCGACCCGCCGCCGACGGTCAGCAGGAGGTCGGCGCGGGCGGCGCGCGCCTCGTTGGCCGCGGCGACCACGTCGGTGCGCGGCGTATGCGCGCCCATGCGCGTGCACAGGCCGGCCAGCCGGCTGCACAGCACGCCGCGCACCTGGTCGATCACGTCCGTCGTGCGGGCGAGCGTGCCGCTGGCCATGACGTAGACGGAATGCGCGCCGACCCGCGCGACCTCGTCGGCCAGCGCCTCGGCCAGCGGGATGCCGTAGGTGACGCGGTCCATCGGAGGCGTGCGATGCACGCCGCGCATCGGGGCGGTGGCTGCGGTCATGGGGTCCTCGGGTCGGGGTCTGGGCGGAGCGTGGCGCGTCCCGCTCCCGCTGACCAGCCCCACGGTCCGGTGCCGGTGGGGGTCCGCGGGTCGGGGCCCGCGGATGACGGAGCGGGGTTGCCCCCACGGTCGGTGCCGGTGGGGGTCCGCGGGTCGGGGCCCGCGGATGACGGAGCGGGGTTGCCCCCACGGTCGGTGCCGGTGGGGGTCCGCGGGTCGGGGCCCGCGGATGACGGACGGGGGGTGCCCCTACGGTCCGGTGCCGATGGGGGCCCGCGGGTCGGGGCCCGCGGATGACGGAGGGGGTGCAGGCCGCCGCCCCCCGTGTCATGGCCGGCGCAAGCCGGCCATCCACGACTTCCACCAGCCACGCGCGTTCACCCGAACCCGCCCGTCCCTACGACCGGGCAGACCCGCAGAACGCGTCCATCGCCGCCGTCTCCGTCCCCGCCCCGGCATCGTCCGCTGCGATCCGCTCATAGAACCGTGCGGCCGCCAGGTAGTAGTCGCGTGCCGCCGGGTCCTCGCCCACGAAGGCCGCGATCTCCTCCATCTCCGCCACCCAGCGATACGCCTTCGGGTACATCCGTGGCACCTGCCGCGTGAGCCAGTCCAGCAGCGCCGGCTGGCTCAGCTTCATCTCGGCCAGCAGCGGCTCCACCGTTCCCGCGCGGCTCGCGGCCAGCATCATGGCCGCGCCCAGCGCCGTGAACCCCTTGGTGATCCCGGCATAGGACATCTTCATCGCCGAGGCCGCGCCGACCGGGCCCGGCTGCACCACCACCGAAAGCCCCCGCTCTCCCAGCGCCGCGACCGCGCCTGCCTCCGCACCCGACAGATACAGGCGCGTGTTGCGCGAGTCCGGCACCGGCGGGGGGCCGATGATGCCGCCATCGACGAAGCGCCCGCCCGCCGCCTCCACCACGCCGGCGATCCGCAGCACCGTTCCGGGATCCACCGCGTTGCAGTCGACGTAGAGCGGCTTGCGGGACGCCCGCCGCAGCGCCGGCGCGAGGCGTTCCGCGAGGCCCAGCGCCTCGCCCGGCGGGACGATCGACAGGATGATATCGCAGCCCGCGATCTCGTCCTCGGTCGCGTCCGTCATGCCGGCCTTGTGCGCGCGGGCCACCGTTTCGGCGCTACGCCCCGCCAGCAGCGTCCGCACGGTCACCCCGTGTTCGGTCAGGCGAGCGGCGACGCCGCTCCCCATGGCTCCTGGTGCGATCACGGCGACGTTCGTGCTCATGGGGCGGGCGCTCCGGCGGGATCCCGGCAGCATGGACCGACCGAGCGCCCCCCGGAAGCCTCCTGACTGGCGGAACGAGCCGCGCGCGCCATCCGGCGCCCCCCCTTCGATCACGTGAACTGCGTGAAATGGCGCAACCGGCGCTCCTCCGTCCGGTTCTCGCCCCGACGGCGGGCGCCAGCGGGGCACACGACGGGCACAGGAACGGAGGCACATCATGGCGCAGACGGTCAGCGACTTCTTCTGGGAACGGCTGCACCAATGGGGCGTCCGCGTCGTGTTCGGCTACCCCGGCGACGGCATCAACGGCCTGCTGGGCGGGCTGCAGCGGTTCGGCACCGACAAGATCCGCTTCGTCCAGGTGCGGCACGAGGAGATGGCCGCGTTCATGGCGTCCGCCTACGCCAAGTTCACCGGCGAACTCGGTGTCTGCCTGGCGACCTCAGGGCCCGGCGCCTCGCACCTGCTGACCGGCCTGTACGATGCGCGGCTCGATCACATGCCGGTGCTCGCGATCGCGGGCCAGCAGGCCCGCACCGCGGTGGGCGGCCATTACCAGCAGGAACTCGACCTGCAGAGCATGTTCAAGGACGTGGCCGGCGCCTTCGTGCAGCAGGCGAGCGCGCCGGCGCAGGTCCGGCACCTGATCGATCGCGCCGTGCGCATCGCCAAGGGCGAACGTGCGGTGACCGCGCTCATCATGCCGAACGACCTCCAGGAGATGTCCTACGCCGAACCGCCGCGCAAGCACGGCACCGTGCATTCCGGCGTCGGGTACACGCGCCCGAACGTCGTGCCGTTCGAGGCGGACCTGCGGCGCGCCGCGGACATCCTGAATTCCGGCAACAAGGTCGCGATGCTGATCGGCGCGGGCGCGCTGCACGCGGCCGACGAGGTGGTCGCGGTCGCCGAGAAGCTGGGCGCCGGCGTCGCCAAAGCGCTGCTGGGCAAGGCCGCGCTGCCCGACGACCTGCCCTTCGTGACCGGCTCCATCGGTCTTCTCGGGACGCGGCCGAGCTGGGACATGATGACGGAGTGCGACACGCTGCTGATGGTCGGGTCGGGCTTCCCGTATTCCGAGTTCCTGCCGAAGGAAGGCCAGGCGCGCGGCGTGCAGATCGACCTCGAGCCCGGCATGCTCAGCCTGCGCTATCCGATGGAGCTGTCGCTGCAGGGCGACAGCAAGGAGACGCTGCGCGCGCTGCTGCCGATGCTGGAGCAGAAGACCGACCGGTCCTGGCGCAAGCAGATCGAGGACAGCATCACCGACTGGTGGAAGGTGCTGGAAGCCCGCGCGATGCACGACGCCTCGCCGGTCAATCCGCAGCGCGTGGTCTGGGAATTGTCGCCGCGCGTGCCGGAGCGCGCCATCGTCACGAGCGATTCCGGCTCCTGCGCGAACTGGTATGCGCGCGACCTGAAGATCCGGCGGGGCATGATGGCGTCGCTGTCGGGCGGGCTCGCGTCCATGGGCGCGGCGGTGCCGTATGCGATCGCGGCCAAGGTGGCGCATCCCGATCGTCCGGTAATCGCGTTGGTGGGCGACGGCGCCATGCAGATGAACAACATGGCGGAGCTGATCACGGTCGCGAAATACTGGAAGGAGTGGCCCGATCCGCGCTGGGTGGTGTGCGTGTTCAACAACCAGGACCTGAACCAGGTCACGTGGGAACAGCGCGTCATGGCGGGCGACCCGAAGTTCGAGGCCAGCCAGGACCTGCCCGACGTGCCCTATCACCGCTTCGCCGAACTGATCGGGCTGCGGGGCCTCTATGTCGACACGCCGGAACGCCTCGGGCCGGCCTGGGAGGAGGCGCTGTCCTCCGACCGTCCGGTGGTGCTGGAGGTGAAGACCGACCCGAACGTGCCGCCGCTGCCGCCGCACATCACGCTGGCGCAGGCCAAGGCGTTCGCCTCGACGATCTGGGAGGGCGACCCCCAGCAGGGAAGCATGCTGATCGACACGGCGAAGGAAGTGCTGAGCACCGTGCTGCCCGGCAGCGGCAAGAAGACCTGACGGCGCGCGGGCCGCAGCCGCCCCCCGGGCGCCTGCGGCTCCCGCCCCCCAGGCGCGGCTGCATGTGCGACGCTCGGGCCCAAAGGATCGGCGGGCGCGGCGGGCCGCATGCCCAAGGCGCTCACTCCGGTTCGGCCGAGAGCACGATCTTGCCCTGGATGTGACCCTTTGCGGCGCGTTCATGGGCGGCGCGGGCCTCCGCCAGGGGATAGGTCCCGTCCAGCGCGACGCGGAGCCTGCCATCCGCCAGCAAGGGCGCGAGGTCCGCCAGTTGCCGCCCGCTCGAGCGGACCTGGGTGGTGGACACCGTGATCCCCCGCGCCGCCGCGGCGTCGTGATCGTCGAACCCCAGCGGATACACCGGGAACAACGCCCCGCCGCGCTTCACCACGGGCAGGAACCGGCTCGCCCCCGGACCGCCGACCGCATCGACCACGAGGTCGACGTCGCGCACCACGTCCTCCGGCGCCGTCCTCGTGTAGTCGATCACCTCGTCCGCACCCAGGTCACGCAGGAAGCCGTTGTTCCGCCCCGAGGCGACGGCGATGACATGCGCGCCTTTCAGCTTCGCGACCTGGACGGCGAAATGCCCGACGCCGCCGGCGGCTCCGTTCACCAGCACGCGTCGGCCCGCCAGCGGCACCGGGACGTGCGCGTGCGGCTGCAGCGGGTTCGGCGCGTCGTGTCCCACCTCCACCATGAACTGCCAGGCGGTGAGCAGGGACATCGGCGCGGCGGCGGCGTGCGGATGATCGAGGCCGACGGGCTTGCGCGCGAGCTGCCAGGCCGGAACGCTGACATACTCCGCATAGGCGCGGCTCTCGCCCACGCTGAAGAAGCGCACCAGGGCATACACCTCGTCGCCGACGGCGAACGCCCGGACCTGCCCGCCGATCGCCGCGACCACGCCGGAGACGTCGGATCCCAGGATGAGCGGGAACGCGACCTCCGGCCGCCACGCCGGCGGCAGCGCGCGGTAGCCGTCGCGGAGGTACCAGTCGGGCGGGTTCACCCCGATCGCATGCACGCGCACGAGGACCTCGTCCGGCTGGATCTCCGGGATCGGGGCGTCCTCGTAACGCAGCACCTCGGGACCGCCGAAAGCGTGGATCCGTACGGCTTTCATCATCTCGCGCGGCATCGCATTCTCCTTCACGTCCGTGCCACCTGGAGCGTCACCCCGCCAATCCGGAGCAGCGCTCCACATTTAATCGGAGTGATGTTCCGTTTTTCAACCCCGCCCCGGAGGGCCCGACGAAGCCGATGACCGCCGACGCGCCTGTCACGAGAGCCGACGCGAAGCCGCTGCGCGCCGACGCGCAGAAGAACCACGACCACCTGCTGGCGACCGCGCGTGGCATCGTGCTGGATCGCGGTGCGCAGGCCTCGCTGCGGGACATCGCGCGGCAGGCGGGCGTCGGACTGGGCACGCTCTACCGCCACTTCCCGACGCGGGAGGCGCTGCTGGAGGCCCTGCTGCGCGCCGATTTCGACGCCCTGGCGCGGCGGGCGGAAACGCTCGCGCAGGAGCCCGACGCCGCACGCGCGCTGGTGACCTGGCTGCGCGAGGCCGTCGCGGTGACGCATGGCTTCAGCGGGGCGATCGCGTTGATGGTGGCGGCGATCTCGGACGAGGCGTCGGCCCTGCATGCCTCCTGCACCACCCTGCGTTCGGCGGGAACGCGGCTGCTGCGACGGGCGCAGCAGGACGGCGCGGCGCGCGCCGACATGGACGGCAACGACCTGTTCGCGCTGATCAGCGCCCTGGCGTGGCTCGCCGACCAGCCGCCGCTGGTTCCGCGGGCGGATCACCTGTTCGACGTCATCGCCGATGCCATCCTGCCGGGACGATCGGGCGGGGTCGGGTGATCCACGCCTGAGGTCAGATGCGCGTCACCCCGCGTCGGGCTCAGGCATGCGCGAGGCGGGCGACGATCAGGTCCCGCAGCGCGCGCAACCGGGGCAGCCGTCGCAGGTCGCGGTGATAGCCGATCCAGGTGTCGCGGGCGGGCGGCGCCTCCCCGAGTTCAACCAGGGTCAGGCCGGGAGTCGCGTCGCCGAGCGGCTGGGGGAGGATCGCGAGTCCGGCGCCCAGGGCGCAGAGACGTGCCTGCACGTCGCGGCTGTTGCTGCGGGAGACGACGGCCGCGCGGGGCAGCACGCGGGCGGCCCAGGCGACGTCGGGCATGCCGCCGAAGGCCGTATCCATCAGCACCAGCCGGCACCCGGCGCCATCGCCGGCGCGCGGGGCCCAGCGATCGGATCCGGTGTAGAGCCCATAGGGGATCGTCACCAGCTTGCGCGCGATCACCTCGGGCTCCGTGAAGGGCACGATGCGCATGACGAGGTCCGCCTCCCGTCGGGCGAGGCTGTAGATCCGCGCATCGGTCAGCAGTTCCACGGTGACGCCCGGATGGCGCTCCGCGAATTCCGCGAGCACCGGGCTCAGCAAGGTCGTGCCGAACCAGTCGGAGCATGAAAGGCGCAGCGGACCCTGGAGGGTGCCGGGCTGGCCGGCGAGCGTGCGCTGCAGGGCCAGCGCCTCCTGCTCCATGCGGACGGCGTGTGCGAGCATCGCCTGCCCCTCATCGGTCAGCACGAAGCCGTCGCTGGTGCGCTGGAACAGGGTCGCCCCGGTCGCCTGCTCCAGCGCGCGGAGGCGCCGGCCCATGGTGGGCTGGGTCTGCCCGAGGCGGCGCGCGGCCGCGCCCAGCGTGCCCTCACGCGCGATGGCGAGGAAGACGGGCAGGTCGTTCCAGTCCAGGCCGCGCATGATGCCAAACGCTTTCGCATGGGGATCGTGCGATCATGATGATCGCCATGCGACGATGGCAGGGCCAGCTTGCGAGGTGCAAGGAGACACGGCCATGCACAGTCCCACGCAGAGTATGAAAGCCGCCCTGGTCGAAACCATCGGCGGCCCGTTCCGGATGGTCGAGCGCCCTCGTCCTGTCCCTGGTCCGGGCGAGGTGCTGGTCCGCATCCACGCCAGCGGCGTGAACCCGCTGGACACCAAGATCAGGGCCGGCGCCGCCGAACATGCGCGCCACGCACTGCCCGCGATCCTCGGGCTCGACCTGGCCGGGGTCGTGGCGGCGGTCGGGCCCGAGGTCACCGGCTTCAAGCCCGGCGACGAGGTCTTCGGCATGACCGGCGGTGTCGGCGGCATCCCCGGGACGTTGGCCGAATACGCGGCGGTGGACGCGCGCCTGCTGGCGATCAAGCCCGCGGCGCTGACCATGTGGGAGGCGGCGGCACTGCCGCTGGTCACCATCACGGCGTGGGAGGGCCTGGTGGACCGCGCCCGCATCCAGCCGAACCAGACCTTGCTGGTGCAGGGTGGCGCGGGCGGCGTCGGCCATGTCGCCGTGCAGATCGGGCGCGCATTCGGCGCCCGCGTCTTCGCCACCGGCAACGCCTCCAGCGCGGAGGTCATCCGCAGCCTGGGCGCCGAACCGATCGACTACGCCACCGTCCCGGTCCAGGAGCAGGTCGCGCGCCACACGGGCGGCGAGGGTTTCGACGTCGTCTACGACACGGGCGGTGGCGCCATCCTCGACGCGTCCTTCCTCGCGGTGAAGCGCTTCGGTCATGTCGTGAGCGCGCTCGGCTGGGGGACCCATTCGCTGGCGCCACTCTCGTTCAAGGGCGCGACCTATTCCGGCGTGTTCACCCTCGCGCCGCTGCTGACCGGAATCGGGCGGGCGCATCACGGCGAGATCCTGGCGCAGGCCGCGGCACTGGCGGAAGCAGGCAAGCTGCGGCCCCGCGTCGATCCCCGCGTGTTCACGCTGGAGACGGTCGCGGAAGCGCATGCGGCGGTCGCCGCCGGGAGTGCGGCCGGAAAGGTGGTGGTCTCGGTGGCGGCCTGAGATCCCGCCGCCGGCGGGCCGCCCGCGTGCCTCCCCGGTCAGCCCGAGGCGGCGGGCGTCGCCCCCCCCACCTGCGACGAGATGTCGTGGGCAGCCTGCTGCACCAGCGTCAGGCACGCGTTCGCATCCTGCAGCTTGGCGAAGCGCGGCAGGAACGGCAGCGTCAGCGCCGCGACCGCCTGGCCGTGCTCATCCAGGATCGGGCAGGAAATGTCGACGAAGCCGTCGATCAGCTCGCTCGCGACCAGGTCGTGTCCCGCGGCGGCGATGCGGTCGAGGCGCGCGGTCAAGGATGCCTCGCTCTCACCACCCTCGGCGGCGAGCAGCCGCACCATCTCCTCCCGCCGCCGCCCCTGCTGGAACGCCGCCAGCACGCGCGCCGAGACATAGGTGGCCGCGAACGGGAAGACGCCGCCCAGCTTCACGGCCCAGCCCATCGGCCGGTCCGGATCGGCCACCGCCACGATCAAAAACTGCCCGCTGCTTGGCATCGAGAGATGGCAGCCGAGGCCGGTCGTCTCCGCCAGCACCTCCATGACCGGCCGCGCGACACGCTGCAGCCGCCGCATCGGCGGGTGATGGGTCGCGAGGCGGAACAGGGTCAGCGCCAGCGAATACTCGCCGGTCTTGCCGTCGCGCACGATGTAGCCGCGCCGCTCCAGCACGCCCAGCATGCGGAAGACCTCGCTGACCGAACGCCCGACCTTGGCGGCGAGCTGCTTCTGGGTGAGGCCGCCATCTTCGGCCGCCAGCGCCTCCAGCAGATCGAGCCCCTTCTCCAGCGCCGGCGCTCCCGCCGGCGCCTGCCTGTCCCCATTGACGTCCGCTCGCACTCGATGTCACCCTTGGAATTAGCCCATCACTAATGAAATCACGCCGGCAACGGCACGATAGGAGGAGATGCGATGAGCGCCAAACTCGAGGCTACCCGCCCGCTCAAGAAGCTGTCGCCCGACGCCGTCGCCTTCTACGAGGCGCATGGCTACTACGCCCCGGTGCAGGTGATGAGCACGGCGGAGGCCAGCGCGTTGCGGGCGAAGCTGGAAGCGCACGAGGCGGCGCACGGCCGGCTCAAGGGTCCGCTGCGGCACAAGACACATCTGGTCTTCACCTGGCTCGACGAGCTGATCCGCCACCCGGCGATCCTGGACGCCGTGGAGGACCTCATCGGTCCGAACATCCTCGCCTGGGGCTCCAGCTTCTTCACCAAGGAAGCGCATGATCCGAGCTTCGTGTCCTGGCACCAGGATTCGACGTATTGGGGTCTGGATCCGGCGGACATCGTCACGGCCTGGGTCGCGTTGTCGGACAGCACGGCCGAGAACGGCGCGATGCGCGTGATCCCCGACACGCACAAGATGGAGCAGGTGGCGCATCGCGACACGTTCGCCGAGGGCAACCTGCTGTCGCGCGGCCAGGAGATCGCGGTCGAGGTCGACGAGAGCAAGGCCGAGATGCTGCAGCTCCGCGCGGGCGAGATGTCGCTGCACCATGTGCGGCTGATCCACGGGTCCGACCCGAACCCGTCCGGCGAGCGGCGCATCGGCTTCGCGATCCGCTACCTGCCGACCTATGTCCGCCAGATCGTCGGCTCGCACGACCACGCGACGCTGGTGCGGGGCGTCGACGAATTCGGGAATTTTGGTCCCGAGCAGCGGCCCGATGCGGATTTCTCGGCAGGTGCGCTCGCGCATCATGCGGAGATCACCGGTGGCCACCAGCAGATCCTGATGCGAGGGACCGGCCGCCCGGCGGCGGCCTGAGCGTGCGGCCCGCCCCCAAGCGGGGCGGGCGATCACCCACGACGTGACGCGACCGGCCAGCAGACGCCGGCGTTCGGGAGGAAGTCCGCCATGTACGCGCGTCTTCGCTGGTTCATCATCATCCTTCTCTTCATCGGTGGCGGGATCAGCTACCTCGACCGGGCGGCGCTCTCGATCGCAGCACCGATGATCGCGCACGATCTCGCGCTCGATCCCGCGCGGCTCGGCATCGTCTTCAGCAGCTTCTTCTTCGGCTATGCGCTGTTCTGCTTCGTCGGCGGCTACGCGTCGGACAAGATCGGCCCGAAGAACGTGTTCTCGATCGCGATGTCGGTATGGTCGGTGTTCTGCGGCCTGACCGCGGCGGCGACGGGCATCGTCTCGCTGCTGATCATCCGCGTGATCTTCGGCATGGGCGAGGGCCCGTTCAGCTCGACGGCGAGCAAGCTCGTCAGCAACTGGTTCCCGCGCCATGAGCAGGCGAGCGCCGTGGGCCTGGCGAATGCCGGCCAGCCGCTCGGCGCGGCGCTGGCCGGGCCGGTGGTCGGGTTCATCGCGGTGGCGGCGGGCTGGCGCATCTCTTTCGTGGTGATCGCGGCCGTGGGGCTGATCTGGACGGTGGCGTGGCTGATCTGCGCGACCGATCGCCCGTCCCTGCACCGCTGGCTGGCGGCGGCCGAGAAGCGGGAGGCCGCGCAGGTCGTCCCCGACCCGGCGGCCTCGGCCGAGACCGCGCTTCCGCTCAGCGCCTATCTGCGGCGTCCCGCGATCCTGGCGACGGCGTTCGCATTCTTCGGCTACGCCTACATCCTGTATTTCTTCCTGTCCTGGTTCCCCACCTATCTCGCGACCGTCCAGCACCTGAGCATCCAGCGGATGGGCGTGGTGAACGCCATTCCGTGGCTGATCGGCTTCATCGGCCTGGCCTCGGGCGGGTTCGTGGGCGACGCGATCTACCGCCGCACCGGGGATGCGCTGTTCGCCCGCAAGCTGATCCTGGTCGGCAGTCTCGCCATTGCGGCGGTGTGCGTGGCGGTGGCCGGGCTGGTCACCTCGATCTTCGCGGTGGTGGCGTTGATGGCGGTGTCGGTGTTCTTCATGTACCTGACCGGGAACACCTATTTCGCGATCATCCTGGACACGGTGCCGCCGGCGCGGGTCGGCGGCGTGGGCGGGTTCGTGCACCTGATCGCGAACCTCGCCGGCATCGTGGCGCCCTCGGCCACCGGCTTCCTGATCGAGGGCACGGGCAGCTTCACCAGCGCCTTCGTGCTGACCGGCGCGATTGCGATCTGCGGCGCGTTGAGCGTGGCGGTGCTGGTGCGCCAGGACCGGCCGGAGCCGCTGCCCGGCGCCGCGCGGGTGAAGCCGGTCTGAGCCCTTCGTGTCATGGCCGCGCTTGTCGTGCCCCTCGTGTCATGGCCGCGCTTGTCGCGGCCATCCACGACTTCATGTGCGGCACGAAGTCGTGGATGGCCGCCCTTCGGCGGCCATGACACTAGGCGCGGGCCCTTCGGCGGCCATGACACTGGGCGCGGCACTGGGGACCTCGGCCTGCGCCCGCCAGCCCGCCACGACCGCCAGCTCCCGCTCCGGCACGTCCCGCACGATCGGGAGCGCGCCGGCGTAGACCGCGCCGGCATTGCCATCCAGGCTCAGCAGCTCGCCTTCCGCCAGCACGCGGTCCCCCAGCCGGCACGTGCGGGTCGCGCGGTCGATCACCAGCGCCGTGCAGCCGACGAGGCAAGGCGTGCCGAGTTGCCGCGCGACGACCGCGGCATGGGCAGTGCGGCTGCCCGACGCGGTCAGGATGCCCGCCGCGCGCGCCATGCCCGCGATGTCGTCCGTCGCGGTCTCGGGCCGCACCAGGATCGGCAGCGTGCCGGACTCGGCCATCGCCTCGGCGGTCGCGGCATCCAGCGCGATCGGCCCCGCGGCGACGCCCGGCGCGGCGCTGACGCCGTCCCCCAAGGGCGGGGGTAGCGGGTCGGCTAAGCGCGTGCGGACCAATGTCGCCGGGTCCAGGTCGGCGACCCTTGTCAGCCCTTCGGCGGGCGTGATCAGCCTCTCCTCCACCATCTCCACCGCGATCCGCAGGGCCGCGAGCGGCGTGCGCTGGGCGCGGCGGGTCTGCAGCAGGAACAGGCGCCCGTCCTGGATGGTGAACTCGAAATCCTGCGCGTCGCGGAACAGCGCCTCGAGCCGCTCCTGCGCCGCCGCCAGCTCCGCGTGGGCGACGGGCAGCACGCGGCGCAGCCGGTCGTCGTCGGTCACGGTGCGGCGGCCGGCGACCACGTCCTCGCCCTGGCCGTTGAAGCAGAAATCGAAGTAGAGCCGCCGCGCGCCGGTGGCCGGGTCGCGCGTGAACCCCACCCCGGCCCCCGATCCGCCCCCGGCGTTGCCAAACACCATCGTCTGGACGGTGACGGCGGTGCCGCCCAGGTCCGAGAGCCCGTTCAGCCGCCGGTACGCCACCGCCTTCGGTGCGTCCCAGGAGGCGAGCACCGCGGCGGCGGCCTCGGTCAATTGCCGCATCGGGTCGGCCGGGAACGGGCGGCCGGCGCCCGCGGCGAACAGCCCCAGCATCCGCTCGCCGAGGGTCCGCAGCGTGCGGTGGTCGAGGGCGCGGTCGGTCTCCACACAGGCCGTCGCAACCGCTTCGGCCAGGGCCGCCTCGAAGGGGGCGGGATCGAGGCCGGCGACCACCTCGGCGAAGCCCTGCACCAGCCGGCGATGGCAATCCCAGGCGAGGCGCGGGTTGCCGGTCGCGCGGATCAGCCCGGCGACGCTCTGCGGGGTCAGGCCGACATCCAGCACCGTCTCGAGCATGCCGGGCATCGACAGGGCGGCGCCCGACCGGACGGAGACGAGCAGCGGCCGCCGCGCCGCGCCGAAGGCGAGACCGGTCGCGGCTTCGAGCTCGCGGATGCCGGTTGCGAGCGCCTCGGACAGGGACGCCTGGTCGAGCGGGCGCACCCGGCACCAGTCGGTGGGCAGGACGAAGGCGGGCGGCACGGGCAAGCCGGCCTCGGCCATGCGCATCAGGTTCCAGGCCTTGTTCCCCACCTGCTCCGGGCCGGTGGCAGGCAGCGGCCGGCCAGGGAGGATCGGGATCGGTGCGAGCGGGTCAGCCACCGGAGGTCTCCATCAGGCGGTCGCGCAGCAGCAGCGCGGCTCGTTTCAGGGCGTCCGCGCCTTCCTCCAGCCGGGTGCCGAGCGCGGTGCAGAGATGGAGCTGGCGGAAGTCCGCCGCGTCCCGGACGGCGGTGGCGGCGAGCGCGCGTTCGGCGTCGTCGGCGGCGTGTTCCAGCGCGAGCACCCGGTCTATCGCGACCAGCGCGTCGTCCTGGTCCTCGGGCGCGGGTTCGCCGGCGCCCAGCAGCGCCTTGACCCATTCCTGGGCGGCTTCGACGAGCAGGGCGGCGAGGGACTGGAGCCTGTCGAGGACCGGGGCCGGCAGGCGAGCGGGGAACTGGGCGAGCAGGAACACCGCCTCTTCCAGCTCGTCCGCCGCGTCGTCGGCGGCGTGCATCAGCGGCAGGAACGCGGCGTGGTCGGGGCGCCGCCGCACCGCGGCCCGCACGTCGCTCACCAGCCGGTCGGCATCGCGCTCGAACGCCGCGGCGCGGGCCTGCTGGCGTCCGAGCTCCGGCTCGCCGATCGCGAGCGCACCGTCGCGGGCGAGGCTCGCCAGTTCGAAGACGAGGCCCGCATGGTCGGCGGCGATCCCGATCAGCCGGCTCTGCTCGTTGCTGAAATGCCGCGCGAGTTCGGCGCGGATCCGGTCGCGCAGCAGCGGGACGGAGCGCCGCTCGCGCAGGCAGTCGGTCGCGCCGGTCAGCACGAAGCGCAGGAAGGCCTCGGTCTCCGGCACGCCCAGCACGTCGGAGAGCCGGTCGCCGAAATGCATGGCGGAGCCTGCGGCGGACTCGATCGTCTCGTTCACCAGCTTCGCCCCGCCCAGGGCGAGGAAGCCGCGATGCCCGATCTCCTGCTCCGCGGCCCAGCGCAGCAGGGCGAGCCGGGGCACGCGGGGGAGGAAGGAGCGGAGCTGGCGGCGGGCGCGGTTCCAGTCGATCAGGAAGACGAGGCGCGACCCGAGGGTGCCGAGGAAGGATCGGCAGGCGGCCTCGTCGGGGGCGGCGAGCCGGCCGGTCGCCATGTGGAAGGGCGTGCCGCCGAGCTGGCCGGACTGGGAGAGGGTCCAGGTGACGGGATGGGCGGAGAGCACGTCCTGGAAGAAGCGCAGCCGTTCGGGATGCACATCCGTGTAGGTCACGGTGACGGCCAGTGCCTCGACATGGACCACGAGGACGTGGGCGTCGGTGGTGCCGATGTCGTTCTGGATCACCAGCCGCTCCCCCTGGCGGGTGGCCGTGGTCGCCAGACCGGGATGGTCGAACTTGAGCGGCGCGGTGCGGTTGAGCCCGGCCATGAAGGCGGCGACGCGCGGCCGGTCCTCGGGCGCGAGGCCGTAGGCAGCGGCCCCGTCGATCCGTTCCTCGGCCAGCGCCGCCTGCTGGGCGTTGAGCGCGCGGTGCAGGTCCATCACCAGCCGGTGGAGGCTGTCGGCATCGGGCCGTGCCTGGGTGATGGCGGCGAGGGTGGCGGGATCGAGCGCCTCGTCCTCGCCGGCCGGCAGCGCCGCGAGCAGGGCGTCGAGCCGGGGCTGGATGGCGGGATCGGCCGCGATGACCGGCGCGGCCATCGTGCGGAGATCGGCCGCGACCCGGCGCAGGAGGGCGGCGAGGCCGGGTATGCGGTAGCCGCCCGCGTCGCGGCGTGTCGCGGCGGGCAGATCGTCGAGCGCCTGGTCCTGGATACCGCAGGCCAGCCGCTCCCGCCGGAGAATGGCGGGCGGCTGCCCTGGCTGGTCGGCATGGGCGGCGGCCATCTGCAGCAGGGTGAACACGTATTTGACGCGGTCATTGGCGGCGAGCGCGGCGTTCACCGCGGCGGGCTGCCGCAGCCCGGCTTCACCGATCGCGGCGAGGACGTCGGATTTCATGGTCGGCTCCGTCTCCGAACGGGCCGGATCGAAGCCGCGGGCGGCGGAGCCCGCCTTGACGTGGGTCAACGGCGGCGGGCTGCCATGGAAACGTCATGCATTGCGGCGGGCGGGTGGAACCAGTGCGCGCGCCCGGCCCGCTTGGGGCCCACGGTCTGGCCGCCGGCTTCCGCCAGGGGCGGCGAATCGTGCCGCAGATTGCCTCCGTGCTGGCGGCGCTCGCCCGCATGGGACATCTCGCCACCACCGATGGCGGACAAACCTTCCGGCTGCGCCGAGCGGCCTGACGGCCGGCCGGCACGGGGCGTGGGGCTGCGAGGACTCGCCCCGCCTACCGCGACGGGGGACCCGCTTCCAACGTGCGATGCGCGATGTAGCCCGACCGCGTTTCGCCGGCCGCACGGGCCAGCGCATCGAGGCGGCGCAGCACCCGGCGTGGGAGCGTGATGTTCACCCGCTCGATCGTGTCGTCCAGCAGCGCCGGATCGACGGTGATGACCCCGAACGTCCAGCCGGAATAGGCGGGATCGTGGCGGAGCGCGTCCAGGCTGGAGGGCGGCGGCACCGCTTCGCCCGCATCGAGAGCGGCGTCGATCCAGGCGGAGGCCGCCTCCTCCGCGGCGGTTAACGCCTCGTCCAGCGTGTCCCCCGCCGAGAAGCAGCCGGGCAGATCGGGCACGACCACACCGAAGGCGGTCGTGTCGGTCCCTGGCTCGATGACGATCGGGTAGCGCATGCCCTGTTTCCTACAGTCCAGCCTGCTTGCGGATGGCGGCGACGAGGCCCACCCCGAGGTCTTTCTTCGGGTGCGGGACCACCACCCGTCCGGCACGCGTGGGGTGCTTGAAGACGTGGTGCGATCCGCGAATCCGGTCCAGCACCCACCCGGCTGCCTGCAGTTCACGGATGAGCGCTGCGCTCTTCATCAATGCGCATCATACACACCGCCATCTCCCGCGCAAGCGGAGGCAGTCATCCAGGGCGGCACGCCGCGGCTGACCGCGGCGAATGGATGACACCGGGGGCCGGACTCTCTATCTGTCCCCCAACGTGGCCCACCCCGGCCCGACCTCCAACGCAGCCAGGTCATGACCGACACCCCGATCGACCACATCCGCAACTTCTCGATCATCGCCCACATCGACCATGGGAAATCCACCCTGGCCGATCGGCTGATCCAGTACACCGGCGCCCTGTCCGACCGGGAGATGACCAACCAGGTCCTGGACAACATGGAGCTGGAGCGGGAGCGCGGCATCACCATCAAGGCGCAGACCGTCCGCCTGACCTACAAGGCCAAGGACGGGAAGGTCTACGAGCTGAACCTGATGGACACGCCCGGCCATGTCGACTTCGCCTACGAGGTGAGCCGGAGCCTGGCGGCCTGCGAGGGCTCGCTGCTGGTGGTCGACGCCTCCCAGGGGGTGGAGGCGCAGACGCTTGCCAACGTCTACCAGGCGATCGACGCGAACCACGAGATCGTGCCGGTCCTCAACAAGATCGACCTCCCCGCCGCCGAACCGGAGCGGGTGAAGCAGCAGATCGAGGACGTGATCGGCCTCGATGCCTCGGACGCGGTGGAGATCAGCGCCAAGACCGGCCTCAACATCGAGGGCGTGCTGGAGGCGCTGGTCACGCGCCTGCCGCCGCCGACCGGCGACGCCGCGGGTCCGCTGAAGGCGCTGCTGGTGGATAGCTGGTACGACCAGTACCTGGGCGTGGTGATCCTGGTGCGTGTGAAGGACGGGCGGCTCAAGCGGGGGATGAAGATCCGCATGATGTCGACCGGCGCCGTGCACTCGGTGGAACAGGTCGGCGTGTTCAGCCCGAAGATGATCCCGGTCGACGATCTAGGACCGGGCGAGATGGGCTACATCACCGCCGCCATCAAGACCGTCGCGGACTGCAACGTCGGCGACACGATCACCGACGACCGGACACCCGCGGCGGAAGCCCTGCCGGGGTTCAAGCCCTCCATCCCCGTGGTGTGGTGCGGGCTCTACCCCGTCGACGCCGACGATTTCGAGAAGCTGCGGGAGAGCCTGGGCAAGCTGCGGCTGAACGACGCGAGCTTCCATTACGAGCCGGAGACCTCGGCCGCGCTGGGGTTCGGGTTCCGCTGCGGCTTCCTCGGACTGCTGCACCTGGAGATCATCCAGGAGCGGCTGTCGCGCGAGTTCGACCTGGACCTGATCGCGACCGCGCCGTCCGTCGTGTACCACGTGTTCAAGACGAACGGCGAGATGATCGAGCTGCACAACCCGGTCGACATGCCGGACGGGTCGGTGATCGAGAAGATCGAGGAGCCGTGGATCCGCGCCACCATCATGGTGCCGGACGACTATCTGGGCGCCGTTCTGTCGCTGTGCACGGAGCGGCGGGGCCAGCAGGTCGATCTGACCTATGTCGGCAACCGCGCCATGGTCGTCTATCGAATCCCCCTGAACGAGGTGGTGTTCGACTTCTACGACCGTCTCAAGTCGTGCTCCCGCGGGTACGCGAGCTTCGACTACCAGATGGACGGGTATGCCGAGAGCGAGCTCGTGCGGATCTCGATCCTGGTCAATGCCGACCCGGTGGACGCGCTGTCCTTCATCGCCCACCGCTCGGCGGCCGAGGCGCGAGGGCGGGCGATCTGCGCGCGGCTGAAGGACCTGATCCCGAAGCAATTGTTCAAGATCGCGATCCAGGCGGCGATCGGGTCGCGGGTGATCGCGCGGGAGACGATCAGCGCGCTGTCCAAGGACGTGACGGCGAAGTGCTACGGCGGCGACATCTCGCGCAAGCGGAAGCTGTTGGAGAAGCAGAAGGAAGGCAAGAAGCGGATGCGCCAGTTCGGCAAGGTTGAGATTCCGCAGTCGGCCTTCCTGGCGGCCTTGAAGATGGATGCCTGAAATCGGGGTTTTCCGGGGGCGCGGGGTCTGCTATGTCCGCCGCCTCCGGCGCTGGAGAGATGGCCGAGCGGCTTAAGGCGCACGCTTGGAAAGCGTGTGTACGTGCAAGCGTACCGTGGGTTCGAATCCCACTCTCTCCGCCAGAAATCCAGACTCCCCTCGATGGTTCGCCTCTCGCTCTGGCACGGGCCCGCTCTGGCATGTCTCTGGCGAAGACCAGGCCGGGCAGCCCGCTGATCGACCCGGAGGGCTGGGCACAACCCGCGACGATCCATACAATACCACCATGCGAAGTCACAAAGATCATTTCGGAAAGCGGCTAAACACGTCCGCGGATGCCAAGAAGACCATGCTGGCGAAGTTCGCCGCCAGGCCGCCGGCAGATGATCCGGCAGTCCTCGAACAGCAGGCTGCCCGGAAGGCCATTGCAGCCGCGCGTGAGGCTCGGGCGGCTGACCGCAAGGCCGCGCGCGAGGCCGAGGCAGCCAGGCTCGCCACAGAACGAGCGAACGAAGCAGCCGCGCAGGAAGCCCGCAAAGCTGAAGCGGCTGCCCGCGAAGCAGAAGAAGCCGCTCGCGCCTCGGCGGCCGCAGCCGAACGCGAAGCGCATGCGGCAGCGATCGGTGCCGAGAAGAAGGCGCGCGCTCTTGCCTTGGCGGCAGATCAGAAGGCGGCGCGCGATGCCCGCTACGCGGCCCGACAGGCGCGGCGGCGCTAGGAGAACAGGCGGGAATTGGCATCTGCCCGCCGGGCGTGCTCCGCGGCGCCCGTCGCCCCCCGTCCGGGTGCTGTGTCCGGGTGACGTGTCCGGGTGCCGTGTCCGCTCCCCGGACACGAACGTCCGCAACACGGACATGCCCTGCAAAATTTGCAAGCAATTTCAACGATCCACGTACGGCACGCGGCTTGCCATGACTCCTCCCGGGCACCAACCGCCCAAGGAGGTATCATGATGAGGCTTCGATCCGCTCTCCTCGCCGCCACGCTGCTCGCCGCAGCCGGAGGTGCTGCCTGGGCGCAGACGACCGCCGCCCCCGGCACCTATGACGTCCAGCAGCTGCCGGTCACGAACGGCCGCGTCGCCGCGTACAGCCTCACCCCGCGCGGCGACGTCGACGGCGTCATCCTCGACGACGGCACGCAGGTGCTGCTGCCGCCGCATCTCGGCACCCAGCTAGTCTTCGCCGTGAAGCCGGGCGACGCGGTGACGGTGCATGGTCTGAAGGCGCGTGCGATCCCGGTGGTGCAGGCCATGCAGGTCACCGACGACGCCTCGGGCAAATCCGTCACCGATGACGGACCACCCGCCGCCCCGCCCGGACCACCCGCCGCCCCGCCCGGACCGCTGGTCGCCCCGCCCGGGCCACCCGGTCCGCGCCAGGCCGGACCTGCGCTCCAGGCGCAGGGAGAGGTCAAGGCACCGCTCTACGGCCGTGGCGGCGAGATCAACGGTGTCCTGCTCGCGGACGGCACCCAGGTTCGCCTGCCTCCGCGCGAAGCCCAGCGTCTCGCAGCGGATCTCAGCCCCGGCCAGACCGTGGTGGTGCAGGGCACCGGGATCGACAACGCCCTTGGCCGCGTGATCGAGGCCCGGGCGATCGGCCCCTCGGCCGACAAGATGGCGCAGATCGCGCTGCCGCCGCCGCCGCCCCCGCCGCCGCCGCCGGGCGGTCCTCGCATGGGACCTCCGGGCGGTCCGCCGCCCCCGCCGCCCCCGCCGCAGCCGCCCGCCGAGTGACATGGCCGCCGCGCAGGACCGCCCGGTCTGGCGGTCCGGCCGGCGGCCGGCAGGCAGGGAGGTCCCGGCCTCCCTGCCGTCGATCGGCGATTGGGATACAAGGGGCGCACCCGTGATGCACTCGCTCCACGCCCGCCTGCTCGTGCTCTGGCTTCTCTCGCTGCTGGCATGCGCCGTGGTGGGCGTGCTGCTCGTGCAGCTCTACCAGGTCTCCAACGTGGCGCGGGTCGGGCAGGCCGAAGCGGTCATCGCCCGCGCCTGCGACCTGGTGCGGGACCGCTACGCCTTCTACGTCGCCGGCTGGCACGGACCGGTCCCGCCCGGCGCCGACGCGCGCCTGCGGACCGACCTCACCGCCGTGGTCTCCCTCGCGCTCGCACCGGTGCCGGAGGTCGAGGGCGGCATCTGGCAGCAAGACACCGGGTCGCTCGCCTACGCCTATCCGACCTATCCGGGCTCAGGCCCCAAGACCGACCTGCCGCAAGCCGAAGCGGCGCGGATCCAGGCGGTGAACGAGCGCGCCGTCGCCGACGAGCAGCACGTGTCGCAGATGTTCCACAGCGCCTCCGAAGCGCTCCTGCTGGAAGCCTGTCCGCTGCGCGGTCCCATCCCTGGACTGAGCGCATGGACCATGACCCGGGTGCAGGCCGCGTTCGGTTACGGGCGGCTGAGCGCCGGTCTGGGCGCCCTCGCCATTCTCGTGGTGGGCAGCGCCGTCTGCCTGACGGCCCTGGTGGTCGACTGGTCACGCCGTGTCCGCAGCATCGAATCCGGACTGGCCGAGATCGGGCGGGAGATGCCCGCCCTGTCGCGCACCGGCTCGCGTGAGCTCGACCGGATCGTCGACGCGCTGAACGAGGCCGGGCGGCGCCTGGCTGAACAGCGGCGCCGCGCCGAACACCTCGCCGAACGGGTCGCCGCCTCCGAACGTCTCGCCGCGCTCGGACGCGTCGCCGGCGGCATCGCGCATGAGATCCGCAATCCGCTCGCCGCCATGCGCCTGCGCGCCGAGAACGCGCTCGCCTCCCCCGATATCGAACGGCCGCGCCGCGCGCTGGCCGACATCCTCGACCAGATCGTGCGCCTCAACCGGCTCGTCACCGAGTTGCTGGCGATGACCCAGCGGGGCACGCCACGACCGGTGCCCGTCGCGCTCGAGACCTTTCTCGACGCGCTGGTCGCGCGGCATGCCGATGCCGCCGCCGCCGAGGGCGTGACCCTGACGACGGACTGCGGGGTGGACACTGCCGTGATCGATCCCGAGATGGTCGGGCGCATCCTCGACAACCTGCTGCAGAACGCGGTGCGCCACACCCAGGCCGGCGGACGCGTGTGGGTCCGGGTGACGGCGGGAGCAAGCGACGATCGCCTGCGGTTCATCGTCGCCGATACAGGCCCGGGCGTGCCGCCCGACCTGCAAGCCACCATGTTCGAGCCGTTCGTCACCGGCCGCGCCGACGGCACGGGCCTCGGCCTCGCGATCGCGCGCGAGCTGGCGATGGCGCATGGCGGCGATCTGCGCCTGATGGCGGAGGGGGACGAAACGCCCGGCCAAGGCGCGGCGTTCGTGCTGGATCTCTCCCAGGCTCCCGCCCAGGCCATCGGACCCGATCACGAATGACCACGATCCTGATCGTCGACGATGACGCCGCCCTGCGCGCCGGCCTCGCCGAGACGCTGTCCGACCTGGGTCATGGGACCGCCGAGGCGGCGGACGGCGCCGCCGCACTGGAGTGGCTGCGCCGCGGACGGGCGGACGCGGTGCTGCTGGACCTGCGCATGCCGGGGCTCGACGGCATGGAGGTGCTGCGCCGCATCCAGGCGAGCCCCGATCCGCCGCCGGTCGCGGTGCTCACCGCCGTGCCGACCGCCGCGAACACGATCGAGGCGATCCGGCTGGGCGCCGTCGACCACCTCGCCAAGCCGATCGGGCGCGCCGACCTCGCCGGACTGATCGAGCGGCTGCTCTCCGCCGCGGCCGCTTCGCCCCCCGGCGCGGCCGGCCCGGCAGCCGTCGAGGATGGCGAACTGGTGGGGCCGAGCGCCCCGATGCGGGAGGTGCAGAAGCAGCTCGGGCGGCTGGCGGACAGCAACGCCACGGTGCTGATCACCGGCGAGACGGGCAGCGGCAAGGAAGTGGTGGCGCGGGCGCTGCATCGTCACAGCCGCCGCGCGCGGCATCCGTTCGTCGCCATCAACTGCGCCGCGATCCCCTCCGAACTGCTGGAGAGCGAGCTGTTCGGCCATGTGCGGGGGGCGTTCACCGGCGCGCTCGCGGATCGCGTCGGCTCGTTCCGCCAGGCCGATCGCGGTACGCTGTTCCTGGACGAGGTCGGCGACATGGCGCCCGCGCTCCAGTCCAAGCTGCTGCGCGTGCTCCAGGAGCGGGTGGTGATCCCGGTCGGCGGCCGGCCGGTTTCGGTGGACGTGCGCGTGGTGGCCGCCACCCACCGGGACCTGCCGCGGGCCGTGCGCGAGGGGCAGTTCCGCCAGGACCTGTTCTATCGGCTGAGCGTCGTGCCCCTGCACCTGCCCCCGCTGCGGGAGCGGCTGGCGGACATCGTCCCCCTGGCCGAACACTTCCTGGCCCTTGCCGCGGATGGGACCGGCGCGGTGAAGCGCCTCTCGGCCGAGGCGGCCGCGCGGCTGCTGGCGCATCCCTGGTTCGGCAATGTGCGCGAGCTGCGCAATGCCATGGAGCGCGTCGCGGCGGTGGTGCGGAGCGCGGTGGTGAGCGCCGAGGACTTGGCGTTCCTGTGCGAGGAGTCGGCCAGTGGCGAGCCGACCCACTGGCTGTCCGGCACCCTGCCGGAGGCGCTGGCGCGACTGGAAGCGGCGATGATCCAGCGGGCCTTGGCGGCGTCGCGCGGGAACCGCACGGAGGCGGCGCGCGCGCTGGGAATTCACCGGCAGCTTCTGCACGAGAAGATCAAGCGGCTGGGGATCGATCCGGAACGGTAGCGCGTCGCCACCGTCCTGCGCGGAGGGCGAGGCCCGTTACCGGTCCACAGTCTCCACGAGCTTGGCCCGCAGCTCGCCGCTCACCGCCCTGGTCGCCGCCGCATCGGCAAGCACCTGCTCCGCCAACTGGCGACTGCGCAGGGCCTCCACGCGGAAGCGCGCGATGTCGTCCCGGACCGCTGCGACGTCCGGGAATGGCTCTGATGGGGACGGTAAGAACGACTTCAGCTTGCGCAGCAATGTCGACATCTCAATACCCGGCTGATGATGAACCGAGAAAGCAACTACTGCCATTGAGAAAGGAAATCCACATTTTACCGCGCGCGTTCGACGCAAGCGGCTGCGCACTCACGGGATATTAATCCCATGGTCGTGAGTTTTTCTCTGTGCACTCAAGACGGTGACGCGGAGCGGGGCGAAGGAGCGGACCGCTAACCGCCGACCGGCCCCGCACCGCGCCACCCCGCGAACGCCGAAAGGTCCGGCCGCGCGGGCCGGACCTTCGCCGTCCAACGGATCGCGACGCCTACTTGTCGAGCGCGTCGCGCACCCCGTCCTTCGCGCCCCCGACGGTGTTCTGCACCTTGCCGGCGGCCTTCTCGGCCTTGCCTTCCGCTTCCGTCTTGCCGTCACCGGTGACCTTGCCGATGGCCTCCTTCACGGAGCCCTTCACCTGCTTGGCCATCCCCTCGACGCGATCACGGTCCATAACTTGTCTCTCCTCTGTCCATGCATCCCGCCGCGGTGGGGCGAACGCACGCATGTTGAACAAGGAAGGCGCCACGCGGTTTCGTCGAAGCGAACCGGCGATCTGGTGTTCCTGCACCAATCGCGACGGCCAGGACTAGTCCGCCGCCGCGCGCAGGATCATGTCCTGCCGCGACACGCCGGACAGGCCCTGGTCCCGCGCCCAGATCACCAGGTCCGCCCGCTTGTTCACGCCGACCCGCCGATACAGTGCCGCGAGGTGGTTGCGGACCGTGTTGCGCGAGATGCCGAGATCGCGCGCGATGCGCGAATCGTCGAAGCCGCTGCAGATGCGTTCGAGCACCTGCAAGGCGCGGGGGGAGAGACGGCCGAGTTCGCGCCCGTCCGCGGGGGACGCGGGTTGCCGTTCGCGGCGTGCACTCTCCAGCTTCTTCAGGATCGCCTTGCTCAGCCAGGATGTGTCCTGCAGCACCGCTTGCAGCGCCTGGACGATCTCCGCCTCGGTCTGCTGGTGGCGCGTCATGTCCTGCGCCACGAGCAGCACGCAGCGCTGACCGGACAGCTCCACCGCCTCCCCCGAGACGAGGCATTCGAGCAGGCTCCCCTCCCGTGTGCGCAGGCGCATCGGCAGGCTGCGCGCGGATCCGGTCTGCAGGTGCCGCGCCAGCTCCTCCTTCCCGCGGGGATCCGTCCAGAGCCCGACATCCGCCGCATCCTTCCCGACGGCCTCGGGGGCGGGGTAGCCCAGCTCGCGGCTGAACGCCTCGTTCACCATCAGCAGCCGCCACGTGTCGTGCAGCATCAGGGCGGTCGGGACCGGCGACAGGCGGAAGATCGAGGCGAAGCGATCCTCGCTCTGCCGGAGCGCCTCCTCCGCCTGGCGGCGGCCCTGCAGATCGGCAAAGGTGAAGAGCATGCATGGCGTTTCGCCCACGTCGATGGGCTGGCCGGCGACGATCACGCTCTTCTCGCCGCCGCCCGGCAGCTGGAGCACCGCTTCCATCTGCGGGATGGTGCGACCTTCCTGCAGCCGCTCGATCGCGAGCTCCCGGCGAGCGGCCCCTTCGAGCACATCGATCTCGTAGGCCGTCCGGCCGATGACGTCCTCGTCCTGGTACCCGGTCATCTCGAGGAAGCCGCGATTGACCTTGATGTAGCGCAGGTCCGAGAGCCGCAGGATGATCGCCGGCGCGGGGTTTGCGGCGAAGGTCTTCTCGAACCGCTGCTCCGCCTCGAAGCGTTCGGTCTGGTCGTCGATCACGAGCGCCAGGCAATCCGGCTGCTTGTCCTCCGTGGTCAGGACGAGGCTGCGGATCCGATGCGTCCACCGCTGGTCGCTCTTTCCGACGGGCGCGACTTCGACCACGACCTCGTCGAACGCCTCCCCGGCCAGGACGCGGTCCATCGGGTAGCTGCCGTCGGGAACCTGGTGCTTGTTGCGGTAACGGAGCTCGAACCGGTCCCGGTATTCCGAGACGGTGCGCCCAAGCTGGGAGACACGTTCGACACCGTGCATCTCCAGGGCCGCCGCATTGGCCCAGATGATCGACTGGTCCGGGTCGATCAGGATCACGCCGTCGCTCAGCCCGGCAACGAGTTCCTGCAACTGGCGATGGTCCGCGCGGTGGCGCGGTGGAATGGCGCCGCTCATCTCCTGTCCCCCGAGGCGGGCTGCGTGCCCGGTATCGGGAGCCGAACGCGGGAGGCGGCGGCACGTCCCGGCCGGCGCCGTTCACGGTTCGCGGACTAGTGCGGAACGGCGCGCACGGTCCGCGCGCACCAGTGGCCGGACATGACAGCCAGAACCGAAGCGGCGAGGAATTCCCACGCCCCCGGCCCAAGCGACGCAGGCGTTGCCGCCGGGGCGTGTGAACAACAAAGGACCGGTTCATGGAAGTCACCTCCCACCCCGCCGACGCCTCGGCAGCGATCGCCGCGGACGAGATGCGGATGCAGCTGCGTCACCGCGCCGCCTGGGGCGCCGTCGTGGCCGGGGTCGCCGTCGCCCTGGTGGTCCAGCTTCTGTTCAACATCCTCGGGATCGGCGTCGGCGCCTCGTCGCTCAACGCGTCGAGCCTCGCGGACAATCCGACGGCATCCGGGTTCTCGATGACGGCGGGGGCGTGGTGGATCCTGTCGGGCATCCTCGCGTCCCTGATCGGCGGCCTCGCCGCCGGCCGCCTCTGCGGCTCGACGGATCGCAACACCGCCGGGTGGCATGGGCTGCTGTCGTGGTGCGTCACGACGCTGGTCGTCGCCTATCTCGTCACCTCCGCGGTCGGCGGCCTGGTGGGCGGCACGGTCAGCGCCCTCGGCAGCACGATCGGCGCGGTCGGGCGCGGCGCCGCCTCGGCGGTGACGGGCGTGGCACAGACCGGCGACGCCGATGCCCTGCAGGCGCGGGTGCGCCAGCTGGTGAAGCCCGACGATGCGCAGAGCGTGCAGGACGCCGTGCTGGCGTATGTCCGCGCGCGCCTCAACGACAACGGCGCCGCGGCGGATGCGGCACGCGAGCGCGCGGTGACGGGCCTGGCCCGCGCCGCGAACGTCAGCCCCGACGAAGCGCGGGCGCGGCTGGACAAGATGGTGGAGCAGGCGCGGGACACCGCCGCCAAGGCGGCACAGAAGGCGCAGGCGGCGGCCGAGGCCGCGCGCCAGGCGGCCGCGACCGCCGGGATCTTCGGCTTCGCGGCCCTGGTGCTGGGCGCCGTCGCGGGCTGGTTCGGCGGCAGGTTCGGCGTGCCGCGCACCGACATCCCGCGCCCTCTCTCGGCCATGCGCACGCGCTGACCGGCCCCGACGATCGGGCCGGGACACCCGGCCGGCGCCGCCCCTCGCGATGGCGCCGGCCGCCCGTCACGACCGATCCGCAGCTTCCATCCAGCGGAAGCGGACGGAACGTCCCGCGGGCCATCCGGTGACCTGGATGGCCGCGTCCCGTGCGGCACGTACGGGCGATCGGACATGACGTCACTCCATGAGTGTGACTGCGCCGGTGCGGGGAGGTTGGCCGTGTTCTCGGATCGCCGGGCGCCGGCACCCGGCTGGCGAGCGTGTCCGATCGTCAACACCAGCGGCCTCCGTCGCTGCTGTCGCCTTCCGCCGCGTCCGCTTCCTGTTCGAGCCGAACCGCCTCGGCCTCCAGCGCTTCCTGCAGCCACGTTTCCGGGGCGATCGCCTTGATGCGGCGATACCGGATGGCGCGACTCCTGAGATCGTCTGGGGCTTCCATAGCCATGCTCCCGGACCGGCGGCGCATGGCAAGCGTAGCGACAATGGGCAGGTCGAGGATGGACACATCACGCAAATCTCGTCGCGCGATGATGGAGTAGACCGACAGTAAACTTGGGAAAGAAGAAAGATGATGGCGCGGGAATTTTTTTTGCATCTGATCTTCGGACGCCCGATCGCCCGCCAGGCGGCGCGCGGCGGCCGTTCGGCCGCGCGAGGTCACGGCGACGGACGGTTCCGTCCGTCGAGAGGCGATAGGGCGTTCGGACTCCACGACGTTCCGCCGTGATCGCGCCGAAAGAAGCTGGCGCAAGCGATCCCGCCGTCCTAGGTTCCCGATCGTAACGGCGAAATAATCGCTGCAACGGGAGGAAACGATGGCGGTATTCACGGTCGACACTCTGAACGATTCCGGCCAGGGCTCCCTGCGCGCAGCCCTCATCGCCGCCAACGCGGATACCTCCGGAACGCCGACACGGATCCAGTTCGACGTGGCCGGAACCATCACGCTGTCGAGCGACCTTCCCGCCATCACCCGCACCATGGCGATCGACGCCACCACGGCGCCGACCCACACCACCAACGGCCCGCCCGTGGTCGGCCTCGACTGCAACGGCCATGCCGGCCTCGTCTTCGCCCCCGGCTCCGACGCTTCCAGCCTCCTCGGCCTCGCGCTCGGAGGCGCCAGCGGCAACGGCGTGACGCTGGAAGCCGGGTCGATCACCCTCGACGGCAACTATGTCGGGCTGACCGTCGCCGGGGAGGCGTTCGGCAACCTCGGCGACGGGATCTGGATCTCGGCCTCCTCGGGCAACAACCTCATCGGGGTCAATCCGTCGGTCTCCCTCGACGGGACCACGGCCGTCGGCGGCTATGTCGCGAACGTCATCTCCGGCAACGCCGGCAACGGCATCAGCCTGCACGGATCGGCCAACAACAGCATCGTCGACAACCGCATTGGCACCGATCCCACCGGCACGATCGCCATCGGCAATGGCGGCAACGGAATCTGGGTGACCGCGCTGTCGCATGACAACGAGATCGGCGGCACCGCCTACATCGATTCCACCTCCGGCGCGGTCAACGACCCGACCGGCGACAAGGGGCAGGTCACCCCCGTCTTCGTCGTCCCGCCCCTCGGAAACCTGATCTCCGGCAACGGCGCCAACGGCGTGCTGATCGATGCCGGCGCGCATGGCAACGGCCTGAGCGGGAACTTCATCGGCACCTCGGCCGCCGGCGACACCGCCATCGGCAACACGCTCGACGGCGTCAAGATCGATGGCGCGGACGACAACGCGCTCACCGGCTGCCTGGTGACCAACAACCCGTTCGTCTACTACAACGTCATCAGCGGCAACGGCGGCAACGGGCTGCACGTCACCGGCTCCAACGGCACCGTGGTGCAGGGCAACTTCCTGGGTGTGGGGGCTGACAACGCCAGCATCGTGGCCAACCAGCTCAACGGCATCCTGGTCGACGGCACCTCCACGAACACCACCGTCGGCGGCGTCATCCCCCTCGGCAATGTCTCCGCCGGCAACGGGCTGAACGGTATCGCCGTGGTCGACACGGCCAGCGACTTCATCACCTTCAACACGTTCGGCGGGCTCTATGCCTTCGGCGGCGCCGCGCCGAACGGCCAGGACGGTCTGCTGATCACCTCGACCGGCGGCAACAACACCGTCCGCACCAACGTCTTCTCAGGCAATCTCGGGAACGGGATCGAGCTCGCGGGCGACGCATCCGGCGTCACCATCGACCCGAACATCGTCGGGCTGGACACGGTCGGCAATGCGGCGCTGCCGAACGGGCAGAACGGGTTGGAGATCGGCGGCACCGCGCATGGCAACGTGATCGGCGGCACCACCGTCTCGGTCATTCCGCAGAACACCTTCTCCGGCAATGCGGGCTACGGCGTCGTCATCGAGGGCAGCGCCTACGCCAACCAGCTCTTCCTGTCGTCGATCGGCCTGAGCGCCGGGGGCACCACCGCGTTCGGCAACGGCCTGGGCGGGATCCTGATCGGCGGGTCGGCGCACGACAACACGATCGGCGGCTCCGTCCCCGGCCAGCCAGGCACGCCGGGCGGCAACACGATCAGCGGCAACACCGGCAATGGGATCACCCTCGCGGCCGGGTCGAGCGCCAGCACCGTGACCAACAACGCGATCGGCTACGACCGCTTCGGCCTGCCGCGCTTCCCCAACACCGGCGAGGCGATCGTCAACGACAGCGGGCCCGGCAACCTCGTTGCCGACAATACCATCGCCTGCTTCACCACCGGGACGCGCTTCGTCACCGCGCGCGGGGAGGTCGCGGTGGAGGCGCTGCGGATCGGCGACCGGCTCTGGGGCGAGCTGCACCAGCGATGGCACGAGATCATCTGGATCGGCCGTCGCGCGATCGACTGCCGCCGGCACCCCGCGCCCGACGAGGTGCAGCCGGTCCGCATCGCCGCCGGCGCGTTCGGCCCGGGACAGCCCGCGCGCGACCTGCTGCTGTCGCCCGATCACGCGGTCTACGCCAACCGGGTGCTGATCCCGGTGAAGCATCTGGTCGACCGGCGCGGCATCACGCAGCTCCAGGTGGACCGCGTGGAGTACTGGCATGTCGAACTGGCGCGGCACGACGTGGTGACCGTCCAGGGCCTGCCGGTCGAGACCTACCTGGACACCGGCGATCGCGGCAATTTCGCCAATGGCGGCGGCGCGGTCCGCCTGTTCCCCGATTTCGGCGGGGCGCGGTCCGACATCCGGGCGATCTGGGAAGCGAACGGCTGCGCGCGGCTCGTGGTTCAGGGTGTGGAGGTCGAACGCGTGCGCAAGCACCTGGCCCTGGTCGCCCTGCAGCCGCGGCCGGACGCGTCGCGGCCCGAGACATCGCGGCTCGAGGCGCCGCCCCCGGCGCGTGCTCCCCGCCGGGGGCGGACCAAACTCGCCATGAGGGCCTGACGACATGACCACGCTCTTCTACTCTGCCGGTTCGCCCTATGCCCGCATCTGCCGCATGGCATTGCGTGAAGGCGGGCTCGCGGACCGCGTCGAGGAGCGCGAGACCACGTTGCGCGACGCCGCCGCGTCGGTGCTGCCGCACAACCCCGTCGGGCGCGTCCCGGCCCTGCTGCTGGACGACGGCGTCACCCTCACGGAAACGACGCTCGTGCTGCACTGGCTCGACCGGATGGGCAGCACGCCGCGCATGCTGCCGCAGGACGCGCACGGCATGGCGGCGTACGGGCGCGTCCTCGGCCTGCTGGATGGCATCGCCGTCTGGAACCGGGAACTGCGCCGCCCCGTCCATGAGCGCAGCCCCGGCGTGATCGCGCTCGAGGAAGCACGCGCCGCGCGGGTCGCCGATGCGCTGGAGCAGGACGTGGCGACGGGCGCCTATGCGCAGCTCGATGCCGCATTCCTCGCCCTCGCGGCGGTTCTCGGCTACGCCGACCGGCGCCACACCGTCTGGCGCTGGCAGGAGGGGCGGCCGTCACTGGCGGCGTGGTTCGCCACCGCCGCGGCACGCCCCGCCTTCGCGGAGACGCTTCCGCCCCCGAGCGGCATCTAGGCACCCCGACGGCCCCGGCGTCTGCCCGCCCGCCGCGCGACATCGGCCCGTGGCGCGTCATTGGCCCGCCGCGTCATTGGTCCCCCGCGCATCATCGGCCCGCCGCGCATCATCGGCCCGCCGCGTCATCGTCCCCACGCGCAGCCGGCGTCCTCCGGGCGGCACGACACCGCACCGCGACTCCGGCGCGGCGCTGGGTTATCCAGGCGCCCCCAGCGGAACAGAGCCCGTCCGTGACCTCGCATGCCCCGCCGACAGACCACGGCCCCCGGCGCCTGTGCCTCATCCATCCCGGCACGGCGCCGCTTCCCCCCGCATGGGAGGCGTTGCGGGCCGCGCTGTGCGAGGCCGGCCATCGGGTCACCCTCGCCAGCCCCGACGCGCGCGGGATCGACGTGACCGACGCGGATCGGCCCGATGCCGCGCCGGCCCGCATCACCCCGTTCGCGCCCGATCACCTGGTCGGGGCACCGGCGGAGCGCGCGGCCTACCTGACCTATCTCTGGCTGTCCGAGCAGGCGTTCGACGGGGTGTACGCGCCGGCGCGCGAGGCTCCGGTGTTCTATGCCCTCCTGGCGCGCGCCCAGGGCCTGGATCTGCAGGGCACCACGGCGGTGATTCTGGCCGACGGCCTCACCTTGCTGGACCGCGCACGAGCGCAGGAGATGCCGCGGGGCGTCGACGACCTCGCGCGGGACGAGATGGAACGGCAGAGCCTCGCACTGGCGGACCACCTCGTGTTCCTGGATGAGACGGTCGCGGCATGGGTCGGTGACCGGGGCTGGCGACTGGGCGCGCCCGCACGCGGCCTGCCCGGCTCGATGGGGGAGTGGCAGGCGCTGCTGCGCGACACCGCGTGTCGACGCCCCTCTCCGGCGGCGCCCCGGACGAGCGACCTCCCGCTCGTGTCCGTCTGCATTCCCCATTTCAACCGCGCCGGGTTGCTGCGGCTGGCGATCGAGTCGGTGCGGCGGCAGGACTACCCGCGCATCGAGCTCGTCGTGGTCGACGATTCGAGCGACGAGCCGGAGACGGTGCGGGCGCTCGACGCGATCGCCGAGGACCTGGCGCGGGACGGCGGCCGCCTCCTCCGCCACCCGGCCAACCGCTATCTCGGCGCCGCTCGGAATACCGCGGCCGCGGCGGCGCGCGGGGACTACGTCCTGTTCCTCGACGACGACGACTACGCCAAGCCCGACCAGGTCTCGACGCTGGTCCGCGCCGCGCTGCATACGGGCGCCGATATAGTCACCTCGCTCTTCGACCGGCTGCCGAGCGACGGGCCCCCCGCGGCAGATCAGGCGATGACGGGGCGGTGGCTGGCGGTGGGTGACGCGCCGTCCGTCGGCCTGTTCACCAACCTGTTCGGGCCGGCCACGGCGCTGTTCCGCAAGACTTCCTTCCAGGCACTGGGCGGGTTCACGACGATGCGGGGCGTCGGCAGCGAGGATTGGGAGCTGTTCGCCCGCGCGTGCTTCGCGGGGATGAACCTGCAACTCGTCCCGCGCGCGCTGTTCTGGTACCGGGTCACGCCGCACAGCATGGTGCAGACCGCCAGCAGCCATGCGGGCAACATGCGCGGCCTCGCGCCGTACCTGGAGCGGGTGCCCGCTGCCGTGCGGCCGGGGCTCTGCTTCGCGCAGGATGCCGGCCAGCGCGTCGCCACCGCGGTGACACGCGCGACCGAGATGGAGAGGCTGCTCGCCAGCTGCTTCGAGCAGATCACCGGGCTGCAGGCGCACATCACAAGGCAGGATCAGGCCCTCGCCGCGTCCCAGAGCCATGCGCAGGCGCTCCACGCGGCGCTGGAGGAAGCTCACGCCCATCTCCGCGCACGGCAGGCCGCGCTGGACGAGGCGCACGCCCATCTCCGCGCCCGGCAGGAGGCGCTCGACGACGCCCACGCCCAGCTCCACGCGCGGCAGGAAGCGCTGGACCTGGCGCGGGTCGAGCTGGAGGCGGCGCGGGAGCGCAACCAGCATCTGTGCGAGGACGTGGCTGCGCTGCGGGCGGAGGAGAGCCGGCGGTCCGCGGCTCTTGCCCCGGAAGCGCGTGGCCTCGGCCGCCTGCTGCGGCCGCGCGGCGAACCGAAGCGCTGACCGGCAAGGGGCGGCCGACGAGGGGGCGGCCGACGAGGGGGCGGCCGACGAGGGGGCGGCCGACGAGGGGGCGGCCGACGAGGGGGCGGCCGACGAGGGGGCCGGCTTCTACCGTGACCACGCCGGGCCGAACCCGGGACGCCGTCTTCGGCCGGAGCCGAAGCTCCGGCCGGCGATCACCGGACAGGCGTCAGGGATACTCCTCGCGCTCGAAGATCTCGAGCTCCGAACGCATCTCCATGCCCTTCGTCTCCGGCCCGAGATAGACGGCGACGACGTAGACGATCAGGGAGCCGACGGTGCCGTACAGCATCGGCATCGCGAACCCCATGCCCTGGTTGACCGCGAAATAGGTCAGCACCGGCGCGACGAACGCGCCCCACACGGCACCCTGGTGATACACGAAGCCGGCCGCGGTCGCCCGCACCTCGGTCGGGAACCGCTCGGACAGCCAGCCGGGGTTCAGCGCGTCCTTCCCGCCGACGAAGCAGATCATCAGCATGAACCAGACCAGGAACATGGTCGGATCGGTGGTCAGGAGATAGAGCGGCGCGATGAAGATGCCGATGAAGGTCGGGATCATCAGCGCCCAACGGCGCCCCACCTTTTCCGACATCGCGCCCCAGAACGCGCAGGCCAGGAAGGTCAGGATGTTGCCCCAGAACACCGGGACCGAGACCTGCGCCGGCGTCCAGCCCAGCTCCTTCTGCAGGTACGTGCCCAGCATGGCCCAGATCGCGTAGTAGACGCAGAAATTGGCGGCCATCCACAGGCAGCCGGTGATGGTGTTGAACAGGTATTTGCGCTTGAAGATCGCGAACAGCGGCAACGACACCTGCTTCTGGCTCGTGTCCTGCTGCTTCTTGTTCTCGGCCCAGACCTCCGGCTCCTTCACGTAGAAGCGGATCCAGACGCAGGCGAGCGCCGGGAGCACGCCCAGGACCAGCATCCCGCGCCAGCCATAGCCGGGGTGCCATGCCTCCAGCGGCGAATAGAGCAAGCCATACGCGGCGGCCGACAGGGCGAAGCCCAGCCCCCAGGACCCCTGCAGCACCCCCGACATGAAGCCGCGCGAGCGCGCCGGCCAGGATTCCATGGCCAGCGCCGCGCCGGCGGGCCATTCGGCGCCCATCCCGATCCCCAGCAAGGCGCGCACCACGAAGAGGAAGGTGAAACTCGGGGAGAACCCGGCCAGCAGGTTGCAGATCGAATACCACAGGATGGAGATCATCAGCGGCGCGCGCCGGCCCATCCGGTCCGCCAGCCAGCCCGAGGCGGTCGCCCCCGCCAGCCGCATGATCAGCGTGATCGTGAAGATCGCGGTGACCTCGATCAGCGGAACGCCGAACTCCTGCGCGATGGGCGCCATGATCAGGAGGAACACCGTGAAGTCGAACGCATCGAGCGTCCAACCCAGCCATGCCGCCGTGTAGGCATACCACTGGTCCCGGGTGGGTTCCTTCCACCAGGGCACGTCAGGTCCTTCGGCCGTTGCGGACATTTCCAGTCTCCCGTTGTTTTTTGCGCGCGTCTCGAGTGGACGTCGTCGTCGGGGATCGGGCAGCGCCGGCGAAGATCGGCGGTATCACCCGCCTCCCCCGCGCGGGAGCATGCGCCGCCGGTCGTCGCACCGTCCAGGAATTGCGCAACTCTGGATGCGTCCGCCTGCCGAGCGTTGCGCCGCGGCGACGCTGGGCGCGCATGACCGTGGCCCTGCGCCCGCCCGCTCCCGTACGCCGAACCGTGCTGCGCCCTGCCCTTCTCCGGCCGGGACATCGCTGCTCGAATGCGGGCACCGACTCGGGAAGGACCAGCGATGGACGATGCGGACGGCATGCCGGCAGGCCGGCGCCGATGGGTGATGCTGTGCGCGCTGCTGGGCGTGGTGCTGGCCGGACTCGACAGCGCCATCGCCAACATCGCGCTGCCCACGATCGCCCGCGACCTCGCCGCGAGCGATGCCGCGACGATCTGGGTGGTCAACAGCTACCAGCTCGCCACCACGATCTGCCTGCTGCCCGCCGCGACACTGGGCGAGACATGGGGGCTGAAACGCATCTACGGCGGCGGCATGGCGCTGTTCACCGTCGCCTCGCTGGCCTGCGCCCTCTCGCCCACCCTGCCCATCCTGGTCGCGTCACGCCTGGTGCAGGGCGTCGGCGGCGCCTGCATGGCCGCCCTCGGCGGCGCCCTGGTCCGCACCGTCTATCCCCGCGCGCAGCTCGGGCGCGGCTTCGCGGCCATCGCCCTCGCCGTGGCACTGTCGGCGGCGGCGGGACCGACGCTCGCCGCCCTCACCCTCTCCATCGCCCACTGGCCCTGGCTCTTCCTGGTCAACGTCCCGGTCGGACTGGTCGCGGTGCCGCTCTTCCTGGCCGTCGCCCCGCGGGGGGAGCGGCGGCAGCGCCCGTTCGACCGCGTCGGTGCGCTGCTGAACGCCGCGGCGTTCGGGCTCGTGGTGATGGGGGTGGACGGGCTGGGCGGCGATGCGCCGCGCCTGGCTGCCCTTGAGCTCGCGGCCGGGGTGGGGTTCGCGGCGCTGCTGGTGTGGCAGCAATCGCATCGCACGGCGCCGATGCTGCCGCTGGATCTGCTGAAGCTGCGCCTGTTCGCGCTGTCGATGGCGACCTCCATCTGCTCCTACGCGGCGCAGATCCTGGCCTACGTGTCGCTGCCCTTCCTGTTCCAGGTGGTGATGCACCGCAGCGCGATCGCCACGGGCCTGCTGGTCACGCCCTGGCCGCTGGCCGTGGTCGCCGCCGCCCCGCTCGCCGGCCGCCTGTCCGGCCGCTACCCCGCCGCGCTGCTGGGCAGCATCGGGCTGGCGGTGCTCGCCCTCGGCCTGCTGCTGCTCGCCACGATGCCGGCCGTGCCGGCGGACTGGGACGTCGTCTGGCGCATGGCGATCTGCGGCATCGGCTTCGGCTTCTTCCAGACCCCGAACAACATCACGCTGATGACCGCCGGCCCGCCCGAACGCAACGGCGCGGCGAGCGGGATGGTGGCGGTCGCCCGCACGATGGGCTGGTCGCTGGGATCGGCGCTGGTCGCGCTGATCTTCGGCCTGCGCGGCGGCCAGGGCGCAGGCACCTGCCTCTACGTGGCGATGGGCTTCGCCGCGGCCGGCGCGGTGGTCAGCGTCTCGCGCACCGGGGCGAAGCCGAGTGCCGCCGCCGCCCGATGAGGCGGCGGGGTGGCCGCGCGCCGTCAGCCGCGCCGCGCCGCCTCGATCGCCGCGACGTCGATCTTCTTCATCTGCATCATCGCGGCGAAGGCGCGCTGCGCTTGGCCGCCACCGGCGGACAGCGCCTCGGTCAGCACGCGCGGCGTGATCTGCCAGGAGATGCCCCAGCGGTCCTTGCACCAGCCGCAGTCGCTCTCCGTGCCGCCATTCTCCACGATCGCGTTCCAGTAGCGGTCGGTCTCCGCCTGGTCGTCGGTGGCGATCTGGAAGGAGAACGCCTCGCTGTGCCGGAACGCGGGTCCGCCGTTGAGGCCGAGGCAGGGGATGCCGGCCACGGTGAACGTCACGGTGAGCACGTCGCCCGCCTTCCCGGACGGGTAGTCACCCGGGGCCCGGTGCACCGCGCCCATCGCGCTGTCGGGGAACAGGCCGGTGTAGAAGCGGGCAGCCGCCTCGGCGTCCTTTTCGAACCAGAGGCAGATCGTGTTCTTCGCGACGGTCATGGACCTTCATCCTCCTGCTTCGGTCAGTCCCGCGACCGACCTCTGCATCATGGACGCATGAGGGTCCACCCTCCCGACACCCATCCGGTCACACCTACCCGCCTGGGGTCGCCCGAGCGGCGCTGGCGGGTCCGGGCGGGGGGACGGCTTCGACGTCCTTGCGGGTCACAGCTCCCCCGCGCTGCCCGAAATGCCCGATCGTCCAGTTCGCGACCGCGGCCAGTTCCTCGCTGCCGTAGGCGCCGCCGAACGCCGGCATGAAGGCCGTCGGACCACCCGTCGCGATGGCGCCGCCGCGCACCAGGATCTGCAGCAGGTTGGTGCCGTTCGGATCGCGCACGCTGTGGGCGCCCTGCAGCGCGGCGTAGGGCGTCTGCCGCCCGCCGCCGTCGAGCAGGTGGCAGCTCACGCAGGCCTCGCGAAACACCCGCTCGCCCAGCGCATCGGCCCGCACCGGCCTGGGCGGCGGGGTTTCGGTGCGGACCGGCTTCACGTCGCGCAGATAGGTCACCAGCGCGCGGATATCGGACTGCGCGAGGTGGCGCAGGCTGTGGTCCACCGCTTCCGCCATCGGTCCCGAGGCGGGGCCATGGTTCGGGGCATGGCCGGTCGAGAGATAGGCCGCGAGATCGTCATCCGACCACGCGCCGACGCCCGACTCCTTGTCGCTCGTGATGTTGTAGGCGAGCCAGTCCTGCACGACCGCGCCGCCATAGGCGCGTCCGCTCTCGAGCCCATACAGGAAGTTCCGCGGCGTGTGGCAGGCCTGGCAGTGGCCCAGCGCCTCGGCCAGGTAGGCGCCGCGGTTCCAGGCCGGGGATTTGGCGGTGTCGGGCCGGAAGCGATGGTCGGGGTTGTTCAGCAGGTTCCAGAAGACCATCCCCCAGCGCTGGTTGTAGGGGAAGCTCAGGTCGTTGGGCGGCGATTCCGCGTGGACCGGCGTCAGGCTGAACAGATACGCCTTGATGGCGAGCACGTCCTCGCGGCTCATCAGCGTGTAGTTCGTGTAGGGCATGGCGGGATACAGGTGCTTGCCGCCGCGCCCGACGCCGCGCTGCAGGGCGGAGACGAACTCGTCGTCGGTGTAGTCGCCGATCCCGGTCGCCTTGTCGGGCGTGATGTTCGGCCCGTAGATCGTGCCGAAGGGCAGGCTGAACTTGTACCCGCCGGTGAATTCCTGGCCGTTGGGCGGCGTGTGGCAGGCGGCGCAGTCCGCCGCGCGCGCCAGGTATTCGCCCCGCTGCACCACCGTCTGCCCGGGCGCGCCGGTCGGCGACTGCGCCCGCCCCGTATCGGCGAACGCGATGCCGACCAGCGCGCACAGCGCGCCCAGCAGCACCGGACGCAGGCGCCGCATCACGCGCCCACCAGCTGGGTGCCAATCGGCAGGCGCCGCAGCCGCTTGCCGGTCGCGGCATGGATCGCGTTCACCAGCGCGGGCGCGGCGGCGACCGTCCCCGTCTCGCCGATCCCGCCGGGGCCTTCGTCGTTGCGGATCATGTGGACCTCGATCCGCGGCGCCTCGTCGATGCGCAGGACGCGGTAGTTGTTGAAGTTCGACTGCTGGACGCGGCCGTCCTGCACCGTGATCTCGTTGTAGAGGGCCGCGCTGAGGCCGAAGATCAGGCCCCCTTCGATCTGCGCCACCACGCCGTCGGGCTGCACCACGGTCCCGCAATCCACCGCGACCACGGCGCGGCGCAGGCGCACCTCGCCACGCGGCGTCACCTCCACTTCGAGCACGTGGGCGAGGAAGCTGCCGAAGGAGAGCTGCAGCGACACGCCCTGTCCCACGCCCTTGGGCAGCTTCCGGCCCCAGCCCGATTTCTCCGCGACCAGGTCGAGCACCGCGCGGGCGCGTGCGTTGTCGCCGATCATGTCGCGGCGGAACGCGATCGGGTCCTTGCCGGCGGCGAACGCCAGCTCGTCCATGAAGCTCTCGACCATGAAGACGTTGTGGGTGGCGCCCACGCCGCGCCACCAGGCCGTGGTGATCCCCGGCGGCTCGACGCGGGTGAAGCCCACGCGCATCGCCGGAATGGCGTAGGGCGTCTCGGTCGCGCCCTCGATCGTGTCCGGGTCGAGCTTGCCGTCCTTCTGCATGCCCTTGGGCTGCCAGCGCGCCATGACCGAGGCGCCGGTGCCGTGATGCGTCCAGCCGGTGATGCGTCCCTGCGCGTCGAGCCCGGCGGACAGGCGGTCGTAGTAGTACGGCCGCAGCAGGTCGTGCTGGATGTCCTCCTCCCGGGTCCAGACGATCTTGACGGGATAGGGCACCTGTTTGGCGATCGCGGCGGCCTGAGTGATGAAGTCGACGTCCAGCCGCCGGCCGAACGCGCCGCCCATCAGGTGGTTGTGCACCTGCACCGTCTCCGGTCGCAGGCCGGTCACCTTCGCGACGGTGTCGCGTGCCCGTGCCGGCACCTGCGTGCCGACCCAGAGATCGGCCCCGTCGGGACGCACGTGCAGCGTGGCGTTCACCGGCTCCATCGGCGCGTGCGACAGGAACGGCAACTGGTAGGCGGCCGAGACGGTCTTCGCCGCGGCCTTGATCGCGGCGGGCGCATCGCCCTCGTCCTTCGCGATCACCTCCGGATCGCGCTGGGAGGCTTTTTCCTGCGCGCCGATGATGTCCGCGGTCTGCAGCCTGGCATGCTTCCCCTCGTCCCATTGCGGGTCGAGCGCCGCGAGTCCCTGTTTCGCCGCCCAGAAATGGTCGCCGATCACCGCCACCGCATCGTCGAGCCGCACCACGTCGCGCACGCCGGGCACGCGCTTCGCCGCCGCCTCGTCCACCGATCGCAGGCGCCCGCCGATCACCGGACAGGCGAGCACGGTGCCGACCTTCATGCCCGGAACCCGCACGTCGATCCCGAACACGAGCGAGCCGTCGACCTTGGCGGGCGTGTCGACCCGGGGCTGGCTGTGGCCGATCAGCTTGAACGCCGAGGACGGCTTCAGCGGCAGTTTGTCCGGGACGGGCTGCGCGGCCGCCGCCGCCGCGAACGTCCCGTAGGGCGCACGCTTGTCGTCGGGTCCGATCACCACGGCGCGTTCGGCGCGGCAGGCGGCGGGGTCGACCCCCCATTGCTGCGCGGCGGCGGCGACCAGCATGGTGCGCACCTGCGCGCCGGCCTGGCGCAGCCGCTGCCAGTCCCCGCGGATGGAGGTGGAGCCGCCGGTCGCCTGCTCGCCCAGCAGCGGGCTGACATAGGCCTTCAGCGCGGTGTGATACTGGCCCGTGTCGGGCGGCGCCGCTTCGAACGCGACCTGGTCCAGCCCGACCTCCAGCTCCTCGGCGATCAGCATCCCGGCGCTGGTGTAGATGCCCTGGCCGAACTCCGTGTCCGGCATGATGAAGGTGATCGCGCCCTGCGGGTCGATGCGGATGAAGGCGTTCGGCGTGAAGGGGCCGGCCGCGGCCGCACGCGCGGGGCGCAGCGGCAGCCGCACGCCGACCAGGAGCGCGCCGCCGAGGAGACCGACCCCGAGGAGCCCGCGGCGGGAGAGGGAGACGGGCATGCTCAGGCCTCCCCGGCGCGCTTGATGGCGTCGCGGATGCGCACATACGTGCCGCAGCGGCAGATGTTGCCCGCCATGGCGGCGTCGATGTCGTCATCGCTGGGCTTCGGGGTGGCGGTGAGCAGCGCGGTGGCCGACATGATCTGCCCGGACTGGCAGTAGCCGCACTGCACGACCTCGACGTCGAGCCAGGCGCGCTGGACCTTCCGGCCGACCGGATCCTGCGCCATCGCCTCGATCGTCTTGACCTCACGGCCTTGCGCGAGCGCGGCCGGCAGGACGCAGCTCCGCACCGCCTGCCCGTCGAGATGCACCGTGCAGGCGCCGCACTGGGCGATGCCGCAGCCGAACTTGGTGCCGGTCAGGCCGATCACGTCGCGCAGCACCCAGAGCAGCGGCATGTCGTCGGGCACGTCGAGCTGGTGCGACGTGCCGTTGATCGAGAGTGTCAGCACGCGGGTCTCCTGCGGATGGGTGGGATCCGCAGGAGAGCGCGATTTTGCACGGGATGATTGAACGATGCGGCCTCACGGGACCCTGGACCGCCGGACAGGACCGGGCGGGGGACAACCCCCGCCGTCGTGGCGTCAGCCGCCCAGGCTGCCCGCCAGCAGCGTGGTGACGCGCCGCGCGAAGGCGGTGGCGTCCCGCGGCAGGTCGCCCTCCTGCACGCGCGCCAGGTCGAGCAAGGTCGCGGCCGCCTCCTCGATGAGCGCCGTATCCTCGAGCTTGCCCGACAGGGTCTCGATCAGCCGGTGGCGCGGGTTCACCTCCAGGATCGGCTTGGCCGGCATCATCGCCCGCCCCGCGCGGCGCAGCAGGCGCTGCATCTGCAGGTCGGGGCCCGATTCCTCGGCGGCCAGCACCACCGCGCTGTCGGACAGGCGGGCGGTCGCGCGCACGTCGGACACCTCGGCCTCCAGCGCCTTCTTCAGCGCGGCGAGCAGCGGGGACACGTCCGGCAGGTCCTCGCCCTTGCCGAGGTCGCCCGCCGCCTGTGTGACGCTGCGCAGCTTCTTGCCCTCGAACGTGTCGAGCCGCTCCGGCCAGAACGCATCGATCGGGTCGGTCAGCAGCAGCACTTCCAGGCCCTTGGCGCGGAACCCTTCGAGCTGCGGGGAGGTCTTCAGCGCGTCCACGCCGTCGCCCGCCAGGTAGTAGATCGTGTCCTGGTCCGGCTGCATGCGCCCGACATAGTCGGCGAGCGAGGTCCAACCCTCCTGCGTCGAGGAACGGAAGCGCAGCAGCCCGGCGATCTCGGTGCGGTGCTCGCTGTCCTCCCAGACGCCCTCCTTCAGGATCGGGCCGAAATTCTCCCAGAACTTGGCGTAGTCCTCGGCCTCCTTGCTGCGGGTCTTGAGTTCGGAGAGCACGCGGGTGACCAGCGCCTTGCGGATGCGGCCCAGCACCGGCGTGGTCTGCAGCATCTCGCGGGAGACGTTGAGCGGCAGGTCCTCGGTATCGACCACGCCGGCGACGAAGCGCAGCCAGGGCGGCAGCAGCTCTGCCTTGTCGGTGATGAACATGCGCCGGACGTGCAGCCGGACATGCGACTCGCGGTCGTTGTCCACCGGGTCGAACGGCTTCATGCCAGGGATGAACAGCAGGCAGAAGTATTCGAACGTGCCCTCGGCCTTCCAGTGCAGCGTGGCCCAGGGGCTGTCGAAGATGTGGCCGAGATGCCGATAGAACTCGGCGTAGTTCTGCTCCGTCACCTCGGACTTGGACTTGCGCCAGAGCGCCGTGCCCTCGTTGGCCGGCTGGTCCGTGCCATCCTGCGCGATGGTGATGGGGACAGTGATGTGGTCCGCCCATTTGCGCACCACGGTCTCGAGCCGCATCGGCTCGAGGTATTCCTCGGCCTCCGCCTTCAGGTGCAGCACGATATCGGTGCCGGGCGCCTCGCGCGTGGCCGGCGCCAGGGTGAACTGGCCGGCGCCGTCGGAGGCCCAGGTGAACGCCTCCTCGCTGCCGGCCTTGCGGGAGGTCACCTCGACGCGGTCGGCGACCATGAACGCCGAGTAGAAGCCGACGCCGAACTGGCCGATCAGGCTGGGCCGGTCCTCGGGCTTGGCTGAGGCCAGATTCTGGGCGAAGGCGCGGGTGCCGGAGCGGGCGATGGTGCCCAGATTGTCGATCATCTCCTGCCGCGACATGCCGATCCCGTCATCGGCGATCAGCAGGGTGCGGGCCTGCTTGTCGGGCACGATGCGGATCCTGGCGTCGGCGGGCGGGGCGAGGGCCGGGTCGGTCAGCGCCTCGAACCGGCGGCGATCCATGGCGTCCGCGGCATTCGCCACCAGCTCGCGCAGGAAAATCTCCCGTTCGGAGTAGAGCGAGTGGACCACGAGGTCGAGGAGCCGGCCGACCTCGGCGCCAAAAGCATGCTGTTCCAATGCGGTATCGTTCATCGCGACCTCCTTGCGGGGCGCGATATGCGACGTGAGGCGGGGAGTTTCAATCCACCTGCGTGACGGGCGGGAGGGCGCGGAGGGCGGCAAGGCCCCTGGAGTGGGGGTAGCCTCGCGTCCCCCTCCGTCTTGCCGGGCCTCGGGGCGGGCATCCCACCCGCCCGGGCGTGCGATCGCCGGTGAGGCCCGTGCGGATGGGCGGCAGCCGCGATTCAACACAGAGGAAGCAAGGCGAGGCACAGAGGACACAGAGAAGGATTTCGAAATGCGGTTTGCGACGGCATGACCTCGATCACCGCCCAGCCTGTCTGCTGCGCGGGGCGAGGCAGGGAGATGGCTGGTCCGGGCGGCTGAAAATCCTCTGTGTGCTCTGTGCCTCGCCTTCCTTCCTCTGTGTTGAATCGCGGCTCCCGCCCGCCGCACGAACCCAGCCGGCGAGCGCACGGGCCATGCCGGTGGGGATGCCCGGCTCGACGGCCGGGCATGACGGAGGGGGCGGCGCGGCTGCGCGGCTCGCAGCCGGCATGACGGAGGGGGGCGGCGCGGCTGCACGGCTCGCAGCCGGCATGACGGAGGGGCTCCCTCATCCTCCCCTCCTCACCGTCGCGCTTGCATTTCGCGCCGCAGCATCCAACCATCCCTGCATGCGCGGCTTCGATTCCGGTTTCGCACCTCGCGTCAAAGCCGTCCTCGGCCCGACCAACACCGGCAAGACGCATCTCGCGATCGAGCGGCTGCTGGCGCATGCCTCGGGCATCATCGGCTTCCCGCTCCGCCTGCTCGCCCGCGAGAACTACGACCGCATGGTCGCCGCGAAGGGGGAGCGCTTCGTCGCGCTGATCACCGGCGAGGAGAAGATCATCCCGCCCGAGGCGCGCTGGTTCTCCTGCACCGTGGAGGCCATGCCGCTCGACCGAGCGGTCGAGTTCGTGGCGGTGGACGAGATCCAGCTGTGCGCCGATCCGGATCGCGGCCATGTCTTCACCGACCGGCTGCTGCATGCGCGCGGGATGGTCGAGACCATGTTCCTGGGCGCGGAGACGATCCGCCCGCTGCTGCAGCGCCTGGTGCCGCAGGCGAGCGTGGAGACGCGGCCCCGCCTGTCGCAACTCACCTATGCCGGTCCGGCCAAGCTCGTGCGCCTGCCGCCGCGCAGCGCCATCGTCGCGTTCAGCGCGGCCGAGGTCTATGCGCTGGCGGAACTGATCCGCCGCCGCCGGGGCGGCTGCGCCGTGGTCATGGGCCGGCTCAGCCCGCGCACCCGCAACGCCCAGGTCGCCCTCTACCAGGAGAAGGAGGTCGACTTCCTGGTCGCCACGGACGCGATCGGCATGGGCCTCAACATGAACGTCGACCACGTGGCCTTCGCCGGGCTGGGCAAGTTCGACGGCCATCGGCCGCGCCGGCTGACCCCGGCCGAGATCGGCCAGATTGCCGGCCGCGCCGGGCGTGGCATGCGCGACGGCACGTTCGGCACCACCACCCAGTGCCCGCCGATCCCCGACGAGGTCGTGGCGGCGGTGGAGGCGCACAGCTTCGAGTCGCTCGACCAGCTCTGCTGGCGCAACGGGGATCTCGACTTTTCCAGCCTCGACGGGCTGCTCGACAGCCTGAACGCGGCGCCGCCGGGACCCGGGCTGGTGCGGGGCAACGATGCCTCGGACCTGGAGACGCTGGGGGCGCTCGCCCGCGAGCCGGAGATCCGTCGCCTCGCCGACGGGCGGCGCCGGCTGCGGCTGCTGTGGGATGCCTGCCAGATCCCGGATTTCCGCAAGCTGGCCGACGACACCCATACCCGCCTCTGCGCGCGGGTGTTCGGCCACGTGGTGAAGGATGGCGCGCTGCCGACCGACTGGCTCGCCGGCCAGATCGAGAGCCTCTCGCGCGTGGATGGCGACATCGACACGCTGATGGCCCGCCTCGCCGGGGTGCGCATCTGGTCCTACATCGCCGCCCGCACCGACTGGGTGCCGGACTCGCCGCATTGGCAGGGCCGCGCGCGGGAGGTGGAGGACAAGCTCTCCGACGTGCTGCACGAGCGGCTCACCAGCCGCTTCGTCGACCGCCGCGCCGCCCACCTGATGCGCCGGCTGGAGGCGGGGGAGGGGCAGGACCTGCTCTCGGCCGTCACGCGCCGGGGCGAGGTGGTGGTCGAGGGCCATCCGGTCGGTCATGTCGAGGGGTTCGTCTTCGTCCCCGACCCGCTGGCGGAGGGCGAGGAGAAGAAGCTGGTCGAGCGGGCCGCCCGCCGCGCCCTACGGGAGGAGATCCCCCGCCGGGTGGCCGAGGCCGAGGCGGCGGGCGACGCGGCCTTCACCTGGACCGAAGCGCAGCGGATCACCTGGGACGGCGCCGCCGTGGCCAGGCTCGTCCGGGGCGGCAGCGCGCTGCGGCCGCGGGTGCAGATCCTGGACAGCGAGTTCCTCGACGGGGCCCAGCGCGAGCGGCTGCGCGCGCGGCTGCAGGAGTTCGTGGACGGACGCATCCGCGACGACCTCGCCCCGCTGTTCGAGGCCGAGGCGGCGGCCTCGGGCGCCAGCGCCATGCGCGGGCCGCTGCATCGGCTGACGGAAGCCCTCGGCCTCGTCCCCGGCGTGGACGAGGAGACGCTGGCGCCCGCCTTGCGCAGCGCGCTGCGCGGGATGGGCGTGCGGTCCGGGCGGTTCGCCCTGTTCCTGCCGGCGCTGCTGAAGCCGCGCGCCGCGGCGATGCGGGCGCGGCTCTGGGCACTGCAGGCCGGCGTGCCGGTGCCCGCGCTGCCCGCGCCGGGGCTCGTGTCGCTGCCGGTGCAGCCCGACTGGCCCGCCGGGTTCGCGCCCTCGATGGGGTGGATCGAGGCGGGACCGGTGCTGCTGCGGCTCGACGTGGCCGAACGGGTCGCGGGCGAACTGGGCCATGCCACGCGGAAGGGGCCGGTGATCCTGGCGCCGACGCTCGCCTCCCGCTTCTCGGTCAAGGCGGACCTGCTGCCGGTGATCCTGCGCCGGATCGGCTTCCGCATCGTCCCTGGCGGCGGTCTCGGCCCCGACATGTTCGGCCCGCCCGCCCCGGCGATGCTGCTGCCGCTGCGCCGCAAGCGTCCCTCGGCCGCGCCCGCGCGCGCGGCGCCGCCCGTTCCGCAGGGGCCCTTCGCCGCACTGGCGGCGCTGAAACGCTAGGAGGCGGCGATCGCCGACCAGGAGGACCGCGACTGGCAGCGGCTGGACAAGTGGCTGTGGTGCGCGCGGTTCATGCGGGCGCGCAGCGACTGCGCGGCGCTTGTGGCGCGGGGCTCCGTGCGGATCAACCGGCAGGCGACCGAGAAGCCGCATGCGCGGCTGCGGATCGGCGACGTGCTGACGCTGCCGCTGCACGGCGGGGTCCGGGTCGTGCGGGTGGTGGCGCTCGCGGCGCGGCGCGGACCGGCGCCGGAGGCACGCCTGCTCTACGAGGACGTCGGGGATGCGCACGCCGCATCTTGCGCAGAGGGGTAAACCTCGGCATATCGCCGCGTCTGATCCGGCTCCCGGTCGTCCGGCCCCGGGGTCGCGCGCACGCTCTGCATCCGGGGGTTGCCCAATGACCTATGTGGTCACCGAGAACTGTATCCGCTGCAAGTACATGGATTGCGTCGAGGTGTGTCCGGTCGACTGCTTCTATGTCGGCGAGAACATGCTGGTGATCCATCCGGACGAATGCATCGACTGCGGCGTCTGCGAGCCGGAATGCCCGGCCGAGGCGATCGTGCCGGACAGTGACGACAAGGCGTCGGACTGGGCCGAACAGAACCGGACCTATGCCGCACTTTGGCCCAACATCACGCGTAAGGGCGAGGCACCGGCCGACGCCGACGAGTGGAAGGACAAGCCCGGCAAGGCCAAGCTGTTCTCTCCCGAACCCGGCAAGGCCTGAAGATACTTTGGGGGTAACCCCCTGACGTAACACCGGTGTGATGCTATATCTGGCGCTTGGAGACGGCCGAGCGCTGCGCTGCCGCCGTCGGAATTCATCAGGCGTCCGGGGACACATGCCCGCTGGCGAAGGCCGGCGGTCGGTCCATTGGTCGCCGTGAGACAAGGATATGAGGTGTCGAGCATGAAGGCAGCGGCCGGAACGGCGGTATCACGACGTGACGAGTCGGTGCAGCAGGATGCCGCGCCGGACACCAGCAGGACCGGCGCCCCCAAGGCCGCCCAGGCGAAAACGGTCGCCACGCCGGTGAAGAAGGCCCCCGTCCGTTCCGCTCCGCCCGCCCTGGCCAGCAAGACCGCCGCCCCCGCGCGGAAGTCCGGCGCCGCCGAGGAGCTCGAGGACGATCGCGTTCCCGCCGCCGCCGCGCCCGAGGTCGAGGAAGACGAGGAGGAGGACGACTCCCCCGCTCGGCCGATCGCGCCGATCTCCCGTGCCGCGGCCAAGGCCGAGGTGTTCCAGGAGGGTGACCACGTCGTCTACCCGACCCATGGCGTGGGCAAGGTGGAGCGGATCGCCACCGAAGAGATCGCCGGCCACAAGCTCGAGCTGATCCACATCACCTTTGAAGAGAACCGCATGACCTTGCGGGTGCCCGTGGCCAAGGCGCGCAGCGCCGGGCTGCGCAAGCTCGCCACCCGCAAGCTGTTCGACGACGCACTGGCCGTGCTGAAGGGCCGCGCGCGGATCAAGCGCACCATGTGGTCCCGCCGCGCCCAGGAATACGAGGCGAAGATCAACTCGGGCGATCCGCTGGCGATCGCCGAGGTGGTCCGCGACCTGCACCGCAACGCCGGCCAGCCGGACCAGAGCTTCTCCGAACGGCAGATCTACGAGCAGGCGATGGACCGCCTGGCCGCGGAACTGGCGGCGCTCGACAAGACCGACAAGGCCACCGCCGCGATCAAGCTTGCGGAGTTCCTCAAGACGGTCTGAGCCGGTCCCGCGTCGGGGCCGGTGTCGGCACGCCCCGTGTTGTGGCCGCGCTTGTCGCGGCCATCCACGACTTCGGGCGGTAGAGAAAGACGTGGATGGCCGGCACAGGGCCGGCCATGACACAGGTGGTGACGGCACCCAGCACGACACAGGTGGCGACGGCGCCCCCACCATGACACAGGTGGCGACGGCACCCCCGCCCCGTGACCCGAGAGCCGCCCGGCCTCACCCCTCCCGCAACGCCCGGCAAACCCGGCCGACGACGTCGTCCCAGCGGCGCGCCGCCGCGTCCGCGCGGGGCTGCCGGAACAGCCGCATGGACGGGTACCAGGCGCTCGTCTCCCCCTGCAGGCCCCAGCGCCAATCCGGACCGGCCGGAAGCAGCAGCCAGACCGGGCAGCCCAGGGCACCCGCGAGATGCGCCACGGCGGTGTCCACCGCGATCACCAGGTCCAGCGCCGTGATCGCCGCCGCCGTCTCGGCCAGATCCGTCAGCAGCGGCGACAGATCACGCATCGGCCCGCCAGCGGCGTCCACCGCCCGAGGACCGACCTGCAGCGACACCCACCGCAGGGCGGGCACGTCCCATAAAGGGGCCAGGGCGGCGAACGGGATGGAGCGCTCCCGGTCCTTGCCATGCGACGGATTGCCCGCCCACACCAGTCCGACCGATCGAGGACCATCACCACTCGCCGATCGACTGGCGTCCGGCGCGTCCGGCGCACGGCCCCCGCCAGCCGGTTCCTCCCGCCCGCCCAACCGCGCCCGCCAAGCGGCCGCCATGTCGGGCGGCACACGCAGGTAGGGAACGGCGGCAGGGATGGTCTCCCGCCGCGTTGCGAAGGCCCGCGGCAGGCTCTGCAGCGGACACTGCCATCTGGCCGGCGGCACGGGGTCGCCGGGGACGATCACCCGCTCCACCCCGTCCAGCCCCGCGAACAGCCGCGCGAGCGGGGCATAAGCCTCCAGCACGATCCGGCCGCCGCGCGCCGCCACCAGCGGCACGTAGCGGGCGAACTGGATCGAATCGCCCAGCCCTTCCTCCGCGTGCAGCAGGATCGTGGCGCCATCGAGCGGCTCGCCGGCCCAGAGCGGGATCTCCTGGTGCCGCGCCCGTCCGCGATGCTGGGTCGCGTGCCAGCGGGATTCCAGCGCCTCCCACCCCGCGGCGAAATCGCCGGCGAGCAGCAGGCTGAGCGCGCAGCCGTAGCGCGCGTCGGGTTGATCGGGATTGAGGTCGAGGCTCCGCCGCCACGCCGCGATGGCGCCCTCCGGATCGCCCTGGTCGTGCAGGATCGCGGCCAGGTTCGACCAGGCCGGCCAGTAGCCGGGGTCGCGGTCGAGCAGCGCCCGTTGCGCGGCGGCGGCCTCCGCCAGGCGGCCGCGGGCGCGCAGGATCCCGCCCAGGTTCAGCAGCGCTTCCGGCCGGTCCGGCGCACGAGCCGCCGCCTCCCGCAACGCGGTCTCCGCCGCCTCCAGCTCGTCGATGCGGCCGAGCGCGAGGCCGAGGTTGACGCGGGCGGGAACGTGGTCGGGAGCGAGGCGCAGCGCCGCCCGATATGTCGCCACGGCCTCCGCCGCGCGGCCCAGGGCGAGCAGCGCGGCCCCCAGTTCCAGCCAGGCATTCGGCCAGTCGGGCCGGATCGCCAGGGCGGCGCGGGCGGCCTGCGCGGCCTCGGCCGGGCGATGCAGGCCGGACAGGGCGGTGGCACGGTTCACCAGCGCCTCCGGCATGGCGGGCCGCAGCCGCAGGGCGGCATCGCTCGCCGCCAGGGCCTCCTCCCAGGTCCGCGCCGCGCACAGCGCACCGGCCAGGTTGCACGCCGCCTCCGGCAGCATCGGCCCCGCGGCGACCGCGCGGCGCAGCACCGCCAGCGCCGCATCCAGCCGGCCGGCTCGGCGCAGCAGCGCGCCGAGATCGGCGAGCCAGGCCGGGTCGGGCCGAACGGCGACGGCGCGGTCGAGCAGGGCGATGGCGTCGGGCAGTGCGCCGCGCTGCCAAGCATCGGCGGCGGCGCGCCGCAACGCCTCGGCCGGGTCGGAGAGGGAATCGGGCACCGGACGCCTCCGCGCAGCCCCATGCGCCGGGGCGCGGGTCTTCCCCATTGCCACAGGGGAGTGAACGAGGCGCTAACGCGGGGGTTTGATCTCCCTCAATGCGCGCCGCGCTGCCGGGCGTAGCGTGGGCCCACGGCCCAAACGGGCCGGGAGGAAGCAATCATGAACCGCGAAATGGCGGAGATCATCCGAGACCAGACGCCGCTGATCCTGGCCCCGTCCGCGACGGTGCAGGAGGCGTGCCGCCGCATGTACTCCCGCAAGGTCGGGGCCGTGCTCGTCACCAACGACAAGGGCGCCCTGGTCGGCATCTTCACCGGCCGGGACGCGGTGCGGGTGCTGGCGCAGGGACGCGACGCCACCAGCACCCCGCTGCGGGAGGTGATGACGCGCAAGCCGGAGACGATGAAGCCGCAGGCGACCGCGATCGACGCGCTGCGGCTGATGCGCGACGGCGGCTTCCGCCACGTGCCGGTGGTGGAGGACGGGGCGGTGGTGGGCATCGTCTCCCGCGGGGATTTCCGCGGGCTCGAGCACGACCGGATGGACCAGGAAACCGGGTTCTGGGAACGGATGCGCTGACACGACGACAGGCGGGTGGCCGCTCTCCGCGACGACCCGCCCGTCCGTGTCCGCGAGACGCCCGCTAGTCCCGTCCGCGCCGGCGACGGAGCATCCCCGTCCCCATCCGCAGCGCCGGCATCAGCATTGCCGAGAGGGCGAGCGTGCGCATCGTCCCCTCCCAGGCGCGCTTACGCACCTCCAGCGCCTCCTCCTCCGCACGGCTCGGCGTCGAGCGGGCGGCGAGCAGCAACAGGAGGACGGCGATGACGAGATCCCCGCCACCCAGGGCAACGGCGGTCCAGATCTGCGTGAGGCCCGCGTTCAGCCGCAGCACGTACCAGAGCGCCACGTGAACGAAGGCGAGCACGCCGACCAGGAAGATCGCCGCGATCACGGCCATGATGACCCGGGTCACCATGCGCTGGGCCATCAAACGAAGGCGAAGGACCTCCGCCTCCGCGGCCGTGCGTGCGAGGCGGACGGTTCTCATCGTCAGCGCATCACACGGCCGATAGCCCACCCGATCGCCGCGGCGACCAGGATCGCGATCAACGGCTGCTCACGCACGCGGCCGGAGACGGCTTCGGCCTGGTGCCTCACGGTGTCGCTCGCGCCCGACATGGCGGACTCGGCGCGGCCCGCCCAGTCCGAGACGGCGGGGCTGACGCGGTCGCGCATCAGGCTCTCCACCTGCTCACGCAGCCGCGAGATCTGTTCGTTGGCGTCGTCCAAGCGGGCGCGCGCGTCGTCACGATAGGCCATGTGCGGCTCCTTCCATTCTGCGAAACCTGAACGGAGGCTAAGCGAAGCCGTTCCCGCCGTCAGGGCCCCGGAGCAGATCAAGCGTCCGCGCGCGAGGCACCTTCCTCCAGGCTGGCGAGGGACCGTCCGCGCGTTTCGGGCAGCAGGAGCAGGGCGACCACCATCAGCGCGAGGCCGCAGCAGGCGAAGACCGCGATCGCGTTGCCGAGCCCGTAGCGGGCGGCCAGGAAGCCGACCAGGGCGGGGAAGACGGCCCCGATTCCGCGCCCGACATTGTAGCAGAAGCCCTGGGCGACGCCGCGCACCGCGGTCGGGAACAACTCCGTCATGAACGCGCCCATGGGCGAGAACATCATCAGGTTGATGTAGCCCAGAAAGAACCCGACCGGCAGGATCATGTCGTTGCTGAGCGGGGCGTAGAGGTAGATCAGCATCAGCACGATCGACCCGATGGCGGAGACCATGAAGGTCCGCTTGCGCCCGATCCAGTCGGCCAGGAACGCCCCCGAGACGAACCCGAAGAACGCTCCCAGGATCAGCACCAGGAGGTAGCTGCCGGTGCCGACCGAGGTCAGGTGACGCACCGTCTTGAGGTAGGTCGGCAGGAAGGTGCTGATCGCGTAGCTCGAGCCCTGCGCCCCCGTCACCATCAGCGCGACGCGCAGCGTGGTGCCGAGATAGGGCGGCTTCAGCGCGGAGAAGACGTGGCCGATGCCGACCTCCCGCCCGTGTTCCTTGTGCAGGTCCGGCTCCTCCACGTAGCGGCGGATCCAGAACACGAGCGCGGCGGGAGCGAGGCCAATCCAGAACAGCGCCTTCCAGGCCAGCGTGTCGGGAAGCGTGGCGGCGAACACGGTGTAGAGCAGCGCCGCGGTGCCCCAGCCGACCGCCCAGCCGGTCTGCACCAGGCCGACCGCGCGGCCGCGGTAGCGGTCCCGGATCACCTCCCCCATCAGCACGGCGCCGGCCGCCCACTCGCCGCCGAAGCCCAGCCCCTGCAGCGCGCGGAAGACGAACAGCGAGTTGAAGTCCCAGGCGAAGCCGCAGAGGAAGGTGAAGAAGGCGTACCAGAGGATCGTGAACTGCAGCACCTTCACCCGCCCGTAGCGGTCGCACAGCGCGCCGGCGATCCAGCCGCCGAAGGCCGAGACGAGCAGGGTGATGGTGGCGAGCACGCCCGCCTCGGCGGTGGTGATGCCCCACAGCACCAGCAGCGAGGGGATCACGAAGCTGAAGATCTGCACGTCGAGCGCATCGAGCGACCAGCCGCCGAAACAGGCCAGCATCGTGCGCCGCTCACGCAGGGTCAGGTCGGAGAACCAGGCGAACATGGACGTTCCTTCCGTTCGCATCGTTTATCGTTGTCGTTTCTGGTCGTCGTGCGTCGCCGTCGTCGATGACCGTGCCGGCGCCTCCCGCGCGCCAGGTGGCACGCTCAGGCGACGTATTCGCAGCGGAACCCGTCGCCCCAGCGCCGGACATAGCCCTTCGACGGCGAGGGGAAGTGCGCGAAGCAGCACAGCGTCGAGGTGTCACAATACGTCTCGAGGAAGCGCCGCCGCGTCGCGATGCCCTGGGCCGGATCGTAGTCGACCCGCATCGACAGATCGGGGTAGCGCGCCTGCAGGGGGGAGTGGATCAGGTCGCCGGTGAACACCGCGTCCTTCCCGCCCCGGCCCAGTTGCACCGCGTAGTGGTCGATCGTGTGGCCGGGCGACGGGATCAGCGAGACGAGGTCGTCCAGCGCGTGGTCGGACGTGACCAGGTCGCAGCGCTTGGCTTCGACGATCGGGATCACGCTGTCGGCGATCGGCGGCACCAGCGCCTTCTCGTTCTCCGCCAGCCAGTAGTCGAGTTCGGTCTTGGAGAAGAGGTAGCGCGCCCGCGGGAAGGTCGGCACCCAGCGCCCGTTCTCGAGCCGCGTGTTCCAGCCGACATGATCGACGTGCAGATGGGTGCAGAGGACGAAGTCGATGTCGTTCACCGTCAGTCCCGCGGCGGCAAGGCCGCGCATGAACGCATCGTCCTTCTTCTGGTGCCACATCGGGCGGGCTGACCGGTCCTTGTCGTTGCCGACGCAACTATCGATCAGGATGTTGTGCCGGCCGGTCTGCACCACGTAGGACTGGAAGCACACCACCAGCTTGTCGTCGGCATCCAGCGCGGCCGGCGACATCCAGTGCCGGTTCTCCTCCAGCAGCTCCGGCGTCAGCGTCGGCAGAAATTCGAGCGCGGGCGTGAAGCCGCACTCCATCTCGATGATGCGGTGCACCGTCATGTCACCGACCTTGAACGTCATGCTCATCCTGGCCACTCCCCCGTCCTTGCCTGACGATGTTAGGCACGGCCGCGGGGTGAGGACAAACCGGCGCTCAGTAGACCTCGGCGTAGCGGCGGCAGAGTTCCGCGGCCGCGAGGTCGCCGACATGCGCGAGTTCGGCGCGCTTGTGCATCAGGTAGGCGTCACGGAAGGTCGGACCGAACCACGTGGCGACGGCCTCGCTGTCGGCCATGCGGTCGAGCGCCTCGGACAGCGAGCGCGGCAAGGCCGCGGCGTCGCCCGTGGGGATGGAAAGGCCGCGGCGCAGCCCGTCGGCCCCCGCGAACAGCAGCGCGCCCAGCACCATGTACGGGCTCGCCGTGCCGTCGGCGACGCGGAACTCGAGGTTGAACTGCGCGGCCGCTTCCTCCGGACCCGCGGCGGCGAAGACCGGGCAGATGCGCAGCGCGGCCCCGCGATCCTGCCGCGCCAGGTCGATCGCGGTCGGCGCCCAGCGGTTCGGCGTCAGCCGCAGGTAGGACACGGGAGACGGCGCGGTGATCGCGGCGATGGCCGGCAGATGGTGCAGCAGGCCGGCGGCGAAACGCGCGGCGGCGGCACCGAGGCCGCGGTCACCCTGCGGGTCGTGCATCGCCGGCCGGCCCTGTTCGTCCCACAGGCTGAAATGCACGTGCACGCCGTTGCCCACGCCATCCGGCACCGGCATCGGCGAGAACACCGCGCGATGCCCCAGCCGGTGCGCGGTGGCCCGCGCCATCTCCCGCGTGATCACCGCCTGGTCGGCGGCGTGCAGGGCCTGGGCGGGCGCCACCGTCACCTCGAACTGCCGCGCGCCATACTCGGCCAGGAAGGAATCCGGCGTGACGCCGGCGGCCCGCAGCGCGGCGACGAACGCCTCCCCGAACACGCCCTGCCGGCGGAAGGCGCCCAGCGCGTAGGAGTCGCCCGGCCGCGCCTCGTTGCCGGTGTAGACGAACTCCTGCTCGAACGTGGCGAGCACGTCGAGACCCGCCGCCTCGCGCACCGCGGCGATCGCGCGGCGCAGGAACTCGCGCGGGCAGCACTCCCACGGCGTGCCGTCGGTGTTGCGGATGTCGCCCAGCATGAAGTGTTCCGGGGCGGAGCCGTCCTCGAAGTCGACATGCACCGCCGCGTCCGGGTCCGGCACGATCATCAGGTCGCCGCCGGTGCCGAACGGCGTCTGGAAGATGTCGCCGAACGCCGACTGCATCAGGTTGCTGTGCGTCCAGCCGACGCCCTTGCGCCGCCGGGCGTCGAGCTCGCGCGCCGGGAACCCCTTCCCGCGCACATGCCCCGCGATGTCGCAGGTGCCCACGAAGATCAGCGACTCGCGCAGCATCCGCCTGCTCCTTCCGATCCGGTCCCGTCGCGAGTCTATCGCGGTCGGATCGTCCGGGGGAATCGTCGCGGCAGGGTCAGGTGAGGAGGCCGAGCGCGCGGCAGAGCGAGTCGGCGTCGGCGTCCCCAAGTGTGGCGTGCAGCGCCGCCTGCGTCGCCTCCCAGGCCGGGAGTGCGCGGCGGAGCGCGGTCCGGCCGGCCTCGGTCAACACCAGCCGGCGGACGCGCCGGTCCGCAGCATCCGGTACGACCGTGAGCAGGCCCTGCTTCTCCAGCGGCTTGAGGTTGGCGGTCAGCGTCGTGCGGTCCATCGCCAGGGTTGCGGCCACCTGACCCATGGTCGGCGGATCGGGCCGGTTCAGCGCCATCAGCAGGGAGAACTGGCCGCTGGTCAGTCCGACCGGCCGGAATGCGTCGTCGAACCGGCGTGCGAGCGCCCGCGCGGCCCGCTGCACCTGCAGGCACAGGCAGGCGTCGCGCACCCGCAGGGTGGTCGCGAAATCCGGTCCGGCCGGCGTCTCCACACCTGCGGGCGCCGTGTCCGGGTCGGGCGATGCGGGTCGGTCCGTCATCACGGGCGGAGGCGGAGGAAGCGATACACGTTGACCTCAACATATCATCTGGGCCAGCCTACTCCCGAACCAAGGAGGAAACCATGCCCGCGCGCGTCCTCGTGCTGCTCGGCACCCGCAAGGGCGCCTTCATCCTCGAAAGCACCCCCGATCGCCGCGACTGGCGATTGCGCGGACCGTTCTGCGAGACCTGGCCCATCAACCACGTGATCGGCGATCCGCGCACCGGCACGATCTATGCGGGCGGCGGCAACGCCTGGTTCGGACCGGCGGTCTGGCAGAGCAGCGACTTGGGTGACAGCTGGACCCATTCCAGCGACGGGCTGCGCGCGGTCGAGGAGGAGACGCCGGTCGCGGCGGTCTGGAGCCTGGCGCTGCAGGGGGACACGCTGCTCGCGGGGGTGGAGCCCGCCGGCCTGTTCCGCAGCGCGGATGGCGGGCAGAGCTGGACCCATGTCGCCGGCCTGCGGGACCACCCGTCGCGCAGCCAGTGGAATCCGGGCGCCGGCGGGCTGATCGCGCACCACATCCTGGCGCATCCGCGCGATGCCGCGCAGCTCTGGGTCGCGATCTCGGCCGCCGGCGTGTTCCACACCGCGGATGGCGGCCGAAGCTGGACGCCGCGCAACCAGGGCACCCGCTGCGACTACAACCCGCCCGAGGCGCGCTATCCCGAATTCGGCCAGTGCGTGCACTCCATCGCGATGGCGGCGGGCCAGCCCGACCGGCTGTACCAGCAGAACCATTGCGGCATGTACCGCAGCGGCGATGGCGGTCTGGAATGGCAGAGCATGGAGGCCGGCCTGCCCTCCACCTTCGGGTTCCCGGTCGTGGCGCACCCGCACGATCCGGACACGGTCTATCTGTTCCCGCTCAACGGCGACATCGCCGGCCGCTTCGTGCCCGAGGGGCGCGCGGCGGTCTGGCGCTCCCGCGACGGCGGCGCGCACTGGCAGGACCTGCGCGAGGGGCTGCCGCAGCGGGACGCGTATTTCGGCGTGCTGCGACAGGCGATGGCGGCGGACCCGCTCGATCGGGTCGGGATCTATGCCGGGACGAACACGGGGATTCTCTACGCCAGTTCGGACGAGGGCGCGCAGTGGCGTCCGATCGCGCAGCACCTGCCGCCGATCCATTCGGTGGAGACGATGGTCCTGCCCGCCTGATCGGGCCGGACCCCGCCCTCATGGTGAACGTGACGCTCCCGCCCGCGCTGCTGCCGCTGTTCCCGGGATGCCCCGGACGGCACAGCGTGCGGGCGGCCTCGGTGGGGGAGGCGATCGAGGCGCTGGATGCCGCCTGGCCGGGCCTGCGCGACCGGCTGTGCGAGTCTCCCGACCGGCTGCGCCGTCACATTCGCGCCTTCGTGGACGGGGAGCCGGCGGGGCTCGCCACCGCCCTGCCGGAGGGCGCGGAGCTGTTCCTGATGACGGCGATCAGCGGCGGGTGACGCCGGTCGCCCCCACGATCACCGACGTGCTCCGACGAAGTGTCTCCAGGGCGGCGCGCCTCAGACCTGCGCCATGCCGCCGTCGACCGGCAATTCGGCCCCGGTGACGAAGCTGCTCTGGTCGCTGGCGAGGAACAGCGCGGCCGAGGCCACCTCGTCGGCGCGCGCCATGCGGCCGAGCGGGATCAGTTGCGTCAGGGTCGCGCGCACCTCGTGGGAGGCAGCCGCCATCATGGCGGTGTCCGTGGGTCCCGGTGCCACGACGTTGACGCGGATCCCGCGGGGCGCCAGTTCGTTCGCCCAGGTCCGCGCGAAGGAGCGCACGGCGGCCTTGCTCGCCCCGTAGACGCCATAGCCCTTGGTGCCGATCGCGGCGGCGATCGAGCCTACCAGCACGATCGCACCGCCATCCGGCATGAGCGCCGTCGCCGCCTTGGCGGCAAACAGCAGCGCGCGCACGTTGAGGTCGAAGGTGCGGTCGAAATGATCCTCGCCGACGTCGTCGAGGGTCGCGAACTCGGAGATGCCGGCGTTGACGACGAGCACGTCCACGCGTCCGGCCTCGCGTCTCACCGTCTCGAAGAAGGCGGCGAGCGCCGTGAGATCGGCCGCGTCGACGCGACGTGCGCGCAGCCGGCCGGCCGCGTGCGCGACCTCTCCCTCTTCGGCGCGGCGGCTGGTGGCGTAGACCGTCGCGCCTTCCGCGGCGAACCGCTCCGCGATGGCGCCGCCGATGCCGCCATGACCCCCGACCACGACGGCAATCTTTCCCTCGAGCCTGTTCATACGTCCTCACATCGCTGGTGACGACGAACAGGTATAGTTCTTATATCTAGGCACAAGAACGCACCAGGCGGTGCCTAGATATGGAGGCGTATACCGGTGGCCAAGGACGTGCTCGACCTGCCGCTCGACGTCACCGCGACGCGGCCCATCCTCGACCACATCGCCAACAAGTGGACGGTGCTGATCCTGAGCGTGCTCTGCACGCGGCCGGCGCGGTTCAACGAGCTCAAGCGCCGGCTCGACGGCATCACGCACAAGGCGCTGTCCGACGCGTTGAAGCGGCTGGAGCGCAACGGCCTCATCAGTCGCAAGGTCCTGCCGACGCAGCCGATCGGCGTCGAGTACACGATCACCGATCTCGGCTGCTCGCTCCGCGAGCCTTTCGCGGCCCTCTACGCCTGGTCGCTCACGAACGGCCCCGCGATGGAACGCGCGCAGCGTGCCTTCGACGCGTCGAGAGCGAACGGCGGGTCGGCGGAGGAGATCTGACGACCCGCATCAGGGCGCGAACCGCACCAGCGCCGTCACCACCCCGGCGGAGAGCGCCAGGATCAGCAGCGCCAGGGCGGGGCTCGCCATGCGCGGGGCGCGCATGTTGCCGGGCAGGCGCTTCTTGCCGGTGATCATGGGCCGCACGAGGTTCTGGCCCTTCAGGCCCAGATAGGCGAGCACCGCGAGGATGTGCAGCACCACCGTGATCTGGATGATCGTGAAGATGATGCTGTGCACGCCGGTGGCCCAGTCGCTCCAGTCCTTGCCGACCAGCCGCGCGTAGGGGCCCTCCACCGAGATGTCGTCGTTGCTCATCAGCCCGGTCACGACCTGGGCGAGCAGCAGCAGCAGCAGGCCCAGCACCATCCAGCCGCCCGCGGCGTTGTGACCGATCTCCCGGTCCTCCTCCCGCTTGGTCATGTGCAGCAGGTGCCGGATGGCGGCGATCGGGCTGCGCAGGAAGCGGCTGAACCGCGCGGTGTCGGAGCCGACGAACCCCCAGACGATGCGGAACAGCAGCAGGGTCAGGATCGTGTAGCCGCTGAGCTTGTGCCACTCCATGTAGCCGTACTCGACGGTCGCCCAGCTCGTGCCGAGCAGCACGACGATCAGCCAGTGGAACAGGCGCGTGGGGGCGTCCCATACGCGCATCGGCAGGTAGAGCTGGCGCATTCCGGTCTCGTCCTTCGGGTCGTTGCTTGACGCCGCGCGGGCGTCCCGTCATCCCCGCAGCATGCTCATGCAGAACGGTTTCGGAAGAGGGGAAATGCTCGCCCTCTGGCGGGAATGGCACGCGCCCCTGGTCGCGCTGCTGGTGAGCGCGGCGCTGGTGGTCCTGGCGCGCCGTGCGCGCGGGGGCATGGCGGGGTCGGCCGCGGCCGGCGCGGGCCTCGCCGCGGGGTGGTACCTGCTGGCGAGCGCGCCGCTCAGCCTCACCCGGCTGGGGCTTGCCCCGCGCGGCACGCCCGACCGGCTGTTCCTCCTGACCCTGGGCACGACGGTGATCGCCTTGGCGGCGGCGCGTTTCGCCGCTGCGCGCGGCCCGTGGCCAGCCCTGCTCCTGGCCGCGCTGGGCGCGGGCTGGTGGGTCGCGGGCGCGCCGCAGAGCGAGGCCGGCCTGCTCGCCGGCCTGCACGTGGAACTCGGCGTCGCCCTGCTGGTCGTCGCGGTCGCACGCCTGGGCACGTCCGGCACGCCGGCGGACGCGCTGCGGATGCTGGCGGCGGCGGCGAGCCTGCCCGCGGCGCTCGCCGTGGCCCACGCCCCCTGGGCCTGGACGCTGCTCGCTCTGGTCCTGCCCGCAGCCGCCCTGCCGCTGCTGCTGCTGCCGCGCGCCGGGCCGGTGGTGTTCCTGCCCCTCGCCGCCGGCCTCGCGGCGGCCCAGGCGTTCACCTCCCTGCTGCTGGGCCGGCTGGTGCGTTCGGGCTTCACCGCCGCCGACGCGGCCGCGCTCGCGCCGCTGCTGACGCTCGTGCTGATCGGGCCCGTGGGCGCGCGCGTGCGGATCGGCGGGCGGCTGGCGCCCTATCTCGGGGCTGCGCTCTCCGCGGCGCTCGCGGTGCTGGCCGTCTGGGTGGTGCGGCGCTGGCGGGGCTGAGGCGTCCCCTCAGGCCGGCGTGTAGATCGCCAGCTTCAGCGCCGGATCGTCGTTGGCTTGGAACGTCACGTAGTCGAACCGCACGACGCCGTGGCGCGGATGGGTCAGCGCCTTCTGACCGGCGGCGACGTTGCGGACGTCGTGCGCCTCCCACCAGCCCTGGAATTCCGCGCAGCCGGCCCGCAGCCGCGCGAGCAGGTCGAGGAAGGCGGGGTCGCCGGCCCAGAGGTCATGGGTGGCGCGGAACTGCTCGACCATCCGCTTCGCCTCCTCCGCCCAGCCGTCGCCGAACAGGCGGCGGGCGTGCGGGTTGGTGAGCACGCAGATCAGCGTGTTCCGATCCGCCTCGGGCAGCCGGTCGAAGCCGAAGATCTCGGCCGCCGCGTCGTTCCAGGCCAGCACGTCCCAGCGCCGCCCGGTGACGTAGGCGGGCAGGTGCAGCGCGTCGATCACCCGGCGGACGGTGGCGGGCACGGTCTCCCGCACGAAGCGCCGCGCATCCGGGGCGCGGGCCAGCGCGCGCAGATGGGCGTGCTCCACCGCGCCGAGGCACAGGGCGCGCGCCAGCGCATCGACGGTGGTGGCGGACGGGGTGACCGACCGGCCCTGTTCCAGCCGGATGTACCAGTCGACGCCGATGCCGGCCCGTTCGGCCACTTCCTCCCGCCGCAGTCCGGCCGTTCGTCGGCGCCGCCCCGGCGGCATGCCGATCGCCGCGGGAGTCAGCCTCTCGCGCCGGGACCGCAGGAAGTCGCCGAGTTCCCGGCGGGTCGGATCGCTCATGGGGGGCCTCCGTGCGGGAGGGTGTACGCAATCCCAGGATGATACCAGTTCTGGATGCGGTTTCCCAAACGCCGAGGATGGACGCTCCCCAATGACGGAGCATCCCATGCAAGCGGCCATTCTCGAGGCATTCGGCACGCCGCTCACGGTCGGGACCATCCCCGACCCGGTCATCGGCACCGGCGAGGTGATCGTCGACGTCGAGGCGACCCGCGTCCTCTCCTACACGAACGAGGTGCTCAGCGGCGCCCGCAACTACCTGCTGGACCTGCCGGTCATGCCCGGCGTGGGCGCGATCGGCCGGGTGCGGGCGACCGGGCCGGACGCCACCCGGCTCTCGGTCGGCGACTGGGTCTATTGCGATCCGACGATCCGGTCGCGGGACGACGTGCTCGCCCCCGACATCACGCTGCTGGGCTGGAGCGCGCGCGGTGAGGGCGGCCTGCGGCTGCAGCGGTATTACCGCGACGGGTCCTTCGCCGAACGCATGCGGCTCCCGACCGAGAACGTCATTCCGATCGGCCCGATCGACGCCGCCGACGCGCCGGCCTGGTGTGCGATGGGCACGCTGCTGGTGCCGTATGGCGGCTGGCTGGCGGCTGGCCTGCAGCCTGGGGAAACGGTGCTGGTCAGCGGCGCCACGGGCCAGTTCGGCAGTGCCGCCGTCGTGGTGGCGCTGGGCATGGGCGCTGGCTGCGTCGTGGCGCCGGGGCGGAACCAGGCCGTGCTCGCGGAGCTGCAGCGGCGCTTCGGCCCGCGCGTGCGCACGGTGCGGCTGCAGGGTGACGAAGACGGCGACCGCGCGCGGATGCAGGCGGCGGCGCCGGGCCCGATCGACTGCGTGCTGGACCTGCTGCCGCCCTCGGCCGACACGATCCCGGTTCGGGCCGCGGCGATGACGGTGCGGCAGAACGGACGCGTGGTGCTGATGGGCGGCGTGGGCATGCTGGGCGGACCGGGCCTGGACCTGCCCTATCCCTGGCTGATGCGGAACAACATCCGGCTGATCGGCCAGTGGATGTATCCGCGCGAGGCCAGCGTGTGCATGGCCGCGCTGATCCGCAGCGGCCTGATCCGCCTGTCGGAGTACGAAGTCACGACCTTCGGGCTCGATGCGGTCGAGGCCGCCGTGACCCACGCGGCGGCGCATGGCGGCCCGTTCCGGATGACCGTGCTGCAGCCCCGGCCGCGTGGATAGGGAACGGACCGGGACATTCTCCTTTCGCTTCTGCGGGACCGGCCGACGTGACACTCTGGATGCATAACGCGCGACAGGGGGGACGGGCATGGTCGACGAAGTGGCGAACCATTATGCCGGCGGTGGCGACCTGGCACGCATCATCGCGGACCGCCTGCAGGCAGCCGGCAAGGACATCCGCAAGCTCGGCACGGCCGACCTGGCGTCGGTCGACGAGTTCCACATCCGCGGCCGCAAGGCGACACTGGAACTCGCTCGATCGCTGGGCCTCGCCGACTCGGACCACCTCCTCGACATCGGCAGCGGCCTGGGCGGACCGGCGCGCACGATCGCCGAGACCTGCGGATGCCGGGTGACCGGCGTCGACCTGACCCAGGCCTTCTGCGACGCCGCGACGACGCTGAGCGGCTGGGTCGGGTTCGGCGACCGCGTCGACTTCCGCCAGGGCGACGCCACGCACCTGCCGTTCGCGGACGCCACGTTCGATGCCGCGATGACCATCCATGTCGCGATGAACATCGCGGCCAAGGACAGGATGTACGCGGAGGCGAGGCGCGTGCTGAAGCCCGGCGCCCGCTTCGCCGCCTACGACGTGCTGCAGGGCGAAGGGGGTGAGGTGCTGTTCCCCGTGCCCTGGGCGCGCGAGCCGTCCATCAGCCACCTCGCCACGCCCGACGCCATGCGATCGCTTCTGGGCGGCGCCGGCTTCCGCATCCTGGACGAGACCGACTCCACCGAGGAAAGCCTGGCCTGGTTCGAGGCCATGGCCGCCCGCATGGCGCAGTCCATGCCGGCGGTCACGTTCCAGTCGTTCCTCGGCGAGGACTTCCCCGCGATGGCCCGCAACCAGGTGAGCAACCTCCGGGATCGGCGAATCCGGACGGTGACCTATATCTGCCAGGCCTGACGCATCTCCGGCGGACGGTCGTTCGCCGGCATGCTCCAGCAGCTTGTTTGATCGCGTGATTCACGGCTACGGCGAGCACGCCTTCGCCGGTCACGCTAACGCCGGTCACGCTGGCGCCGGTCCGGCTCGCCGTCCCGCGGCGGCGGCGTGACCCGGCGCGCACCGGCCCGCGGGAGGTTCAGGCCGCGATACACCGCGAGCAGCCGCAGGCCGACGCACAGGACGATGCCGGCGACCAATGCCGAACTCTGCGGCACGCCCGCGCGCAGCCCGCCGATGGCGACGCCGGCGCCCGCGAGCGCGGCGACCGCGTAGATTTCGGAGGTCAGGACGGTCGGGATGCGCATCGTCAGCACGTCCCGCGCGACGCCGCCGCCGATGCCGCTGACCATGCCGAGGACGGCCGCCATCAGGGCCGGCAGGCCGTGATCGAGCGCCTTGGCCGCGCCGGTCACGGCGAACACGCCGAGGCCCAAGGCATCGAAGATCACCGCCGGGAACCGGAAGGCGAGAAGCCATGTATCCGCGGCGCTGGCGAGCAGGCCGGCGGCGACGGCGATCGCCAGCGGCTCCCAGCTCGCGATGGCGTCGGGCGGCACCGCCCCGATCAGCACGTCGCGGGTGATCCCGCCCGCGACCGCGGTCAGGAACGCGAGCACGACCACGCCGAAGATGTCGAGATCGCGCCTGATGCCCGCGATCGCGCCGCTCAGCGCGAAGACGATGGTCCCGACCCAGTCGAGGGCGTCGATCAGGACCACGCTCATGGGCGGTGGCGTCAGGTCGGCGCTCCGTCCGCCATCAACCAGACCCCGGCCGCGGTCAGCATCGCCTCGATGCCGGCGCGCAGGGTCGGATCGACGACCGGGGCAAAATCCGGCGCATGGTTGGAGGGCAGCGCGTCGACCGTGCCCGCCTGCGCGGCCGCGGCGAACTGCGCGGCATCGGTGCCGCCCACGAACCAGTAGACGCTGGGGGCCCCGAACGCGGGGCCGAAGGCGCTGAAATCTTCGCTGGCGGCGGTCGGTTGCGGCAGTTCCTGCACGCGATCCGCGCCGAACCGCCGTTCGAACGCGGCGACGATCCTGCCCGTCTCCGCGGGATCGTTGATCACCGGCTGGAACGCGCTGAGCACCGAGAATTCCGGCGGCTTCGGCGCGCCCGAGGCGGCCGCCTCGGCCTCGAGGATGCGCCGGATGGCGGCCAGGACGCGCGTGCGGACTTCCTGCTTGAAGGTCCGGACGTTGAGCCGCAGCAGCGCCTCGTCCGGGATGACGTTCTCGTTCGTGCCGGCACGCAGCGTGCCGACGGTCAGGACGGCGCCGTCGGTCATCGCCGTTTCCCGCGAGACCACGCCCTGGAGCCGCATCACGGCGGAGGCGGCCATGAGCACGGGGTCGATGCTCTTCTGGGGTTGCGAGCCGTGGGCCCCACGGCCGAAGAGCTTCACCTCCCAGCTGTCGCCGATCGCCATGGCGGCCCCCGACCGCCAGGCGATCGCCCCGGCCGGCGCCGGGATGACGTGCTGGGCCAGCACGATATCGGGCTTGGGGATCCGCGCGGTCAGGCCGTCGGCGATCATGGCGTCCGCGCCCTGGGCGGTTTCCTCCCCCGGCTGGAACACCGCGACGAGCGTACCGGTCCAGTGCCGCGCGTTCTCCGCGAACACGCGGCAGGCGCCCATCAGCCAGGCGACGTGCATGTCGTGCCCGCAGGCATGCGCGATCCCGGTCGCCTGTCCGAACCGGTCGGTCCCGATGGCGCGGCTCGCATAGGGAAGGCCGGTGCTCTCGACGAGGGGCAGTGCGTCCATGTCGGCGCGCAGGAGCACGACCGGCCCGTCGCCGTTGCGGAGGACGCCGACGACGCCGGTCCGACCGACTCCGGTGATCACCTCGAACCCGTCCCGGCGCAGCCAGTCCGCGGCGATCCCCGCCGTCCGGACTTCCTGCATCGAGAGTTCCGGGTTGGCGTGGAGGTCCTGGTAGACGCGCTCGAGCTGCGCCAGCAGCGCGTCGTCGGGCGCCAGCGGCAGCAGGTCGCGGGCGGCCGTCGCCACGGCCGTCATGCCGCGTGCGCTCCCGCAGGCCGGCGGTCGGCCGGCGCGGGCGGCTCCACGCCGTCGCAGTGCAGGCGCGGCGCGTCGCACTCGCTCCAGGCCAGCAGCCTCATGGCGAGGTGCACGGCCTCGGCGGCGGGCAGCGTGCCGGGACGTTCCAGCCGTGCGAGCAGCGCGAGCGCCTGATCACGCGTGGCGATCCCCGTGCCGCTCGTCGCCGGTCCGCACAGTACGCACATCGGCCTTCACCGTGACTGATTCGCCGCGCGAGCCTAGGCGAGATGGCGGCGGACCGCCATCGCCGCGTGCCGCTACAGCGCCTCGCCGGCGAAGAAGCGGCGCGGGTTCTCCTCCAGCATGGCGGTCACGTCGGCATCGGTGACGCCGCGCTCGCGCAGCATCGGCACGAAATCGGTGAACAGGTAGGTGTAGGGCGGCGGCCACGTTCCCTCCCGCCGCGCCGCCTCGATGCGGGCGAGTTCGTCGGGCGGCACCTGGCGGGCGAACTTGCCCAGCCAGCCGCAATGCCGGTCCTGGCTCATCATGACCTGCTTGCGGAACCCGTCGCGCACCAGGATCGCGAGATTGTCGGCCCGCACCGTGTCGGGCTGGAAGCGCTGCAGGCCGATCCGGTCGAAGCCGATATAGGACCCGCCCTCGACGACGCGGCGGTGATAGGCGGGATCGGCGTTGCCGCAGCAATGCCCGATCAGGCAGCGATGCGCCGCGACCCCGCCCTGGGCGAAGGCCACCTGCTGGTCGGGGCCGGCATAGCCGTCCTGCGTGTGGGTGATGATCGGCACGCCGGTCGCACGCTGGGCGATGCAGGCGGCGGCGAGGAACTTGTGCTCCAGCGCCGTGATCGCGGGCGCGCCCGTCGCCACCTTGATCGCGCCGGCGCGCACGCCGGTCTGGCCGATGCCCTCGGTGATCTCGCGGATGTAGAGCTCCGCGATCTCCTCGACGGTGCGGGCGCGCCAGTAGACCGGCAGGCCCAGCTCCTCGAAGTAGAAGCCGGTGGTGCAGACGACGTTCATCTCCGCCTTCTCGGCGATCTCGCGCATCATCGCGGCGTCGCGGCCGAGTTCGATCGGGCACGGATCGACGAAGGTGCGCACACCATGGACGGTGCGCAGCTCCCGCAGGCGCTTCACCGCCTCGGCCACGAAGCTGGCGCGATCGAACACCGCGGCCGGGTCGAACTCCGCGCCGGGGAAAGCGATGAACAGGTGCTCGTGCATCAGGGTGCGGCCGAGTTGATCGAGCTCGATCGGGCCGGTGACGGTCTGGACGCGCATGACGAAGTTCCCCCTGGTTGCGCCGAGGCTGGGCCGCGGATCGCCGGCGGGTCAAGTCCCGCCGGACCGGACCGCTCAGCTCCGGGAGAGGTCCGCGGCCGCGCCGCCGGGCAGGCTCTGCAGGCGCGCGAGCAGGGCGGGCACGCCCTCCACCACCTCGAAGGCGGCGCGGGCCGCGTCGGTCGCGAGGCCCTCCGCAATGGCGGTGTCGATCGCGCTCCGCAGCGGCAGGGTGGAGCCCTCGACATCGCAGAGCAGGATCGGCTTGTCGTGCAGGCGCAGCATGCGCCAGGTGATGATCTCCACGATCTCGTCCAGCGTGCCGAGGCCGCCCGGCAGCATCACGAACGCATCCGCGCGTTCGGCCATGATCTGCTTGCGGCTGTGCATGCTGTCGGTGACGACCATGTCCCGCACGCCGGGGTGGGCGACTTCCCAGGCCACCAGGAAGGCCGGGATGACGCCCGTGACCGTCCCGCCCCCGGCCAGCGCGGCATCGGCCAGCGCGCCCATGAGCCCGATCCTGCCGCCGCCATAGACCAGCCGGATCCCCGCGGCCGCCAGGCCTTCGCCCAGTGCCTGGGCGGCGGCGAGATAGGCCGGCCGCGCACCGGGGCGGGAGGCGCAGAACACCGCGATGGAATTTATCCCGGCCATGATCGTCCTTTCGTCTGGAGGGCGTGAGGGTTACGTCTCCTCGCGGGGCTCTGCATACTTCAATCGCCGAGGCCCGACAGCGGCTTCACGGTGCAGGCTGGGGAAAGATCACGGATGAAAAAGACGATTGTGTTTCTGGGATTGACGGTCGCAGCGACCGCGGGATTCGCCGGAACGGGCATGGCGCAGTCCCAGGGCATCGACCCGATCGAGCTCCGGCAGACGGGCATGGACCTGCTGGCGGGCGACTTCGCCGGCATCCGCGCGGTGGTGGCCGCCAAGGGCGACCTCAAGAGCCTGGAAGGCCCGGCCAAGGCGATCCAGCGCTATGCCGCCATCTATCCGACGCTGTTCCCGAAGGGCACCGAGAGCGGGGGCAACACCAAGGCGAAGCCCGAGATCTGGTCCGATACCGCCGGGTTCACCAAGGCGTCCGCGGCCATGGGCGCCGCGGCGGGCGAGCTCGCGACCGCCGCGCGGGCCAACGACGAAGCCGGGGTCGCCACCGCGGTGAAGGCCGTGGGCGATGCCTGCGGCGCGTGCCACCGCGCCTATCGCAACCGCTGAGGCGCCGGGACGGCTCCTCCGGCCGGAGGGGCCGTCCGATCCCCGCGCGGCCCCGCGGGCGCCGGCACGCCATGCTCAGCACGCGGCGCCTCTGGCGCCGGCACATCCTGTTCAGCGCGCGGCGCCTCTGGCGCCGGAACATCCTGTTCAGCGCGCGGCGCCTCTGGCGCCGGCACATCCTGTTCAGCGCCCGGCGCCTCTGGCGCCGGCACATCCTGTTCAGCGCGCGGCGCCTCTGGCGCCGGCACGCCATGCTCAGCGCCCGGCGCCTCTGGCGCCGGCACGACGCCGCGGCGCCGGCTTGCTCTCCGGCTCCCCGATCGGCAGGCCGGTGAGCCGCTCGATCAGGCGCTCGTAGGATTTCAGGTAGTCCTGCATCGACAGCCGCGCCTCCGCATAGCCACGCGCGGCGTGGCGCAGCCGGTCGGACAGCGCCTTGTCCTCCAGCACGCGCAACACCGTGTCGCAGATGCCCTTCGGATCGAAGAACGGGGCGAGCAGCCCGGTCTCCTCATGCGTGATGAACTCCCGCACCGGGGGCGTGTCGCTGCCGACCACCGCGCAGCCGGCGGCGAGCGCCTCCCGCAGCGACCAGGAGGCGACGAACGGATACGTCAGGTAGACATGCGCATCCGACCGCTTCAGCAGCTTGAGGTAGGTCTGGTAGTCGACCCGGCCGGGGAACACGACCCGCTTCGGATCGATGCCGGAGCCGAGTTCGGCCAGCATCTTCTCCCGCCAGTTCCCGCCGCCCGCGGGACCGGTGCCGTAGCTGATCCCGTCGCCGCCCACCATCACGACCTTGATGTCCTTCCGCGCCTTCAGCAGGTGCGGCAACGTGCGCATCATGACGTGGAAGCCGCGATAGGGCTCGAGGTCGCGCGACACGTAGGTCACCAGCTTGTCGCTCGCGCGGATCGTCATGTCGCCGATCTTGAGCGAGGCGCGGCGGAGCTTCTCGTCGGGCGCGCAGACGTCCAGGTTCACGCCTTCCCAGACCAGGTTGATCTGGTCGCGCGCCCAGGCGGGATAGGTCGAGCGCTGCCACTCCGTCGGGGTCTGGCCATGCCCGCCGAGGTTCAGGGCGATGTGGTTGATCGCATTCTTGGCGCGGATGCGCGGGTAGTCGTTCGGGTCGTTGGGAAACTCGGGGTCGAAGCCCACGTCCACGCCGTGCGTGTTGTAGTAGAATTCGAGGTAGCCGAGGATCGGCGCCTTGGGCCAGACCTCCGGGAGGTTGAGCAGCTCGCCCCAGCCGTGATGCCCGATCACGATATCCGCGTCGAAGCCCAGGTTCTTCAAGTTCGTGGCGGTACGCGCCACCACCTCCGCCCGCCGCACGCCGCCGTCGAGTTCGCGGGCGGCGATGTGGGTCTCGGCATGGCCGGGCTGCGGGCGCGGGTACGGCACCTTGTGGACGCCGGCGATCAGGTTCGCGTTCGGCTCCGTGATGAAGGCGATCTCGTGATGCTTCATCTGCACCAGGTGCCGCACGATGTGCAGGAACTGCCCGGGGAAATTCTGGTGGACGAACAGGATCTTCAACCCGCTGCACTCTCTGCTGGCTGCTGACACCGCCGGGGTCCCGGCGATGGCGTAGGGTCACCGGATGCCCGTGCGGACAGGTGGTCGGCCGGCCGGCGGGGGACTGTCGCCGGGACCGGCGCGGGACCTAGCCGCCGCGCCGGTCCGGCGATCAGCGGGCCTTGCTGCGCCCCCGGCCGGCGGCGGACTTCCCAGGCTTGGCAGCCGTTCGGGTCTCACCCTTCGGCTCGAACATGATGCGGAACGCCTCCAGCGCCGCGAGGCTCTCCGACTCGCAGGACTCGCCCGCCGGCACGGGGCCCACTTCGGTCCCGTCGGTGAAGGTCGCCTCATACGAGCAGTCGAACCGTTCGGCCGCCTCTCCGTTCAGCCGCACCTTGATGCCGAGGAGCGGCAGAGCCATGCCGCGGCTGCCGCAGAACTTTCCGGCCTCGACCCAGGGCGACAGCCAGCCACGGCCCAGCACCGCCTGGTATTCGATGTCGGCCGGGTCGATCCCGGGACGCGGGCCGATGCCGAAGCCTTCGATCCACAGCTTGCTGCCGCGCGTGCCGACCCATTCGCCGAACCGCGTCCCGACATCCCCGGTGCGCTGGACATGGGCGACCACCTCGGGCTCGCCCGCGGCGGGCTGCGCCGGGGCCGCCGCGGCGGCCGGCCCCTGGGCCGCCGGCGCCTGTGCGGCGGGGACCTGGGCGGCCGGTGCCTGGGCCGCCGGTGCGGGGGCATGCGCGGCGGCGGCAGTCTCCGTCGCCTCGCCGCTCAGGCGCAGCACCTGCAGCCGCGGGGCATTCTCCGGCCCCTGGCGCGCCGCCTGGTACACGGTCACCAGCACCTGGGCCGGCCGTTCGGTAACGCGCACGAGGGCCGCGGCGCCGGACAGCCAGCCATCCGGCCGGAACGTGCTGATGTTCACCGCCTCGGGCCGCCCGACCTGCCCGGGCGGCAGGGAGATGCGGACACCCGGAAGTCCCGTCGTCGGATCCGGCGCCGGTCCGCCAGGCGCCTGGAACACGCAGAACAGGCCCGTGTCCAAGGTCATGAGATGCCCGGTCACACGCAGCTCGCTGATCTGTCCGGGAGACGGATTCGGCCCCCCCTGACCCGCGCCGGCCGGGGGCGCCGGGTCGGCCTTCGGCTCCGGGAGGGGCATCACCGGGCTCGCTGCTCCCGGCTTCGCCACGTCGGACGTGGAACGGTCTCGTTTGCTTGGGGATCGGGGCATCGTTGCCTGAGTGCTTTCTGCTATTTGCGGTTGGATTACCGAGTTTCGGCCTAGCGTCGCAACGGATACCTCGTCTGCAGCCTGAATCACGGCCGCGCAAGGCCGCAGGCCCCGAGAAGCGCGGCGTTGATGGCGGAGGGCGGGAGAGAGAGCGGAAGAAGCGTCCCGAACCCGGTCCGGCGAATCCGTTCGGCGGGGGTGCCGAGGTCGAACGCCGCCGCCTGCAGCCCGGCCTCCCACAATTCGGTCAAGGCGAGACACCATGTCTCCGGCCAGATCGAGGGGACGAATCCGATCGAGGCGCGCTGCGCGCGGATCAGCGGCACCGCCTCCCCCGGCGTGAATCCGCCGGTGACGAACACGCGTCCGGTCGCCATCAGGCGCTGGTCGTCGATCGAGGTGCCGACCAGCACGAAGTCGAGCGGCAGGCGGCGGGCGGCGGCATCGCGGGCGCAGGCCAGCAGCACGTCATAGCCCTTGTGCACGCCGACCGCGCCCACGACGCAGACCCGGCAACGCCCGTCCCGCGGCGCCGGGGCGGCCGGGCGCGCGATGGCCGCGTCCTCGCCATGCGGGACCACGCGCATCCGCACGCCCCGGAAATGCCGGCGCATCCGCGCCGCGACATCCTGCGACGGCACGATCACCGCGCGCGCGGCGCGCAGGAACGCCTCGGAGCGGGCGCGCAGCGCGGGGACCGCGATCGGCTCCCGCATGAGCGCACCATGATCCGCGACGCAGGCCTCGCAGCCGGCGAGGGCCGGCTCCCCGCAATAGCGGCGGGTCCCGTCCACCAGCGCGAGCTGCGGGCAGAACCAGGCGTAGTCGTGCACGTGCACGTCCCAGGGAACGCCGATCCGCGCCAGCAGGTCGTAGATCGCCGGAGGATGGTCGAGCAGGTGGTGCACCTCCACCGATTGCACCCCGCGCAGCAGGCGGGCGAGTTCGGCGGCTTCGGCCGGCAGGCGGTAGCGCAGGTTCGGGAAATCGTCCTCTTGTCCGTCGCTGACCAGCACGGCCGGGGTGTCGTCCGCGAGGCGGGTCGGGCGCAGCACGATCGGCCGGCGGCCCGCGGCGCGATGGGCGGCGCAGGCGGCGGTGATGCGCCGCTCCACCCCGCCGCCCTCGGCGTGCGTCACCAGCAGCACGCCCTCCGCCTTGCCGGCCGCCGCCCGCCAGCGCGCCACGTCCAGCCGCCGCCGCGCCGGCGCGAGCGGATCCGCCGCCCCGAACCGCTGGATCAGCGCGCCGTAGCCGGGATGCAGCCGCTCCAGCAGATCCTGATTGCGCCGCTGCAGATGCCGGCCCGGTCCGCCGAAGGAGGCGCCGCTGTGATGGGCGACGAAGACGTTCGTCACCGCCACGTGCCGCCAGCCGAGATGGCGGGCACGCAGGCAGAAATCGTTCTCCTCACCATAGCCCTGGGCGAACACGTCGTCGCGGAACCCGCCGACCGCGTCGAGACAGGCACGCCGGATGTAAAAGCAGAAGCCCACGCCGACCGGGATGTCGACCGCGCCGTCCGGGTTGGCGCGCGCCGCGAGCGCGGACAGCCGCCTTGTGGCAGCGAGGTCGGGGACGGGATTGCGCCCGGTCGTCGCCGGGTAGCTCAGGATGCTCGCGTCATTGGAGAGCGGGGTCGCGGACCCGATCATGGGCGCGGCATGCACCGCCGCGGCCAGGCGCTCCAGCCAGTGCGGCGGGACGAGCGTGTCGCTGTTCAGCAGCACGACGTCCCGGCCGGGGCAGGCGGCGATGCCGGCATTGGCGGCGGCCGGGAACCCGCGGTTGTGCGCGAGGCGGATCACCTGGACCCGCGGATCGGCGGCGAACCGCACGAGCAGCGCGTCGATCGCCGGGTCCTCGGACCCATCGTCCACCACGACCACGCGGCTGCCATCGGGCAAGGTGGACAGCACGGAGTCGAGGCAGGCCTCGACCAGGCGCGGCTTGCCGTGCACCGGCACGACGACGTCGGCGGGCCCGTGTGGCGCGGGTCGCGCCATCGGCGCGCGGGCGGGTTCGGGTGCCATTGGCGCGCGGGCGGGTTGCGCCGTGGGCGCGCGGGCGGGTTCGGGCGGGGGAGGATCTCCGACCGGCAAGGCAGGCGGCGGAAGCGCGATCGACGCGGCGGCGACGGCGGTGCGTCCGCCCCCGGCCGGGTAGAAGCGGGCCAGTGCCGCCGCCGCCGCCGTCGCGGCCCTCGCCGCCGCCGTGGGATCGAGGGGGCTGCCCAGCAGGTCGCGCCCCTCGGGTCCGGTCACGTGCCACGGTCCCGGTCGGCCCCGCAGCTGCGCCGCGTCGATGCGCACCGCACGCGGCCGCGCGAGCGGGCCGGCATCCGCGACCACGATCTCCTCCTCGGCGAGGATGGTGAACCCCCGCCCCCCGCCGGCGGGCCGCACCGTCAACGCCACCGGTCTGCTCGGATTGGCTGGCACCCAGGCCCAGCCCTCGATCCCGCCGTCCCGTTCGGCGACACAGCCCACCACGCGGCGGAGCGCGCGCAAGTCGAGCGGGCTGCCCAGCAGCGGACGCGCCCCGACCGCCGCCTCCAGCCGGCTCCCCTTCAGCAGCGGCGCGACGCCCGGCCGGTCGCGGAGCACGCGTCCATCCAGGCGGAGCACGAGCCGGCCCGCGCCCGCGTCACCGGGATCGATCGTTTCGAGCGCGAGCGCGCCCTCCGCGGTGATCCCGACCCATCCGGGTGCGCCCGCGCGGCGGGCCAGTTCCGTGGCGAGCGCGGCCATCTCGGGCGCCGCGACGCCGTGACGCAGGGCCTCGGCCATGCTGGCGGCGCCCGCCACCGGGTCCCCCGCGACCATTTGCGCGGTCGCGAGCGCCTGCCACGCTTCCCGGATCCGGAGTTCGGCGGCGAGTTCGGTCAACAGGGTGACGGCGCGGGCGGTGTCCTCCCCGATCAGGGCGCTGCCGAGGGTGAGCGCGACGTTCGGATCACGCGGCACGAGTCGATGGGCACGGTCGAGCCAGCGGAGCGCTTCGGCCAGGTTGCGGCCGGCAAGGGCGGCGATGCCCCGGTCGCGCGCGGCGCGGGCGAGCGCCTCCGCGTCGACGGAACCGAGCCCGGTCCATGCCGGGGCCGGGGCCGGGGCCGGACGGCCCGCCACCGGGTTCATGCGATCCGGCCGTCGGGTCGGCGCTGGCCTGCGCGGCAGGGCGCGGTGCTGCCTGGTCGTCGCTGCATGCCGCTGGCGCGGCAGGGCGCGGTGCCGCCCGGTCGCGGCTGCGTGCCGCTGGCGCGGCAGGGCGGGGCAGTGCCTGGTCGTGGCTGCACGCCGCCGGCCCGACGGCGCTGCGTGCGGCACCAACGCGCGAGCAGGCCCATCGAGGTCAGTCGCCGGCTTGCCGGTCCGGAGCGGCGTCGGGCTTCGGCGGCAGGGCCGCGAGGTCGACCTTCGCCTCCTGCAGGCCCTGGGCGGCGGCGCGTTCCGACCAGGTCCGCGCTTCCTCGACGTTCTGTTCGCCGCCGAGGCCGCGGGCCAGGTAACGGCCCAGCATCATCTGGGCGAAGGCATGGCCGCGTTCGGCGGCGGCGCGGAACCAGCGCTGCGCGACCACTCGGTCGGTCGGCACGTCATGGCCGCCCCCCCGCATGGCGCCCACCGCGAACATCGCGCCGACATGCCCCTTCTCGGCCGCCTTCTCGAACAGGGCCAGCGCCGCGGGATGGTCGCGCGGGCCGCCGCGGGCGCTCAGCATCATGTCCGCCAGCAGCACTTCCGCGTCGGTCATGCCGACCTCGGCCGCCTTGGCGATCCAGGCGCGGCCTTCCTCCAGGTTGGCCTCCACGCCGCGGCCCTCGGCCAGCATGCGTCCGTACCAGTACTGGGCGTTGACCACGCCATCCGCCGCCTTGCGCAGCCATTCGGCCGCCTTGCGCTCGTCGCGCTCGACGCCCACGCCTTCCGCCAGGCAGACGCCGAAGTTGAACGCGGCCACCAGGTCGCCGGACGCGGCCGCCTTCTCGAACCACTCCTTGGTCCGGATGCTGTCCTCCTGCTCGCCCTTGCCGTCGAGCAGCAGGTTGGCGAGGTCGACGCGGGCGCTCTGGTCGCCGGCGTCGGCGGAGATCCGGAACCAGCGGGCCGCTTCCTGCGGATCGCGCGGCACGCCGGCGCCGGTGAGATGAAGCATCCCCAGGGCGCGCGCCGCGCCCTTGTGGTTGGCCTCGGCGGCCTGGCGGAACCACATCGCCGCTTCGGCGTAGTTGGGCGGCAGCGGTCCGCCGCGCGCATACATGTCGCCCACCAGCGCGGCGGCCTCGGCATCGCCGGCCAGCGCGGCGCGGCGGAGCCAGGACTCGCCCTCGGTCGGGTTCGCCTCGATCCCGCGGCCTTCCAGCAGCGCGAGACCCCATTTCGCCTGGCCGGAGCGATGGCCCTTCTCGGCCGACTGGCGGAACATCTCGGCGGCCTTGGGCAGGTCGACCGGAACGCCCACGCCCTTCTCCGACAGCGTCCCGCACAGGTACAGGGCGGTCGCGAGCCCCTTCTCCGCGGCGATCTGCAGATGTTCGGTGACCGCCTTCTGGGTCTCCTGGTCACGCACGTTCTGCGCGAGGGAGAGCGCATAGCCGAGATGCCCCTGCGGGCATCCGGCCTCGGCAGATTTCTTGTAGAGCGCCGTGGCCTGCGGGATGTCGCGCCGGTCTTCCGGCCCCGAGGTCAGGATGTAGCCCAGCAGCGCCTGGGCGTCGGCCGAACCGGCATCGGCGGCGAGGCGGGCCCATTTCTCGCCAGCGGCCCAATCCGGCGGCGCAGTCCCGCTGGACTGGGTGGGTGCCTCGAACAAGGACGGCCCTGCCGCCGCATCCGCCCGCGCGAAACCGTGCAGATAGAGGGTGGCGAGCAGGGTCTGCGCCTCGACGAAGCCCTGTTCGGCCGATCGCTCGAGCCACCGCACGCCCTCGGGACGGCTGTGCGGCACCCCCGCGCCTTCGAGATAGCAGCGGGCCAGGCGGAACTGCGCCTCGGGGATGCCGGCGCGGGCGGCGCGGGAGAAGAGCGGCGCCGCCCGCTTGACGTCACCCTCGGCCGACAACTTCACCGCGCGGCGGAGAGAAGCTCCCGCGGAGAGCGTGCCGATCAGTCGGTCAACTATCGCCATCAGCCGTCAGATCCCGGTACCCGTGGTGGAGTGCGTCGACCTCACGGCTCACGCATCGCTTCGTCGCCGACCGGCAGAACGCGGCTGAAGAAGTACTCGAACAGCGTCCGTTCGCCCACCTTGATGTCCGCGGTCACGGGCATGCCGGGCACGACCTTGAAGCCCTCGGGTACTCCGTGGAGCTCCAGCTTGTCGATGGTGACCCGCGCCCGGTAGTACGGTTCGGCGTTGGCGCTCTGCGGCATGGGCAGCGCACCGGTCGGGTTCCGCTGGTCGTCCTGCGCGGTGAAGCTGTCCGCGCTGACGATCCGCACCACGCCGCGGCCAAGGCCGTAGAGCGTGTAGGGGAACGTGTCGAACTTGATCGCGACCGGGTCGCCGACATGGACGTAGCCCGAGTCCCGGCCGGTGATGTTGGTCTCGATCTCCAGCGGCGCGTCGAGCGGCACCAGCGTGATGAACTGCTGGCCCGATTGCAGCACCGATCCGACCGACACCTTGGAGATCGTCAGCACGGTGGCGTCGCGGTCGGCCCGCAGCTCCACGAGCTGGCGGCGGAGCTGCGCCTTGTTCAGGTTCTCGCGCGCGTCGGACAGCTTGCTGGTCGCGTCCGCGAGCTGCTGCGCCGCATCGGCATGCCAGTTCTGGATGTAGCCCTCGCGTTCGGCGATCAGCGCGGCGAGATCGCGCTGGGCGCCCTGGGCCTGCTGCTCCGCCCCTTCCAGGTTACGCTGCATCTCGGCCCGCGAATCCATTGCGGCCAGCGTGTTGAGGCGGCTGCCGACCTGCAGCTTCTCGAGCTCCTTGCGCATCTGCTCGAGGCTCTGCGCGTATTGCAGCCGGTCCTTGTAGCCCGCCATGTCGGAGTTCGCCCGCCGTATGGTCGCGACCAGGCTGTCTGCCTTCTGGCGGTAGTTCTCGAGCTTGTAGTTGTACTCGGACTTCCGCTGCGCGTAGATGGCCGCCTGCAGCGCGAGGTTCGGGTCCGTGCCGCTGTAGCTGAACGACTGGTTGTTCACCTCGGCCTGCAGGCGGGAGACCTGCGCCTGCAACGCCGCCACCTGGGCGGCGAGCGCCCCCATGTCCGCCGCGGCGAAGGTCGGGTCGAGCCGCGCCAGGACCTGGCCGGCCTTCACCGTCTCCCCCTCGTGCACGTCGATCGAGCGCACGATCGCCGTGTCGAGCGGCTGCACCACGATGGTGGGCGATTGCGAGACGACCTTGCCCGGCGCCTCCACCACCCGGTCCACCCGGATGACCGCGGTCGCGACGATGCCCGCGAGCACCATCGAGCCGATCATCCAGGAGATGCCGCGCGCGCTGCGCGGCACCGGCGTGTTGATGATCGCCGTGCTGGGCGACTGGAACTCGAGGATCGCCGGCAGCACGGGGTCGTCCCGCTCGGCGACGGCGGTGCTAATCGCCTTGGGCGAGGGTCGGGGCGAGAGCTGCATGACGAGGCCCTTGATTTTCCATGTGACGGTTCTGCTGCGCCCAGAGACGGCGATACACGGCGCAGCGTTCGAGCAGGACGTTGTGGGGCGCGAAGTCCGCGACCTTGCCCTTCTCCATGACCAGGATCTGGTCGCAGTCCACCAGCGACGACAGGCGGTGCGAGACGATCACCATGGTCCGGCCACGGGCGATCCGCAGCAGGTTGGCGTTCACCAGCGCCTCGCTCTCCGGATCCAGCGCGCTGGTCGCCTCGTCCAGGATCATCAGCCGCGGGTCGGTGATCAGGGCGCGCGCGATCGCCAGCCGCTGCCGCTGGCCGCCCGAGAGGTTGGGCGACCCTTCCTCGATGTAGGTCTCGTAGCCGTTCGGCATGCGCTCGATGAATTCCTCGGCGCCCGCCAGACGGGCGGCGCGGATCGCATCCTCGAGCGTGAGACCCGGCCGCCCGGCCAGGATGTTCTCCCGGATCGAGCCGCGGAACAGGAAGTTCTCCTGCAACACCACGCCGAAGCTGGAGCGGAGATGGCGCAGGTTGATCTCGCGCAGGTCCGCGCCGTCGATCTTCACGAAGCCCGAGTATTCGCGGTTGATGCCCTGCAGCAGGCGCGTGATCGTCGACTTGCCGGAGCCAGAAGGCCCGACCAGCCCCAGCATCGTGCCCGCGGGGACCGAGAAGCTGACCCGGTCGAGCGCCGGGATTTTCGTCCCGGGGTAGGTGAACACCACGTCCTGGAACTCGATCGCGCCGGCGAAGCGCGGCCGCAGCCCGCCCGAGGCGGCATCGGCTTCCAGCGGCCGGTTCAGCACCGACGCCGCCTGCGCCATGCCGCCCGCGACCTCTTCCCAATCCTCGAGCAGGCGGGCCATGCCGACCAGCGGCTGCGACACGCGCTGGGAGAGCATCATGAAGGCGAACAGGCTGCCGACCATGAACCCGGAGCTGTCGGTCAGGGCGAGATAGGCGCCCAGCATGATCACGCCGACATACATGAACCGCTCGAGCGGCGTGACCAGGGTCTGCGGCCAGTTGCTGATCCGCCCGAGCGCGAGACGCCACTTGCCGGTTTCGGCGACCCGCTCGTCCCACAGCGTCTTCCGCTGCGGCTCGAGCGCCAGCGCCTTCACCGTCTTCATGCCGACGATCGTCTCGCCCAGCGCCGCGGATTTCAGAGTCTCCGCGGTCAACACGCGCGAATAGACGGTCCGGATCGGCCGCAGGTAGGCAATGATGATCAGCGTGATCACCGTCGCACAGACCAGCACCACCCAGGCCAGCGTCGAATTGAGCCAGAACAGGAACGGCAGCAGCACGCACAGCGTGATCATGTCGAGGAAGGTCGTCAGCAGCTTGCCCGTGATGAACTGCCGCACGACGTTGAGCTGCGACACCTTATACATCGTCTCGCCGGCCGGATGTCGCTCGAAGTAGTCGAGCGGCAGACGCATCAGGCGCGAGAACACGTGCAGGCTCAGCTTGGTGTCGATGCGCGTGCCGATGACCAGGATGATCAGGCGCCGCGCGTAACCCAGCAACGTCTCATACAGGATCGCGATCGCCAGGATCGTGCTGATCAACGTCAGCGTCGAGTAGGAGTGGTGGGACAGCACCTTGTCGACCACCGTCATCACCAGCATCGGCGGCGCGATCGTCAGGAAGCTGATCGCGAGCGACGCGATGCCGATGTCCCGGAGCGACTTGCGCTCCTGCAGCACCAGGCCGAACAGCCAGCCCAGCGAGAACGGCGGGTCCGTTTCGGCATAGCCCCGCTGCGCCCGCAGCAGGATCGCCTCCCCGGTCCACACGTCCGACAGGCGCATCTCGTCGACCGGCAGCGGCGCCTCCGCCTCCGGCAGCCGCGGGTCCTTCAGCAGGACCACCTTGTGTTCGCTGTTGGCGCCGACCAGGAGCCCGGCCGTGCCGTCGGTGAACAGCAGCACCACCGGCCCGGTGTTCTGGAACGACATCAGATGCCGCCAGCGCAACCGCACCGCACGCGCCCACATTCCCGAGTTCTGCGCCCAGGCCGAGAGCGAGGCCGCGGACGGGGACTTCTCACCGGCTTCCAGACGGTACTCGCCGGGATCAAGCTCCATCCCGTAGTAACGGCCCGCCATCATCATGGCGAGGAGTCGCGGGTGGATCGGCTGGTCCCGTCCGGGTCCGCCACTCGACGACGCACCGACACCCGCGCCGCCGGATTGCGCAGCCGCAGGTTGGCGGGCCGGCCCGAGCGGGCCGGTGATGTGTCCGTCAGATATATCCACGAGCAACCCCTTTTGCGGGCTCACGGCCACCATAGCTCGTGCGCCCAGGTCCATCGGCTCGGCGAGCCCCCGTCCGGGCAACCGGAAAGCTATTGGGGGGCCGCATCATTCGGCCACCTCTTCCAGGGGCCGCGCCATCACAATCGAGTATGACAACCCGACAACCCGAATTCCAACAGAATCTTGATTTCAAGAGTGCAATCACGTCAGCCCTTGTTACAGGGAGGACATCTGGCGCACGCCAGCGTGCGTGCGGCTTATGCCACACCAAACCCCCACGGCAACAGTGAACTGCGCAACCCACACCGCGCGCACAGGACAACCCCGAACCGCCGCCCGACCGACGACCTGCGGCCGCCGCCCGCGCCCATCCCCAAAGCTCGCCATGGCGCGGCAGCCCACGCCCACATACACTCCCCACGCGATATACTCCGACTGGGCCCTCCTCCTGGGACCGCCCGTTCGGCACTCACCCTCGTCGCGCCCACCCGGCATCCCATACGGCTGGCGCAGCCCGCATCTCCTCCCCATCTCGCAGGGACCGCGCGCCCAGGAATGGATCGTTTCATGACCCCTCTCGCCACCACCGACGCCCTGTTCTTCGAGCAAGCCGGCAGCACACTAGACCGCGCCGCCGCCGAGCGGATCGTGGCCGAGGCATTGCGGGCCGGAGATGACGGGGAGCTGTTCCTCGAGTATCGCGAGAGCGAGCACATCAGCCTCGACGACGGACGGATCCGCAGCGCCGGCTTCGACACGACGCTGGGATTCGGGTTGCGGGTCGTCGCCGGGGAGGCGACGGGCTACGCCCATGCGGGCGAAATCTCGGAAGCCGCACTCCGCCGTGCGGCCGAGAGTGTCGCGGCGGTGGCGACCGGTCATGCCGGTTCGGCCGCCGAACCGCCCCGCGCCACCAATCGCCGACTGTACTCGGACGCCAACCCGCTGCCCGGCATCCCGTTCGCGACCCGCACGGCGCTGCTGTCCGAGATCGACGCTTATGCGCGTGCCAAGGACGGTCGGGTCAAACAGGTAATGGCCTCGCTGACTGGCGAGTGGCAGGCCGTGCAGATCGTGCGCGCCGATGGGGTGCGCGTTGCCGACCTGCGCCCGCTGGTGCGGCTGAACGTCGCCGTCATCGTGGAATCGAACGGCCGCCGGGAGACGGGCAGCTTCGGCACCGGCGGTCGTTTCTCCTACGACGGCGTGGTCCAGCCCGAGATCTGGCAGGGTGCGGTGGCCGAAGCATTGCGCCAGGCGCTCGTCAGCCTCGACAGCCGCGCGGCTCCCGCCGGCGAGATGGAGGTGGTGCTGGGCGCCGGCTGGCCAGGCATCCTCCTGCACGAGGCCATCGGCCACGGCCTCGAAGGTGATTTCAATCGCAAGCGCACCTCGGCCTTCGCCGGCCTGCTCGGCCAGCAGATCGCCGCCCGCGGCGTCACGGTGGTCGACGATGGTACCATGCCGGACCGGCGTGGCAGCCTCACCGTCGACGACGAGGGCACCCCGTCCTCCCGCACCGTGCTGATCGAGGACGGCATGCTGGTGGGCTTCATGCAAGACCGGCTGAACGCCCGCCTGATGAACACCGCGAGCACCGGGAACGGCCGCCGGCAGTCCTATGCATATGCGCCCATGCCCCGCATGACGAACACCGTCATGCTGGGGGGCGCGCACACGCCGGACGAGATGATCTCTTCGGTCAAGCGTGGCCTGTACGCGGTGAATTTCGGCGGCGGCCAGGTCGACATCACCTCCGGCAAGTTCGTCTTCTCGGCGAGCGAGGCCTACCTGATCGAGGACGGCAAGGTCGGTGCGCCGGTGAAGGGTGCGACCCTGATCGGCAACGGGCCGGACGCGCTGCGCCGTGTGACGATGGTCGGCAACGACATGGCGCTCGATCCCGGGATCGGCACTTGCGGCAAGAGCGGCCAGGGCGTTCCCGTAGGCGTCGGCCAGCCGACCCTCAAATTGTCCGGGCTGACGGTCGGCGGCACGGCGGCCTGACGCCTGCACCGGCCCGAATCGCCGGGCCGGCACGTGCAAACCGTGCAAAACCCGGCGAATTGGCGCTAAGATGTGGGCAAGATGAGTCGGCGAGCCAACACGCCGAACACAGGCGCGTGCGCTTCGCTGTTTTGACGAAAAAATGATGATCTATCAACGGTCTCCAACGGGCCCGGTGTAATCCTGCGTCTCGAGATCACACCCCGAGACTGCGAGGACAACGGACATGCGCGTTTCCAAGGCCCTTCCCTGCGATACCGCCGTGACGATCGCCAAGGCCGAAAAAGTTCGCCTCGGCGCCTTCGCTCCCACGCTCCCGCAGCCGGATGCCACCAAGGTCCGCCTTGGCGCCTTCGCCCCCACGCTCCCGCAGCCGGATGCCACCAAGGTGCGTCTCGGTGCCTTCGCTCCCACGCTCCCGCAGCCGGATGCCACCAAGGTTCGCCTCGGCGCCTTCGCCCCCACCCTGCCGCAGCCGGACGCCACCAAGGTCCGTCTCGGCGCCTTCGCCCCCACCCTGCCGCAGCCCGACGCCACCAAGGTCCGCCTCGGCGCCTTCGCGCCCACGCTGCCGCAGCCGGATGCCACCAAGGTCCGCCTCGGTGCCTTCGCCCCCACGCTGCCGCAGCCGGATGCCACCAAGGTGCGCCTCGGCGCCTTCGCCCCCACCCTGCCGCAGCCGGACGCCACCAAGGTCCGTCTCGGCGCCTTCGCCCCCACTTTGCCGCAGCCGGACGCCACCAAGGTCCGCCTCGGCGCCTTCGCCCCCACCCTGCCGCAGCCCGACGCCACCAAGGTCCGTCTCGGCGCCTTCGCGCCCACGCTGCCGCAGCCCGACGCCACCAAAGTCCGTCTCGGCGCCTTCGCGCCCACGCTGCCGCAGCCGGATGCCACCAAGGTCCGCCTCGGTGCCTTCGCCCCCACCCTGCCGCAGCCGGATGCCACCAAGGTCCGTGGCGATCGCTGAACTCCCTCGACCCGAACACCAAACCGGCGTGAGATGCGGGGCGAGCGCCGCTCGCCCACCATGATGCGGGAGAACCCAATGGCCGGATTGGAAAACCTGCTCGACGGTGCGGAGCAGGATGGGCAGGAATCGGCCCTCGTCAGCTTCTACCGCATGATCCCGTCCGCGCGGCTTCCGTTGCGCGCGGACCGGTCGGCCGCCGGGTCGCTCCCGACCCGCGCCTTCCGCTACTGCGAGCCCGTCACCGCGGCCTCCGCCTTCGGCTACTACGTCTTCGCGCCGATGAACTTCAGCCTGCTCTGGGACGGCACCGACGTGATGTGGCGATGGGAGGGGGAGCCGGAGTGGCAGCCCCTCACGGCCACGCTGTTCCCCGGATTCGCCGACCAGTTCGACGCCGCCGCGCCGCCCGCGGTGCAGGGCTGGTCGCCCCCCTTCCTCGCCGCGCTCCAGGAACCCGGGCTCGTGCAGATGTGGACCGGCTACGTGGTCCGCACCCGGCCCGGCTGGAGCCTGCTCGTGCGCCCGCCCGCCAACCTGCCGCGCCGCTCCGGCTTCGAGCCCTACGAAGGCATCGTGGAGACCGACCGCTGGTTCGGCCCGCTCTCGATGAACTTCCGCCTGACCAAGACGGACACGCCCATCGAGATCCAGACGGAACTCCCGCTGTTGCAGGTGCAGCCCATGCCGCGCTTCGCGTATGAGGATCGCACCCTGAACCAGTACGAGATGATCCCGGAACTTGGGCAGCTCTCCGCGGCGGAGTGGGAGAGCTACCACGATACGGTGGTCGCCCCGCATCTCCAGCCGGTGCGCACCCGTGGCCAGTACGCCGCCGCCGCGCGGAAGAGACGCGCCGGCGATCAGGGGCGGGAGAGCTGATCCCACCGCTGCGCCGCCGCGGCTGACGCCCCGCCGGGCTTCTGCTACAGGCCCCGCGCATGAGCCGTGGTGAGCGCATCGCCCTGGGTACGGTCGTACTTGGGGTTCTCGTCCTGGGACTGAAGACCGCGGGCTGGTGGCTCACCGGCAGCGTCGCACTGTATTCCGACGCGCTCGAGAGCACGGTGAACGTCGCCGCCAGCCTGATCGCGCTGGGCGCGCTGCGGCTCGCGGCCAAGCCCGCCGACGCAAACCATCCCTACGGCCATGACAAGGCGGAATTCTTCGCCGCGGTGATCGAGGGCGTGCTGATCATCATCGCCGCCATGTCGATCTTCCATCAGGCCTGGCTGTCCTTCCGTGCACCACGCCCGCTCGACATGCCCGCGGTCGGCCTCGCGCTGAACGGGCTCGCCACCGTGCTCAACGCGATCTGGGCCGTCGTGCTCGAGCGCGCGGGACGCAAGCTGCGCTCCCCCGCCCTGGTCGCCGACGGGCGTCACCTGCTGTCGGACGTCGTGACCTCGGTCGGCGTGGCCTTCGGAGTCGGGCTCGCCGTGGTCACCGGCGTTCTGATCCTGGACCCGATCGCCGCCGCGGCCACGGGCGTGTACGTGCTCTGGTCCGGGCTCTCCATGGTGTCGAGCTCCGTGGGCGGGCTGATGGACGCCGCGCCCGAGGCGCCGGTGGTGAGCCGCGTCCGCGAGCTGGTGGCCGAGAGCGCGGAAGGCGCGATCGAGGCGCATGACCTGCGGATGCGCCATGCCGGGCGGCTCACCTTTCTCGAGTTCCATCTCGTCGTGCCGGGCGCCATGAGCGTTGCCGAAGCCCACCAGATCTGTGACCGCATCGAAGACACGCTGCGCAGCGAGATGTCACATCTGATGATCACCATCCACGTCGAGCCCGAGGAGAAGGCGAAGCAGCACGGCGTACCCGTGCTGTGACGCGCGGCATCGCCTCGGGCCGGGAGACACATGCATGATCCGAATCGACCGGGTGACCACGAAGGGCGGGGATGGCGGCCAGACCTCGCTGGGGGACGGCACCCGCGTGCGCAAGGACGACGCGCGGGTCGACGCGATCGGCGCAGTGGACGAGGCGAACGCCGCCATCGGTCTGCTGCGCCTCCACTGCGACGGTGACGCCGACGCGATGCTCGGGCGCATCCAGAACGACCTCTTCGACCTCGGCGCAGACCTTTGCGTGCCGGGTGAGGCCGGCGACCGTCTTCGCCTCACCGCGGCGCCAACCGCGCGGCTGGAAGCCGAGATCGCCGCGATGAACGCCGACCTGCCGGCGCTGCGGAGCTTCGTGCTGCCGGGGGGCACGCCCGGCGCCGCGCACGCCCATATGGCGCGCACGATCGCGCGCCGTGCCGAACGCGCGGTGGCCGCGCTGGAGGGGGTGAATGGCGAGCTGCTCCGCTACCTCAACCGCCTGTCCGACCACCTCTTCGTCCTGGGCCGCCGGCTGAACGGGAACGGCCGGAACGACGTGACCTGGGTGCCCGGCGCGAACCGCTGACGCCTGCGCTTTGCGCGGGAGAAAACCGCGAACGGGCGCGCGCGGCGGCAGCGGCCGTTAACGGAGTCTTAGGACAGTTCGATTACTGAAGCAGGCTGTCTCAGGCACCAGGACGGTGCAGCGTTCGCGGTGAATCCGCCATGCCCAACGAACTGTCGATCCAGGGCGTCAAGCCCATCGGTGCTGCGGGAGATACGACCACCGACTCGAAGTCCGATCCACGGACCTTCTCCCCCGAACCGCCGCCGGCGATGGCGCCGCAACCCATCGTCAACCCGTCCCTGCGCCTGGATGCCGCTCTCGGTCTCGTCGTCATCGAGTTCCGGGACGATGGCGGCGCGATCACGAGCTCGATCCCAAGCCAGCGTCAACTCGATGCCTATCGCGCCCACACCCAAGCGCCCCCGGCGCCGGACCATTCGAGCGCGCCGCAGGCGCAGACCACCGACCGGCCGGCGACACGGGCCGGACCGGCACGGGAGCCGACCCCCGCGCCCGAGGAGAGAAGCGGCAGTGACGCGACCGCGGCGCCTCCGCCGGTCTCCCCGGGTCGGCGGACCTGACCACGATGGCCGCCGAATCCGGCCCGATCGACGTCGCGTCCGCGCCGGCCGACACGCCGCCGTCGCCACCGTCCTCGCCGCCCTCGCCGCCCTCGTCGCCCTCGTCGCCCTCGTCGCCCTCGTCGCCCTCGTCGCCTGCGCAGCGCGCCAGGCAACGCCTGCTGCTCGCCGACCGCGTCAAGACGGAAGCGAACAGCTTCCTCGCGCCGTTGCTGCCGGCCTTGCGCCGCCACTACGACGTGCGTTTCGTCGCCGAACCGCCGAACGAGACCCTGGCCGCCGCGGTGCGCTGGGCCGACATCGTCTGGCTGGAATGGTGCTGGGATCACGCGGTGTGGGTCACGCGATCCGGCCTGCTGCAGGGCAAGCCCTGCATCGTCCGGCTGCACTCGATCGAGGCGCTGCAGACCCCCTATCCCTCCCAGGTCGCCTGGAACCATGTCGGCCGGCTTCTGACCGTCGGTGGCGACATCGCGGACGTCGTGGCGAAACTCGTGCCCGGGATCGTGCCGCGCCTCTCGATCGTGCCGAACGGGATCGACCTGCAGCGCTTCGCGCCGGGTGATCCCGATCGCTTCCAGATTGCCTGGGTGGGTCACCTCGAGCCGAAGAAGAACCCGATGCTGCTGCTGCAGGTCGCGCAGCGGCTGCTCGCCTGCGATCCACGCTACGCGATCCATGTCGCCGGTGCCTTCACCGACCTGCGCACCACGCGCTACCTGGAGCAGATGGTGCCCTCGCTGGGCCTCGGCGGCGCGATCCGGTTCCACGGGCAGGTGGCCGACATGCCGGCCTGGTACGCGGACAAGGGCGTTCTGCTCTCGACCTCCATGTACGAGAGCTTCGGCCTCAACATCGGCGAAGCCATGGCGGTCGGCGCCTTCCCCGTGGTCCATGCCTTCCCCGGCGCCGAGGGGCTATGGCCGCGCGAATGCCTGTTCGCGAGCGTGGAGGAAGCGGTCGCGCTGATCCGAACGGCGCGACCCGGCCTGTATCGGGAGTGGGTGGCCGAACGCTACGGGCTGGACCGCCAGGTCGATGCCGTTCTCGGCATTCTCCGGGAGGTGGCCGGGATTCCCGTTGCGGCCTGACGGGTGCGGTGACGCCCCACCCGCCCCGCGGCGGCTCCGAGCACGCGCCGCCCCCATGTTCGGCGATCCGCGGCCGGTGACCGGGACCGGTGGCCCGTGACCCGCACGCTCGTGCCCCGTGCCCCGTGCCCCGTGCCCCGTGCCCCGTGACGAACGAATCCGGCGCGGGGGCGCGCTCAAGACGCCGGTTGCGACGATCCGCCGGCCGCGTGCTGCGCGCACCACGTCGCCCAGGCCTGGCGCAGCGCCGCCGCGAAGCCGCGCCCGAACCGCGGCGCGTCACACAGCGGGCTCGCCCGCACGCGATCACGCAGGCCGCTGCGCAGCGCTGCCAACGCCGCCACGTCGCGCGCCTTCGCGATCGCCAGTGCCACATACGCCTCGCGGCTGCCGGCAACCCAGTCGTCCAGCCCCGCATTGCACAAATGACTGACGGAATGGCGCGACGCGAAGATTTCCCCGGCGAGCGCCACGGTCGGCACGCCCATCCAAAGCGCCTCGCACGTGGTCAGCCCACCGGAATAGGGGAACGGATCGAGGGCGATATCCACATCGTTGTACTCGCGCAGGAAGGCGCGATGGCCCGATCCGCCGCGCAGGTCCAGCCGGTCCGCATCCACACCCAACGCGACGAAGGCGGCCCGCAGGCGCGCCGCCGTCGCCTCGTCCGCGAACTGGTGCGTCTTCAGGATCAGCCGAGCGGCCGGCAGGGCGGAGAGGATCTCCGCCCAGGCCGCGATCGTTGCAGGCGTAACCTTCGCCAGGTTGTTGAAGCACCCGAAGGTGACATGCCCGCGCGCCAGCGCCGGGAGCGGCACGAGGTCGGGGGCATAGGGCGGCGGGCTGTAGCAGACATACCCGTCGGGCAGGCGCAGCAGCCGCTCCGCATAGAACGGTTCGAAACCGGCGGGCGTCTCCCACCGGTCCGTCAGCAGCCAGTCCATCTCCGCCAGTCCGGAGCTGTGGTTCTGCATGCCGACCCACTTGATCTGCACCGGGGCGAGCCGGTGGGCGCAGGCCGGCATCCGTCCCGCATCGCCATAGCCGCCGAGATCGATGAGCACGTCGATCCCCTGCTCCCGCGCGCAGCGGGCGAGCGCCACGTCGTCGAGCAGGTCGATGTCGATCCACCGCCCCGCCACGGCGCGGAACCGCTGCGCAAGCGGGTCGCCGGCGGCGCCGTTCTGCACCAGGCAGACCAGCTCGAACGCGGCGGGCGGCAGCATCTCGAACGCCGCGACCGTCAGCCAGCCCACCGGGTGGCTGCGCAGCGTGCCGGACAGCAACCCCACCACGAGCCGCCGCTCCGGATCGGGGACGTTGTGGAACGGCGGCAAGCTCTCACGCGGCAGCCGCGCGCTGCACGCGCGCAACGCTGCAAGCAAGCGCGTGCCGTCGACACCTTCCGCATACGGCAGGGTGTTGCACAGCGTGCGGCGCGGTAGCACCGCCTCGGGATCCAGCCGGACCGCCGCCTCGGCGAGCGCGACCGCCTCGGCCTGCAGGCCGACGCAAGCGGTGGCGTTGGCGAGATTGCACAGCACCGGCACGCTGTCCCCATGTTCGGAGCGCAGCGCCGACAGGATCTCCCGCGCTTCCGCATGCCGGTGCATGCGCATCAGCACCGCGGCGAGATCGTTGCGCAGCCGGGGATTACCTGGATCCCGGTCCGCGGCCCGACGCAACGCGTCTTCCGCCTCGCGCAGCCGATTGGCATGCGCCAGCACACCGCCCAGCAGCGCCACGGGCATCGCGGCCTCGGGCGCGAGCGCCACCGCCACCTCGAACGCGTCGATCGCCGCCGCACGCTGGCCCAGCCGCGCCAGCGCCACGCCACGCGCCGTGTGCAGCGCGGCGTCGAGGGGGGACTCCTGCACGGCGACCTCCAGCCGCGCGAGTTCGGCCTCGAGCTCGCCGGCGAGGGAGGCGGCCTCGACCGCGTGCAGGGCGTAGTCCAGCACGTCCGGCGCGAGACGTTGCGCGGTGACGAAACTCGCGAGCGCGAGCGATGCCGCCTCGGTCGCCAGCAACGCCAGGCCCAGCGTGTCCCAGGCCTCGGCATTGGCCGGATTCACGCCGCAGCAGCGCAGCAGCAGGACGCGCGCCTCCTCCGCCGCGCCGCGGGCGATCAGCAGGCCGGACAGGGCGACCAGCGCCTCCTCCCGGCGCGGATTGCGGTCCAGCACCTCCCGGTAGGCGGCTTCCGCCGCCGCCATGTCGCCGCCCGCGCGCAGGCTCTCGGCAAGGCGCAGTACCGGTTCGTCCCAGTCGGGCCGCGACGCGGCGAGCCGGCGCATCTGCGCCCGTGCCCGCGCCACGTCCCCGGCGCGGTCCTCGGCGATCGCCAGGTTGAGGACGGTCACCGGACTGCCGTCGCCGAGGGCGACCGCGGTGCGCAGGGCCGTCAGCGCCTCGGCGAAGTCCCCGGCCGCAAGCAGGTCGATGCCACGCGCGAGGTGATGCGCCGGGTCGAGGAGCCGGTCCGCCCCATCCCGCCCGTCCGCCGTCGAGCGAACCGGGTCCGCAGGTTCGGAGGCGGCGGAACCAGGGGGGGTGGGACCAGCGGGGGTGGGACCAGCAACGGGCACCTCCGGAGTCGACGCCGCGCGCACGGAAGGAGCGGCGCCGTCCGGACGAGCGGCTCGGAGCGCAAGGGCGGCCGCGGCGTCAGCCATCGTGGCGGACGCGCTCCAGCACGACGAAGAACCCGTCGACCGGAACCTCCGCCTCGTAGCGGATGACCCCGCGCTCGAACACGCGGATTTCGAACCCGGCCTGCGTCGCGCAGCCGGCGAGGTACTCGGCGTGGTGCACGTAGCGGCCCTGGCGCAGCAGCGCCCATCTTCCATCGCCGGGCAGGGTGCCATCCGCGTGCGGCAGCAGCTCCTCGGTCGACAGCATGAACCAGCCGCCGGGCTCCAGCCGCGCATGCACCGCCTGCATCAGCTCCTCCAACGCGCCGAAATAGCAGACGACGTCACCCGCCAGGATCAGCGGCCACCGCGCCTCGCCATCGGCGAGCGCGGTCATCACGTCCTCCTGCCGCAGATGGGCGTAGAGACCCTTGGCCGCCGCCTGCGCCAGCATGCGGCCCGAGAGGTCCACGCCGGTGAGCGGGCCGACCGCCATGTCGCTGATCGCCAGCGCGACCAGTCCCGTCCCGCAGCCGAGGTCCAGCGCCGGCCCCAGCCGCTCCCCGGACTGCAGCCGCGGATGGGCGGCGAGCAGCCGGCGGAACACGCCGGGCACGCGATAGCCGAGGGAGATGAGGTGCGACTCGAACCGGTCGGCATAGCCGTCGAACACCGTCTCGAGATACGCCGCCGGGGCGCGCGTGCCACTCGGCAGGTTCCCGGCCGCGGCGGCGAGATGCCGGACATACGGGTCGCCGGGGCCGAGCTTGAGGGCTTCGGCGTAGGCGCCGGCGGCTTCGGCGTGGCGGCCGAGGCTCGACAGGGCGTGGCCGCGCAGGCCGAACGTGCAGGCATCCGCGATGCCGGCGATCCGCGCCGCCTCGCACAGCCGGTCGGCCTGCGCGAAGTCGCGGCGGCGGATGCACAGCAGGATCGCGGCGTTGCGCAGCGCCACGCTTGCCGGGACGGCGGCGATGCCGTGCTCCAGCACCGCCATGGCCGCGTCCAGATCGCCCAATGCGGCATGCGCGTTCGCCAGCGCTTCCCGAAACGCCGGCTCGGACGGACACGCCTCCACCGCCTCCGCAAGGCAGGCTGCGGCGTCATGCGGCCGGCCGAGTTCCAGCATGAACACGCCCAGCATCGCCTTCGCCACCGGATCGGCGCGGTCGAGGATCACGGCTTCGGCCACGTCGCGCGTCGCGCCTTCCAGGTCGCCCAGCCGGTGGCGGATCTCCGCGCGCGTGATCCGCAGGCCGGCATGGTCGGGGGTGCGCGTCACCGCCTCGTCCAGATCGCTCCGCGCCTGGTCCAGCGTGCCGTCCTGCATGGCGAGCCGCGCGCCCAGTCGCGCCAGGGTCGGCGTGGGCGGGCCCAGCCGGCGGGCGGCGACGAGAAGCGGCCGCGCGGCGGCGGGCCGGCCGGCATCGATCAGCAGGGCGGCCTTCTGCAGCAGGGCATCGGCATCGGCGGTGGTGTGCACGCGTTCCATGCGGGGCTCCCGTTTTTGAGCCGTGGGGACGAGGATCAGACGAGCAGTCCGCGCGCCTGCGCGGCGAGGCTCGTGAGGGCGAAGGCCGTGCCGCCGGCGCTGCCGGTCGCGGCGGTGCCGCCGGGAGCCGTGGCGCCGATGCCGGCCGCGGCGATCAGGTAGCGGTGCGCGAAGCTCTCGACGAATTTCGGGTCGCGCAGCTTCGTGAGGTCCAGCCGGGTGGTGATCGCCTTGGCCTGCGCGTCCAGCGGCTGGAACGCGATCTCGGCCGGGACGCCCAGCGCCTTGGTGACCACCTCGCGCAGCACCTTGTTGCCCAGGATGTCGTAGACCGACCCGACCTGCGCCGCCTGCGCGCGGAAGGTCAGCGCGTTGGACAGGCCCGGCGTCGTCTTGTCGAGCGACTCCCGCCACGCGATCTCGGCGTAGCCGTCCGCCACCGCCTGGATCACCTTGGGATCCTTGATGACGGCCAGACCCTTGTTGGCGAAGTCGTATGTCGCCGCGACGGACTTCCATCGCGTGTCCGACAGCGTGTTGGCCAGCGATTTCGGGTCCGTGGTGTCGGAGCGGAGGGCCCGCTTCGCGAGCGCGGTGTAGGCGGACTGGTCGCCCAGCCCGTTGGCCCGCAGCAGCACCTGCATCACCGCGCGATCGGACAGCAGCGCATCGACGCTGCCCGCCTTGGCGACACCGGACCGGAAGGCGGCGATGGCGCGCTTGATCTCCGGTTGCTGCGCGGTGATCGCGACCTGCTTCGTCTCGTTCCGTTCGGCGTTGCGCAGGGCCGTCGCGGGCGGGATCACGCTCCCCGTCGCTCCGGCGCGGCCGTACAGCACGTCGAGCAGCGACGGGGTGGCCGCGTTGCCGCCGAACAGCCCGACCAGGTTGACGCCGTAGATGCCGCTCGTCGTGCTCATCGTCCGCCGCTTGCCTCGCTCGTCACTCGCCGCGTGGCCCGTTCCGTCCGCCGCCCGGCCTCTCCGCCGCGTCGTCAGTCGGTCAGGCCGGCGACGAAGCTCTCGTTGATCGAGATCAGGAAGTCGAAGTCGGGCGTGTCGCGGTCCATCTCCCGCTGGACGGCGAGGCCGACCGACAGGATGGAGGCCCGCAAGGCTTCGGGCAGCGTGTTGCCCGGATCGCGCATCAGGTCGTGCACGGTCATCCACAGGCGGCGGTTGTCGGCCAGCGCGCGGATGCGTGGCAGCGGGCCGGCGTCGCGCGCGGCCTTCAGGACACCGACGGCATGGCGGAAGACGTCCGCTTCCTGCTGACGCTGGGAACGATGGACGGTGGCGGCCTCATAGGCGCGGGCCGCCTGGATGCTGGTCTGCATGGCTGTGCTGGGTCCCTGTGAGGTGAGTGTCGGCCTGTCCCCTGGGGACGAAGCCTGGCCGGTCCGGCGTGCGCCCCAGCACCGCATCCTCGTGGCGGATGATCCGCCGCGCGAGCTTCAGCGCCAGGTAGCAATCGTCGGCCTCGGCCGCCGCCAATGCGCGATCGAGGATGTCGCGGGCGAGCGTGGACGTGGTCGCGGACTTGAACGCGGCGATCAGGGTGCGGGCGGCGTCCAGACCGGCCGGCCGCTCCTCCTCCGCGCCGATATAGGCGGATTGCAGGGCGAAATAGATCCGACGCGCCGGGCTGTCCGCCTGGTCGGGCGGCATGATCTGCTTGCCGAACAGGAAGCGCGCCTTGGCCGTCAGCTCGATCCGCGACTTGGTGCGGAACCGGATGGGTGCGCCGTTGACGATCATCACTTCGCCTTGGCGCAACTCGAGGACCAGATTCGACATGCGCCCCTTCCTGGTTCGCTGACCTGCTGCCCATGGCGGACGGGATGCCGCAGCGCGGAGCCGCGTGTCGCGCGGATGCAGTGCGCATCCCCGGACGGGCGGTCGGTGCGAGGCGGCGTGCTCGTCTGCCTTGCGTCGTTCGACGCGACCTCTCGAAGCGTCGACCGGCTTCCTGCCGGCCTCTCCTACGGGACCGGAGCGCGGAGCGAGCGTCCTGCCCGCCCCATGCCCACGGGTCGTCACGGCTTACTTGAACAGGCTCAGCAGCGTCTGCGGCGCCTGGTTCGCCAGCGACAGGGACTGCGTGCCCAGCTGCTGACGGATCTGCAGCGCCTGGAGCTGCGCCGATTCCTTCGCCAGGTCGGCATCCACCAACGCACCGAGACCGCTGTTGAGCGCATCGATCTTGTCGTTGTTGTAGCTGATCTGGTTGGCGACGTAGTTGATCGAGGAGCCCACCGAGTTCAGCGCGCGACCGACCGAGTTCATCATGTTGATGAACGTGCCGCTCGCGGTGATCAGCGCCGCGATCGTCGCCGCCGCGTCCATGTCGGTGGTCGTGAAGGCGATCGAGCCATACAGCGCCGATCCGCCGAACGTCGCGATGCCGTAGGACGAGCCGGACTCGTTGCGCGCCACCGCCACGCGGGCGAAGGTGCCGTTGCTGCCGGTCAGGTCGCCGATCAGCGTCTTGCCGTTGTAGCTGGCGTCCTGGATGAACGTCTTCACGTTCGACAGCAGCGAGTTGTACTGGTTCTCGTAGTTCGTGCGGTCGGACCCCTGCACGTTGCCGTCCGACAACTTCACCAGCACGTCGCGCATTTTCGCCATCGTGTTGGAGATGTTCGTCAGGCCCGACTGCGTGGTGCTGAGCAGGCCCTGGACGTTGCCCAACTGCTGGTTGGCGCTGGTCAGCGCGCCGACGGTGGAGCGTACCCCCTGGGCGACCGCGAAGGCAGCGCCGTCGTCCGTCGAATCCGCCACGCGATAGCCCGTGGAGACCCGCTTCTGAACGTTCGACAGCTCCTGGTTGGTCTTGTTCAGCGATTGCAGCGCGATCATCGCGCCGACATTGGTGATGACCGAGTTCAGGGACATGGTATCTTACCCTCTCTGCCCATGGTTACGCATGCCCCCGCCTTTTGCGGGCACGGTCGCCATCCTGGACCACCAGGGGTTAACGACCGATGAAGGACGCCGCCGTGCATCACGGCGACGGAAGAAATTTCACCAGCGACAGATCGCCCGCGCGGGCGATCAGCTGGTAGGACGCCTGCAACTGCGTCTGCACGACCGAGAGCTTCGCCATCGCATCCGCGACGTCGACGTCCTCGGCATTGCCCACCTGCACGGTCAGCGCCGTCGCGGTCGCCGTGAGCTGCGCCTTGCTTTCCTCCAATGCGGCCTGCCGGTTGCCCATCACGCCCGCCTCCGCCGCCATCGCCGTCACCGCGCCGTTCAGGCTCTGCCGCGTGTCGTCGATCAGCCCGGCCAGCTCCGGCTCGTTCGCCTGCCCGCTGGTGAGCGAGCCCAGCGTCGCCAGCGCCCGCATCAGGTCGCGCGCATAGGATCCGGTGGTCGAGCTGCCGGTGGAGGGCACCACCGCGTTGCCGCTGGCGAACAGGCCGATCGTCACGACGTGCCCGTCCCCCACCTCGACCACCGGGCCCTGCAATGCCGAGACCGGCTGCGAGAGGTAGGTGGAAAAGGGCGAGGTCGTGGACGCATTCGACGCCGCGGTCGCCAGCGTGGAGGCGACCGTGCCCGAGGCGCCCAGCGACGAGAGCTGCTGCACCGCGGACTGGATCTGCGTGAAGAAGGCGGAGCTGCCGATCGCGTTCGGGTCCGGCACCGGCGGGTTGGCGGTGTCCTGCCCGGCGAAGACGTAGAGCCCGCCGACCTGCGTATCGAGCAGGTTCGCGACCTCGGCCAGCGCGTCGCGCGCATCGGCCGCGACGTTGTCGATCACCGAGGCGTTCAGCCCGTTGTCGCTGAACGTCCTGGCGACGAAGTCGGTGGCGATGGCCTGCAGGCGCGTGAGCGCGGTCTGCGCCACGCCCATCCGCATCGCCGCGGAGTCGACGTTCCTCTGCCAGGTGTCGAGCCGCGCGATCTGCGGCGAGAGGTCGAGCGAGGTGGCCGCCGCGCCGCCCAGCCCCGCATAGGTCTGCGCGACCTTGCCGCTGCTGATCCGCGCGGTCAGCACGTCCAGCCGGTCGTGCACCGTCCGGCTGTCCGCGATCAGTCGGCCCAGCGTGCCCGCGGCGGCCACGTCGGAGACGATCGCGCCGGTCATGTCGCTCTCCGCGTCATCACTGCACCATGCCGAGAAGCTGCTGGAACAGGGCCTGGGCCGTGGACATGACCCGCGCATTCGCCGCGTAGGCGTTCTGCAGCGTGATCATGTGGGCCATTTCCGCGTCGATGCTGACCCCGCTCATGGCCGAGAGCCGCGCCGTGAGGCCGCTCTGCACCGCCTGTTCGGTGGCGAGCTGGCCGGTCGCCAGGCTGCTCTCCTGCGCCTGCGCCGCGACCAGGGTGGTCGCCATGTCGCCCAGCGACAGAGGCGCCACGTAGGGCGCGTTCAGCGTGCCGTCCGGACCGAGCCCGGTGGTGGCCGCAGCCGGCTGCGGCACGCCGCTCTGTGCCTCGCGGCCCAGCGCGTAGGTCAGCACGCGCGTGATCATGTCGGTGAAGCCGGCGGGGCCGCCCGCGGGGTTCGGGGTAAACGCGCTCGCCCCCGTGGCGCTGCCGGCGATCGCGGTGGTGCCGTCGCGCACCAGGGTCGGGTCGGCCTGCACCGCCGGATTGACCTGGATGGTGCCGGCGAAGCCGACATAGCCCGCTTGCACCGGCGTTCCGCCGCCGGCCGGCACCGCGCCAGCGGGATCGGTGAACAGCGTCAGGCCCTGCGCGTCGAAGCGCGTCGCCAGCGTCTCGGCGAACTCGTCGAGCTCCGCCTGCCAGGTCGGCAGCGTCTGGTCGCGCAGCACGAGGGCGGCGCCGATGCGCCCGCCGGTCAGTTCCCGCGTGACGTCGACGCCGTTCAGCGTGATCCCGGGGATCCCCCCGCCGGCATAGGTCGCGCCGGGCTGCAGGTTCGCGCCCGTGGTGGCGAGCGCCGCGCCGGCGCCGTGCACCGGCAGCGACAGCCCACCGCTGCTCGACAGCACCACGTCGCCGTTCTGCTGGAACAGCACCTTCACGTCGACGAGTTCGGAGACGGTGCGCAGCGCCGCGTCGCGCTGGTTCTCGAGATCGGCGGAGCTCTGCCCGCCACCCTTCAGGGCGATGATCTGGTCGCTGAGCCGGCCGATGGTGGAGATCGCGGCGTTCAGCGTGGCGATCGACGTCACCAGCCCGTCCTGCGCGGCCTGGCGCTGGGTGGCATAGGCCTGGCTCAGCCCGTTGATGCCCAGCGCCAGCGTGCCCGCCGCGGCGACCACCGCGCGCTGCTGGGTCTGGTCCGCCGGCTGGTTCAGCAAGGTCGAGAACGCGGTCTGCAGCTTGCCCAGCAGGTTCGGCAGGTCCGTCCCGTCACCGGGCGTGCCCTGCGCCGCATCGATCGCCTGCAGCGCCGCCTGGCGTGTCTGCAGGCCGGTGACGACCGCGTTCTGCTGCAGCGCGGCGGCCTGCAGCACCGTGTCCACGAGCCGGGTCGCGGGACCGACATGCACGCCGAGGCCGCGCCCGTCCGCGGTCAGCGAGGTCAGGGTCGAGACCTCGCGCGAATAGTCGGGCGTGTTGGCGTTCGCGACGTTCTGCGACACCAGGGCCAGCTCGCGGCTGACCGCGGCGAGACCGCCCGTCGCGATCGAGAGGGCGCCGTCGATGCTCATGGTGGCGATCCGCCGCGCTCAGCGCCTCAGCGCTTCATCTCGATCGTCTGCTGCAGCAGGTCGTCGGCCGTGGTCACCATCTTGGTGTTCGCCGAATAGGCGCGCTGCGCGACGATCAGCTTGGAGAATTCGCTGGCGATGTCGACGTTGGAGCCCTCGAGCGAGTTGATCACCAGGTTGCCGGCGCCGTTGGTGCCCGCGGCCTGCGCGAGCGGCGTGCCGGAGTCGATGGTGGTGGTGAAGGCCTGGCCGTCCTGGCGCTGCAGCTTGTTGGGCGCGTTGAAGGTCACCAGCGGCACCTGCGCGATCCGCCGCGTCTGGCCGTTGTCGTAGTTGACGATGATGTTGCCGTTGCTCTGCGTGGTCACGCCGGCGAAGCTGCCGGGCGGCACGCCGTCCTGCGTCAGGCCGCGCAGGTTGTAGGTGGAGCCGGCATATTGCGTCACGCCGTCGGTCTGGCCGTAGGTGCCGATGTTGAGCGTGATGGTCTGCGGCCCGGAGCCGAAATCGTCGGTGAAGGTCAGCGTCGCGGCGGAGCCTGCGACGTAGCCCGCGCTCGTCACGCTGCCGGTCGTGCTGCCGATCTGCCCGACCGTGCCCTCGGCCACGCCGTTGCCGCTCGCGGCGCCGAACTGCACGACGGCGGTGCCGCGCGCGGTTCCCACCGTGTCGTCCGGCACGTCGATCGAGACGGTCCAGTCGTCCTGCGCGTTGCGCACCCAGTTCAGCGTCACGGTATGGACGGTGCCCAGCGCATCGTAGACGTTGATGTCGGAGGAGATCGGCGATGCCGCCGTGGCGGTGCCGGTCGCCGGCGTCGCCGGCAGGTTCGCCGAGAGGGTCACGTTGGAGGTGGCGACCGGATTGTACACGGTCTGCGTCACCTGGATCGGCTGCAGGCTGTTCTCGTTGACGTTGCCGGCGGCGTCGACGGGCCAGCCGTTCAGATACAGCCCGGCGCTGTTGACCATGTAGCCCTTCTTGTTGAGCTGGAAGTCGCCGGCGCGCGAGTAGTACTGCTGCGGATTGAAGGTAGGGACGCCGTTGATGTCGCCGACCTGCTGCGACACGGCGAAGAATCCCTGGCCGGCGATGGCGAGGCCCAGCGTGTTGTCCGTCTGCGTGATCGTGCCCTGGATGTTGTTCATGTAGCTGGGCTTCGCGACCACCGCGCCGGGCGCGTTGATGTCGACCGTGCTGGTCGTCAGGTAGTCCACGAACGCCGTGTCGACCCGCTTGAACCCCACGGTCTGCGTGTTCGCCACGTTGTCGCTGATGTTGCCGAACGCGCTCGACTGGGAGTTGAGGCCGGCGATCGCGGTGTTCATCGCGCCGAACAGGGACATGGGAAGGCTCCTGGGTCGTCTCGCCCCGCCCTGTCGCATCCCGCGTGCCAACCGCCGCGACGCCTGGAATCAAGGAGATGCGCCGTCGGCTCGGCCGGTCCGCACCGGCCGGCCGGCACGTCCGACCGGGCAGTTGCTGCCGGGTGGGCGGCGCGTGCCGCCATCGCACCCGGCGCTCGCGCCCCCCGAGAGCGTCGGCGCACATTGGCGCATGTCGGCGCGCGCGGGCGCGGCGGGAACGCGCGAGCGGACGGTTACGCGTGCAACCACCTTCCCCACGCAGCGGGCGCGGCCGTTCGGGCCACGGCGCGCGGGCGGGACCGCCCCGACCCGAGCCCCCGCCAGCCTTGGCCCGAACCTTGCTGGATCAGGGCCGGCGCCAGGTTGCGCCACCAGGAGACGCTCATGCTCGCCGCGACCGCCGCACCGTCCCCGAACGCCCCGATCTCCCCCGCCCCCGGTTCGGACGCCGCCCCCCGCGGCGCATCCGCGTCCGCCCCGTTCGGGGCGGTGATGGAGGGGCTGACCTCGCGGTCTTCCCTGCCCCCGGGACGGACCGGCGGGTCGGAGGCGGGGAACGGCGTCGCGCCGGATGGGCGGATCGGAGCCGCTGGCGCGGACGCCTCCCGCCTCGGCGCCGACCGAGCGACGACGGACCTGGCCGCGGACGACCTCCTGGCGCGGAGCGTTCCCCCGCCCGGTCCAGGGGCCGCCTCGGGGCCGAACCCGGCCGCCGATGTCGCACACCGGACCGGCGACCCGGCGGCCGGCGGGGCGGCAGGCGCCGCGGAGACCCTGGCGGCTGCCACCGCGGCGCGGCTGGACGCGGCGCAGGCCGCCGCAGCGGCCGCGGACAGCGCCGCCACCCGCACGGTCCTGGGTTCGACCGTCATAGCCGCCGGGGCCGGCGCGCAGCCCGGCGAGCCGAAGCCGAACATCGGCGCCTCACGGTCCACCGGCGCCACCGGCCGCAAGGGCGGCATCCGCTCGGATGCAACCGACGATCCGACGGACCCGAATGGCGACGCCGCGGCGCTGCCTATTGCCCCGACGTTGCTCGCCATGCTCCCCGACGCGGCCCCGGCCGACGGCACGGGATCGCGGGTCGGCGCGGACCACGGCCCCGACCAGGGCGCCGCCGCACCCGCATGGGAGACCTCGCGGCAGGCCCAAGCGCCGCTGCCGCCCGCCACGCCGGACGACGCGGCGCCAGACCCCACCCCCGCCGGCGCGAATCTGCCCGCCCCCGCCCCGTTCGGAGCCGCCGCCACCCTGCGCGCGGAGGCCGTCGCGGTCCCTGCCGTTCCGGCGGCCGCCGCCGAGGGCCAGGCGGGTTCCCGGAGCAGCGCCACCGAACGAACCGGCGCCCTGGACCAAGGCGCCGGACGGCGAGACGGGCCGGCCGACGACCGTCCGGCCCCGGCCCCGGCGCCCCCCGACGCCTCCGCGGTCAGCGGGAGCGCGGCTGCCGGGATCGACTCGCGGTCTCCCGCCGCCGCGCCCGCCGCGGGGTCCGTCACCGCCAGCCCCTCGCAGGCAACCGGACCGGCGGACCAGCTCGCCCCCGCGCTGATCTCCCTGGGCCGCGGCGCGGATGGCGGGCAGCGCCTCACGCTCCGCCTGCAGCCCGAGGAGCTGGGCCAGGTGGACGTCCGGATCGACCGTAGCGCCAGCGGCGAGGCCCGCGTCGAGATCACCGTGGAGCGGCCCGAGACGCTGCGCCTGATGCTGCACGACCAGACCCGCCTCGAACGCGCATTGGACCAGGCCGGCATCCCCGCCGAGGGCCGCAGCCTGATCCTGCACGTCGCGGCCCCGAACCCCGGCGGCAATGACCCGAATGCCGGAGCCGGCCAGGGGTCCGGCGGGGGGAGCTGGACCCAGGCGAGCGGCGACCTACGGGGCGGGGAGCAACGGGGCGGCGATCCCGGCGGCCAGCCGCAACCCCATGGCGGCCGCAGCGGCCATCCGCCACCCCAGGGCGACGCGCCGGGCGGGTTCGTGACGGCGCCGCCGGACGACGGCTGGCCGCTTCCCCCCGCGCCCCGCTGGCACCGCGCCGGCATCGACATCACCGCCTGACCCAAGGAGATCGCGCCATGACCGTCGCCCCGACCCAGACCGGCCAGGGAGGTACGGCAGCCGGAGCCTCGGCCACCGGCGCGCCGGCGTCCGGCGGCAAGAACGCGCTGGGCACGCTGTCCTCGAACTTCTCGGATTTCCTCAACCTGCTGATGACGCAGTTGAAGAACCAGGACCCCACCAGCCCGATGGACGCCAACGAGTTCACCAGCGAACTGGCGCAGTTCTCCAGCGTCGAGCAGCAGATCAACACCAACACCAGCCTGACGAAGCTGATCGAGCTGACCCAGGCGGGCGAGGTGATGCAGTCCTCGGCCATGGTCGGCAAGCAGATCGAGGTCGCGGCGACCGACCTCTCCCTGCAGGCCGGCCGTGCGGCGCTGTCCTTCACCGCCCCGGCGGCCGAACCGGTGATGATCTCGATCGCCACGGAGACCGGCGCCAAGGTGCTGGACACGATCGTGTCGGCCACCCGCGGCAGCAACGGCTGGACCTGGGACGGCACGGACGCGAAAGGCCGCGGCCTGCCGGACGGCACCTACAAGGTGACGGTCACCGGCGCCAATCCGGACGGCAGCACGAGCGCGCTGCCCTTCACCGTGGTCGGCACCGCCACCGGCGTCGCCACCGACGGATCGACCCTCGCCCTGCAGATCGGGAAGCTGTCCGTGCCGTTCAGCGCCGTAAGGTCGGTGCACCAGTGAGGGGGTGCGTCCGGGTGCGGGGGTGGTCTGCGCGGGGGTGGTCGCTGGAACCGCTGATCAGCCACCCGCCCCACCGCCCCACGACATCAGCCGCCCCGGAGCCAGCCCGGGCAACGCCGAATCCCCTTGCCTGAACCGAACCGAGGCGCCAGCTTTTCCACATGGTGGAACCGGTCAATTTGAGCAGCGTGCGCGACGATACGCTCTGGGCGGTCGTCGCCTCGATCGGCCGCACCTCACGGGTGGCGGAAATCTTCTCGAGTCGGCTCGCGGCTCTCGCCGACCAGGCCTGGCGGGAGCAGCAGGTCCGAGCCTATGCGAGCTTCCTCCGCACCGCCCGACAACCCACGCCCCACTACACCGTGCGCCCGATCAAGCGGGCCGACCTGCCACGCGCGTGGCGGCCCTTGCCGGCCCTGGGCTTCCTCCACGGCAAGTTCATCTGACCGCCGACCGCTGATCCCGCCGCAATCCGCTCCGCGTGGGAGCGCGGATCCGTCCAACGCGTGTCGCCGGCGCCGTCAGCCGATCGTGGACCGCTCCGCCGCATCGAACGCGGCGGCGATGCGGGCGTGCCGTGCCTCGACGATCGCGCGTTCGGCGGTGTGGGTGAACACGTAGAACTCGCCCGCCCGGATCGCGGCGAGGACCCGGCGGCCGACCGCATCGGGGTCGAGCCCCGCGCCCAGCATGCCGCTCTTCATGGCCTCCTGGTCCGGGCGGGCATAGGCGCCGCCGAACCGGTCGGGACGCGTCGCGGCGGAGTCGAAGATCGCGGTGCGCACCGGTCCGGGGCACAGGACGGTAACGCCGATGCCGGCGTCGCGCGCCTCCTGCTCCAGCGCCTCGGACAGGGCGACGACCGCGTATTTGGTGGCGGCGTAGGCGCCCTGGTTGCGGCCCTCGCGGACGAAGAAGCCGGAGATGGAGGCGGTGTTGACCACGTGCCCGCTCTCCCCGTGCTTGCGGATCAGGGGGACGAAGCTGCGGATGCCGTTCACCACGCCCATGACGTTGACGCCCAGCACCCAGGCCCATTCCTCGGGCGTGACCTGCTCGATCGGGGTGCCGTGCATCGCGACGCCGGCATTGTTCACCGCGACGTGCAGCTTGCCGAACGCCTGCTCCGCCGCCTCGGCCAGGGCTCCGACGGAGGCCGGGTCGGACACGTCGGTCGGCACGTCGAGCGCGCGCACGCCCAGCGCCTCGATCTGCCTGCGCGCCTCGGCGAGGGGAGCCGGGCGCAGGTCGGCCAGCACCAGGTTCATCCCCGCCCCGGCCAGCGCTTTGGCGATGCCGAGGCCGATGCCGGAGCCCGCCCCGGTCACCAGCGCGGTCTTGCCCGCGAAATCCTGCATCCTCTCCTCCCCAGATTGCATGTCGGATCGGGCGCGCGGCGACCGCGCCGCGCGGTGCGATCAGTCCACGATGAACAGCTTGGCCCCGGTCGCGGTGGCGGAGCGATGCGCCGCGTCGCCGTGGTCGGAGACCTGGTAGCTCATGCCGGGCTTCAGGACGACGCGGCGGCCGTCGCGCAGTTCGGTGGTGAGCTCGCCCTCCAGCACGAACAGCACATGGCCGCGGTCGCACCAGTGGTCCGCGAGGTAGCCGGGCGAATACTCGACCAGCCGCACCCGCAGGTCCCCCGCCTGGAAGGTGCGCCACAGCGCGACGCCCGTCTCCCCCTTGTGTTCGGTCGGCGTCACCTGGGACCAGTCGGTGACGGTGAACGGCATGGCGGGATACTGCATCGGCGCGACTCCGGATGGGCGCCGCGCACCGTTCCAGCTTGCCGGGGGGCTTGGCAACCGGGGGCTAACGGGAGGCCTTGCCCCTTGCGGTCGGGGGAGCCTCCGGTGGTCGTGCATCAGCGTGCATCAGCGGTTTCAACGTCGCCCCGAACACCCCCACCCAGCCGAGGCTCCCCCGACAGACCCCGGAGCCCGGTGCGGCCCGAATGGCGGGCTCATCCACCCCCGCGAACCCCGGAGGTCACGCCCCGCGGTTCACCTCCGCAAGGATCTCGAACGACCGCTTGCGCGCCGCGTGGTCGTGGATCTGCGCGGTGACCATCAGCTCGTCCGCGCCGGTGTCCTCCATGAAGCGCCGCAGCCCCTCCCGGACCGTGTCCGGGCCGCCGACGATGGAGCAGGACAGCGCGTCCGCCAGCATCGCCTGGCCGTAGGGCTCGACCTCCAGGTGCTCGACGGGCGCGGGCAGCTTCCCCGGCCGGCCACGGCGCAGGTTGAGGAAGGCCTGCTGCAGGGAGGTGAACAGCCGCCGCGCCCCGGCATCGGTGTCGGCGGCGAACACGTTGACCCCCAGCATCACGTAGGGTGCGGCCAGCCGGTCGGAGGGGCGGAACCGCTCCCGATAGACCGCGACCGCCTGGCGCAGGTAGCCCGGGGCGAAGTGCGAGGCGAAGGCGTAGGGCAGCCCCAGCGCCGCGGCGAGCTGGGCGCCGAAGGTGGAGGAGCCGAGGATCCAGGGCTCGACCGCCAGCCCCGCGCCCGGCACGGCGACCAGCCGCTGGCCCGGTTCGGGCGGGGCGAAATAGGCCAGCAGCTCCATCACGTCCTGCGGGAAGTCGTCGGAATCGCCCACGCGCGTGCGCCGCATCGCCCGCGCCGCCACCTGGTCGGAGCCGGGGGCGCGCCCGAGCCCGAGGTCGATCCGGCCTGGGTGCAGCGCGGCCAGCGTGCCGAACTGTTCGGCGATCAGCAGCGGCGCGTGGTTGGGTAGCATCACCCCGCCTGCCCCGATGCGGATCGTGCGCGTGCCCGTCGCGACATGCGCCAGCGCCACGGCGGTCGCGGCCGAGGCGATGCCCGGCATGTTGTGGTGCTCCGCCATCCAGTAGCGCCGGTAGCCCAGCGCCTCCGCATGGCGGGCGAGGTCGGCGGCGTTGCGCAGGGCGTCCCCGGCGTCGCTGCCCTCCGGCACCGGGGCGAGGTCGAGGACCGAAAGCCGGAACTTGCAATCGCTGTTCGTCATGCAGGTGATATGGGAGGCGGCGGCGGATCGGGAGAGGGTGCGCATGCACGAACACGCGGCGCCCGCCCGTCGCCTCGCGACGCCGACGGGACGGGACGCACGGACGGCCGCGGGCTGGGCCGGCCTCGCCGTCGCGTGGCATGTCGGCGCGGCGCGCTACGGCGTGCCGCACTGGATCGGCGACGCGATCGGCGCGGCCGCGGCCGCCACGTTCGTCGCGCTGGTGATCGCCTATGGCGTGAAGCTGGTCGCCGCCCCCGCCGCGGTCCTCGCCGAGTTCCGCCACCCGGTGGCCGGCGCGCTGTTCGGCACCGTGCTGATCTCGCTGCTGCTGCTGCCGCTGGTGATCGCGCCGGTGAGCCTGCGCCTCGCCCAGGCTCTGTGGGGGCTGGGCGCGGTCGGCATGGTGCTGTTCGCCCTGACCATCGTGAACCGCTGGATGAGCGACCGGCAGCAGATCGCCCACGCCACCCCCGCCTGGATCGTGCCGGTGGTGGGCCTGCTCGACCTGCCGCTCGCCATCCCCGTCCTGCAGCTGCCGCCGATCGGCGGGGTGTCGATGTTCGCGCTCTCGGTCGGGCTGTTCTTCGCGGTGCCGCTGTTCACCGTGGTGTTCGGCCGGCTGGTGTTCGAGCCGCCGATGCCGGATGGGCAGAAGCCTTCGCTGCTGATCATGCTCGCGCCCTTCTCGGTCGGGTTCTCCTGCTACCTCGTCACGATCGGCCAGGCCGACCGCTTCGCCGAGGCGCTGTACATGCTCAGCCTGTTCATGTTCGCCGTGCTGGTGGGCCGGCTGCGCGAACTCGGGCGGTGCTGCCCGTTCCGGGTGTCGTGGTGGGCGGTCGGCTTCCCGCTCGCGGCGACCACCATCGCGGCGCTGCGCTACGCCGACCTGCGCCCGAACGCCGTGACGGACGGGATCGCGCTGGTGCTGCTCGGCTTCACCACGATCCTGCTCGCCGGTCTCGCGTTGCGCACGCTTCTCGGCATCGCCCGCGGCGAGCTGCGGACGCTGGTGTAGGGCCCGCATCCGTCTCGGCGCGGCGGCGCGGGCGGGCGGCCCCGCCGCGCGGCGTCAGATCCGCAGCAGCGCGTAGGGCCGGCCGGTCGGCTTCTCGATGTGATACGCGACGTTGTAGACCGGCATGCCGCCCGGCGTGCGGCCTTCGTAGCGGCCGCGATGCGCGTGGCCGTGCACCACCGCATCCACCTTGAACCGGTCGATCGTCTCCGCGAGCCGCGAGCAGCCGAGGAAGGGGAAGATCTCCGGCGGTTCCCCCTCGATCGTTTCCGCGATCGGCGCGTAGTGCAGCACGACCATGGTCCGGCGGGTCGGCGTGCGGCGCATCGCGTTCTCGAGCGCCAGCGCCTCCTGCACCGTTTCGGCGACGAAGTTCTTGATCGCGGGCTCACCGAAGGAGCCCAGCATGCGGTTGCCGAACCCGCCGGCGAAGCCCTTGATGCCGACGAAGCCCACGCCGCCGATCTCGCAGGACTGGCCTTCCAGCAGATGGACGCCGGCCTCGCGGATGATCGCGCGCACCTCGTCGACATGGCCGCACTCGTAATCGTGGTTGCCCAGCACGGCCACGACGGGAAGGCTGCAGGAGCGCAGGCTCTCGACCAGCAGCCGCGCCTCGTCCGGCTTGCCGAGGTCGGTGAGGTCGCCGGCCAGCACCAGCACGTCCGCTTCGCGGGAGATCTCCGCGAACAGCTCACGATGCGGGGCGGCGTCACCTTCCTTCACATGGATGTCGCCGATCGCGGCGATGCGCAGCGGGGCGGTATCGTCCCGAGCGGCGGCATCGTGCGAGGGGACGGCGTCGTTCGCCGCGGCGGTGTCATCCATGGGTCATGCGCTCCCTCATTCCTCGACCTCGGAGAGCCCGCCGAACCCCCATTCCTGCGCATCCACCTGGTAGTCGAAGCGCGAGAGCAGCGGGCCGCGGCAGATGCGGCGCTGCGACGGGGGCAGGTCGAGCTGCGTGCGCAGGCGCTCCATCAGCTCGTCCATCAGCCAGCGCGGCACGACGTCCCGCTCACTCGGGTAGATCCAGCGGAAGTTCACCAGGTGCGCGAGCAGCAGTTCCCAGTACGGCTCCATGTTCGCCAGCAGCCGGCGCCAGTCGATCGCCGCGTGCTGGCGCAGGATCACGTGCATGATGTCCGGCCCGTCGAACCGGTGCCGCAACTGGATGAAAGCCTTCGACCAGATCATGTCGGTGGGGGAAGCGAGCAGCACCGGGACGCCGAGGACCTCGGTCTGCACCGCGTGCTCGAACCAGGCGTCGTTCACCGGCATCGTGCCATTGGCCGAGGCGAAGATCAGATCGAAGAAGTGCTCGTCCTGCCGCACCTTGCCGATCCAGCGCTCGTCCTCGATCTCGACCTCGGCGCCGGCCGCCTGGAAATGCGCGAGGATGCGCGGGAAGTCGCCCGCCTTGCACAGGATGTCCATGTCCTTGGTCGGACGCTGCAGCCCGGTATAGGCGCAGAGCGCGTAGGTCCCGCCCACCAGGAAGGGCAATCCGCAGGCGACCAGCGTGCGCAAGGCGCCCGCATAGAACGCCTCGGCCTCGGGCGAGGGCGCCAGGGCCATCGCCTGCGGCGGCACTCGCCCCGCCTCCACCCGGACATCGGGCGGGTGCGCCGGATCGACCGGCGCCGTCACGTTGCATTCGCGATTCGCATCCCGAGGGTAACTCGGAACGGCGGCCAGAGTTGCCGCCCCGGTGCGAAAGCGGAAAACCCGCCTCACCGGCGCCGCACCCACGCAGACGTGGATTGGCCCGGCCCCGCGTGCATGACACCACGGGCGGATGTCCAGCTCGTCCTCCCGCATCGTCGTCTACGCCGCGCTCGGCGGAAACCTCGCGATCGCCGCGTCGAAGTTCGGGGCCGCCGCCTATACCGGCAGCTCCGCGATGCTGAGCGAGGCGGTGCACTCCCTGGTCGACAGCGGCAACCAGCTGCTCATGCTGTTCGGCATGCGCCAGGCGCGGCGGCCAGCCACGCCCGAACATCCGTTCGGCCACGGGCTGCTGCTGTATTTCTGGACCTTCGTGGTGGCGGTGCTGATCTTCGGCCTGGGCGCCGGCGTCTCCATCCTGGAGGGCATCGACAAGATCCGGCACCCGCATCCGGTCGAGAGCCCGATCGTCAACTACATCGTCCTGGGCCTGTCGATGCTGTTCGAAGGGACGAGCTGGGTCATCGCGCTGCGCGAGTTCCGCGAGCAGAAGGGATCCCGCCCGTTCATCGCCGCCGTGCGCGCCAGCAAGGATCCGACGGTCTTCACCGTCCTGTTCGAGGACACGGCCGCCCTGATCGGCCTGCTGATCGCGCTTCTCGGGCTGCTGGGGGCGGAGTTCCTGCAGATCCCGATGCTGGACGGCGTCGCCTCGCTGCTGATCGGCCTCGTGCTCGCCATCACGGCGGCCTTCCTGGCGCGCGAGAGCAAGTCGCTGATCACCGGAGAAAGCGTCGGCCCCGAGATGCGTGCCAGCATCACGGACATCGTGCGCAGCGAGCCGGGCGTGCAGCATTCGAACGAGATCCTGACGATGTATTTCGGCCCGCACGACATCCTGGTGGCGATCAGCGTCGATTTCGACGATGCGGCGTCGGCCGAGCAGGTGGAAGCCGCGGTGTCGCGGATCGAGCGGAAGATCCGGGAGCGTCACGTCGACGTCCGCCGCGTGTTCGTGGAGGTGCAATCGCGCGAAGCCCATCGCCGCGCGGCCGTCCCGCAGGCGTGAAGCGCGGGAGCGGCGGCGGGGAGCAACGGACCGGACGAGGCGGCGTTCCCGGATCTGCGCGGAGGGCCCATGCGGACGCTGGAAGGCATCGTGACCGTGGTGCAGGAAGGACGCTTTCTGCTCACCACCGACGACGGCAGCACGCATCTGCTGATCCTGTCGCACGCCGCTGCGGCGGAGCCTCACCAACTCGCGGCGTTGCAACGGGCGCAGTCGCGCGTGCGCGCGACCTGCCGGCCCGCGCCGGACCTGATCGGCTGGGTGGTGCGGCGGCTGGACGTGCTGGAAGCCACGGCATGACCCGGCCCCGTCCCGCCCCCTCGTCCCTCCGCCCCGCGCGCCACCCTCCGGCATCGCGGCCTGCCGAACGCCGGTCCGCGCCGCCGCCCTGCGCGGGAGATCGTCCGCGCGGCGCTCGTCCCCAAGGAGATTGCTGATGTCCGTGACCGCCGAACGGTCCGTCCAGGCCGTGCACGTGCATCCGCGGGCGCGCGACTATCCCGGCTCCTTCCTCGACGGCGTCATCCCGAACGAGTCCGAACTCACCTGCGGGACGCGGATCGAGCCCGGGAAATCGTACGGGTTCTTCACGGACACCACGCTATGCATCGGCTGCAAGGCCTGCGAGGTGGCGTGCAAGGAGTGGAACGCGCTGCCCGCCGACAGTGTCGGCTTCACCGGCATGAGCTACGACAATACCGGCGGGCTCTCGGCCAACACCTGGCGGCATGTCGCCTTCATCGAGAAGCGCGGGCCGACCGGCACGCGGCAGACCGACCAGGACGCGTTCCAGAGCGGCTGGCTCATGATGAGCGACGTGTGCAAGCACTGCCACAACGCCCCCTGCCTGGAGGCCTGCCCCACCGGCGCGCTGTTCCGCACCGAGTTCGACACCGTCGTCGTGCAGCAGGATATCTGCAACGGCTGCGGCTACTGCGTGCCCGCCTGCCCGTTCGGCGTCGTCGACCTCAACCCGCTCGACGGCAAGGCGCACAAATGCACGCTGTGCTACGACCGGCTGAAGGGCGGGCTGGAGCCGGCCTGCGCCAAGGCCTGCCCGACCGACTCCATCCAGTTCGGCGAAGTGCCGGAGCTGCAGGCGCGGGCGGAGCAGCGGGTCGAGCAGCTGCAATCGCTGGGCGTGGCCGGTGCGCATCTCTATGGCGCGCCGGGCGGAGAGGGCGCGACCGGCGGCCTCGGCCACCTGAATGCGTTCTTCCTGCTGACCGAACGGCCGGAGACCTATGGATTGCCGCCGGCGCCGACGCGCCCGGCGAACCGTGTGGCGCCCGGCCTGCTCGCCGGCCTCGCCACGATGGCGGGCCTCGCCCTGGGTGCGCTCGCGCTCCTGGGTGGCGGACGGAGATAGCACATGCACGACATGCCTGGCCCTGCCCAGGGCGGCTCCGCCTATGACGGGCCCACCTACTACGACCGCCCGTCGCTGAAGCCCGCCCCGTTCAACACCACGGTGGTGGGCGGCTACATCTTCCTGGCCGGGCTGGCTGGCGCCGCGCAGATGCTCGCCGCCCTGGTGCGCCGCGCGCGGCCGCCGGGGTTCCGCCGTGTCGCCCGCACGGGCCATGCGCTGTCGCTGCTCGCCCCCACGCTGGGTGCCGGGCTGCTGATCTACGACCTGCACACGCCGCAGCGCTTCGCCAACATGCTGCGGATCTTCCGCCGCACCTCCCCCATGTCGATCGGCACCTGGGTGCTGATGGCGTTCAGCGGCAGCAGCCTCGCGACCGTCGCTGCAGACTGGCTGGGGCGCGTGCCCGGCCTGCGCTGGCTCCGCCCCCTCGGGCGCGCGGCCGAACTGCCGGCCGCCGTCTCCGGCGCGGCGCTGGGCACCTACACCGCCTCGTTGCTGTCGGCGACCAGCACCCCGCTCTGGGCGGCCACGCCGCGCGCACTCGCGGTGCGTTTCGGCGCCTCCTCCGTCGCGTCGGCCTGCGCCGCATTGTCGCTGGCGGAGCGCCGCGCGGACAACCATCGCACCGCCCGCGACCTGGACACGCTCGCGCTCGCCGCCCTGGGCGTGGAACTCGCCGCCTCCCTCGCCTGCCGCCGGCGCTGGCGCGCGGTGGGGCTGGGCGCGGCCGAGGACACGGTGTCGGGCAAGGTCCTGCTGGAGGGGGGCGCCGACCTCGTGGGGACCGCCCTGCCGATAGCGCTGCATGCCGCCGCCCTGGCCGCTCCACCCGCCGCGAGCCGCCGCGGCAGCGCGCTGGGATCGTTCGCGACCCTGATCGGCAGCCTGTGCCTGCGGATTGGCGTGCTGGAGGCGGGCGACGCGACGGCGCTGCGCCCGCGGGAGAGCCTGGGCTTCGCGCAGCCGCGCAACCTGCCACGGCAGCGATAGAGCCGGTCCGGCTCGCTCTCCTTCGTCACAGGCGATGGCCGCGCGTCTGGTCGCGGGATCCGGGGATCCGGCGACCATGCCCGCGATCACGCTCCCGCCGTTCACGCCGCCTGCCTGGGATGGGCTGACATGAGAAAGGGGGCCGGCTCGCGCCGACCCCCTTCATCGTTCCAATCGTCGGCTGGAGCCGACCGATCAGTTGTCGCCGCCCTGCGGATAGCCCGGGTGCGAGAACAGGCCGTAGACCGAGGTGGTCGGGCGGTTGCTGGCCGCGAACACGCTGCGGTTATGCGCGGGGACCTGCTGGACCGGCACGCGCACCGTCGGGCTGGACTGGTCCACCACCACATTGTCGAGCTGCGGCACGTAGACGTTGCCGTCGCCGGCGAAAGCGGCCCCGGTGCCGAGGGTCAGAAGCAGGCCGGCGAGCATCATGGTCTTGCGCATCTCATCATCTCCATCGTCGGGCCCCGTTGCGGCTCTCGCCGCACTCGTTCCGTGTGCGGATCCCGGCCGCCTCGGGCCGAACCCGAAGATCAGTTCTCGCCGCCCTGCGGGTAGCCCGGGTGCGAGAACATGCCGTAGACCGAGGTGGTCGCGTGGTTGCTGGCCGCGAACACGCCGCGGCTGGCCGGCGGCACCTGCTGCATCTGCGGCCGCGCCGTCACGCCGGGCTGGTTCACCGTCACGTTGTCGAGCTGGGGCACGAACACGTCGCCGTCGCCGGCGAACGCCGCACCGGTGCCGAGGGTCAGAAGCAGCCCGGCGAGCATCATGGTCTTGCGCATCTGTTTGTCTCCATCGTTCAGGCCCGTGACCGGGTCTCTTGCTTGCGATGGACCCCAGATGGGTCGCGGATGCTGTCCTGATTAGCGCGGCAATCGGCAAAAGATTGTCGCGAAAATCGATGAAATCCGGCGTGGGTGAATCCGCTGCCCCGGGGGGCGCCGCGTCGCGTCGTCAGGCCGCGACATCCCGCATGGCGGACACCGCCTCCACCACCTGCCCGCGCAGCCAGGCCAGCGCGGGATCGGACGCCGCGCGACGGCTCCAGGTCATCCGCACCGCGAAGCTGCGGATCGGAACGGGCGGCGGGGCCGTGACGAGCCGGAACGCCTTCGCCTGCGCGAGCGCCAGCCAGCGCGGCACCGTGGCGATCAAGTCGCTCGCGGCGACCGTCGCGAGAGCGGCCAGGAAATAGGGCACCGCGACGACCACCCGGCGCGACACGCCCCTGGCCTGCAGGACCTGGTCGACGATCCCGCCCAGCGTGCCGCCGGGTGCCGTCAGCACGTGGCCGGCCGCGACATAGGCGGCCAGGTCCATCGGTACCGCCATGGCGGGATGCCCGTGGCGGGCCACCACGAGATAGTCCTCCTCGAACAGGGTCGCGGCCTCGCAGCCGTTCGGTCGCGGACCGCCGAAGCCGAGTGCCAGGTCGATCTCGGTCGACAGCAGCGCCTGGACCGCGGCCTGCCGCACGAGCGGCAGGAAGACGAAACGAGGCCCACCCTCCGGCCGCGCCAGCAATGGCGCGAACAGGGCGGTCTCCAGGTCCGGCGCCCCGATCCGGAAGATCCGGTCCGTGGTCGCGGGATCGAACCCCTGCGGGGCGACGGCGCCGGCGATCAGCCGCAGCGCCTCGGACAGCGGGCCGCGCAGGGCGAGCGCCCGCGGCGTCGGCTGCACCCCGCGCGGCGTGCGGACGAACAACTCGTCACCGAAGATGTCCCGCAGGCGCTTCAGGGCGTGGCTGATCGCCGACTGCGTGAGGCCCAGCCGCCGCGCCACGGCCGAGAGCTTGCCGCTCGCCATGGCCTCTTCGAACACCAGCAGGAGCGTGAGATCCAGCCGGCGGAGTTCGGCGTCGCTGCAGGCGGGCATGAACCGATTTCAACTCCCGGACTTCGATGGCATTCATATCATCTTGCCCTATCATCACTGAGATGAAAGAGCAGCATCCATGCGCGTCGCCATCATGGGAACGGGGAACGTGGGCCAGGCACTCGCCGTGGCGCTGCGTCGGGCGGGTCATACGGTGATCTTCGGCGCACGCACGCCGGACGCCGCTCGAGCCGACGAGCGTACCGTGCGGGACGCTGCGGCCGCGGCCGAGATCGCGATCCTCGCGGTGCCGTTCGAGGCGGCCGGGGAGGTGATCGTCGCGGCCGGCGGCTTCCCCGGAAAGCCCCTCATCGACGCGACCAACCCGCTCGGGGTCGCCGATGGCGAACTGTCGCTGACCCTCGGGTTCGAGACCTCCGGCGCGGAGCGGATCGCCGCGCTGGCCCCACGCGCCCATGTCGTGAAGGCGTTCAACCAGACCGGATGGGAGAACATGCAGGACGCGCGCGCCTATCTCGCACGCCCGGTCATGTTCGTGGCCGGGGACGACGACGCGAGCAAGGCGGCCGCCTCGACCCTCGTGGCCGATGCGGGGTTCGATGCGATCGATCTCGGAGGGCTGCGCGCCGCGCGGCTGCTGGAGCCGCTCGCGATGCTGTGGATCGAACTCGCGCGCAAGCGGGGCCTGGGGGCCGAATTCTGCCTGGCGCTGCAGCGCAGGGGCGCGGGAGCGTAGTCCGGCGCGAGGGTCATTCCTGTCCCGCCGCCGCGGTCACGAAAAAGGGGCCGGCTTTCGCCGACCCCTTCCATACCGTCTCAGTCCGGCCGTAACCGGCGGATCAGTTCTCGCCGCCCTGCGGATAGCCCGGGTGCGAGAAAAGGTCATAGACCGAGGTGGTCGGGCGGTTGCTGGCCGCGAACACGCTGCGGTGCTGGGCGGGAACCTGCTGGGTCGGCACACGCACCGTCGGGCTGGACTGGTTCACCACCACGTTGTCGAGCTGCGGCACGAAGACGTCGCCATCATTCGCGAAGGCGGCGCCGGTGCCGAGGGTCAGAAGCAGGCCGGCGAGCATCATGGTCTTACGCATCTGTCTATCTCCATCGTTCAGGCCCGTGACCGGGTCTCTTGCTTGCGATGGACGCCAGATGGGTCGCAGGTGCTGCCCTGATTAGCGCGACGTTCGGCAAAAGATTGTAGCGAAATCCGGTGGAATGGGCGCTCGGCGACCCGCCCGGTTGCAGCGATCCCGAGGAGACGGTCGCACGAGCGTGGGGTGGCGGGGGCCGGTCGGGCGCGGCGTGGCGGAGGCGGATGGGAATCGAACCCACCGCCCGCTGTTGGCGGGTCGCTGGTTTTGAAGACCAGGGGGGCCACCAGACCCCTGTCGCCTCCGCCGCCGTTCTCCCACCCCGGGCCCGGAGCGGCCAGAAACATCCCGGCGAGCGTCAGGCGCCGTCCGAGCATCGGCCGGCGTCAGGCGTCCTCCGGCCGCATCAATTGCCGCCGATCGCCGGAGCGCCGCGTGAACTGCACGGCGTCGAAGTATTCCAGCAGCGGCACGCTGTATTTGCGCGAGATGCCGAGAACGGCGCCGGCCTCCTTGACCAGCAGGCCAGGAGGCGTGGCGAGCAGCGGGGCCAGGGTGCGCCGCGCCGCCGCCACCGCGTCGCGATGGAACAGGATGTGCCGCTTCTGCACGCGATCGTAAGTCGCGACGATGATGCCCGCTTGCCGCAGCGCCTCGATCACGCGGCGCGCTTCGGGACGGGCGGCGGCGATCTCTTCCGGCGCAGGGGGCGACAGGCCGCCGCGGCGGAGCATTTCGGCGATCTCGGCCGCCAACGCCCCCTCCCGCGAGCGGCGGGCACGGTCCTGGTCGGGGCGGACGGCGTGCCATGCCCCGCCCTCCAGCCGGATCCGGCCCGCGGCGGTGAGCCGGCGCAGCGCTGCCTGCAGGACCGGCGCGGCGACGGGGCGGAGCAGCGTGGCGAGGCCCTCGGTGGTCGGGGGCACGCGCCGCGCCGCCAGCAGCGCAGGCAGGCGTTCCAGCAACGCCGCGAAGCTCTCGCCCGCGACCGCGTGGTCGCCGACCGCCTGCGCGGTCATGGCCGGCAGCGCCGCCGCGAGGCGATCGGGCGCCATCCCTGCCAGCCGCGCCAAGGCCGCGACCGGCCGCCCGGCCGTGCCGGCCTCGGCGAGCTCCGCGGCGAGGATGGCCGAACGTTCGCCGGTGGCGAGCCGCGCGAGGCGCGCGATGACGGCGGCGTCGTGTCGTCGCAGGCGCCGGTCCCCGGTCTCGAGCACGCGGCCGCCGGCGACGGTGCCGATGGGGGCGGGCAGGCGCAGGATGCAGGCCTCGCCCGTGGGCACGCAGACCGGGTCGGGGCAGCGCAGCTGGGCGGGGGCGGCGCTGCCCGGCGCCAGCTCGTCGCGGTCGAGCAGGCGCAGCCGTGCCTCCACCTCGGCCGACCCGAACAGCAGCCGCACCGGAAGACCGGTACGCAGCGGCGGGGCGCCCCGCACGGATCGGAGCTGCACGCTCAGCCACGAAGCAGGCGGCAGCGTGGCCGGCCGGGCCAGCGCCTGCCCGCGGGTCAGGGCGGCGGCCTCGATCCCGCGCAGGTTCACCGCGACGCGGCTGCCCGGCTGGGCTTCGGCGACCGCCGCGCCGTGCACCTGCAGGCCGCGCACCCGGACGGGTGTGGCGTCCGGCAGCAGCACCACCTCGTCTCCCACGGAGAGGGTGCCGCGGCGCAGTGTCCCGGTCACCACGGTCCCGAAGCCGGCAACGGCGAAGGCGCGGTCGATCGGCAGCCAGGGGAGACCATCCTCCGGCCGGGGATCGGTCTCGGTGGCGAACAGGGCCGCCCGCAGCGCCTCGAGCCCCAGACCGGTCACGGCGGACGTCGGGATGGGTGGCGGAGCGGCGAGGCCGGCGGCGGCGGCCAGGGCCGCGGCGGCGCGGGCGGCCGGGGCGGGATCGGCGCGATCCGCCTTGCTGATCGCCACGACCGCGCGCCGGAGGCCGAGGAGCGCCGCGACGTCGATGTGCTCGACGGTCTGCGGCCGGATGCCCTCGGCGGCGTCGACCACCAGCAGCACGGCGTCGAGGCCGGTCGCGCCGGCGATCATGGTGCGGACGAAACGTTCGTGGCCGGGCATGTCGACGAGATCGATCTCGGTGTCGCCGTCGCGCAGATGCGCGAAGCCGAGGGCGATGGAGATGCCGCGCCGCTTTTCCTCCGCGAGCCGGTCGGTGTCGGTGCCGGTCAGGGCGCGGACCAGCGCGGTCTTGCCGTGGTCCACGTGGCCGATGACGCCGAACAGGCGGCGATTCATGACTGCCTAGTCACGATTTGTTCCCGCACCGCCCCCGCCACGATCTCGTTGCGCGCGGCGCGGACCGCCACCGCCACGGTCGGCAGCGCGTCCTCCGGCAGGGTCCGGACGTCGAGCAGCAGCCGGTCTGCGGCGATGCGCCCGATCACCGGCGGATCGTGCCGGCGCAGGCAAGCGGCCAGCGCGTCCGCCCCTCCCCCCGGCGTGCCCTCGCCCTCGGAGAGCGCCACCGCCCAGCCGGGAAGCGGCGCGGCAGGGAGGGTGCCGCCGCCGGCGAACCCCTCGACCGGCACGACCGCCGCCCCGCCCCCGATCAGCCCCGCCAGCCGCTCCGCCCGCGCCCGAAGGACCGGACCGGGGGTGGCGAGCATGCGCAGCACCGGCAGCTCCGCCGCGGCATCGTGCGGATTGCAATACGATCGGAGTGTGGATTGCAACGCGGCGAGCGACAGCTTGTCGATCCGTACCGCCCGCAGCAGCGGATGCCGCCGGAGCGGCGCCAGGACCGCCGCCCGCCCCGCCAGGATCCCCGCCTGGGGACCGCCCAGCAGTTTGTCCCCGCTGAACGCGACCAGGTCGACCCCGGCCGCGATGCTGTCCCGGACCGTCGGTTCGGCGGGCAAGCCCCAGGCGGTCAGGTCGACCAGCGCCCCGCTGCCCAGGTCCTCCACCAGCGGCAGGCCGGTCTCCCGCGCCAGCCCGACCAGCTCCGCCAGTCCTGGCGCGGCGGTGAACCCGACCAGCCGATAGTTGCTGGGATGCACCCGCAGCAGCACCCGCGTCGCGGGCCCCACCGCCATCCGGTAATCGGCGAGGCGGGTCTTGTTGGTGGTGCCGACCTCCACCAGCCGCGCGCCGCCCTGGGCGATCACCTCGGGGATGCGGAATCCGCCGCCGATCTCGACCAGCTCGCCACGGGAGACCACGACCTCCCCGCCCGCCGCCAGCGCCGAGAGGGCCAGCAGCACCGCGGCCGCATTGTTGTTGACGACCAGCGCCGCCTCCGCGCCGGTGAGGGTGCAGATCAGGGCCTCGACCGCCGCGTCCCGCGATCCGCGCCGGCCGGCCGCGAGGTCGAACTCCAGGTTCGCGTACCCGGCCGCCACCGCCGCGACCGCGGCCACCGCCGCCTCGGACAGCGGGGCGCGGCCCAGATTGGTGTGCAGCACGATCCCGGTCGCGTTCAGCACCGGCCGCAGCACCGGCACCTGCGCCAGCCGCGCCCGCGCGGCATCGAGCAGAGCCGCCTCGTCCGGGGCCGGAGCGCCCGCCAGGATCTCGGCCCGCGCCGCCGCCAGAGCCGCCCGCACCGCCGCCAGCAGCGCCGCGCGCCCGCCAACCGCCTCCAGCCCGCCGGCCGCGAGGCCAGCCGCTTCCGCCAGCTCCAGCAGGCGCTGCACCGAGGGAAGGGCGCGCAATCCTGCGCGAGCCGCACGCGTTTCCCTTCCGGCGGCCCCTATCTCGCGCCTGTCCAGCCGCTCGATCTCGTCCATCCCGCCGAGCAAAGCACACCATGGAGTCGACCGCATGTCACAGCCTGGTTTCCGCCTGACCGATCTCGCCCATGGCGGTGGCTGCGGCTGCAAACTGGCGCCCGCCGTGCTCCAGCAGCTCCTGGCGCGCATGCCCCTGGCCGCGGCGGCTCCCGGCCTGCTGGTCGGCACCGAGACCAGCGACGACGCCGCCGTCTACCGGCTGAACGCGAACCAGGCGCTGGTCGCCACCACCGACTTCTTCATGCCCGTGGTCGACGATCCGCGCGATTTCGGCCGCATCGCAGCGACCAACGCGCTGTCGGACGTCTACGCCATGGGGGGCACGCCGGTCATGGCGCTCGCCATCCTCGGCATGCCGGTCGACAAGCTGCCGGTCGAGGTCGCACAGGCCATCCTCGCGGGCGGGGCGGAGGTGTGCGCGGAGGCTGGCATCCCGCTGGCGGGCGGGCACTCGATCGACAGCCCCGAACCGATCTACGGGCTGGTCGCGCTCGGCCTCGTGCACCCCGACCGGGTGCTGCGCAACAGCACCGCGCGACCCGGCGACACGCTCATCCTGACGAAGCCGCTGGGCGTCGGCATCTACAGCGCCGCATTGAAGCGCAACCAGCTCCCGCCGGCGCTGCAGGCCGCCATGCTCGCCAGCACCACGCAGCTCAACCTGCTGGGCGCGGAGCTCGCGGACCTGCCCGGCGTCGACGCCGCCACCGACGTGACCGGCTTCGGCCTTCTCGGCCACACGCTCGAGATGTGCCGCGGCAGCGGGCTCGCGGCGCGCATCACCGCCGACGACCTGCCGCTGCTGCCGGAGGTGGAGGCGCTGTCGCGATCCGGCATCGGCACCGGGGCCGCCACCCGCAACTGGGCGAGCTACGGCGCCGAGGTCATCCTGCCCGACGACTTCCCCGATTGGCGGCGCGCCCTGCTGTGCGATCCGCAGACCAGCGGCGGCCTGCTGATCGCCGCCGCCCCGGAGGCGGTGCAGGAGGTGCTGGCGCGCGCCCATCGCCTCGGCTTCGCGCAGGCGGTCACGGTCGGCACGCTGCACGGCGGCACCCCGCGCGTGACGGTCAGCTGAGCGCACCCATGGATCACCCCGACTCGTCCGCGCCCCGCTCCGGCGCCCCCTCGGACGCCCCCTCTCGAAACTCCTCTCAACCCCCCACTGGTGACCTCGCGCGCGCCGCGGTGAGGCTCGCCATCCTGGGTGGCACCGTCGCCGCCGCCCTGTTCGTGACCTGGAGCGTGCGCCAGGCCCTGCTGCTCGTTTTCGGATCGGTGGTGGTGGCGGTGCTGCTGCTCGCCGCCGCGACGCCGCTGGAGCGCCGGACCGGCCTGAGCCGTACCTGGTCCCTGCCGCTGGTCGGCCTGCTGTTCCTGCTGCTGGGCGGGGGCGCGATGTGGCTGATGGGGTCGCAGATTCGCGGCCAGGTCGCCAGCCTCATCGCCATGCTGCCGCAGGCGATGGACGTGCTGCAGCAGCGCTTCGGCCTGTCCCTCGGCGGCGGCGAGGGCGGCATGGACCTGCAGAGCATCGGCGGGATGCTGCAGAACGTCGCCGGGTCGGTGTTCACGGTCGGCACGACGGTGGCGAGCGCGTTGTCGAGCCTGGTCCTGGTGATCGCCGGCGGGTTCTTCCTGGCCGGCAGTCCGAGCCTGTACCGCGCGGGGGTGGTGAAGCTGTTCCCGCCGAGCTACCAGCCGCGCCTCGACGAGGCGCTGCGCACCACGGGCCGCGCGCTGCATCTGTGGCTGCTGGCACAGCTCATCGCCATGGTGATGACGGGCACGCTGGCCGGGCTGGGCACCTGGCTGCTGGGCGTCCCCGCGCCCCTCGCACTCGGCCTGTTCGCGGGGCTGCTGGAGTTCATCCCGCTGATCGGCTCGATCGGCGGCGCGGTGCCGGCGGTGCTGCTGGCGCTGGCGCAGGACCCGATGCTCGCGGTGTGGACCGCGCTGCTGTTCCTGGTGATCCAGCAGGTGGAGTCGAACCTGATCATGCCGGTGGTGCAGCGGCAGATGGTGGACCTGCCGCCGGCGCTGCTGTTGTTCTCGGTGGTGGCGGTTGGCCTGCTGTTCGGGATCACGGGCGTGCTGATCGCGGCGCCGCTGACGATCGTGATCTACGTGCTGGTGAAGATGCTGTGGGTGCGCGACGCGCTGGGGCAGGAGACGCACGTGCCGGGGGAGGAGTGAGGAGGCGAGAAGACGGTCCGAGCGCCGTCCGTCCACCTTCAGTGAGTAGGACCGGTTAGACCGGACTCCTCCTGCGGACACGAGCTGTGTGCTGGTCAAGAGCGGGAATCGTGGCGCTCGCGAAGAGTGGGGTGGAGGGGCTAGGAAGCTCACAGAGCAGTGGCATGAAGTCTTGGCCTGTCACGCGGGCGGCAGAATCTCTCCCGCGAGAAGCTACCGGCTTTATCGTAGCGCTGAATGTTCGCCGAAGCTTCGGGTGTTCCGAACCCTCTCGAAGGACCGCCAATCGGTCGGAGGTCGAAAATCCTCGAACGATTGATGTCGCAGTTAGTACAAAGCCTGGAAGTGACGCTGCCACTTTCGCTAGACCAACTCCAGGCGCAGTTCGCGCCCCACCAGAGCGGCCGCGCGCTGGAGCGTATCGATCGTGACGTTGCCTTTCGCCTTGAGGATACGATCGACCTGGGCTCGACTGGTGTGCATCTTCTCCGCCAACGCGGCCTTGGTGATCCCCTGTCGCTCCATCTCCTGTGCAAGCTGCCAGGCGATTACCCGAGTGACCGCCTCGGCCCTGGCGGCTTCACGCATGCCGTCTTCGCTCAAGAACGCGTCGAGCGTCGTGCCCCAGTGGCGCTTCCGTTCGGTCATGCCTTCATCTCCTTCATGCGCCGATACGCGATATCCAGATCGGCATCGGGCGTCTTCTGCGTCTTCTTGATGAACCCGTGCACGATGCCGATCCGGCCCTCATCCACGAAGAAGATGAGCCGCGCGATGCGCCGGCTGGGCAACGTGCTGCGAACTTCCCACAAACCTCTCCCCAACGAACGGCATAGAGGCATTCCGACGGGCCACCCGAACTGCACGGTGGCCAAGTCGGTTCCGATCACGCGGCGATCCTCGGCGGGGAGGCTTCGCAACCAGTCGAGAACGGGTTCGGCTCCGGTGGCGGAACGGTAGAAATAAGCCGGGATTTCCGGCGGAAGCCTGGACGCCATCCCAACCTCTCACGTCAGGAGTGTATCATGTAAGATACACTCCAGCAAGCAATCGAAGGGGCAAGGCCGGACCTCTTGCTCATCGCCCCCACGCAACCCACCCGCCCGCGCCGCGTTCGAACGCTGACAGGAGAGTTCCCGCATGCCGAAGCTGCGCCGCACCGTGGGCGATCGCGTCCGCGGATTCGTCAAGGACTGGTCCCTCCCCCGCCAGATCGCGGGCGAAAGCCCCATGTCCAAGGCCGCCGAAAGCACCACGTCGCGCAGCCTGCGCCCCAGACTCGAGCAGGCGGACACGATCGGAACCTCCATCTGCCCGTTCTGCGCCGTCGGCTGCGCGCAGCTCGTCTATGCGAAGAACGGCAAGCCCCTCCACATCGAGGGTGATCCGCGCAGCCCGGTGAACCAGGGCACGCTCTGCCCCAAGGGCGGCGCCACGTTCGGCATGCTCACCAGCCCGCAGCGCGTCGCGACGGTGCTCTATCGCGCGCCGCACGCGACCGAGTGGGAAGCAAAACCGCTCGACTGGGCGATGGACCGCATCGCCTTCCTGACCAAGCGAACGCGCGACGAAACCTTCGTGGAGGACCTGCCTGACGGCACGAAGGTCAACCACACGCTGGGCATCGGGTCGCTGGGCGGGGCAACGCTCGACAACGAAGAGAACTACCTGATCAAGAAACTCTTCAACGGCGGGCTTGGCATCGTCTCGATCGAGAACCAGGCCAGGATCTGACACTCCTCCTCGGTGCCCAGTTTGGGCACCTCCTTCGGACGCGGCGCGGCGACCATGTCGGAATGGGGCATGGCCAATTCGGACTGCATCATCACGATGGGGTCCAACATGGCCGAGAACCATCCGATCGCCTGGCGCTTCGCCATGCAGGCCAAGGCGCGCGGCGCCACGCTGATCCATGTCGACCCGCGCTTCACCCGCACCGGCGCCATGTGCGACCTGCACGCGCCGATCCGGTCGGGCTCCGATATCGCGTTCCTGGGCGGCATCATCCGCCACATCCTGGAGAACGACCTCTGGTTCCGTGACTACGCGATGGCCTACACCAACATCGCGACGATCATCGAGGATGGGTTCGAGGACGTCGACGCGCTGGACGGGCTGTTCTCCGGCTTTCACAAGGAGGACGGGCATTACGAGGTCGGCACCTGGCAGTATCGCGGCAAGCAGGTGCCCTCCCCGCTCGCGGAGCATCACGTCAGCAGCGGGGAGACGATGTTCGGCGCGCGGCATCTGGGCGAGAGCCCGCCGCCCGAAGACCCGACCCTGCAGCACCCGAATTGCGTCTACCAGATCATGCGCCGCCACTTCGCGCGCTACACGCCCGAGATGGTGCAGCAGACCACCGGCTGCCCGCAGGACGTGTTCCTGAAGGTTTGCGACGCGCTGGTGCGCAACTCGGGGCGGGAGCGGACCAGCGCCTTCGCCTACGCGGTCGGCTGGACGCACCACTCCACCGGCGTGCAGATCATCCGCGCCGCCTGCATCATCCAGGCGCTGCTGGGCAATATCGGCCGCCCCGGCGGCGGCATCCTGGCACTGCGGGGGCACACCAGCATCCAGGGCAGCACGGACATCCCGACGCTGTACAACATGCTGCCGACCTATCTCGCCCAGCCGAACGCGATGCAGGCGCACACCGACTTCAAGACCTTCCTGCAGAAGGAGACGCCCGAGAGCGGCTGGTGGCACAACTTCCCGAAATACATCGTCTCGCTGCTGAAGGCCTGGTACGGCGAGCACGCGCAGCTGGACAACAATTTCGGCTTCGACCTGCTGCCGAAGATCACCGGCGACCATTCCCAGCAACCGATGTCGCTGCTGATGAACCATGGCGCGGTGAAAGGGCTGTTCGTCCTCGGCCAGAACCCGGTGGTGGGCAACGTCAACTCCGACCTGGTCGAGCGCGCGCTGTCGAAGCTCGACTGGATGGTGGTGCGCGACTTCGCCATGACCGAGACGGCGGAGTTCTGGCAGAAGGGCCGCCTGGTGCAGCGCGGCGAGCTGCGGCCCGAGGATGTGGGGACGGAGGTGTTCTTCCTGCCCTCCGCCATCGGGCCGGAGAAGGCGGGCACCGTCACCAACACCAACCGGCTGATCCAGTGGCATGACAAGGTGTGCGACGCGCCGGGCGACTCCCGGTCGGATGCCTGGTTCATCCACCACCTCGCGACGCGGCTGAAGCGCCTCTATGCCGGCAGCACGAGCCGGCGGGACGCGGCGCTGCAGGCGCTCACCTGGGACTATCCGGAGGTGGACGACAAGGGCGAGATCGACGCCGCCACCGTGCTGAAGGAGATCAACGGCTACACGGTCGCCGACCGCAAGCAGATCGCCAGCTTCCAGGCGCTGAAGGATGACGGATCCACCGCCTGCGGCGGCTGGCTCTATGCCGGGGTGTTCCCGGACGAGACGCACAACCAGGCACGCTCCCGCATTCCGGATGGGCCGGACGGCAGCGGCGGGCATCATGGCTGGGCCTTCGCCTGGCCGTCCAACCGGCGCGAGATGTACAACCGCGCCTCGGCCGACCCCGAGGGCAAGCCGTGGTCGGAGCGCAAGCGCCTGCTGTGGTGGGACGAGGCGGAGCAGAAATGGACCGGCAACGACGTGCCGGATTTCGAGGCGACCAAACCGCCCGGCTACCGTCCCGATTGGAGCAAGCGCCCGCGCGGGATGGAGGCGCTGAGCGGCGCCGACCCGTTCATCATGATCCCCGGCGGGCGGAGCCTGCTGTTCGTGCCCACGGGGCTGAAGGACGGGCCGCTGCCGGCACATTACGAGCCGGTCGAGAGCCCGGTGCACAACCCGTTCTACAAGCAGCAGTTCAACCCGGCGACCAAGCTGTGGCGCCAGCCCGGCAACGAGTACCACGACGCCGCGGACCCGGCCTTCCCCCACGTGCTGACCACGTTCCGGCTGACCGAACTGCATTGCGGCGGCATCGCCACAAGGGTGATGCCGCACACGGCGGAGCTGCAGCCCGAGGCCTTCGTGGAGATCCCACCCGAACTCGCGGCCGATCTGGACGTGCGGTCGCGCGACTGGGTGGTGCTGTCCACCAAGCGCGGGGAGGTGGAGGTGCGCGCGATGGTCACCGAACGTCTGGTGCCGTTCGAGATCGGCGGGCGGCGCGTCTACCAGATCGGCATGCCCTGGGTGTTCGGCTGGGGCGGCTACGCCAATGGGGACATCGCCAACGTGCTGCTGTGCATGTACGGGGACGCGAACACCTCGATCCACTCGACCAAGGCGTTCACCTGCGCGCTGCGCAAGGGGCGGCTCGCCCATCCGGGAGGATCGGCGCATGGCCAGTGAGCTCGCGGACCGGGGCGAGACGGCGTTGCGGGCGGTGGACCAGTTGCTGCGCGACCGGCCGGTGAAGGACGGGCCGGACTTCTCGGCCGCCATCATGGCGCTGTCGACGCTGCGCGACACCCTGATCGCCCGCCACCGCGCCGGCGCCCCCGCTCTCGAGCCGCTCGGGCGGCTCAACGGCGTGCTGACGGTGGTGATCGCCGGGCACTATCCGCTGGGCAAGGTGCCTTGGCCGCATATCGAGACGGCACGCGACACGCTCGCGGGGCTGGTGACGGAGCTGGCGGCCATGGGGTGAACGGGCGGGCGTGGACCGGCCGCTCCCGCCGGGGCGGCGCGTGCTGGCGCATGGGCAAAGAAAAACCCCGGGGTTTGCACCCCGGGGCGAACCGTTCGTCCTGTCGGACCGCGTCAGTTGCTGTTGCGGTTGCCGAGGAGCTGCAGCAGCAGCATGAACAGGTTGATGAAGTTCAGGTAGAGGCTCAGCGCGTCGTAGACGCTGCGCTTCGTGGCCATTTCCGGGCCGGCGGCATAGGCGTACTGGACGTAGTCCGCCTTGATCCGCTGCGTGTCGTAGGCGGTCAGGCCGGTGAAGACCACGACGCCGATGATGCTGATCGCGAACTGCAGCGCGCTGCTGGCCAGGAAGATGTTCACCAGGCCGGCGATGATGATGCCGATCAAGCCCATCATCAGGAAGCTGCCGAAGCGGCTCAGGTCAGTCTTGGTCGTGTAGCCCCACAGGCTCATCGCGCCGAACGTGCCGGCCGTGATGAAGAACACCCGGACGATCGACTCGCTGGTGTAGATCAGGAAGATGTTCGTCAAGCTCGCGCCCATGGTCGCGCAGAACGCCCAGAACAGCGCCTGCGCCGCCGTGGTGGAGAGCTTGTTCACCCCCAGGCTCAACACCAGCACGAAGCCGAGTGGCGCGAACATCGCGATCATCGCCAGCGGCGACGCGGTGTGCGTCATGCCGTACGGCGTCTGAACCATCGGATAGAAGGCGTTGATCAGGCTGGTATGCGCGATCGCGTAGGCGACCACGCCGGTGACCAGCAGGCCGGACGCCATCCAGTTGTAGACGCGCAGCATGTAGGCCCGAAGGCCGGCGTCCATGACGGCGGCCGTCGTGGCGGCGGATGCGCGCGGGTACGTTCGGGTTTCGGGACTGAAGGCCATTTTCCCTGTTCCTCTCGGGCACTATGCCCGCGTCGCCCTCTCATTTTGGAGATCGACCGGGGCGGTTCAAGTTGATGGGACAGCGCTGCGGGTCGAATCGGGCTCTCGATCGGAGTCTCACTCGTTGCGCAACAGCGGCGCCGGTTTGGTGCGCAGCGCAGAAGCCGTTCCGACATATCCGAAAATCAGCATCAACGCGAGCGCACCCACGAGAGTCAGAATAAGCGAACCGGGCAAGAAAACCCAGCGCGTGTGCAAAATGTAATGCGCAACGCCCCAGCTCGCCGCCATCCCGACGCCCCCCGCCAGCACGCCGGCGGCGAGGCCGAGTGTGCCGAACTCCACCAGCCAGGCGCCGCGGATCTGGGCGCGCGTGGCGCCGATAGTCTTCAGCACCACCGCCTCCTGGGTGCGCCGCCGCTGCCCCGCCGCCACTGCGCCCACCAGCACCAGCGACCCGGCGGCGAGCGTCAGCAGCCCGGTCGCGGTCAGTGCGGCGGCCACCTGGTCCAGCAGGCCCGCGATCGCCGACAGCACGTCGGCCACGCGGATCCCGGTCACGTTCGGCAGCGCGTCGGTCACCCGGCGGAGCAGCGCGCCCTGCCCCGCCTCCGGCATCCGGACCGTGGCGATGAAGGTGTGCGGGGCATGGGACAGCAGGCCGGGGCTCGCCACCATGGCGAAATTGATGCCCAGGCTCTGCCAGGCGATCCGGCGCAGGTTGGCGATCTTCAGGTCGATGTCGCGCCCCAGCACGTTGACCCGGATCGTGTCGCCCACCCCGACGCCCCAGCCCTTGGCCAGCCCCGCGTCGAACGACACGAGCGGCGGCCCGTCGTAGTCTGCCGGCCACCATTTGCCGTCCACCACCGTGCTGCCCTCGGGCGGCGCCGTGGCATAGGTCAGGCCGCGATCGCCGCGCAGCGCCCAGGCGGTCTCCGGCGTCGCCTTGACCTGCTCCGCCGGGACGCCGTTCACCGCGACGATCCGCGCCCGCAGCGACGGCACCGCCCGCAGCTCCTCCACGTCGGGCTGGGCGCGCACGAGGGATTCGAAGCGCGCCACCTGGTCGCTCTGGATGTCGACGAAGAAGAAGCTGGGCGCATTGGCCGGCATCTGGCCGGCGATCTCGTGCCGCATGTTGCCCTGGATGAGCGCGACGGCCGCGAGGGTGGACAGGCCCAGGCCCACCGACAGCATCAGCATCGGCGTGGCGCTGCCCGGCCGGTGCAGGTTCGCGAGCCCCAGCCGCGCCCAGGGGGTCGGCAGGCGTGGAAGCCGGCGGGCGGCGGCCATCAGCGCGCCGGCGCCGACCCGGAACAGCGCCAGCGTCAGCAGCGCGGCGGCACAGAAATACAACGCGAACACCCGGTCGGCGGAGGTCGCGACGGTCAGCCCGACCAGGGCCAGGCCAGCCGCCACCGTCGCCCCCACCAGCGTACCGGAGGGGCGGGTGCGCGACGGCACCAGCGCGTCGCGGAACAGCGCGGCGCCGGGGATGCGGGCGGCGCGGCCCAGCGGCCACAGCGCGAAGGCGAGCGCGGTGAGCAGGCCGTAGCCCGCCGCCGCCAGCAACGGACCCGGATAGACGCCCAGCACCGGCGGCACCGGCAGCACGTCGCGCAGCAGGGCCGATCCGGCGAGCGGCAGCGTCGTGCCCACCGCCAGCCCGACCACGATCCCGACCGCCGCCAGCGCCATCACCTGGATCAGGCAGAGCGCGAAGATCAGCCCCGCCGGCGCGCCGAGGCAGCGCAGCGTCGCGATCGACCGGGTGCGGGCGTCGAGCCAGGCGCGGACGCCGTTGGCCACCCCGATCCCCCCCACCAGCAGGGAGGTCAGCCCGACCAGCGTCAGGAACAGCCCGATCTGCTCGATGAACCGGCGCACGCTGGGCGCGGCGTCGGACGGGTCGCGCACCCGCCAGCCATGCTCACCGAACGCGTCGCGCAGCTGCGGCGCCAGCACCGCGGCGGGAACGGGCTTCGGCAGGGTGGCACGCAGCTCGTGGCGGACCATGGCGCCGGGCGCGAGCAGGCCGGTGCCCGGCAGGTCGGCGGCGGCGATCAGCACGCGCGGCCCGAACAGGGCGGGGGTGGCGACCTGGTCGGGCTCCGCGGTCAGGGCGCCGGCGACGCGGAAGCTCGTCTCGCCGATCCGTACGAGGTCGCCGGGGTGGACGCCGAGCCGGTCGAGGATGACGGGTTGGGCGAGCAGGCCGGGGTGTCCGTCGCGCGGCGCGAGCGCCTGGGCGAGCGGCTGCGGCGGGTCGAGCGTGGGCGCGCCGACCAGCGGCCAGGCGGGGTCGACCGCCTTCAGCTCGATCAATTGCCGCTCGCCGTTTTGGGCGACCAGCATCGAGCGCATCTGGGTCACGTCGGAGATCCGCGCGCCGCGGTCCCGGAGCCAGGTGCGGAGTGTATCGGGCAACGGCTGGTTGCCGCCCTCGATCGCGATGTCGCCGCCCAGCAGCCGCCGTCCGTCCGCGGTGAGGCCCGCATCCACGGCGGCGCGCAGCGTGCCGACCGCGGCGATGATGCCGACGCCGAGGGCGAGGCAGAGCAGGACGATCCAGAGGCCGCGCACGCCGCCCCGCAGCTCCCGCCGCGCGAGCCGGAACGCGAGCCCGACCGACGCCCCCCCTCCCCTTGCGGGAGGGGGTTGGGGGGCGGGGGTGCCGGAGGGTGGCATCGACGATGCGCTCACCCCGGCCGCCCCCTCACCCCGGCCCTCTCCCGCGAGGGGAGAGGGGGAAGCGGGGGGCGGCTCATGTCAGCAGCCCGTCGGCCATGTGGATCTGGCGGTCGCAGCGCGCGGCCAGGGCCGGGTCGTGCGTGATCAGCAGCAGGGTCGTGCCCGCCCGCGCCCGCAGCGCGAACAGCAGGTCCATCACCACCGCGCCGGTCGCGTGGTCCAGGTTGCCGGTCGGCTCGTCCGCCAGCAGCAGCGCAGGTTCGGGCGCGAAGGCGCGGGCCAGCGCGACCCGCTGCTGCTCGCCGCCCGAGAGCTGCCCCGGCAGGTGCTCCAGCCGATGCCCGAGGCCCACTGCATCCAGCGCAGCGCGCGCCCGCGAAAACGCATCCGCTCGGCCGGCCAGCTCCAGGGGCACCGCCACGTTCTCGAGCGCGGTCATGGTCGGGATCAGGTGGAAGGCCTGGAACACGATGCCCACCCGGTCCCGCCGCAGCCGCGCCAGCGAGTCTTCGTCGAGCCCGGTGATCTCCTCGCTACCCAGGCGCACGGAGCCGGCGGAGGCGCGTTCCAGCCCGGCCAGCACCATCAGCAGGCTGGTCTTCCCCGACCCGGACGGCCCGACCAGCCCCACGGCCTCGCCGGTGCCAATGTCGAGATCGACTCCACGGAGGATGTTGACCGGCCCAGCCGCCGAAGGCACGGTCAGCTGGAGGTTCCGGACCTGCACCGCGCAGTGATCCACGCGATGGGGGTCCTGCGTATCGACGGAACGTGGGTCCCGCGTCTCCACATGAAGTGGGCCCCGCGTGTCGACGCGAAGCGGGTCCGATGACGGCGGAGTGGCATCCATGGCGGCACCATATGGCGTTCCCGCCGCAGGGAATAACCCCGCCCCCCGCCGGGTTGTGCTCGCGGCCGCCGCGGCCGCCCTGCTTCGCCCCCGCGCCGCACGCGCTGCGCCGATCCGCCTGCTGGTGCTGGGCGACAGCCTCGCCGCCGGCTACGGCCTGCCGCACCAGGATGCGTTCGAGCGGCAGTTGCAGGCCGCGCTCGCCGCCCGCGGGCACGACGTCACCATCATCGACGGGGCGGTCTCGGGCGACACCTCGGCCGGCGGCCGCGCGCGGCTCGACTGGGTGCTGGGGGACGGCGCCGACGCGGCGCTGGTCGAACTCGGCGCCAATGACGGGCTGCGCGGCCTCGACCCCAAGGAGATGCAGGCCAACCTGACCGCGATCCTGGACGCGCTCGCGGCCAAGCACATCCCGGTCCTGCTGAGCGGGATGTACGCGCCGCCCAATCTCGGCCCCGACTACCAGCGCGCCTTCCGCGCCGTGTTCGACACGCTGGGACGCCGCCCCGGGGTGATCTACGATCCGTTCTTCCTGGAAGGCGTCGCCACCGTGCCGGAGCTGAACCAGGCGGACGGGCTGCACCCGAACGCCGAGGGTGTGCGCCGGATCGTCGCCCGCATCCTGCCGCTGGTCGAGAAGCTCCTCGCCGAGGCGCGGCCGGCATGAGGCGCAATCGGTTCGGACCCGGCCGGCAGGAGCCCGATCGCATGAGGCTGCCGTCATGAGGCTCTTCGTCGCACTCGACCTGCCCTGGCCACTCCGCCAGCAGCTCGCCACGCTCAGCGGCGCCGGCATCCCCGGCGCGCGCTGGGTCCCGCCCGAGAACTACCACCTCACCCTGCGCTTCATCGGCGAGACCCAGGGCCATCGCGCGGAGGACATCGACCTCGCGCTCGCCAACATCCGCGCGCGCGGCTTCGCCCTCACGCTCGCCGGCGTCGGCACCTTCACCAAGGCCGGCCGCAGCACCGCCCTGTGGGTGGGCGTGGAGCGCAACCCGCAACTCGACCACCTGCAGAACAAGATCGAAACCGCGCTGCAACGCTGCGGACTGGAGCCGGAACGACGCCGCTTCCAGCCGCACGTGACCCTCGCGCGGCTCGACAACGTTGCGGAAGCGAAGCTCGCCGCGTTCGTGCAGGCGCACAACCTGTTCCGCGCCGAACCGATGCCGGTCGAGCACTTCACTCTGTTCAGCTCGCAACTCGGCAAGGAAGCGTCGGTCTACACGCCCGAAGTGGAATACGCGCTCGCCTGAGCCGTTTCGCCGTACTCCCCCATTGCATCGAACCCCTGGGTTAACGCAGTCTACCTTCCGGTAGCGCTCGAGGTCCGCCGACAAAGGACCCTGCTGCCGAGGGAGACAAACGAATGCCCCAGGAAGCGGCGGCGCTGCTCAGCGTCCGCGGCGTCTCGGTCCGGTTCGGCGGCGTCGTCGCCCTGGACGACGTGACGTTCGACGTGCAGCCCGGACAGATCGCCGGGTTGATCGGACCAAATGGCGCAGGCAAAACGACATTGTTCAACTGCCTGAGCCGCCTCTACACCCCCAGCAGCGGGGAAATCCTGTTCGAGGGCATTTCCGTCCTCGCCACGCCCCGCCACAAGATCGCAGCACTCGGCATCGGTCGCACCTTCCAGAACGTCGCGCTGTTCGACCGGCTGACCGTGCTGGAAAACGTCATGGTCGGACGCCACAGCCGCACCGGCGCCAGCTTCGCCGCAACCGCGCTGCGCCTGCCCACCGCGGCGCGCGAATTCCGCGCCGCACGCGAACGGGCGGAGGAGCTGATCGACTTCATGGATCTGCGCCACGTCGTGCACTGGCCCGCCGGCGGCCTGCCCTTCCCCATCCGCAAGCGCGTCGAACTCGCCCGCGCCCTCGCGGCCGAACCGAAGCTCCTGCTGCTGGACGAACCGGCGGCCGGCCTGAACCACGACGAGGTCCACACGCTGGAACAGCAGATCCGTCGCGTGCGCGACGTGCAGGGCGTGACCGTGCTGCTGGTCGAGCATCACATGAGCCTGGTCATGTCGGTTTCCGACAAGGTCGTGACGATCAATTTCGGCCGCAAGATCGCCGAAGGCACGCCCGCCGAGGTGCGCCGCGACCCGGAAGTGATCCGCGCCTATCTCGGAGCCGAAGCCGCATGAGCGCGCTGCTGCAGGTGAAGGGCATGAGCGCGTGGTACGGCGCGATCCGCGCCCTGTACGAGCTCGACCTGTCGATCGAGAAGGGCGGCGTCACCGCGCTGCTGGGCGCCAACGGCGCGGGCAAGACGACGACGCTGCGCGCGATCTGCAACATGATCCGCCGCAGCGGCAACACGATACTGGACGGCACCGACATCACCCGCCGCTCCACCGAGGACATCGTGCGCATGGGCGTCGCCCACGTGCCCGAAGGCCGCGGCACCTTCGTCGCGCTGACGGTCGAGGAGAACCTGAAGCTCGCCTTCCACATCCGCCGCGACCACGCCGAGGCGCGGCGCGACATGGACCTCGTGTTCGAGTACTTCCCGCGGCTGAAGGAGCGCATCCGGCAGCAGGCCGGCACGCTCTCGGGCGGCGAGCAGCAGATGCTGGCGATCGCCCGCGCGCTGATGATCCGCCCGCGCCTGATGCTGCTGGACGAGCCGTCCTTCGGTCTCGCCCCCCTGGTGGTGCAGGAGATCTTCCGCATCCTCCGCCGCATCAACGCGGAGGAGCACGTCTCCATGCTGATCGTCGAGCAGAACGCGGCGCTCGCACTCGATCTCGCCGATCACGTCTACCTGCTGGAGACCGGCTCGGTCGTCACCTCCGGCCCGTCGGCGATGGTGCAGAACGACGAGACGCTGCGCAAAGCCTATCTCGGCTACTGAAGGAAACGCCGCGCATGGATTTCTTCGTGCAGCAGATCGCGGCCGGCCTCACCAGCGGCGCCATCTACGCCTGCGTCGCCCTCGGCCTGGTGATGATCTACGTCTCGACCGACCACATCAACTTCGCCCAGGGCGAGATGGCGATGTTCGCCACCTACCTCGCCTGGGCGATGATCGACGCGGGCCTGCCGTACTGGGTCGCCTTCGGCCTGACGGTCGCGATCGCCTTCGGCGGCGGCCTGTTCATCCAGCGCGTCGTGCTCAAACCGCTGGAGAACGCACCCGTCCTTGCGCTCGTGGTCTGCTTCATCGCCCTGCTGTCGATCTTCAACGCACTCGCCGGGATGATCTGGAGCTACACGATCAAGCAGTTCCCCAGCCCCTTCCCCGCACGCGACATCTTCGGCAACGGCCTCGTCAGCGTGCAGCAACTCGGTGTCGTCGCCGTCACGCTCATCATGCTGGGCGCGCTCACCGTGTTCTTCCGCTACACCACGCTGGGACTCGCGATGCGCGCCGCGGCGCAGAACGCCACCTCCGCGCGGCTGATGGGCGTGCGCGTGTCCTGGATGCTGGCGCTGGGCTGGGGACTCGCCGCCGCAATCGGCGCCATCGCCGGCATGCTCGTCGCTCCCATCGTCTTCCTCGATCCGAACATGATGACCGGCATCCTGGTCTACGGCTTCGCCGGCGCGCTGGTCGGGGGCATCGGCAACCCGATGGGCGCCGTGGCCGGCGGGTTCATCGTGGGCGTCCTGGAAAACCTGGTCGGCAGCTACGTGATCGGCAACGAGCTGAAACTCACCTTCGCGCTGATCGTGGTGATCGGCGTGCTGCTGCTGAAACCCGCCGGCATCTTCGGCCGCGTCATCGTGAAGCGAGTCTGACCCATGGCAGCGATCGTGAACGGCTGGGCGATGAAGAAGGGTTTCGGACTCGTCGCCATCATCTTCTGGATCGTCCTGGCCCTGCTGCCGATGGTCGGGCTGATCACGGAGGATCCGAGCTTCGAGTATTACATGTTCATGGGTCAGTCGATGCTGATCTATGCCATCGCCGTGCTCGGCTTGAACCTGCTGATCGGCTTCAACGGGCAAATTTCGCTGGGCCACTCTGCGTTTTTCGCGTTGGGTGCGTACACCGCCGCGATCCTGATGACGTTCGGCGGCTGGCCGTTCTGGGCCACGCTGCCGGTCGCCGGCGCGGTCTGCTTCGGCGCCGGATTCCTGTTCGGCTTCCCCGCGCTGAAGCTGGAAGGCCACTACCTGGCGCTCGCCACCTTCACCCTGGCGATCGCGGTGCCGCAGCTGCTGAAATACAAGCCGATCGCACCCTGGACCGGCGGCGTCGGCGGCGTGCTGCTGGACAAGCCGGAGCCGCCCGAGTGGCTGGGGCTCAGCGTCGACCAGTATCTGTATTACCTGTGCCTGATCGTCGCGATCCTGATGTTCTGGCTGGTGTTCAACCTGCTGCGCAGCCGCAGCGGACTCGCGATGATGGCGATCCGCGACCACGCGATGGCCGCCGGCACGATGGGCGTGGACACGGCGCTGTACAAGACCGTGACGTTCGGCATCAGCGCCGGCATCACCGGCGTCGCCGGCGGCCTCTCCGCCATCACCATCGCCTATGTCGCGCCGGACAGTTTCACGCTGCAGCTCGCGATCTCCTTCCTGGTCGGGCTGGTGGTGGGCGGTCTCGCCTCGCTGCCGGGATGCCTGATCGGCGGGGCGTTCATCGTGCTGGTGCAGAACTCCGCGCAGTCGATCTCCGACTGGATGAAGACGACCTTCGCGCTGCGCTACGACGTGCCGGCCTGGGCGATCTACGGCGTGCTGCTGCTCCTGCTGATGTACGTGATGCCGACCGGCGTCATGGGCGGCATCACCGCACTGCGCCAGAAGATCTCAGGCCGGCGGACGACCCGGGTGAACGCGCCCAGCTCGACCGTGGTGCGCCCCGGGAAGACGGCGGGAGAAACCACTCCCGCCGCCTGACAGGGGGCGAAACCATGCGCATGAACAGGAGAACCGCACTTCTCGGCGCCGCGACGATGGGTCTGGCGGGCGGCGCGCGACGCGTCCGCGCCGCATCGAAATACAGCCCGGGCGTCACCGATACGGAAATCAAGATCGGCCAGACCATGCCCTATAGCGGAAACGCCTCGGCCTACGGCGTCGCGGGACGCACGCAGGCGGCGTTCTTCCGGATGATCAACGACCAGGGCGGGATCAACGGACGCAAGATCAACTTCATCTCGCTGGACGATGGCTACAGCCCGCCCAAGACGGTGGAGCTCACGCGGCAGCTGGTGGAGCGCGACCAGGTGCTGCTGATGTTCTACTCGCTGGGAACGCAGACCAACACGGCGATCCACAAATACATGAACCAGAAGAAGGTGCCGCAGCTCTTCGTCGCGACCGGCGCCTCCAAATGGGGCAATCCGAAGGCGTTTCCCTGGACGATGGGCTGGTCGCCCGACTACCACACCGAGGGCGCGATCCATGCCCGCGCCATCCTCTCCGCGCTGCCGGATGCAAAGATCGGCATCCTGCGGCAGAACGACGACATGGGGAACGACTACCTCGACGGCATCAAGGAGGGGCTGGGCCCGGATGGCTGGAAGCGGGTGGTCGCGGATGTGACCTACGAGGTCACGGATCCGACGGTCGATTCGCAGATCCTGCAGATCCGCAACGCCGGGGCAACCGCGTTCCTGAACGTCACGACACCGAAATTCGCCGCGCAGGCGATCAAGAAGGCGGCCGAGATCGGCTGGAAGCCGAAGCACCACCTCATGAGCGTGTCAGCCTCGGTGGGCGCCGTGCTGCGACCGGCCGGGTTCGAGAACGCGCAGGGCATCGTCACCGCGCAATACGTGAAGGACGTGTCCGATCCCGGCTGGGCCGACGCGCCGGACTACAAGACCTGGAAGTCGTTCATGGACACGTGGAACCCCACGATCAACCCGTTCGAGGGGTCCAGCGTCACGGGCTATGCCAGCGCCATCACCCTGGTGCACGTCCTGAAGCAGTGCGGCGACGAGCTGACGCGGGAGAACGTCATGAAGCAGGCCGCGTCGATGCATCAGCTCGAGATCCCGATGCTGCTGCCCGGCATCAAGCTCAACACCAGCCCGACGGATTTCTACCCGATCCAGTCGGTGCGCCTCGCGCGCTTCGAGACGGACCATTGGGTGCTGTTCGGAGAGCTGCAATCACGCGACGTCGCCTGAAAGCGGCGCGCACCACCACGGAGGACGACGGACAACATGATCGGACGACGACAGGCGATCGCCGCCGGCGCGGCCACCTTGCTGGCACGGCCGGCGATCGCGCAGAAGAAGAACCCGCCCGGTGTCACGGACACGGAAATCAAGATCGGCCAGACGATGCCGTACAGCGGCAACGCCTCGGCCTACGGCGTGAACGGACGCGCGCACGCGGCGTATTTCCGCATGATCAACGACCAGGGCGGGATCAACGGGCGCAAGATCAACCTGATCTCGCTGGACGACGGGTACAGCCCGCCGAAGACCGTGGAGCTGACGCGCCAGCTGGTGGAGCGCGACCAGGTGCTGTTCCTGTTCGCGCCCCTCGGCACGCAGTGCAACACCGCGATCCACAAATACATGAACCAGAAGAAGGTGCCGCAGCTGTTCGTGGCGACCGGCGCGTCCAAATGGGGTGATCCGAAGCACTTCCCATGGACGATGGGGTGGCAGCCCGACTACAAGACCGAGGGCGTGATCTACGCCAAGCACATCCTGCAGACGGTCAAGGAGCCGAAGATCGGAATCCTGCGCCAGAACGACGACATGGGTGCCGACTACGTGGAAGGCTTCCGCGAGACGGTGCACGGTTTCAAGGGCGCGCTGGGGGGCGATGCCAGCAAGCTGATCGTTGCCGATGTAACCTACGAGGTCACGGACCCGACCGTGGACTCGCAGATCCTGCAGCTGAAGAACTCGGGTGCGAACGTCTTCTACAACATCACCACGCCGAAATTCGCGGCGCAGGCGATCAAGAAGGCGGCGGAGATCGGCTGGAAGCCCGCGCATTACATCGTCAACGTCGCGGCCTCGATCGGCAACGTGATCAAGCCGGCCGGCTTCGACAATGCGCAGGGCATCATCACGGCGCAATACGTGAAGGACGCCACCGACCCGCGCTGGTTCAACGAGCCCGACTACAAGGACTGGCACGCCTGGACCGAGAAATACGCGCCCACCGCGGTGCCGGGCGACACCACCACCACCACGGGCTATGCCGCGGCCTTCTCCATCGTGCAGGTGCTGAAGCAGTGCGGGGACGACCTGTCGCGCGAGAACATCATGCGCCAGGCCGCCAACCTGCACGACGTGAAGGTGCCGATGCTGCTGCCCGGCATCACGCTGAACACCAGCCCGACGGATTTCTATCCGATCGATTCGGTCATGCTGTCACGTGTCGAGGGCGAGCACTGGACGCTGTTCGGGGATCTGATCTCCGGACGGGCGTAGCGGGTCGAGGCCACGCTTGTCCCGCCCCTGGTGTCATGGCCGCGCTTGTCGCGCCCCGTGTCATGGCCGCGCTTGTCGCGGCCATCCACGACGTCTCGTGCCGCAGGAAGTCGTGGATGGCCGGCAAACGCCGGCCATGACGCGGGGGCGGCACAAGGCCGGCCATGACACGGGGGTGGCACGAGGCCGGTCATGACACCGGGGCTGCACAAGGCCGGCCATGACACGGAGACAAAGGCGCAGCGCGACGGAGATGCCGCCATGACCACCGAAGCCGGCGCGCCGATCGGGGCGATGCCGCTCTATACCCATCTCGAACGCATCGAGCGGGGCCTCGCGGCGCAGGGCGTCGCACCCGGCGATCCGATCCGCCCCGAACAGCTCTTCCCGCTCGATCAATGGCACTATCACGGCACCGAGGCGGTGGCCACGGCCGCGGAGCGTCTCGGCCTCGGGCCGCAGAGCAGCGTGCTGGAGATCGGCAGCGGCATCGGCGGCCCCGCGCGCTATCTCGCGCACACCACCGGCTGCCATGTCACCGCGGTGGAGTTGCAGCCCGACCTGAACGATCTCGGCGCCGACCTGACGCGGCGATGCGGCCTTGCGGATCACGTCACCCATCTCTGCGGCGACGCGCTGACCGTCGAGCTGCCGGCGGGTGCGTTCGATGCCGTCGTCAGCTGGCTCGCCATCGTCCACATCCCCGACCGGCGCCGCCTGTTCGAGCGGGCCGCCACCGCGCTGCGGGCGGGCGGCGGATGCTACGTGGAGGATCTGTGCGCCCATGCGCCGTTCCAGGGTGAGGACGCCGTGGACCTGCGCGACGTGGTGCATGGCCGCTCCGTCAGCACCATCGCGGCCTATGTCGACGACCTGCAGGCGGCCGGTTTCCGCGACGTGGAGGCGACCGATCTCACGCCCGACTGGGCGCCGTTCGCCCATGCGCGGCTCGCGGCGTGGAAGCACGGGCGCGCCGCCTATGCCGCCGTGCATGGGGACGGCGCGTATGACGCGCAGGAACTGTTCTACACCGTTATCGCGCGGCTGTACGACGGCGGGTCGCTGGGCGGTGTGCGGCTCGTCGCGCGGATCTGAGACCGAGGAGCCGGCCGGCGCTTCTACTCCGCCGCGACGGCCGGATAGGCCTCTCCCCAGCGATCCTGGAATACGATCTGCGAGAGGTCCCCGCGCCCGACCGGACCGAAGTTTCCCATCGGCCAACCGATCGGCAGGATGGCGTAGGAGTGCACGCCGGGGGGCAGGCCCAGCGCGGCCTCCGCTTCCTTCTCGTAGAGCAGGTGGCGCGTGGTGAGCGTGCTGCCCAGGCCCAAGGCGCGTGCCGCCAGCAGCATGTTCTGCACGGCGGGGTAGATGGAAGCGCCGGACCAGCGGTTGGGCGCGGCCGTCCCCTCCTCCAAACACGCGACGATCCAGACCGGCGCTTCATGGAAGTGCTCGGTCAGGTATTCGACCGCCGCGTGCTGGCGCGCATACCGCTCCTGCGTGACGCCAGGCGGCGGCGCGCTGCGCGCGTAGCGCGGCCCAACCACTTCGTCGAACGCCTTCTTGTACCAGACCTGCACCGCCTGCTTGATCGCGGGATCCTTTACCACCAGGAAGCGCCAGCGCTGGAAGTTGCCGCCGTTCGCCGCGGCGGCGCCGGCTTCCAGGATCTTGCGGATCAGCTCGTCCGGCACCGGGTCCGGCTTCAGCCGGCGCATGGCACGCGTGGTGTGGAGGATCTCGAACAGGTCGGGCACGGGCAGCGCTCCTACTTCTGGGCGTCAGTGTAGGGGTAGATCACGTCGCCCGTCTTCAGCGAGGGCGGCCAGAGCACCACTTCCACCTTCGGGTCCTTGAACTGCTCGACGTCGTTGCCCTTCACGTTCTGGAACTGCACCTCCATCACGCGGGACTCGGTCCACTCGCCATTCGGGCCAAACTTGATGTCACCTGCAACGGTCTTGAACGTATGGCTGCGCAGGTAGTCTGCGAGCTTCTGCTGATCGAGGCTCTTGGTGCCCTCCACCGCCTGCTGCAGCACCTGCAGGTCGGCATAGGCGAAAGGCGGCAGGTAGAAGCCCAGCGCGTCCACGCCGGCTGCGGGCGCTTTCGCCTGGTAGCGCTTCAGAAATTCCAGCGCCTCTTGCGTCGCGTAGAATCCGACGGGCAGCCAGAAATCGTAGTCGACGATGCCGTTCAGCAGCGGGCCCAACTGCGTCTTAATGGCGGTCGCCTGCAGCCCGACCATCCCGCCGCCGAACAGCTTGGCCTTCAGCCCGACCTCGTGCGCGGCGCGGATCATGCCGACGCTGTCCGGCGGATAGGAGGCGACGAACACCAGGTCGGGACTGGTCGCGCCGATCGCGCGCACGATCGGCGTGAAGTCGGCCGTGGTGGGCGGATAGGTGCGGTCGTAGACGATCTTCAGGCCGGCTTCCTTGGCGAGTTCGCGCGCGCCGTCGATCGCGTTGCGCGGGAACTCGGCATCGGCGCCGACGATCGCCAGCGTCTTCGGCTTCGGGGTCTGCGCCATCGCGACCTCGAAGAAGCCCTTCGAGAAGGCCTGCTTCGGCTTCGCCCCGCCGGTCGGCGCGATGGAGAAGTAGTTCGGGTAGTTGAACTCGCTGTTCACCGACAGGCCGAGAAGGCCGAGGAAGGTGCGCTTGTGCTGCATCACGACCGGCAACGCGGGCGCGACCATGTTGGTCGCGTAGCCGCTGACCACGAGGTCGACCTTGTCCACGTCCAGCAGCTTCGTATAGATGCCCGGCACCGTCGCGGGGTTCGACTGGTCGTCGTAGTAGACGAGCTTGACCGGACGCCCCAGCAGGCCGCCATGGGCGTTCACGTCCTCTTCCCAGATCTGCATCGCGAGCAGCGCCGCCTTGCCGTTGGGCGCGAGCCCGCCGGTCAGGGCCATGCCGAAGCCGATGGTGATGGGGGTCTGCGACGCCTGCGCCATGGCGGGGTTCGGTGTCGCCGTCACCGCCGCGGCCAGCAGCAGCGCGCAGGTCGCGAACAGGCCGACGAGTCGTTTCGACCGCATCGTTTTCCCTCCCAGGATTTCGTTGCGGCGATCCTAGGGGAGACGGGCGCGCGCTGGGAAGCGGCGCGCGGCGATCCTGCGCGCGTGGCGGGCGCCGCGGCCGCGCCGCGGCCGCCGCGGACCCGGCACAGTTCCCCCTCGCCGCCGGCCTGCCTCCTGTCCTAACGTCCGCGCCGGAGAACAGGAGGAACGCCATGCAGGATCTCGACGAGAACACGGCGACGGACGCCGCGCTGGCGCAGATGGCGAACACGCCGAACCCGCGCCTCAAGCAGATCATGGAGGCCGCGGTCCGTCACCTGCACGCCTTCGCCCGCGAGGTGGACCTCACGCCCGAGGAATGGCTGACCGGCATCGGCTATCTCACGAAGGTCGGCCAGGCCTGCACGCCGATCCGGCAGGAGTTCATCCTGCTGTCCGACATCCTGGGGCTCTCCGCCGTCGTGAACGCGCTGCACGACAAGAAGGCCCGCGAACTCGGCACCCAATCCTCCCTTCTCGGGCCCTTCTACCGGGAGGGCGCGCCGGAGCTGCCGCTGGGCGCCTGCATCCTCGAGACGACGACGGCGCCGCAGATCACGCTGTATGGGCGGGTGACCGACAATGACGGCACGCCGATCCCCGGCGCGCGCGTTCAGGTGTGGCAGACCAACGAGCACGGGCTCTACGACCTGCAGCAGCATGGCGGCGAGGCGATGGACATGCGCGGCAATTTCTGCTGCGACGATCAGGGGAATTTCCATTTCCGCACGGTGCGCCCGCTGGGCTACTCGATCCCGATGGACGGGCCCGTGGGCGAGCTCGTGCAGCAGCAGAACCGGCATGGGTTCCGGCCGTCGCACATCCACATCCTGATCAGCGCGCCGGGGCATCGGGAGCTGGTCACGGCGCTGTATTTCGGCGACGACCCGAACATCGAGTCCGACACGGTGTTCGGCGTGTCCGCCTCGCTCGTGGTGCAGGCGAAGGACGATCCGGACAGCCCGATCCCCGGCCTGCAGGCGGTGCGCTACGATTTCCGCCTGGCCCGCGCGGCCGAGGGTGAGAGCGGTCGCGTCGGCGCCGATCCCGCCGCGCTGATGCCGGCGGCGCAATAGGAGACGCGCGCATGCCACGCCGCCTGATCGACATCTCCTCCCCGCTCAAGGCCGGGATCCGGAGTGACCCGCCGCACATGCTGCCGGAGATCACGTATCTCGACCACCACATGACCGCGCCCGCGATGGCCGAGTACATGGGGGTGCCGGTCAGCGCCCTGCCCGACGGCGAGTATGCCGCGGTCGAGCAGGTGCGGATCAGCACGCATAACGGCACGCATCTGGACGCGCCGTATCACTACTTCTCCACCATGAACCACGCGCTGAAGCCGGGCGGCGAGCCGTCCTGGCGGATCGACGAGGTGCCGCTGGAGTGGTGCTTCCAGCCGGCGGTGAAGCTCGACTTCCGCCACATGCCCGACGGCTACGTGGCGACGCCGGGGGACGTGGAGGCGGAGCTGAAGCGCCTCGGCCACACGCTGCGGCCGCTGGAGATCGTGGTGGTGAACACCTCGGCCGGCGCGAAATACGGGCAGGACGACTACGTCGATTCCGGCTGCGGCATGGGGAAGGCGGCGACCATGTGGCTGCTGGAGCGCGGCGTGCGGCTGGTCGGCACGGATGCCTGGAGCTGGGACGCGCCGTTCTCCCACACCCGCAAGCGGGTGGCGGAGACGGGGGATGCCGGGCTGATCTGGGAGGGGCACCGCGCGGGGCGGGAGATCGGCTACTCCCATCTCGAGAAGCTGCACAACCTGGAAGCCTTGCCGGGGGACGGGTTCGAGGTCATCTGTTTCCCGGTGAAGGTGCATCGCGGCTCTGCCGGCTGGACCCGCGCCGTGGCGATTCTGAACGAGTGAAGGAGGGCGCGATGCCCGCATTCCGAGTGACCGACATGACCTGCGGGGGCTGCGTCCGCGCGCTGACCGCGGCGGTGAAGGACGTGGACGCCGGCGCCACGCTGGATGCGGACCTGGAGACGAAGCGCGTCACGGTCGCCAGCACCGCCGCCCCCGACGCGCTGGCCGGCGCGATGCGCGAGGCCGGCTTCACGGTGGAAGCGGCGGCCTAGGCAGCGCACGTCCGCGCCCTCTCCCCTCGCGGGAGAGGGTCGGGGCGAGGGGGCAATCGCGAGGCACACACCGCGCCCCCCGTGTCATGGCCGCCGCAGGGCGGCCATCCACGACTTCACGCGCCCCCCGTGTCATGGCCGCCGCAGGGCGGCCATCCGCGACGTCAAGCGGCACCGGCAGTCGTGGATGGCCGGCACAAGGCCGGCCATGACACGGGGACCGGCCACGGCACGGGAGGCCGGCGACGGCACGGGGGGCCGGCCATGACACGGGAGGCCGGCGCTCGGCCCAGACCCTCACCCCTTGCAGGGGAACCGCTCGCCCAGGAACTGGAACAGCCCCTGCGTCGCGCCCAGCTTCTGATGCTCCGGCAGCGCGCGCACCCAGGCGACGAACTCGTTCATGGTCTGCGTCCGCCGCGGCGCCGGGCTGGGGAAGCAGAACGCCTTCTTCGACCCTGCATTCTGCAGGTAGACGTCCACCGCCCCCTGCGCGAAGCCGTGGCAGAAATTGATCTTCGCGTCCGCCCCCGCCTCCTTCGGGTTCGCGGCGCACAGCTCCGCCAGGTCGCGCGAGCTGCGGGCGTTCAGGTTGATCGGCTCCGCCGCGGCGGCCGCGACCAGCGGCGTGGCGGCGAGCGATGCGGCAACCGCCAGCGCGGCGAGGACGGCCAGGCTCTTCATGCGTCGATCTCCGGTCAGGATTGGGAAGCCCGCCACCGCGTCCAGCCGGCCGCGCGCAGCTCGCAGGCCGGGCAGGTGCCGCAGCCGTAGCCCCAGGCGTGGCGATGGGTGCGGTCGCCGAGATAGCAGGTGTGGCTGTGCTCGCGGATCACCTCGACCAGCGCATCGCCGCCCAGATCGTGCGCCAGGGCCCAGGTCGCGGCCTTGTCGCGCCACATCAGCGGCGTCTCCAGCACGAAACGCCGCGCCAGCCCCAGGTTCAGCGCGAGCTGCATCGCCTTGATCGTGTCGTCGCGGCAGTCGGGATAGCCCGAGTAGTCCGTCTCGCACATGCCGGCCACGATGCGCCGCAGCCCGCGCCGCCAGGCGATCGCCGCGGCGCAGGTCAGGAACAGCAGGTTGCGGCCGGGGACGAAGGTGTTGGGAAGGCCTTCCTCGGTCGTCGTGATCTCGATCTCGGCGGTCATCGCGGTCTGGCCGAGGCCCGACAGCGTCGCGGTCAGGTCCACCATGTGGTCGGGGCCCAGCCGCGCCGATCCCATCCTGTCGCGCAAGGGCGCGCGGCAGTCGAGCTCGACCGCGTGGCGCTGGCCATAGCGGAACCCCACCGTCTCCACATGCGGATAGCGCGCTAGGGCCCAGGCGAGGCAGGTCGCGGAATCCTGCCCGCCGGAGAACAGCACGAGGGCGCGGTCGTCGCTGGATTGGAGGGGCGGAGCGGCGGGCATGCGGCGATCATGCCATGCGCGGCCGGCCCTCGCGAGAGGCCAGCACCCGGCGCACGCGCTCGGACGCGGCGCCTTTGCAGCCGGCACGGCCGGCCGCACCCCGCGGCATCCGGCGCACCCCATCTCGCAACGGACGCGCCCACCCCATATGATTCCGGTCATGGACCTCGAATTCAGCGAAGAAGACATCCATCGCTATTCGCGCCACATCCTGCTCAAGGAAGTGGGCGGGACCGGCCAGGCGAAGCTGAAGGCCGCGCGGGTGCTGCTGGTGGGCGCCGGCGGCCTGGGCTCGCCGCTCGCGCTGTATCTCGCGGCGGCGGGGATCGGCACGATCGGCATCGTCGACGACGACACGGTCGAGATCTCCAACCTGCAGCGCCAGGTCGCGCATACCACGGCGCGGATCGGCACCGGCAAGGCGGTCTCGGCGGCCGAAGCGGCGCTGGCGATCAATCCCGGCATCAAGCTCGAGCCGCATGCGATGCGGCTCTCGGCCGAGAACGCGCTGGAGCTGATCGGGCGCTACGACCTCGTGTGCGACGGGACGGACAATTTCGCCACCCGCTTCCTGGTGGCGGATGCCTGCGTGCTTGCCAAGCGCACCCTGGTCTCGGCCGCGGTGCTGCGCTTCGAGGGCCAGCTCTCGGTGTTCAAGCCGCATGAGGGCGGCCCCTGCTACCGCTGCCTCTACCCCGAACCGCCGCCGCCGGGCGTCGTGCCGAGTTGCAGCGAGGCGGGCGTGCTGGGCGCGGTCACCGGCGTGATGGGCACGCTGCAGGCGACCGAGGTGCTGAAGGAGATCCTGGGCATCGGCGACACGCTGTCCGGCCGCCTGCTGGTCTGGGACGCGCTCGCGACCCGCTTCCGCACGGTGAAGCTGCGGCCCGATCCGCATTGCGCGCTGTGCGGGCCGGCGGCGACGATCCACGACCTGTCCGCGCACGGCACCCCGGCCGGTCCCACCTGTGCCCGCTGAGCCACTCGGCCTGCTGCTGCTGTCCGGCACGCATGAGCGCGCGCATTACGCCTTCGTGCTGGCCGCCGGCGCCGCGGCGATCGGGCGGTCGGTGGTGCTGTTCGCGACCAACCAGGGCTGCCGCGCGCTGTTCACCGACTGGTCGGACCTGACCGATGCCGCACGCGACGCGCGCATCCAGGCCACGGGCGTGGCCGGGCTCGACACGCTGCGGGAGGCGAGCCTGGAGCTGGGCGTCCGCCTGATCGCGTGCGAGGCGGGGCTTCGGGCCGAGGGCCTCGACCCCGCGCGCCTGCTGCCGCAGGTGGAGGTGGCCGGGGTCGCGACATTCCTCTCGGCCGCGGGCGCGGGCCAGATCATCTCGATCTGATCGCCTGGCAGGCGGAACATCGCTCCCGAGCGCTTGACCCGATTCGTCGCGAATTGGCAGGCATGCGTCATGCGTTTCCTCCAAGCGGTCCCGATCGGCCGGCTGCTGCTGTCGCTGGGGCTGTCGCTCTCCCCGGCCGCTTCCGCATGGGCGCAGAGCGGGACGCTGCAGGTGCCGGCGCAGAAGACGCCGGAGGCGCCGCCCAAGCCGCCCGCCGCGGCGCCGCGCCAGCCGGTGCAGCAGGTCGCGCCCGGCCATGCGCAAGCGGCCAAGCATCCGCCGGTGGTGCAGGCGCATGGCCCGACGCACGGCCAGAAGCCCACCGCGGCCCAGGCCAAGGCGGGGGCGAAGCCGGCCAGCACGACGGCCACCAAGACCGACGCGCCGGCCGCGCCCGCCGCCGTGCCGGTCCCGGTGCCCGCGACGCCGGCCGAACCCACGCCGGCCAAGCCGGTGGAGGCGGAGAAACCCGGCAAGCTGCCGGTCCCGCGCTTCGCCGCGCTGCGCTTCGACGAGGTGAACCTGCGCGTCGGGCCCGGCCCGCGCTACCCGATCGACTGGGTCTACAAGCGCCGCGACCTGCCCGTGGAGATCGAGCGGGAGTTCGACATCTGGCGCCTGATCCGCGCCCCCGACGGCGCACGCGGCTGGGTGGGCGCCGCAAGCCTGACCGGCCGCCGCACCTTCATCGTCACCGGCGGCGAAGCCACGATGCGGCGGGAGGCGAACGACGCCAGCGCCGCGGTGGCGATCCTGGAGCCGGGCGTGATCGGGCGCATCCGCTCCTGCGCCGCGGCGGCCGAATGGTGCCGCGTGCAGGCCGGCGACTATCGCGGCTACCTCAAGCGCAGCCAGTTCTGGGGCACCAAGCCCGGCGAGGCGGTCACCCCCTGACGGTGGCCGGGGGCGTGACGTCGCCCGCCGGGATGCACTGCCGCGTGCCGCCCGCCGAGGGTCGTGGGCGGGCGCATGGTGCCGTCGTCGGTGCTTTCGTGCATCGTCATGGTGGACTGCGCCCATCCCGGGGGCGCGAGCCCATCGGCCCCATCCCCGCGCGAGACCGGACCTGACGAGGCAGCCATGAGCTTCACCGACCGCGCGCTGGCCGAGATCGACGGGCTGCACCGCGTCCTGCAACGCTGGTTCCGCGCCGAGGGAGAGCAGGACCCGGCGCTCGTGCTCAGCCACTTCGCCCCCGACTACACCATGATTACGGTCACGGGGACGATGGTTACGCTGGCGGCGTTCCGCGCCGGCCTGCCCTCGATGTGGGGAAGCCGGCCAGGGCTCGTGATGGAGATCGGCAACGAGAGGCTGGTCCATGCGGGGCCGGGCTTCGCGCTGATGACCTACACGGAACGCCAGCATCTGGGCGGCGGCGTCACCGTCCGGCTGAGCACCGTGCTGATGCTGGACCACGGGGCCGGCGCGATCCCTGCCTGGCGCCACCTGCAGGAAACCATGGTCCGCTGAGCCCCACGCCGTCCCGCCGGACGGGGTGGCGTTCCGACCGGCGGCCCGCGTCTCGCGACACGACACCCCGCCTTCACCGACACTACGAATCATCCGGAAGAACGAACGATTCCGAACCGAACCATGACGTAATCGTGAGAACTTCTCGCGGTCACGTGCCCTGGGCGCTCCTGTATCGTAACGCCCTCAGAAGCGTATCGGCGTGCCTCGGGGGGCCGCGTCATCAGCTCGTTCACGACCAGGGTCGCCATGTGGGCGCGGGGGTTGCGAGGCCGCCTGCAGGTGCTCGTGCTCGTCGCGCTCCTGCCGGCCGTCCTGGTCGAGACCGCCTTCCTGATCGGCCTGCGCGAGACGCAGGAACGCGAGATCGCGCGCGAGGCGATGCAGCAGGCGCAGCTCATGCACCAGAGCATCGTCACGATCGTCGAGGCGGCGCGACAGCTCACCCTTACGCTGTCGCACGTTCCGGCGGTCGCGGACGCGACCGGGGATTGCGCCCCGACCTTGCGCGAGATCCAGGCGGGGCTGCCGAAATACCGGTTCGTGAGCGTGTTCGACGCCGACGGCGCGCTGCGATGCACCTCGCGACCCGAGTCGATCGGGGTGCAGCAGGACCGGTCCTGGCTGGGCGCGGCAGGTCGCGCCGAACGCTTCGAGGTCGGGACCTATGTGCGGGGCGCCTCGTCCGCCGCGAGCTTCCTGCCGCTCGTGCAGCCGCTGCCGGGTCCGGCCGGGGCGGCCGCGGGGTTCATCGTCGTGGCCCTCGACCTTGCCTGGCTGGGGCGGCAGATCGAGGCGCTGGAACGGCCGGCGTTCAGCACGGTCGTGATCGCGGACCGCACCGGCACCGTGCTGGCCCGCTCCCCCGACAACGAGCGCTGGATCGGGCAGAAATTCCTGCCCGAGAACATGTGGATCGTGGCGGCCACGCGGCCGGACGTGCACCAGACCACCGGGTATGACGGCCGCGTGCGGTTGAGCGGCTTCATCCCGCCCGCGGCAAGTCCGAGCGGATTGGTGGTGAGCGTGGGATTGTATCCGGAGACGGTGATGGCACCGGTCCGGACGATCGCCGTCTGGGGCGGCGGCGTGATCCTGGTCGGGCTGATCGCCTCGCTGTCCCTCGCCCGCGCGGTCGGCAACCGGCTGGTCCGTCGCCCGCTCGAGCGGCTGGCGGCCGCGGCCGCGCGGCTGGCCGAGGGTGCGCTGCACACCCGCGTCCCCGCCGGCCGTGGCCCGACGGAGTTCCGCGCCCTGTCCACCGTGTTCAACCACATGGCGGCGGAACTGCAGCGGCGCGAGGCGCGCGAAGCCGCGGCGCGCGGGCGGCTCGAGGAGGCGCAGCGCGCGCTGGAAGCGGCCAACGCCGACCTGGAAGCGCGGGTGGAGGCCGAGGTGGCGGCACGCGAGGCCGCGCAGGAGCGCCTGCGGCACAGCGAGAAGGTCAGTGCGCTGGGCCAGCTGGCCGGCGGGGTCGCGCACGACTTCAACAACGTCCTGCAGTCGATCGCCGGGGCGCTGGGCCTGCTGTTGCGTGAGCCGGACCGGCGGGAGCGCGTGGAGCGGTTCGGGCGCCTGGCGATGGATGCGGCGGAGCGCGGCGCGGCGATCACGCGACGCCTGCTGATGTTCGCCCGCCGCCGCGACCTCTCGCCCGCGCCCCTCGACACCGGCGCGGCGCTGGCCGACCTGCGGGAGATCATCACCCACACGCTGCGCGCGAACATCGCGCTGACCGTGGCGCTGCCGCCCGACCTTCCCTGGATCTTCGTCGACCGAGCGGAGCTGGAGACGGCGCTGGTGAACCTCGTGGTGAACGCGCAGGACGCGATGCCGGAGGGCGGGCGGCTCCGCATCTCCGCCGAGGGCGTGACCGTCGCGCCGGCGGACGGGATGGAAATCACGCCCGGCCGCTACGTCCGCCTGTCGGTGGTCGACACCGGGTGCGGGATGGACGCGCGAACCCTCGCCCGCGCCGCCGACCCGTTCTTCACCACGAAGCCGCCCGGCCAGGGCACGGGCCTCGGCTTGTCGATGGTGCAGGGCTTCGCCTCGGCCTCGGGCGGGCTCCTGCGGATCGAGAGCGCGCCCGACGAGGGGACCCGCATCGCCCTGTTCCTTCCCGCCTGTGCGCCGGCCGCGGATGCGGAACCGGCCGCCGCCCGCGCCCCGTCGGCGGCGGGCCGCGCGATCCTGCTGGTGGAGGACGACCCGCCGGTGCGGGAGGTGCTGACCGGCGAGCTTGCCGCCATGGGATTCGCGGTCACCGCGGTCGCGTCCGGCGGCGAGGCGCTGGCGTGGCTGGCGCGCGGCCAGCGGGCCGACCTGATGGTCAGCGACTTCGCGATGCCGGGGATGAACGGCGTCGCGACGATCGAGGCCGCGCGCCGGCTGGTTCCCGGGCTGCCGGCGATCCTGCTGAGCGGCGACCCGAGGGCGGGCAGCGGCGAGATGACCGACGCCGTCACGCCGCCGATCGCGCTGCTGCAGAAGCCCGTCACGGGGCAGGAACTGCACGCGCGCATCAACGCACTGTTCGAGCTCGGGTGACGGCCGATCGGGAGACGCGCCCCGCCGGCGCCGGGCGCTTCCCCGATCGGCGGCCGGTGCGCTAGGCTCCGCTTCATGGACAACGACGAACTGCCCCGCGCCCATCACGACCTGGGCGGCGTCCCCAAGTTCCTCTGCGAGCCGGTGGACGTGGAGCCGCATGCGCTGACCGACTTCGACAAGGAGGTCGACGCGATCCGCCAGATCCTGGGCGCCAAGCGGGTGATGTCGGTCGACGAGCTGCGGCGCGGGATCGAGTCGATCCCCGAGGCGGACTACCACCGGCTCAGCTACTACCGGCGCTGGATCCGCTCCATCACCGACAACCTGCTGCGCAAGGGCGTCATCACCGAGGCGGAACTGCGCGCCGCGCTGGGGGGCGCATGATGCTCGCCCCCGGCAGCGCCGTACGCGTCCGCTTCGACTGGCCGGAGACGCGCGGGCCCGTGCATATCCGCACGCCCTGGTACCTGCGCGGGCACACGGGCACGGTGGTGCGCCATCTCGGCGACTTCCCCAACCCCGAGGACCTCGCCTTCGCGCGCCCTGCCGAGAAGCGGGCGCTGTATCACGTGCTGTTCGCGCAGGGCTCCGTCTGGCCGGAAGATCACCCCGGGGACGAGCTGCTGGTCGAACTCTACGAACATTGGCTGGAGCCCGCATGAGCGACCTGCTGGAGACCGAGAGCGAGCGGCTGCTGGCCGCGGTGCGCAGCCTGCTGGCACAGAAGGGCATCGCCTCCCCGTCCGAGATCAGCGAGCGCATCGCGATCACCGACCGCGCGAGCCCCGGCCAGGGCGCGCGAATGGTGGCGAAGGCCTGGACCGACCCGGCCTATCGCGCCCTGATGCTGGAGGATGGCGCGAAGGCAGCCGAAGCCATCGGCATCCCCATGCGCGGCATGCCGCCGCTGGGTGTGCTGGAGAACACGGCGGAGCTGCACAACCTGGTCGTCTGCACCCTGTGCAGCTGCTACCCCCGCGCCGTGCTGGGCTATCCGCCGTTCTGGTACAAATCCGCCGCCTACCGCGCCCGCGCGGTGCGCGACCCGCGGAAGATGCTGGAAGAGGAATGGCAGACCGTGATCCCGCCGCAGGTGAAGCTGCGCGTGGTCGACTCGACGGCGGATTACCGCTGGATGGTGCTGCCGCGGCGCCCGGCCGGGACCGAGGGCTGGGACGAGGATCGCCTGGCCGCCATCGTGCGTGAGGGCGACATGATCGGGGTCACCCTCCCCCAGGCCTGACCGCGCACCGCGGCCTTGCCCACCGGCCCTCGTGGAACCTGCGATCGATAGGTCGTGCGATCGTGGAGCCGTGCGGTCGGGCCGTGCGACAGGGGCGCGCGGCGCGGCAGGCGGGGGACGTGAACGTGACCGAGCACAAGCGATACGCGGCGACGAGACGGGCGTTGTCTTGATCCGTAAGGTTTGTGGAAGGCTCACGGACATGAAGAAGACGACCGCCGCGCTGCTGACGCTCATGGTTTCGCCCGCATTCGCGCAGGGATCGGCGCCTCCGGCCACCCAGACGCCTGCTCCCGCCCCGGTGCAGAGCATGCCCACCAAGGAAGATGCGCCGCTCGCGGTCGACACCGTGCGCATGCGCCAGGGCTACCGGGTCGGTCGGATCGTTGGCGCCGCGGTGCATAACGGCCAGAACCAGCAGGTCGGGACGATCGACGACCTGCTGCTGAACGAGAACGGGGACCAGGTCGTGGTCGCCGTGATCTCCGTCGGCGGGTTCCTGGGGATCGGCAACAAGCTGGTCGCGGTGCCCTACAAGGAGCTCCAGGTCGAGCGGAAGAACGACAGCGTCAACGTCGTGTTGCCGAATGCGTCGAAGGACGTGCTCACGGGGATGCCGACCTTCAAATACAACTGATCGCCGAGCGGAGCGGTGCGGCACGGGGGCGGCGCGGCGTGGCGGTTGCGCGGCGCGACGTGGCGGTGGCGCGACGTGGCGGTGGCGCGGCACGGCGGTGGAGCGGCGGTCGCGCGGCGGTGAAGCGGCGGTGGCGCGGCGGTGGAGCGGCGGTGGGGCGGCGCGCACGGCCCTCCGGCGTCATGGCCGCCGCAGGGCGGCCATCCACGGCTGCCGGTGCCTCATGCCGTCGTGCATCGTCACCCTTCGCCCCCATGACGGGCGAGCAAGCCCGCCGCCGTAGATTCGGCGCTTCCGTGCCAGGACAGGCCCGGTGCCCGACGGCTGCGTGCTCCCGTGTGCCGGTGACGCGCCGGATCAGGCCGAACCGGTGATCCGAGCGAACAGCGCCGGTGCCAATCCCTTGGCAGGCTTGGGCGCGGGTCGAACGAAGCTGCCGGCCGTGGGCTTGCGCGGGTGCAGGCCGACCACCGCCTCGGCCAGGCGCACGGCGCAGGCGACGCCGTCCAGCGCCGGGACCGGCAGTTCGGCGGCCACTTCGCGCGCAAGGCCGGCGATCGGACCGCCGCCCAGGATCACCGCCTCCGCCCCGTCCTCGGCGACCGCTGCGTGGCATTCGGCCAGCAACCGGTCGCGGAACTGCTCCTTGGCGCGGGTGATGTCGGGGATCGGCAGGTCGAGCGCCCGCACCGAGACGAGCCGGCCGGCCAGCCCGTGCTCCTCGGCGCACTCGATGTACCAGCGCCGCAGCCGCTGGGTCAGGCCGACGATCGCGTAACGGCGCGCCAGCGTCCAGCCGGTGAGCATGGCGGATTCGGCGATGCCGAACACCGGGACGTCGGCAAACTCGCGCGCCGCGGCGAGGCCGGGATCACCGAAGGCCGAGACGATCGCGCCGTCGCAGCCGGCGGCGTGTTCGGCCAACGCCTGCAGCACCGCGTGGGCGGCGATCGCCGCCTCCGCGCGGTTCTCCACGTATTGCGTCCCGAAGGCGGCGCTGACCGCGACGATCTCGGTGCCGGGGGAGGCGTGGCGGCGCGCCTCCTCGACCATGGCCGCGGTCGTGGCCTCGGTGATGTTGGGGTTGATCAGCAGAAGGCGCATGGCCGCGCTCCCGACCGGTCAGCGGCCGGTCAGGATGCGCTCGACGAGCTGCTTCACCGTCGGGATGAAGCCGTTCGAGTAGAACGGGTCCTTGGCGAAGCGGAACGCGTTGTGGCCGCTGAACATCAGGTTGTGCTCGACGGCGGACGGATCGTCGCTGCGATGCGCGATGTCCTGCAGCGTCTTCTGGATGCAGAAGCTGCGCGGATCCGCCTTCTTGCCGTTGCTGAAGTCCGGCTCGTGCTGTGCCCAGTTGGAGAATCGGCAGGAGCTGAGGCAGCCCATGCAGGCCTGCTGGTCGGCCAGGATCTCCTGCGCCTTCTCCGGGGTCACGAAGATCAGCGTGGAGTCGGGGGTACGCAGCGCCTCGGTGAAGCCGAACGCCTCCCACGACCGGGCCCGCTCGAGATCCGCACGGGTCAGGTAGACGATGCGCTTGCGCGGACCCACGCCGTATTCGGCGATGTGCTCGCCGATCGCCTCGGTGGTAAAGGCGACCTGGCGCTCGTTGCGCTCGCGCAGCTCCTGGATGAAGCCGTTGTTCACGGCCGAGGAGTAGAAGCCGGTCGGGCTGAACCGGTTCAGGAAGACGTCGCCTTCCTGCAGGGTCAGCAGCCGCTGCTTCCAGGCGTCGCCGATCGGGCTCTCCTTGGTCAGCAGCGGGCGGGTGCCGAACTGGAAGGCGATGGGGCCGAGATCGGGGTTGTCGATCCAGTCCTCCCACTCTTCCAACCACCAGACGCCGCCGGCCATGATGATAGGGGTGTCGTGCAGGCCGAACTCGCGCATCTGCTTGCGCAGCGCGAGCACGCGGGGGAACGGATCCTCGGGCCGGGTCGGGTCCTCCCCGTTGGACAGGCCGTTATGGCCGCCGGCCAGCCAGGGATCCTCGTAGACCACGCCGCCCAGGAGGGACGCGGCCTTCGAGTAGGCGCGGCGCCACAGCGCGTTGAACGCGCGGGCGGAGGAGACGATCGGGTAGTAGTGCACGTTGAACCGCGCGGCGATCTCCGACAGGCGGTAGGGCATGCCGGCGCCGCAGGTGATGCCGTGGACCAGGCCCCTCGCCTGCTCCAGCACCTCCGTGATGATGCGTTCGGCGGCGCCCATCTCCCACAGGATGTTGGCGTGGACGCGGCCCTTGCCGCCGGCCAGGTCCCAGGCGCGGCGGGCCTGCGCCAGCGCGCCCTTCACGGCGTAGCCGACCAGCTCCTCATGCCGCTCCCGCCGGGTGCGGCCGTGGTAGATCTGGGGGATGGGCCGACCCTGGTCGTCGTAGCTGTCGGCGTTGACCGCGCTGAACGTGCCGACGCCGCCGGCGGCCGCCCAGTTGCCCGACGACAATCCGTTCGAGATCGAGACTCCCTTGCCGCCTTCGATCAGCGGCAGAACCTCGACTCCTCCCATACGGATCGCATTGATGGCGCGCATTCGCCCTGATCCTTCGTGTCAACCGCCGCTCGCCGGATGGCCCCGGTCAGGCGAGCGTATCCGATACGCAGCCCGTCACCGGATGCAAGTGTGTCCATCCGGTGACAGGCTGTTGCCGTCTTACTCTCCGATGACGGGCTGGTCCGTGCCCTCGGGCAGCGGCGCCTGGTCGCGGTCGCGACGCTCGCGCCGCTCACCCCGGTCGCCGCGATCACGGCGCTCGCCGCGATCCCCCCGGTCGCGATCGCCCCGGTCACCGCGGTCGCGATCCTCGCCCCGCTGCGGCTTGGCGCCGACCTGCTCCGTGATGTCGGCACCGGTGGCCTGGTCGACAACCCGCATCGACAACTTCACCTTGCCGCGGTCGTCGAAGCCGATGACCTTCACCTTCACCGCGTCACCGACATTGACCACGTCGGTGGTCTTGCCGACCCGGCCCTGCTGCAGCTCGCTGATGTGCACGAGCCCGTCGCGGGAGCCGAGGAAGTTCACGAAGGCGCCGAAATCGGCGGTCTTCACGACCTTGCCCGTGTAGATCACGCCGATCTCCGGCTCCGCCACGATGCCGCGGATCCAGTCGATCGCCTGTTGGGTCTGCAGCGCGTCCGAGGACGCGATCTTGATCGTGCCGTCGTCGTTGATGTCGATCTTGCACTTGGTCTGCTCGACGATCTCGCGGATCACCTTGCCGCCGGTGCCGATCACTTCGCGGATCTTCTCCTTCGGCACGTTGATCACGGTGATGCGGGGCGCGGTGTCGGCCACGTCCTGCCGCGCGCCGGTCAGCGCCTTGGACATCTCGCCCAGGATGTGCAGCCGCCCGTCGCGGGCCTGGCCCAGGGCGATCTGCATGATCTCCGGCGTGATGGACGTGATCTTGATGTCCATCTGCAGGCTGGTCACGCCGACCTCGGTGCCCGCGACCTTGAAGTCCATGTCGCCGAGATGGTCCTCGTCGCCCAGGATGTCGGTCAGGACCGCGAAGCCCTTGTCTTCCTTGATCAGGCCCATGGCGATGCCGGCCACCGGGCGCTTCAGCGGCACGCCCGCGTCCATCAGCGCGAGCGAGGTGCCGCAGACAGTCGCCATGGAGGAGGAGCCGTTCGACTCGGTGATCTCGGAGACCACGCGCATCGTGTAGGGGAACTGCTCCTTCGACGGCAGCAGCGGGTGCACCGCGCGCCAGGCGAGCTTGCCATGGCCGATCTCGCGCCGGCCGGGGGAGCCCATGCGGCCCGCTTCACCCACCGAATAGGGGGGAAAGTTGTAGTGCAGCATGAAGTTCTGGCGGTACTCGCCCTCGAGCGCGTCGATCACCTGCTCGTCCTGGCCGGTGCCCAGCGTCGCGACCACGAAGGCCTGCGTCTCGCCGCGGGTGAACAGGGCGGAGCCGTGGGCGCGCGGCAGGATGCCGACCTCGGCGACGATCTGGCGCACCGTCTTGGTGTCGCGTCCGTCGATGCGCATGCCGGTGTCGAGGATCGCGTTGCGGACGATGTCCGCCTCGAGGTCGTGCAGGATCGCGCCGGCGCGGGCGGTCTCCAGCCCCTCGGCGGCGAGCGCCTCGACCACCGCCTTCTTCGCGGCGCCGACCTTCGCGTAGCGCTCCTGCTTGACCTGCTCCTTGTAGCCCTCGGCGATGGAGGCGCGGCCCAGCGCGTCGATGCGGGCCTTGAGCGCCTTCTCCTCCTCGGACGGCTCCGGCAGCGGCCAGGGATCCTTGGCGGCGTATTCGGCGAGCTCGATGATCGCCTGGATCACCGGCTGGAACGCCTTGTGGCCGTAAGTCACGGCGCCCAGCATCACGTCCTCGGGCAGCTCCTGCGCCTCGGACTCGACCATCAGCACGCCTTCGGAGGTCCCGGCGACCACGAGGTCGAGCTGGGTGTCCTTCATCTGGTCGGCGGTCGGGTTGAGGATGTACTGGCCATCCTGGTAGCCGACGCGGGCGGCGGCGATCGGGCCGAAGAACGGGATGCCGGACAGCGTCAGGGCCGCCGAACAGCCGATCATCGCGACGATATCGGGGTCGTTCTCGAGGTCGTGGCTGACGACGGTCGCGACGACCTGCACCTCGTTGCGGAACCCTTCGGGGAACAGCGGGCGGATCGGGCGGTCGATCAGGCGGCTCTTGAGGATCTCGGCCTCGGAGGGGCGGCCCTCACGCTTGAAGAACCCGCCGGGGATCTTGCCCGCGGCGAACGCCTTCTCCTGGTAGTTCACCGTGAGCGGGAAGAAGTCCTGGCCGGGCTTGGCCGTCTTCACGCCGACCGCGGTGCAGAGCACGATGGTGTCGCCGTAGCGGGCCAGGACGGATCCGTCCGCCTGGCGGGCGATCTTGCCGGTCTCCAGGACCAGCTTGCGCCCACCCCAATCGAGCTCTTTGCGGAAATAGTTGAACATACGCGCAGTCTTCCTTCGATGCGCGGCATGGGCGGCTGCCAACCCCGAACGATCCGTGCGTCCTTCGCGGCGGGGAGGCGGCGTCTCGGGTCACATGGATGGCGGGCTGCGCTGAGGGGGGAACGGGGCTCTGCGCAGCCGCGGGCCATGTGGCCGGAAACGCCGTCGCGGTTCCCGCACCCTTCGGGGCGTACCGGACCGGCGGTCTGCCAATCCGCCGCATGTCGCGGCGTTGCGGGGTCCGTGACCCGCCCCGCTGGGTGTCGGCCGGCCAATGCCGGCCCATTCCGTGACACGACGCCGGCCAGCCGGCTCATGCCGAACAACGCGGGCGAGCCCGTGTCGTCTCATCAATCGCGGGCGAACCCGCGCAGTCTTCAGCCGCGGGCGAGCCCGCGTGTGCGCCGCGACGCGGGGTCGCCCGCGTGGTGCCCGCGCACGCGAGCATGCGGCCGAACCGCGGCCTCAGCACCAGATGGGGCGGTTTGCGCCCGAAACCAGCACTTTTGACCGCGTTCGGCTGCCAGGCCGGTCAGCGGCGGAGGTTGAGCCGCCCGATCAGCGTCTCGTAACGACCCTGATCCTTCTTCTTCAGATAGTCGAGCAGCCGCCGGCGGCGGCCCACCAGCATCAGCAGGCCCCGGCGCGAGTGGAAATCCTTCGCGTGGGTCTTCAGATGCTCCGTCAGGTTGCCGATGCGTTCGGAGAGGATCGCAACCTGGACTTCCGGGCTCCCGGTATCGCTGGGAGCCGTCGCGTATTCGCCAATGAGCGCCGTGCGGCGTTCAGCCGTGATCGACATCGTTGATCCTTCCATCAAGGGGTTGAGCGTCGCGCTTGGCTGCCGAGCGCCGGTCCGCGCCGCGATCTGCGCCCTTGGGGGGCAGAGCAGCGGCGTCAGAGCACCCGTTCGGGCTTCAGCAATCCGTCTTCCAGACGGCACAGCCCGATCACGCGGCCCCCCGCCATGGCGCGCACCGTCCCACCGCCTGGGTCGGCATTGCCTGGAATCCGACCCATCAGCGCCACCAGGCTGAGTGCCTGGCCATGCCGCAGATCGGCGGCCTCCGCTTCGGTCAGGGCCAGCGCCGGGATGTCGGCCAGCGCGGTCGCAACCGGAAGCAGAAGGTCCGGGGAAGCGGGCGCGGTATCGTCCGCCTCGCGCAATTTGTCCAGTGGAATCGCCTGCCCTTCCAGGAAGGGGCCGACCCGCATGCGGCGCAGGGCGGCGACGTGCCCCACCGTCCCGCAGGCGCGCGCGAGGTCGCGGGCGAGGCTGCGCATGTAGACGCCCTTGCCCGACGCGACCTCGAAGATCGCGTGGTCGGCGTCCGGCCGCTCGATCAGCTCGAAGCGGTCGACGCGGGCGGGGCGCGGCTCCAGCACCGGGGCGCGGCCCTCGCGCGCCATGTCGTAGGCGCGCTCCCCGGCCACCTTCACGGCCGAGAATGCGGGCGGGACCTGCATGATCTCGCCCTGGAAGGCGGCGAGTTCCGTGCGGATGCGCTCGTCGGTCGGACGTTCGGGGGAGGTTCCGGTGACCGCGCCGTCGGCGTCGTCGCTGTCCCGCGCCTCCCCGATGCGGAGGGTGAAGCGGTAGAGCTTGGTGCCGTCCATCACGTAGGGCACGGTCTTGGTGGCGGCGCCGAAGGCGATCGGCAGGACGCCGGTGGCGAGCGGGTCGAGCGTGCCGCCATGGCCGGCCTTCTGCGCGTCGAAGATGCGCTTCACGCGGTTGACGACGTCGGTGCTGGTCAGCCCCTGCGGCTTGTCGATGATCAGCCAGCCGTCGAGCGGACGGCCGCGGGGCTTGCGGCGGGACATGGGAGCGGGCTTTCGCGCTGGAAGCCGCGCGGCGTAGGGGCGCCGCGCGGTCCTGTCAACCGCGTTGCCGCTGCGGTTCGGGCGGCGGGTCCGCGCTGGTCGGGGCGGCGGGCAGGCTCCGCTCCCACCGTCAAGGGGCGGGGCTGTGCCGGTGGGCGTGCCGGTGGACGTGCCGGTGGGCGTCCGCGGCGCCGATCGAACCGCCGCCGCGGCTATTGACCGAGCCGCTGGAGGATGGCGGGGACGTGGACCTGGTCGCCCTTGTAGTTGCCGGTCAGCGCGTACATCACGAGGTTCACGCCGAACCGGTAGGCGAGCGTGCGTTGCCGCTGGCCGCCGGGAATGACCGCGTAGGGGTTGCGCCCGGCCGAATCCACCGCCCAGGCGGCGGCCCAGTCGTTGCCGCCGATGATGACCGGGCTCACGCTGTCGTTCGTGCGGTCCTGGTCCCGCTGCACCCAGACCGTGTCGCCCGTGAAGCGGCCCGGAAAGTCGGAGAGCAGGTAGAAGGACCGCGCCAGCACGTGATCCGTCGTGAGCGGGGCGAGCGGCGGCACCAGCAGGTCCTGGCCCACGCGGCGCAGCGCGGAGTCCGTGCCGGGCGCGAAGCCGGCGCCCGATCCGGAATCGCGCGTGTCGATCAGGATGATGCCGCCGCGGCTCATGTAGTCGTTCAGCGCGGCCGCCTGGGTATCGGAGAGCGGCTGGGCATCGGCGGTGATCGGCCAGTAGAGCAGCGGGTAGAAGCTGAGATCCGTGGTGCCGGGGGTGATCGGGTCGGGCTCCACCAGCACGGCGGCGGTGCGCCGGTTCACGTAGTCGGACAGGCCTTCCAGCCCGGCCTTGGAGATCGCGTCCACCTGCGCGTCGCCGGTCAGGATGTAGCCGAGACGGGTGGCGAGCGCCGGGTTCGGGTTGGTCTCCAGCGCGTGGCCGGGGCCGGCGGCGAACAGGCCGATCGCGAGGACCGCGGCGGCGACGCGGGCGCGCAGCAGGCCGCGGAGCGCCAGCGAGACCACCAGGTCCACGGCGAGCAGCAGGATCGCGAGGACGAGCAGCGGCGGGCCGAGGGAGCGTTCGGGGACGGTGGTGCCGAGGGACTCGACGCGCGCACCGGAAAGCAGCGGCGCCGCCTCGGGCAGCGGCAGCGTGGCGCCGAGATTGAGCGCGTGGCGGCCGTTCTCCGGCCCGTACAGGCCGGGCGGATGGCGGGGCGAGACCGGCGTCTTGCCGAAGGCGTCGGCGGCAAGGCCGGTCGCGGCGGGCGGCGGCTGCGTCATTTGACCAAACCCGTCCAGCGTCTCGGCCGGGCTCAGCACGGTGCCGTCCGCCGCCGATGCGACGCCGGCCGAGAGTGCGACGAGCCGGCGCAGCATGTCCACGAACAGTCCGGAGAGCGGCAGGTTCGACCAGTCGGCATTGGCGGTGGTGTGGAACAGCACGATGCGGCCGGCGCCGCGCGTCGCCTCGGTGACCAGCGGCGTGCCGTCGGCGAGCGTCGCCCAGGTATGGCTGGCGAGGTCGGCGCTGGGTTCCGCCAGGACCTGCCGGGTGACCTTCACCTCCTGCGGCGCCACGAGTCCGGCGAAGGGGGAGCCGGGCGGGAACGGCGCGAGGCTCGCGGGTTCGTTCCAGGACAGGGCGCCCCCCAGCTGGCGGTCGCCGCCGAGGAGGCGGACGGGCAGGAGGTCGTCGTCGACGCTCCCGCCGGCGCCGGCCCCGCCGGTCGCCTCGGCCATGCGCGGGCCGGCGAAGCGGATCAGCAGCCCGCCCTTGTCGACCCAGGCGGCGATCGCGTCGCGTTCCGGGCCGGGGGGCAGCGGGCGGTCGGCCAGGATCATCACCGACAGGTCGCGGGAGAGCAGCGTCGTCGCGTCCGCCTCCCGCAATTCGGTGAAGGGCTGCAGTGCGCGGCGCAGGAAGTAGAGCGGGCCGGAGAACGGCGTGTCGGCGGTGGTCTGCTCCCCGGCCAGCAGGCCGACCGGGCGGCGGCGCCAGCGCTCGTCCAGCAGCAGCACGGCGCCGGCCGAGGGCGGGCCTTCCAGCACCAGCCGGCTCAACCGGTTGCGCAATTCGGGCGGCAGCGCGATGGCGGCGCTGCCGGTCGCCGCGCCCGCGGGAAGGTCGATCACCGCGCGGGCCAGGCTGCGGCCATCGCCGCTCTGGGCGAGCACCGCCATCTGGGAGGGGGCGTTGGAAGGGGCCTGCGCGACGCGGGCGACGAGCTTGTCGGCCTCGCTGGTCGGCGGCAGCAGCACGCGGGCGGGCGCCGTGTCGCAGCAGAACTCGGTGACCGGCCCGATCGCGGCGATGGCGTCGGCGAAGCGCGGGAAGTCGCCCCCATGGGTCAGGCCATCGGCCAGGTAGACGACGCTGGCGTCCTCCGCCTTCCAGCGGCGCAGCGCCGCGGTCGCGGCGGCGCGGTCGGGCGGCCAGGGTTCCGGGTGCAGGGCGGCGAGCCGCGCCCGCAGGTCCGGCACCGGCATGACGGGCGTCGCCTGCGGCGCGGTGCCGGCGCCGTCGGGTGCGGTGGCGAGCAGGGCGACGCGGCGGCCTTCCCGCGCGGCGCGGTCCAGCACGCCCTCGGCCGCCTGCATGCGCTTGGGCCAGTCCGGCGCGGCGGCCCAGCCGTTGTCGACCACCAGCAGGACGGGTCCGCTGCCGGCCAGCCGCGCGCCGGCGTCCAGCACGGGGCCCGACAGCGCCAGGATCACCAGCGCGGCGGCGGCGACCCGCAGCAGCAGCAGCCACCAGGGCGTGCGGGCCGGGGTCTCCTCCGCCGCGCGGAGGCCGAGGAGGAGGCGGATGGCGGGGAAGGTTTCGGCACGCGGCGCGGGCGGCGTGACCCGCAGCAGCCACCAGAGCAGCGGCAGGACGGCGAGCGCCGCGAGAACCCAGGGAGCGGTGAAGATCATCGGGGACGGATCATGGGCGGATGGTCATGGCAGCGGGGTCATGGCGGCGCCTCATCGCTGGCCGAGGCCGTCGTAGAGCGTGAGCAGGGCGGATTCCGGCGGGTGGTCGGTGTGGTGGATGCCGAAGCCGAACCCGGCCGCGGCGCACAGCGTTGCCAGCCCCTCCTGCTGCGCCTGCAGCCGCTTGGCATAGGCGTCGCGCACGTTCTCGACCCGGGGGATCAGCGTCTCGCCGTCCCGCTCCAGGCCGCGGAAGCGGATGCGGCCGGCATAGGGCAGCACCGCCTCGGCCGGATCGAGCACCTGCAGGAGGTATCCGGTCACCGGCACGGCGGCGAGGCGCGCCAGCAGGGCCTGGATGTCCTCGAGCGGCGAGAGGAAGTCGCCGAACAGCACGACCGAGGCGTGGCGCGGCAGCGGCACGGAAGGGGGCAGGCCGTCGTCGTCGTCCGGCAGGCCGAGGTCCTGCGCCAGCCGGTCGAGCCCGAACCGGCCGGCGACCGGCCGCGCGCCGGGATGCAGGCGCTGCACGCGCTCCCCGCCGCGCAGCAGCAGGGAGGCGAGCGCCAGCAGCAGCACGCTCGCGCGGTCCCGCTTCTCGAGTTCGGCCGCGCGGGAGCGCCAGCGCATTGAGGCGGAGCCGTCGCGCCACAGGAAGACGGTCTGCGCCGCCTCCCATTCGGTCTCGCGCACGAACCAGCCCTCGGGGACGGGGCGGCCGGATTTCGCCGATTGCCGCCAGTCGATGCGCGTGACCGGGTCGCCGGTCACGTAGCGGCGGAACTGCCAGAAACTGTCGCCATGGCCGACGCGGCGGCGGCCATGCACGCCCTGGGCGACCGTCGCCGCGACGCGGTCCGCCGCGACCAGCAGCGGCGGCAGGCGGGCGCCGATCGCCTCCGCACGGCGGGCGGAGACGGCGCCGGTGTCGGTCCGGCGGTCAGCCAAGGCGATCCACCAGGCGGTCGATCACGTCGGCGAGTACGATGCCGTCGGCGCGGGCGGAGAAGCTGAGCGCCATGCGGTGGCGCAGCACCGGGCGGGCAAGCGCCGCGACGTCGTCGATCGAGGGCGCGAGCCGTCCTTCCAGCAGCGCCCGCGCGCGGCTGGCGAGCATGAGCGCCTGGGCCGCGCGGGGGCCGGGCCCCCAGGCAACGTGGCGGCGCACCAACTCGTCCTCGCTGATCTCGGGGCGGCCGTTGCGGACCAGGGCGAGGATCGCGTCGACCACCTTCTCCCCCACCGGCACGCGGCGGATCAGCGCCTGGGCGGCCACCAGCTCGCCGGCGGTCATGGCCGGCTCCGGCGGTGCCTCCGCCAGGCCGGTGGTGGCCAGCAGCATCGTGCGTTCGGCAGCGAGGTCGGGGTAGCCGACCACGACTTCCAGCAGGAACCGGTCGAGCTGCGCCTCGGGCAGCGGGTAGGTGCCTTCCTGCTCGATCGGGTTCTGGGTCGCGAGCACGTGGAACGGGCGCGGCAGCACGTGGTCGTGACCGCCCACCGCGACCCGCTGCTCCTGCATGGCCTGCAGCAGGGCGGACTGGGTGCGTGGACTGGCGCGGTTGATCTCGTCGGCCATCAGGAGCTGGCAGAACACCGGGCCTGGGACGAAGCGGAAGCCGCGGCGCCCCTCCGCCTCCTCCAGCACCTCGCTGCCGATGATGTCGGCCGGCATCAGGTCGGGGGTGAACTGCACCCGCTTGGTGCCGAGGCCGAGGACGGTGCCCAGCGCCTCCACCAGCCGGCTCTTGCCGAGACCCGGCACGCCGACCAGCAGCACGTGACCACCCGAGAGCACGGTGACCAGCACCTGCTCCACCACCTCGTCCTGGCCGAAGATCACGCGGCCGATCGCGGCGCGCACCCGGCCGACGCGATCCCCCAGCGCCTCCACCTGCGAGAGGAGGGCGGCCGGCGGGAGGTCGTCGGCGCGAACACCAGGGGGAAGGGCCGCATCGGTCGTCGGATTCATTTCGCCTCCACGCCGCGCCGGTCTGTGGCGCATGGGCCATGATCGTGCGCCGGAGAGGCGCGATGCCAGAAAATGCTGGCCGTCGAGTCATATAGGCACTTTCGCCGGCCAGGGGATGCTTCCTATATCGCCCGCTGTGGCGACGTTCGTCGTCCTGCTGGTTCCTGTCCTGCTGGGAGACCCTGATGTGAACGACGGCGGTCCGGCGATGCCTGGAACGGCTCTGCACCACGGTCGGCCACACGATCCGACCTGTGGCCTGCTGCCCCCGACGGTGGCGTCACGCCCCAGAGGTGGCCCCGGCGGGCGCAGTCCCCGGGAGTGCGGCGACCTGCCCTTCGTGATCCGTCGCGACGGCACCTGGCTCTACCGTGGCAGCGCGATCAACCGGAAGGAGCTGGTGTGCCTGTTCGCTTCCGTCCTGCGGCGGGAGGAGGATGGGAGCTGGTGGCTGCAGACCCCGGCCGAACGCGGCCGGATCGAGGTGGAGGACGCCCCCTTCGTCGCGGTCGAGCTCGACTGGACCGGCGAGGGCCGGCGCCAGGTGCTGTCGTTCCGCACCAATGTCGACCAGGTGGTGACGGCCGGTCCCGACCATCCGATCCGCGTCGCCCACGACATCCTGACCTGCGAGCCCACGCCCTACCTGCTGGTGCGGCCGGGTGCCGGGCATCTCGGGATCGAAGCCCGCATCAACCGCGCGGTCTATTACGAACTCGTCGCGCTGGCCGTGCCCGAATGGGTCGGCTGCCGCCGTATGCTGGGTGTCTGGAGCCAGGGACACTTCTTCCCGCTGGGCGAACTCCCCACCGGCGAAGAGTGACGCTCACGGACGGTCGCATGCGCTGGTCCGGTCCGGCACCACGGCGCGCGCGCCGCCGGGGTTTCACGGTTCGGCGGCGTCGATGACCGCGGAGCAGCTGCGCACCCGCCTCGCCGCGATCGCCGGCGCGATGCGGGACGGCACCGTGGCGCATGGCGACGACCTGCTGGCCCAAGCCGCGACGCCCCCGATCCCCGCCGCGGTGCTGGTTCCCGTCGTGCTGGGCCACTCGCCCGGTATCCTGCTGACGAAGCGCACGTCCCACCTGAAGAAGCACGCGGGGCAGGTGAGCTTTCCCGGCGGGCGCATCGACCCCGAGGATGCCAGCCCCGAAGCCGCCGCGCTGCGGGAGGCGGAGGAGGAGATCGCGCTCGATCCCCGCCATGTCGACCTTGTCGGCCGGATGGCGGACTACGTGACCGGCACGGGCTACCGCATCACGCCGGTGATCGGGACGCTGCCGGCCGGCCTGCCCTACCGCCCCTCGCCCGACGAGGTGGAGGCGGTGTTCGAGCTGCCGGTGTCCGTCCTGCTCGACCCGGACGCGCCGCAGCGGCAGCGCCAGCACGTGCGCGGCCATTGGCGGGAATACTGGGTCTGGCCGCATCCGGAGCACTACATCTGGGGCGCGACTGCCGCGATCCTGGTCCATCTGGCGCAGATGCTGCGCGCCATGGAATGATTGGGCGACGCACGCACGCGACACGTCACCGGAAGTGACGCGGACACATTGCGGGAAGTGAGGAGCGCTCCGTGCTGCGGCTGGCCGAACTGGCGCTGTTCCTGCTGCCCTTCGCCCTGTTCCTCGCGTGGCGGCTCGCGCTGCCGCGCGGGCCGTCCCGCGCGATGGTGCTGGCCGCCGCCGCCGCGCTGCTGGTGCTCGCCGCCACGCTGTTCTGGCTGAGCGGCGAGGACACGCTGGCCCCGGGCGCGACCTACGTGCCGCCACACATGAAGGACGGTGTGATCGTGCCGGGGCACGGCGCGAAGCCATGAGCGACGGTCCTGCCCTGCATCTCGATCCGCTGCCGGGCTTCCTGCGCGCGCCGGCCCTGGCGGCGATCATGGACGCGCTGCCCTCGGCGCGCGTGGTGGGCGGCGCGGTGCGCGATGCGCTGGCGGGCCAGCCGGTGGCGGATGTGGACCTCGCCACCCCGCTGCCGCCCGATGCGGTGCAGGCGGCGTTGCGGACCGCTGGGATCAAGGTCGTCCCGACCGGGCTCGCGCACGGCACCGTCACCGCGGTGCGGGATCGGCAAGGGTTCGAGATCACCACGCTGCGCCGGGACGTCGAGACGGACGGTCGGCACGCCACCGTCGCTTTCACCGAGAATTGGCGCGCCGACGCCGCGCGGCGGGACTTCACGATCAACGCCATGTTCCTGACGCGCGACGGCGCGGTGTTCGACTATTTCGGCGGCATCGCCGACCTGCGCGCGGGGCGGCTGCGCTTCGTCGGCGACCCGGCAGCGCGCATGGCGGAGGATTGGCTGCGCGTCCTGCGCTATTTCCGCTTCTACGCCCGCTATGCGACCGAACCGCCCGACGCCGCCCTGCGCACGGCCCTGCAGGCAAGCGCCCCGCATCTGGGTCGGCTCTCGGTCGAGCGGGTGTGGACCGAACTGACACGGATCCTCGCCGCTCGCGACCCAAGAAAGGCCCTGCACCTGATGGACGATCTCGGTGTGCTCGCCGCCGTGCTGCCCGAGGGCGCGGACCGCGCGGCGCTCGACCGGGTGGTCGCGGCGGGCGCCCCGGTCGATTCCGTGCTGCGCTTCGCGGCTCTTCTCGCGGGGGACCCACTGGCCGCCGCGACGCGGCTCAAGCTGGCGAACGCCGACCGCGATCGGATCGTGGCGGCCCGTTGCGCGCCGCTGCCGCGGCCGGAGATGGACGACGACGCGCTGCGCCGCCTGCTGGTCGACACGCCCGCCGGCACGCTGCTGGACCGCAGCTGGCTCGCCGGGGGCGGCGGCGCGGACTGGGACGCGCTGCGGGAACGCATCAAGGCCATGCCGCGGCCGGTGTTCCCTCTGGCCGGGCGGGATGCGCTCGCGATCGGCGTGCCGGCGGGTCCCCGTGTCGGCGCGTTGCTGCAGGCCGTCCGGGACTGGTGGATGGCCGGCGGCTGCCGCGCGGACTGCGAGTCCTGCCGCGCGGAACTGCGGCGTCGCGCGGAGGCCTGAGGCGCGCGGGCTTCGCGTTGACTAGGAAATTTTACGGAGCTAGTTTCCTAGGCAACAGTGGAGATGCTCGTGCCCCTGCCGCCCGTCTCGGATCTGACCGCGCATCTCGGCTTCTGGCTGCGCATGGTCTCCAACCACGTCTCCCACGCGTTCGCCGGCAAGCTCGCCGCCGAAGGCGTGACGGTCGCCGAGTGGGTGATGATGCGGGCCCTGTACGGCAAGGATCCGATGCCGCCCAGCCGGCTCGCGGAGGAGATGGGAATGACGCGCGGCGCGATCACGAAGCTGGCCGACCGGCTGATCGGCAAGACCCTGATCGTGCGCGCCGCCGACCGTGACGATGGCCGCGCGCAGACCCTCGCCCTGACGCCGCGCGGCACGGGGCTGGTGCCGCGGCTGGCCATGCTGGCCGATCGCAACGACGCGGAGTTCTTCGACTGCCTGATGCCGGCCGAACGCACCGCGCTGGAGCAGCTGCTGAAGCGGCTGGTCGCGCATGGCCGCATCACGGCGACGCCGACCGAATGACCCGATGACACGAGCATGGGAGACGGCAATTGGATGAGCGGAAGAGGGCGGTCGCGGAGGACTGCCTCGCGCAGGCAGAGGCCGGCACCATGGCCTTCCCGCAGATCGTCGCGACACTGATGATGGAAGGCTTCGAGAGCTACGCGATCGACTTCCGCCGCGCGGTCGCGACCTACTACATGCCTGATGGCGACAGCATCGACGTGCCGACCCACAGGATCGATGTTCGGGTCGCGCCGTCCTTCGACCCAACGCGTATCCAGGCCGCCATCAGGGACGCCCAGCGACAGGTGCCCGGCTACACGTATCCGGGGTTCTGCCGGACGGTCGCATCGGCTGGCTGCGCGGGCTACGTCGTGTCGTTCTCCGGCCGGCGCGCGCTGTATCTCGGCCGGACCGCCGAGACCCTCGTGGAGCATTTCCCGGACTAGAGCCCGTCCGGCGCGCTCTCGCTCGCCGGCAGGCTCCAGCACCAGGTTCGGTCGCGTGCGGTGTCCCGTTCGTCGCCACGCCGGTGAAGCGCGAGGCGGATCCCCGCCTCGCCTCGCCTCGCCTCAGCGCATGCCCACCATGCGGTCCCACTCACGCACGAACTGCGTGTGCGTCTTGAGGAACGTCTCCCAATCGTCCGGCGCCAGCAGCTTGATGTCGGTGATCGGAATACCGCCCGCGGGCGGCGGAACGTCCTTGCGCGCGGAATAGAGCGAGCTCGCGGCGACATACGCCTTCTGCCCCGGGACGCTCGTGAACCAGTCCATGAACAGCTTTGCCGCCTCGGGATGCGGCGCGTTGTCCACGATGCCCATGACCTCGGGCGCCGCCACCTGGCCCTCGGTCGGGTTCACGTAGGCGATCGGCGCGCCCTTGGCCTTGAACTGCAGGTAGCCGGAATACTGCGCCGTCGAGATCACCATGTCCTGGCCGCTGACGGTGCGGTCGTATTGCTGCACGTAGCTGTCGAACGCGCGGGGCTTCAGCTCCGCGAACTTCTTCCAGTAGTCGTCGCCAAGCACCTTCTTCATCATGAACCAGGTCTCGTGCTGCAGCCCGGAGTTGGAGACCTTGACGTTGATCGCATCCTTCCAGCGCGGATTGAGCAGGTCGGCCCAGGATTTCGGCGCGTCCGCCTCCTTCACCGTGGTCGGGTTGTAGGCGATTCCGGCGACGATGATGCCGCCCCACATCCAGTCGCCCGGCGGCTCGCTGCGCGCGTTCTGCGGATAGGCCGCAACCTCGGGCGACTCGTAGTGCATCCAGCCGCCGCGCTTCTTGAAGTCGATCACGAACGTCATGTCCGTCAGCGTCAGCGCGTCCGGCATGTAGGTCTTCGCCTGCCGCTCGGCCATCAGCTTGGCGTAGAGCGCACCGGTCTGCAGCCGCAGATAGGTCGCGTTGATCTTCGGGAAGGCCTCGTGGAAGGCCTTCAGCAACGCGGCCTGGTTCGCCTCCGGATCGGGCGAGTAGAGCACGAGCGCTCCTTCCTGTTCGGCCTTCGCGACGTCGGCACAGGTCTTGAACCCGTCCACCTGACGCGGCTGGTCGCAGGCGGCGGCGAAGGCGGCAGCAGGGGCGAACAGGCAAGCCGCCGCGAGGGCGGAGCGGAACCATGACATGACGGACGTCTCCCGATTGCACGAAGGGCGGGGTGGTTCGACCACCCCGCCCGAAGCCGGTCAGTAGGCGAGCGCCGTCGTTTCCACCGGAACCCAACGGCCATCCTTCACGACGGTGAGGAAGGATTTGTTCGAGGCGTGGTGCTGGTCGGGTCCGAACGACAGCTCCGACCCGAAAATGTCCTTGTAGTCGTGGATGCTCTCCATCGCCTTGATGAAGCTGTCGACCGTGAGGTCCTTCCCGGCCTTCTGCAGCGCGAGCACCACCACGTTGGCCGCGGTGTATCCGACCTCCCCATGGAAGTTGGGATCGCGCCCGAAGCGCTCCTTGTACTCCTTGGCGAAGGCCTGCACCTCGGGCCGCTTGTCATCCGGGTACGCATAGAGCGCCGGGGTCATGCAGAAGAACCCGTCCGACGCACCGCCGGGAAGCGTCGCGACCGCGGTGTCATAGGACGCGAACTGGCCCACCAGGTCCACGTTCCAGCCCATCTTGCGCGCGGTCTGGATGATGATGTTGGTGTCACGCACGATGGTGCCCATCATCACCACGTCGCAGCCCGCATCCTTCAGCTTGCTGACGGCCGCGTTGAAGTCCGTGTCGGTCGGCTTGTGCGCCGTCGTCGCCACGACCTTCATGCCCAGCGCCTTGGTCTCCGCCTCCACGCCCGCCAGCACGTCCTTGCCGAAGTCGGAATCCTGGTAGGTGACGCAGACCGCCTTGCGGCCCCGCTTCTCCACGAAATACTTCGTCGCGGAGCGCATCTGGTCATAGTACGAGGCGAACTGGCCGAACTTCAGCCGGTTGTACGGCTCGTACATCGAGCGTGCGGCGGTCAGCGGGAACACGTTCGGCACGTTCTTCGCGAACTGCGCCGGCATGTTCGCATCGTTCATCGGCGTGCCGCCGTCGCCGATCGCGAGGAAGATGTTGTCGTTGTTCAGCAGCTTGTTCATCGCCTGCACCGCGCGCGGCACGGTGTACTGGCTGTCCTCGACGACGTACTTGATCTTGCGGCCGTTGATGCCGCCCTTCTTGTTGACGTCGTCGAACACCATGCGGATGGCGTCACTGTTGTTGACGCCCTGCACGGCCGTGACTCCCGAAAGATCGGTGACGGTGCCGATGACGATCTCGGTGTCGGTGACACCGCGCACGGAAGCGGCCTGGGCGACGGCGCCGGTGAGGCAGCACGCAAGCGTGCCGAGCAAGACCCGAACGAAACGGGTGGGCATGACGGAATCCTTCCCTTTTCCCGGCCGACATTCGTGCGACCGTGGTTGTCGGCGAGCAGAACGTACCCGCCATCCGAGAGCCTAGCCCGACGAAGCCGTTTGACAACCCTTGCTGCCGCCATGGGCCGGCGGATCCGAGGCCCGCGCCTCGGGCGCCCGCGCCATGCACGATGGGCGATCGCCGGCGGTCCATCCCCGAGGCCGCACGCACAAAGCGTCACGCCCGGCGCTTGACGTCCGGTAGGCAGCCGGCCGCACACTGAACGCTCGAGAACCGGAGGGGACGAACATGGCCGAGCGGATCAACCGCGCGATCGAACTGCTCGCGCAGGATCAGGCGATCTACTACGACGGCCCGCACAGTGGTCACGTCCTCACCGCCGAACAGGGCCGCATCGATGCGGGGACCTGGGCCGACTACATGAACGTCGGCATGGAACACGGCGCCTTCGACATGACGGGCTTCGCCGACTACATGCGCGGCTTGGTCGAAGCCGGCCCGACCCGGTCCGGCCATCGCACGCCGACCGTGATCGTCGAGGCACCGGTGAACGGCACGGACGAGGCGAACGTCCGGTTCAATGCGTGGCAGTTCCGGCAGATCCTCGGCCGGGGCGCGCACGGCATCCTGCTCTGCCAGGCGGAGACCGCGGGCGCCGTCCGCGCCTTCGTCGAGGCCTGCCGCTATCCGCACCACCTGAACGGGGTCGACCCGGCCCTGCCCACGCCCGAACAGCGGATGGACGGCGCGGTGCGGCCGGCGCAGCCCGGCACCGGTGCGGACGGGCGCCCCCTGCTGGGGATCGGCACGCGCGGCCGCGGCTCCGAACCCACCGCGGCGCCGATCTGGGGTCTGTCGCAGGAGGAATACATGGACCGCTGCGACCCCTGGCCGCTCAATCCCCGCGGCGAGCTCCTGCTCGGCGTCAAGCTCGAGAGCCCGGAGGGGATCGCCAACGCCGACGAGATCTGCGCAATCCCCGGTCTCGGCTTCGCCGAACTCGGCCCCGGCGATCTCTCGCTGTCGCTGGGCCACACCACGCTGCTGCGCGATCCCTATCCGCCGATCATGCAGCGCGCGCGGGACAAGGTGTTCGCCGCCTGCCGCCGCAACGGCCTCGCCTTCCTGGAGGGTGCCAACCCGTCGAACATCACGGCGCGGCTGGACGACGGGGTGCGCGTCATCTCCGGCCACAGCGAGGAAGCGGCGCGCATCGGCCGCGCACACCAGCGGCGCACCATGCCGGTCTGACCGCAACCGGCGTCCTCGCCGGACGGCATCGGGCGCGCGCAGCGCGGGGCGCCCGCAGTGCGGGGCGGTGCTGCGTGGGCGGGAGGGCGGCGGGCAGGCTCACGCCTCGGCGGAATCGCCCGTCTGGGGGACCAGGCCGAGTTCGGTCGCGCGCGCCACGTTGCGGCCGCTCGCCTTCGCCTCGTACAGCGCGTGATCCGCGGCAGAGACCAGCGCCCCCTGCCCGCCCGGCTCGCCGTTGGGCAGGGGCCAGGCGGTGGCGACGCCGAGGCTCACCGTGACGATCCCATAGGGGCTCTCGGGGTGCGGCTTGGCGAGGGCCCGCACGGCGGCGCGGATCCGTTCCGCCATGTGCCGCGCGCCGGCGTGGTCCGTGTCCGGCAGCATGACGACGAACTCCTCCCCGCCATAGCGGGCGGCGAGATCCGCCGGGCGGCGCAGCACGCCCTCGATCGCGCTGGCGATGCCCTGCAGGCAGACGTCGCCCGCCGGGTGCCCGAACGTGTCGTTGTACTGCTTGAACCAGTCGGCATCGAGCATCACGACGGACAGAGGAAGGTTCCGCCGGCAGGACCGGCGCCACTCCTTGTCCAGCAGGAAATCGAAGCGCCGCCGGTTGGCGAGACCGGTCAACGGATCTTCCATCGCCAGCGCTTCCAGCTGCCGGTTGGCGGCCTCCAGCGCCTGTTCGACGGTCTTGCGCCGCGTCACGTCCCGCGTCACGACGACGAACCCCCCGCCATCCGGCAGCCGCCGGCCGCTCACCTCGAGCCAGCGATAGGTGCCGTCCTTGTGCCGCGTGCGGAAGGTCGACAGCGCGGTCGCCTGCCCCGCGCGGAGCGGGCCGTGCAACTGCGCCTCCATGATCGCGAGATCGTCCTCGTGCACGATCTCCTGCGGGTTGCGGCCCAGGAGTTCGGTCTGCGTATAGCCGAGGACGTCCTTGCAGGCGGGGGAGACGTAGGTGCGCTGGAAGTCGCGGTCGAACAGCGTGATCATGTCGGTCGCGTTGTCCGCCAGCAGCCTGTGCCGCTCCTCGCTGACGTGCAGCGCACGCAGCGCCTCGGAGAGCTGGCGGTCGCGGATGCCGAGCTGCCGCCCCATGCGGTTGAAGGCGAGCGCGAGGATGCGGAGTTCGCGGGTCGCCCCCGGCACGCGCGCCCGCGCGGTCAGGTCGCCGGTCCCGAGTCGCTGGGCCGCATCACCGAGTGCGGCGATCGGGCGCAGCAGGACGGAGCGCGCGGCGGACCAGGCGGCCACCAGGATCACGATGGTGATGAAGAACGAGAAGCCGATGGCGAGATAGAGCCGCCGGTTGGCGTGCCCGACCAGGGTCCGGTGCGGCACGGCCGCGGCGATCAGCAGCGTGTTGTCGCCGATCTCGATCGGCGCGAAGCCGACCACGCGGGACATGCCGGCGTCATCCGTGACGGTCGCCGTTCCGGCGGTGGGGCTCTCGCGGAACGCCGCGGCCAGCGCCTGCGCGATGCCGGCCGACACCGGCGTCCGGGATTCGCCCTCGGGCGAGGCGGCCAGCACCGAGGCGTTGGCCGGGTTGACGATCAGCCCGATCGCCCCGGCGCCCTGCGGCGCGCGCACGAGCAGGCCCGCGATGCGGTCGAGGGTCAGCGAGGCGGCGACGACGCGGGCCGGCGCGTCGCCGGGCACCGGGACGGCGACGACGACGCGGGGCTTGCTCTGGAGCCGGCTGACTACCAGGCCCGTGGCGACGGTGGCCCCGTCCCCCGTGAGCGCCTGGCGGAAATACGGACGATCGGCCAGGGAGATGCCGGGGGCGATCCCCTCGCTGAAGCAGCGGACGATGCCGGCGCCATCGAGCACGGCGATGCCATCGATCTCCGGGTCGGCACCGGCGATGCGCGCCAGGGTCGACTGGCAGCTCGGTTCGAGCATGCGGACCGAGGTGAGGTCGCCGAGGACCCGCAGGGTGTTGCCCGCCTGGGAGATGACGCTCGACTGTTCCCCGGCAAGCAGCCCCGCCATGTCGCGCAGGTGCACTTCCGCCGCCTGGATCGTCTCCATCCGGCTGACGATCGCCCCCCCGACGAGCAGGAAAAGCATGGGAATCGATGCGAAAGCGATCAGGAGCGCGATGCGGGACCGCAAGCCGTAGTTTTTCAGGTGCGAGAACGGCGAACCTGAACCCATGGAATGCTTTTCTTTCTAGTATTGGCTGCGACCTGCCAACCTTTCCCGGACCTCGTCGCCTAGATGTTTTATCCCCTCTGCGCGCGTGTTCCCATAAATTATTGCACGGTTGCCGCTCCGGACCTCATCCGGGCGCGCGAGCGCGGTGTTCCCGCGCCGTCTTCCCCCGCGCGGCGCGGCGCGCCACATAGCAGGCGCGCATGCGTCTTCTCCGGCTCACCCTTTCCGATTTCCGCAACTATGCGGCGCTGACCTGGCGGCCGGCGGCACCGATCAGCGTGCTGATCGGCCCGAACGGCAGCGGCAAGACCAACCTGCTGGAAGCCGTCTCGCTGCTGGTGCCGGGCCGCGGCCTGCGCGGGGCGCGGTCGGCCGACCTGCCGCGGCGCGGGGGGGCCGGGGGCTGGGCCGCCGCCGGGCGGTTCGCGACGGCGGAGGGGGACGTCGATATCGGCACCGGCACGCCGCCGGACGGCCCCTCCGACCGCCGCGTGTTCCGTCTGGACGGCAGCCCGCCGCGCAACCAGGGCGAGATCGCGACGCGGGTGGCGGCGGTGTGGCTCACGCCGCAGATGGACCGGCTGTTCCAGGAAGGGCTGGCCGGGCGCCGGCGTTTCCTCGACCGGCTGGTCTGGGCGCTGGAGCCGAACCACGCCCGCGAGATGGCCGCGCACGACGCCGCCATGTCGAGCCGCAACCGGCTGCTGGCGGAGGGGCGGCAGGACCGCGCCTGGCTGGCCGGGCTCGAGGACTCGATGGTCCGGCACGCGGTGGCCGCGACGGCCGCGCGCATCGGGCTCGTCACGCGGCTGAATGCCGCGTTGGCTACCGGCATCGCGGGCGCGTTCCCGGCGGCGCGGGTAGGGCTGCTGTGCCCGATCGCGCATCGGCTGGCGGATCAGCCGGCGTTGGCGGTGGAGGATTGGCTACGCGCCGGGCTGGAGGCGAATCGCGCACGCGACGCGGCGGCGGGCACCACGGCGCTGGGGGCGCATCGCACGGACCTGCTGCTGGCGGACGCCGCCACCGGCACGGAGGCGGCGCTGGCCAGCACCGGGGAGCAGCGGGCGCTGCTGATCGGGGTGGTGCTGGCGCATGCCTCGCTGATCGCCGAGGCACGTGGGTTCGCGCCGCTGCTGCTGCTGGACGAGCCGGTGGTGCACCTGGACCCGGGGCGGCGCGCGGCGCTGTTCGACGCGCTGGTGCGCCTGCCCGCACAGGTGCTGGTGACCGGCACGGACGCGGAGACGTTCCTGCCCCTGGCCGGCCACGCGGAGGCGCTGCGGACGGGCGGCGGCACGCTGGTCCGGGACCTGCGTTTTCCGCCCCCGGAAGGGGTCGCGGCCCCTGTCGCGCCGACGCTGTAGCTGCTATATATCTATAGTATCTACACCACGCTCCGGAGTCCCCTGTCGGCATGTCTGAAAACGCCGCGCCGCCCCCCGAATCCGATCCCACCAACGGCGATGCCTACGATGCCGCGTCGATCTCCGTCCTGAAGGGCCTGGAGGCCGTTCGCCGGCGTCCCGGCATGTATATCGGCGACACGGATGACGGCTCCGGCCTGCACCATATGGCGTTCGAGATCATCGACAATGCGGTGGACGAGGCGCAGGCGGGCTTCGCCGACACGGTCGAGCTCACGCTGAACGGGGATGGTAGCGTCACCGTCCGCGACAACGGCCGCGGCATCCCGACGGACATCCACCAGGAGGAGGGCATCTCCGCCGCCGAGGTGGTGCTGACCAAGCTGCATGCGGGCGGCAAGTTCAACCAGAACTCCTACAAGGTCTCCGGCGGCCTGCATGGCGTCGGCGCCGCGGTCGTGAACGCCCTGTCCGAATGGATGGAGGTGCGCATCTGGCGCCACGGGCAGGAGCACATGATCCGCTTCCGCCACGGCGAGACGGAGGCGCCGCTGTCGATCGTCGGCACCTCCGACGCGCCGGGCGGCACGCAGGTGACGTTCAAGCCGAGCCCGGCGACGTTCACGAAGACGGAGTTCGACTTCACGGTGCTGGAGCGGCGGCTGCGGGAGCTGGCCTTCCTCAACTCCGGCCTGAAGATCGTGCTGCGCGACGAGCGGCACGTGCCGGCGGTCGAGACGGTGCTGCACTACGAGGGCGGGCTGATCGCCTTCGTCGAGTATCTCGACCGCGCCAAGAGCCCGGTCATCTCCCCGCCGATCAGCCTGCGCACGCCGGCGGAGCAGGCGGGCATCCGGGTGGAGTTCGCGCTCTCCTGGAACGACAGCTTCCACGAGACGATGCTGTGCTTCACCAACAACATCCCGCAGCGGGACGGCGGCACGCACCTGGCGGGCTTCCGCGCCGCGCTGACCCGGGCGGTGACGAAATACGCCGAAGGGATGGGCAAGAAGGACAGCCTCGCCCTGGTGGGCGAGGACATGCGCGAGGGCATGACCGCCGTGCTGTCGGTGAAGGTGCCCGATCCGAAATTCTCCTCCCAGACCAAGGACAAGCTGGTCAGCTCGGAGGTGCAGCCGGTCGTGCAGGCCGCGGTGGCCGACGCCGTGAGCCACTGGTTCGAGACGCACCCGAAAGAGGCCAAGGCCATCATCCAGAAGGTGATGGACGCCGCCGCCGCGCGCGAGGCCGCCCGCAAGGCGCGCGAACTCACCCGGCGCAAGGGCGTGCTGGACGTCTCCACCCTGCCCGGCAAGCTCGCCGACTGCCAGGAGCGCGATCCCGCCAAGTGCGAGATCTTCATCGTCGAGGGTGACAGTGCGGGCGGCTCCGCCAAGCAGGGACGCGACCGCAAGTTCCAGGCGATCCTGCCGCTGAAGGGCAAGATCCTGAACGTGGAGCGGGCGCGGTTCGACCGGATGCTGTCCTCGCAGGAGATCGGCACGCTGATCACCGCGCTGGGCACCGGGATCGGCCAGGGGCCGGTGGACCAGGGCGGGTTCGACATCTCCAAGCTGCGCTACCACCGCATCGTCATCATGACGGACGCGGACGTGGACGGGTCCCACATCCGCACGCTGCTGCTGACCTTCTTCTTCCGCCAGATGCGGGAGCTGATCGAGCGCGGGCATCTCTACATCGCCCAGCCGCCGCTCTACCGCGCCAAGCGCGGCAACGACGAGCGCTACCTGAAGGACGACGCGGCGCTGGAGGCGTTCCTGCTCGACAAGGCGCTCGCCGCGGCGAAGCTGACCTATGCCGACGGCCGGACGTTCGAGGGATCGGAGCTGCACGCCGAAATCCGGCTGCTGCGGGAGGCGACGCTGAACCTGCGGCGCCTGTCCGCCGCGGTGCCGGTGGCGCTGCTGGAGCAGGCGGCGATCGCCGGGGCGCTGACGCAGGACCCGGCACGCGCGATGGCGGCGGCGCCGACCCTGGCCGCGCGGCTGAACGCGGTGTCGCTACCGACGGAGCAGGGCTGGGTGGTCAGTGCCGACCATGGGCTGACGCTGTCGCGCACGGTCCGCGGCGTGGTCGAGCGCCACACGCTGGACGCCTCGGCCCTGCGCAGCGCGGAGGCTCGCTGGCTCGCCGACCGCACGGAGATGCTGTCGGGGCGCTTCGCCACGCCGGCCAAGCTGAAGCTCGACTCGCAGGAGGTGGAGACCGCCGGTCCCGCCACCACGTTCGAGCGCATCATCGCCCATGGCCGCCGCGGGCTGACGATCCAGCGCTTCAAGGGCTTGGGCGAGATGAACCCGGAGCAGCTCTGGGACACGACGCTCGACCCGGCGGCGCGCACCATGCTGCAGGTGAAGGTGGGCGACATCGAGGACGCCGCGCAGGTGTTCAGCACGCTGATGGGCGACGTGGTCGAGCCGCGCCGCGAGTTCATCGTCGGCAACGCGCTGAAGGTGGCGAACCTGGACGTGTGAGCCACGTGATGGCCGCGCTTCCTCGTGTCATGGCCGATGCCGGCCACGCTGATGCCATGGCCGGCGCAGGCCACGCTCGTGTCATGGCCGATGCCGGCCACGCTGGTGTCATGGCCGGCGCGGGCCACCCTCGTGTCGCGGCCGATGCCGGCCACCCTGGTGTAATGGCCGGCGCAGGCCGGCCATCCACGACGCCCTCCGCCCCCGCGCGCGGCCTGAGAGGCCCCGTCCTCGCGGCCCTCGCCCTCCTCGCCGCGTTCGCCGCCGCCCTCCCCGCGAGAGCCCAGCCGGCGGACGGCCGCACATTCCTGCCCTTCTTCAACGCCCCGCCGGACGGCGTCCCGATCAACCATCCGCCCGCCCTCGAGCTGGTCATCGAAGGCCGCGCGCATCGCGTCGAGATGGACACCGGCTCCACCGGCGTGGTCCTCGCCGCCCGCGACATTCCGCATCTGGACCGCCTGCCGCAGGAGGGTCCCGGCACGCTGACCTATTCCAGCTCCGGGCGGATCATGCGGGGGCACTGGGTGCGCCTGCGACTGAGGATCCGCGGCGCCGACGGGGCCGAGGTCCATACGCGCCCCATGCCGGTGCTCGCGATCGACCGCATCGAATGCCAGCGCACCGCCCGCTTCTGCCGGCCGTCGGACCGTCCGCGCGGCGTCGCGATGATGGGGGTCGGGTTCGCACGGCAGAAGGACCACCAGCCGCAGGGCACGCCGGAGCACAACCCGTTCCTGAGCCTCGCGCGGCAGGAGGTGCGGCGCGGCTACACCGTCACGCGCCACGGCGTCTGGCTGGGCGTGACGGATGCCGGGACGGCCGGGTTCTCCACCGTGAAGCTGCAGCGGGCCGAGGGAGCGGATGACTGGTCCCCCGCACCAGCGTGCCTGACGCTGAACCAGGGGCCGCCCGCTTGCGGCAGCGTGCTGGTCGATACCGGGCTGACGACGATGTACCTCACCATCCCGGCTCCTGACGGCGGAATGGCCCGCCACCTGCCCGACGGGGCACGCATCGGCATCGGCCTGCTGCCGGGCAGCGGGCCGACCTACACCGTCACGGTCGGCGACCGGAGCGACCCGGCGGCCCCCGACGCGATCACGCTCGTCCCGCACGGGCCACGGCCGTTCGTGAACACCTCGGTGAGGTTCCTGAACCGGTTCGAGTATCTCTACGACGCGGATCGCGGGCTGGTGGGCTACCGCCCGCTGCGCTGAGCGCCGGCCGCTCGTTGCCGCGCGGGTTGGCCAGCCTTGGGCCGGTCACCTGCTTCGGCAGAGGGCTGGCCATTTGCCGCGGCAGAGTGCCGCGATGGATGGCCGGGACAAGCCCGGCCATGACGGCGTAGGGGACGGGCCGGGGACGAGCCGCCCGTCGCGGGCAGGGGGACGGGCCGGGGACGGGCCGCCCGTCGCGGGCAGGGGGACGGGCCGCAGGCGGCGGCTATCCCGGGCGGGCGAAGCGCCGGACCACGTTCTCCAGCAGGCGCGAGACCGGCCCCTGGAACGCGCCATCCCGCCACAGGCTGCCACAGAAGGTGATCGAGCCGGTCGAGAACACCTCCCCGTCCCCGGGCGTGCGGAAATACACGATCTCCGCCCGCTTCAACGCGTCCGGCCGCTCACCGCTGAGCGTGGAGACGTGCGACAGCAGCTCCTCCGGCACGACCGTGACCGACCGGGGCGGGTTCTCGGAGCGTGCGAGGATGACCGTGCCCTCGGGCGTGCCCAGGGCCGGGTCGGCGCGGTCGAACTCGAATCCGGCGGCGCCGCCACCCGACAGGCCGTAATCGCCGATCACCTCCTCCTCGATCCCCTCGAAGATCCAGGCATGTGCCGGGTCGTGGGAGGCGGGCAGGCGGCGGTAGTACGTCCCCTCGAACAGGCCCTGGCCGGAGAAGCCCACCCCCACCAGCCGCTGCGGCGGGCGGCGGCTGCGGCGCCACAATCCCCCCAGCGCCCCGTCGAGTTGGTTGAAATACTCGCCCGGTTCGGCCGCCCAGGCGCGGATCCCGCCCTCGGCGCGGCGGACCTCGATCGTGTGCGGCAGGGCCGGGCTGCGGGCGATGCGCCAGTAGAAGCCGTTGCCGCCGAGGTAGCAGAGCCGCCCGCCCTGGTGCGTGTAGCTCTCCAGCGCGTCCAGCATCCGGGGCGTGTGGTACTCCGGATGCGAGCCGGTCAGCACCGCGCGGTACGGGCGCAGCGCCGCGAGACCCTCGTCGTCCAGGTCCTCGTCCGTGACCACGTCATAGGCGATCCCCTTGTCCTCGAGCCAGGCCAGCAGGTGAGTATCGGCCGGGAAGTGCCGCAGTCCGGAGCCCCGCGCGTCGTTGAAGGTCAGGTAGCCGGGCCGCATGGTCAGGATCGGCCGCAGCCGGGACGAAAGCGAGATGCCCGATCCGTCGTCATGCAGGTTGTAGGTCGAGCGGCCGTAGAGCGGCGTGTCGTCGGCGTTGTGCCGGTAGGCGCCCCAGTCCTGCACGCGCTGCTTGTAGGCGGCGTCCGCATTGCCGCGCGCGTGGTTCGCATAGGCGATGTAGGTGAAGGTGGAGGCGAGGAAGACGATCGCGGCGTGCGGGCCTTCGCGGGGCGGCAGGAGGTAGAACGGGATCCAGTCCTCCCCGGCCTCGCAGCTCAGGTGCAGCAGGTAGCAGCCGCTGCGCAGGCCGGCGGGCGGGGTGAAGGTGAAATCCGTCTCCCACCCGCAATCGTTCAGGTCGTCGGCATGGAACCCGATCGCCGCGTAGTCGGCGGGGGCGTGGCGCCAGCACACCTCGCGGCCGGACCAGAACGCGCCCACCATGCCCCGGGTCGGCAGGTTCACGACCTGTCCGTGGCAGCCATGCGGGCCGGTGTCGGTGATCGCGGTGCCCTCGATTCCGATCGCGAAATCCCACAGCGCGAGCGCCCCACGCGCGTCCGGGAAGGTCTCGTGCGCCCCGGCATGGATCGCCGGCCGCTCGATCTTGCCGCTGAAATGCAGGTCGGGCCCCTCCGCATCCGCGGCGGCCACCAGCACCGGCCCGCCGCCGGACGGCAGGCGCAGGCCGGACGCCACCGCGGTCGCCGTGGTTCGGTGCCCCTGCTCCAGCGGCTCGACCCCGAGGAGGACGCGGCCGGAGCCGGGATCGGCGGCGAGCCAAATCCGGTGGAACCGCTGGCGCGCCAGCGCGCGGTCGGCCTGCAGCGCGACCGCGCCACCCGGCCAGGTGAGGCGCGCGGACGCGCCCTGCGGACCGTGGCCGATCGTGACCGTGCAGCCCTCGCCGGACTCCCACAGCACCGCCTGCTCGCGATCGATGCGCCCGGGGGCGATCAGCGCGGACCAGGTGCAGGCGGCCGCGCCGTCGCGGGGCGGACCGGCCGGGACCCGCGCGTAGGAGCCGCGGCGCACCGGCTGTCGGCGGCCGGGATGCGTCTGGTCGTAGAGGGCGGAGAGATCCTCGAACCGCAGCCCCGGACCGGCGGGGTTCGGATCGCCCGAGATCAGCCGCTGCAGGCGGACGCGGTAGGAGCTGGCGTCACGAACGCTGACCTTGACCGCGAGCCCGCCGCCGGGGCGGCAGGACATGCGATCGAGATAGCCGGTGATCGGGAGTTCGGGCGGGGGAGCATGAGTGGACACGGCGCATCCTGTCTGCGGGTGCGACAGCGTGGGGGAAGTCGGTGTGCACAACAAGCCGAGGGGCGCGCGAGCCGTCGGCCGAGGGCCGAACCCGATGCGGCTACCAGATCCGCGTTTCGCCGAAGCCCAGCACGTCGAACGCGGAGTCCGGCACATCATGGCGCGCACGCGCGGCCCGCAAGGCGTGGACCGGCGCGTCGATCGCCTCGTCGGTGAGTTGGAACGTGCCGAAATGCATGCCGATGCTCCGCCGCGCGCCCAGGTCCAGGTGCGCGCGCACGGCTTCCTCCGGGTCCATGTGCTGCTGGCGCATGAACCAGCGCGGCTCATAGGCCCCGATCGGCAGCAGCGCGAGGTCGATGCCGGGGAACGCCGCCCCGATCTCCGCGAAATGCGGGCAGTAGCCGGAGTCGCCCGCGAAATACACGGTGGCGCCCCCGGCCTGGATCACGAACCCGCCCCACAGGCTGTGATTGCGGTCCCACAGCGTGCGCGCCGAGAAATGCTGGGAGGGCACGTAGGTCACGCGCACACCGTCGCGCTCCACGCTCTGCCACCAGTCCAGCTCGATCGCGCCGTGCACGCCCGCCTTCGCGAGGTGCCGCGCGTTGTCGAGCCCGGTCACCGCCGGCGGCCCCCAGCGCCGCCGCACCCGCCGCAGGGTCGGCAGGTCGAGATGGTCATAATGATTGTGCGAGACGAGCAGCAGATCGACGTGCGGCAGCGCCTGCAGCGGCTGGCCGGGGGCGCGCGCCCGCTTCGGGCCGGCGAAGGAGAGCGGGCTGCAGCGCCGGGACCAGATCGGATCCAGCAGCACGGCGACGCCACCAAGCTGCACGAGGAAGCTCGCATGGCCGATGAAGGTCGCGGCAATCCGGTCCGGCCCCACACGCGGCGGTGGGGCGTGCGGCGCATCCTCCACCCAGCGCGGCCAGGGCTGCTTGTCGCGCTCCTGCCGCCAGCGGCGGAAATCGGCCGTGGTCTTCCCGCGCGGCGCATACGGGTTGAAGAACCGCCGACCGTCGAAATGCGGCGGGGCGGTCTCCGGACCGGGCGCCTGCGCCGTCGCCCCGGCCTCGTCGAGTCCGGGGGACGGCTCTGCGCGATCGGGGCTCAGCGGCGGCGCTGCTCGACGTCGCGCACCGCGCCGCGGGCCGCGCTGGTGGTCAGGGCGGCATAGGCCTTCAGCGCGGTGGAGACGACGCGATCCCGCCCGACCGGCTGCCACGCGTCCTTGCCGCGCGCCTCCATGGCGGTGCGCCGCTGCGCCAGCACGTCGTCGGCGACGGCGAGCCGGATCGTGCGGTTCGGGATGTCGATCTCGATCCGATCGCCGTCCTCGACCAGGCCGATCAGCCCGCCTTCCGCCGCCTCGGGGGAGAGGTGCCCGATCGACAGGCCCGAAGACCCGCCGGAGAACCGCCCGTCGGTGACCAGGGCGCAGACTTTCCCGAGCCCTTTGGATTTGAGGTAGCTGGTCGGGTAGAGCATTTCCTGCATGCCGGGGCCGCCCTTCGGACCCTCGTAGCGCACCAGCACGATGTCGCCGGCCACCACCTTGCCGCCCAGGATGCCGTCGACCGCGGCTTCCTGGCTCTCGAAGATGCGGGCGGGACCCGAGAAGGTCAGGATCGACGCATCGACGCCGGCCGTCTTCACGATGCAGCCTTCCTCGGCGATGTTGCCGTAGAGCACCGCGAGCCCGCCGTCCTTGGAGAAGGCGTGCTCGAAATCACGGATCACGCCCTTCGCGCGGTCGAGGTCCAGCTCGTCCCAGCGGGACGCCTGGCTGAACGCGACGGTGGTGGGGATGCCGCCGGGGGCCGCGCGGAAGAACTCCCGCACCGACGCGCTCTGGGTGCGGGTCACGTCCCAGCGCTCCAGCGCCTCCTTCAGCGTGCGGGTGTGGACGCTGCCGACCGAGGTGTCGATCAGGCCGGCGCGGTCCAGTTCGGCCAGGATGCCCATGATGCCGCCGGCGCGATGCACGTCCTCGACATGGACGTTGGCGACCGAGGGCGCGACCTTGCACAGCACCGGCACGTGGCGGGATAGCCGGTCGATATCGGCCATCTTGAACGGCACCTGCCCTTCCTCCGCCGCCGCCAGCAGGTGCAGCACGGTGTTGGTGGAGCCGCCCATCGCGATGTCGAGCGTCATCGCGTTCTCGAACGCCTTCACCGTGGCGATGGAGCGCGGCAGCGCCGAGGCATCGTCCTGCTCGTAATAGCGCCGCGCCAGGTCCACGACCGTCCGGCCGGCTTCCAGGAACAGGTTCTTCCGGTCGGCATGGGTCGCGAGGACCGTGCCGTTGCCGGGCAGCGCGAGGCCCAGCGCCTCGGTCAGGCAGTTCATCGAGTTCGCCGTGAACATGCCGGAGCAGGAGCCGCAGGTCGGGCAGGCGGAGCGCTCGATGACCTGGACTTCCTCATCCGTCACGGTGCTGTCGGCCGCCACGATCATCGCGTCGATCAGGTCGACCGAACGCTTCTCCCCGCGATGCACGACCTTGCCGGCCTCCATCGGGCCGCCGGAGACGAACACGGTCGGGATGTTGAGCCGCAGCGCGGCCATCAGCATGCCGGGCGTGATCTTGTCGCAGTTCGAGATGCAGACCAGCGCGTCGGCGCAGTGCGCATTGACCATGTATTCGACGGCATCGGCGATCAGCTCGCGGGAGGGCAGCGAGTAGAGCATCCCGCCATGGCCCATCGCGATGCCGTCGTCGACGGCGATCGTGTTGAATTCCTTCGCGACGCCGCCGGCGGCCTCGATCTCCCGCGCGACCATCTGGCCCAGATCCTTCAGGTGCACGTGGCCGGGCACGAACTGGGTGAAGGAATTGGCGATCGCGATGATGGGCTTGCCGAAATCCGAGTCCTTCATGCCGGTGGCGCGCCAGAGACCACGGGCACCGGCCATGTTGCGGCCATGGGTCGTCGTACGCGAGCGGTATGCGGGCATGGGACACCTCCAACCCCGCCGCGTAGCCTTTCGGGCGGGCAGCGTCCAGTCTGGGGCTTGCATGTCTGGGTCTTGGCCGTCCGGACGCAGGGGCCTCCCGCACGGCCCCGCCGGTGAGATGGCCGTCTGTTGCAGCGCAGCACGGACCGCTACAGTGGCGGGATGACCGGCCCCTGCCCGCGGATCCGCGCCGCATGACGACCGTATTCGGGATTCGCGGACCCACGTTCCTGCTGCACCCAAGCCCGTGACCCGCACCGAACCGATCGGCCTGCTGGCCCTGGCAGGCTTCGCCTCCGGGTCGGGGATGCGCCTGCTCGATCCGCTGCTGCCCGGCGTGGCGGCCGATCTCGAGGTGTCCGTCGCCCGCACCTCCGCCCTGATCGCCGCCTTCATGCTCCCCTACGGCCTCGGCCAGGTGATCCTCGGTCCGCTCGGAGACCGCATGGGCAAGCTCCGCGTGGTCTGCACCGCCCTGCTGCTCTACGGCGCCTGCGTGCTGGCCTGCGCCGCGGCGCCCAGCTTGGCGACGCTGGTCGCGCTGCGCGCGGCCTCCGGCCTGTTCGCCGGGGCGGTGATCCCGCTGCTGCTCGCCCATCTCGGCGACGTCGTGCCGTATGAGGAGCGGCAGGGCACGATCGGCCGGTTCCTCACCGGGATGGTCATGGCGCAGATGCTGACCGGCCCGGCTTCCGGCGTGATCGGGGAGTATGGCGGGTGGCGCAGCTCCTTTCTCGTGCTGGGGGCCCTCGCGGTCGGGATCGGCGCGCTGCTGCTGCGCCATTTCGGGCGCTTGCTATGGCGCGCTCCGATCCGCTCGGCGCCGCGCACGCAGGGGCTGGTCGCCTATCTCGCGCTGCTCTCCCGCCCGGCCGGGCGCTGGCTGCTGATCTGCGCATTCTTCGACGGGCTGTGCCTGTTCGGGGGCGCCTTCCCCTTCGTCGGCGCCTTCGTCATCCAGGAATTCGGGCTCCGCGCCGGGTTCGCGGGCATGGTCGTCGCGTTCTTCGGCCTGGGCGCGTTCCTCTACACCCGCTTCGCCCGCGGCCTCGTGCGCCGGTTCGGGGAACGCCGCCTGCTGTTCGGCGGCGGGCTGGGGCTGGCCGTGTTCCTGGGCGCGCTGGCGGCCGCCCCGAACTGGCAAGCGGCCGCGGCGGCGCAGTTCGTCATGGGGCTGCTGTTCTACATGTTCCACGGCGTGCTGCAGGCCCGCGCCACCGAGGCGCTGCCCGAGGCGCGTGGCACCGCCGTCTCCGCCTTCGCGCTGGCGCTGTTCCTGGGACAGACGGTGGGCTCGATCGCCTTCGCCGCGGTGCTGTCGGCGATCGGCTACCGGGAAGGGTTTGCCGCGGCGGCGATTGGCGTGGCACTGCTGTCGGTCTATGCGCGCCGGGGGCTGCGATAGGCCGGGGCGGCGCGGCATGCGGTCGGCGGGACGGCGCAGCTCGTCAGGAATCCGAGCGGCGCGGCCGGCCACGGAAGCCGCGCCGCGCGCCGGGTCAGGCAGCCTCGAGCGCCTGGTCGAGGTCGCGGATCAGGTCGTCCACCGTCTCCAGCCCGATCGACAACCGGATCACGTCCGGCCCAGCCCCGGCGGCGACACGCTGCTCCTCCGTGAGCTGGCGGTGGGTCGTGGAGGCCGGGTGCAGAATGAGGCTGCGGGTGTCGCCGATATTCGCGAGATGGGAGAACAGGCCCACGTTCTCCACCAGCTTCACCCCGGCCGCGTAGCCGCCCTTTACCCCGAAGGTGAACACCGCGCCGGCGCCCTTCGGCATGTATTTGCGGGCGAGCGCGTGATAGCGGCTCGATTCGAGGCCGGCATAGGACACCCAGGCGACCTTGTCGTGGCCGGCGAGGAATTCCGCGACGCGCTGGGCGTTCTGGCAGTGCCGCTCCATCCGGAGGTGCAGCGTCTCCACGCCGGTGATGCTGAGCCAGGCGTTCAGCGGCGCCATGGACGGGCCGTAGTCGCGCAAGGCCACCGCGCGCGCCTTGGTGGTGAAGGCGAAATCACCGAAATTCTCGTAGAAGCGCAGCCCGTGATAGGCGGGCTCCGGTTCGGTCAGCGAGGGGAACTTGCCGCCCTGCGACCAGTCGAACTTGCCGGATTCGACCACCACGCCGCCCATGGCATTGCCGTGGCCGGAGATGAACTTGGTCGTGGAGTGCGTGACGATGTCGGCGCCCCATTCGATCGGGCGGCACAGGAAGGGCGTCGCGAGCGTGTTGTCGACGATCAGCGGCAGGCCCGCCTCGTGCGCGACCTTGGCGATCGCCTCGATGTCGACCACGACCCCGCCGGGATTGGCCAGGCTCTCGATGAAGATCGCCTTGCAGCGCGGCGTCAGGGCGCGGCGGAAGTTCTCGGGATCGGACGGGTCGACGAAGTGGCAGGTCCAACCGAGCTTCTTGAAGGAGAGGCCGAACTGGGTGAGGGAGCCGCCGTAGAGGGCGCGGGAGGCGAGGAACTCGTCGCCGGGTTCCAGCATTGTCGCGAAGACCAGGAACTGCGCGGCATGGCCCGAGGCGGCGGCGACTGCGGCGCGCCCGCCTTCCAATGTGGCGACACGCTCCTCCAGCACTGCGACGGTGGGGTTGGTCAGGCGGGAGTAGATGTAGCCGAAATTGTGCAGGTTGAAGAGCGAGGCGGCGTGGTCGACGTCGTCGAAGACATAGGCGGTGGTCTGGTAAATCGGGGTGGAGCGCGCGCCGGTGGTGGGATCGGGCGCCGCGCCGGCATGCACGGCGCGGGTCTCGAACCCGTAGCTCGCCTGGCTGACCGGTAGCGCGCGGGGCTTGGCGCCGCGGCTGGTTGGCGGTTCGGGCGCGCGGTTGCGGATGATGCCGGAGTTGACGCCGCTCCAGGACAGCTCCCCGCCCAGACGGCCGAACTCGATCTTGGGGCAGCGGTTCATCACCACTTCGAGGCCGGCTTCCTCGGCGCGCTCCGCCGCCTCGTCGTTGCGGACACCAAGCTGCATCCAGACGTATTTGGCGCGGATGGCGACGGCATCGTCGACGATGGGCCCGACCTGGTCGGAGGCGCGGAAGACGTCGACCATGTCGATCGCGTCGGGGATGTCGCGCAGATTGGCGTAGACGCGCTCGCCCAGCAGGTCCTGCCCGGCGATGCCGGGGTTCACCGGGATGACCCGATAGCCTTTGTTCTGCAGGTACTTCATGACGAAGTAGCTGGGCCGGTTCCAGTTGGAACTGGCGCCGACCAGGGCGATGGTGCGCACGCTGGACAGGATCCGGCGCAGCTTCGCGTCGGTGTAGGGGATCGGGTCGAGAGCGGTCATCGGGCGCGTCCTCCGGCCGGGATTGCCGGATAGATCGTCCGGCCGGCGCGGATTGGCAACCGGTGGCGGCCGCCGCCTTCGTGACGGGCGGCGGCCCGGGGCCCTCAGACTCGCATCGGCATCAGGACATAGAGCGCACTGGCGTCGGCAGCGTCCTGCACGACCGTGGGTGCGGAGCCGTCGGCGAAGCGGAACTCCACCTGGTCCGCGATCTGGTCGGTGATGTCGTTCAGGTAACGCGCCTGGAAGCCGATCTCGAGCGGGCCGGCATCGTATTTCACGTGGTCGGAGTCGAGTTCCTCGCTCGCGGTGCCCTGTTCGGGGCTCGCCGCCGAGAGGGTCAGCAGGTCGCGGGCGAGCGACAGCTTCACCGGGCGGGAGCGTTCGGAGGAGATCGCGGCGACGCGGGCCACCGCGTCGGAGAAGTCCTTCTTGCCGACCCGCAGCACCTTGTCGTTGCCGCGCGGGATGACGCGCTCGTATTCCGGGAAGGTGCCGTCGATCAGCTTGCTGGTCAGCATCACGGCATCCGCGTGGAACTGGATGCGGGTGTCGGACAGCGCGACCTCGACGTTGCCGGTCACCTCGTCAAGCAGCTTGCGCAGCTCGTTGACCGTCTTGCGGGGGATGATCACGCCCGGCATGGAGGCGGCGCCTTCGGGCAGCGGCTCCTCGACCCGGGCGAGGCGATGGCCGTCGGTGGCGACGGCGCGCAGCACGGGCGTGCCGTCCGTCTCCGCCGCATGCAGGTAGATGCCGTTCAGGTAGTAGCGCGTCTCTTCCGTGCTGATCGCGAACCGCGTGCGGTCGATCAGCCCGCGCAGCGTCTGCGCCGAGAGGTCGAATTTGTGCGGCAGCGTCCCGGCCGTCATGGAGGGGAAGTCGTCGACCGGCAGCACGACGAGGCTGGTGGCGTAGCGGCCGGCGCGCAGCGCGAGCTGGGCGTCGCCGCCGGGATGGTCGAGCTCGACCTCGGCGCCGTCGGGCAACTTGCGGACGATCTCGTAGAGAGTCGCCGCCGGCGCGGTGCAGGAGCCGTTGCGGGTCGTGCTGGCTGGCACGTCCTCGACGATGGCGATCTCCATGTCCGTCGCGGTCAGCGTCAGCTTGCCGTCGCGGACCGCGATCATGACGTTGGCGAGGATGGGGATGGTGTTGCGCCGTTCCACCACGCTCTGCACATGGGCCAGCGCCTTCAGCAAGGTGGCGCGGTCGGCCTTCAGCTTCATCGTGCTACATCCCCAATACAAAGCGACCTGCGCGCGGCGAGCCTGCCGGCCCGAGGAGATGCCCTCTCGAACCCGCAGACTCGGGGCGGCACTGTAGCAAGCCGGCTCGGCCACCGCCAAGCGGGCTCGCACGGTGCGAAAGCGGAGGGAACGGCAGGAAAATGGGGCTGTTCGTCTATGGCACCCTGCTCGATCCGGACGTGCTCGCACGGCGCAGCGGACAGCCGGCCCCGCTGCGCCGCCTGCGTTGGGCGCGCCTCCGGGGATGGCGGCGGGTCGCGATGCGCGGCGGGCGATGGCCGACGCTCGTGCGGCAGCGGGGCGGATGGGTGGACGGCGCGTTGATCGCGCTGCCCGCTGCCGCCTTCGGCCGGATCGCCGCCTATGAGGGGCCGGCCTACCGGCTGACCCGGGTTGTGGCGGCGGCGGACGGGCGCGACACTGCCGCGCTCACCTGGATCGCACCCGCGGCGGCCCGCCGCGCCTGGAAGGGATAGACCGATGCTGCAGCCGCCCCCCGCCGTTCCCGGCATGCGCGAGGAGGAGATCGACACCCCGGCTTTGGTGCTCGACCTGGACGCGTTCGAGGCGAACCTGGACCGGATGACCGCGCTGCTCGCACCCACCGGGGTGAAGCTGCGGGCGCATGCCAAGACGCACAAATCGCCGGTGATCGCGCTGCAGCAGATCCGGCGCGGCGCGGTCGGGCAATGCGTGCAGAAGGTGGGCGAGGCCGAGGTGCTGGCCTGGGGCGGCGTGCCCGACATCCTGGTCAGCAACGAGGTGGTCGGCGCATCGAAGCTCGCGCGGCTCTGCGCGCTGGCGAAGATCGCGACGGTCGCGGTCTGCGTGGACGACGCGCAGCAGGTGACGGCGATCGAGGCGGCGGCGGCGGACGCCGGCATCCGCATGACCGTGCTGGTGGAGATCGACGTGGGCGCCGCCCGCTGCGGCGTGCCGCCGGGTCCCGAGGCGGTGGCCCTGGCGCAGCGCATCGCCGGATCGAAGCACCTGATCTTCGGCGGGCTGCAGGCCTATCAGGGCAGCGCGCAGCACAAGCGGTCGGTGGCCGAACGGCGCGGGCTGATCGACGTGGCGATCGACGGCTCCCGGCGGACGGTGGAGCAGTTGCGCCAGCAGGGGCTTGCCTGCCCGATCGTCGGCGGCGCCGGGACCGGCACGTTCGAGATCGAGGCGCAGTCGGGCGTGTATACCGAGATGCAGGCCGGCAGCTACGCGTTCATGGATGCGGATTACGCGCGCAACCTGGACGGCGGCGGGGCGCCGGTCAGCACGTTCCGGCATGCGCTATTCGTGCTCGCGACGGTGATGAGCGCGCCGCGCACCGGGCTCGCGGTGCTGGATGCCGGGCACAAGGCCGTGTCGGTGGATTCCGGCATGCCGGTCGTGTGGCAGCGGCCGGACATTCGCTACGTGTCAGCCTCGGACGAGCATGGGAAGCTCGACGTGGGCAGCGAGACGGCGATGCCGAAGCTGGGCGAGAAGCTGCGGCTGGTGCCGGGCCACTGCGATCCGACGGTGGACCGCTACGACTGGTATGTCGGTGTGCGCAACGGACGGGTGGAGTGCCTGTGGCCAGTGGCCGCGCGCGGCGCGATGAGCTGACCGGGGCGCGGTGGGCTGAACGCAGCGCGGTGGGCTGAACGCGGCGCCGCGGGCTGGGCGGGGCGCGGTGGGCTGGGCTGGGCTGGGCTGGGCGCCGCGGGGGTCGTCTCGCCGCGGCTCAGGCCACCCCGGCGGTGACCCGTGGTCCATGGGCGGCGCTGGTCGCCAGGCCATAGACGCCGCGCTCTCCGGCCAGCGGAGCGAACTTTGCGGTGATGCCCAGCACCGTCTCCGCACCCCCGAGATACAGCAGCCCATCCTCCGGCATCAGGGCCGCCGTGGCCTCCAGCACCTTCGCCTTGGTCGGCTGGTCGAAGTAGATCAGCACGTTGCGGCAGAACACGATGTCGAACTTGCCGAGGGGACGGAGATCGCCCAGCAGGTTCCATTCCCGGAACTGCACCATCGCCCGGAGCTGGTCGCTGATGCGCCAGCCACCCTCCTCCTTCTTGAAGTAGCGCATCAGGAACTGCACGGGCAGCCCGCGCTGCACCTCGAATTGCGAGTACACGCCGGTGCGGGCGCGGGCGACCTGCTCGCGCGCGAGATCCGTGCCGATGATCTCGATCTTCCGGTCGCCGATCACGGTCCGCGCCTCGGCCAGGATCATCGCGAGCGAGTAGGCTTCCTGGCCGGAGGACGACGCGGCGGACCAGATCCGAATCGGCACGCCCGGCGCTCGGGCCGCCAGCAACCGCGGCAGCGCCTGCGTCTTGAAGTGCTGGAAGGGCTTGTCGTCGCGGAAGAAGAAACTCTCGTTCGTGGTCATCGCCTCGACCACGTCCCGCGCGATCGCCTCCGCGCCCAGGTGGCGGAGCTTGTCCGCCAGCGCGTTCAGGTCGGCAAGACCCTCCCGCTTCAGGATGGAGGCGAGCCGGGTCTCGAGCAGGTAGACCTTGTCCTGGCCGATCACCAGGCCCGATCGCGTCTTGAGGAGGTTGGCGAAGACGTCGAACGCCGCGTTGCTGAGGGGGGCGGTCATGAGCGGGCGGTCCGCAGGAGGTCGAGCAGCTTCGGGGCAAGTTGCGGCAGCGGCAGCACGGCCTGGCAGAGTCCGGCCTGGGCGATGGCGCCCGGCATGCCCCAGACGACGCTCGAGGCTTCGTCCTGTGCGAGCGCGGCGCCGCCAGCCTCGATCACCTTTCGCGTTCCGGCGAGCCCGTCATGCCCCATGCCGGTCAGCATGGTCACCAAGACGCGCCCTTCGCAAGCGGCGGATGCGGATCGCAGCATCGGATCGACCGAGGGTCGGCAGAAATTTTCCGGTGGGTCCATGGTGAGGCGCGCATGCAGGGTGCCGCCACGCGCATCCACCTGCAGGTGCCGGTCGCCCGGCGCGAGATAGACGTGGTTCGCCTGCAGCGCCTCGCCGTCCGCCGCCTCCGTGCAGGGAAGCCCGCCAAGCTTGGTGATGTGGTCCGCGAGGATCGGCGTGAATGCGCGCGGCATGTGCTGGGTCAGGACCACCGGGACCGGCAGCGTGCGGCCGAGGCCCTGGAACAGGGTGAACAGCGCCTGCGGCCCGCCGGTCGAGCTGCCGATCGCCAGCAGGCGCGGCGGAAGGCGGGAGGGAGCCCGCAGCGGCACCAGCGACGGCGGCGCCTTCGAGGGCATGACCGCGCGGCGCCGCAGCCCTGCCAGCCCCTTGACCTTCTCCAGCAGCTCCCGGCGGAATCCGTCGTCGCTGACTGTGCCGATACTGGAGGGTTTCGGCAGGTAGTCGGCCGCCCCCAGCCGGAGCGCACGCAGCGCGATATCGGCGCCGCGCGTGGTCAAGGTGGAGGCCATGATGACCTTGAGGTTCGGGTCGGCGCGCAGCATGAGCGGCAGCGCGGTCAGACCGTCCATCACGGGCATCTCGATATCCAGCACGACCACGTCGACCTGGGTGCGGCGCAGCTCGTCGAGCGCCACCTGCCCATTGGCGGATCGCGCCACTACCTCGATCGCGGGATCGGCCGCCAGGATGCGGGTGATCGCGCCCCGGATCACCACCGAGTCGTCGCACACCATGACGCGGGCCACCGGCGTCGGTGCAGGCTTGTCGGACAGGGGCCGTGCGACGCTCACAGAAGGCCGACCTGTGCGAGCTTGCCGATCAGGATCTCCTCGTCGAACGGCTTCATGATGTATTCCTGCGCACCGCTCGTGATCGCCTGCTCGATATGGTCCATGTCGTTCTCGGTCGTGCAGAACACGACGCACGGGTTCTCGGGGCCGAACTCCTGCCGCAGGTTCCTGAGGAAGGTGATCCCGTCCATCACCGGCATGTTCCAGTCGAGCAGGACGCAGTCGGGCATCGCGGCGCGGCAGGCGTTCAGCGCCTCCTGCCCGTCGGCGGCTTCCACGACGGCGTAGCCGTGCGTTTCGAGGATCCGTCGCGCGACCTTGCGCACGACGCGGCTGTCGTCGACGACGAGGCAGGTGCGGGCCATGCGCCGACCCTCAGGCCGCGTCCGACAGGGCGAGGAGCCGTGCCACGTCGAGCACGACCAGAAGCCGGTCCTCCAGCCGGTAGATCCCGGTGCTGAACTCGGCCCATTCCGGCGCCAGCGTCGGCGGGTTCCGCTCGAACTCGCTGGCGCGCAGGCTCATGACCTCGGAGACCTGGTCGACCAGCAGCGCGTAGAGTTCGCCCCCCTGTTCCGCCACCACCGACATGCGCTTCTGGTTGGCGGGGGCCGGGGCCAGATGCAGCCGCCGGCGCAGGTCGATCGCGGTGACGATCCGCCCGCGCAGGTTCAGGCTGCCGGCGATCTCGGGGGGTGCAAGGGGGATCCGCGTGATCGACTGCTCCCCCAGGATGTCGCGCACGCCCAGCACGGGGACACCGCAGAGCTGGTCGGCAACGGTCAGGGTGACGAAGACCTGCTCCTCCTCGTCGGTGGCAGCCGGACGTTCCAGGACCTCGGTGCTCATGGATCGGACTCTCTTCTACGCCTCAGGCGGACACGGATTCGGACAGGCACTGCACCAGGCTGGAAAGCAGGGCGTCCCGCTGGAATTTCACGACGTAATCGGTGAACCCGGCATCGCGGCCGGCCTCCACGTCACGCGGTTCGGCATGCGCGGTCAGCGCGATCATCGGCAGGTCGATCCAGGGCCCGCTGCTGCGCACCGCCTGCGCGAACTGCAGCCCGTCCATCTCCGGCATCTCGATGTCGGAGACGATCGCATCGAACATCGCCCCGGCATCGCGCATCCGCAGCGCTTCCGCCGCGCTCGCCGCAGCCGAGACCTGATAGCCGGCGGCGCTCAGCGTCGGCGCGAGCAACTGGCGGAAGAAGTCGCTGTCCTCCACCACCAGCACCCGGCGGCGCTGGTCCGCCTGGTCCGCCTGTGGATTGAAGCGGAACCAGTCCTGCCATGCCTGCATCAGCCAGTAGCCGGTATCCAGCACGTCCGTCGCCTGGCCGGCGATCACCGCCGTGCCCAGGAAGCCGGGGCGCGCGCCCGACAACTCGATGTCGAGCCGGTCCTCGACCACGTCGATGATCTCGTCGACCATCAGCCCCATGCTGCGGTCGCGATCGGTGAAGACCAGCAGCGGCTGGCGCGGCCCCGCCTCGTCGGCACCGCCGCCCATGGACACGAGCGGCATCAGCTTGCCGCGGTATTGCGTGACCGGGGCGCCGCAGGACATCTCGATCTTGTCGCGGGGGATGTCCTCGAGCCGCGCCACCAGCCCCAGCGGGACGGCCATCTTCTGCGCCCCGCCCGCCTTGAACAGCAGCATCGCCGTGCGATCGCCGGAGCGGATGGTCTCGGTCGGATGGGTGCCCATCATGCGGCTCTCGCTGCCGGCGCCCACGCCGGTCGCACGCGCGATGCCGTTCGGGTCGAGGATCATGATCACGGACCCGTCGCCCAGGATCGTGTTGCCGCTGAACATCGTGACGTGTCGCAGGATCGGCGCGACCGGCTTCACCACGATCTCCTCGGTGTCGAACACCTTGTCGACGATGATGCCCAGCATGTTCACGCCGACCTGGGTGACCACGATGTACGCCCCGCTGTCCACGGCGTCGCCGGCCCCGAGCGCGAGGAGGGAGTTGAGGCTGACGAGGGGAAGGAGGCGATCGCGCAGGCGCAGGACTGGCGTGTCGTTGATCCGTTCGATGACGCTGTCGCTGCCCTGGCCGTCGCCCCGATCCGCCTCCCGCTGGGCGCGGACGAGCTCGACCACGCTGATCTGCGGAATGGCGAACCGCTCGCCCCCGGCTTCGACGATCAGCGCGGAGACGATCGCGAGCGTCAGCGGGATCTTGATGGTGAAGGTCGTGCCCTGGCCCGGCGTGCTCTTGAGGTCGACGGTGCCGCCGATCCGCTCGATGTTGGTCTTCACCACGTCCATGCCGACGCCGCGCCCCGACACCGCGGTGACCACGCTCGCGGTCGAGAAGCCCGCGCGGAAGATGAAGCGGGTGATCTGCGCGTCGGTCATCGACGCGAGTTCCGCCTCGGTCGCGAGGCCGGCCGCCAGGACCTTGGCGCGGATCCGGTCCACCGGCAGGCCGCGGCCGTCGTCGCTGATCTCGATGATGATGTGGCCGCCTTCGTGGAAGGCGTTCAGCGTGATGCGCCCCGTCTCCGGCTTGCCCGCGGCGCGGCGTTCGGCCGGCTTTTCGAGCCCATGGTCGCCGCTGTTGCGCACCATGTGCGTCAGCGGGTCCTTGATCAGCTCCAGCACCTGGCGGTCGAGTTCCGTCTCGGCCCCCAGCATCACCAGCTCGATCTTCTTGTCCATGTCGCGCGCGAGGTCGCGCACGATGCGGGGCAGCTTGTTCCAGGCGTTTCCGATCGGCTGCATGCGGGTCTTCATCACCCCTTCCTGCAGGTCGGAGGTGATGTGCGAGAGCCGCTGCAGCGGAACGGTGAAGCCGCTGTTCTCCTGCGTGCGGGCAAGCTGCAGGAGCTGATTGCGCGTCAGCACCAGCTCGCTCACCAGCGTCATCAGGTCTTCCAGCACGTCCACGGTCACGCGGATCGTCTGGACCGTGTTCGGCCCGCTCGACATCTCGGGCGCTCCGGCGGCGGTCGGCGCGGGGTGCGCGGCGTCAGCCTCCACCGCCACCGGGTGCGGCGTCTCACCCGCCGCCGCGGGAGCCGCCGGACGTGCGACCGGTGGGGGGGCGCTCGTCGGAGCAGCCGCAGGCGGGGCCGCGGCTGCCGATCCCGTCGCGAGCGTGGCGGACGGCGCGTCGGGCGCCTCCATGGCCGCGGCATCCGGCGCGGACGCGACCGCGTCGGTCCCGGCATGCGGCGGTGCCCCGGCGGTCGCCGGCGGCAGGTCGGCCGGAGCGTCGCCGGGACGCGCATGGGCGGGCGGGTGGCCCGCAGCGGTCGCGTTCAGTGAGTCGATCAGGGCCGTGTCGTCCCCGGCGGGCTCGTTCCCGGTCATGGCCAGGCCGCTCACGATCGCCTTGATCCGGTCGATCGCGGTCAGCACCACGCTGATGATGTCCGGGGTGGCGACCAGCGTTCTGTCGCGGACCTTCCCCAGCACGTTCTCGGCCGCATGGGCCACGCGCTCGAGCCGGGGCAGCCCGAGGAAGCCGCAGGTGCCCTTGATCGTGTGGACCATCCGGAAGATCAGCGACAGCGTGTTGGCGTCGTCCGGCGTCCGCTCCAGCGTCACCAGGGCGACGTCGAGCTCAGCGAGACTCTCGTTGGTCTCCGTCAGGAAATCGGCGAGCAGATCGTCCATTGCGGCCCCCTGGCTGGCCCCCCTCGGCGCATCGAGGGCGGGCGGGCTGGGCGGCATCCTGGGGCGGTGCTGACAAACAAAGGGTAAACGGAAGCGGCCGAATCTGCGAAGGCGGCGTGGTCTTCTCCGACCCCGTCAGGAAGCCGCACACAAGCGTAGCGGTGAGGGCCCCGTTCCATCGCCGGCCATCACCAGAATGGACAGGCGCAGCCCCTCCGTCCTGGCGATCAGCACCGCCATCACCAGCGCGAGCTCGCGGGGCTGCGCCAACAGCGGCTCGAGCGCGACGGCATCGTGCAGGGCCGCGGCCAGGGCGCCGGGCCAGGCAGCCTGCGGGCCGGCAATCCGGATCAGGACGTCCTCGACCGTCCCAAGCAGGCTGATGCGCCCGCCCTTCGGCAGCGCCTGCGCGGCAAGCAGCAGCACCGCGGCGAGCGCGCGGCCGATCCCGGCTGCGAACCGGGCGTCCTGCGGCAGGCGATCGGTGTCGAGCGTCAGCTTGCGCGCCTGCGGCAACCCGGCGGCGAGGTCGTGCAGGTCGGCCAGCGTCAAGGCGGCGGGGTGCGGCCCCCAGGCGGCGCGCAGCAGGCGCAGGCGGGCTTCCAGCACCTTTGCCGCCGCGTCGGCCGCCGCGACCGTCTCGGTGTCGGTCGCCCCCTCCCCGATCAGCTCCAGGCAGGCATCGACGGTCCCGAGCGGCCCGCCCAGGTCGTGGCAGATCCGCGCGCACATCGTTTCGGCAAGCCGGACGGCAACCAGGAAGTCGGACAACACGCGCTCCAAACTCGGACGATTCCCTCCCGGAACGCTACGACGACCGCTCCACCCCCGTCGAGCCTGCCGGCTTGCGCGGCGGCGCCCCGTCGCGCAGCATCCACGGATGGGATCGGCCGCGAGCATCGAGCCGGGACAATGGGTCCGGCATCCCGCGCGTGAGGACTGGGGCGCAGGCCAGGTGCAGTCCGTCGTGGGCACGCGGATCACGGTGAACTTCGAGCATGCCGGCAAGATCCTGGTGAACGCCGCGGTCGTCACGCTGGACCCGCTGGACGGACCGCCCGACCGGTCATGGACCTGACCCGCATGGCGGCAATGGTCTGACCGCCGCCCGTGGCGCACTTGAACCGCGGGGCGGGATGCGCAACTTGTCGGGCGAAGGAGCATTTTCCAGCCATGATCGACCCGTTCGGCCGCGCCATCACCTATCTGCGCGTTTCGGTAACGGACCGTTGCGACCTCCGCTGCGTCTACTGCATGGCCGAGGACATGACCTTCCTGCCGAAGCGCGACCTTCTGACGCTGGAGGAGCTGGACCGGCTGTGCGCCGCGTTCATCCGGCTGGGCACGACGAAGATCCGCATCACCGGCGGCGAGCCGCTCGTCCGGCGTGACGTCATGCAGCTCTTCCAGCGGCTCGGCACCCGCCTCGGCAACGGCCTGAACGAGCTCACCGTCACCACCAACGGCACCCAGCTCGCCAAGCACGCGCAGACGCTGGCCGAGGCCGGCGTGCGGCGGATCAACGTCTCGCTCGACACGCTCGACCCCGTGCTGTTCGGGCAGATCACCCGCTGGGGCAAGATCGAGCCGATCCTGGACGGCATCTTCGCCGCGAAGGCCGCCGGGCTCGCGGTGAAGATCAACGCCGTCGCGATGAAGGGCGTGAACGAGGACCAGTTTGACGGCATGCTCGCCTGGTGCGGCGAGCACGGGCTCGACCTCTGCCTGATCGAGACGATGCCGATGGGCGACATCAACGGCGACCGCACGGACCAGTACCTGCCGCTGTCGATCGTCCGCTCCCGCCTGCGCAAGCACTGGACGCTGGAGGACACCGACTATCGCACCGGCGGTCCCGCGCGGTATTTCGACGTGAAGGAGACGGGCCGGCGCATCGGGTTCATCACTCCGATGACCCACAATTTCTGCGAGAGCTGCAATCGCGTGCGGCTGACCTGCACCGGCACGTTGTACATGTGCCTCGGCCAGGACGACGCGGCCGATTTTCGGTCGGTGCTGCGGGCCGGCGCGACCGATGCGGAGCTCGAGGATGCGATCCACGCCGCGATCGCCCGCAAGCCGAAAGGCCACGACTTCATCATCGACCGGCGGCACGACAAGCCGGCGGTCGCGCGGCACATGAGCGTCACGGGCGGCTGAGCGCGTCCGGCGGCTGACCGTCGCCGTCGGACCATCGCCGATCCCTCCCGTCCCGCCGCGTCGGGACGACCGCCGCTCACGCGTGGAGGGAGAGGGTCCCCGGCGCGGCGATCAGCGTCGCGAGCGAGCATCGCTCCAGCACTTCGGCCACCGCGTCGCGCGCCTGCTGCATCAGAGGCTGCAGCCGGCAGCGCGAGACCTCCACGCAGTCCTGGCATTGGCCATAGCGCGTCCGGCTCGCGCAGGGGGTGAGCGCGAGCGGACCGTCGATGCTCCTGATCACGTCCGCGACCGAGATATCCTGCGCGGGGCGGGCCAGCCGGTAGCCGCCCTGCGCGCCGCGACGGCTTTCCAGCAGGCCCTCGTCCCGCAGGCGGACCAGGATCGCCTCCAGGAACTTGCGGGAGATCGCCTCGCGCCGCGCGATTTCCGCCACCTGGACCCAGTCTGATCCGCCTCCGGCCTCCGCGACCTGCAGCGCCGCGCGGACGGCGTATTTCGCCTTGCTCGACAGCATCGTTCCTCACAATCGCACCATGCACCATCATCATGGTTGACATGGTTTCACCGCATGGCTCTAATTCCTACCAGAGCAGTAGGAAAACAGCAATGGCCGCATCCATCGCCATCGTCGGCGCCGGATTCTCCGGCACCGCCCTCGCCCTCGGCCTTCGTGCCCAGGCGCCATCCGACGTGACGATCCAGCTCGTCGACCGCAGCGGACGCTTCGGCCCCGGCCTCGCTTACCACCCCACCAGCGCCGCGCACCTCCTCAACGTGCCCGCCGGCCGGATGAGCGCCTTCCCGGACCAGCCGGACGATTTCCTCGATTGGCTGCGGGCCCAGCCCGGTTCGGCGGAGACCGCGCCGGGCACGTTCGCCCCCCGCGCGGCCTACGGCGCCTATCTGGCGGAGCGGCTGCGCGCGGGGATCGCCGCTCGCGATGGCGCGCGGCTGCAAATCCGCGGCGACCAGGCGACGGCGATCGCACGCAGCGGGGACGGCTATGCGCTGACGCTCGCGACGGGTGGGGCGCTGACGGCCGATCTCGTCGTGCTGGCCCTCGGCAACGAGCCGCCGATGCCGCCGCCCGAACTGGGGCTGCTCATGGGCACGCCGGTCTGGGGCGGGGATGCCTGGTCGCCGGCGGCGCTGCAGGGTCTCGACCCGGACGCCCCCGTCCTGCTGGTCGGGACCAGCCTGACCATGGTGGACGTGGTGATCTCGCTGCTCGATGCGGGCCACCGCGGGCCGATCCACGCCATCTCCCGGCGCGGCCTGCTGCCGCGGGCGCATCGGACGCCGCCCGCCCCGGCCATGACCCTGCCGACCCCGCTGCCGCCCCGGGTCGGCGCCGTCATGCGGGTGCTGCGGGCGGAGGTCGCGGCCGGCCATCCGTGGCATGCGGTGGTGGATGCGCTCCGTCCGCATACCCAGGGGCTCTGGGGCGCCATGGACCCGGCGGAACAGGCGCGGTTCCTGCGGCATGCCCGCGCCTGGTGGGACGTCCATCGCCACCGCATGGCGCCCGAGGTGGCCGCACGGATCGACGCCGCGCAGTCGAGCGGGCAGCTGCGCGTGCAGGCGGGGCGGATCGTCGCGGCAAGCCCGGCTGGACGGGCGGCGACCATCACCTGGCGGCGGCGCGGCGAAACGGCGAGCGAGCGCCTGACCATCGCGCGGGTCATCGCCTGCACCGGTCCGGGATCGGACGTCCGGCGCTGTGCCAATCCGCTGCTGCTCGACCTCCTCCGCCGCGGTCTCGGGCGGCCTGACCCGCTGGCGATCGGGCTCGACGTGACCGAGACGCTGGAGCTGCGCGGCGGCTCCGGTGACGTGTCTCAGGGGGTGTTCGCGATCGGGCCGCTGACCAAGGGCCGGTCGTGGGAGATCACCTCCGTGCCTGACATCAGGGTGCAGGCGGCGACGCTCGCGGCTCACCTTGCGGCGCGAGCGGCGCAGGTGGGCGCGTCGGCGGTCGGGCCGGTTGCCGCCGGGGTGGCCCCGGCCGGGACCTGGCGGGCCGTCGGGTAGGGGCGTTCGGGAGCGGGGTCCTGTCGGACGGCCGGCGGTGGTGGGGGTGGCCGGCTCGAGGCCGGCCATGACGGAGGGGGGAGTGGGCCGGACGGCCGGCGGTGGTGGGGGTGGCCGGCTCAAGGCCGGCCGTGGCGGAGGGGCGGCCGCGTCCGAGCGGGTCAGGCCGCCTTGGCCTGCGCGGCGATCCGGCCGAGATTCGCGAGTACGTCGCGGGCGAACTTCAGGCGGGTGGCCACGTCCATGTCCCGCGTGATGGCGAGCTTGTGGTCGGGCCGCAGGCGCACGAGGCCACCCTTGCTCGCCAGCCAGTTCACCAGCCCGGCCGGGTTGGAGAACGCGTTGCCGCGGAAGGTCAGCACCATGCCCTTCGGCCCGGCCTCCAGCTTCTCCACCCCCGCCTCCCGGCAGGCGCGCTTCAGGGCCACGACGCCCAGCAGGTTGTCGACCTCGGACGGCAGCTCGCCGAAGCGGTCGACCAGTTCGGCGGCCATCGCCTCGGTCTCCGCATCCGAGGCCAGCGCGCCGATCCGGCGGTAGAGGCCGAGCCGGACGGGGAGGTCGCGGACGTAGGTTTCCGGGATGAGGACGGGGAGGCCGAGGGAGATGTTTGGCGTCCAGTCGCGGGATTCGGCGCCACGCTTGCCCTCGCCGGCGCGCACGTCGGCCACCGCGTCCTCCAGCATCTGCTGGTAGAGCTCGATGCCGACTTCCCGGATGTGGCCCGACTGCTCGTCGCCCAGCAGGTTGCCGGCGCCGCGGATATCGAGATCGTGCGAGGCCAGGGTGAAGCCGGCGCCGAGTGCGTCGAGCGTCTGCATGACGGTAAGCCGCTTCTCGGCCGCGGCGGACAGGCGGAGGTTGGGCGGCCAGGTCAGGTAGGCGTAGCCGCGCTGCTTGCCGCGCCCGACCCGGCCGCGAAGCTGGTAGAGCTGGCCCAGGCCGAACATGTCGGCGCGGTGGATCACCAGCGTGTTCACCGCCGGCATGTCGAGGCCGGATTCGACGATGTTGGTGGACAGCAGGATGTCGTACTTGCCGTCGCCGAACTCGGTCATCACCCGCTCGAGTTCGGTGGGCGCGAGCCGGCCATGCGCCTGGACCGTGCGGGCTTCCGGCACGATCTCGGCCAGCCGGTCGGCCATGCGCTGCAGGTCCTCGATCCGCGGGACGACGCAGAAGATCTGGCCGCCGCGGAACCGCTCGCGCTGGATCGCCTCCCGGATCACCAGGCTGTCGAACGGCATGATGAAGGTGCGGACCGCCAGCCGGTCGACCGGCGGCGTGCTGATCAGGCTCATCTCCCGCACGCCGGTCAGCGCGAGCTGCAGGGTGCGCGGGATCGGCGTCGCGGTCAGCGTCAGCACGTGCACGTCGGCGCGCATCTGCTTCAGCCGCTCCTTGTGGGCGACGCCGAAATGCTGCTCCTCGTCGACGATCAGCAGGCCGAGATCGCTGAACTGGATGGTCTTGGACAGCAGCGCGTGGGTGCCGACCACGATGTTGACGTCGCCGCTGGCGAGGCCGCGCTTGACCTCGGCCGCCTCCTTTCCCGTGACCATGCGGGAGAGCTGGGCGACCTTGATCGGCAGGCCGGCGAAGCGGGCGGAGAAGGTGCGGAAATGCTGGCGCGCGAGCAGCGTGGTGGGCACCACCACGGCGACCTGGGCGCCCGACATGGCGGCGACGAAGGCGGCGCGCAGCGCGACCTCGGTCTTGCCGAAGCCCACGTCGCCGCAGACCAGCCGGTCCATCGGCCGGCCGCTCGCCAGGTCTTCCAGCACGTCGGCGATGGCGCGCGCCTGGTCTTCGGTTTCGGCGAAGGGGAAGCGGGCGCAGAACTCGTCCCACGCGCCTTCGGCGGGCGCCATCACGGCGGCGTCGCGGATGCGCCGGGAGGCGGCGATGCGGATCAGCTCGCTCGCCATGTCGCGGATGCGGCTCTTCATCCGCGCCTTGCGTGTCTGCCAGCCGACGCCGCCCAGCTTGTCGAGCGACACGCCGCCGGCCTCGGAGCCGAAGCGCGACAGGATCTCGATGTTCTCGACCGGCAGGAACAGCTTCTCGTCGCCGTCGTAGATCAGCCGCAGGCAGTCGTGCGGCGCGCCGGTCACGGTCAGCGTGGTCAGCCCGTCATAGCGGCCGATGCCGTATTCCTGGTGCACCACCAGGTCGCCCTCGGCGATCTCGGTCGCCTCGGCGATGAACTGGTCGGCCCGCTTGCGCCGGCGGGGCGGGCGGGAGATGCGCTCGCCCAGCAGGTCCTGCTCGCCCACCACGGCGAGCTTGTCGGCGACGAAGCCGCGCTCGATCCCCAGCGTGACGAGCGAGAGGGAGCCGGTGGGCTTGCGGCGGACCTGGGCCCAGCCTTCCTCGGCCGCGACGTCCTTGAAGCCGTGTTCGCGCAGCAGGTTGGCGATGCGCTCGCGGGAGCCGCGGGTCCAGGCGGCGATGACGATCCGGCGGCTCTCGTCCGTCCAGCGCTCGGCCTGGGTGCGGAGCTGCTCGAAGACGTTGATGCCGGGTCCGCCGCCGGACCCAAGCCCCCCTTGGGCGAAGACCGGGCCGGGGCGCCCGCCGCCATCGACGCCCTGCGCCCCGTCGGGCCGCGCGAAGGGGGAGAAGGCGAGCAGCGGGCCCATGGCCAGCATTTCGTCCCAGGACTCGCGGTCGAGATAGAGCCGGTCGGACGGCAGCGGCCGGTAGGGCACCTCGCCATCGCGCGGGACGGACTTCCGTGCCGCGAAATGGTCCGAGATCATCTCGAGTCGCGCGGTCAGCACCTCGTCCGCCTGGTGGTCCAGGCTGACCGAGGCATCCGGCAGGTAGTCGAGCAGCGTCTCCATCGTCGGATGGAACAGCGGCACCCAATGCTCCATGCCGGGATGGCGCCGGCCGTCGGAGATCGAGAGGTAGATCGGGTCCTGCGCCGCGTCCTGGCCGAACAGCTCCCGCCAGCCGGTGCGGAAGCGGGCGGTCGATTCCTTGTCGAGCGGCACTTCGGAGACCGGGCGGAGCGAGAGCCGCTCGCGCTTGCCGCCGCTGCGCTGGCTGGCGGGGTCGAAGGTGCGGATCGATTCGATGGTGTCGCCGAACAGGTCGAGGCGCACCGGGTCCGCTTCGCCCGCCGGGAAGATGTCGATGATGCCGCCGCGCATGGCGTATTCGCCCGGCTCCATCACCGTCCCGGCGCGTCCGTAGCCGTGCGATTCCAGGAACGCCGCGAGCTTCTCGGGCTCGACGGTCCCGTTCACCCGCAGGTCGAGGCTGGCACCGGCGAAGGCGGCCCGTGGCGGCACGCGCTGCACCAGCGCGTTCACCGTGGTCAGCACGATGCGCGGGCCGGTCGGCTTCTCGAGCAGCCGCGCCAGGGTGGCGATGCGTTCGGAGACCAGCACGGGGTTGGGCGACACGCGGTCGTAGGGCAGGCAGTCCCAGGCCGGGAAGCGCAGCACCTCGGCTTCCGGCAGGACGAAGGCCAGCGCCTCGGCCAGGCGCGCCATGCGGGCATCGTCGCGCGTGACGTGCAGGATTGCGCCGGGGAACTCGCGGCGGCGCTGGGCGAGGAGGAAGGCGTCCCAGCCCTCCGGCGCACCCCAGACGGGAAGGGCGTTGCTCATTGCGGCAGGCTCGCGCGGATGCGCAGCAGCATCGGGGTCTGAGCCTCTTCGGGGATGGAACGCCGCCCGGTCAGCCAGTCGGCCAAGTCCACGTCGGGCAGCTCGAGCAGGGCTTCAAGCGCGTCGAGATCCTCGTCCGTCAGCGTCCCGAGATGGGCGCGCACGAATCCGCCGATCATCAGGTCGTTTTCGAAGGTTCCGCGATGGGTGGCGCGAAAGAGGAGGCGGCGGCGGCGCGCCTCGCGTGCGGGTCCGCTCGCGGCGCGGGACGCGTGTTCTGGTTCTGTCATCGGCGAGCTGTCATATAGCGGCGCCTTCCGGACCTGTCAGCCCGTGGACACCGACCCGTTCGCCGCAGTTTTCGCGCCTCTGACCTCGCTGCGCGGCATAGGACCGGCGGTGTCGGCGCTGATTGCCAAGGCCGCGGGCGGGGAGCGGGTGATCGACCTGTTGTTCCATCTGCCGGACTCGTATCTCGATCGGCGCGAGCGGCCGACCATCCGCGCGGCGCGAATCGGGTCGGTGGCGACGCTCGCCGTGGAGGTGGTGCGCCACGAGAAACCGGCCAATCCCCGCCAACCCTGGCGCGTGGTCGTCCGGGACGAGACGGGGTTCGCCGACCTCGTGTTCTTCAAATTCGCGCGTGAGCGCCAGATGCCGGTCGGCGCGCGGCTGCTGGTGTCCGGCAAGATCGAGTCGTTCAACGGCCGGGTGACCATGCCGCACCCGGATCATGTCGTGCCGGCGGACCAGGAGGCGCGGCTGCCGGCGATCGAGCCGGTCTGGGGGCTGACGGCCGGGTTGTGGCCCCGCCAGGTCGCGAGCGCGATGCGCCCGGCGCTGGAGCGGCTGCCCGCCCTGCCGGAGTGGCAGGATCCGGCGCTGCTGCGGCGGGAGAAATGGCCCGATTTCGCGACGGCGCTGCGCGCGGTCCAGGCGCCGGAGCTGACGGAGGAAGAACAAGAGGCACAAACGCTCCCCCTCCCCTTGCGGGAGGGGGTTGGGGGGCGGGGGCGGTGCGAGAGTGGCCCGGGACCGGACGGAAAGGGGGCGGGTGCGGGGGCGGTGCCCCCTCCCCCCATCCCCCTCCCGCAAGGGGAGGGGGGGACTCCTTCACCTGTTTCGCCCACCCTCGCGCGCGCCCGTGCGCGGCTCGCCTATGACGAGTTCCTCGCGGGCCAGCTCGCGCTCGCGCTGATCCGCGGCCGGGTGCGCAGCCGGCCCGGGCAGCCGCTCACGGGCGACTCCCGCCTGCGCGCCAAGGCGCTCGCGCGGTTCGGCCACCCCCTGACCGACTCCCAGGCCCAGGCGCTCGCCGAGATCGACGCCGACCTCGCCTCCCCCCGCCGCATGCTCCGCCTGCTGCAGGGCGATGTCGGCTCCGGCAAGACGCTGGTCGCCATGCTCGCCATGCTGCGCGCCGTGGAGGCCGGGAAGCAGGCCGCGCTGATGGCGCCGACCGAGGTGCTGGCGAAGCAGCACCACCGCACCCTCTCCCGCTTCTGCCCCGAACCGGTCGCGCTCCTCACCGGCTCCGTCAAAGGCAAGGACCGCAGCCGGACGCTGCGCGGCCTGCAGGACGGCTCGATCCGGCTCGTGGTCGGCACGCATGCCCTGTTCCAGGACGCCGTCGCCTATCACGACCTCGCCCTCGCCGTGATCGACGAGCAGCACCGGTTCGGCGTCGACCAGCGCCTCTCCCTCGGCGACAAGGGGGCGCTGACGGACGTGCTGGTGATGACCGCGACTCCGATCCCGCGCAGCCTGCTGCTGACGCAATGGGGCGAGATGGACGTCTCCCGCCTGACCGGCAAACCGGCCGGGCGGCAGCCGATCCGCACCACGCTGCACTCCGTCGGCACCCTGCCGGACGTGCTGGACGGCATCGCCCGGGCCCTCGACCGCGGCGCCCAGGTCTATTGGGTCTGCCCGCTGGTGGCCGAGAGCGAAGCCCTCGACCTCGCGGCGGCCGAGGATCGGCATGCGGCGCTGAGCGCCCGCTTCGGCGCCTGCGTCGGCCTGGCGCACGGCCAGCAGGCGCCGGAGGTCCGTGACGCCGAACTCGCACGCTTCTCCCGCGGCGAGATCCGCCTGCTGGTCGCCACCACCGTGGTGGAGGTCGGCGTGGACGTCCCCAGCGCCACCATCATGGTGATCGAGCATGCCGAACGCTTCGGCCTCGCCCAGCTCCACCAGCTTCGCGGCCGGGTCGGCCGGGGCGCCGCCGCCAGCTTCTGCCTGCTGGTGCACGACGACTGGCTGCCGGAAACGGCGCGCCGCCGCCTGATGCTGCTGCGCGACACGGAAGACGGGTTCGTCATCGCCGACGAGGATTTCCGCATCCGCGGCGGCGGCGACGCCCTGGGCACCCGCCAGGCCGGCCTGCCCCGCTTCCGTCTCGCCGACCCGGTGGAGCACGAGCCCCTGCTCGCCATCGCCCACCGCGACGCGCAGGTGCTGCTCGCCCGCGATCCGAAGCTCGCGACCGAACGCGGCCGCGCCGCACGCGTCCTGCTGCGCCTGTTCGAGCGCCACGCGGCGATGAAGACCCTCGCCGCCGGGTAGGTCGCCCGTCGGCCCTGCGTCCGGCCGACCCCGCCGGGTAGCCCGCGCGCCCGCCCGCGGCCATGATGCGGCCAACGGAGGAGACCCATATGAGCGACCTGCCCCAACGCATCACGATCCACGAGGAAGGCCCGCGCGAGGGCTTCCAGATCGAGCCCGGCCCGATCGCCACCCCGGACAAGGTGCGCTTCTGCGAAGCCCTGGCCGATACCGGCCTGACCGAGGTGCAGTGCGTGTCCTTCGTCGACCCGCGCCGGGTGCCCGGCATGGCCGATGCGGTGGAGGTCGCGCACGCGATCCGGCAGAAGCCGGGCGTGCACTACACGGCGATCGCGCTCAACCTGAAAGGCTACGAACGCGCCGTGCAGACGCCCCTGCACATCACCGGCGGGCTGCAGATGAGCGCCTCCAACACCTTCTCCATCCACAACACCAACAAGGACAATGCCGAGACGCTGGCCGAGCAGCGCCGGCAGCTCGCCTTTTTCCGCGAGCGCGGGATCCCGGTGGACTCGGCCATCATCATGACCGCCTTCGGCTGCAACTTCGAAGGCGCGATCGCGCCCGAGACGGTGCGCGACTGCGTCGCCTCCCTGCTCGCCCTCGCCGACGAGTTCGGCATCACGCTCGAACGCGTGCGGCTGGCCGATACGGTCGGCTGGGCCTCGCCCCTTCAGGTGCAGCGCGTCGTCGGCACCGTGCGTGAGCGCTGGCCGGACCTGCCCCTGTCGCTGCACCTGCACGACACGCGCGGCACCGGCCTGGCCAACGCGCTGACCGCGCTGCAGATGGGCATCACCGACTTCGACAGCTCTTGCGCCGGCCTGGGCGGCTGCCCGTTCGCCGGCCACAAGGGCGCAGCCGGCAACATCTGCACCGAGGACCTCGTGTTCATGGCGCACGAGATGGGGATCGAGACCGGCATCGACCTCGACGCGCTGATCGAATGCGCGCGCATGATCGAGGCAATCGTCGGCCATCCGCTGCCCGGCAAGATCATGCATGGCGGCAGCCTGACGAAATACCGGCAGCCGGCGTTGGCGGGAGCGGCGGCATGAGCGACGTCCTGGTCGAGGCGCGCGGCGCGGCGCTGTGGATCACCATCAACCGCGAGGAACGCCGCAACGCGATGAACGACGCGGTGGTGGACGGCATCTCCGCCGGCCTCACCCGCGCCGGCGAGGACCCCGCGATCCGCGCGGTCGTTCTGACCGGGGTGGGTGATCGCGCGTTCTGCGCCGGCGCCGACCTCTCCGCCGGCTCCGGCTCCTTCCAGTACGACTATTCGAAGGTCGGGCTGCCCTTCGTGAAGCTGATGAAGCAGGCGCGCGACCTCACCCTCCCCCTCATCGCCCGCGTCAACGGCCACGCCATGGCCGGCGGGCTCGGCATGGTCGGCATGTGCGACATGGCGATCGCCGCGGATCACGCCCGCTTCGGCATGCCGGAAGTGAAGGTCGGCATCTTCCCGATGCAGATCATGGCGATCCTGCAGAAGATCATCCCGCCCCGGAAATGCTATGAGATGGCGCTGACCGGGGAGCCGATAGACGCGGCCGAAGCGCTGACGCTGGGCCTCGTGAACCACGTCGTGCCGAAGGCCGAACTGGACGCCAAGGTGGACTGGCTGCTCGGCCGGCTGCTCGACAAGAGCCCGACGGCGATCCGGCGCGGCAAGTATGCGATGCGGCAGACCGAGGCGCTCGACTTCGACCATGCGGCCGTCTTCATGGAAGGCCAGATCGGCACTTTGGCGCTGACCGAGGACGCCGCGGAAGGCCGCCGCGCCTTCATCGAGAAACGGAAACCCGACTGGCCGGGCCGCTGAATCCGCACGCCACCGCGTTTGAGTCGTCTTGCCGCAGCGCACAATCCTCCCCCGCGCTGCGGCAAATCACGCGTGTTTCCGGGGGAAGTCGGATCACGGGCGATGCTGGACGGCCACAGGCCGCAAGATTTCAGTCCGAAGACGGCTCTTCTGCAACCGGATCGGCGGTGACTTGACAGCGGGGCGGACTAGCGGGATGAGTCCGCCCGCGCAGGCTCCGGCTTGCCTCGCGCTGGCTCTTCGGGGCTGCGGACCGGCAGGGACCGCGGATGTGCATCCGCGTGGCCGGTCATGGGAGGGAAGACATGGACGACGTTTGGGAACCCGTTCCGGGCACACGCTATTTCACGCGTAACGGCAAGGGACTCTACGAGCGCCTCACCCCGCAGATGTATTTCCGCGTCGACGAGCTCGAGGCGGCGGATGCCGTGGAGTGCTTCCAGCAATTCTCCGCCCCCGACGTGATCGTGCAGCGCGCCATGGGCAGCCTGCGGCCGTAAGCCGCGCGTTCGGCTCCACGCGACACATCCCGGTCGGCGTCCTCACGCCACCACGTGGGCCAGATCCTGGCCTGACCGGAACCGCTCGACGTTCTCCCGCACCACGGACGCGATGCGACGGCGCACGGCCGCGCTGCCCATGCCGGAGACATGCGGGGTGACGATCAGGTTCGGGCAGTCCCAGATCGGATCGTCGGCCGGCGGCGGTTCGGGATCCGTCACGTCGAGCCCGGCCCCGGCCAGGTGACCACTGCGCAGCGCGGCGACCAGGGCCGCGCTGTCGACGATCGCGCCGCGGGCCACGTTCACGAGCACGCCGCCCGGCTTCATCGCCCCGAACGCCGCGGCGTCGACCATGCCGCGGGTTTCGGCGGTGAGGGCGGCGGTCACGACCAGCGCATCGGCCTCCGCGAGGACGGCGTGCAGGTCCGCGGCGGGGCGCACCGCGGTGGCGAAATCGTCCGCCCGGTCGCTGCGTGCGAGGCCGATCACGCGCGCGCCGAAGGACGCGACCCGCCGTCCGGTTTCCCGCCCGATCGCGCCGTAGCCCAGGATCGCGACGGTCGCGTCCTCCAGCGTCGCGAGCGGCAGGCCGATCGCCCGGTCGAATGCGTGCCGCGCCTGCGGTGCGGCGAAAGCGGGCAGGCGGCGGGTCAGCGCGGTCAGCAGCGTCACGGCGTGTTCCGCGACCATGGGGGCATGGCTGCGGCCGGCGTTGGTGACGCGGACATGGGACGGCACGCCGTGGAAGCTGATGCCGTCGTAGCCGGCCGTGGTGAGCTGGATCCAGCGGAGGTTTTCCCCCCGGCCGCGGATCAGGTCGGCCACGGGCGCGGTGTAGAAATGGCCGAGCATGACGATTCCGTCGAGGCTGGGAAGCGCGGCTGCGAGGTCGTCGGCCGAACCGATCCGGGTGAAGCGAATGCCGTCGAGACCGCGCAGGAGCTCCGCGAGGTAGTCGTCGTGTGGGCTCCAGAGTGCGATGTGGCTCATGCGGCGGTCCTCCTTGCGCGCATCATGACGGTGCCGCGGCGGCGTGTCATGGCCACCGCCCGTGTCGTGGCCGCCCCGCCCCCGTGCCATGGCCGCCGCCCGTGTCGTGGCCGCCCCGCCCCCGTGTCATGGCCGCCGCAGGGCGGCCATCCACGACGTCCGGTGCCGCACGAAGTCGTGGATGGCCGCGACGAGCGCGGCCATGACACCGGAGGGCGCGGGGCCATGACAGGGGGGCGGCGCCGCGCGACGGCCCGGACTGCGACAGGCGCGGCCACGACACGGGGCCCTCGTTCATGTCGTAGGGCGCGCGGAAACGCTTCTGGAGTCAGCCCGCTCACGGGTATACTTCGAGTCCCGTTCGAACCCGGAGACCCCCATCGCAATGGCCGCCAGGTCAGCCACGCTGGAGGCACGCCGCCTCGCCTCGCCCGCTCTCAAGTCACTCATGCACCGTCGCGCCGCGGAGCTGGGCGGCATCGTCCTCGGGCTCCTCGGCCTGACCCTGCTGATCGCGCTCGCCTGCTACGACCCGCGCGACCCGTCGCTCAACACCGCCACCACGCGTCATGCGAGCAACCTCGCGGGCCCGGTCGGCGCGGTGCTGGCCGACCTGCTGCTGCAGGGATTCGGCGCAGCCGGCGCCCTGCCGGGCGTCGCCATGCTCGCCTGGGCGTGGCGGATCGGCTCCCGCCGGGGTCTCGGCAGCATGGCGCTGCGCATCGCCGCCCTGCTCGCGGCCCTGCCGCTGCTGGCGGCCGCACTGGCCGGCATGCCGCTGTCGCACGCCCTTCTCTGGCCGACCCAGGCCGGGCTGGGCGGTGCGATCGGCCGGCTGGTCGCGAAGGACATGCTCTCCGTGGGCTACAGCCTGCTGGGGCCCGTCGGCGCCGCCTCGGTCTGGGTCGTCGGCCTGCTCATCGCGGTCGGCGTGACGCTGCTCGCCCTCGGCCTGTCCGCCAGCGAATGGCGCACCGCGGGCCGCGCCGCCGGGGTGGTCGCGCGCTTCTCCGTCTCCAATGGGCGCACCGCCACCCGCGCCATGGCGCGCGGCGCCGGCGGCGGGGTCGGCCAGGCCTCCGCCTGGCTCGCCACGCTGGTGCAGCGCGGACCCGGCATGCCGGAGGACCCGGAGCCGCCGCCCCCCACGGCCGTGGTGCGGGAGGAGCGGCGGCCGACCGTCGTCCAGCCCACCGCCGCCCCGGAACCCGACGAGCCGCCGCCGGCCCCGGTCGCCGCCAAGAAGGTCAAGCCGATGCCGCCCGGCCGCAAGCCGGTGCAGGAGGCGCTGCCCCTGCCGGAGGCCGGCTGGCGCTTCCCGCCGCTCTCGCTGCTGAAGCCGGCCCCGGCCCGCGCCGCCTCCGGCCCGACCGAGGAGGCGCTGCAGGCCAATGCCCGCCTGCTGGAGACCGTCCTGTCCGACTATGGCGTGCAGGGCAGCATCGTCGAGATCCGCCCCGGTCCCGTCGTCACCTTGTACGAACTCGAGCCCGCGCCCGGGATCCGCAGCGCCCGCGTGATCGGCCTCGCCGACGACGTGGCCCGCTCCCTCTCGGTGACCGCGGTGCGCATCGCCACCGTGCCGGGCCGCAACGTGATCGGCATCGAGGTGCCGAACGCCAAGCGCGAGACGGTCTACCTCAGCGAGATCCTGGCCAGCGACGAGGTGCAGAAGCACGCCGGCCGCCTCTCGCTCGCGCTGGGCAAGGATATCGGCGGCGCCTCGATCGTCGCCGATCTCGCGCGCATGCCGCATCTGATGATCGCGGGCACCACCGGCTCCGGCAAGTCGGTCGGCGTCAACGCGATGATCCTGTCGCTGCTGTACCGCCTGTCGCCCGACCAGTGCCGGCTGATCCTGATCGACCCGAAGATGCTGGAACTCTCGACGTATGAGGGCATCCCGCACCTGATGGCGCCGGTGGTGACGGAACCGGCCAAGGCGGTGACCGCGCTCAAATGGACCGTCCGCGAGATGGAGCGCCGCTACCGCGCCATGTCGCAACTCGGTGTCCGCAACGTGTCCGGCTACAACGAGCGGGTGGCGGACGCGCGCGCCAAGGGGGAGGTCGTCACCCGCAAGGTGCAGACCGGGTTCGACCCCGATACCGGCCGCCCGACCTTCGAGGAACAGCCGCTCGCGCTGGAGCCGCTGCCCTTCATCGTGGTCGTGGTCGACGAGATGGCCGACCTGATGATGGTGGCCGGCAAGGAGATCGAGGCCGCGGTCCAGCGCCTCGCGCAGATGGCCCGCGCCGCCGGCATCCACGTCATCATGGCGACGCAGCGCCCCTCGGTCGACGTGATCACCGGCACGATCAAGGCCAATTTCCCGACCCGCATCAGCTTCCAGGTGATCAGCAAGTTCGACAGCCGCACGATCCTGGGCGAACAGGGCGCGGAACAGCTTCTGGGCCAGGGCGACATGCTGTTCATGCAGGGCGGCGGCCGGATCACCCGCGTGCACGGTCCCTTCGTCTCCGACGATGAGGTCGAGAAGGTAGTGAACTTCCTCCGCGCCCAGGGCGAGCCCGCCTATGTGGAGGAGGTCACCGAACCCGCCGAGGCCGACGAGCCGCTGCTGTCAGGCATCGCCGGCGCGAGCGACGGGGAGAAGGGGCTGTTCGACCAGGCGGTGGCCGTGGTGGCGCGGGAGGGCAAGGCCAGCACCAGCTTCATCCAGCGGCACCTCAACATCGGCTACAACCGCGCGGCCAAGCTGATCGAGCAGATGGAGAAGGAGGGGATCGTCGGTCCCGCCAACCACGTCGGCAAGCGCGAGGTGCTGGTGCGGCGGACCTCCGACGAGGATTGATGCCGCGGGGGACGGGAGAATCGGACGACGGGGCACAGCCCGCTCGTCATGGCCGGCCGTCGTGCCGGCCATCCCCGAGGCACGGTGCCGGTGGGGATGGCCGGGACAAGCCCGGCCATGACGACTTGGCGGGCGAGGCCGAGGCCGCGGCCGCGCTCCCTACGTCGAGCGCAACGCCACGGCCCAGGCGTCAGCGTGACGCCGCCACGAGGTAATTCACCCCGAGGTCGCGGCTCGTCCGCCACCCCCCGCGCAACGGCATCGGCTCCAGCCCCGCGCTGTCGGTGACCCGGAGGCCGGCGCCGCGCAGCATCGCCGCCATCTCCCCCGGCGTCACGAACTGCCGCCAGTCATGCGTCCCCACCGGCAGCCAGCGCAGCACGTATTCCGCCCCCAGCTTCGCGGTCAGGAACGACCGCCGGGTCCGGTTGAGCGTCGAGAGGAACAGCAGCCCGTCCGGCGCCAGCAAGGAGGCGAGCACGCGCAGGAACCCTGCCTGGTCGGGCACGTGCTCGATCACCTCGAGCGCGGTGATCACGGAGAAGCGGGCGCCCTCCGCCACCAGGTCCTCGGCGACCCCGCTGCGGTAGCGGAGCGCCAACGGCTCCCCGCCGGCCTGCCGCCCCGCGGCATGCGCCTCGGCCGCCGCGATCGCCTCACCGGCCGCATCCAGCCCCAGCACGTCGTAGCCGCGCTTCGCCAGGGCTTCCGCGGCGAGCCCCGCCCCGCAGCCCACGTCCAGCAAGCGGACACCGGCCGCAGCCGGGAAGCGCCGCGCGATCCGGTCGGCGATCCAGCCGACCCGCGCCGGATTCATCCGGTGCAGCGGCTTCATCGGGCCGTTCGGGTCCCACCAGCGCGCCGCCAGCGCGTCGAACCGCGCCACCTCCGCCGGGGAGACCGTTGCGCCACTCATACCTGCCTCCTGCGACCGAAAGCGGCCCGCCGCCGCGGTTGCTCCGGGGGGCCGTGGCCAGTATGTGTGCGCGACCAACGACCTCTGGCAACCGATCACCGTTCATGGCTCGCATCGTGATGAAGTTCGGCGGCACGTCCGTCGCCGACCTGGACCGTATCCGCAACGTCGCCAATCGCGTCAAACGCGAGGTGGAGGCGGGGAACCAGGTCGCCGTCGTCGTCTCCGCCATGGCGGGCGTGACCAACCAGCTCGTCGCCTGGTGCACCGACCTGTCGCCGCTGCACGACGCGCGCGAATACGACGCGGTGGTCGCGACCGGGGAACAGGTGACCACCGGCCTGCTGGCCATCGCGCTGCAGGAGATCGGGGTGGAGGCGCGGTCCTGGCAGGGCTGGCAGATCCCGATCCAGACCGATGCGGCGCACGGCAAGGCGCGGATCAAGGACATCGACGGGGCGGAGCTGGTCCGTCGCATGGCGACCGGCCAGGTCGCCGTGGTCGCCGGCTTCCAGGGGATCGGGTCGGACAACCGCATCACCACGCTGGGCCGCGGCGGGTCCGACACCTCGGCCGTCGCGCTCGCCGCGGGGCTGAAGGCCGATCGCTGCGATATCTATACGGATGTGGACGGGGTCTACACGACCGACCCGCGCATCGTGCCCAAGGCCCGCAAGCTCGCCCGCATCAGCTACGAGGAGATGCTGGAACTCGCCTCGGTGGGGGCGAAAGTGCTGCAGACCCGCAGCGTCGAGCTCGCGATGAACGAGCGCGTGCGCGTGCGCGTGCTGTCCAGCTTCAAGGATTCCGGTCCGAACGACGACGAAGGCACCCTCGTGGTGGATGAGGACGAGATCGTGGAAAAGGAAATTGTCTCCGGCATCGCCTACTCGCGCGACGAGGCCAAGATCACGGTGCGCCGCGTGCCCGATCGTCCCGGCATCGCCGCCTCGATCTTCGGCGCCCTGTCCGAGAACAACGTCAACGTCGACATGATCGTGCAGAACATCTCGGCCGACGGCACGACGGACATGACGTTCACCGTCGGCAAGTCGGACCTGCCGCGCGCCCGCGCCGCACTCGACGAGGTGAAGGCGCAGATCGGCTTCGCCGAACTGCTGGAGGATCCGGACGTCGCCAAGATCAGCGTGGTCGGGGTGGGCATGCGCAGCCATGCGGGTGTCGCCAACACCATGTTCCGCGCGCTCGCCGACAAGGCGATCAACATCCAGGTCATCTCGACCTCGGAGATCAAGGTCAGCGTATTGATCGCGGCCGAATACACGGAACTGGCGGTGCGCGCGCTGCACACCGCCTATGGCCTCGATGCCAGCTGACCTGAGCCCCCAAGACGCGGCGGCCCGCGCCGAACTCGAGCGGCTCTGGGCGCGCGGGACCGCGTTCCTCGGCACCGAGTTCGCGATCCTGGGCGGCGCCATGAGCTGGGTGAGCGAACGGCACCTGGTCGCGGCCATCTCCAATGCCGGCGGGTTCGGCGTGATCGCCTGCGGCTCCATGGGCCCGGAGATGCTGGCCAAGGAGATCGCCGGAACCCAAGCGCTGACCGACAAGCCGTTCGGCGTCAACCTGATCACCATGCACCCGCAGCTCGACGACCTGATCCGCGTCTGCCTGGAGGCGAAGGTCGGCCACGTCGTGCTGGCCGGCGGCATTCCGCCCGGCGGCGCCGTGCGTGCCGTGAAGGACGGCGGCGCGAAGCTGATCGCCTTCGCGCCCGCCCTCGTGCTCGCCAAGCGCCTGGTCCGCTCCGGCGCCGACGCGCTGGTGATCGAAGGCTCCGAGGCGGGCGGCCATATCGGCCCGGTGTCGCTGACGGTCCTCGCGCAGGAGATCCTGCCCCACATCCGGGAGGTGCCAGTCTTCGTCGCCGGCGGCATCGGCCGCGGCGAAGCCATCCTCGCCTACCTCGAAATGGGTGCCTCCGGCGCGCAGCTCGGCACCCGCTTCGCCGCCGCCGCCGAGTCGATCGCCCATCCGAACTTCAAGCGCGCCTTCATCCGCGCCGCCGCCCGCGATGCGCTGCCCTCCGTCCAGCTCGACGAACGCTTCCCGGTGATCCCGGTGCGCGGCCTGGTGAACGAGGGCACCAAGCGCTTCCTGCGCCACCAGGCGGAGACGCGGGACCGCTTCCAGTCCGGCGAGTTGACCAAGGAACAGGCGCAGCTCGAGATCGAGCATTTCTGGGCCGGCGCGCTGCGGCGTGCGGTGATCGACGGCGACATCGAGAGCGGGTCGGTCATGGCCGGCCAGTCCGTCGGCATGGTCACCGAGGAACAGCCGACCGCCACGATCATCGCGGACCTCGTGGCCCAGGCGGTGGCCGCCCTGGCGGCGCGGCGGGGCGGCTGATGCGCGCCGGGAGGGGACAGGCGGATCGCGCCCTCCTCTCCACCCCCCTCTCACCCCGGGGAGAGAGGGCGTCGTGCCGCCCGCCCGTTCGCCGGCGGGGCGCGCCTGACCCGCGACCGGCGGCCTCGACCGGACACGCACGCCGCCCGCGGGTTGCCGAACGGCCGAACCGGAGCCGCGGTCCATGACGGCCCGCCGCCGGCTGCTCGCGCGCCTGCGCGACCTGCGCGCCCAGGGATCGGCGCCGTTGTCGGAACTCGTGCACCTGGTGGCGACCGAGATGGTCGCCGAGGTGTGCTCGATGTACGTCCTCCGCCCCGGCGACATCCTAGAGCTCGCCGCGACCGAGGGACTGAACCAGGCCGCGATCGGCCGCACCCGGCTGCGGGTGGGCGAAGGCATCGTCGGGCTCTGCGCCGCCACCGCCGCGGTGATGAACCTGCCCGACGCGCAGAACCACCCCGCCTTCGCCTACCGGCCGGAGACCGGGGAGGAGCCCTTCGCCTCCATGCTGGCCGTGCCGGTCCGCCGCTCCGGCCGCACGATCGGCGTGCTCGTGGTGCAGAACCGCGCCCCGCGTCACTACGTCGAGACGGACGTGGACGAGCTCGAGACCGTCGCGATGCTGCTGGCCGAGACCCTGGCCGCCGCCGGCGCGACCGACGGTGCGGCGGAAGGGCTGGCGGCCACCGTGCCGCGGGTGTTCGCCGGCACCACGCTGATGACCGGCCTCGCGGTCGGGCCCGTCGTGCTGCACGGCCCGCGCCCGATCGGGGTCAAGCTCCTGGCCGACGACCCGACCGCCGAACTGGACCGGCTGCAGGACGCGGTCACCCGCATGCAGCAGGGGCTCGACGAGCTGATCGCCGGCGCGCCGCAAGGCGGCCGCGGCGCCGACGCCTCCGCCTCGCGGGAGGTGCTGGAGGCCTATCGCCTCGTCGCCGCCGATGCGGGCTGGGTGCGCCGCGTCAGCGAGGCCGTGCGCAGCGGGCTCACGGCCGAGGCCGCGGTACAGCGGGTCGCGGGCGAGCTGCACGGTCACATGCGGCGGATCGGCGACGCCTACCTGCGTGAGCGCCTGGCCGACATGGAAGACCTCGCCGGCCGCCTGCTCGCGACCCTCGCCGGCAAGGCGCCGCGCCCGCCGATCCCCCCCGGCGCGGTGCTGCTCGCCCGCCGGCTGGGACCGGCCGAACTGCTGGACTGGCACGCCGGCGGCATCTGCGGCGTCGCGATCGAGGAAGCCAGCCCCGCCGGCCATGCCGCGATCCTCGCCCGCGCCCTGGGCATCCCGGCGATCGGCGGCGCCCGCGGCATGCTCGACACCGCCGAGACCGGGGACGAGGCGGTCATCGACGCCGACGAGGGGCAGCTCGTGCTGCGCCCCGAGGCGGAGGTCCGCCAGGTCTATGTCCGCGCGCTGGAGACCCGCAGCGAGGAACATGCCGGCTGGGCGGCGCTGCGCGACAAGCCCGCGGTCACCGCCGATGGGGTGCCGCTGCGGCTGATGCTGAACGTCGGCCTGACGCTGGAGCTCGACCAGCTCGACCGCACCGGGGCGGACGGGATCGGCCTGTTCCGCACCGAGATCGCCATGCTGGCCCGCGGCGCGATCGCCGAGGTGGCCGAACAGGCGGCCAACTATGCCCGCGCGCTGGATGCGGCGGGCGACCGGCCGGTGCTGTTCCGGACCCTCGACCTCGGCGCCGACAAGCTGCTGCCGGGCACCGTGATCGAGGAGGAAAACCCGGCCATGGGCTGGCGCAGCCTGCGGATCGGGCTCGACCGCCCCGCCCTGCTGCGCCGCCAGCTCCGCGCCCTGCTGCTGGCCGCCGCCGGCCGGCCGCTCTCGGTGATGTTCCCGATGGTGGCGACCGTCGCCGAGTTCCGCGCGGCCAAGGCGCTGCTGCTCGCGGAAGCCAAGCGCGTGCGGCCGGAACCCGCGCGGCTGCAGGTCGGAACGATGCTGGAGATTCCCGCGCTGCTGTGGCAGCTGCCGGAGCTGCTGCGGGAGGCGGATTTCATCTCCGTCGGGTCGAACGACCTGATGCAGTTCATGTTCGCGGTGGATCGCGGCACGCCCTCGCTCTACGGGCGCTACGACCTGCTCTCCCGCCCCGTGCTCGACATGCTGGACGGCCTGATCCAGGCCGCCGGCGTGGCCAAGGTGCCGGTGTCGCTGTGCGGGGAGGCGGCCTCCCGCCCGCTCGAGGCGATGGTGCTCGCCGCACTCGGCCTCACCACCCTCTCGATGCCGGCGGGCGGGATCCTGCCGGTGAAGGCCCTGCTCGCGAAGGTGGATCTGGGTGCCTTCCGGCCGGTGCTCGCGGCGATCCGGCGCGGCACGAGCGGCGCCGCGAGCCTGCGCGATCCGATCACGACCTGGGCGCGCGAGCAGGGGCTGGCCGTGTGATCCCGGCATCGGAGCCGTGAATATTCATTGAATTTCACCGACATACCCAACCAAGAATCGACTGGGGCGGGGAAACGAGTCACACTCACGAACGTTTGCAACAGACACTGGTCGTGGGCTAGAAGGCGCCGCCCCTGGCAAGGGACGCGGCGTTCGTTCTCCGCCGGCGAGCGGTTGCTAGAAGATGACGGGGCGACCGTGCTGCACGAAAGCAGGACGAAACTGACGAGAAGCGACGATCTGATGTCGACCCCGACTCCGGGCCCATCGCATTTGCCGGAAGCGCCGACCGCGGGCGCCGACCTCCGCGCCGCGCGGGAGCGGCTGGGCTGGGACCTGCCGGCCGTGGCCGAGGCGCTTCGCATCCGCCCCGCCTATATCGCCGCGCTGGAGGAAGGCCGGATCGGCGCGCTGCCCGGCAACGCCTATGCGCTGGGCTTCCTGCGCAGCTACGCCAAGGCCCTCGGCCTCGACCCGGAGGAGACGCTGCGTCGGTTCAAGTCCGAAGCCGCCGAGGTCGGCCGCCGGACCGAACTCGCCTTCCCCGCTCCGGTCCCCGAACGCGGCCTGCCCGCCGGCGCGATCGCCCTGCTGGGCGTCGTGCTGGTGGCGGCCGCCTATGCCGGCTGGTACCGCCTGTCCGGCGAGGGGCGGCTGCCCGCCGAAACCGTGGTCGCGGTGCCGGAGCGCCTCGCGCCGCTCGCCGACCAGGCCGTCAAGTTCACCGATCCGCCGCCGGCACCGCCAGTCGCCGTCGCCGGCGGGCCGCCCGCCGCGCAAGCGGCCCCGGCCGCGCCCGAACCGCCGCCGGTCGCCTACTCGCCCAGCTCCGCGGCCGCGGCGCCGGTCAATCCGCTGCCGGCCGCCCCCGCGACGGCGCCGACTGCCGGCGCAGGGGCGGGCGGATCGGCCGTCGACCAGCCGCGGCTGGTGATCCGCGCCAATGCCGAGTCCTGGCTGCTGGTGAAGGACAAGGGCGGCGCCGTCCTGCTCAACCGCGTGCTGAAACCCGGCGAAACCTGGCCCGTTCCGGCGAAGCCGAACCTGACGCTGACGACCGGCAACGCCGGCGGGACCGAAATCCTGTTGGACGGTGCGCCGACCGCCGCGCTGGGCGGCGCGGGCGCCGTGCGCCGTGACCTGCCCCTCGATCCCGACCTGGTGAAGGACGGGAAGCTGGCGCCCGGCGCCACGCCGGTGGCTGCCGCCCGCGCACCGCAGTAGCGCGGACGGCTCCGAACCCCCATTCTACACGCGACCGCTCGCCCCAGCGCGGGTGCGGCCGCGCAAGGGAGAGTCTGCATGAGCTATCGCCCCTACCAGGAAATCGTCCGCCGCAAGTCCCGGCGGATCCATGTCGGCAAGATCCCCGTGGGCGACGGCGCGCCGATCACCGTGCAGACCATGACGAACACGCTCACCTCCGACGCGGCGGCGACGATCGCCCAGATTCGCCGCGCCGAACTGGCCGGGGTCGACATCGTCCGCGTCTCCTGCCCCGACCGGGAGAGCACCGCCGCACTGGCGGAGATCGTGCGGGAGGTGAACGTCCCGATCGTCGCGGACATCCACTTCCACTACAAGCGCGCGATCGAGGCCGCGGAGGCCGGCGCCGCCTGCCTGCGGATCAACCCCGGCAACATCGGCAGCGACGAGCGGGTGCGGGAGGTCGTGAAGGCCGCCCGTGACCACGGCTGCTCCATGCGCATCGGCGTCAACGCCGGTTCGCTCGAGAAGCACCTGCTGGAGAAGTACGGGGAGCCCAACCCCGAGGCCCTGGTCGAGAGCGCGCTCTACCACGCCAACATCCTGCAGCAGCACGACTTCCACGAGTTCAAGATCAGCGTGAAGGCGTCCGACGTGTTCCTGGCCGTCGCCGCCTACCAGCAGCTCGCCGAAGCCTGCGACCACCCGCTGCATATCGGCATCACCGAGGCGGGCGGCCGGCGGATGGGGACCGTGAAGTCCTCGATCGGCCTCGGCTCCCTGCTCTGGGCCGGCATCGGCGACACGCTGCGCGTCTCGCTCTCCGAGGAGCCGGAGGAGGAGGTCCGCGTCGGCTGGGACATCCTGAAGTCCCTCGGCCTGCGCCATCGCGGCGTGAAGGTGATCTCCTGCCCGTCCTGCGCGCGGCAGGGGTTCAACGTGATCCAGACGGTGCAGACGCTGGAAGACCGGCTGTCGCATATCGAGACGCCGCTCACGCTGTCCATCATCGGTTGCGTGGTGAACGGACCGGGCGAGGCGCTGATGACCGATATCGGCGTGACCGGCGGCGGCAACGGCCGGCACATGGTCTATGCGGCCGGCAAGACCGACCACACGATCGACGGCGGCGCGATGGTCGACCACATCGTCGAGCTCGTGGAGAAGAAGGCGGCGGAGCTGCAGGCGAAGGCGGACGCCGAGAAGGCCGCCGAGGCCGCCGCCCAGGCACAGCGCGAGCACGTCGCGGCGGAGTAGCACGCGCCCTCTGGCGCCGTGGCCCGCCTAGACGGGCTCGCCCCGCCTCGTGGCTCGCGCAGCGCCCCGTGTCACGGCCCGTGCGCCATCCCGTGTCGTGCCCGCGCGGCGTCCCGTGTCATGGCCCGCGCGACGTCCCGTGTCGCGCCCGCGCAGCGCCCCGTGTCATGGCCCGCGCGGCGTCCCGTGTCATGCCCGCGCGGCGTCCCGTGTCATGGCCCGCGCAGGCGGGCCATCCACGACTTCGTGCCGTTCGGAAGTCGTGGCTGGCCGCCCTCCGGCGGCCATGACACGAGGGGACCGCCCTCCGGCGCCCATGACACCGGCCGCTCTCGCACTGCAACAAAACCGCGGCTAACCTGCACCGGCCCACTGACCGGATCCCCCTCCCCGTGCTCCCTTGCCGAAACACGGTGGCATGACCACCGCCTCCGACCTGCGCCCCGGGGCACGGCACGTCCCGCGCTGGCTCCCGCCCCTCCTGGGCTTCTTCATCGCCGTCGGGCCCGCCGCGACGGACATGTACCTCCCGGCCTTCCCGGCCGTCGAGGCGACCTTCGGCACCGAACCCGGCACCGCGCAGCTCACGCTCGCCGCGTGGTTCGCCGGCCTCGCCGTCGGGCAGATCACCCAGGGCACGCTGTCCGATCGCTTCGGGCGCCGCCGGCCCATGATCTTCGGCATGCTGCTGTTCACCCTGGCCACGATCGGCTGCGCGCTCGCGCCCGGCATCGGGTGGCTCGCCGTGTTCCGCGCCGTCGCGGCCATGGGCGGATCCGCCGGCATGGTGATCGGCCGCGCGACCGTGCGCGACCTCGCCGACGGCCACCAGGCCGCAGTCATCATGTCGCGCCTCATGCTGGTGATGGGGGTGGCCCCGATCCTCGCCCCCTCGATCGGCGGCCTGCTGCTGATCGTCGCCCATTGGCGGGTGATCTTCTGGGTGCTCGCGGCCTATGGCGCCATCTCCACCCTGCTCGCCTGGCGCATCCTGCCCGAGACGCTGCCCCCCGACCGCCGCATCCGGCTGACCGCGGCCCAACAGCTCTCGCGCTACCTCGCGATCATCCGCGAGCGCGGCTTTCTCACCCATGCCGCGATGGGCGGCAGCGGCAGCTTCTGCATGTTCGCCTACCTCGCGGGCTCCGCGCCGGTGTTCATCCAGGGCTTCGGCCTTTCGCCGTCGCAGTTCGCGCTGATCTTCGGCCTGTGCTCCTGCGGGCTGATCGCCGGCTCGCAGATCAACGCACGCCTGCTGCCGCGCTTCGGCCTCTCCTTCATGCTGCGCACGATCGCGCGGATCTCGCTGGCCGCCACGACCACCCTGCTCGTCCTGGCCTTCAGCGGCGTCCACGTGCTGGCGCTGATCGTCGCGCCGGTCTTCGTCGCCCTGAGCTGCCAGGGGTTCAGCAACGGCAACACCGCGGTCGGCGCCCTGTCGCGCCACTCCGGCCATGCGGGCAGCGCGTCCGCCCTGATGGGAATGGCGCAGTTCTCGCTGGGGGCCAGCAGCGGATTGCTGGTCGGCCTGTTCACCGACGGCACGCCGCGCGGCATGGCTGCCCTGATGTTTTGCGGATCGCTGGGCGCGGTGATTGCGGATCTGTGTCGTCCGAAGGCATAGAAAGGCAACCCCCGACCGGAGATCGCCCATGAGCCTCGTCGTCGGCCTGCCCGCCTGTGCCAAGCTGGTGGACGGCCTGCTGCGCCACGACACGCCCGCCCGCTACGCCGCCGCGGTGTTCGGCGGCGCCGGGGCCCTGCCGGTCATGATCCCGCCCATGGGAGAGGCGCAGATCGCGGTGCTGGACCGCATCGACGGGCTGCTGATCCCCGGCAGCCCGTCCAACGTCCATCCCAGCCACTATGCGGGCGGGGAGAGCCGGACGCCCAACTTCCACGACCTCGAACGCGACGCCACCTCGCTGCCGCTGTTGCGCGCGGCGATCGCGCGCGGCATGCCCGTCCTCGCCATCTGCCGCGGAATCCAGGAACTCAACGTCGCGCTCGGCGGCACCCTGCATCAGACGGTGCATGAGGAGCCCGGCCGGCTCGACCACCGCGGCGGACCCGGCACGATCGAGCAGCGCTACGGGCCGAAGCATACGATCGCCCTGTCCGGCCATCTCGCCGGCATGATCGGCGCGACCGAGATCACCGTGAACTCGCTGCACGGCCAGGCGATCGACCGGCTTGCCCCCGGCCTGGCCGTCGAGGCCGTCGCGCCGGACGGCACCATCGAGGCGGTGCGCCTGGTCGCGGGTGAGACGACGCACGGGAAGCTGCCCTGGGTCCTCGGCGTGCAATGGCATCCGGAATGGCGCTATGCAGAGGATCCGGCGAGTACGGCCCTCTTCCGCGCGTTCGGAGAGGCATGCCGCGCCTACCGGGGGGAAACCAGAAAGGCAGCCTGACATGGACCTGAAACTCGCGGGCAAGACCGTCCTGATCACGGGCGGATCGAAAGGGATCGGCCGCGCCACCGCCGAGGTGCTGGCGGACGAGGGCTGCAACCTGATCCTGGTCGCACGCACCGCCGCGACGCTGGAGGAAACCGCCGCCGCGATCCGCGCCCGCCGCCAGGTGAGCGTGCGCACCATCGCCGCCGACCTCTCCAGCGACGCCGCCGTGCGGGAGGTTGCGGCCCGCGCCGGCGACCTCGATATCCTGGTCAACAACGCCGGCGCCATCCCGCCCGGCGACCTGCTGGGCGTCGACGACGCCAGATGGCGCCAGGCCTGGGACCTGAAGGTCTTCGGCTTCATCTCCTTCTGCCGGGTCGTCTACGCCCAGATGAAGGCGAAGCGCGCCGGGGTGATCGTCAACGTGATCGGCGCCGCCGGGGAGAAGTTCCCGACCAACTACATCGCGGGCGCCGCCGGCAACGCCTCCCTGATGGCGTTCACCCGCGCGCTGGGAAAAGGCGCGCCCGCCGACGGGCTGCGCGTGGTCGCGATCAATCCCGGCCCAGTCGAGACCGAACGCCTGGTGATGCTCCGCCGCGCCGAGGCGCAGGAGAAGTTCGGCGATCCGGACCGCTGGCGGGACCTCACCAGCGCCATGCCGTTCGGCCGCGCGGCCAGCCCGGCCGAGATCGGCAATGCGGTCGCGTTTCTGGCGAGCCCGCTGTCCGGCTACACCACCGGCACGGTCCTGACGATCGACGGCGGCGGCTGACCGCCGGCCAAAGCGCCCGGTTCACCTTTCCTTCACTCCGGCCGGCGCAGGATCGGTGAACCGCCGGTGCCGGCAGCCTGGATTCCGCGCCAACATGTCGTCCTGCGCCCATTGCGGCGCCCGTCACGGCTGCTGCTCGCGATCCCGATCCGCGCGGCCCCGGCTTCAGATCGCTGCCGGGAGCCGCGCCGATGAGGATGCTGAGCCGCCTTCGCCTCCGCACGAAGCTGTTGCTTCTGCTGTCACTGTCCCTGTTCGCGGTGCTCGCCGTAGCCGTCACCTCCGCCCAGGTGCTGCGCGACCAGATGGAGCTCGATCGCAAGGACAAGCTCAAGGCCATCGTCGAAGGCGCCATGGGTGTCACCGACCGGCTGGAGCAGAAGGTGAAGGCCGGTCAGCTCACCCGCGCCCAGGCGCTCGCCCTGCTTGGCGACCATGTCCACATGGTCAGGTTCGATGACGGGGAGGGCTACCTGACGGTCGCCGATGACAAGGGCACCGTTCTGCTGCATGGGGTGGCGCCGGACCGTGAGAACAAGGCCATGAGCGCGCGGGACGGAGACGGGCGCCCACTCCAGGACCTGATCGCCGCCGCGCTGCGCCAGAGCCAGTCGGGCACGATCGCCTACATGTTCCCGAAGCCCGGGACGAAGGCGCCAGCTCCCAAGGTCGCCTATGTCGCACGCTACGCACCCTGGGGCATCGTCTATCTGGCAGGCGCCTACACGGATGATCTGGACGCGCTCTACCGCGCCGCCCTGGTCCGCCTCGGCCTGATCGGCGGCGGCATCCTGGCCGTCACCCTCGCATTCGCCTGGCTGATCAACCGTGACATCGGCCAGTCCCTGCGCGGCCTGCAGCACTCCATGCGTGCCCTCGCCGACGGGCAGCTCGGCATCACCATCGCCGGCCTCGACCGCGCGGACGAGATCGGCCAGATGGCGAACTCCGTCCAGGTGTTCCAGGCCGGGCTGGTAAAGGCCGATCGCCTGACCGCGGAACGGGAGGAACAGCGCGCCCGCGCCGATGCCGAGAAGCAGTCCGCCCTGGTGCGGATGGCCGACACGATCGAGACCGAAACGCGCGCGGCGCTGAACGTGATCGGCGGGCGCACCTCTGACCTCACCTCGACCGCCGAGGACATGTCGGCCTCCGCCACACGCACCGGCACCTCCGCCGAGGCGGCGGCGGGTGCGGCCAGCCAGGCACTCTCGACCGTGCAGACCGTCGCCAGCGCCGCCGAGGAACTCGCCGCCTCCATCCAGGAGATCAGCGCGCAGGTGACCCAATCCACCACGGTCGTCGGGCGCGCGGTGGCCGCGGGCGACGAGACGCGGCACACGATCGAGACGCTGAACACCCAGGTCGAGCGGATCGGCCTGGTCGCCGACATGATCCGGGAGATCGCCGGCAAGACCAACCTGCTCGCGCTCAACGCGACCATCGAGGCGGCGCGGGCGGGCGATGCCGGCAAGGGTTTCGCGGTGGTCGCGAGCGAGGTGAAGGCGCTGGCCGACCAGACCGCACGCTCGACGGAGGAGATCACCCGCCACATCGGAGAGGTGCGCCATGCGACCGCCGCCTCCGTCGCCGCGGTCGCGCAGATCGAGGCGACGATCTCCGAGATGAACGCGATCGCCAGCTCGATCGCCGCCTCGGTCGAAGAACAGGGTGCCGCGACCGCGGAGATCGCGCGCAACGTCGCCGAGACCGCCGGCAGCGCACGTGCCATGAGCGGCCAGGTCGACGAGGTGTCGGCGGAAGCGCGGGAGACCGGCGCGCGGGCGCGCAGCGTACTCGAAACCACCTCCGCGCTGAGTGCCGCCGTCGCGGACCTGCGTCATTCGGTGATCCGCGTCGTGCGCACCTCGACCGCCGAGGTCGAGCGGCGGGCGTCGCGACGCTACACGATCGACCAACCGTGCACGCTGCAGGTGGACGGGCAGGTGCACCGCGCGCGTCTCGTGGACCTGTCGGAGTCGGGGGCGCGGATGGCCGAGATGCCGGCCATTCCAACCGGAAGGAGTGGCGTGCTGAACATCCAGGGGATTTCCACCGCGCTGCCATTCACCGTGCTGGAATGCGCGGACGGCGTGATGCGCACCCGGTTCACGCTGGACGAGGCGACGGCCGCCGCCTTCGCGGGCGTGCCGGCGCGGATCGCCGAACGCCAGCAGGCGGCCTGATCCGTCTGACCTGATCCGTCTGGGCAGGGCGTCGTCCCGCCGCGCCGAACCCGTGCGGGACGAGCCACACCGGCGGCGGGCGCGCCGGCGTGGGGCGTCAGGCGTCAGGCGTCAGGCGTCAGGCGTCAGGCGTCAGGCGTTCGGGATCATGCGCCCGAGCGGCCGGCCGGCGAAGAGGTGGACGTGGAGATGGGGGACTTCCTGGCCACTATGCTCGCCCATGTTGGCGAGCAGCCGGTAGCCGGGTGCCTCCAGCCCCAGGTCGCGCGCCACCTTGCCGACGGCGCGCACGAAGCCGCCGATCTCCGCGTCGCTCGCCGTCGCGGCGAAGTCCGCGAAGGAGCAGTAGCGGCCCTTGGGGATCACCAGCACGTGGATGGGGGCTTGCGGCGCGATGTCGTGGAAGGCGAGCGCCCACTCGTCCTCGTAGACCTTCTTGGCCGGGATCTCGCCACGCAGGATGCGGGCGAAAATGTTGGTGTCGTCATAGGGCGGCAGGCCGCTGACAGGCATCGAGGCAACTCCCAGAGCATGATCGGTGGAGGCGAACCCGCCAGGGTCGTCGACCAGGCGATCGGATGACGAGGCAGAGCCACCGGCGGGCAGATGCAGACGGATGCGCTGCACGCGGGCGGATCGGTCGGTGCGGGCGGGGCCGATCGCGCGACCCCGCGGCTCAGGGGATTTTCGTCGTTTGCACGCCGAGTGCAACGGGCAAGGTCTTCGCGCGGGAGGCCTTCTCGGCGATGCCGCTGACCCCTTCCCGGCGCTTCAGTTCCGCCCAGACCTCGTCGGGGCTGACGCCGGCGGACACCCAGACGACCAGCAGGTGGTACAGGACGTCCGCGCTTTCCGCGACCAGTGCCTCACGATTGCCGGCGACGGCCTCGATCAGGCACTCGACCGCTTCCTCGCCGAATTTCTGCGCCACCTTCGCCATGCCGCGGGACAGCAGACGGGCGGAGTGGCTGACCGCGGGATCGGCATCGCGCCGGCTCATGACTACGGCCCATAGCCGGTCGAGCACCACGGCGCCGGGACCGATCGACAGCGGCGGGGCGGCGCGCCCGGGCTCCGCCGACACCGGCTTGGCCTTGGCGGGCTTGGTGGCCTTGGAGGGCTTGGCGGACGCCTTGAACTTGGCGGGCTTCGCGGGCGACTTCGCTTTCGCCGGCTTGCGCTTCTTGCCCTTGGGGGCGGCCTGGTCGCCGCCCTTCTTCGTGTCCTTCGCCATCCGTCAGGCCGCCTGGCGGGGCAGGCGGACAGGCAATCCCGCCGCGGCCAGGGTCTGCTTCACCTCGGCGATGGTGAACGTGCCGAAATGGAAGACGCTGGCCGCGAGCAGCCCCGTGGCGCCGGCCTGCGCGCCCTCCACGAAATGTTCGAGCGTGCCGACGCCGCCGGAGGCGATGACCGGCACGCGCACCGCACCGCAGACCGCCCGCAGCAGCGGCAGGTCGAAGCCGACGCCGGTCCCGTCGCGGTCCATGCTGGTCAGCAGGATCTCGCCCGCGCCCATCTCGGTGACCTGGCGGCACCAGTCGACCGCGTCGATCCCCGTCGGGCGGCGGCCGCCATGGGTGAACACCTCCCATTTGTCGGGGCCGGTCTGCTTCGCGTCCACCGCGACCACCACGCATTGGCTGCCGAACTTGGTCGCCGCCTCACGCACCAGCTCCGGCCGCGCGACGGCAGCCGAGTTCACGCTGCACTTGTCGGTGCCGGCCAGCAGGAGCCGCCGCATGTCCTCCGTCGAGCGGATGCCGCCGCCGACCGTCAGCGGCAGGAAGACCCGCGCCGCGGTGCGCGAGACGACGTCGAGGATCGTGTCCCGGTTCTCATGGCTCGCGGTGATGTCCAGGAAGCACAGCTCGTCGGCGCCCGCCGCGTCGTACACCGCCGCCTGCTCCACCGGATCGCCGGCGTCGCGCAGGGACAGGAAGTTCACGCCCTTGACGACGCGGCCGTCCTTCACGTCCAGGCAGGGAATCACGCGGAGCTTCAACATCGTGGCGTCCTTAGACTCGGCGTGGCGTGGGCTTGCAAGAGCCACGCGGACATGGCAGCGACACCGTGATCCAGATCATCGGATGACCAAGCAAGTCATCCGGACAAGCGACTCAGGTCAGGAAGAGAGGGCGCGCAGTGCCGCGGCCGGATCGATCCGCCCGTCATACAGGGCCCGTCCCACGATCACCCCCTCGACCCGGGTCCCGCTGGCCGCGTCGCGCAGGGCGAGCAGGTCCTGCAGGTTGCCGACGCCGCCCGAGGCGATCACCGGCGTGGTGAGCCGATCGGCGAGCGCCACCGTACCCTCCAGGTCCAGGCCGGCCAGCATGCCGTCCCGTCCAATATCGGTGTAGATGATCGCCGACACGCCCGCGTCCTCGAAGCGGAGCGCGAGATCCGCGGCCGCCACGTCGGACGTCTCGGCCCAGCCTTCGGTCGCCACGTAGCCGCCCCGCGCGTCGATGCCGACCGCGATCCGGCCGGGGAACTGCCGGCAGGCCTCGAGCACGAGCGCCGGGTTCTTTGCGGCGGCGCTGCCCAGGATGACGCGGCGAATCCCGGCCGAGAGCCACGCCTCGATCCCGGCGAGATCGCGGATGCCGCCGCCCAGCTGCACCGGAAGCGCGATCGCGCCGAGGATCGCGCGCACCGCCTCGGCGTTCACCGGCCGGCCGGCGAAGGCGCCGTTCAGATCCACCACGTGCAGCCAGCGGAACCCCGCGTCCTGCCACGCGCGGGCCTGCCCGGCCGGGTCGGCGGAATAGACCGTCGCCTGGTCCATCTCGCCGCGCTTCAGCCGGACGCAGGCGCCGTCCTTCAGGTCGATCGCGGGGTACAGCGTGAGGGGCATGGGCGCTCCTTCGGCGTCAGGAGGCGTCGGCGGTCTGGCTGCGGCGCGGACGCAGCCGCTTGGCGTAGTAGAAGCCGCGGATCACCTTGCCGCGGACCTGCGCGTAGTCCGGATGCTCGCCCCAGCGCACGTAGCCCAGGGACTCGTAGAGCCGGATCGCGACCTCCTGCGTCTCCCGCACGTCCAGGTTCAGCACGTGGTAGCCGAGTTCGCGGGCGCGCTCCTCCACCCCCAACGTGAGCAGGCGGGCGAGCCCGTGGCCGCGGGCATAGGGCGCGATGAAGGCGTGCATGAGCTGCGCCGCGAAGGCCTGCGCCTCGTTGTTGCGCGGCGGCCGGACGAGATGCGCGGAGCCGACGATCGTACCGTTCAGCCGGGCGACGAACAGCTCCCGCTCCGGCACCAGCAGGACGCCACGGTAATACGCCTCGAGCGCGCGGCGGCCGGGCGGGTTGACCCAGCCGAAGCCGCCGCCTTCCAGGATCGCGGCATCGGTCGCCTCGCACAGCGCGTGCAGGTCGTCCTCGGTGATCGCCTCCACCCGCTCGACGAAGCGTTCGGGGCGGGTGACGGGATCGGGCAGCGGGGGGGCGTCGGCCATCACGGCCTCCAGCGCAGGAAGTTCGCCAGGATGCGCAAGCCGACCTCCTGGCTCTTCTCGACGTGGAACTGGGTGCCGGCGCGATTTCCGGACGCGACGAAGGCGACCACCGGCCCGCCGTACTCGGTGGTGGCGATCACCTCCCGCGGGTCGCCGCCGGTCAGCGCGTAGCTGTGCACGAAATAGGCGTGGTCGCCGGGCGTCAGGTCGGCCAGCAGCGGATGGGCGCCCGGCTCGAACTGCAGCCCGTTCCAGCCCATCTGCGGCAGGCGCAGGCCGGGGGCCGGCATCTCCGCCACGTCGCCCGCGATCCAGCCGAAGCCCGGCGTGATCTGATGCTCGAGTCCGCGCTGGGCCATGAGCTGCATGCCGACGCAGATGCCGAGGAAGGGGCTGCCACGAGCGACGCCCTGCTCGATCGCCTCGCGCATGCCGTCCACGGCCGCCAGGCCCCGCGCGCAATCGGCAAACGCGCCCTGTCCGGGCAGCACGATGCGATCGGCCCGCGCCACCCAGTCCGGGTCGGCGGTCACCGCCACCTCGGCGTCCAGCCCCAGGCGTTCGGCGGCGAGCGCCAGACCGCGTGAGGCGGAGGCGAGATTGCCGCTGCCGTAGTCGACGACGGCGACCTTCATCGTGCCGCCCCGGCGGAGGCGAAGCGCGGCGCGAGGTCCGGCCGCGTGGTGAGCAGCCGGCGCAGCGCCTCGAGTTCGCTGGCGGCGACCAGGACCGGCCCCTCGACATAGCCCCGCAGGGACAGCGACCAGCGGCGGAGGTCATTGCCGGAGAGGCCGTGCAGCCATGCGAGCCCGAACAGCAGGATGTCGGAGACGGGGTCGCGGGTCAGCGCGAGCGTCAGGACGTAGGCGGCGAGGCTGATCGCCGCCGGGATCCCGGCGCGATGCGCCGCCAGCCAGATCGGGCCGAAGAACAGACAGCCCCAGGAGAATCCGTCCCGGAGCAGCAGCGGTTCGGCATCGCGTCGCAAATGCGCGGTCCAGCTCGTCATAGCGCCCCCTTGGTCGAAGGGATGGCGTCGCCGATCCGCGGATCCATCTCCACCGCCTGGCGCAGCGCCCGCGCCGCCGCCTTGAAGCAGGCCTCGGCGACATGGTGCGCGTTGTGGCCCGCCCGCTGCGTGACGTGCAGCGTCACACGGGCGTTGAACGCCAGCGCGCGGAAGAACTCCTCGAACAGTTCGGTGTCCATCTCCCCAATCTTGGGGTGGGCGAAGGCGACATTCCAGGCCAGGAAAGGTCGGCCCGAAATGTCCACCGCCGCATCGGCGAGCGCCTCGTCCATTGGTACGACCGCGTGACCAAACCGGCGAATGCCCCGTTTGTCGCCCAGCGCGCGGTCGAATGCCGAACCGAGGACGATGCCGACATCCTCGGTCGTATGGTGGAAGTCGATGTGCAGGTCGCCGGTCGCGCGCACCGACAGGTCGAACAGCCCATGCCGCGCGAAGGCGGTCAGCATGTGGTCGAGGAAGCCGATGCCGGTCGCGATGTCGGCCTGGCCCGTTCCGTCCAGGTCCAGGGACAGGGCGATGTCGGTTTCCGACGTGGTGCGCGTCAGTGCTGCGGTGCGAGCCATGGCGGCTCCACTACAGCGCCGCCGTAACGGGGTCCAGCGGCTTGACGCCCCGGCTCACACGTGCGGGCGGCTGCAGCGGACGAAGGGCGCTCGGTCGGGATCGGCATGCCGCTCCGCACGGCGTCCGTCGACCGCCGCTCGGCGCGGGATCAGTCGGCGGCGCCTTGCAACCCCGGCTCGTTGGCAGCCGACGGGGCCAGATTGGCCTCCGGCCGCCAGCGCCGCGGATCGTGCAGCCCGCAATACGGCCGCCCCCCGACCACCACCACCGGCTCCCACGAGCAGCGTTCGCTCGCCCGCGTCTTGACCAGGACGGAACAGCGGAGGCTGGAGGCCGTAGCCGCCTCGTCCTCGACGGGCACCGGGGCGCGGGTGCGACGTTGCGACAATTGCTCGAGGCTCAACCGCCGCATTTCGCGGAAGACGGCATGAGTCTGCTCTTCCGGAGTCAACGCCGCCCATTGCTGCTCTCCATGGGCGGCACGCACGGCGGCGAGGGCATCTTCGGGACTGCTGGACACGATCGACCCCCGCTGATCGAGGAATGCTCCGGTGCGGACCGGCCACCGGCGGCGGCAAAACAGCATGCGCCCGCATGACAACGCTATGCGTTTGTCGCAAAAACGCGTGATACGTCGTCAAATTGTGTCGAGCGCCGCTGCCGCTCCGCACCCTCAAGCCGGACGGCGCCGCGGCGGGATGGCGATGATCATCGCAACCGCCAGCGCGGCCGTGACCGTCCACTGCGCGGTGGCGAACGCCTCGGCAAAGGCCCGCTCGCCACTGCGGCCGTCCAGCACGGCAAAGAACAGGCTGCCGATCGCCGCCGCACTGACCGCGGCCCCGACCTGCAGGGCCGAGTTGAGGATCCCCGCCGCCACGCCAGCCTGGTGCGCCGGCACGTCGCCCAGCACCGTGTTGAACAGGCGAGGGAACGCAACGCCCTGACCGAAGCCGGCGAGGAACACCACCGCGCTCAGCGGGACGCCCGCGGTGCCGGCCCAGACCAGCAGCCCGATCAGCGCGTAGCCGGTCACCTGCACGGCCATGCCGAGGGCGAGCAGCTTCGGGCGGAGGCGCTGCATCGGGGCGCTGAGCAGCGGCCCGAGGAACAGCCCCACGCCGTACGGCACGATCGCCAGCCCCGTCTGCAGCGGCGGCACGCCCCGGCCCTCCTGATGGTAGATGCCGAACAGGAAGTAGAAGGCCGTCGTGAAGAAGAAGAGCGTCCCGACCAGCACGCCGCGGCGAAACCCCGGCAGCGCCAGCAGGCCGGGATCGACGAGCGGCAGGCCGCCATGCCGCGCAAGCCGGTCCTCGTAGCACAGGAACACCGCCGCCAGGACCGGCGTGAGCGCGAGCGGCGCGAAGATCCACCACGGCCAGCCCAGCTCCCGCCCCTTGGACAGCGGGACCACCACGCAGGCCAGCATCAGCGAGACCAGCGCTGCGCCGCCGATATCGAGCCGCGTGCCGCCGCGTCCACCGGTCTCGGGCACCAGGACCCAGGCGGCGCCCAGGGTCACGGCGCAGATCGGCAGCTTCAGCAGGAACACGGCGCGCCAGCCCCAGTCGAACGGGTTCCACTGCACAAGCGCCCCGCCGGCGAACTGCCCGATGGCCGCCGCCATTCCCATCATGATCCCATAGGCGCTCATGGCGCGGGCGAGCGAGCGCTCGTCGGCGAACAGGGCGCGCAGCGAGGCCAGCACCTGCGGGATCAGCATCGAGGCGGACAGGCCCTGCAGCACCCGGCCCACGAGCAGCAGCGGCGGGGACGGGGCGACGCCGCAGACCAGGTTGGCCAGCGAGAACGCCGCCATGCCGGCCAGGAACATGCGCCGTCGCCCGAACAGGTCGCCGAGACGGCCGCCGGTGATCAGGAACACCGCATAGCCGACCGCATAAGCCGAGATCACGAGCTGCATCTCGGCCGGCGTCGCCCCGAGATCGGCATGGATCGAGGGCAGCGCCACGTTGACGATGAAGAAGTCGACCGGCGGCAGGAACCCGCCCGCGAGCAGGGCGATCGCCGCGGCCCAGCGGCCGGCATCCGAGTTCGGGACCGCGCCGCCGCGCCAGCGCGACACCGACGGCGACGGGGCCTGAGAGGGCGACGAAGCCTGAGAGGGCGACGAAGCCTGAGAGGGCGACGGGGTCTGACCTCGCGCCACCCGAGGCGGCGCGATCGGTTCGGATGGCACGTTTGCTCCCCCGCACGCGTCGTCCTGGCGCGACGCTTCGAAATTGAGTAGCGGGGAGACGTTACAGCCACAAGGCTGTCCTCACCTTCCCCGGATGCCGGTGCCGAACTCCCCCCTCGATCCGCAAGGCTATTACGATCGTCTGGACGTGTCGCCCGCGGCGCCGGCGGCCGAGATTGCCGCCGCCTTCCGGCGCAAGGCGCGGCGGCTGCATCCCGACGTTCCCGGCACCGGCAACACGGCGGCCTTCGTTGCCGCGCGCGAAGCCTACGACATCCTGAGCGACCCGGTCCGCCGCGCCGCCTACGACCGGACCGCGCGCCAGGCGAGCCTGCTCCGCGGCGGACCGGAACGTTCGGTCCGCCAGGCGCCGCCGGACGAAAGCGAAGTGGGCGAGATCCCGCCCATGTCACCGCCGGTGATGCCGGAGGTCCCCATGCGCCACCCGCGCTGGTCCGACCTGCCGCTGCCGCTCTGGATCGGCGCGGGCCTGGTGATCCTGGTCAGCCTGGTCCAGGCCGTCGTGCACTTCAGCCGGGTCGAGGCGCCCAAGCCACTGCCCATGGCGGCGCTGATGCCCGCCCCGCTCGGCGGCGAACCGGCCCAGGCCGACGACGTGCCCGCCCCGGTGCAACTGCCCGGCTCGCCCAACTACTACGTCACACCGGGCACTGGTCCCGCGACGATATGGCGCCGGGAGGCCGGCCGCGACGGGCTGGTGCCGGTCGGCAAGCTGCCGCCGTTCAGCACGGTGCAGGCGGTGCGGATGGTGCCCCAGTCCAACCTCGTCGAGATCCGGGTCGGCGAGGGCGCCAACGCCCTGGTGGAGGCGGGCCGCCTGTCGCCCGGCGACGCGGCTACGGCGCGGCGGAACTACTGCGCCTACAATGCCGGCCTCCCGCCGCGGAACGGGGAGGTGCTGGCGCGGCGCGGCAGCGGGCCGGGCCGGCTGAGGATGCGGAACCGCAGCCCGCAGCCGGCGGTCGTGAAGCTGCGCGGCGTGGACGGCGGAACGGTGGCGAGCATCTACCTGCTGCCGGGCTCCGAGGCGGAACTGGCCGGCCTGCCCCTCGGCGTCTACCGGCCGGATATCGCGATCGGCGAACTCTGGAGCCGGACCTGCGGCACGTTCGCCGCAGGCATGCGGGCCCTGCGTCTTGCGGGCCTCGCGCCGCTCAGCAGCCTCGATCCGCTCGCGATCCCGCCGGACACCAGCGGCGACACGCCGGCCGTCGACATCACCGACCAGGCGTTCGAGGCGGAGTGACGCCAAGCGGGCGTATACGCGCAGCCATGCGATGCCGGGAGCACCGCGTGGCTGCCGTCGGATACGTGCTGATCGATTGCCGCCGGTCGATCCTGCGGCCCGTCACCGCTGGTCGATCATGGCGACCGACCGCCGAGGCGATAGGCCCGCCGATCGGCTGGCGCAGGCATGGTCGCCCGAGGCCTAGTCGACAATGGCAGGGTCGCCAAAGGCTGCGCCGCCCTGGACCGGACGGCGCGGCGGGTGGGCGACCGGCGGTCGCGAGACCGCGCGGCGGCTCAGGCCGCCTGCTTCTCCGCCCGCTTCGCCTGCGCGCGCGCGATGCGGCGCTTCAGCACCAGACCTTCCTCGGTCAGCTTGCTGTTGGGCGTGCCGAGCAGGTAGGCGTCGATGCCGCCGTTGTGCTCGATGGTCCGGATGGCACGGGTGGACACCCGCAGCCGCACCTCGGAGCCGAGGATGTCGGACAGCAGGGAGGTCACCTGCAGGTTGGGCAGGAACCGGCGACGGCTCTTGTTATTGGCGTGGCTGACGTTGTTGCCCGACAGGACGCCCTTGCCCGTGATCTCACAGCGACGCGACATCGCACGAATATCCTTGGTCCAGCTTGGAAGGCGCGGGTTATGGCGACAGAGTCCCGGCGCGTCAAGGAAGACCCGGGCGCCGGGCTGCATGGCTGCCGCCCAGGCAGGCTCCCCGCGGCCGGCAAGGCCGGGACGCGTCCGGGCGATTGCCCCCGGCTCAGGGCGTGGGCGGCACGTTCTCGCGCAGCTCGCCGGCGCGCACGCTGGCGATCGCGTTGTTCAGGATATGCACGATCGCGTCGTCCGCCACGCTGCGCGCCAGCAGCGCCAGCGAGCCGCCCAGCAGCGCCGAGGCAATGGCGAGCGATCCGATGTTCTGCCCCACCATGTATTCGATCGCCTTGTCGACCACCGCGCCGGCATGGCTGAGTTCGGCCGGGGCCGGCTGTTCGGGCTCGTTCTGCATCGTCGCTCTCCTCGGTTCAGTCGGCGGCCGCGGCATCCGCGGTCACCTGTTCCTGTTCGGCCGCCTGCGCGGCCCACATGCGGGCGTACAGCCCGTCGCGGGCCAGCAGCGCCGCATGCGTGCCACGCTCCCGGACCTGGCCGTCCTGGAGCACCAGGATCTCGTCGGCATCCACCACGGTCGAAAGCCGGTGCGCGATCACCAGGGTCGTGCGATGCGCCGAGACGGCCCGCAGCGCGGCCTGGATCTCCTGTTCGGTCCGTGTGTCGAGTGCGCTCGTCGCCTCGTCCAGGATCAGGATCCGCGGGTCCTTCAGGATGGTCCGCGCGATCGCGACCCGTTGCTTCTCACCGCCCGACAGCTTGAGTCCGCGCTCCCCCACGCGGGTCTCGTAGCCGTCCGGCAGGCCCAGGACGAAGTGATGCACCTGGGCGTGGCGCGCCGCGGCTTCGACCTCCGCCTGGCTCGCGCCAGGGTGGCCGTAGGCGATGTTGTAGCCAATCGTGTCGTTGAACAGAACGGTGTCCTGCGGCACGACGCCGATCGACGCGCGCAGGCTCTCCTGCGTCGCCTCGCGCAGGTCGCGGCCGTCGATCAGGATCCGCCCGCCGGTCACGTCGTAGAAGCGGAACAGCAGGCGGCTGATCGTCGACTTGCCGGCGCCGGTCGGACCGACGATCGCGAGCTTGCGCCCGGCCGGCACGGTGAAGCTGACGCCCTTCAGGATCTCCCGGTCGGGACCGTAGCCGAAGCGCACGTCCTCGAACCGCACCTCGCCGGGACCATAGGGATCGAGCGGGCGGGCATCGGGCGCATCCCGCACCTCCTGCTCGACGCGGAGCAGGCGGAACATCTGCTCCATGTCCACCAGGCCCTGCTTGATGGTCATGTAGACCATGCCGAGGAAGTTCAGCGGCTGGTAGAGCTGCAGCAGGTAGGTGTTCACCAGCACGAACTCGCCGACCGTCATGCTGCCGTTGCGCACGCCGGACGCGGCCATCAGCATGATCGCGATCAGCCCGATCGAGATGATCACGGCCTGGCCCAGGTTCAGCAGGTTGAGCGAGACCTGCACCCGCACCGCCGCCCGCTCGTAACGTTCGAGCGAGGTGTCGTAGCGCGTCGCCTCATGCGCCTCGTTGTTGAAGTACTTGACCGTCTCGTAGTTCAGCAGGCTGTCGAGCGCCTTGGTCGAGGCGTCGTTGTCCGTGTCGTTCATGGTCCGCCGCCAGCGGCTGCGCGCCGCCGCGAAGGCCATGGTGAAGGCGGCGTAGAGCAGCACCGCGGTGAAGGTGATCGCGGCGTATCGCCAGTCGAACAGGTGCCAGATGATGCCGGTGACCAGCACCAGCTCGAGCGCGGTCGGCACCACGTTGAACACGGCCAGCCGCAGCACGGACTGCATGCCCAGCACGCCCCGGTCGATCACCCGCGACAGGGCGCCGGTCTGCCGGTCCATGTGGAAGCGCAGGCTGATCGCATGCAGGTGCCGGAAGGTGCGCAGCGCGATCTGCCGCACCGCCCGCTGCTGGACCGACGCGAACAGCGCGTCCCGGATCTCCCCGAAGCCGGCGGCGGCGACGCGGGTCAGGCCGTAGCCCACGATCAGCATCACCGGCAGGGCGATCAGCGCCGCCCCGTCCCTCGGCGCCAGCGCATCGACCGCGCGGCCGTAGAGAAGCGGCACGTAGACCGTGGCCAGCTTGGCGGCCACCATGAAGACCAGCGCGATCGCCACGCGGACGCGCGCGCCCGTATTGCCGGTCGGCCAGAGATACGGGAGCAAGGAAATGATGGTCTGCAGACCGGACCGTTCGGCGCGTCGCGAAACCGGCGCGGAGGCCGGCAGCGTCTGGCCCTGGGTTCGTCTCATCCAGCGCATGTGGCATTGTGGGCCGGGTTTTGAAAGGCGAGCTCGTGTCGATCCCTGCCGCTGAGACGGGTTTCCTCCGCCACGTGCTGGCCTGCAACACGGCCAGCCTCCCCGGAAACCGCGTGCCGTTCCACATCGCGCACGCGCAGGTCGGCTGGCTACGCCCCGATTTCGCGGATCGGCTCGGACGCGTCAACGGGTTCCGCACCGGACCGGCCGGGGTGCGGCTGGAGGACGGGGCGGCGTTGCCGGCCCTCACGCGGGACCTGGCCGCGGAAGGCTGGTTCCGCTGGCGGTCGGAGGCGTTCGACGTCCGCGCCGACCCGGACGGGCCGGTGCTGGCGCAGATCGACCGTGGGGCCGTGCCGGCCTTCGGGGTTTTCGCGGTCGGGGTTCACGTCAACGGGCTGGTACGGCGGGCCGACGGGCTGCATTTGTGGGTGGCGCGGCGGGCGCTCGACAAGCTGCTGGATCCCGGCAAGCTCGACCACATCGTGGCGGGGGGCGTTCCGGCCGGCCTGACCCCGGCCGAGACCCTGGTGAAGGAGGCGGCGGAGGAGGCCGCCATCCCGGCGGCGATGGCCCGCGCGGCGCGGCCGGTCGGCGTGATCGGCTATGCCATGGAGCGGGCGGAGGGGCTGCGACGCGACCACCTCCATTGCTACGACCTCACGCTGCCCGAGGACTTCGAGCCGCATGCCGCGGACGGTGAGGTGGCGGGCTTCGAGCTGTGGCCGATCGAGCGGGTGATGGCGGCGGTGCGTGACACCAACGCCTTCAAGTTCAACGTGAACCTGGTGCTGATCGACCTGTTCCTGCGGACCGGGCTGATCGCGGGCGACGACGCCGCCGCGCTGCGCGCCGCCCTGGACCGCGGCCGGATCTAGGACGCCATTCGCACCCAGTCCCCCTCTCCCCTCGCGGGAGAGGGATGGGGTGAGGGGGCGATCGGGGCGAACGCACCAAACCACCCAGTCCTCGGGGGTTTCACCCTTCCCCCCGCCCCTCCCGCAATGGGAGGGGGAGGTCTTGGGATGTCAGACCTCGGGCGGGGCGGCGGCGATGGGGATTTCGCGGGATTCCGGCTGCTCGCCGGAGCCGGTCGGACGGCCCTCGGCTGGTTCCTCGGCCTCGCCAGCGGAACCGCCCGGCTGATCCTCGCCGTTTTGATACGGGCGGCGCTGCCCGCCACCCTGCTGGCCCTGGCCGCCCTGCTGGTTCTGCTGCGCCGCCTGGTTCATCGCATTCAGGATGCGGAAGTAATGCTCCGCATGCTGGAAGTAGCTTTCGGCCATGACGCGGTCCCCGCTGCTCGTCGCGTCGCGCCCGAGCTGCAGGTATTTCTCGAAGAGCTGCTGGGCGGTGCCGCGGACGCGGACATCCGGGCCGTTGCTGTCGAAGACGTGGTTGCGGTTGAGCGGAATGCCGCCGCTGCCGTGGTGGCGCATACCACCGCCGCCACCCCCGCCGCCCCCACCGGAACGGTGGTTGCGGCCTCGCATGCGTTTCATGTTCATTCTGCTGCCGTCGCGCTTTCCCGTTGTGAGCCGGCCTCCGGCACCACTCGGACGCATCCCCGGGCAAAGGCCGGGACGCATTCCGGGGGCAGATCCCTCGGCCTGAGCTCGATCCATCGGCGTTGGTGCTGGCAGGCGTCCCGCCGTCCGCGGCGTGACCGATGGGCCGGAACCCGAAGGGCATCGATCGGACGGGATGTCGCCAAAGGTCCGCCGCGACGCGGCGATCCTTGCCACGTCTGGAAGCTAGACTCTGAAACCGCTGCTGCCAAACGTTTTTTCACCCGGCGGCCGGCCGCAGCATTGCTGCGCGGCGAATCCCGACCAGATCGCACCGGAATTCCACCGACAGCCCCGCCGCCTGGGCGATCGCGCCGACCGCATCGGCCTGCGCCGCGCCGAGTTCGATGACCGCAACGCCGCCATGCGCCAGGCGTTGCGGCAGGTCCGCCAGGATTCGGCGATAGGCGGCGAGCCCGTCCGCGCCGCCATCCAGCGCACGGGCCGGCTCGAACGCGCCGACCTCCGGCATCAGGCCGGGGATCTCCGCGGTTTCGATGTAGGGCGGGTTGGCGAGCACCAGGTCGAAGCGGCCGGCGAGCGGTGCGGTCCAGTCGGCGCACAGGAAGGCGCTGCGGGCGGCGAGCCCCAGCCGGCGGGCGTTGCGGGCGGCCAGGGCGGCGGCGGCGGGGGAGAGATCGAGGCCGATCCCGAACGCCTCCGGCCGCTCATGCAGCACGGCGAGCAGCAGGCAGCCGGTGCCGGTGCCGAGGTCGAGCACCCGCGCGGGGGCCGGGCAGGCGGTGAGAGCGGCCTCGACCAGCGTCTCGGAATCGGGGCGGGGGATCAGGGTGGCGGGCGAGACCTCGATGTCCAGGCTCCAGAACTCGCGGTGGCCGGTCAGGTAGGCGAGCGGCTCGTGGCGGGTTCGGCGTTCGAGCAGGGCGTCGTAGGCGGCCGGATCGGGGATTGGGGCGGCCGGGTCGCGCACGAGGTCGGTCACGGTGCCGCCGAGGAGGTGGGCGAGCAGCAGGCGGGCCTCGCGGCGGGGCTCCTCGATGCCGGCGGCGCCGAGGCGGGCGGCGCCGTGGCGGATCGCTTCGGCGATGGTGGGGGGGATGGGGGTGGGGACGCTCTTGCTGGCCCCCTCACCCCGACCCTCTCCCGCGAGGGGAGAGGGGGGATTGGGGGCGCTCATGGGGGGGCCTGGGTCATTCCTGGGCGGCAAGCTGGGCGGCCTGGTCCTCGGCGATCAGGGCGTCGACGAATTCGTCCAGCTCGCCCTGCATCACCCGGTCGATCTTGTAGAGCGTCAGGTTGATCCGGTGGTCGGACACCCGGCCCTGCGGGAAGTTGTAGGTGCGGATGCGCTCGCTCCGGTCGCCCGTGCCGACCTGGCTCTTCCGGTCCGCTGCCCGCGCGGCGTGCAGGCTGGCGCGTTGCTGCTCATACAGCCGCGCGCGCAGGATCTTCATCGCCTTGGCGCGGTTCTTGTGCTGGCTCTTCTCCTCCTGCATCGCCACCACGATCCCGCTCGGGAGATGGGTGATGCGCACCGCGCTCTCGGTCTTGTTCACGTGCTGCCCGCCGGCGCCCGAGGCGCGGTAGACGTCGATGCGCAGGTCGCCCTCGTCCACCTGCACGTCCACCTCCTCGGCTTCCGGCAGCACCGCCACGGTGACGGTGGAGGTGTGGATGCGGCCCTGGCTCTCGGTCGCCGGCACGCGCTGCACCCGATGCACGCCCGATTCGTATTTCAGCCGCGCGAAGACGCCGCGGCCGGTGATCTCGGCGATGCCTTCCTTCAGACCACCCAGTTCGGTGTCCCCGTATTCCAGGACTTCGAACCGCCAGCCGCGCAGCCCTGCGTATTTCTGGTACATCGCGAACAGTTCGGCCGCGAACAGGCCGGCCTCGTCGCCGCCGGCGGCGGGGCGGATCTCCAGGATGGCCGACCGCTCGTCCGCCGCGTCCTTCGGCAGCAGGGCGATGCGCAGCTCGTGCTGCAGGGCGGGCACCTGTTCCTTCAGCGCGCGCAGCTCCGCCTCGGCCAGCTCCTTCATCTCGGGATCGTCGAGCATCGCCTCGGCGTCGGCCTGCGCCCGTTCGGCGCCGCGCAAATCGTCGATGCGGGCGACCACCGGCTCGATATCCGACAGCTCGCGCGACGCCTTCACATAGGCCTCGCCGCCGATACCCTCGGCCAGCATGGCCCGCAGTTCCGCCGCGCGGGCGGCGATCCGGTCGAGTTTGAGGGAGAAGCTCATTCGCGATCAGGCCAGCCGCGCCGCGACCTCGGCCAGGGGCACGGCGTCCTGCGCGCCGGAGCCGAGGTCCTTCACCTGCGCGACCCCCGCCTTCAAATCGTCCTCCCCGATGATGACCGCGGCGCGGGCGCCGATCCGGTTGGCCCGCTCCATCCGCCGGCGCAGATTGCCGCGATAGGCCATCTCGGCCCGCACGCCGGCGGCGCGCAACGCCTGCAGCACGTCGAGCGCCGCGGCTTCGGCGGCATCGCCCACGGGCACGACGGCGACCGGCGCGACGCTGGCGGGCGGCCCGTCCAGCAGCATGGCCAGCCGCTCGATCCCCGCGGCCCAGCCCACGGCCGGGGTCTGCGGGCCACCCAGTTCGGCCACCAGCCCGTCGTAGCGGCCACCGCCCATCACCGTGCCCTGCGACCCCAGCTTGGTGGTCACGAACTCGAAGGCCGTATGGACGTAGTAGTCGAGGCCGCGGACGATCTTCGGATTCTCGACGAAGGGCACGCCAAACCGATCCAGATGCGCCTTGAGGCCGTCGTAGAAGGCCGCTGCCGTCTCGGTCAGGTAGGCCCCGATCGACGGCGCGTCGGCCACGATGCGGCGGTCGCCCTCGTCCTTGCTGTCCAGGATGCGCATTGGATTGCGGTCGAGCCGCGCCAGGCTGTCCTGCGACAGCGCGCCCTGGTGCTCGGTGAAGTAGGCGACCAGCGCCTCCCGCCAGGCGCTCCGGCTCTCCTTGTCGCCCAGCGTGTTGAGCTCGAGCACGGTGTCCTGCGCCACGCCCAGCGCCTGCAGGATGTGCCAGCCGCAGGCGATGACCTCGGCATCGGCGAGCGGTTCGGCGGGGCCGATCAGCTCGAGCCCGATCTGATGGAACTGGCGGTAGCGGCCCTTCTGCGGCCGCTCGTAGCGGAACATCGGGCCGGCATAGAACACCTTCTGCGGCAGCGACTGGGTCAGGCCGTTGCTGACCAGGGCGCGGCAGACGCCGGCCGTGCCCTCGGGGCGCAGGGTGAGGCCTTCGCCGCCGCGATCCTGGAAGGTGTACATCTCCTTGGTCACCACGTCGGAGGTCTCCCCCATGGTGCGGGAGAAGACGCGGGTGTCCTCGAAGATGGGCGTGGCCCACTCGTCGAACCCGTAGGTGGCGGCGACTTGGCGCGCGGTCTCCACGACGTGGCGGAAGCGGCGCTGCTCCTCGCCGATCAGGTCGCGGGTGCCGCGGGCGGGCTGGAAGTCTGTCACGATGCTGGGTCCTGAGGTGCAGCTGGGGTCACGCGAGGGCTCGTAACAAGCGGCGGCGCGGGCGGGCAAGGGGCGCCGCCTCCAGGAGTCTCACATCCGTCTCACGTCGCAGTAAACGGTCTGGATCGGTAATGGTTTCTCGGAAGATGGGACGTGAGAGGGGAAGGACGGGCCGCGCCATGGCTCCATGGATACCCGTTAGAGCAACTGACAGGCAAGCGGAAGGCGGGCTGGCGGGCTCCTGCCGTCAGACCGCCACGGCAAGGCGTACCCCCAGGGCCTTCATGACCCGGAGCAAGGTGTCGAGAGTCGGATTCCCCTCATCGCCAAACGCTTTGTAGAGCGCCTCGCGGCTGATCCCCGTGTCGCGTGCGAGCGCCGAGACCCCACGTGAACGAGCGACCGTGTTGAGTGCGCGCAGCAATTCTTCCCGGATGCCATCCTCGAAATAGGCATCGAGGTATGCCGCGACGTCCTCCGGGGTATTCAGTACCTCCGCTGCGTCCCAAGGCTTGGTTTCGAGTGTCATGGTTCGATCTCCCGCGCCAGCTCTTTCGCCCGCTCGATGTCACGCGGCTGACGCCTGATCGACGTGCAACAGGGCGTCCAGGCTTTGATGCGATCGCCCTCAAGGCTTTGCCACCGCCGATGATCCGGCCCACCTTTGGAGTCGGCAGGTGTAATCTATAGTTGACACTGTGCCACGGCATTGTGGATGTTGACTGCGTGATCCAGGTCCATCGCACGGCCGCCGCTGCTCATGGTCAGCGGATTGAAGAGCAAGAAGTTTCCCGCTCGGCGGGCGAAATAGCTCAAGAGCGGGAAAACCCCTCCAGAACAGCCAGTTAGCTCAAAGTCTCCATCCCGGCACACGTGTCGCCGACCGCCCCTCATCCGCGCGCGGCCCGCACCGCCTGGGCAGCCCGCGCCTGCGGCGTCACGGTGCGCAGCAGTTCCTCCAGATACGGCAGCCATTCGAGCGAGATCTGCGCGCCGAGCATGAGGGCCACGTAGCGGGTGGGGAGCGGACGGCGCTTGCGGCGGATGCGCCAGTCGGGGCGATGACCGCCGATCCCGAACAGCGCCACGAGCTGCGGCCAGTGCAGGATCGCCGTGAAGGCGACCGCGGCGAGCGGCACGATCTCCAGGAAGCTGTGCACGTGCTGCTCGATCGGGGTCACCTCCCGCAGGGTGACGGCGTAGCTCACGTCCCACAGCGCGGTCGCGTCGTGCAGCAGCGCCGAGACGATCATCAGCGCCAGGATCGGCGAGGTGATCTCGAAGAACATGCCGGCCAGCACGGGCGTCGCCGCCTCGGCCAGCATCAGCAGGTGCATCAGTGATTCCTTGGCGCCGGTGGTGGTCTCGATGCCGGTCTGGCGGTGGCACGCCCAGTCGGCGATGCCGGCCGCGAGCCAGACGGGCAGGACCGCGTACATCAGGAAGTTGCGGGTGATCTCGCCCACGTCGTTCGGCGGCGGTTCGGTCGTCTCGGCGGGCGCGTTCTGCCGGCTGGTCAGCCAGCGGGCGGCGAAGAAGCCCGCGAGGGCCGAGGTGGCGAGCAGGATCGGTTTCATGGGCGCGCCCCAGTGCTGGTCTGGAGCAAGAACCGCCGCCGCCGCCGCGGGTTCGCGCCGCGAGCATTGCCGGCGCCTGCCTCGCCGGGGCCTATGGTCCCGGCGGCGCCTCGGCGGCGCGCAGGCGTATCAGGGCAGCAGTGCCGGCACGCCGCCCGCGCTCGGGGCGACGGCGCGTCAGCCGTCGGCGCGGGGCACCCAGGGGATGCTGGCGACCTCGATGCCCTCCTCGGCCAGGGCCTCGGCCTCCTCCGGGGTCGTCTCGCCGTAGATCCCGTGCGGGTCGCTCTCCCCCCGATGGATCCGGCGCGCCTCCTCGGCGAAGTCGGCGCCGACATAGTCGCAGTGTTTCTCGATTTCCGCGCGCACCCGCTGCAGCATCGCCACGACCTGTGCCGGGACGGGTCCCGTCGCCGCCATGGGCTGGGGCTTGGCCGGCGGCTTCGGCGGCGGCGCTTCGCGCGTCGAGACGGCGGGCGCCATCAGCGCGCGCTCAACCTTCGTGTCACCGCAGGTCGGGCAATCCACCAGGCCGCGCGCCGCCTGGCGGTCGAACGCGGCGCTGTCCTTGAACCAACCGTCGAATTCGTGAGCCTGGCTGCATCGCAACTGGTAGTGGATCATGCTCCGTCCCGCCGAACGCCTTTCGCCAATCTGCAACATTGATGTGGCGAGTTTGGCACTCGGCGCAAGGGAGTGCCAGAACTCTCCGCGTGCGGAAGGACGGGACGGGCGCGCTCAGCCCGCCTGCAGCAGCGGGTCCAGCCTGCCGGCGCGCTCCAGCGCCATCAGGTCGTCGCAGCCGCCGATATGCTGCCCGTCGATGAAGATCTGCGGCACCGACGTCCGGCCGCCCGACCGGGTGCGCGCCTCGGAGCGTTCGGCGCTGCCGTTCGGGGCGTGGATCTCCTGGAACGCGACGCCCTTCTGGCCGAGAAGATGCAGCGCCCGCTCGCAGAAGGGGCACCAGGGCTGGGTATAGATTTCGATTTTTGGCATGATGGTCACCTCGGCCGCAAAGATCAGGGCACCGGATCGGCCCTGCAAGGGGGCCGAACCACGTGGATTGGGAGTCGCGTTGCGACGCCATCTGCGCTATGTGCCGCAGGCTTCTGGAATGATGGGAGAAACAGAATGCGCCGCATGCTGTTCGGACTAGCCGCTGCCGGATTGACCGCCCTGGGGGCCGCCGCCATTCAGCCGGCGCTGGCCCAGCAGCAATGCACCTCGCCGGCCGATCAGAGCACCTTCGAGATCCAGGCGCTGCGCAGCCAGCTCATGGTGCTCGCGATGGGCTGCCACGCCGACGACCGCTACAACGCGGTGATGAACCGGTTCAAGCCGGACCTGCAGGCGAACGAGAAGGCGATCGACGCCTACTTCAAGAAGAAGTACGGCCGGTCCGCCCAGACCGAACACGACCGCTTCGTCACCGAACTCGCCAACGCCATCTCCCGCCAGGGCACGCAGCTGGGCAGCGATTTCTGCCCGCGCAACAGCGCGGTGTTCACCGAGGTGCTGTCGCTGCGCACGTCCAACGAGCTGGCGGAATACGCGGCCGGCAAGGACCTGGTGCCGGCGTCGCTGGATACGTGTGGCCCGGCGACCCCGGTGCACAGCACCACGCCCGCCAAGAAGCCCGCGCTGAAGACCGCCCATCGCTGATCCGGCGTCACCGGCCTGCCGGGACACCGGCCGGCCGGTCCGTTCTGAGGAAACTCGGTTCGATCCGGCGGCCGGCGGCGTCTCGCCGACGTTACGCCCCGGATCATGCCGCCGCGCCGCTCGCCCAGATGGGCTGCAGCGCTGTCCCACAAACCGTTGCCCACAAACCGTTGCAGGGCTGGCCCTCAGGCCCTCGCGGGGCTCGTCCCCGGCCCGCCGCCCGATCGGCCTCCGCCCTGCTGCGGGGCTTGCCCCCGGCCCGCCGCGGGGCCGACCGGGGACTGCCGCCGGTCAGGGGCCGGTGACGGTCACCGCCGTGCGGAACCCGGAATTGCCGGGGATCAGCTTCACGATGAACGTGTCGGTGCCGACGAAGCCGCGATCCGGCGTGTAGTCGATCCGGGTCACGTCGCCGACCTTGTGGATGAACACCTTCCCATGCGTCGGACGGCTGGTCAGCAGGCCGGCATCGAACGGCTTCCCGCCCTGCGCGACGCTGATCCCGCACCAGCCGCCATCATTCCCGACCTTCATCGTCGCATCGGTCACCTGCCCATCCTTCAGGGAGGGACCATCGACCGAACAGGACTTGGCCGCGCCGGTGACGTCGGCGGCGAACACCCGCGTCCCGGAGGCGGCCGGGCCGGCATTGTTGGCGTTGCAGCCGGCGAGCAGCAGCACGCCCGCCGCGAGGGGAAGCCAGGAGAGGCGGGATCCGACCGACCGGCTTTGAACTGTCACGCTGCTGCCTCCGCTGCTGTTGCGAGTGTCACCCCCGCAGCCCGCCCCGACCGGACGGCGCGCTGCGATTCGGCGTACGGGAGGGAGACATACAGACTGCTGCGGCGAATGGAAGCCGGTGATCCGGTCAGTTCCGCGCGGGTTTGCGACATTTCCGCCCCGCCTCCCGCGCGGGAACGCGCCATCGTCAGACGGAGAAATACTTGGCCCGCGGATTCAGCACCACGATCGCGCTGGTGGACTGCTCCGGATGGAGCTGGAACTCGTCCGACAGGCTGACGCCCAGCCGTTCGGCGCCCAGCAGGCGCAGGATCGGCTCCTGGTCCTCGAGCCGCGGGCAGGCCGGGTAGCCGAAGCTGTAGCGGCTGCCGCGATAGCCTTGCGCGAGCATCTTCTCCATGTCTCGGTCATCCTCGGCCGCGAAGCCGAGTTCCGCGCGGATGCGCTTATGGACGTATTCCGCCATCGCCTCGGCCATCTCCACCGACAGGCCGTGCAGATACAGGTAGTCCTGGTAGCGGTTCTCCTCGAACCACACCCGCGCCACGTCGGACGCCTTCTGTCCGACCGTGACCACCTGCAGCGCGATCACGTCGCGCTCCTTGTCGTCGACGTCGCGGAAGAAGTCGGCGATGCACTCCCCGTCCTCCTTCGGCTGGCGCGGCAGGGTGAAGCGGGCGAGTTCCGTCGTGCCGTCCTGCTCGAAGATGATCAGGTCGTTGCCCTGCCCCGCCGCGAGCCAATAGCCGTAGGCCGCCTGCGGCTTGAGGATGTCCTGCTCCTCGCACAGCGCCAGCATGCGCCGCATCACCGGCCGCAGCTCCTGCTTGGCCCAGCCCAGGAAGTCGTCGAGCGTGCGGCCCTGTTTCCGGAACCCCCACTGGAACTGGTAGAGGCTGCGCTCATTGACGAAGGGCACGATCGCCTTGGGCGCGGCCTCGATCACCCGCGCGCCCCAGAAGGGCGGGCTCGCGACCGGCACGTCCTGCGTGATCCGGCGCCGGCGGACCTGCACCGCGCCCACGTCCACCGGGCGGAAGGCCCGCTGGTCGGCCTGGCCCAGCGTGCGGCTCGTGTTGCGCGCCTTGCCCGACCGCTTGGCCTGGGTGGCGGCGAGGTAGTCGTCGAAGCCGTTGCCGGTCACCTTGTCCATCAGGTGCAGCCCGTCGAACGCATCGCGCGCATAGGCGACCCGGCCGCAGGCATAGGAGCGGACGCAGTCGTCCTCCACGTAGTTGCGCGTCAGCGCGGCGCCGCCCAGCAGCACCGGGATCTCGACGCCCTGGCGGGACATCTCCTCCAGGTTCTCCCGCATCACCACGGTGGACTTCACCAGCAGGCCCGACATGCCGATGGCATGGGCGTGGTTCTCCTTCACCGCGGCCAGCATGTCGGCGAGCGGCACCTTGATGCCGAGGTTGACCACCCGGTAGCCGTTGTTGGTCAGGATGATGTCGACCAGGTTCTTGCCGATGTCGTGCACGTCGCCCTTCACGGTGGCGAGCACGATCGTCCCCTTCTCCTGGCCTTCCACCCGCTCCATGTGCGGCTCGAGATAGGCGACCGCGGCCTTCATCGTCTCGGCGCTCTGCAGCACGAAGGGCAACTGCATCTTGCCCGCGCCGAACAGCTCGCCCACCACCTTCATGCCGTCCAGCAGCACGGTGTTGATGATGTCGAGCGCGGGCATCTTCGCCAGCGCCTCGTCGAGATCGGCGGCGAGCCCCTTGCGGTCGCCATCGACGATGCGGTCCTTGAGCCTTCCTTCCACCGTCTCGGCGCGCTTCTTCTTGGTGGCGTCGGCCGCCTTGCGGTCGGCGAAGATCTCCAGCATGCGCTGCAGCGGGTCGTAGCCCTCGGACCGGCGGTCGAAGATCAGGTCCTCCGCGACCTTCACCTCCTCGGGCGCGATCAGGTGGATCGGCCGGATCTTGGAGACGTGGATGATCGCCCCGCTCATGCCGGCGCGCTGCGCGTGGTCCAGGAACACGCTGTTCAGCACGGCCCGCGCCGCGGGGTTGAGGCCGAAGGAGACGTTGGACAGGCCGAGGATGATCTGGATGTCGGGGAACTCGGCGCGGATCGCGGCGATGCCCTCCAAGGTCCACAGCGCGAGCTTGCGGTCGTCCTCGTTGCCGGTCGCGATGGTGAAGGTCAGCGGATCGATCAGCAGGTCGGATTGCGGCAGCCCGTGCTGGTTGCAGGCGAAATCGACCAGGCGGCGGGCGATGCGCACCTTGTCCTCGGCGGTCTTCGCCATGCCGACCTCGTCGATGGTCAGCGCGATCACCGCGGCGCCGAACTTCTTGGCGAGGATCAGGCGGTCGGTGGCGGCGCCCTCCCCGTCCTCGAAGTTGATCGAGTTGATGATCGGCTTGCCGCCATGCAGCTTCAGCGCGGCCTCGATCACCGGCGTTTCGGTGCTGTCGATCACCAGCGGCGAGTTCACCGAGGCGGTGAAGCGGCGGACCACCTCGTTCATCTCGGCCATCTCGTCGCGGCCGACGAAGGCGGTGCAGACGTCGAGCGAGTGCGAGCCCTCGCCGATCTGCTCGCGGCCCATGGCGACGCAGCCGTCCCAGTCGTGCTTCTCCTGCAGCTCGCGCCACTTCTTCGAGCCGTTGGCGTTGCAGCGCTCGCCGATCGCGAACACCGCGTTCTCCTGCCGCAGCGGCACCGCCTGGTAGAGGCTGGCGACCGAGGGGATCCAGACCGGCTTGCGCGCGACGGGGGCGGGGCGGAGCTGGCCGGTGCCCTCGGCGCGGCGGCGCAGCATCGCGTCCAGCGCCTGGATGTGCGGGATGGAGGTGCCGCAGCAGCCGCCGATCAGGTTCACCCCGTCCTCGACGATGAAGCGCTCGAGCCAGGTGGCGAGGTCGGCGGCGCCCAGCGGATAATGCGTCTGGCCGTCCACCAGTTCGGGCAGGCCGGCATTGGGCTGCACTGAGACCAGGCCGCGCCAGTTGGCGGCGAGCCAGCCCACGTGCTCCGCCATCTCCTGCGGACCGGTGGCGCAGTTGAGCCCCATCAGCGGCACGTCGAGCGCGTCCACCACCGCGGCGGCGGCGGCGATGTCGGGGCCGACCAGCAGCGTGCCGGTGGTCTCCACCGTGACCTGCACGAAGATCGGGGTGTCGGTGCCGGCGGCGCGGCGCGCGATCTTGGCGCCGTTCACCGCGGCCTTGATCTGCAGCGTGTCCTGGCAGGTCTCGATCAGGATCGCGTCCACGCCGCCCGCGATCAGGCCGCGGCATTGTTCGGCGAGGCCGGCCTCCAGCGGGTCGTAGGCGATGTTGCCGAGGCTGGGCAGCTTGGTGCCGGGACCGACGCTGCCGATCACCCAGCGGTGGCGGCCATCCGCGAACGACTCCGCCGCCTCGCGCGCCAGCTCGCCGGCGATCTTGTTGATCTCGAAGGCACGCTCGGCCAGGTCGAACTCGCCCAGCGTGACCGGGGAGGCGCCGAAGGTGTTGGTCTCCACCATGTCCGCGCCGGCCTCGAAGTAGCCGCGATGGATTTCGCGCACGAGGTCGGGGCGCGACAGCACCAGCACGTCCGTGCAGTTCTCCCGGCCCCAGTAGTCGCGCTCCACATCGAGCGTGAGGGCCTGCACCCGGCTGCCCATGCCCCCGTCGCACAGCAGGACGGAATGGCGGAGCGCGTCGAGCAGATGGGGACGGGTCATGGCGACACTTTCAGACGGCGGGAGCGGATGGGTCGGAAGCAGGAGCGGCGTGGTGTTCGTTCGGCGGTGCGGCGCGGCGGTCAGACGGTGACGAGCGGGGCGGCCGCCGGGGCATCGGCGCGGCGGGCGCCGGTCCAGACCCGGACGACGAGCGGGCCGTCGATCGTGCGGGTGACCCCGGCCTCGAGCCCGGCCTCGTCCAGCAACTGCCGCATGCCGTCATCCGAGAAGCCCGGCCAGCGATGGGCCAGCCGTTCGGTCAGGTCCTCCCGCCCATGCGCCGCGAAATCGATGACGATCAGGCGCCCCCTTGGGCGGAGCACGCGGGCCGCCTCGACGACGACGCCCAGCGGATCCTCGGCGTAGTGCAGGACCATCTGCAGGACGGCGACGTCGAACATCCCATCCGGCAGCGGCAGGCGGTACATGTCGGCCTGGCGCACGGTGCAGTGGCCGAGATCGGCGCGGGCCAGCCGCGACCGCGCCAAAGCGAGCATCGCTTTGGAGGCGTCGACGCCCACCGCCTGGCGCACCCGCGGCGCGAGCAGTTCCAGCACCCGGCCGGTGCCGGTGCCGATATCCACGAGCCGCCCGGCCGGCGCCGCGGGCACGAGATCGAGCAGCGCCGCCTCGACCGCCGCGGCCGGCAGGTCGAGCGCCCGCATCTCGTCCCAGTCCATGCCGGTCTTGCGGAAACTCTCGGAGGCCACGCGGGCGCGTTCGGCCAGCACGCGGGCCGCCTGGCGCCGGTCGGCCGCCAGGATCGGGTCGTCCTCCGGCAGGCGGTCCACCAGGGTGCGGGCGAGGTCCCCCGCCTCGCTGTCCGGCAGGGCGAACCAGACGTTGGCGCCCTCGCGCACGCGGTCGAGCAGGCCGCAATCGCAGAGCAGCTTGAGGTGGCGCGACAGCCGCGGCTGCGACTGGCCGAGGATCTCGGTGAATTCCATCACGCAGAACGCGCCGCGCGCGGCGAGGGCGAGCAGCCGCAGGCGGGTCGGTTCGGCGGCGGCGCGCAGGCTGGCGAGGAGGCGTTCCATGAGGTCGCCCCTGTGACATAAAGATGTCCTTATGTCCAGCCTGTCTTCGCGTGGCCTCGGACACGATCCCGATGCCGGCCACCGCGCGCCGTCGGCCCCTGACTGGCATCGGCCCCTGAGTGGCATCGGCCCCTGACTGCCATCGGCCCCTGACTGCAATCGGATCGTGATGGACCTGACAGCGCCGCCCGTCTGCTATAGGGAGCAAGCCAACCCCACCCTCCAGAGCCGGAGAAGGCAGCATGAGCACCACCGACACGACGCCGCAGGCGATCGACCAGCTCTGCATCAACACGATCCGCACCCTGGCGATGGACGCGGTGCAGAAGGCCAAGTCCGGCCATCCCGGCACGCCGATGGGGCTGGCCCCCGTCGCCTACACGCTGTGGCAGGACGTGCTGCGCTACGACCCGGCGCACCCGCACTGGCCGAACCGTGACCGGTTCGTGCTCTCGGTCGGGCACGCGTCCATGCTGCTGTATGCGCTGATCTTCCTGAGCGGCATTCGTGACGAGAAGGGCGCCGCGGCGCTGACGATCGACGACCTCAAGAAGTTCCGCCAGATCGACAGCCGCACGCCGGGTCATCCCGAATACCGCATGACCACGGGCGTGGAGACGACCACCGGCCCGCTGGGCCAGGGCGTCGCCAACAGCGTCGGCATGGCGATCGCGCAGCGCTGGCTCGCCGCGCGCTACAACAAGCCCGGCTTCGAGCTGTTCGACTACCGCGTCTGGGCGCTGTGCGGCGACGGCGACATGATGGAGGGCGTCTCCAGCGAGGCCGCCTCGCTCGCCGGCCACCTGCGTCTCGGCAACCTCTGCTGGATCTACGACAGCAACGCGATCACCATCGAGGGCAGCACCAACCTCGCCTTCGGGGACGACGTGGGCGCCCGCTTCGCCGCCTATGGCTGGGCCGTGCACCACGTGGAGGACGCCAACGACACCGCCGCCGTGCTCGCGAAGCTGCGGGCGGTCGCGGACGACCGGCCGACCATGATCGTGGTCAAGAGCGTCATCGGCTTCGGCGCGCCGCACAAGGCCGGCACCCGGGAAGCGCATGGCGAGCCGCTGGGCGACGAGGAGATCCGCGGCGCCAAGCGGGCCTATGGCTGGCCCGAGGATTCGCAGTTCCTGGTGCCGGACGGCGTGCGCGAGCACTTCGCCGCCGGTCTCGGCAAGCGCGGCGCCGCGGCCTATGAGGCCGACGTCGCGCTGCGCCAGCGCTATGCCAAGGAATACCCGGACCTGTGGAAGGAGCTGTGCTGCCTGGAGCAGGGCGAGCTTCCGGCCGGCTGGGACGCCGACATCCCGACCTTCCCGGCCGACGCCAAGGGGCTCGCGAGCCGCGACTCCTCGCAGAAGGTGCTGAATGCGATCGCACCCAAGCTGCCCTGGCTGATCGGCGGCGCCGCCGACCTCGCGCCGTCCACCAAGACGCTGATGACCTTCCCCGAGGCCGGCTCCTTCCAGGCCGAGACCCCGGCGGGCCGCAACATGCATTTCGGCATCCGCGAGCACGTCATGGGCTCCGCGCTGAACGGCATGGCGCTGGCCGGCCTGCGCCCCTACGGCGCCGGGTTCCTGATCTTCAGCGACTACATGCGCCCGCCGATCCGGCTGTCCTCCATCATGGAGCTGCCGGTGATCTACGTGTTCACGCATGACAGCATCGGCGTGGGCGAGGACGGGCCGACCCACCAGCCGATCGAGCAGCTGGCCGGGCTGCGCAGCATCCCCGGCCTGCTGGCGATCCGCCCGGCCGACGCAAACGAGGTGGCCGAGGCCTGGCGCGTCGCGCTCAAGCAGACGATGCACCCGACCTGCCTGATCCTGAGCCGCCAGGCACTGCCGACGATCGACCGCAGCAAATGCGCGCCGGCCGCGGGCCTCGCCAAGGGCGCCTACATCCTGGCCGAGGCCGGCAACGGCAAGCCCGACGTGATCCTGCTGGCGACCGGCAGCGAGGTCGGGCTGGTGATGACTGCGCGGGAGAAGCTGGAAGCCGAGGGCATCCCGACCCGCGTCGTCTCCATGCCGTCCTGGGAGCTGTTCGAGCACCAGCCGCAATCCTACCGCGACGAGGTGATCCCGCCCTCGATCCCCGGCCGCGTCGCCGTCGAACAGGCCGCCGTCCTCGGCTGGGATCGCTATGTCGGATCGGGCGGCACGGTGATCGGCATGCGCAGCTTCGGTGCGTCCGCCCCGCTGTCGGCCCTGCAGGACAAGTTCGGCTTCACCCCGGACCGGGTGGCGGAGGAGGCGCGGCAGCAGGCCGCCCGCACCCGCCAGGCGCGCGGGTCCAGCGTGGACTGATCGGGACGCATCCCGCCGCCCGCCGCATTCCGTGCGGCGGGGTGCCGTCCTGAACCTTCTGGGCGACCGCGCTTCGCGCTTGCCGCGCGGGGCCGGCCGTGACACCTCCCGCCGCGTGACCGCCTCCCCCCGCCCCGTCCGCCCGACCCGCGCCGATACGATCGCGAACCGGCTCGCCGACGACATCGTCGCCGCGCGCCTGCTGCCCGGCACCGCGCTCGACGAGACCGCGCTCGCCGCGAGCTTCGGCGTCTCCCGCACGCCGGTGCGGGAAGCACTGCGCAACCTGGCCGCCACCGGCCTGGTCGCGATCGCCCCGCATCGCGGCGCGGTCGTCGCCAAGCCCGACCCGGCGCATCTCGCCGACATGTTCCTGGTGATGGCGGAGCTCGAGGCGCTGGCGGCGACGCGCTGCGCCGTGGCGATGACGCCCGCCCAGCGGTTCGGGCTCGAGCGCCAGCACGCGGAGATGGCGGCGATGGTGCGGGCGGGCGACGTGGCCGCATATCGCGCGGCCAACGTCACGCTGCACGGGCTGATCTACGAGGGCGCGCACAACGCCTATCTGGCGGAACTCGCCGCCACGACGCGTCGTCGCCTCGCGCCCTTCCGCGCCGCCCAGCTCGAAGCGCCGGAGCGCATGCGCAAGAGCCACGCGGAGCATGGGGAGATCGTGACGGCGATCCTGCGAGGCAACGGCGCCACGGCAGCCGCCGCGCTGCGGCACCACCTCTCGGCGACCGAACAGACGTGGGGAGAGATGATCAGGGGTGTGGCCGGCTCATAGGAGCGCTCTCGGCCGCCGTTGCGGTGACGCCGCCCTGCTCCGACGCCGGATCGCCAATGTCGCGACGGCTACTTCGCCCGACGGCGGATTGCTGGGACCGCTCCCCCCTTCCCGCGTCGGATCCCACGCAACATGGAGGCGCGGAGAACGCGGTTCATGCGGGTCAGGTGGCCGGGACCTTGTGCCTCGAACCAAGCCAGCACGTCGGCGTCGATCCGAAGGGTCTTCAGGATCTTACGCGGCCGATAGAAGCGGCCGCGCGTGGCATCGGACCAATCGAGGGCCTCGGGTGCATCGGGGTCGGCGAGGTTGATCGTGTCGTCCGGCTGCGCGGCTGCGGCCTGCAGGCGGGCGAGCTGGTCCGGGGACATGGCCGCACGCGCGGCGGCCAGGGCTTCAGAACGTTCCTTGCTCGTAGGCTTTCTGCTCATGCGCCGTTGCCCTTCTCACACTGATGATGCGTCCGATTTCGCGGCCATTCGCCTGCCTGACCAGATCCGTATGAACCACGAAGAGGATCAGGACTCCGCCCGCGCTGCCAATCGTCTGCCATCGATCGCCGTCCGGATGGGGGTCCGGACGACTGGCCGCCAGGGGATCGCCGGTCAGGACCGGCACGCCATCCGCCAGGCTGAGACCACCGTGACGTCGTATGTTCAGCGCGTCCTTGTCCGGATCCCACGTCCACTCAGGCACGCGCGATGCCCTCTCATGTAGTACGCCTTATGTAGCTACAAAAGAGGAGGGCGCCCATCGCGAAAGGGAACGCGTATCCGGGATGGCACAGATGATGTGCCTGTTTTATAGGCGGCAAACGACGTATTGCATACATTCCAGCTACGCTCCCCTTCCCAAACCCCTGTTTTCTCTCAAGGCCGCCATTGGCACGAACATTGCTGACTGCTCGGCATGCCCCCTCGCCTGCCCGCCAGAGCGCCCGACGACCAGACGCTCTCCATCAGCGCGTTGCATGACGCCTATGCCCGCGGCCTGACGCCCGACGCCGTCCTCGCCCTGATTCACGACCGGCTCGCGCGGCTCGACGATCCCGGCATCTTCCTCCATCTCGCCCCGCCCGCCGCCCGCACCCTCCCCGCCTTCGACCCGGCACGCTTCCCGCTCTGGGGCATCCCCGTCGCGGTGAAGGACAACATCGACGTGGCCGGGATGCCGACCACCGCCGCCTGCCCCGCCTTCGCCCGCACGCCGGACGCCAGCGCCGCCGCCGTCGAGCGCCTGGAAGCCGCCGGCGCGCTGATCCTCGGCAAGACCAATCTCGACCAGTTCGCCACCGGCCTCGTCGGCGTGCGCACACCCTATCTGGTGCCCCGCAACGCCTGCGCCCCCGACCGGGTGCCCGGCGGCTCCTCCTCCGGCAGCGCCGTCGCCGTCGCGCAAGGGCTCGCGAGCCTCGCCCTCGGCACCGACACCGCCGGCTCCGGGCGCATCCCCGCCGCGCTGAACGGCATCGTCGGGCTGAAACCCTCGGTCGGCGCCATCCCGACACGCGGCGTGGTGCCCGCCTGCCCCAGCCTCGACTGCGTCTCGGTGTTCGCGACCGGCGTGGCCGACGCGATGACCGCGTTCGACGTGATGGCCGGCCCCGACCCGGCCGACCCTTGGTCGCGCCCGCTGGCCGCCCAGACCACCCCGATCCGCCGCCTCGGCGTGCCCCGCGCCGAGGACCTGTTCCTCGACGAGGCCCCGATGCGGCCGGCCTGGTCCACGACGCACGCCGCCGCCGCGACGCTGCTGCCCACGGAGCCGGTCGATCTCACGCCCTTCCTGACCGCCGCGCGCATGCTCTACGAGGGCGCCTTCGTCGCCGAACGTGACGCCGCCTTCGGCGATGTCTGGCGCGCCGACCCCGACGCGGTGCATCCGGTGATCGCCCGCATCCTCGCGACCGCCGCCCCGTTCACCGCGACGGATGCGTTCCGCGCCCTGCACCGCATGGCCGCGCTGAAGGCCGAGACGCGGCCGGTCTGGGCGGAGGTGGACGCGCTGCTGGTGCCCAGCGCGCCCAACTTCCCCACCCTCGCCGACCTCGCCGCCGACCCCATCACCCCCAACGCGCGGATCGGCACCTACACCAACTTCGTCAACCTGATGGACCTCACCGCGCTCGCGATCCCGGGTCCGCGCCGCGCCGACGGGTTGCCCTTCGGCATCACCCTGATCGGCCCGCGCGGATCGGAGTCCGGCCTGGCCGACCTCGCGACCCGGCTGCAGGAGGCGCTGCAATGATCGAGCTCGCCGTCGTCGGCGCCCATCTGTCCGGCATGGCGCTGAACCCGGAGCTGCGCGACCACGGCGCCGTGTTCCGCCGCGCCGTCGCGACCGCGCCCTGCTACCGGCTGTTCGCGCTCGCCGGCGGTCCGCCGCGCCGCCCCGGCCTGCTGCGCGTCGCCGCCGACGGGGGTGCGATCGCGACCGAGATCTGGGCCCTGCCCGCCGCCGGGTTCGGCCGCTTCGTCGCCGGCATTCCCGCGCCGCTCTGCATCGGCACGCTGCTCCTGGCCGACGGCACCACCTCGAAGGGATTCCTGGTCGAGCCGGAAGGGCTCGCGGGCGCCGAGGACATCACGCGGTTCGGCGGCTGGCGGGCCTTCCTCGCCGCGCCGCCGCAAACGGAAACAGGGAGACCCACACCATGATCCGCCGCCGTTCCCTCCTGGCGGGCGCCGCCCTCGCGCCGCTCGCCGCGCCGATGATCGCCCGCGCCGAGGCCCGCACCGTCAAGATGGGCTCGTTGCGGCTGATCCATTCGATGACCCCGCATTTCTACCAGCGCTTCGCCCCGGCCGGCCTGACGATCGAGGTCATCACCTTCGACAGCCCGACGGACGGCAAGAACGCGGTCGTCACCCGCAGCGTCGATTTCGGCGCCTTCGGCATCGCCGCCGCGACCCTGGGCGCCGCCGCCGGGGAGCCCGTCGTGGTGGTCGGCGCGTTCTGCAACAAGGGCATGGCCATCGTCAGCAAGGCCGGCTCCGACATCCACGACATCGCCAGCCTCAAGGGCAAGCGCGTCGGGATCTGGCCGGGCTCCACGCAGGAGGTGTTCCTGCTCGAGCGGCTGCGCGAGACCAAGATGTCGATCCGCGACGTGGTCAACGTCCGCGTGCCGTTCGGGGAGATGAACGCGATGCTGGCCCGCGGCGAGGTCGACGCCTATGTCGGCGCGGAGCCGGGCCCCGGCCTCTCGCTGTCGTCCGGCGTCGGGCAGCTCGTGGAATATCCGTACGGCACGCCGATGGGCGGGCTGAACATGATCTTCGCGACCAGCGACGCGGTGATCAAGCAGGACCCGGCGCTGGTGCGGACCATGCTGGGCATCCATCGCCAGGCCAGCGACTACATGATGGCGCATCTGGACGAGGTGGCCGACGCCACCGTCCGCATCCTGGGCGCGCCGCGCCCCGCGGTGGAGCAGGCGCTGAAGGCGAAGAACGTCGAATACACCTGGCGGCTGGACGACAAGGTGATCGGCCAGGCGAAGACCTATGCGCAGCAGATGCTGGCGCTGAAGCAGATCCGTCAGCTGCCCGCGTCGGAGGGGTTCCTGAACCCGAGCTTCTGCAACGAACTGGCGGCGTGAGCGACGGAGGGAGGGGCTGATGTCCGACGCCACGCTGCCGTCCGCGACCACGGCTTCTCCCTCCGCCGCGACGGGCGGGTCCGGGTTCTCGGCCACGCGCCTCGGGCGGCGGCTGGTGCCCGCGGCGCTGGCGCTGGTCGCGCCCTGCACGCTGCTGATCGTGTGGCAGGTGGCGGTGCAGACCGGGATGACGCGGCTGATCCCCTCCCCCCGCGAGGTGGCCGAGGAGATGGTCGACTTCGCCGTCGGCGGCATCTGGGACGACGCCTTCTCCGACACGCTGCTGGTCCACCTGTTCGCCTCGATGGAGCGGGTCTATGGCGGGTTCGCGCTCGCCGCGCTGGTGGCGGTGCCGCTGGGGCTGATGATCGGGCGGATCGCGCTGGTGCGGCAGGTGATGGACCCGTTCCTGCAGCTCATGCGCCCGGTGCCGGTCACGGCCTGGCTGCCGTTGTCGATGATCCTGTTCGGGCTGGGCGCGCGGTCGGCCTTCTTCCTCGTGTTCCTGGGCGCGTTCTACCCGATCCTGCTGAACACGGTGTTCGGCGTGCGCAGCGTCGAGCCGCGGCTGTTCGAGGCCGCCGAGATGCTGGGCTGCCGCGGCAATGCGCAGTTCTTCCGGGTCGTGCTGCCGGCCTCGCTGCCCTCGATCTTCACCGGCCTGCGGCTGGGTCTCGGCCTCGCCTGGTTCGTGATCGTGGTGGGGGAGATGACTGGCGTGCCGCAGGGCCTAGGCGCCGTGATCATGGATGCCCGCACCCTGTCGCGCACCGAACTGGTGATCTGCGGGATGATCGTGATCGGGCTGGCGGGGTTCGTGTCCGACCGGATCGTGGTGACCGCGATGAACCGCCTGCTGCGCTGGAGCCCGCTGCATCATGTCTAGGCTGCCGATCGTGGACGTCCAGAACGTCTCCAAGGTGTTCACCGTCGGCGGGGGCGAGATCGCCGCGCTGCGCGACGCCACGCTGACCGTGCAGAAGGGCGAGTTCGTCTGCCTGATCGGCGCCTCGGGCTGCGGCAAGTCGACCTTGCTGCGGATCGTGGCCGGGTTCGAGCGCCCGACCAGCGGCGAGGCGCTGATGTGGAACAAGCCGATCCCCGGTCCGGGGCCGGACCGCGGCATGGTGTTCCAGGATTACGGCCTGTTCCCGTGGCTGACCGTGCGGGAGAACATCGGCTTCGGGCCCGCCTCGCGCGGGCGGCCGAAAGCCGAGATCCGCGATACGGCGCAGCGCTTCATGGCGCTGGTCGGGCTGACCAAGTTCGCCGACGTATACCCGCACCAGCTTTCGGGCGGGATGAAGCAGCGCGTGGCGATCGCGCGCGTGCTGGCGAACGATGCGGAGCTCGTGCTGATGGACGAGCCGTTCGGTGCGCTGGACGCGATGACGCGTGAGCGGCTGCAGGAGGACCTGCTGGAGCTCTGGGCGCGCACGGGGCTGACGGTGCTGTTCGTCACGCATGCGATCGAGGAGGCGATCTACCTCGCCGACCGGGTGGTGGTGATGGAACCCTCGCCCGGCCGCATCGCGAGCGAGCACCGCATCACGCTGCCGCGCCCGCGCGACGTCGCGTCTCCGGAGTTCAACGAGATCCGCCGGGAGCTGTCGGCGCGGCTGCACTCGCATCACGCGAAGAAGGCCGCGTAGAGCGGCGGCGTTTGGGTGTCACGCGTGTCGTCCAGATCGCCTGGAGGCGTTCGGATAAACCACGGAGGAAGGACGAGGGCCACGGAGGGCCACGGAGCGGTCCGGACCATCGGTCCCCCGTGCGCGCAGGCCGATCGGTGACGTGATCGGGCCGACGACACGCCGACCGCCCACACCGTCTCCATGGCCGGGCGTTCGCCGGGAGAGCACCGCGGCCCCATGCCGATCGAGGACCACCGATCCGCCCGGTCTACGCACGGACCGCGGCACCACTCGGTTTCCATTGAAATCAAAGGCGCTTCGCGCGGCAGGCTGGCGCGGCCGGGAAGCACTCACCAGCCGAGAGCGACTCCGTGGCCCTCCGTGGTCCTCGTTCTTCCTCCGTGGTGAACGCGAACCCCCACGCGCCCCGACCGTCATTCTCGCGCTCGTCGCGACGAACCACGACTCCGCCGCGGGTCCGAAGGAAGCTCGCGGATGGCCGGTTTTCGCCGGCCCCACGACACTGGGGCGGTGGGCTACGCGGCGCGCACCTCAAGCCAGGTGCTCTGGTAGGTCGCCCCGGCGCCCATGTCGGTGAACCCGTCGCCGCAGAGCATGTTGACCGTGCCCTCCACCGCCTCCTCGTCCGGGCGCTGGCCGGGGACCAGCACGACGCCCGGCCGCACCTCCTCCCGCACGTGGAGCACCAGCGCCACCGACCCGCGATCGTTGGACAGCCGCACGGTCTGGCCGTGCGAGAGCCCGCGCGCCGCGGCATCGTCCGGATGCAGCACCGCGCAGGGCGCGCCTTCGCGGGCGCGCAGGAAGGCGTTGCCGGTGAAGGCGGTGTGGCTCTGGAAGTAGCCGGGCGTGGTCAGCAGCTGCAGGCGGCCGGGCCCGGCCTGCTTCGCCGCTTCCGGGTCCGGCTGCCAGTCGGGCAGCGCCGGCAGCCCCTGCGCCGCGAGCGTCGCGGAGTAGAACTCGAGCTTGCCGGACGGCGTGCCGAATACCTGGCCCTGGAACGTCTCGGCGCTGTCCGCGATCGAGACCGGCCCAGCCTCCGGCAGCGTCGCCGGGTCGATTTCGGCGAGCTTGCCCGTGGCGCCCTGGAACAGTTCGCCCAGGATCTCCCGCTGGCTCATGCGGAACACCGGGTCGGCCAGGCCCATGCGGCGGGCGAGTTCCTGGGTCAGGCGGAAATTCGACCAGGCCTCGCCTTGCGGGGGAACCGCCTGGTTGGCCCACTGCATGTAGTAGGTGCCGTAGGCGCGGAAGAAGTCCTCGGTCTCGAGATAGGTCGTGGCGGGCAGCACGAGGTCCGCCCAGCGCGCCGTGGTGGACAGGAACGGGTCGTGCACGACGGTGAACAGATCCTCCCGCGCCAGGGCACGGCGCATCTTCGCCGTGTCGGGATTGGTCACGGCCGGATTGTTCGCGGCGATGAACAGGGCGCGGATCGGCGGATCGGTCTCCTCCAGCAGCGCCTCGCCCAGCTTCAGGTGGTTGACCGTGCGCGCCTGTGCCGGGCCGGAGGGCTTGCGCACCGCGCCGTAGTTGAGCCCGAAGGCGGACGCCGTGGCGCACAGCGCGCCGCCGCCCCAGCGCCCATAGGCGCCGGTGACGCCCGGCAGCAGCGCGACGGTGCGGAGGTTCTGTCCGCCATGGGTGAAGCGGCTCATGCCGAAGCCGATGCGCAGGAAGGAGCGCTTGGCCGCGCCGTACCAGGCGGCGAAGGACTCGATGTCGGCGACCGCCAGGCCGGTGACCTCCGCGACGTAGGCGGGGGTGAAGCGCGGCAGGATCTCCGCCTCGACCCGCTCGAAGCCCAGCGTGTGCTGCGCGAGATAGGCGCGGTCGGCCAGGCCGTCGCGCACCAGGATGTGCATGACGCCCAGCGCGAGCGCGGAATCGGTCCCGATGCGGATGGGGAGGTAGAGATCGGCATTGGCGGCGGCGCGGGTCCGGCGCGGGTCGATCACCACGAGCTTCACGCCGCGCTTGCGGGCGTGCTCCACCTTGGCCCAGACATGGACGTTGGTGGCGTGCAGGTCGGCGCCCCAGCAGACCACCAGGTCGCTGGCGTCGAGCGATTCGGGATCGGCGCCGCCGACCGGACCCACTGCCGCTTCCCAGGCCGCCTCGCTGCAGGAGTCGCACACCGTCCCGCCCAGCAGGCGGGAGGTGCCGAGCGCGTGGAACAGGCCGTTCGTCAGGCCGCGGTTCATCAGGCCCTGGTGCGCGGAGTAGGCGTAGCCGAGGATCGCCTCCGGCCCGGACTCGGCGATGATCCGCTTCCAGGTGGTCTCGATCGTGTCCAGCGCCTCGTCCCAGGTAATCGGCGCGAACTGCCCGCTGCCCTTGGGGCCGGTGCGGCGCAGCGGCGTGGCGAGCCGGTCGGGCGAGTGCACCAGGTCGCCGTCGCGGTTGACCTTGCCGCAGGCGAACCCGGCGGTGAATGGCTGGCCGGGGTCACCCTCCACCTTCACGACGCGGCCCTGGTCCACGTGCACCAGCAGGGAGCACATGTCGGGGCAATCATGCGCGCAAACGGTGCGGACGGTGTGCATCGTGGCCTCCGGCGGAACAGGTGATCGTTCCATGTGCCCCAGCCGCACGCGTGGCGATCAGTCCGGATGATCGGTCCCGCCCCGGACCATTCGCGCCGCGCGCCGCGGGGCGACGGCGGTGCGGAGGGTCGCCAGCGTGACGGGCCGGAAGTCCCAGACGTCCACGCCGACATCCACCTGCCGCGGCAGCGGACGGAGCCGGCCGTGGCTGTGCCCGTGCAGGTTCAGCGCCCCCTTCGCCATGCCGTTCCAGGTGCGGAAGGCGTAGTGGCACAGCACCAGCCGCACGTCGTCCAGCTCCAGCTCCGCATAGGCCTGCACGCTGGCCCATCCCGGCAGGGCCGCGATGGCGGGTGGATCGTTGTTGCCGGTGACCAGGTGCTTCCGGCCGTGCAGGCCATCGAGCAGCGCGCCCGCGGCCTCCGGCGTCATGCGCAGCGCGAAGTCGCCCAGGTGCCAGACGGTGTCCCCGGGCCCGACGACCTCGTTCCAGCGCGCCGCCATCGCCGCGTCCATCTCGGCGGTGGTGGGAAACGGACGGCGGTAGAGCGTGCGCGCGCCGGCATGCCCGAAATGCGTATCGGCGGTGAACCAGACCGTCATGCGTGTCCCTCCTGCGCAGCGGAGCATGGCATCCGGCGTCGCCGATCCTCTAAATGCGATACGGATTTCATCGGGGCATCGGATGACGGCAGTCGAGCGGATCACGTTCCATCCCGGCCAGCAGGAGCCGCCGGCCTGCTTCGCCCTGATCGAGGGCTGGGGCCGGCCCGAGGACACCGAGGTCTGGATGAAGGACGGCCAGGCGCGGTTGCGGATCCCAGCCCCTCCCTCCGGTTCGGCCTATCTCGTGCTGGGGCTGCGGGCCCCGGCCGCGCCATCGCGGCGCGGACTGACCGTCATGGCCGGGGAGCGCGTGCTGGGGCGCTACCACGTGACCGGGCCGACCACGCGGGCGATCCGCCTGCCCGCGGAGCTGGCGGGAACGCCGGAGGGCCTCGTGCTGACCTTCCTGGCCGGGGACGGGCCGGTCAACCTCCGCTTCGCCGCGTTGCAGCCCGACCATCCCGCCGCCCCGCCGCCGCCGGCCGACGACGACGGGTCCGACCGCGCGCTGATGCTGCGGTTCGAGAGCCTGGGCGAGAACTGCGAGTTCGGCCTCGTCCAGCGCGCATACGGCGCCGAACCGATCGGCCTCATGCGCTTCGCCAGCACGGACCTCCGCCGCCTGCTGCTCGCGCTCGATGGGGGGTTCGCCGGGATCGGTGCGCCCGAGGCGCTGACGGTCGAGGTGTCCAAGGACGAGTACATGGTCAGCGACCGGGTGTACGGCCTGCACTACCACGCCTGGGTGCTCACCAGGGACATGAGCGCGGAGGAGGTGCATGCGCGGGAGGTCAGGCGCGTGCCCTTCCTGGTGCGCAAGCTGACCGAGGATCTCGCCGGCGGGCACAAGATCTTCGTGCGCAGCAGCCGGGGGATCGAGACCGAGGAGGAGGCGTACGCGCTGGTGCCCTCGCTGCGCCGCTGGGGTCCGAACGAGCTGCTGTTCGTGCTGCAGGCCGATGCGGCCCACGCGCCGGGAACGGTCGAGCGGCGCGCGCCGGGGTTCCTGGTCGGCTATGTCGAACGGTTCGCGCCGGGTGAGAACGCGCACGATTTCCTGGCGCCGCAATGGCGCGCGATCTGCCGCGCGGCGGAGGCGCTCGTGTGGCCCGCGGCGGCGCCGGCGGATCGAGGGCACGGGACGCCCCGGATGGCCGCTCTGCGGGGGCCATGACACGGGAGGGTTCGGCGCGAATCCGCTTGTGGCGCCCGAGTCCCGCGCGGTAACCCAAACCCTCACGTTTTCCCGAGGACCACGCGCGGCGCATGTCGACCCGGACCCTGACCAGCGTCATCACGGCCACGCCGTTCCGCGTCAGCTTCTTCGGTGGCGGCACCGACGTGCCCGGCTACTTCAACCGGCGCGGCGGGCTGGTGATCGGATCGGCGATCCGCCAGTACTCCTACGTCGCGCTGAACAGCCTGCCGCGGCTGCTGCAGAAGCGCTTCCGCATCTCCTACTCGATGCTGGAACAGGTCGACCGGATCGAGGAGATCCGCCACGACATCGCGCGGGAGACGCTGGCGGAATACCGCTCCCTGCTGCGGGACGACTTCGTCGACCTGCATTCCTACGCCGACCTGCCCGCGGCCTCCGGCATCGGCTCCTCCTCGGCCTTCGCGGTCGGCATGGTGAACGCGCTGCACGCGCTGAACGGGCTCTATCTGCCGCCGCAGGAACTCGCCCGCCGCGCGATCCACATCGAGCGCACCCGGATGCAGGAGGTGGGCGGCTGGCAGGACCAGATCCTGTCCGCTTTCGGGGGGTTCAACCTGGTCCGGTTCCAGGAGAACACGTTCGAGATCTCCCCGCTCGCGATCGGCGGCCCGCTGCGCGACGCGATCGAGCGGTCCTGCTGGCTGTATTTCACCGCCCTGCAGCGATCCTCCGCCGCCGTGCAGCAGGTCTCGTTCTCGACCGACAACATCCGCGAGAAGGAGCGGGTGTTGGACGAGACGCGCGAGCTGGCGGAGGAGGCGTTGCACGTGCTGCGCGGCACGACCTCGCCCGAGGGCACGCTGCGCCGCTGGGGCGAGTTGCTGCACCGGTCCTGGACCTTGAAGCGCTCCCTGGCGAATGAGGTGTCGCGCCCGGAGATCGACGGCGTGTATGAGCGGGCGCGGGCCGCCGGCGCCTGGGGCGGCAAGATCATCGGGGCCGGCGGCGGCGGGTTCCTGCTGATCATCGCACCACCCGAACGGCGGGCGGCGATCGATGCGGCGGTGGGCGACCTGCACGGCGTGCCGATCCGGCTCGAGCGCAACGGGAGCCATGTCGTCTACGTCAACGAGAATGGCTGAGCGGGTGCGCACCCGTCGCCGGCGGGACATGGCGCTTCGCCTTCGCGGCCTGGCCGCAACCCTGGTCGCCCCTCTGGCCGCACCCCTGCGCGCACTCCTGGCGGCCGCGCCCGTCCGCGCTCTGCCGGCGGCGATCGCCGGTGCACGGCCGGCGGTCCTCGCAGGCGCGCTGTCCGTGGCTGTCGCAGGCGCCCTGCCCGCCCGCGCGCAGGAGGTCTGGTTCGCACCGCCCTCGCCGCACCCACGCCTCCACGGATTTCCCGACTGGGCGGAGCTGTTCAGCCCCGATGCGCCCTGGCCCGAGGCACGCGCGATCACCAGGGTCTTCCAGTTCGACGGGACCTACGTGATGTACTACCCGCCCGAGGAACTGCGCAGCCGCGCCGTCGCCCTGGCGCGGCACGGGATCGCGGTCTCGGTCGGCATCCAGCCGGTCACCCGCGATCCGGACCCGACCTGCGGCACCGGCGTCGAGGGGTTCGACGATCCCCGTTCGGCGCCACGGATCGCCCGCAACCTGAAGGCGGCGGACGTGCCGCTCCGCTACGTCACGATGGATGGGGCGCTGACCTTCGGCCACTACTACGACGGCCCACGCGGCTGCCGGTACGACGTGCCGCAGATCGTGGACCGGGTGGCCGCCGCCGCGCGCGCGATCCTGGACCAGTACCCCGACGTGACGCTGATCGACGTCGAGAGCAGCGGCATGATCGAGCGACCGGACTTCGCCGACCGGTTCCGCCGCTTCAAGGCCGGGTTCGAGGCCGCCATCGGCCGCAAGCTCGAGATCGTGCAGCTCGACATGGCATGGCCCGATCCGACCTGGCCCGACCACCTCCGCCGCTGGCGCGATCTCACCGCGGCGCTCGGGATGCGGCTGGGCATCATCTACAATGGCGACTCGCTCGACTCCACGGGCGAGGCCTGGACCGCGCACGCCATCCGGAACTTCGCGACGATCGAGGGAACGCTGGGCGTCCGCCCCGCCCAGGCGGTCTTCGCGGGCTGGAACAAGGTGCCGACCCATGTGCTGCCGGAAACCTCCCCGTCCGCGATGACCTATCCGGTCGCGCAATACCGGCTGACCCGCACGCGCATCGTCCTCACCCAGGCGGGTGACCGGCTCGACGGCCGGCTGGTGGACGCGGACGGCGCCGGGATCGCGCATGCGCGCGTGGAGGTCGCGGCGGGGTTCGAGCCGCGGGACCCCGTGCCGGTGCGGGTCTGGACGGGCCCCGTGCCGCCGAACGCCGCGATGGCGCTGCTGGCGGTGCGCATCAACATGGAATGCGGCTGCACCCCGATCGCCAACGACGTCGTCCTCGGTCCCCTGACCTACCGCGAGACGGGCGGCGGTGCCGTGGAGCAGCGCTTCGACCCGGCTGCCGCCCTGGCGCGGCAGGCGAGGCAGGCGCGGCAGGAGGCGAAGCGGCCGCACGTCGCCCTCTCCGACCGGGACGGTGCGCTGCTGGCGCGCATCGTCACGCGGCCGGACCAGGAGCTGATGCTGAACTCGGAGAAGTTCCGGGTGACGCCAGGCGCCCAGGCGACCTTGCGCGTGGCGCTGGGATCGGTGACGCCCGCCGGCATGGCCGGGACGGTGTCGATCATCTGGCTGGATGCCGAGGGCAAGGGGCTGGCCCGCAGCTCCCTGGTGGATCACGGCGATTTCCGCGACGTGGCGGCGGTGACGACCGACGCCGAGGGGCGGTTCGCGCTGCACGGATGGGCGCCGTCCCGGCCGGTGCGCCTCGTCTTCGACGGGACCGCGCGGTTCCGCCCCGCCTTTGCCGGCCTTCCCGCGCCTCATTGACCCTGCACGGGCGTGCCGCACGCGGATCACGCCCGCACGCCGACGGAGATCCTGACCATGTTCGGCTTCCTCAAGCGCTTCGACTTCGGCACGCCGCGCGAACTCCGCCAGGCGATGCGCGAGATCAAGGAGATGGAGAAGCAGGAGATCTGGGAGCTGCAGGGGTCGGAGGCCACGCCGCTCAACCAGGCGGTGACGTCGCTTCGGGCTGGCGACCGCCCCACCGCGCGCACGCTGTTCGAGGACGCGCTGCGCCGTTATCCGACCTACGTGCGGGACGCGCCGGAGACGCTGCCGTTGCTGCTCGACCTGAAGATCTACGACGTGGCGGAGACACTGATCGGGCAGTGGATGCGCGAGAAGCCACGATCTTCGGCCCTGTTCGAGGCATGGGCCGCGATCCCGCACCGCCAGCACGATTGGCCGGAAGCATTGACCCGGATGCGGAAGGTGCAACGCAAGTTTCCGGGGCGGGCAGGACCATATATCAAGGAAGTCGAGGCCCTCCGCCACCTGAAGCAATACGACGACGCGGAGAAGGCTGCTCGAACCGCCTCGCGGAAGTTCGATGAGGCTAGGCATCTTCTGCCACTCGCTTTTGAACTCGCACGCATCGCCGAAGCGCGGAAGGATTGGCCAGCGGCTGAACAGGCGTGGCGCGACCTCTATGATCGGTTCAAGCATTTCGCCGGCGTCGGCGGAATGGCGCACGCCATGGAGGAGCAAGGGCGCCTCGCGGACGCCGAGGAGATGCTGCTCGACTTCCGCAAGCACTATCCCGGCCAGATCGACATCCTCGTCGGCCTTGCACGGGTGGCCGAACGACAGGGCGACGTCGCCAAGACCGCGGCGGCTTGGGCGGAGGTGCGCACCAAATTCCCGCGCGAGGTGCATGGCTACTTCGAAGGCCAGCGCTTCCTGGAAGAGGCCAAGCGCCCGCGCGAGGAGGTGGAAGCCGTCGTCACCCAGGCCATCCACTCCTTCCCGCAGGATTCCTGGCCCCTGTCCCGCTACGCCTGGATTGCCCACCGCGCGCAGGATTGGGGGGAAGCCGCGGCGCGATGGCAGCGGCTGCGGAAGGCCTTTCCCGACACCACCGAGCCCTATGAACGCGGTGCGGACGCGCTGCGGCGCGCGGGACGGGTGGAAGAGGCCGATGCGCTGCTGGCGGAACTGAAGGCCCGCGGCAAGGCTTGACCTCTGCCGTCGCCGCAGGACGCCTCACCGCCCGCGTGAGGAGGGGGGCGACGCGCCGCCGGCCTCCGCCCGCGCCGAGGCGGCCGCGGCCAGTGACATGGCGACCTGACCCGCCAGCGCGGAGCTCAGCAGCACGACCGCGACCGGGTAGATCGCGCCGGGCGCCCATGCCTCCACCACCACCGTGCACAGCATGCCGTAGCCCATCTGAATGAACCCGTACATGCCAGACGCCGCCCCGATCGCCTGCGGGTTGACGCTGACCGCGCCGGCGAGCGCGAACGGGCTCGCCATGCCGGCGCCCACCATGAACAGCGCCACCGGCCCGACGATGGTCGGCACGGTCTCCCACCCCGCGGCATCCGCGAGTGTGAACAGCCCGGCGCCCAGGATCGACAGCCCGTTGGCCAGGCGCATCGCGTGGCGCGGCGCGATCCGCCCGGCCAACCGGTTGGCGAGGAAGCTGCCCAGCGCCACGCCGCCCATGAGGAAGAGGTAGTAGAGCCCGACCTCCTGCGGCTTGCGGTGCAGGTGGTTCTCGAAGATGAACGGGGACGCCGACATGAACGCGTAGAACGCGGTGGTGGAGCAGGCGCCGCCGATCGCGTAGCCGCAGAACGCCTTGGACCGCAGCAGGCGGGCATAGCCGCGCAGGATCGCGATGGGCGACCCGCCGCCGCCGCGGACCTGGTTGGTCTCGGGCAGCAGCAGGATGGAGGCGAGCAGTGTCGTCCCGCCGATCACGGCGAGCAGCACGTAGCTGGCGCGCCAGTGGATGTAGGCGGTGAGATAGCCGCCGATCGCCGGGGCGATGGCCGGCACCATCGACATCACCAGCGTCAGCAGTGCGAGCTGCCCCGCCGCTCGGTCGGCCGTCGCGCCGTCGCGCACCGCCGCGCGGCCGAGCACGAGCCCGGCGCAGCCGCCGATGGATTGGATGATGCGGCCGCCGACCAGCACGGCCGCGTTCGGGGCGAAGGCGGTCACGGTGGAGGCGGCGGTGAACAGGCCAAGCCCGGCCAGCAGCACGGGGCGTCGCCCGAACCGGTCGGAGATCGGCCCGTAGAGGAGCTGCCCCAGGGCAAGGCCGATCAGGTAGAGCGTGATGGTGAGCTGCACGGTGCCGACCGAGATGTTCAGCGCGCGGGCGGTGGCGGGCAGGGCGGGGATGATGATGTGCATCCCGAGTGTGCCGCAGGCGGTCATGGCGACCAGCAGCGGGAACGGGGCGCGGTCGCGGGCACGCAGGGACGAGAGGAACGGCATCGGGTCTTCCGGAACGATGGCGTGCAGTGTGCGGCTGCGATGCGGGGGCGGCAACTTCGCGGGGACGGCGACGTGGCGAAGGCGGCGACGCAGCGAGTGTGGCGACGCGGCGCGGGCGGCGACGCGGCGAGGCGGCGAGGGCGGCGACGCGGCGCGCGCCCTCCGGTGTCATGGCCGTGCTTGGCGCGGCCATCCACGCCTTCGGCGGAGGGGGCGGCAGGAAAGACGTGGATGGCCGCCCTGCGGCGGCCATGACACGGGGGCAACGGGCGCGGCCACCACACGGGGGCGACCGGCGCGGCCACCCCACAGGGGCCGCAACAAGCGTGGCCGCCCCACGGGGGCGACAAGCGCGGCCGCGACGCGGGGGATGCGTCGACGGAGCGCCCCTCAGGCGCGGGCGTCCTCCCTGATCATCGCCGCGCCCTTCTCCGCGATCATGATGGTGGGCGCGTTGGTGTTCCCCGTCGTCAGCGTAGGCATCACCGAGGCGTCGATCACCCTGAGCCCGCCGATCCCATGCACCCGCAGCCGCGAATCCACCACCGCACTCGGCCCGTCGCCCATCCGGCACGTCCCGACCGGGTGGTAGATCGTGGTGCCCATCTGGCGCGCATAGGCCAGCAGCGCCTCGTCGCTCGCGACCTCCGGCCCCGGCAGGGTCTCGACCACGCTGTGCTGGGCGATGGCCGGGGCGGCGAAGATCTCGCGCGTGAAGCGCATCCCCGCCAGCAACACGCGTTCGTCCGCGGGGTCGGAGAGGTAGGCCGGGTCGATCGCCGCCTTCTCGAACGGGTCGGCGGAGCGGGCCATGATCGTGCCGCGACTGTCCGGCCGCACCGGGCAGACCGCCACGGTCATGCCACCCTCGCGCTCCAGAACGCCGAAGCGTGCATTGTCGTAGCTCGCCGGGGTGAACAGCAGTTGCAGATCGGGGCTCGCCTTCTCGGGGCTGGAGCGGCAGAACACCTGGGCGGTGGTGACGCCGAAGGTCAGCGCGCCCACGCCTTGCAGGTAGAACCGCGCGACCTCGCCCGCCAGCCGGACGCCGCGCGCGAGCTGGTTGGTGGAGATCGTGCCGCGCACCCGGTGCGAGATGCGGGCGACGTAATGGTCCTGCAGGTTGCGCCCGACGCCGCGCAGCTCGTGCACCACCGGGACGCCGATCGACTGCAGGTGGTCCGCCGGCCCGATCCCCGAGACCTGCAGCAGATGCGGCGAGTTGATCGCGCCGCCGCACAGGATCACCTCCTTCGCCGCGCGGACGGTGACCATCTTCCCGCGCTGCCGATAGGTGACGCCGACGCAGCGCCGCCCCTCGAACACCAGCCCGGCGGCCTGGGCCTCGGTCTCCACGCGCAGATTCGGGCGGCCCTTGGCCTCGCGCAGGAAGGTCTGCGCGGTCGAGCCGCGCCACTTGCCGCGGCGGGTCATCTGCGAATAGCCGACGCCCTCCTGCTGCTTGCCATTGAGGTCGGGGCTGAACGGATAGCCGGCCTGCTGCGCGGCCTCGATGAAGCGGTGGGTCAGCGGCAGGATGGTGCGGTAGTCCTCGACCTTCAGCGGACCGCCCTGGCCGCGATACTCCGGGTCGCCGCCCTGCACGTAGTGCTCCGACTTGCGGAAGAAGGGCAGCACCTCGTCATAGCTCCAGCCGCGGCAGCCCATCTGCGCCCAGCCGTCGAAATCCGCCGGGTTGCCGCGCACGTAGAGCATGCCGTTGATGGAAGAGGAGCCGCCCAGCGTCTTGCCGCGCGGCCAGTGGATGGCGCGGCCGGTGCCGGCGGGTCCCTCGGCGCTGTAGTTCCAGTTGACCACCGGGTGCGCCAGCAGCTTCAGCATGCCGGCGGGAATATGGATCCACATCAGCGAATCGGTCGGGCCGGCCTCCAGCAGCAGGACCCGGTCGCCGCTCTCCGACAGACGGCTCGCGACCACGCAGCCAGCCGATCCGGCGCCCACCACCACGTAGTCCGCGTCCATGTTTCCCCCATCGCGATATTCGCTCTGGCCACTCTTCCGCGCGGGCGCGGACAGTGCAATCACCAGGGCCCCGGCAAGAGGACGACTCCATGGCCAGCGACACCGAGTATCCGCCGATCCGCCGCGTCGGCATCCTGCTGTTCGACGATTTCGAACCGCTGGACGTCTGGGGCTTCGTGCAGGCGTTCACGATCGCCCGCTTCCTCGGCTCCACCTATGCCGAAGCCGAGGCCTGCCCGTTCCAGGTGGCCTTCATCGCCGACACGCTGGACAAGGTGCGCAGCTACAACGGCCCCTCGGTGGTGCCGGACCTGACCTGCGCCGAGGCGCTGGAGGATTCGCCCGACGTGCTGATGGTCCCCGGCGGCCTCGGCGTGCGCACGCTGCTGGACCCGGAGCGTGACCCATCGGCGCTGGACGGGACGCTCGACTGGCTGCGCGCGATGGACGAGCGGGTGGAGGTCATGAGTTCGGTCTGCACCGGCGCGGCGCTGCTGGCCCGCGCCGGGCTGCTGGACGAGGTGCCGGCCACCACCAACCGCGTGGCGTTCGACTGGGTCGCGAGCCATGGCCCGCTGGTGCTGTGGGACGACCAGGCGCGGTGGGTGGATGCGGGCAAATACGTCACCTCGGCCGGGGTGTCGGCCGGGATGGACATGGCCTTCCATTTGGTCGCCCGCCTCGCCGGCCGCGCGGTCGCGGAGCGTGCCGCCAAGGCGGCGGAATACGAGTGGGCGCGGGAGCCGTCCGGGCGGTAGAAGCGCGCGGTTGGGGGCGCGGCGGAGGCCGCCGTGCCATGGCCGGCGCCCCCTGTGTCATGCCGGCTCCCCCTGTGTCATGGCCGCCGCAGGGCGGCCATCCACGACTTCCCCTGCCGCACGACGTCGTGGATGGCCGGCACAAGGCCGGCCATGACACGGAAGAGCGCGGCCACGGCACGAGGGGTGGCACGAGGCCGGCCATGACACTGGGGCAGGTGGGCGGCACCACCGGCCATGACGGACGTCGGCCTACTTCTTCGTCAGCTGCTCCGCCGTCCGCAACGTCGCCACGGGCTTCTGCAGGAACACCGCGTAGTCGTAGACCGTCTCGTCGTCCTGGTTCCAGCACACATAGCCGCGGCAGTCGTTCGGGCGCGCCTCATACACGCCGCACATCCGGTCCTCGGTGAGGAACTGGCAGGTCTTGAACCCCGCCTTGATCCGCTTCTCGCCCTTGCGCGTCACCTCCATGACGTGACGCCGCTCGAACTCGGGGACACTGATGCCGAGATGCTTCGCAAGCCGCCTGATATCCTCCCGGCTCACCCGCACATAGCCCGCCATGCGACAGCACAGGCTCGGGCATTTCAGACAATCCAGCCGCTCGTGCGTGGGCATCTCGCCGGAACGGCTCAGCCCTGCGCAACGACGGGGTCGGGGCGGCGGCGGATCAGGTTGGTCGGGCGCAGGCTCAGCACCAGCTCGTCCTTCTGGTTGAACACCTCGACCAGGCACCGCACCACGCCGAATTCCGGCCGGCTCTGCGACACCCGGCTCTCCAGCACCGTCACGCGCGGGCGCAACGTGTCGCCGGGGCGGACCGGGCGGTGCCAGCGCACCTCCTCGATCCCCGGCGCGGCCATGCCGTTGAACGGCAGGTAGTGCTCCACGAACAGCGGCATCATCAGCCCGATCGTGTGCCAGCCGCTCGCGATCAGCCCGCCGAACGGGCCGGCCTCCGCCATGGCACGGTCGACATGCATCGGCTGCGGATCATAGCGCTCCGCGAATGCCAGCAGCTCATCCTCCGACAGCGTGACCGACCCGCACGCGACCACCGCGCCGACCGGATAATGCTCGAGCCAGCGCTCCGTCGCGGGGGGCAGCGTGTGCGTCGCCATGCGGGAGATCCCTCGTCAGAAGCCCTGGCGGGCGATGTCCATGGCGAAATAGGTCAGGATCAGGTCCGCGCCAGCCCGCTTGATCGCGCCCAGCGACTCGCGCACGACGCGCGCCTCGTCGATCGCCCCGGCCTGGGCGGCGAACTTGATCATCGCATACTCGCCGCTCACCTGGTACGCGGCCAGCGGCAACAGGCTGCGCTGGCGGATCTGGCTGATCACGTCGAGATACGGGCCGGCCGGCTTGACCATCAGCATGTCCGCGCCCTCGGCCTCGTCGGCAATCGACTCGCGGATCGCTTCCCGGCCGTTCAGCGGGTTCATCTGGTAGGCCTTGCGGTCGCCCTTGAGATCGCAGCCCGAGGCCGCGCGGAACGGGCCGTAGAAGGCGGAGGCGAACTTGCTCGAATACGCCATCACCGGCGTGTTCGAGAGCCCGTTGCCGTCCAGCGCCGCGCGGATCGCCGCGATCTGCCCGTCCATCATGGCCGACGGCGCGATGATGTCCGCCCCGGCCCGTGCCGCGATCACCGATTGCCGGCCCAGATTCTCGATCGTCTCGTCGTTGTGGACGTCGTCGTCGTGGATCACGCCGCAATGCCCATGCGTCGTGTATTCGCAGAAGCAGGTGTCGGAGATCACCACGAGCTCCGGCGCCGCATCCTTGGCCCGCTTCAGCATGCGGGCGAGCAGCCCGTCCTCGCGCAGCGTGTCGCCGCCATGGTCGTCCTTGTGGTGGCTGACGCCGAAGGTCATCACCGACTTGATCCCGGCCGCCGCGATCTCCTTCACCACACCGGCGAGCTTGCGTTCGGGGATGCGGTAGATCCCCGGCATGCTCTCCACCGGGGCGAAGTCGTCCAGCTCCTCCTCGACGAAGATCGGGTAGATCAGGTCGTTGAGGCTGACGGTGGTTTCCTGCACCAGGTCGCGCAGCGCCTGGCTCGCGCGCAGGCGGCGGAGCCGCGTCGTCGGGAATGGCGGGACCATGGAGCCTCCTTCCAGCGCTGCTGATGTAGACAAGGCTCGGCGCTCACGCCAGTGGGTCGAGCCAGGAGCATCAAGCCAAGGCGCTCAAGCCAGTGGCGAGGGCCGCGGCCGGGGCCGCTCCGCGTAGCGCCCGAAGCGGAACGGGGTCGGGTCGACCACCGGCGTCTCTCCCATGACGAGCTGCGCCATCAGCCGCCCGGCCCCCGGCCCGATCCCGAACCCATGGCCCGAGAACCCGGTCGCGATGAAGAACCCCGGCACCGCGTCGACGCCCGAGATCACCGGCACCGCGTCGGGCGTGACGTCGATCACGCCGCCCCAGCTCTCCGCCACCTTCATCTCCCGGAAGGCCGGGAACGCCGCGGTGACGGCTTCCCGCGCCTTGTCCAGGATCGGCTGGTAGGGCGGCGGGTCGTAGGTGCGCACCTGCTCGAACGGCGAGGGCGCATCCAGCGCCCAGCGCCGGGGCGTCCGCGCCTCCCGGAAGAAGGCGGAGCCGAAGCGCAGGCTCAGGCTGTCGTGGGTCTGCCGCAGCGCCGGCAGGAAGTCGGCGAAGAAGCGGAAACTGTCGGGCACGATGTCCACGACGTTGTCGCTCCAGTTCGCGACGTTGTAGCCGCCGTCCAGCCGCTTGCGGATGCCGAAGCCCTGGCCGCTGCAGGACACCTCCGGCCCGCCCTCCAGCTTCTCGGTCCGCATCACCGAGGACATCACCTTGAGCTGCGGCAGCGTCACGCCGAAGGACCCGGCGAACAGTCGCGACCAGATCCCGCCCGCCAGCACCACGCCATCGCAGGCGATGCGCCCCTTCTCCGTCACCACGCCGGAGATCCGCCCGCCGGTCGTCTCGATCCCGCGCACGGCGCAGTTCGTCAGCACCGTCGCGCCATGCGCCTGCGCGCCCCGCGCGATCGCCGGGGCCGCGCGCTGCGGTTCGGCGCGCCCGTCGCTCTGGGTGTAGAGCGCGCCCAGCCAGTCCCCGGTCAGTCCCGGCAGCCTCTCGCCGATCTCCGCCCGGGTCAGCATCCGGCTGTCGAGCTGGTGCGGCCGGCCCGCCTGCTCGAGCCAGGCCTCCCGTTTCGCCAGGTCCTTCGGCGTCTTGCACAAATAGACGATGCCGCAGCGGCGGAAGCCGGTCTCGGCCCCCACCATCTCGTTCATCTCCCCCCAGAGCCGCATCGCCTCGATCGAGAGCGGGATCTCCGCCGGGTCGCGGCCCATCTTGCGGCACCAGCCCCAGTTGCGGCTGGATTGCTCGCCGGCGATCGTGCCCTTCTCGCACAGCACGACGGGCACGCCGGCGCGCGCCAGGAAGAAGGCGGTGGAGGTGCCGATGATGCCGCCGCCGATCACCACCACGCCGGTGCGATCGGGAGCGGCCTGGTCGGACGGGACGGGATCGACGCGAGGGGCCATGCGAAACTCCGGGACGATGTGCCAGCGTGCTCCCGGTGCACCCGCGCATGCAATCTTCGCCTGTTCCAATCTCTCACGTCGGCTTGACGCATCTGCCGGTGGCCAGCACGCGCCCGATATGCCACTCATCCGGGAACGAAACCGTTGATTCCGCGGCGAGCCATGAAAAGGACGGCATGACGCCTTTCCGGCGCGACCTCGCCCTTGCACCCCGGTGGGCGTCCCGCTCCAGGGCTCGCCATGGACGCGGCTGAGCCGCGCCGCAGCCCGACCCGCGCGCTGCACGGTCTCCTGCTCGCGGCCATCGTGCTGCCGCTGCTGATCCTGGCCGGCGGCGGCTACCTCGCCTGGCGGACCGTCTCGACCGAGGCGGTGCGCGACCTGCAGCGCAGCCTGGCCGTCGCCGCGGAACAGGCGACGAAGATCCTCGACGCCCAGGCACTGCTGGCCGACCGCGTGCAGGACATGCTGGACGATCCCGACGCCCCCGCGCTGCTGGCGAACGAGGCCGAACTGCGCGACCGGATCGCCGCCATGATCGCCCGCTTCCCGCAGATCACCGGCGTGCTCGTGCTCGACGGGAAGGGTCACCCGGTGGCCTCCACCACCCGGTTCCCGGTCGACCGCCTGAGCGACTTCGCCGCACACGGGTTCTTCCGCACGCTGGACGAGACCGGCGCCGCGCTGGTGATCGACACCGACCCGGATGGCGGACTGACCGGGCGGCCGGCGCTCATCGTCGCCCGCCGCCGCGGGCTGGCGCGGTTCGAGGGCAGCATCGTCGTCGCGACCTCCCCGCGCACCATCGAATCGTTCGACCGCACGCTGCTCGCCGGCAACCCGGCCTATGTCGCCGGCCTGTTCCGCAGCGACGGCATCGACCTCGCCCGCTACCCGCCCCAGGCGGAGGACGAACGCACGCCGACCGGCTACCACCCGCTGCTCGCGCTGATCGCCGGCCAGCCGCTGGCCGGCCTCGTCCGGCTGCGCTCCGGCGTCGACGGGGTCGAGCGCCTGGTGGCCTACCGCCGGCTGGAGACGTATCCGGTCTATGCCAGCGTCGGCCGCCGCTGGAGCTCGATCTGGACGGCCTGGTTCGCGCTCATGGCCACGCATCTGGTGATCGGCATCCCGGCCGCCGCCGCGCTGATCCTGCTGACCCTGCTCGCACTCGGCCGCACCCGCGCGCAGGAAACCACGCTCGCCACGCTGCAGAGCGAGGTGCGACGGCGGGAGATCGCCGAGGCGGCGCTGCGCCAGTCGCAGAAGATGGAGGCGATCGGCCGCCTGACCGGCGGCATCGCGCACGACTTCAACAACCACCTGACGGTGATCAGCAGCAACGTGGAGCTGCTGAAGCGGCGCCTGCCCCGCGATGCCGACGCGCTGGCGCGGCTCGCCGAGGCCGCCATGCAGGGCGTGCAGCGGGCGGCCACGCTGACCCACCGGCTGCTCGCCTTCTCGCGGCAGCAGCCGCTCGACCCCGAACCGCTCGATGCGGGGCGGCTGGTCGGTGGCATGTCCGACCTGCTCCGCCGCACGCTGGGGGAGACGATCGAGATCGAGACCGCGCTCGCGCCCGGCCTCTGGCAGGTGCGGGTCGACGCCAACCAGCTCGAGAACGCCCTGCTCAACCTGGCGGTGAACGCCCGCGACGCCATGCCGGAGGGCGGCAGGCTGACGCTCGAGACCGCCAATGTCCGCCTCGACACGAGCTACACCACCGCGCATGACGAGGTCAGACCCGGCGACTACGTGATGATCGGGGTGTCCGACAGCGGCACCGGCATGTCGGCCGAGACGCTGTCGCGCGCCTTCGAGCCCTTCTACACGACGAAGCCGATCGGCCAGGGCACCGGCCTCGGCCTGTCCATGGTGTACGGCTTCATCAAGCAGTCGGGCGGCCACGTCACGATCGACAGCACGCCCGGCCGGGGCAGCGCCGTGAAGCTCTATCTGCCGCGCTGGCCCCGCCAGCCCGAGGGCACCCGGACGCCACGGCCATCGTCGCGATCCCCGGTCAGCGCCGGGGAGACGATCCTGGTGGTGGAGGACGACGAGGCCGTCCGCCGCGCCTCGGTCGATGCGCTGCAGGAGCTGGGCTACACGGTGCTGCAGGCGCCCGACGCGATGGAGGCCATCCGCGTGCTGATCGACCGTGGCGGCATCGACTTGCTGTTCACCGATATCGGGCTGCCGGGCGGGGTGGACGGGCGGGCCCTCGCCGATGCCGCCCGCAACGCCGCGCCCGACGTGAAGATCCTGTTCACCACCGGCTACACCCGCGCGGCTGGGCGCAGCACCGGACGGCTCGACCCCGGCGCGCACCTGCTGCCCAAGCCGTTCACGCTCCAGCAACTCGGCGCCAAGGTGCGGGAGATCCTGGATGCGCCGCCCCCCTCCGCGGCGCCGCGATCCGTGCCTGCGCCCGCGCCCGCGGGTGGGAAACCCGGCACCGACACCGCGCATTGATTGCCGCTTTTTCGGGCGTATCGTGCCGGCGATTCGGGCCATTCGCCGAATAGTTTGGCGCTCTGTCTAGTATTGCGCCCAATGCAAGGATCGTTAGACTGCCGCGCCAACAAGAATGCCGGGAGCGGACGTCCTCCTTCTGTCTGGGCGGTCACATGAACATTCCTCGTCGAGCGGTCCTCCACCTCGCCACCGGCGCGACGCTGGCGGGCGCCTTTCCCATGTCCGGCCACGCGCAGAGCCGCGCGGAGACCCTGCGCTACGTCACGGGCGCCAACATCAACACGCTCGATCCCTGCGTGCCCGGCTCGACCCGCGAGTCGTTCGGCCTGTCGATGAACGTCTACGACCGGCTGTTCACGTTCGGCCGCAAGAAGGTGGACGGCAACTGGGTGTTCGATCCCACGGTGATCCGCGGCGAGCTGGCCCAGTCCTATGAGATGAGCCCCGACAAGCTCACCATCACCATCCACCTGCGCCCCGACGCGAACTGGCAGGACGGTTCCCCGGTGACCGCCGAGGACATCAAGTGGTCGCTCGACCGTGCCGTGTCCGCGAAGTCGCTGGCGCCGCCGCAGTTCTCCACCGGCTCGCTGACCAGCCCGGACCAGTTCCGCATCGTCGACGCCAAGACGCTGACCGTCAGCCTCGCCAAGCCGGACCGGCTGGCGCTCGCCAATCTCTGCGTCCCCTACGCGATCATGATCAACAGCAAGCTCGCGAAGCAGCACGCGACGGCGGACGATCCCTGGGCGCTGCAGTGGACCAAGACCAACACCGCGGCGAGCGGCGCCTACATCGTCGAGAGCTACAAGCCCGGCGAGAGCGTGATCCTGCGCCGCAACGACGCCTGGAAGGGCGGCGCCGACGGCAAGCTGCCGTTCTTCCGCCGCATCATCCTGCAGACCGTGCCGGAGGCCGCGACGCGGGCGAACCTGATCGAGCGCGGGGACGCGGACCTCGCGATCGACCTCGCGGCGAGCGACATCCCGACGATGGAGAAGTCGGCGAAGGCGAAGGTCGTCTCCGTGCCGCAGACCAACGGCTTCACCCACATCTCGATGAACACGCAGATCGCGCCGTTCGACAATCCGAAGGTGCGCCAGGCGATCGGCGCGGCGCTGCCGTACGAGGATATGTTCCAGGCCTCCCTGTTCGGCCGGGGCCGCCGGCTCTACGGGGCGAGCTGGACCGGCTCCCCGCCCAGCATCGACTTCCCGCAGCCGATGCCGCTGAAGACCGATCCGGCGCGGGCGAAGCAGTTGCTGACCGAGGCCGGGTTCCCGAACGGGTTCAAGACCAGCTTCGCCTTCAGCACCGGCGCCGCCGCCACCGCCGAACCGCTCGCCGCCCTGCTGAAGGAGGCGCTGGGCAAGGTCGGCATCGAGGTCGACATCCAGAAGAAGCCCGACGCCGAGTTCAACACGATGGAAGCGGAGAAGAAGCTGACCTTCTTCACCGATTCCGGCACGGCCTGGCTGCCCGCGACCTACTACTACTTCTACCTGTACTTCACCCGCGACCAGCGCTGGAACTTCGCCAGCTGGAAGAACACGAAGATCGAGGAGCTGTCGAACCAGGCCCGCTTCGAGACCGACCCGGCGAAATACGAGGCCGAGTGCAAGGAGATGATCGAGATCTTCGCCGACCAGCAGCCGCTGCTGATGATCTGGCAGCCCAACCACGATGCGGTCATGGCGAAATCGGTCGACGGCTACACCTACCAGTTCTACCGCCAGGCCGATTTCCGCGACCTCGTGCGGGCCTGAGGTGATCGCGTCAGCGCGGACGGGCGAAGGGGCCGCCGCCCCCTCTCCCGTCGCGGGAGAGGGCCGGCGTGAGGGGGCGATCGGGGCGTTCGCACATCCCGGGGCCCCATCGCGCCACCCCCTCCCCCTGACCCCCTCCCGCAAGGGGAGGGGGGACACCCCCGGCAACGCCCCATCTCCCCTCGCGGGAGAGGGACGGGGTGAGGGGGCGATCGGGGCGTTCGCACGACCCGGGATCCCGTCGCGCCACCCCCTCCCCCTGACCCCCTCCCGCAAGGGGAGGGGGGACACCCCCGGCAACGCCCCCTCTCCCCTCGCGGGAGAGGGCCGGGGTGAGGGGGCGACCGGGGCGATCGCACATCCCGGGGTCCCATCGCGCCACCCCCTCCCCCTGACCCCCTCCCGCAAGGGGAGGGGGGACACCCCCGGCAACGCCCCCTCTCCCCTCGCGGGAGAGGGACGGGGTGAGGGGGCGATCGGGGCGTTCGCACGTCCCGGGGTCCCATCGCGCCACCCCCTCCCCCTCCCCCTGACCCCCTCCCGCAAGGAAAGGGGGGACACCCCCGGCAACGCCCCCTCTCCCCTCGCGGGAGAGGGCCGGGGTGAGGGGGCGCGGACCGCGGCATGAAGACCTTCCTCGCCATCCTCCAGCGCGTCGGGCGCCGGCTGCTCTTCTCGCTCCCCGCGCTGCTCGGCGTCGTCGTCGTGACCTTCGTGCTGATGCGCGTCCTGCCCGGCGACCCCGCCGTGTTCTTCGCCGCCGGCCCCAGCGCCGGGAAGGCCGAGATCGACGAGCTCCGCCACCAGATGGGCCTCGACAAGCCAATGCCGGTGCAGCTCGTGCGCTACCTGGGCGACGTCGCGACCGGCAATCTCGGGCGCTCGCTCACCACCGGCCAGCCCGTGGTCGCCGACATGCGCGCGCGCCTGCCCGCCTCGCTGGAGCTCACCTGCACCGCGCTGGTCATCGCCCTCGCGCTGTCGATCCCACTCGGTGTCGCCGCCGCACTGCGGCCCGGCTCGCCGATCGACCACGCCGTGCGGATGCTGTGCACGCTGGGCGTCTGCGTGCCGACCTTCGTCTCCGGCCTGCTGCTGATCTACGTGTTCTACTACCTGCTGGGCTGGGCGCCCGATCCCACCGCGCGGATCGACATTTTCGCCTCCACGCCGCCCGACATCACCGGCTTCTACCTGATCGACTTCGCCCTCACCGGCGACTGGCAGGGGTGGTGGGCCGCGTTCACGCAGCTCCTGCTGCCCGCCTTCACCATGGCGCTGTTCGTGCTCGCACCGCTCGCACGCATGACCCGCGCCTCCATGCTCGCGGTGCTGGGATCGGACTTCATCCGCACGGCAAACGCCCTCGGCCTGAAGCCGCTCCGCATCGTCGTCGCCTACGCGCTGCGCAACGCCCTGCTGCCCGTGCTGACCATCACCGGCATCGTCTTCTCCACCATGCTCGGCGCGAACGTGCTGGTGGAGAAGGTGTTCTCCTGGCCGGGTGTCGCGTCCTACGCGCTCGATGCCCTGCTCGCCTCCGACTACGCGCCGGTGCAGGCCTTCGTGCTGCTGATGGCCACCATCTTCGTCCTGGTGAACGTCCTGATCGACATCCTCTACGGCATCGCCGATCCACGGGTCTCCGTGGAATGAGCGCCACCCTTGCCGGCAACCGCTCCACCGCGCAGCACATCCTGTTCGTGCTGCGCGGCAACCTCGTCACCACGATCGCCGCCGCCCTGGTCACCCTGCTGGTGATCGTGGCCATCCTCGCGCCGTGGCTCGCGCCCTACGACCCGATCGCATCCGACGTGCCCGCCGCCCTCCAACCCCCCAGCGCTCTCCACTGGGCCGGCACCGACCAGCTCGGACGCGATATCCTGAGCCGCATCCTGCTCGCCGCCCGGCTCGACCTGTTCATCGCCGTCTCCGCCGTCGGCCTGTCCTTCGTGGTGGGCGCCGTGGTCGGCGGGTTCTGCGGCTATCGCGGCGGCCGGCTCGACCGTTGGGTCGGACGCATCGTCGACGTGCTGATGGCCTTCCCGCTCTTCGTGCTGGCGATGGCGCTCGTCGCGGCGCTGGGCAACCGCATGGAGAACATCATCATCGCGACGGCAGTGATCAACCTGCCCTTCTACACGCGCTTCGCTCGCGCCGAGGTCAACGTCCGCCGCAACAGCGGCTGGGTCGAGGCCGCGCGCGCCTGCGGCGAAAGCCACATGATGGTCGTGCTGCGCTTCCTGCTGCCGAACGTGCTGCCGGCGATGGCCGTGCAGATCTCGCTCAATCTCGGCTGGGCGATCCTGAACGCGGCCGGCCTGTCCTTCATCGGCCTCGGTGTCCAGGCGCCGACGCCCGAATGGGGCATCATGGTCGCGGAAGGCGCGCGCTTCATCACCACCGGCAAATGGTGGCTGGTCGCCTTCCCCGGCCTCGCGCTGATGCTCACCGTGCTGGGCTTCAACCTGCTGGGCGACGGGCTGCGCGACATCCTCGATCCGCGGATGCGCACATGACCGCGCCGCTGCTCCAGGTCGAGGACCTGAAGGTCGACTTCTCCACCCGCAACGGCATCGTGCGCGCGCTGCACGGCATCGGCTTCACGCTGAACGCCGGGGAGACGCTGGGCATCGTGGGGGAGAGCGGATCGGGCAAGTCCGTCACCTCGCTCGCGGTGATGCGCCTGCTCGACCGCGCCGGACGCATCGCCGGCGGGCGCGTGCTGTTCCAGGGCCGCGACATCACCCGCGCGGCGCCCGGCGACCTGCGCTCCCTGCGCGGCGCGGCGATGTCGATGATCTTCCAGAACCCGCGCGCGGCATTGAACCCGATCCGCACCGTGGCGCAGCAGATCATGGACGTGCTGCAGGCGCATCGCCGCATCTCCGCGGCGGAGGCGCGGCGGCAGGCGCTCGACCTGCTGAAGGCCGTGCGCATCCGCGATCCGGAACGGCGCATGAGCGCCTATCCGAACGAGCTGTCCGGCGGCATGTGCCAGCGCGTGATGATCGCCATGGCGATCGCCTGCGAGCCCGCCTTGCTGATCGCCGACGAGCCGACCACGGGACTGGACGTCACCACGCAGAAGGTCGTGATGGACCTGCTGGCCGGGCTGACCGCCGATCGCGACATGGCGGTGATCCTGATCACCCACGACCTCGGCCTCGCCGCGCGCTACTGCGGCGCCATCGCCGTGATGGAGCAGGGCCGCATCGTCGAACAGGGACCGACCGAGACGCTGTTCCGCGCCGCGCAGCACCCCTATACGCGCCGGCTGATCGCGGCCTCGCCGACGCGGCGGTCGACGCTCGCGGACCTCGCGCAGGGCGCGCCGCCACCGGAACCGGTCGTGCGTCCCCCGCCGCCGCCCGGCACCGGCCCACTGCTCGACGTGCAGAACCTGGTGAAGCTCTATTCCGGCACGCGCGCGGTGGACGACGTGTCCTTCACCATCGCCGCGGGCGGCAGCCTGGGGCTCGTCGGTGAATCGGGATCGGGCAAGACCACGCTGTCGCGCATGATCTGCCGGTTGATCGACGCGGATGGCGGCGACGTCGTGTTCCAGGGCGAGTCGATCGGCCACATCCCGGCGCGCGATTTCCACAAGGCGCCGCAGCGGCGCGACGTGCAGATCGTGTTCCAGGACCCGACCGACAGCCTCAATCCGCGCTTCACCGCCTTCGACAGCATCGCGCATCCGCTGCGCCGGCTGGAGGGCATGCGCGACGGGGCCGCCCTGACCGCCCGTGTCACCGAAGCTGCCGCGCGCGCCGGGCTGGAACCCGCGCTGCTCGGCCGCTTCCCGCACCAGCTCTCGGGTGGGCAGAAGGCGCGCGTCGGCATCGCGCGCGCGGTGGCGCCGCGGCCGAAACTGCTGCTGCTGGACGAGCCAACCGCCGCGCTCGACGTGTCGATCCAGGCGGTGATCCTGCAGTTGCTGGACCGTCTCCGGCGGGAGGACGATCTGGCCTTGCTGTTCGTCAGTCACGATCTGAACGTGGTGCGGATGATGTGCGAGCAGATGGTGGTGCTACAGGCCGGCAAAGTCGTGGAAGCGGGGCCGAGCGAGAGGGTGTTCGAGGCGCCGGGTGCGGCGTACACGCGGGCGCTGCTGGAGGCGATCCCGCATTTCGAACCGGGCGCCGCGGCGTCGGAGCGGGTCCACGCATGAGCGCCGCCCCCGAGGTGGTGCGCGAAGGCCCCGGCGCGCGCGAAGCCCTGACCGCGCAGGCGCTGGATGCTCTCACCGCGCAGGCGCCGGATGCTCTCACCGCGCAGGCGCTCGACGCTCTCACCGCGCAGGCGCGCGAGGACCTGCGCCGCATCGCGCATCCCGCCATGCCGTGGCTGACGCCCCGCATCGGCCCCGACGGCGCGCCGGCGCTCGACGTGCTGATCGTGGGCGGCGGGCAGTCGGGCGTGGCGATTGCCTTCGGGTTGAAGCGCGCGCGGGTCGACAACGTGCTGGTGGTGGATCGCGCGCCGCGCGACCGCGAAGGCCCGTGGCTGACCTATGCGCGGATGCCGACGCTGCGCTCGCCCAAGGACTACACCGGCCCCGATCTCGACATTCCGTCGCTGGGCTACCAGGCCTGGCATGAGGCGCGCTACGGCGCGGCCTCGTGGCAGGCGCTCGATCTGATCCGCACGGCGGATTGGGCGGCCTATCTCGGCTGGGTGCGCGACACGGTCGGCATCACCGTGCAGAGCGAGACCGAGGTGGTGGACATCGCACCCGCTGCCGGTGGGCTGCTCGCGGTGACGCTGCGCGAGGCGGGCGGCGAGACGGTGCGGTTCGCGCGCAAGGTCGTGCTGGCGACGGGGCAGGATGGCGCCGGCCTATGGTGGATGCCGGACTTCGTCACGGCCCTGCCGCCGCATCTGCGCGCGCACACGGCGGACGCGATCGACTTCCCCGCGCTGCGCGGGCGCCGCGTGGCCGTGCTGGGCGCCGGCGCGTCGGCGCTCGACAATGCCGCGTCCGCCCTGGAAGCCGGGGCGGAGGAGGTCGTGCTGTTCTGCCGCCGCGCGGAGCCGCAAGTGATCCAGCCCTATCGCTGGCTGACCTTCACGGGATTCCTGCGCCACCTGTCGGAGCTGCCGGACGAGTGGCGCTGGCGGTTCATGAGCCGCATCCTGGGCCTGCGCGAGGGGTTCCCGCAGCCCACCTGGGATCGCTGCGCACGCCACACGGCGTTCCGCCTGCGCACCGGCTCACCCTGGACCGGCGCGCGCGTGGTGGGGGAGGCGGTGGAGATCGACACGCCGACCGGTCCCTACATGGCGGACTTCCTGATCTGCGGCACCGGCGTGCAGATGGATTTCGCACGCCGTCCCGAACTGCGCCGCCTCGCCGGACAGATCGCGCGCTGGTGCGACCGCTACACCCCGCCCCTCCACGAACGCGACGAGCGGCTCGGGCAGTTCCCCTATCTCGGGCCGGACTTCGCGCTGCAGCCACGCGAACCCGGCGCGGCGTGGATGACCGACATCCACATGTTCAACATCGCCTCGACCATGAGCTTCGGCCCGTCGGGATCCTCGATCAACGCGATGACGACCGCGGTGCCGAAGCTGGTGCACGGGCTGACGCGCGGGCTGTTCGTGGGCGACCTGGACGCGCACTGGGCCGCGCTGGAGGCGTACGACGTACCGCAGGCGGTCCTGCGGTAGCGTCACGCCGCGGCAGGCGTGAGCTCCGTCCTGCGGATCTGCGGCGCGATCTCCTGCATGAACAGTTCCAACGCGCGCGAAGAGAACGCCGCCGGCATCGGGCCGGTCCGGAAGCGCACGAACACGCCGCCGACGCCGGTCTTCTCCAGGCTGGTGAAGTCCTCCATCAACGTCTCCGGCGAGCCGCACAGCACCGGCAGGCCAGGCTGCTTGTTGGCCTTGGCGACCATGGCCTCGAACGCCGTGCTCTGCGCCGCGCGATAGGTCTGCATCTGCTGGAAATACGGCAGGCCGACCTCGACCGCTTCCTTGTCGGTCGGGGCCAGGACGACGGTGCGGGCGACCCAGCTTTCCGAGATGGCGTGGTCGATGACGTCGTCGGCGAGACCCGCCTCGCGCGCGGCCTTGCGGTAGATCCCGACATTGCGCGCCGCCCCCGCCGCGGTCGCCGCCGCCATCAGCACGGGCCGGCCGAGACGCGCCTGGGCGGAGAGCGACGCTTCCGAGGCGACGCTGCGCAGGATCTGCGGATAGGGCTTGGTGTAGGGCCGCGGGCGCAGCATCGGGATCTCGAAATTCCAGTACTTGCCGGCATGCGCGACCTTCTCGTTCGTCCAGCATTGCAGCAGGATCTTCTCGATCTCCTCGAACCGCTCCTGCGCCGTGTCGGGATCGATCTGATAGCCGGTGTATTCGTGGGTGTTGACGAGGCTGCCGCGCCCCAGCCCGACGATCAGCCGCCCCTTGCTCAGATTGTCGATCAGCGAAATCTGCTCGGCCATCCGCAGCGGGTGGTACAGCGATGTCTGCAGCACGGCGAAGCCGATCTTGATGCGGTGCGTCGCCATAGCCAGGGCGGAGGCGAACGTCGCCGGGTCGACATAGGCACAGTTGCCGTCGAAATGATGCTCGACGAGGAACACGGCATCCATCCCGAGCTCTTCGGCGAGCCTGGCTTCGGCGACCGCTTCGTCGATCACCTGTGCGTCGGCCGACGGATTGCGTGATTCGTGGAACAGGAAGACGCCAACTCTCATGTCATTCTCCTGCCGCCGGGATGCCGGACGGCTGCTCGATTCAGACGGTTTTCATGCAAGCGCGATGCCGCAAGCGGCGGGTGCAGGTGCGACGCCGCTCGCGGCCGCGCCGTGCCACGCGCAAATGAACGCGGCCGCCGGTCGTGTCACGGTGACGGCGGCGCGCCCGCCCCGATCATCACCGGATCGTTTCTAGGAAGCGTGACCCGGGGCGGAGGAAAGGGAGGGGTCGTTACGATCGAAACAACGCCCCGCGCAGGAACGTGCAGACCGCGTCGTACTCAGCCCGGGCCGCGGCGCCGGTGAAGCGGGCGCGCATGAAGCCGTGGATCATGCCGCGCGCCTCCCGGTACGTGACGTCCACACCTGCGAGCGCCAGCTTCGAGGCGTAGAGCCGCCCGTCGTCGCGGACCGGATCGAGTTCCGCGGACAGCACGAAGGCCTGCGGCAGGCGCGAGAAGTCCTTCGCGCGGGCGGGGCGTGCATACGGGTCGTCGTCGAACTGCGCCTCCGGGAACAGCAGCTTCTTGTAGGCGCGGCTTCCGGCCGTCGTCAGCCCGTAGCCTTCCGCATTCTCCGTGTAGGACGGCATCGACATGTCGGTGCCGATCACCGTGTAGATGACCGCCTGTGCGACGAGCGGCGGGCCGTTGCGGTCCCGCGCCGCGAGGCAGAGCGAGGCCGCGAGATGGCCGCCCGCGCTGTCGCCTGCGACCGCCAGGCGCGCCGGGTCGATGCCGAACGCCCCGGGATTCGCGTGCAGGTGCGCGAGCACCCCGTAGCAATCGTTGAAGGCGGCGGGATACGGGTGCTCCGGCGTCAGGCGATAGTCCACGCTGACCGTGACGGCGCCGGTCTGGTGCGTGAAGCCCCAGGCGACCGGATCGGAGCTGTCCAGGTCGCCCTTCATGAAGCCGCCACCATGCATGTAGACGATGCAGGGCAGCGGCCCTTCGACGCCGCGCGGGCGGTACACGCGCACCGGCACCGTATGATGCGGCGTGGGCACGGTGGTGTCGTGCACTTCCAGGCTCTCGGGCCGCGGCGGCGAGAGGCTCGCGGTATAGGCGGACCAGGCGCGGCGCTGCTCCTCGACGGTGGTGCCGCCATAGGCGTGCTTCTGTGCCTCGGTCAGGACACGCATGTCCGGATGCGGTTCGCGGCGGATCGTCATGCGGGTGCTCCCGTGGGCAGGTCCTTGCGCATGTAGACGCGCTCGAAGCCCTTCTCGTTCACGCGTCCGGTCTCGACGTAGCCGGCGCGTCGGTAGAGCGCGATGTTCTCGGTCATCAGCACGTGCGTGTAGAGGATGATCGCGTCGAGGCCGCGACGGCGCGCCTCCTGCTCCGTGAAGCTCATCAGCCGCCGGCCGAACCCCTTCCCCTGCCCGTCCGGCGCCACCGCGATGTTGTCGAGCAACAGCGCATGGGCCTGCGGCTCGAGCACCAGGATGCCTGCGATGCGCCCGTCATCCTCCAGCACCCAGGTCTGCTCCGCGCGGATGCGCGCCGCGTAGTCGTCCATCATCGGGCCGGGTGGCTTGCCGATACGCGGGATGTAGTGGCGGTACGCGGCATGCACGAGTTCGCGGACCGCGGCAGCTTCGTCAGGCCGCGCGAGACGGATCATGCGGCGGCGCGGTTGAGCCGCGCGGCTTCCGCCATGACCGCGACCGCTTCGGGCTGGCGCGAGCGCACCGTCAGGCCCGTCGCGCCGGAATCCTCCCAGGCGCGGAACCGCTCCTTGATGCGGGCGGCCGGGCCGACCAGCGACTTCATGTCGACCCACTCGTCGGGCACCGCGGCGATCGCTTCGTCCTTGCGATGCGCGAGGTACAATTCCTGGATGCGGTCGGCCGCCTCGGAGAAGCCGCGCCGGATCATCTGGTCCTTGTGGAAGTTCTTGTCGCGATGGCCCATGCCGCCGACATAGAGCGCCACTTCGGGTTTCAGCTTCGCGAGCCCCGCCTTCACGTCGTCCGTGACCTCGACATGCACCGAGGCCTGGATTTCGAAATCGCCGAAACCCTTGCCGTTGCCGGCGCGGCGGAACCCTTCCTCGAGCCAGGGGCGGTACTCCTCCATCGCGCCCGGCACGAAGCCCATCGGCAGCCAGCCATCGGCCACTTCCGCCGTCAGCTTCACGGTCGATTCGTTGCCGGTCGCGAGGAAGATCGGGATCCCGGGGTTCATGTGGAGGATCGACTTCAGCGGCTTGCCGACGCCGGCCGCACCCTCCCCGGTATAGGGCAGGCGGATCTCCTTGCCGTCATGCGTCACCGGCTCCTCCCGGCGGAAGATCTTGCGCATGATCGCGACGTAGTCCTTCAGCCGGTAGTAGGGCCGGCCCCAGGGCTCCCCGTACCAGCCCTCGACGATCTGCGGCCCGGACACGCCCAGGCCGGCGATGAAGCGCCCGCCGCCCGCCAGCGCGTCCACGGTGCCGGCGCACATCGCGGCATTGGCCGGGGTGCGCGCGGCAAGCTGCATGATGCCGGTGCCGAGCCGGATGTGTCTGGTGACGGCGGCGAGGAAGGCGAGCGGGGTGACGGCGTCGGAGCCGTAGGCCTCGGCGGTCCATACGGAATCGTATCCAAGCGCCTCCGCCTGCTGCACGAGCGCCACGGGCAGGTCGAGCTGCGCCTTGGAGTAGCCGATCGACAAGCCGAGTTTCATGCGACGATCCCCTCGCCTTTCTCGCCGTGCGCACGGCGGCTCTTCGCGTGCGGATCCCGGCCGTGGCGCAGCGTTTCCACATCCGCGGCCCGTGGGCCACGACCGCCACCCATCCGAAAACGGTCGCAGAGGGTCCGCACAGCGTCAAGGCGCGACGGTTGCCCGCGGACCGCAGGGGTGACAGAACCTTCGGCCCGAACGGGAGGAGCACGATGCCGGACGCGATGCAGCCGCGGCTGCCGCAGGCCACGGGTGATCGCCGCCGCACGCTGGTGCTCTGCGCCTGCCTGATGGCCACGTTCATGGCCGCCGTGGAGAGCACGATCATCGCGACGGCGATCCCGACGATCGTCGCCGATCTCGGCGGGTTCGGCCTGTTCAGCTGGGTGTTCGCGATCTACCTGCTGACCCAGGCCGTCAGCATCCCGGTCTATGGGCGGCTGGCCGACCTGTACGGCCGGCGGCGCGTGTTCTTCATCGGCGCCGGCCTGTTCCTGACCGGCTCGATCCTGTGCGGGTTCGCCGGCAGCATGCTGGCGCTGATCGCGTTTCGCGCGGTGCAGGGCTTCGGCGCCGGTGCCGTGCAGCCGATCTCCGCGACGATCCTGGGCGACATCTACGCTCCCGTGGAACGCGCGAAGATCCAGGGCCTCGTCTCCTCGGTCTTCGGCATCTCCGCCGTGGTCGGCCCGTCGCTGGGCGCGTTCCTGATCGAGCATCTGAGCTGGCCCGTCGTGTTCTGGGTGAACGTGCCGATCGGGTTCGCCGCGATCGCGATGATCGCCGCCTTCCTGAAGGAGACCGTGCAGCACCGCCGCCACCAGATCGACTGGATCGGCTCCCTGCTGCTGCTGCTTGGCCTCGGCGCGCTGATGCTAGCGCTGGTGCAGGGCCTCTCCCTCGGCCAGCCCATCCTGGTGGGGGCGGTGATCATCGGCTTCGGCACGTTCGCGCTGCTGCTGCGGCACGAGCGGCGCATCAAGGAGCCGATGCTGCCGCTGGAGCTCTGGCGGTCGCGCATCATCGCGGTGGGCAGCCTGGGGAACGGATTCGCCGGCGCGGTCATGATGGGCGTCTCCGCCTTCCTGCCGACCTACGTGCAGGGGGCGATGGGCAGAAGCCCGGTCGTGGCCGGCCTGGTGCTGGGCGCGATGTCGGTGAGCTGGGCGGCGGCGAGTTTCGGCGGCGGGCGGCTGATGATGCGCACGAGCTACCGCGTCGCCGCGACGGTCGGCAGCTCCTGCCTGGTGATCGGCGCGGGCATGCTCGCCACGATGGCACCGGCCGATGGTCCGCTCTGGGCCGGCACCGGCTCGCTGATCATCGGCATCGGCATGGGATGCACGAGCACGGTGTTCATCGTCTCGGTGCAGGCCTCGGTGCCGTGGCGGCAGCGCGGGGCGGCGACGTCGTCCACGATGTTCATGCGCTTCATCGGCCAGTCGGTGGGCGCGGCGAGCTGCGGCGCGGTGCTGAACGCCTCCATCGCGGCGATCGATCCGACGGCGTCGCACGCGGTGGATCGGCTGCTCGACGCCGCCGGCCGCGCGGCCATGAGCGTCGCCGAACGCGCCCACCTGACCGACGTTGTGGCGCGGTCGCTGCACCACGCCTACCTGCTCGCGACGGCGTTCGCGGTGGTGACGCTGCTGATCGCGAGCTGCATGCCGCCCCGGCTCAGTCCGCGGCACCAGGTTCCGGACTCGCCCTCGCGCTGAAACCAGCCGTCCGGCGGGGCATGTGCCGACACCGCGCGTCGGGCCGTGTGCGCGCTCGATGGCTCCGCGCACGGTTGCACGGCCGCGCGGGGAATGACAGAACGAAACGGTCGCCTTCCGGAAGAACACCGATGCCGGACGCCTCCGCGCCACTGCCCACCGGCACAGATACGACGCATCGCAGCTGGGTGCTGGTCGCCTGCCTGCTCGCGACGTTCATCTCGGCCGTGGAGAGCACGATCGTCGCCACCGCGGTGCCGACGATCGTCGCGTCGCTCGAAGGCTTCGATCTGTTCGGCTGGGTGTTCGCGATGTACTTCCTGACGCAGGCGGTGGGCATCCCGGTCTATGGGCGCCTTGCGGACCGGTATGGACGTCGGCCGGTGTTCTTCGCCGGCACGGGGCTGTTCCTGATCGGCTCGCTGTGCTGCGGACTGTCCGGCAGCATGGTCGCGCTGATCCTCTGCCGCGGCCTGCAGGGGCTGGGCGCCGGCGCCGTCCAGCCGATCGCCGCGACGATCCTGGGCGACCTCTACGGCCCGACGGAGCGGGCGAAGGTGCAGGGCCTCGTCGCGGCGGTGTACGGGTTCGCCGCCCTCGCCGGCCCGTCGCTGGGTGCGTTCCTGATCGACCTGTTCGACTGGCCGGCGGTGTTCTGGATCAACCTGCCGATCGGCCTCGCCGCGATCGCCCTGGTCGGCGTCAGCCTGAAGGAGACCGCCGCGCGGCCGGTCCATCCGGTGGACTGGATCGGCTCCCTGCTGCTGCTGGTGTCCGGCGGCGCGCTGATGCTCGCGCTGGTGCAGGATGCGTTGCTGACGCCGCTCGAGCTGGGCGCGGTCGCGACGATCGGAGGCGCCACGGCGGTCGTGCTGATCTGGCACGAGCGGCGGGTGCCGGAACCGATGCTGGCATACGAGCTGTGGCGGCAACGGGTGATCGCGGTCGGCAGCCTGGGCAGCGGGTTCTGCGGCGCGCTGCTGATGGGCGTCGCGGCGTTCCTGCCGACCTACGTGCAGGGCGTCATGGGCCGCACGCCCGTCGCGGCGGGCGCGGTGCTGGGCGCCATGTCGGTCGGATGGTCGGTCGCGAGCTTCGCCACCGCGCCACTGATGCGCCGGCGCAGCGTGCGGGACATCGCGCTGTCCGGCGGCGCGTGCATGCTGGCCGGAACCGGGATGCTGCTGGGCCTGTCGCCCGCATCCGGCATCTGGTGGCCGGCGGCCGCATCGCTGCTGATGGGGGCCGGCATGGGATTGTGCACGACGGTATTCATCGTCGCCGTGCAGGGCTCCGTCGCGTGGAACCAGCGCGGCGCGGCCACCTGCAGCCTGATGTCCCTCCGCGTGATCGGCCAGTCGCTGGGGGTCGTCGGCGGCGCGTCCGTGCTGAACGCGTCGGTGGCCGCGATCGATCCCGGCGTTGCGGATTCCGCGCTCGATCGGCTGCTGGATCCCGCCGGCCGCGCGAGCCTGGGCCCCGAGGAACTGGCCGACCTGACCGACGTCGTCGCCCGCGCGCTGCACGACACGCATCTGCTGGCGATGGGGTTCGCCGCCGCGACGCTGGCGGTCGCGCTGTGGCTGCCGCGAGGGCTGCGGGCGGTTCCGAAACCGACGCCGCCCGCGTAGGTCAGCCTCAGCCCGCGAGTTCCCGCCGCACGATCGCCGCCCCCTCGGCCAAGGCACGCAGCTTCCCGTCGGCGACGTCGCGCGGCAGGTATTTCATCCCGCAATCCGGCGCCGGCACGAGATGGGCCGCGTCGACGAAACGCAGCCCGGCGCGGATGCGGTCCGCGATCGTCCCGGCGGTCTCGACCGCGGCGTCGCCCAGGTCGAGCACGCCCAGCATGATCGTCTTGCCCGCGAGGTCGCGGAGCACGCCGAGATCGAGTTTCGGCTGCGCGGCCTCGATCGAGATCTGCTGCGCCACGGTGTCGGCGAGCTGCGGCAGGAAGCTGTAGCCCGACGGCTTCTGCGCGACGACCGCGGCATAGCCGAAGCAGACATGGACGACGGTCGTGCCTTCGATGCCTTCGAGCGCACGGTTGATCGCGCGGACGCCGTAGCGGCTGGCCTTGTCGGGGGCGGCGCGCACCCAGGGCTCGTCCAGTTGCAGCACGTCCACGCCGGTCGCCTTCAGCGCGCGCAGTTCCTGGTTCACCGCGACGGCGTAGTCCATCGCGAGCTCTTCCTCGTCGGCGTAGAAATCGTTCCGCACCTGCTGCGAGAGCGTGAACGGGCCGGGCAGCGTGATCTTGGTCGCGCGATCGGTGTTCGCGCGCAGGAACTGCGCATCGCGCACTTCCACCGGCCCGCGATGGCGGATCGGCCCGACGACGCGCGGCACCGGGGTGCGCCGGCCCGACTGGGACACGATCTCGGCGGGGGTGTCCGCGTCGATGCCGTCCAGCGCGAGGGCGAAGCGGTTGGAATAGCTCTCGCGGCGGATCTCACCATCGGTGACGATGTCGATCCCGGCGCGCTCCATGCTGCGGATCGCCAGGATCGTGGCGTCGTCCTGCGCCTGTTCCAGCAGGTCGTCCGGGATGCGCCACATGTCGCGGGCGTGGGTGCGTGGCACCCCGTGCTGATGCAGGGTGGCGCGGTCGACCAGCCAATCCGGCTGTGGCGTGCTGCCGACGACGGTGGTGGGCAGCAGGTGGGTCGGATAGGGCATGGCGGAGACCTCCGCCGTCACCCTATCCGGATCGCGCTCAGTCTTCCAATCCGCCGATGTGCTTCTGCGCGTAGAGCTGCACGCCGACCTGGGAGATCAGCTCGAGCTGGGTCTCGAGGAAGTCGATGTGCTCTTCCTCGGCCTTGGCCACTTCCTCGAACATCATCTTCGAGACGCGATCATTGATCGAATCGCAGTATGCGGCGGCTTCGAGATAGAGCGCGCGCGCATCCGTCTCGGCGGCGAGATCGGCCCGCAGGATCTCCTCGATGTTCTCGCCGATGCGCAGCGGATCGAGGACCTGCATGTTGGGGAAGCCTTCGAGGAACAGGATGCGCGCCGTGAACATGTCGGCGTGCTCCATCTCCTCGATGGATTCCTTGCGCCACGTCTTGGCGAGTTCCTTGTAGCCCCAGTTGTCGAGGATCCGGTAGTGCAACCAGTACTGGTTGATCGCCGTCAGTTCGGACCGCAGGCCGCGGTTCAAGTATTCGATGACCTTGTCGTCGCCGCGCATCCGTTCACCTCGATCGCCAGGCTCACGCGGCGGACCGCTGAACCTCCGGATTGATCTGTGCGACGTCCCCGGCCCGTTCGGCCAACGCGTCGCGCAGGAGGCACCGTAGCGTCCGGGCACAGCGGCCACAACCGGGCGTTTTACCGCACGACCGGAACGTGTCGCGAACCGTCCGCGGCATGGTGGGCGCATTGGCGAGATGCGTGCGCACGTGGCGATCGGACAGCGCGTTGCAGGAGCAGACGATCATGCGGCGGATCCGTCCGAGAGGTTCGGCGTTGCGGGGTACGCTCGTCGGTGGTCCGGGATTGTATAGCGCCCTCCGCGCCGGCCGGCCACGGTTTTCTTGCGACGCATTCTCATATGCCAGGCATGTGTCGCCTGCATGTTGAGCGAGACGGTGCGTGAGGGGGGTGGGCGCAGGCGGGGCCCCGTGTCGTGGCGGCGCAGACCGCCCGCCCCCGTGTCATGGCCGGCGCAGGCCGGCCATCCACGACTTTCCGTGCCGCACGACGTCGTGGATGGCCGCGACAAGCGCGGCCATGACACGGGGAGCACGACCAGCGCGGCCATGACACGGGGGCAGCACCCCACCCCCTCTCGCACTCAGCGCGGCTTGCTGGCCTGGTCGATCTGCTCGATCGCCGCGGCGTCCAGCTGCAGGTGCGCCGCCTTCACCAGATCCTCGAGCTGCGCCAGGGTCGTCGCGCTCACGATCGGGGCCGTCACGCTGGGCCGCGCGATCAGCCAGGCGATCGCCACCTGCGTCGGGTTCGCCCCGGTTCGCGCGGCCACGTCGTCCAGCGCGCGCAGCACGCCAAACCCGTACTCGTTCAGGTATTTCTCCACCCGCGAGCCCCGCGCGCGCCCGGCCGTGTCACCCGCCGACCGGTACTTGCCGCTCAGGAAGCCGCTCGCGAGCGAGTAGTACCCGATGACGCCGACCTTCTCCTTCAGGCAGAGATCCTCGAGCGGTCCCTCGAACTCCGTCCGCTCGACCAGGCTGTATTGCGGCTGCAGGCTCTGGTAGCGCGGCAAGCCCTTCGCCGCGCTGATGCGCAGCGACTCCGCCAGCCGGTCGGCCGAGAAGTTCGAGGCGCCGATCTCCCGCACCTTGCCCTGCTGGATCAGCGTGGCGTAGCCGGACAGCGTCTCCTCGATCGGCGTGTCCGGGTCATCGCGATGCGACTGGTAGAGATCGATGCGGTCGGTCTGCAGCCGGCGCAGACTGTCCTCCACCGCCTGCATCATGTACGCGCGGGACAGGCCCTTCTTGCCGGGCCCCATCTCGATGCCGAGCTTGGTGGCGAGCACGACGCGGTCGCGCTTGCCGGAAGATTTCAGCCATTTGCCGATGATCATCTCCGACTCGCCGCCCTGGTTGCCGGGATGCCAGCGGGAATACACGTCGGCGGTGTCGATGAAGTTGAAGCCTGCATCGACCCAGGCGTCGAGCAGCGCGAACGACGTCTTCTCGTCTGCGGTCCAGCCGAACACGTTGCATCCGAAACAGATCGGCGAGACGCGCAGCGAGGACTGCCCGAGTTGGCGTTGCGCGCTCATGCGCGGTCTCCCGCGCCGGCGCGCACCAGCTTGCCGGGCGTGGCACCGGTGTGCACGCCGCCGGCGAAGGTCTCCACGCCGGAGACGAAGGTGTGGTGATAGCCGTCGACCCGCTGCACCAGCCGGCGGCCGCCCATCGGCAGGTCGTAGCGCACCTCCGGCACGTGCAGCCGCAATCCCTCGAAATCGAGCACGTTGACGTCGGCCTTCATGCCCGGCCGCAGCAGGCCGCGGTCGTGGAAGCCGAAGAACGAGGCGGTCTCGCTGGTCTGCCGCTTCACCAGCAGCTCGAGCGGCAGCTTCGCGCCGCGGGACCGGTCGCGGCCCCAATGGATCAGCATCCAGGACGGCACCGAGGCATCGACGATGGAGGAGCAATGCGCGCCGCCGTCGGACAGGCCGAGGATCGTCGCGTCGTCCCGCAGCATCGTGTGGATGACGTCGAGATTGTCCTCGTTGTAGCCGACGATCGGGAAGAACAGGAACTGGTCCGCCGCCGCCGCGAGATAGTCGTACGCCACCTCGTCGGGGGAGCGTCCCTCGCGCCGCGCCATCGCGCCGATCGAGTCCGATTCCGCCGGCTCGTAGTTCGGCGGATCGCCCATCGGGAACATGCGGTCCCAGCGCGTGACGATGTGCTGGCGGAACTGCGACAGCCGGTTCACCAGCTCCGGCGCGGGGCGCTCGCTCAGCACCTGCGCGCGGAACGCCGGATCCTGCAGCCGCTGCATCCGCTCCGCCATTGGCAGCTTCAGCAGGGCCTGGTAGCTGGGCCGGATCGAGAACGGGTTGAGCGCGGTGTCGATGCCGAGCATGACGCCGACGGGACGGCCGGCGATCTGCGCGGTGACCATGGCGCCCTGGCGGCGTGCTTCGTGCACGCCGGCCATCAGCCGCTTCCAGCGCTCCCCATCGGTGGGGCGGTCGGTCAGCAGGAACCAGACCGGGCGGCCGGTCTGCTGGCCGAAGCTCGTCATCCAGCCGAGTTCCTCGGTCTCGATGTCGAAGTCGCTGTTCACGCCGAACGCGCCGTAGCCCAGGCCCTTGAAGGCGGAGCCGATGCCCAGCAGTTCCTCGACCTCGGAGTAGCGGCCGGGGACCATGTCGCCGGTCGGCGTCTTGTGGGAGTTGGTGCGGGAGGTGGTGAAGCCGAAGGCGCCGGCCTCCAGTCCCGCGCGCACCGCGTCGCGCATCGCGGCGATGTCGTCACCGGTCGCCTTCTCCCGGTTGATCGCCCGCTCGCCCATCACGTAGACGCGCAGCGGGTGGTGCGGGATCTGCGCCGCCACGTCGATCGCGCGCGGCATCTGGTCCAGCGCATCGAGATATTGGGGGAAGGTCTCCCAGTTCCATTTGAGACCTTCGGCCAGCGCGATGCCGGGGATTTCCTCGACCGCCTCCATCAGGCCGATCAGCGACTCATGGTCGCGATGGCGCACCGGTGCGAAGCCGACGCCGCAGTTCCCGAACAGGACCGTGGTGACGCCATGCCAGGAGGAGGGCGCGAGTTCGGAGTCCCAGGTCGCCTGGCCGTCGTAATGCGTGTGTGCATCGACCCAGCCGGGGGTGACGAGCAGCCCGTTCGCGTCGATCTCCCGCCGCGCGGGGCCGGCCTTGCCGCCCACCTCGACGATGCGGCCGCCCTCGAGCGCCACGTCGCCCGTGTAACCGGGCTGGCCCGACCCATCCACGATGGTGCCGCCGCGGATCACCGTGTCATGCATTGGCTGCTCCTCTCCCTCGGTCCGGGTATGGGAGCCCCCCGCGAGGGCCGGGTCAAGCGCGCGCGGGTTCATCGAACTGCAAGGAAATCGCGCGACAGTCGCGGCATACTGTCTGCGCAGACGATCGGAGTGCCTTGCATGACCCCGCCGAACCCCAACGCCCGCCCGACCTTCCTCGCCGGACGCCGTGCCCTGATCGTGGGCGTCGCGAACGAACATTCGCTCGCCTGGGGCTGCGCGAAGGCGATGCACGAGGCCGGGGCCTCGATCGGCATGACCTACCTGAACGAGAAGGCGCGGCGCTTCGTCGAGCCGCTGGCGCAGGAGGTCGCCGCCGATCCGTTCCTGCCGCTGGAGGTGCGTGACGCCGCGCAGATGGATGCGCTGTTCGACACGGTGGGCGAGCGCTGGGGGACGCTGGACGTGCTGGTGCACTCGATCGCCTTCGCCCCGCGGGAGGCGCTGGTGGGCCGCGTCGCCGACTGTCCGCGGGACGGGTTCCTGACGGCGATGGAGGTGTCGTGCTGGTCGCTGCTGGACATGGTCCGGCGGGCCGAACCGCTGATGCCGAACGGCGGGACGATCATCACCATGTCCTATGTCGGCGCGGTCGAGGTCATCCGGAACTACGGGATCATGGGGCCGGTGAAGGCCGCGCTCGAATCCGCGGTGCGGTACCTGGCGGCGGAGCTGGGCGGCAAGCGGATCCGCGTGCATGCGGTGAGTCCCGGGCCGCTCGCGACGCGCGCGGCCTCGGGCATTCCGGACTTCGACAAGCTGATGGCGGACGTGACGCATCGCGCGCCGGTGCAGCGGGCCGTGACGATCGAGGAGGTCGGCGCCGCGTGCGCGTTCCTGGCCAGCGACTATGCGACGGCGATGACGGGGGAGACGCTGTACATCGACGGGGGGTTCCACATCCTGGGGTGACGTGCGTCCTGTCGCGGGCGCGTGCCGGTGGGGGTGGCCGGGTCAAGCCCGGCCATGACGGTTGGGGCCGGCCATGACGGTGGGGGCCGGCCATGACGGTGGGGGCCGGCCATGACGGTGGGGGCCGGCCATGACGGTGGGGGCCGCCCATGACAGTGGAAGCCGGCTATGACGCTGAAGCCCGGCCATGACGATGGGGGCCGGCCACGAACGGGATGCCGGCGATCTCGCCGCACCGGGCGAGGAGCAGATCCTGCAGGGTCGGGTCGCGCGCCTCGGGATTCGGGTCGCAGCGCTGCAGGTGGTAGAAATACTCGCCCGAGATCTGCGCCGCGGCCTCCGCGACGGCAAGCCAGGCCTGGGTGCGATGGCCCTGGTCCATGTCGTCGGTCGCACTCGGCCCACCCATCCGCGTCCGCACCCAGCCGGGTTCCAGCGCGTTCGAAGCGACGTCGGGCCAATGCCGCGCGACGGCGAACGCGAACATCGCGTTGTAGAGCTTCGTCTCGGAATAGGCCGTGGTGCCGTCCCACCGGCGCGTCCGCCAGAGCAGGTCGTCGAAACGCGCCCGAACCCCCTGGTGCAGGGCGGAACTGAGATACACGAGCCGCGCGGGACGCTCCATCAGCGCGGTGAGCACGTAGGGCGCGACGACGTTGACCGCGAAGACATGCGGCAGGCCGTCCTCCGTCTCGATGCGGCGCGGCTCACGATATCCGACCGCGACGTTGTGGATCACGGCATCGAAGCGGCCCAGCCGGTTGGCTTCCTCGGCGACATGCCGCGCGCCGGCGATCGTGGTGACATCGCCGGTGACGACCGCCTCCGCACCCGGAAACGCGGCGCGCGCATCCGCGGCGCGCGCCGCGTTGCGGGCGTGGAGCACCACGGCGTGCCCCTGTTCGGCCAGGAGTCGCCCGGCCATCAGGCCGAGACCGTCGGATGATCCGGTGATGAAGATGCGTGCCATGTCGCTCAACCCCGTGCTGCCAGCTCACTCAGCACAGACTCGAACGTGACGCGACCGGTGCGGCGCTCGGTGCCGTCACGCTCGAAGTCGATCCATCCCTCGTTGAAGCCGTCGAGCATGCGGATCCGCCCCTCCGGGTGCCGCATGCCCTGCTTGCGGAACACCGCGTCCCACGTGTCGCGCGGGACGGCGACCGCTTCCACCGGATGGCCCAGGACCGCGGCGAAGCCGGCGGCCTCGTCGTTGGCGCTGTACTTGCGCGGGCCGGACAGCTCGATCTTGCGAACGCCCGACCAGTCCTCGCGAAGCAGGTCGGCGACCGTGGGACCGACGTCCCGGACGCTGACCATGTCGATCGCATGATCCAGGGGCTGGAGATAGGCGTCGAACCGCCGCTCACGCGCGGCAGGCACGTCCCAGGTCGCGTTCTCCATGAACCAGGCGGGCCGCAGCAGGGCCACGGGAACTCCCGTGGCGGACAGCGCGGCTTCGTAGATCCCGGCCCAGTTGAGCAGGTTGAACTCGGTCACCTGCGCACCGACCGTCGAGAGCAGGACGACGCGACCGGGTTTCACGTCGGCGATCGCCGCCGCCGAGGCCTCCGCGCGACGTCGCGTGTCGGCGTATCCCGGCGCCGCATCGTAGTTGGGCGGGTTCATCACGTAGACCCCGGTCGCGCCGGCGAAGGCGCGCGCGAGCGCGGCGCGATCGTCGGCCTCCGGCACGATCGCGATTTCGCAGCCACACGCGCGCCAGGCGGCGCCCTTCTCCTCACTCCGCACGACCGCTCGGACCGGCTGGCCGGCCTGCAGCAACGTGGCGGCGGCGATCGCGCCGACCCGCCCGGTGATTCCCGTGATCACGAACATGAAGACCTCCGCTGAGACGTCGGCGCGCTTCGCCGTCGGCCCATAGATGTCCGGTCGCCGCCCTTGCATTAGAGTGCGGTCGAGAAAACCAACTTTGACTCAATGTGGGGAATGACGATGGCGTTCGATGGCCGGCTGCTTGCGGGCGTCAGCGTCCTGGCCAGTGTCGTGGAGAGTGGCAGCTTCACGCGGGCCGGCGAGATCCTGGGCCTGACCGCCTCGGGCGTCAGCCGGTCGGTGTCGCGGCTGGAGGAGCGCATCGGCGTGCGCCTGCTCGACCGGAGCACGCGATCGCTGCGGCTGACCAGCGAGGGAGCGCGGCTCTACGAACTTGCGACGCCCCATCTCTCCGGCATCGAGGAGGCTGCCGATGCCGCGGCCGGCGCCGTCGGGCAAGTGCGCGGGGTGCTCCGCGCCAGCGTGAACGCGCTGTTCGCGCGCAACGTGCTTGCGCCTCGTCTCCCGCACTTCGCGGCCCGCCATCCGGAGCTTCGGCTGGTCCTCGTCCAGCAGCCGGACGCCGGCGACCTCGTCGCCGAGGGTGTGGACGTGGCGATCCGCTTCGGTCCTCAGCCGGACTCCGCCATGTCGTTGCGCCTGCTGCTGGAGACGCGGGTGCTGACCGTCGCCTCTCCGGCCTATCTCGCCGCCAGGGGCCGGCCGGACGCGCCGGGCGACCTCACCGGCCATGAGTGCATCCAGTTCCTGGACCCGCAGCGCGGCCGGCCGTTCGAGTGGGAGTTCCAGGCGCCATCGGAGACGGTGGTGGTGAAGACCTCCGGCCGGTTCACCTTCACCGATCCCGAGACCATGGTTCAGGCGTGCCTGAGCGGGTTGGGGATCGCGCAGGTCCTCGCCTTCGCAGTGGATCGGCACCTGGCGGCCGGATCGCTGGTGGACCTCTTTCCCGACTGGCCGAACGAGACCTTTCCCCTCTACGCCGTCCGGCCCTCCCGGCGCCTGCCATCGGCCAAGGTCGAAGCCTTCCTCACATTCTGCGAGGAGATCGCGGCCGCGAGCGAAGCGGGGCGAACCGCGTCGCGGGGCTGACCGCGTGCCGCCCGCGCGACGGCGGCAGATCCCGACGGCGGCGCGGGTGGATCGGGTCAGCCGGCGTCAGGCGTATGTCCGCCGCAGCTCCCGCTTCAGCAGCTTGCCGGCCGTGTTGCGCGGCAGCGTGTCCACGAACACCACCTTCTTCGGCAGCTTGAACGGCGCGAGGTGCTGGCGGGCGTGCGCGATCAGCGTCGCCTCGTCCGCCTCGTGGCCGGGGCGGAGCACGACGAACGCGCTCACCGCCTCGATCCATTTGTCGTCGGGCAGGCCGACCACCGCGACTTCCGACACGGCGGGGTGGGTGAACAGGGCCTCCTCCACCTCACGGCTCGCAACCAGCACGCCGCCCGTGTTGATCACGTCCCGGATGCGGTCGACGATGTAGAGGTAGCCTTCCTCGTCGAAGAACCCGACATCGCCCGAGTGGAACCAGCCGCCGGCGAAAGCGGCCGCCGTCTCCTCCGGCTTGTCCCAGTAGCCGCTCAGCAATTGCGGGGACCGGTGCACGACCTCCCCATGCACGCCGGGCGCGCAGTCGTTCATGTCGGGATCGACCACGCGCGTCTCGACGTTCAGCACCGGCCGCCCGCAGGAAGCGGGACGCGCATCGTGTTCCTCCGGCCGCAGGATCGTCGCCACGGGCGCGATCTCGGTCTGGCCGTAGGCGTTGTACGGGCGCGCCTTCGGCAGGCGCTGGCGCAGCTCCTGCAGCACCGGCACCGGCATGATCGAGGCGCCGTAATAGACCTTCTCCAGCGAGGAGAGATCGCGCGTCGCGAAATCCGGGTGGCGCAGCAGGCTGATCCACACCGTGGGCGGGGCGAAGAAGCTGGTGATGCGCTCCCGCTCGATCAGTTCCAGCACCTGCGCGGGCTGCGGCGCCTCGATCAGGATGGTGCGCGCGCCCACCAGCAGTTGGGGCATGGTGAAGGCGTGCATCTGCGCCGTGTGGTACAGCGGCAGCGCGGCCAACGCGACGTCCGTTCCGGCGTAGTCCATGTTGTGGATGCAGGAATAGTACTGCGCCAGCATCGCGCGATGCGTCATCATCGCGCCCTTCGGGGCCGCCGTCGTGCCGGAGGTGTAGACGATCTGCGCGAGCGTATCCTCCTCCAGCGCGGGATCGACGCCGACCGGCGCGTCGGGATCCTGCGCGACGGCCAGGACGTCCAGCGGACCGCCGCCCTCGAACCGGCCGCGGAACTCGACGGTGATGCCATCCAGGTTGGCCTCGAGCGAGCCGGCGGAGAGCACGAGGCGCGCGCCCGATTGCCGGATGATGTAGGCCAGTTCCTCACCGGTCAGCGCGTAGTTGACCGGCACGTGCACGAAGCCGCCGCGGATGCATCCGAGCCAGGCGAGGAAATAGGCGTCGGAGTTGCGGCCATAGGCGGCGATGCGATCGCCGGGGCGCAGGCCCAGATCGGCGAAGCGGCGCGCGACCCGGTCGGCGGCGAGGTCGAGATCGGCGAAGCTCCAGCGCCGGTCGCCCCAGATCAGCGCCGTGGCCCCGCGCTGCAGCCGCGCGGCGCGATGGAGCGCGTCGCCCACCGTGTTGCGGCGGGCGCGCGCAACCGTCTCGTTGCCGTGCGCGCGGGCGGTCGTATCGTTCATGGCGTCTCCCCGTCTGGTGGGACGAGCATGTCGCGCCGCGCGGCCGCCCCACCGAGGCCGCGCATGACGTTGGCCGGACCGTTCGCCGCGATCAGGCCACGGCTTCCGCCTCGACTTCCACGACGAAGCGCGGATCGGCCAGGCCGGCGACGAACAGCAGGGTGGAGGCGGGCACCTCGCCGCTGAACATCGCGGCCCGCGCGGTGCGGTAGGCACCCAGCAGCGCGCGGTCGGTGAGGAAGACCGTGGTCTTGACGACGTTCCCGGTGGTCAGGCCATGCGCATCGAGCACCGCCTTCAGGTTGGCGAGCGCCTGCGCGATCTGCGCCTCTCCGGTCTCCGGGATCGTGCCGTCGGGGGTGATGCCGACCTGGCCCGAGATGATCACCCGGCGTTCGGCGCCTTCGATGGTCACGCCATGGGTGTAGCCGGTGGGGGCGCGGACGGTGGCGGGATTGGTGCGCGTGATCTTGGCGGCCATGGTCTCTCTCCCTGTGGTGTCAGCGGTCGAGCCATTCCCGGACCGCCTGCTTGATGAACGCGGCATCCGGCGGATTGACCGACGGGTTGCCCGCGCGATGGCCCCAGATGCTGGGAATGGGGCGCAGTTCGGCCTGTGCCAGGTGGGGCAGTTCGGCTTCGTTGTCGGCGACCCGGAAATACAGGTCGGTTTCCCCCGGCATCAGCAGCACGCGGGCGCGGATCGCGCGCAACGCGCGTTCGAGATCGCCGTCGTAGCGGTCGTTCGCGCTGATGTCCGCGGCATCCCAGGTGCGCAGCTGCGCGTAGAGATTGGCGGCGGGACGCGTGGCGTAGCGCGCTTCCCAATCGGTGCGCAGGAACGTCTCGAGATCCGGCGCGCCGAGATTGGGCGGCGGGGCGGAGGCGAGGTGCAGGCCGGCGCGGTAGAAATCCTGGCTGAGCGCCCAGGCGGCGTAGATGCGGCCGAACGCCCGCTTGGCCGGCCCGGGTTCGGCGGAGAAGCGGCCGTTGCCGACATGCTGCGGGGCGGCTTCCAGCGTCGCCATCAGGGAGCGGAGGAAGACCTGGTTGTGCACGGCGGTGCGCGCCACGCCGCAATTCACGACGATCCGGTCCACCGCGTCCGGAAACAGCGCGGCCCAGTGATAGGCCTGCAGCGCGCCCATCGACCAGCCGTAGACGCAGGCGACGCGCTCGATCCCGAACAGCTCGCGGAACACGCGCCGCTGCACCTGGACGTTGTCGTGGATCGTCACCAGCGTCGGATAATCCGTCCGGTCGGACGGGGAGGAGGACAGGCCGTTGCCGAACATGTCCGGGATGACGATGAACCACCGCGTCGGGTCCAGCACGCCGTCGGGCCCGATCAGCCATTCCAGGTCGGGATGCTGGGCGCCGTAGCTGGTCGGGTAGACGATCACGTTGTCCTTGGCCGGGGACAGGGTCCCGAACGCTTTCCAGGACAGGCGCGCATCGGTCAGCACCGCGCCCGATTGGAGCGCGACGTTCCCGGCCTGGAAGATGCCCCGTTGCGTCGGCCAGCTCATGTGCCGATCTCCCCGTTTCCCCGTGGTTCCGGATGCACCGCCCGCGTCACGGCGATACGCCGCATCCATCATGCGGGTATAGCGGAGCAGCGGCGCCAGGAAAGGGATCATGTCGCAGCTCATTGCCATCGGCCGCCTGCGGAGCGGCCCCGAGGCCGACCTCTTCGCCCGCTACAACGCGCGGCTCCGCCCGCCGCTCGGGGTCACCGAACTGCCCGAGGGCCGCGGCAGCGCCGCCGAGGTCAAGCGGCGCGAGGGGGAGGCGCTGCTGCGGGCGGTGCCCGCCAACGCCTTCGCGGTCGCGCTCGATCTCGGGGGCGAGGCGCCCGACAGCCTCCGCCTCGCCACCCTGCTCGGCCGCTGGCGGGAGACCGGGCGGCCGGTGTGCTTCCTGATCGGCGGGGCCGAGGGGCTGGACGCGCCGGTGCTCGCCCGCGCGGACGCCGTGCTCTCGCTCGGCCCGATGACGTGGCCGCATTTCCTCGTCCGCCCGATGCTGGCCGAGCAGTTGTTCCGCGCGCAGGCGATCGCGACGGGGCACCCGTATCACCGGTCCGGACGGCCCTGAGGCGCATGCGGACCCGACGCGCGGTGCGGCCGCCCGAGTGCGGCCGCCCGAGGAGGTGGCGGCACCGCGGCTGGCGGCCGGAGCGGCCGATGGGCGGAGCGGCCGCGGTCGGCACCAGCCGCGTTCAGTGCCGCATCAGCGTCGCGAAGGCTTCGACGTTGTCGCAGTACTCGGCGGCGTCCGACAGGTCGCCGGTGGCGAGCGCGATGCGGCAGCGCGCCATGGAGCGGCAGCGCGCACAGGTCCGCGCGAGTGCGCGCATCCGCGCCGGGTCGGTCCGGCGGAGCGCCTCCGCATCGATTCCCCGCGCCGCCAGGGCCTGGCCGACGCGCTTCATGGAATCCGCCTGGGTCGGCAGCAGGGGCCGGAGATCCGCCTCGCTGACCCCGAGCTCCCTCGCCATGCGCGCAAGGTCGAGCCGGGAGAGCGACGCCGGTTCGTGCCGGTCCGCGGCATCCCGGCGGATCCATTCGGCGATCTGAACGAACAGGCAGTTCGGCGTACGCAGTCCGTTGGTCATCGACGCCTCCTCTTCGTCATTCGTCTTGCGCCGAGCCTGCGTCCGGACGGATCGGTCCGCCTTGACGTGGATCAAGCTGCCGGATGACGCAACGAAGAGGGCGGCGTCGTGTCAGCCCTCCAGCATTTCGTCGAAGGTGACGGCGTTGCCGCAGAAGGCGTGGCCGTTTGCCGCGGCGCTGCCGGCGGCCAGCTCGTGGCGGCAGCGGCGGGTGGAGGCGCAGCGGGCGCAGGTGATCTCGACGTCGCGCAGCAGGGGGCCGCCGGCCGCCCGCAGCGTATCGGGATCGAGGCCGCGGGCCAGCATCATGCGGTCCATCAGCAGGCTGGTGTCTTCGTCGCGCGGCAGGATCGCCTGCAGGTCGGCATGGGTGACGCCCAGGTCCGCCGCCATGTAGTCGAGGTCGAGCTGCGCCAGCGTCGCCAGCTCCTGATCGTGCGCCAGGCGGGCCTTGATCCAGTCGAGCGCGCGCGCGAGCAGGCCGGCGTGGTCGGCTTCCGCATAGGTCATCGACGCCTCCATCTGTCCCTGTCCGGACCCTATCGGCGCTCCGCGCCGGCGGGCTTTGACCTGGATCAAACGATCTCGGCGTGACGATCGAGGCGGCGGCCGACGGGCGGGCGCGCCGGGGACGCGGCCCCGGCGGCTACTTGTTCTGCCAGTTGGGCGCCCGCTTCTCGGCGAAGGCGCGCGGCCCCTCCACGTAGTCCTGGCTGTCCATGTTGGCCTGCTGCGCCGGGTACACCGTCCGCAGCGCCTCCTGCAGCGTGGGCGCGTCCAGGCCGCGATAGGCCGCCTGCTTGGTCGCGCGCACCGCCTTGGGCGAGCATTCCTGTATCAGCGCCGCCCAGCGCCGCGCCGCCGCGAGGGCCTGTCCCTCGGGCACCACCTCGGTCACGAAGCCCAGGTCGAAGCCTTCCTTGGCCGGCACGCGGCGGCCGGTCAGCATCATGCCCATCGCCTTCTTGAGCGGGATCATGCGCGGCAGCCGATGCACGCCGCCGGCCCCGGCGATCAGGCCGACGCGCGGTTCGGGCAAGGCGAACACCGCGTTCTCGGCCGCGACGACGATGTCGCAGGCGAGCGCGATCTCGAAGCCGCCGCCCATCGCGACGCCGTTCACCGCGGCGATCACCGGCTTGTCGAGATCGAAGCGGGCGGTGAGGCCGGCGAACCCGGTCGGCGGGCCCGGCTTGCGCTTGCCCGCCGCCTGGATCTTCAGGTCGTTGCCGGCGGAGAAGGCGCGCGGCCCGGCGCCGGTGACGATCGCCACCCAGAGATCGTCGCGCGCCGCGAACTCGTCCCACACGGCGGAGAGCTCGAAATGCGCGTCCGCATGCAGGGCGTTCATCACCTCGGGCCGGTTCAGGGTGACGATGCGCACCCGGCCTTCGTCCTCCACCGTACAGAATTCGTGGCCCATGCCGTTGCTTCGCCGCGTTGCCGCGGCGCCTCCCTCGTTTCCCCGACCTTAGGCTGGCCGGCAGTGAGCGTCGAGCGACCCGGGCGCTCGCGGCGGCGGGGGTTGATCCGAGGGGGGCCGGGAGGCGCCCGCAGCGATCGACGCGGCCGAGAAACGGAAAGTTCGAAAGAACTTGGTTGCGATTTACGCTTGAATTCGTGATCGCACAGCTGTGATTTTATGTTGTGGATCACGGAATCGCGAGTTAGGTTCTTTTTGTTCCTCCCTTCAGACCCTGACGCCGCGGGGAGGATTGATCCCCGCGGCATTTTTTCTCGTCTCTGTCGAAGGTCTTCGAACCATGTCTGGGATGTCACAGCGCGTCATTTCACCAGTACACGGTTTTACCACGGCGTCGCGTCCGGACGCTCTCGACCGTCTCGGGGATGTCTCACGCTCGCGCGGCGCGGCGGACCATCCCAGCCCGCCCGGCGCGCCGGCAGCGCGTTTCAGGACGGAGGGCCGGGTCCAGGCGGTCCGGCCGGCCGACCCACCCTCCTCCTGGATGACGGCCCTCGCGATGGCGGTCTCGCTGCTCGCGATCTGGGCAGGACTTTGCCTCTCCTGAGCCCTCTCCCCCCGAAGGACCCACCGGTATGATCCCGTCGTCGAAGCCCATGCTGGCCTTCTCCGAAGGCGAAGTCGTCGTCCACCCGGCGCATGGCGTCGGCCGCGTCGAACGGATCACGGAAATCGCGATCGCCGGCGAGATGCTGCCGGTCATCGAGATCGCGCTCGAGGAAAAGCAGCTCCGCGCCAAGGTGCCGCTGGCCAAGGTGGCCACGGTCGGTCTCCGCCGCCTCGCATCCCGCGCCGAACTGGACGACGCGTGCAAGATCGCCCAGGACCGGCCGCGCATCTCCCGCGCCGTCTGGGCGCGGCGGTCGGTCGACTACATGACCAAGATCAACTCGGGCCAGCCGAACCTGGTGGCCGAGGTGGTCCGCGACCTGGGCCGGCGCGCCGATGGGGCCAGCTACAGCGAGCGGCTGATCTTCGAGCGCGCGGTCGACCGCCTCGTCGCCGAACTGGTCGCGCTGGACGGCATCGACCGTGAAACGGCCCGCCACCGCCTGCTGCGCGAACGCGCGCAACCGCGCGTGGCAGACCCCGACACCCGCGTCGCCGCCTGACGCGACGCCGCCGCGCCACCGCCCGCTCCGGCCCGCACCCGCGCCGGAGCGGCACTACCCGCACCAGCGCGGCGCTAGCCGCACCAGCGCGGCCCTGCCCCCGCCAGCGCAGCCCCTCGCGTGGTTCGGGCGCGCGGGATGACAGGGCGACGAGGCCCCTCCTATCCTGCCGGCATCGTTCTCCGGACCGGGGCGCAGGATGAAGCATATCGGCATCGTCGGCTGCTCCGCCGAAGGGGCGGCACTCTGCTACCGGACGATCTGCACCGAAGCACCGGCGCTTCTCGGGGCGCATGCCCACCCGGAAATCTCGATGCACACCCACTCGCTGGCCGCCTACGTCGCCTGCCTGGACCGCGGCGACTGGGCGGGGGTCGGCGCGCTCATGCTCTCCTCGGCGGACAAGCTGGCGCGGGCCGGCGCCGAGTTCCTGATCTGTCCCGACAACACGATCCACCAGGCGCTGCCGGCCATCCTGGACGCCTCGCCCCTGCCATGGCTGCACATCGCCGAGGTGGTGGCCCAGGAGGCACGGCGCCGCGGGTTCCGCCGCGTCGGCCTGACCGGCACGAAGTGGCTGGTGGACAGCGACGTCTACCCGGCCTTTCTCGCGCAGGAGGGGCTCGCCTGCGTGCGTCCCTCGGAAGCGGAGCGGCGCGACATCGACCGGATCATCATGTCCGAACTGGTGCAGGGCATCTTCCGGGAGGACTCGGTCGCGCGGTTCCAGGACGTGATCGCTCGCCTCCGCTCCGCCGGCTGCGACGCCGTCGTGCTCGGGTGCACCGAAATCCCGCTGATCATGCACGACGGCAACTCGCCCCTGCCGACGCTCGATTCCACGCGGCTGCTGGCCCGCGCCGCGATGCGCCACGCGATTCCGTCCTCCGTCTGACCAATCCTCCGCGACGCGGGCCGCCGACCCGGGCACCGAGCGGGCCGGGGGCCTACGGAGCATCTTCTCTCACCGGCGCGCCGGCGCCATGGGCTCGTGCGCAGCAGGCGTCCGATCCGCCGGATCCCGCTCACCCCCGCACCGGCGGCGGCGCATGACGAACGGCAGCCGCCGCTTGTCGGCACGCCCGCCCCGGGGTTACGCAGGGCGCCATGGCGAAGGAGGCGGCGATGGCAGGGCAGGCGATGCGACCGGTGATGCTGGTGATCCTGGACGGATTCGGCTGGCGGGAAGACAGCGCCGACAACGCCGTGCGCCAGGCGAAGACCCCGACCTTCACCCGCCTGTGGCAGGGCTGCCCGCATGCCTTCCTGCACACCTCGGGCCGCGACGTCGGGCTGCCGGAAGGCCAGATGGGCAACTCCGAGGTCGGGCACCTCAACATCGGCGCCGGCCGCGTGGTGAAGCAGGAGCTGGTGCGCATCGGTGACGCCGTGCATGACGGCAGCATCGCCGACGCCCCGGACTTCAAGGCGCTGGTGGCGGCGCTGCAGAAAAGCGGCGGCACCTGCCACCTGATGGGGCTGGTGTCCCCGGGCGGCGTGCATTCGCACCAGGACCATGGCGCGGCGCTCGCGCGCCTGCTGCACGCCGCCGGCGTGAAGGTCGTGGTGCACGCCTTCACCGACGGGCGCGACACCCCGCCGCAATCCGCGCTGGACGACCTGACGCGCCTGCGCGCGGCGCTGCCGGCGCAGGTGCCGGTCGCGACCGTGATCGGCCGCTATTTCGCGATGGATCGCGACAAGCGCTGGGACCGGGTGGGCCGCGCCTATGCCGCGATGGCCGAGGCGGAGGGGGCCGCCTACGCGACGCCGGAAGAGGCGATCCGCGCCGCCTACGCGCAGGACAAGTTCGACGAGTTCGTGCCGCCGGCGGTGATCGGCGACTACCGCGGCATGCAGGACGGTGACGCCATCCTGTGCTTCAACTTCCGCGCCGACCGGGTGCGCGAGATCCTCGCCGCGCTGCTCGATCCGGTTTTCGACGGCTTCCCGCGCAAGCGCGTGCTGCACTTCGCCTGCGCGGTCGGGATGACCCGGTATTCCGACGCGCTCGCCCCGCTCATGGGCGTGCTGTTCCAGCCGGACCGGCTCTCGCAGATCCTGGGCGAGGTGGTGTCCGGCGCGGGCCGAACCCAGCTCCGCATGGCGGAGACCGAGAAATACCCGCACGTCACCTACTTCCTGAACGGCGGGCAGGAGGCGACCTTCCCCGGGGAGGATCGGATCATGGTCCCCTCGCCCAAGGTCGCGACCTACGACCTGCAGCCGGAGATGTCCGCGCCGGAACTGACCGACAAGGCGGTCGCGGCGATCGATTCCGGCAAGTACGACCTGATCGTGCTGAACTTCGCCAATCCCGACATGGTCGGGCACACCGGCAGCCTCGCCGCGGCGATCAAGGCGGTGGAGACGGTGGACACCGGCCTCGGCCGCATCGCCGAGGCGGTGGAACGCCAGGGCGGCGCGCTGCTGGTCACCGCCGATCATGGCAATTGCGAGCTGATGAAGGACCCGGCCACCGGCGGACCGCACACCGCGCACACCACCAACCCGGTCCCGCTCGTGCTGATGGCGCGCGGTTCCGCCTCGTTGCAGGAGGGGCGGCTCGCCGACGTGGCGCCGACCCTGCTCGACCTGATGGGGCTGCCGCAGCCGAAGGAGATGACGGGGCACACGCTGATCCGTCGCGATGCGGCGCGCGCGGCGGAGTAGCCCCCGCGCGCTGATCCTGCCGGCCATCGCGGCGGCGGCGCTGGCCGCGACCGGCCCCGGTGCCGGGGCGGCGTCGCGCTCCAAGGAGGCGGCCACCCGCGAGGAGATGCAGGCGGCCGAGAAGGCCAAGGCGGCGGAGCTCGCGGCGCAGAAGCAGGCCGCCGCCCAGTCCGCCGCCGCCCGCGCCGAGGAACAGCGCCTCACCGACGAACGCATCGCCGCCGCGGCGAAGCTGCGCGAGGCGGAAGCCGCGACGGCCGCCGCGGCCGCGCGCATGGAGGAGCTGGCCGGCCGGCAGCGCGAAGCGGACATGCGCGTCGCCGCCCGCGTCGTCGCGCTGGAGCCGCTGCTGCCGCTGATCGAGCGGCTGGCCCTCTATCCCACCGAAACGCTGCTCGCCGTTCCCCTGCCGCCGGACCAGGCGGTGCGCGGGCTGATCGTGCTGCAGGGCATGTCGCACCGGCTGGCCGCCGAGATGGCGGCGCTGCGGCGGGACCAGGCCGCCTGGGCCGAGGCGACGAAGGCGGTGCAGGCGGAAGCGCCGAAGCTCGCCGCGGCGCAGAAGGCGCAGGCGGAGCAGGCCGAGGCGCTGGACCGGCAGATCGCGCTGGCCCAGGCGCAGCGCCGGTCCGCGGACGCCGAGGCGGATGCGGCCGCCGATCGTGCGGCGAAGGAGGCGGCACGGGCGGACAGCCTGCGGGGGGCGCTCGCGACGCTGGAGGCGCAGCGCAAGGCGGCGGAGGCGAAGGCGCGGGAGGAAGCGGTCCGCGCGGAACGGCAGCGCAAGGAGGCGGAAGCCGAGGCGGCTCGCCGGCGGGAGGCCGCGCTGTCGCGCTCCACCGGGTCCATGGCCTCGGCCGGGAGTTCGGCGACGCCGCATGGGCGGGCCCTGCTGACCGCGCCGGTCGCCGGCAGCATCGTGCGCGCCTGGGGCGATACGACCGAGGCCGGGCCGGCGCGCGGGATCTCCTACCAGGCGCCGCCCTCCGCCCGCGTCGTGGCGCCGTGCAGCGGGCGGGTGGCGTTCGCGGATTCGTTCCGCAGCTACGGCGAGCTGCTGATCCTCGATTGCGGCGGCGGCTACCACGCCGTGCTCGCGGGGTTCGCGCGGCTGGACGTCAAGGTGGGGGAGAGTGTCCAGTCGGGGGAACCGGTGGGCGTCATGCCGTCCTGGGATCCGGCCGGCACCGGTCGCCGACCGCTGCTGTATGTCGAGCTGCGCCGGGACGGACAACCGGTCAATCCGGCGCCCTGGCTCAAATCGAGCAGCTAAACAATTGGTTAGTGTTTGACTCCTAAACAAATCAACACTGGACGTGCCCGCGCTCCGGGGGCCACAAGATGGACGATCACCGGAAGGTTCGTTTCGTCGGCCCCCGCAGCGCAGCGCCACGGGTCCGACGAATCGGGCCGCATCACCCTGCGCCAGGGGCGGACCATCTGCCCGGCGACGAAGGATTGAAGCGTATGCAATTCCGCCCGCGTCGTTTCCGTCTCGGCCTGCTGATCGGGGGCGCGTTCGTCGCCGGCGCCCTTCTCGGCCCCGCGACCGGCTTCCTCCCCCATGCCTCCGCCCAGGTCGCCACCAATGCCGAGGACTACCGGCTGCTGACGCTGTTCGGCGAAGTGTTCGAGAAGATTCGCGCCGAATACGTCGATCCGCCCAACGACAAGGAGCTGATCGAGAACGCCATCAACGGCATGCTCACCGGCCTGGACGCGCACAGCTCCTACATGAACGCGAAGGCGTTCAAGGACATGCAGGTCCAGACCAAGGGCGAGTTCGGCGGTCTCGGCATCGAGGTCACGCAGGACAACGGGTTCATCAAGGTCGTCTCCCCGATCGACGACACGCCCGCCGCGCGCGCCGGCATGAAGCCGGGTGACCTGATCACCGCGATTGACGGCAAGACCGTGCAGGGCCTGACCCTGAACGAGGCCGTGGACAAGATGCGCGGCCCGCCCAACTCCAAGATCACGCTGACCGTGAAACGGGAAGGCGTGGACAAGCCGATCGAAGTCCCGCTGACGCGGGAGACCATCAAGATCCAGGTGGTGAAGTCCCGCATGGAGCCGGACGGCATCGGCTACGTCCGCCTGTCGCAGTTCAGCGAACGCGCCGATTCCGAACTGAAGGCCGCGGTGCGGAACCTGAAGCAGCAGAACGGCGGCAAGCTGCGCGCGCTGATCCTGGACCTGCGCAACAATCCGGGCGGGCTGCTCGACCAGGCGGTCGCCGTCTCCTCCGACTTCGTCGACCAGGGGGAGATCGTTTCGACCCGCGCCCGCCATGCCGAGGACAGCCAGCGCTGGAACGCCAAGGGCGACGACCTGATCCCCGGCGTGCCGCTGGTGGTGCTGATCAACGGCGGCTCCGCCTCGGCGTCGGAAATCGTCTCCGGCGCCCTGCAGGACCATCACCGCGCCGTGCTGCTGGGCACCCGCAGCTTCGGCAAGGGCTCCGTGCAGACCGTGATCCCACTGCCGGGCAACGGCGCGATGCGGCTGACCACCGCGCGCTACTACACGCCGTCCGGCCGCTCCATCCAGGCGCTGGGCATCCAGCCCGACGTGCAGGTCTACGAGAGCCGGGAGGAGCAGCCGCGCTTCGGGCCGGAGCGTGAGGCCGACCTGAACCACGTGCTGAGCAACCGGGGCGGCACGGGAGAGAAGTCGCTGCCGCCGCGCACCGACCTGCCGCCGATCGTCAAGGACATCCCCAGCCGCCCGCCGGAAGGCTTCCCGAAATTCGATCCGACCAAGCCGGACGCGACGGATTTCCAGCTCCAGCAGGCCGTGGTGGTGGCCAAGGCGATGGCCGCGCAGAAGAGCGCCTCCGCCAACTGAGACCGGGGCGGTGGCTCGTCTTCCGACGCTCCGCCGTCCCGCCAAACTGGCCGGGACCTTTGCCGGATGGCGCGGTCTCGGGCGCTTCTGGCTCCTGGTCGCCGTGCTGTGCGGCGCGGGCGCCGGATTCCTGGCCTGGCGTGGGCCGCTCCCCCCGATCGAGAGCGCATCCCGCGCGGGGGCGCCGCACCCGGAAGCGGCGCAGGGCGCCGGGGGAAGCCGCGCCGGAACGCACCAACCCGAGCCTGCCGGGACCGACCAGGCGGGGGCAAGCGCCGACCCGCAGGCCCATGCCGCCGCGCCGCACGCCCCCCCGGGCGCCGGCCCCTCCGCGGGCCACGCCGCAGCGTCCTCCGCCGGTCCCTCTGCAGGCTCCTCCTCTGTCTCCTCCTCTGGCGGCGACCACGCGACGCTCGCCGCCGGCGCGGATCCCGCCCTGCTCGAACCCGGCCCGTCCGGAGGCAGCGCGCCGCTGCCGCGCATCGCCGCCGATGGCCGCCGCCCCATGCAGGTCTACGCCGCGCCCTTCGACCGCCGCGGCAGCGCCCCGCGCGTCGCGGTGCTCCTGGCCGGCATGGGGCTGAGCGAGGCCGACTCGCTCGAGGCGGCGCGGACCTTGCCGGCCGGCATCACCTTCGCGGTCTCCCCCTATGGCGGCGCGCTGCCCGCGGTCGTCGCGGCCGCCCGCGCGACGCAGCACGAGTTCCTGCTGGCGATCCCCATGGAGCCGCAGGGCTTCCCCCTGGCCGACCCCGGTAACCGCGCGCTGATGAGCAACCTGAGCCGCGCCGACAACCGCACCCGCCTGCTCTGGGCGCTCACGCGCACCGCCGGATATGTCGGCGCCACGGCGGCACTGGGTGAGCTGCGCGGGGAGCGGTTCCTCGGCCTGCCGGACCAGATGGAGCCGGTGCTGACCGACCTCTCCACCCGCGGGCTGCTGTTCGTCGATCCGCGCGTGGGGGAGCCCGCGCTTCCCCTGGTCTGGAGCCGCGGCGTCGACCTGGTGCTCGACGATCCGCCGACGCGCGAGTCGATAGACGCGCGGCTCGCGGAACTCGAGTCGATCGCGCGCACCAAGGGGACCGCGCTGGGACTGGCCGGCATCCCGCGGCCGGCGACGGTGCAGCGCCTCGCGGCCTGGAGCGCCAGCCTGCGCGACAAGGGACTTGCGCTCGCCCCCGTCAGTGCCATCGTCCAGCCCCCGCCGAAGGACGTGCCGCAATGACCGATCTGCCCTACCGCCCGAATGTCGGGGCCGCCCTGTTCAATCGTGACGGGCTGGTCTTCGTCGCCCGCCGCGCCGACCTGCCCAATGCCGAGGGTCCGGCCGGCGGCTGGCAGCTCCCGCAGGGCGGCATCGATCCCGACGAGGATCCGCGCCGCGCCGTGCTGCGCGAGCTCGCGGAGGAGATCGGCACCGACCGCGCGGAGATCATCGGCGAACATCCCGACTGGCTGACCTACGACCTGCCCCCGCACCTTCTCGGCGTCGCGCTCGGCGGCAAATACCGCGGCCAGCGGCAGCGCTGGTTCGCGCTGCGCTTCACCGGAACCGATGCGGATATCAGGCTGGACCTCGATCCGCATCCCGAGTTCGATGCCTGGCGCTGGGCGCCGCTGACGGACCTTCCGGCCATGGCGGTCGGGTTCAAGCGCGCGATCTACGACGTGCTGGCGGTCTCCTTCGCGCCGTTCGCCGCACCCGCCCGAGGTTGACGCCGCGCGCGGAGACGCCATCCTCCGCGCGCTGCATCCGGAACACGAGCGGGAGGACCCCATGGGGAAGACGATCGAACTGACGGCGTCGGACGGACACAAGCTGTCGGCCTATGTGGCCGGCCCCGAGGGCGCGACGAAAGGCATCGTGGTCGTGCAGGAGATCTTCGGCGTCAACCACCACATCCGCGACATGGCAGACCGGTTCGCCGCCCAGGGCTACGCCGTCGTCGCCCCTGCCCTGTTCGACCGCGTCGAGAAGGGCGTCGAACTCGGCTACACGCAGGACGACGTGGGCAAGGGCCGTGAGTATCGGATGAAACTATCCGACCCGCAGGTGATGCTGGACGTCGAGGCCGCGGCCGCGCAGCTGAAGGGCAAGAAGCTCGCGATCGTCGGCTACTGCTTCGGCGGCACCGTCGCGTGGTGGGGCGCGACGCGCAGCAGGAGCTTCGCGGCGGCATCGTGCTGGTATGGCGGCGGCATCGCCGGCACCAAGGACGAGCGGCCGAACTGCCCGGTGCAGATGCATTTCGGCGAGAAGGACGGCTCCATCCCCATGAGCGACGTGGAGGCGATCCGCGCCGCCCAGCCCAAGGCCGAAACCTACGTCTATGCCGGCGCCCAGCACGGGTTCGGCTGCGACGAGCGCGGCAGCTTCAGCAAGCCGGATTACGAGCAGGCGCAGCAGCGCACGCTCGACTTCTTCGCCAAGCATCTCGGCTGACGCGGCACCGCGGCCGGACGCTCAGGCGTTCGGTCGCGGCGCCCGCCATGGCGGAAGCTGCGCCGGCGGCCCCGCCACCGCAGCGGGAGACATCGCCCGCTGCGGCCATCTGCTTTGCGGCTGTGCGAGGCGTTCCGCCCATTCGACCCTGCGGACGTACTCGCACAGGCTGATCGAAAGCGCGATCATGTACCAATACATCGGCTGGAACGCGATGCCCACGAAGGCACCGGCGGTCAGGAACACGGCCAGCGCGCTCTGAAGGGCGGTCGCCAGATCGGCGCACCAGACGAGGTGAGGACGGTGCCGCGTACGCCGCGACACGCGTCCCAGCCCGATCCAGGTGATGACGCTCAGCAGCAGGAACATCAGCAATCCGGGCCAACCCTGCTCGCCCAGCATCTCGAAGTAGATGCTGTGGAACGCACGCGCGAACTGCACCGTCCCATCGGGCAACGCCACGTGATTGATCAGGTAGGACATGAACCCGCCCCCGAACGGATGGTGGATCGCGTAGGTGAAGGTCCATTGCCAGATCAGGAGCCGGGTCAGCGCGGAATGATCGCGCTGGTAGGTGGAGATCGTGGAGATCCGGTCCAGCCACGCATCGGAGACGAGGACGGCGACGAACGCGGCCGTCACCAGGATGAAGAGCCCCAGGCGCAGCTTGTGGCGTGACCGCACGAACATCGTCGCCCCGAGCGCAAGCAGCCCCACCAGGGCACTCCGCTCATAGGTTCCCACGGCCGTCGCCACCGCGAGCAGGGCGACCGCGAGATAACCGAGCGTGATGGGTGTGTAGCGTGGCAGGAGCTGCGTGTGCCGGCCCAGGAACAGCGCGAGCGGCACCGCCATGAGGCAGGCGGTGGAGAGCAGGCCGCCCTCCGCCAGGCCCGAGTTCCCGCTGACCAGCCCGAGATTGGTGCCATACCCGCCCCCGCCGAGGATCGTCTTGAGACCGAACGGAACGAAATTCGCGGCGAGGGCGATGACGTAAACCTGCGCGAAGGCCTCGATGTGCACGCGTGAGCGGATCGAAAACGGGATAAATGCGGAAAACAGGATGACCTTGAACGCCCAGTCCCATTTCGACCACGCCTGTTCGGGCATCTCCGCCCAGAGGATCGAGAGCGTCACCCACGCCGCCATCGCCAGCTGCAGGAGGCAGCACGCGGTCACCCTGGGAGGGTTGCGACGGTCGAGCAGGATGTATCCCGCGACGGCCGCGCCACCATGATCATCGCGACTGGAACCTGCTTGAGCAGGATCCAGGAGACATTCTGCGGCTGGAACGTATCCACCCAGAGATAGCCCAGAGTCAGCACGAACGGAGCACTGGTGCCGATACCAAGGAACCCGAGATAGATCGCCGTGAGCCACAGGCTACGCAACATGCGTCGCAGGTCCTACCGACGCGAACGCGCAGATCGACTCGAAGGACGATCGACGGGCTGCTTCGCATCGGACTCTTGCGGAACATCGAACCATGGCCGGTCCCGGTCCAACTGAACGGCGCGGAGAACCACCCACACGATGGCCGCCGTGCTCAGCAGTATTCCAAGCGTATCCAGCATTGTCGCACTTCCGATCCATACCGGCGACGATGCTGCCGGACGCGACGATATAGCGGTAGCCCGACACGCAAGTCACGAAGCTCGGCGCGACGCGGAACCGCTTGATGCCAAGGGCGTCTCTAGTCGCCAGCACAATCGGGGAGAACGAGGAATGCGGAAGACTCAGACGACGACCGTGGCGATGCTGATGACGGGATTCTTTCTCGCGACGTCGAGCGCCATCGCCGCCGCGCCGCCGCCCGATTCACCGGCCGCGCTGAAGGAAGCAGAGCGCCTGGATAACCTGCCGCCGATCACGCCGCATGGCACGAAGACCGCGGTCGATCATTCCGGGCGCGCGCAGAAGGGCCGCGCCTCCTACTACGCCAAGCATTTCAACAACCGGAAGATGGCGAACGGCCGCCGTCTCGACCCGAACGCGCCGGTCGCCGCCAGCAAGAACCTGCCGCTCGGCACCACGGCCAAGGTGGTCAACACGCAGAACGGCAAGGAAGCCACCGTGCGCGTGGAAGATCGCGGTCCGTACGTGGATGGCCGGGTCGTGGACGTCACGCCGCGCATCGCGAAGGAACTCGACATCGGCAAGCAGGGCGTGGTGCCGGTCGTGGTGAAGCCCATCGCCGTCCCGCAGCCGGATGGCGGCGTGAAGCTCGGCGCCGGTGCAGCGGACGCCTCGCCGCAGGAAATCCGCCGCGCGACCGAGGTCACCAAGCAACTCGCCGGCGACTGACCCCGGGCGGCGCGCGGCCGATCACGCTCTGACTGGAAAACGCCGGCGCGGGCACCTGCGCAGCCGGCGTCTCCAGCGGCCCGCTCCGCCACGAGGTGCCTGCGCCCGCCACCTTCCCGCGCAACGCCGTCACCTTCCCGCCCGACGCCGCGACCTCCGCGCCCGACCCGCCACCCGGCGCCCGATCTGCCGGTGCCGCGCCGGACGCGGATGCGGGCCGGTCGTCTCTGGTCAGGCGGGCGTCCGCGCCGCGTCGTCTCCGGCCGGAACCTCCGGCTCCGCCGCGTGGACGGGCAGGCTCACCCGGAACACCGCCCCCAGATCCACGTTCCGCGCGGCGATGCTGCCACCCAGCTGGCGGACGATGCCGAAGCTGACGGCGAGCCCCAGGCCCGTGCCGGCATGCGACTTCGTCGTGAAGAACGGCTCGAACAGCCGCGGCAGCACCGCGGGGGGAATGCCGCCGGCCTGGTCGGCGACGTCCAGCCACACCATCCCGTCCTCCACGCCCGCGCGGATGTGGAGCGGACGCGGCCCGCCTGGGGAGGGCGCCTGGGTGCGGTAGGCGTCGCAGGCATTCGCGAGCAGGTTGATCACCACCTGCTGGAGCAGCACGGCGATGCCCCGCACCGGCGGCAATCCGAACGGTATGTCCAGCACCGGGGCGATGCCCTCCCGCTCGAAGCGGAGCTGCATCACCCCCATGGCCTCGCGCACGACCTCCGCCAGGTCCACGGCGACCGGGTGGGGCACCCCCTCCCGCCCGAACACCCGCATGCTGTCGATGGTCGCGGAGGCGCGGGTGGCGAGCGTGCCGATGCGCGCGAACTTCTCCCGCGCCGCCTCGACCGCCGGCACGTGCCGCCCCAGCAGGGCGCGCCCGTTCTCGGCCGACAGCCCGATCGCCGCCAGCGGCTGGTTCAGCTCGTGCGCCAATCCCGACGCGATCTCGCCCAGGCTCAGAAGCCGGCGCGCCTGTTCCAGCGCCTCGGCCTGGCGCCGCTCCCGGTCCACGTCGAGCACGTAGCCGGAGACGACCAGCGACGTTTCGCGGATCTCGGACACGACGCAGGTGTCACGCACCCAGCGGAACGTGCCCTCACGGTCCTGCAGCCGGTATTCCAGCGTGGTCCGCCCTTCCGACCGGAGCGACGCGATCCCGGCTTCGTAGCGCGCGCGGTCCTCCGGATGCAGCAGCGCGCGGAAGAACCCCGGGGTCGACGCTTCCTCGTGGCTGAACCCGAGATACAGGTGCCCGCTATTGGCGAGGTACAGCAGGGACCGGGTCCCGTCCGGGTCGAGGGCCATCCGGTACAGTGTTCCGGGTCCGGCACGCGCGACCGTCTCCAGGTCTTCCCGCGCCTGCTGCAACGCATCCTCGGCACGTTTGCGGTCCGTCACGTCACGCGCGATGAAGAAGCAGCCTTCCGTCCGCGCCGGTCCCGCCCCTTCCCAGGTGATGTGACTGGCTTCGACCTCCATCCACCGATGTTCGCCGGTCCCGCGGTGGAGCATCGGCACGACCAGCCGGCGGGGCGCCCCGCCATTCGCGAGCAGGTGCAGCACCTGCCGCACCTCGGCACGGTAGTCGGCCGCCACGCAGGGTCCGGCCACCTGTCCCAGCAGGTCCGCCGGCGAGACCCCCAGGAGCACCTGCGAGGCGGGGTTCACGTAGACGAAGCGACCGGCGGAATCGAGCACCGCGAACAGATCGTTCGCTTCTTCGGCGATCGCGCGGATCAGGGCCTCCTGCGCGCGGATCGCCGTGTGGCGCATCCGTTCGCCCCGCGCCTGGCGGAACTGCGCTTCGAGCAGCAGCACCAGGGCGGCCAGCGCCGCGAGAGCCAGGTCGAGCAGCACGCTCCAGCGCCACATCTGCGCCGCATGCGCCCGTACCCCGTCGAACATCGCCTCCTCGTCCAGCGCCACCACGACCGTGGTGCCGGAGCCGGGCACCGGGCGGCTGACGACGGTCCGCCGGATGCCGTCGGTTCCGGTCACCTCCTGGGCCGATGCATCCTCCGCCGGCACCAGCATCGGGCGGTTCGCGGTCATGCCGAGCGACCCGGTACCGACGTCCTGCCCGTCGCTCCGCGCGAGCACGAGTCCGTCGTCGCGCAGCAGCGCGATGAAGCTGTGCCCGGGCTGCTCGAGCCCCAGGCCGAGATGCGCGATCCGTGCCGTATCCACCGAAACCAGTGTGAGGCCGAGGAGCCGCCCATCCCGGTCCCGGACGGCGCGGCCGAACCGGATCGTGCGCCGGGCCGAGAGCCGGCCGACGAGCGGAGCGCCCACCGAACGGTCCAGCCCGCCTTCCAGGATCGCGCGTACCTCGTCGCGGTCGGCGACGCTCACGGGCATGTCGGGGAGGGCGAGGGTCGACCAGCTCAACCGTCCGTCGAGGTCGACGCCGGAGACCTGGGAGATCGGCGGGCCGGCGACGGTCAGCGCCGATCGCAGATCCTCCACCTCGCGGAGGCTGCGCACGGTCTCGCCCGCTTCCTGCGCCTGCGACACGCGCGCGGCGATCGCCTGCAGGGCATCGATGCGGGCGAGCGCATCGGTCCATTGCGCCTGCACGAGCCGGCTCTGCATGCGCGCGTATTCGACGATGCCGTGCGCCGCCCGCCTTTCCATCCGGTCGACCAGGAGGAGGGTCGCGGTGCTGACGCCGCCGACCATCAGGACGAGCGCGAGCACGACGGACCACCGCGTCAGGGCGAAGCTTCGCTCCGGCCGCGACGGCGGATTGGCCGCCGCGGGCGTGCCGGTCCCGCTGGCGGGTGGATGCGGGCCCGATCGCGGCGGCAGGCTGCGCAGGTGCATCGTTGTCCTAGAACGGAAACTCTTGTAGAATCAGGCGTCGTCCAGATCGGCAGGCCAAGGCGGGGTGGGCGTCACCCACATCGCTTCGAACTGCACCACCCTGCGGATGAATCCATTGCCGTCCGATAGTCATACAGGCATCGTCCCTCCCGACGTGCTGCTGGTCGAAGATGAGGATGGCTACGCTGACGAACTCGGCGAATACCTGCAAAACCATGGCCTGACCAGCACGCGGATCTCCCGTCTCGACCGCCTGTGCGACACGGTACAGCAGATCGCGCCGCGCGTGGTGGCGCTCGACCAGTTCGTGCACGGCGTGGACGCGCTGGTGCTGCTGCCCCAACTTCGCGCGGTGTTCGCCGGCGGGATCGTGCTGCTGACCGGCAACAGCGACCAGACCGATCGCGTCGTCGGCCTCGAGCTCGGCGCCGACGACTTCATCGTCAAGACGCAGCCGCCGCGGGAAATCCTGGCGCGGCTGCGCGCGGTGATCCGCCGCAGCGCCGCCATGCCCGCCCCGGACATCGCCGCGCCCGCCCAGCCGGCCGAGTCCGAGGACGGGCCGCGCTGGCGCATCGATCTGGAGCGGCGGGCGCTGTTCGCACCCGATGGCACGCCGGTGCATCTCACCTCGACGGAGTTCGAGCTGCTCGCCTTCCTGAGCCCGCGGATCGGCCGCCCCGCGTCGCGCGCCGAACTGTACGACGCCATCCTGCGCCGCGCGCCGACCGGACCGGAAGACCGCGCGATCGACAACCTGGTCTCGCGCGTGCGCGCCGCGCTCGCCCCCTTCCTCCACGCGCACAACCCGATCCGCTCGATGCGCGGGATCGGCTACGTGTTCGTCGGGCTGGACGTCGCGACCGACCAGAGCTGATACGTCGCGCCAGCTGAGGCGTCGCGCCAGCTGAGGCGTCGCGCCGGGCGAGCCGCCGCAGCCTGATCGCGCCCTTCCCCGCGGCGCGTTAACGGGGCGGTAAGCGCCAGGCGTCACTGTCCCCGCACGGCAGAAGGCCGGGTAGCGAGGACCGCGGCGCGTGCAGCCCACATCGCCACATGCAGGGGGGACCGGATGAAGTCCCTGCTCGACGGCTTCAAGGCCCTCGGCCCCGCGCGCCTGGCCGCCCTGGGGGCGGTCGCCCTCGGCATGCTGACCCTGCTCGCCCTGCTCGCGCTGCGCTCCGGCAGCACCGACCAGATGGCGCTGCTCTACGGCGATCTCGACCTGCGCGATTCGGCGCAGGTGGTCGAGCATCTCGCCCGCCGGCACATCCCCTACCGGCTCGCCGGCCAGGGAAGCCAGGTGCTGGTGCCGACCGACCAGGTCGCGGAGGCGCGGCTGTCGCTGGCGCGGGACGGCCTGCCCTCGGGCGGTTCGGTCGGGTACGAGCTGTTCGACCGCGGCGACAGCCTGGCCTTCACCGACTTCCAGCAGAAGATCAACGAGACCCGCGCCCTGGAAGGCGAACTCGCGCGCACCATCCGCGCCATGCGCGGCGTGCGGGCCGTCCGCGTCCACCTCGTGCTGCCGCGGCGGGAGCCGTTCGCGCGCGACCGGCAGGACGCGCAGGCCAGTGTGCTGCTGACCATGAGCGGGGCGCAGCGACTCGACAAGGAAGGCGTCCAGGCCATCCTGAACCTGGTCGCCGCGGCGGTCCCCGGCCTGCGGCCGCAGAACGTCGCGATCGTCGATTCGCGCGGCGACCTCCTCGCCCGCGCCGGTGAGCCGGTGAGCCAGCTCAGCGCGGCCCTCACGGGGGAGGAGATCCGGCGTGGCACCGAACTGCGCCTCGCCCGCGCGGTGGAGGAGATGCTGGAACGCAGCCTCGGCCCCGGCCATGTCCGCGCCGAGGCAGCGGTCAGGATGAACTTCGACAAGGTGAGCGAGACGCAGGAGCGGTACGATCCCGACGGCCAGGTGACCCGCTCCAGCCAGACCGTGACGGCCAACAGCAAGAACACCGAGGCGGCGCAGGCCGTCACCGTGCAGAACAACCTGCCGAACGCGGATGCCGGCAACCAGAACGGCGCCGGGTCGCAGGAGAACCGGCAGGAGGAGACCACCAACTACGAGATCAGCCGCACGGTCCGCACCTTGCTGCGGGAACAGCCGCAGCTCGACCGGATCAGCCTCGCGGTGATGGTGGACGGGGTGGAGACGACCGGCCCGGACGGCAAGCGCACATGGCAGCCGCGCCCGGCCGAGGACCTCGACCGGATCGCGAACCTGGTCCGCAGCGCGATCGGCTACGACGAGAAACGCGGCGACCACGTGGAGGTGGTCAGCATGCGCTTCGCCGCGGACGAACCCTCGCCCGACAGCGCCGGCCTGTTCGGCCTGAAGCTCGAGAAGCCGGACGTGCTGCATCTCGCGCAGACCGCGCTGTTCGGCGTGATCGCGCTGCTCGCGCTGCTGCTCGTGCTGCGCCCGATGGTGGCGCGGCTCACGACGCTGTCCCCGGCGCACGCGGCGCTGGCCGGGCCGAACGGGACTCTGGCCCTCGCCGGTCCGAACGACCTCGCGGCGGGGGCACCGGCCCTGGGCGGCGGTTCGGCCGCGGCCGGACTTCCCGCGCTGCCCGGCGCCGCAGGCCAGGCCGGGATGCCCGGCGGCGTGCCCAACGCGCTGCTGGAGGACGAAAGCATGGTCAACATCTCGCAGATCGAGGGCCAGATGCGCGCGTCCTCCCTGCGGAAGCTGGCCGAACTGGTCGACAAGCATCCGCAGGAGACACTGACGATCATGCGCGGCTGGATGGCGCAGGAACATGGCTGAGCTCGCCAGCTCCGAGGACTACCGCAGCCTGAAGGGCTCGCAGAAGGCGGCCATCCTGATGCTGACCCTGGGCGAAGAGCACTGCTCCCGCCTCTTCGCCATGATGCACGAGGACGAGATCAAGGACATCTCTTCCGCGATGGCGCAGCTGGGCGCCGTGCGGGCCGAGGTCGTCGAGCGCCTGTGCAGCGAGTTCGTCGACAACCTGGGCGCCACCGGCAACCTGGTCGGCAGCTACGAGAGCACCGAGAACCTGCTGATGAAGGCGCTGCCGCGCGACCGGGTGGCGCAGATCATGGAGGAGATCCGCGGCCCCGCCGGCCGCACCATGTGGGACAAGCTGGGCAACGTCCACGAAGAGGTGCTCGCGAACTACCTGAAGAACGAATACCCGCAGACCGTCGCCGTGGTGCTGTCCAAGGTGCGCGCCGATCATGCGGCGCGCGTGCTCTCGCTGCTGCCCGACAGCTTCGCCATGGAAGTCGTGATGCGCATGCTGCGCATGGAGACGGTGCAGAAGGAAGTGCTCGACGGCGTCGAGAAGACGCTTCGGTCGGAGTTCATGTCCAACCTCGCGCGCAGCACCCGCCGCGACGCGCACGAGATGATGGCGGAGATCTTCAACAACCTCGACCGCCAGGCGGAGGCGCGCTTCATCAACGGGCTCGAGGAGCGCTCGCGCGAGGCGGCCGAACGCATCAAGTCGCTGATGTTCACCTTCGACGACCTGCAGCGCCTGACCGGCCCGTCCGTGCAGGTGCTGCTGCGCAACGTGGAGAAGGACAAGCTGCCGATCGCGCTGAAGGGGGCGTCCGACAAGATCAAGGACCTGTTCTTCAAGAACCTCTCGGAACGCGCCGCCAAGATGCTGAAGGACGACATGGAGGCGCTGGGACCGGTGCGCGTCCGCGACGTGGACGAGGCGCAGGCCAGCATCGTCGGCATGGCCAAGGATCTCGCCGCCCAGGGTCAGATCGAGATCAGCAGCGGCAAGGACGAGGAGCTCGTCTTCTGATGCCCCGGAGCCCCGCCTGACATGAACGCACCCTTCGCCCGCCGCATCCTGGCGCCCGCCCTGTTCGCGGAGGATTTCGACCTGCCCCCGGCGCGGCGGGCGGAAGCACCCACCACCTCCGGGGTGTCGGCCTCGGAACCGCCGTATCCGTTCACGCCGCCGCAGGCGCGGCATCCGCTCGACCCGCCGGAAGCGGGGCAGCCGTTCGATCCGACGGAGCGGCTTCATGCGCCGGAGCCGGTCGAGCCACCCCAGCTCTTCACCGCCGACGATCTGGCCGCCGCCCGCGCGGACGGGTTCGCGGCGGGAGAAGATGCGGGACGCCGCGCGGCGGAGGCGGACGCGGCGGCCGCCGCGCAGGCGGCCCTCGCCGCCATCGCACGGCACCTGGCGGACGCGGCCGCGGCAGCGCACGCGGTCGCGGACGCCGCCGCCGAGGGCGTGGCCCAGACAGTGCTCGCCGGATTGGCCGCAGCCTTCCCCCGCTTTTCGGCGCGGTTCGGGCCGGCGGAGGTCGAGAGCCTGGTGCAGCGCATCCTGCCCGCCGTGCGGACCGAACCGCGCGTCGCCATCCAACTCGCGCCCGCGGCCCTGGACGGGGTGCAAGCGGTGCTCGCCGACCTCGATCCCGAGTGCCGCGAGCGGATCCGTCTCACCGCGGACGAACGCATCGCCCCGGGCGACGTGCGCATCGCGTGGGAGACCGGGGAGGCGACGCGGGACGGCGCCCGCCTGTGGCAGGAGATCGAGGCGATCCTCGCGCCGGCCGGGCTGCTGCCCGCCGTCCCGGCCTCGCCCGCGCCATCCCGGCCGGGTGCGTCCCAGCCCGAAGCGTTCCGGCCCGAGACACCCCGGCCCGACGCACCCGGCCTGCCCCGCGTGAAGGAGCCCGCCCATGGCTATTGAAAACGACATGGAACTCGCGGAACTGTCCGAACCGACCGACACGAGCGGTCCCCGCACCGCCCGCGAGCTCGAGGCGGTCTACGACATCCCGGTCACCGTCAGCGCCGTCCTGGGCAAGTCCACCATGCAGGTGAGCCAGCTCCTGAAGCTGGGCCGCGGCGCGGTGGTGGAACTCGACCGCAAGCTCGGGGAAGCGATCGACATCTACGTCAACAACCGGCTCGTCGCGCGCGGCGAGGTGGTGATGGTGGACGACAACCGCCTCGGCGTGACCATGACCGAGATCGTCAAGGCCGATCGCGCGCCATGAGGACCGCCCTCCCCGCGGGACATCCCCGACCATGCGCGTCCTGATCATCGGCTCCCTCGCCGGCGAGCTCGGCCAGGCCGCGCGGATCGCGATGCAGCGCGGCGCGCGGCTCGACCAGGCCGATGACGCCGACCAGGGGCTGATCCGGCTGCGCGCCGACGCGCGGGTGGACCTCGTGCTCTGTGACGTCGCGCAGGACGTGGGCGCGGTCGTCGCCGCACTCGTGGCCGAACGCATGGCCGTCCCCGTCGTCGCCGCCGGCACCGGGGACGATCCCGAGGCGGTGTTGCGCGCCATCCGCGCCGGCGCCCGCGAGTTCCTGCCGCTGCCGCCCGACCCCGACCTGATTGCCGCGATCCTGGAGGCCGCGTCCGGCGAGTCGCACACCATGGTCGTGCGCGATCCGGTGATGGCGACGCTGGTGCGCCGCGCCGAACAGGTCGCCCGCTCCGAGGCCTCGGTGCTGATCTGCGGCGAATCCGGCACCGGGAAGGAAGTGCTCGCGCGCCACATCCACCGCCGCTCCCGCCGCACCGGCGGGCCGTTCGTCGCCCTGAACTGCGCGGCCATCCCCGAGAACCTGCTGGAGAGCGAGCTGTTCGGCCACGAGAAGGGCGCGTTCTCCGGCGCGGTCGCGCGCCGCGTCGGCAAGTTCGAGGCGGCGGATCGGGGCACCCTGCTGCTGGACGAGATCAGCGAGATGGACGTGCGCCTGCAGGCCAAGCTGCTGCGCGCGCTGCAGGAACGCGAGATCGACCGCCTGGGCGGCGCCGCGCCGGTGAAGGTCGACGTGCGGATCCTCGCCACGACCAACCGCGACCTGCTGGCCGAAGTCGCGCGCGGCACCTTCCGGGAGGACCTCTACTACCGGCTGAACGTGGTCGCCTTGCGCGTGCCCAGCCTGCGCGAGCGCCCCCGCGACGTCGCCGCCCTCGCCGACCACTTCGCCCGCAAATACGCCGAGGTGAACGGCCTGCCCTACCGGCCGCTCGCGCCGGCCGCGCTGCTGCGCCTGACCGGCCATGCCTGGCGGGGCAACGTGCGCGAGCTCGAGAACACGCTGCATCGCGCGGTGCTGCTAGCCGAGGGCGATGCGATCGGGCCGGAGGCGGTCGAACTCGGGCCCACCGGCGGCCCCACCGGCACGCTCCCGGGCACACCTTCCGGCACGCTTCCGGGCACGCCCCCAGACACGCCCCCGGGCACGCCCACCGGATCTCCCACCGGAACTCTCGCTGGCACACCCACCGGGTCCGCCATGGGTGCTTCCTTCGGCACCCAGCCTGCGACGGCCGGCGGCACGCCCGATGGCGGCCGCCCGGTCACCCACGCGGCCCGCGCCGACGGCATCGCCGCCCTGGTCGGCCGCACCATGGAGGAGGTCGAGCGCGACCTGATCATCGAGACACTCGGTCACACGCTGGGGAACCGCACGCACGCCGCGACCATCCTCGGCATCTCCATCCGCGCGCTCCGCAACAAGCTGCGCGACTACGCCGCCCAGGGCGTGCCGGTCCCGCCGCCCACCGCCGGCGTCGCGGCCTGACCCGCATGGCAGGCCCCCTCGGCAGCACGGTCACCGCCCGCCTCAGCCTGCTCGGCGGACACGCGCGCCGATGGACGCCCGGCAGCGACGTGGGCTTGGCCCTCGGCGTGGTCGCGCTGCTCTCGGTGCTGATCCTGCCGCTGCCGACGCTGCTGCTCGACCTCGGCCTCGCGCTGTCGATCACCGCCTCCGTGCTGGTGCTGATGGTGGCGCTGTTCCTGCAGCGCCCGCTCGACTTCACCAGCTTCCCGACCCTGCTGCTGCTGACCACGCTGCTGCGCCTGTCGCTGAACGTCGCCACCACGCGGCTGATCCTGTCGCACGGCAACGAGGGTCCGCTCGCCGCCGGTCACGTCGTCGCGGCCTTCGGCGGCTTCCTGATGGGCGGCGACGTGGTGATCGGGCTGATCCTGTTCTCCATCCTGCTGGTGGTGAACTTCATGGTCATCACCAAGGGCTCCGGCCGCATCGCCGAAGTCGCGGCGCGGTTCAGCCTGGACGCGATGCCCGGCAAGCAGATGGCGATCGACGCCGACCTCTCGGCCGGGCTGATCGACGAAAAGCAGGCGCGCCGCCGCCGCAAGGAGCTGGAGGAGGAGAGTGGCTTCTACGGCGCCATGGACGGTGCGGCGAAGTTCGTCCGCGGCGATGCGATCGCGGCGCTGATCATCACCGGCATCAACATCCTGGGCGGCCTCGCGATCGGCGTGGTGCGGCACGGGATGGCGTTCGGCGACGCGGCCGCGACGTTCACCACCCTGACCGCCGGCGACGGGTTGGTGTCGCAGATCCCCGCCCTGCTCGTCTCCACCGCTGCCGGCATCGTGGTGACCAAGGGCGGCATGGAAGGCACCGCCGACGCCGCGCTGATGCGGCAGCTCGGCGGCAACCCGAAGCCGCTCGCGATGGCGGCCGGTGCGGCCGGCGTGCTGGCGCTGATGCCCGGCCTGCCGACCCTGCCCTTCCTCGCGCTGGCCGGGCTTGCGGGCGGCGGGGCGTGGCTGCGCCACAAGAACCCGCCTCCCCTCGCCGACCTCGACCCACCGCCGCCCGCGCCGGGGGAGCCGCCGATCGCCGACGCGCTGCGCATGGACATGCTGCGGGTGGAGCTCGGCTACGGGCTGCTGGCGCTCGCCGGCGGCGACACGCCGCGCCTGACGGACCAGATCAAGGGCCTGCGCCGCGCCATCGCGGCCGAGATGGGGTTCGTCCTCCCGCCCGTACGCATCCAGGACAACATGCAGCTGCCGGCCGACGGCTACGTGATCCGCATCAAGGAGATCGAGGCCGGGAAGGGCGAGCTGCGGCCCACCATGCTGCTGGCGATGGACCCGAAGGGCGGCACGCCCCCGCTCGCCGGCGAGCCCACGAAGGAGCCGGCCTTCGGCCTGCCCGCCCTGTGGATCGCGCAGGAAACGCGCGACGAGGCGGTGTTCCTCGGCTGCACCGTGGTGGATCCGCCCAGCGTGCTGACCACCCACCTCACCGAGGTGGTGCGCGAGAACGTCGCCGAACTCCTCTCCTACGCCGAGACGCAGAAGCTGCTCGACGAGCTGCCGCGCGAGCAGCACAAGCTCGTCGCCGATCTCGTGCCGGCGCAGATCACGGTGGGTGGCGTGCAGCGCGTGCTGCAGATGCTGCTCGCGGAACGCGTCTCGATCCGCGACCTGCCGACGATCCTGGAAGGCATCCAGGAAGCCTGCGGCGCCGCCAATCGCGTTATCCCCGCGATCGTCGCGCATGTGCGGGCGCGGCTCGCGCGGCAACTGAGCGACTCCTACACGAGCGGCGCGGGCTACATCCCGCTGGTGACGTTGTCGCCCGAGTGGGAGGCCGCATTCGCCGAATCCCTCGCCGGCCCGCCGGAGGACCGGCAGCTCGCGATGGCGCCCACCAGGCTGCAGGAATTCATGCAGCGCATGCGGCTGGTGTTCGATGCCGCCGCCGCGGGCGGGGAGACGCCGGTGCTGCTGACCTCCGGCACGATCCGCTTCCATGTCCGCGCCATCGTGGAACGCATCCGCCCGAACACGCCGGTGCTCGCCCAGGCGGAGATCTTCCCCCGCGCCCGCATCCGCACCGTCGGCACGATCTGATCCGGTCCCGCTGCCACACGACCGCTGGTCCCGATCCGGGTCCGCTGCATACGACCGCCGGCGCTCATCTGATGCCGTGTCAGCATCGCCGCTTCGAAGCCGCGGCAGGCGCGCCCTCGCGCCGACGCTGCGATGCGCCCCCGCCGCGCCGTCCCATCAATCTCCTGTTCACCGGTCCGCGCGTAAAACGGAGACCACGGCAATCGTGGTCCGTCGCGTGTCATATCTCCCTGGCCTTCGATGCGGCTGAAGCTCTTCCGCGCAGCGAACATGGCGGACGCCATGGCGCGGGTCCGCGCCGAACTGGGGAACGACGCGCTGATCCTCGGCAGCCGCCCGGTGCAGGAGGGCGTGGAGATCACCGCCGCGCTGGAGCCGGCGGCCACCGCGCCACTCCCGGCGGAGGAACCGGGACGCGCCGAACTGCTCGCGTTTCATGGCGTGCCGCCGATGCTTCACGGCGCACTGGTCCGGAGACCGCTCGACGAGGCCCTGGGGCGCGCGCTGCCGTTCGGCGAGCTCACGCTGTCCGGGGAGTCGCGGCCCCTCCTGCTGGCGGGCATGCCGGGCGCCGGCAAGACCCTGACCGTCGCGCGCCTCGCCACCCGGCTCGTGCTGGCCGGGGTGGCGCCGATGGTGATCACCGCCGACGGCAAGCGCGCCGGCGCGACGGAGCAGCTCGCCGCGTTCACCCGCCTGCTGGGCCTCACCCTGATCGTCGCGAGCCATCCGGTGACCCTGGGCCGTGCCCTCGCCCGCCGCGCGACGGGCACCCCCGTGCTGATCGACTGCCCCGGGTCGGATGCGTTCGACCGCGGACAGATGGAGGAGCTGCGCGCGCTGGCCGCGGCGGCGGACGGCACGATCGCGCTGGTCCTGCCCGCCGGCCTGCAGGTGGAGGAGGCCGCGGACCTCGCCCGCGCCTATGCCGCGCAGGGGGCGCAATGGCTCGTGGGCACGCGGCTCGACCTCGCCCGGCGCTTCGGCGGCTTGCTGGCCGCCGCCGCCGCGGCGCCGCTGACGCTGGTCGAGGCCGGCATCGGTCCCGGCGCCGCGGACGGGCTGGTGCCCCTGACGCCGCGCGAACTCGCCCGCCGGATGGAGGAACGGCTGATGCCCGCACCCGCAGCGGCGGCGCGCCGGCCCACACGAGCGGATCCCCCCGCCGCGCCGCCGAGCGGCTCGTCGATGCTTGGGGGTATGGGCCCTTCGCCCGCAGCGGCGGCGCGCCCGGTTCCCTGGGCCTCCACCCTCCGGTCGGGATCGGCGGATCGGCTTGCCCCGACCGGGTCGCCGCCCTCCGGCCAGCCGAACCGGCCTGCTCCGGCCGAACGGCCGACCCAAGCCAGCACGCTCCGGCCCGCCGCGGCGCGCATGTCTCAGGATATCCGTCATGCCGAATAGACCGCGCCTGATCGCCATCGCATCCGGCAAGGGGGGAGTCGGCAAGACCTGGGTCGCCATCACCCTCGCGCATGCACTGGCCGCGCGCCGCGACTCCGTCCTGCTGTTCGACGGCGATCTCGGCCTCGCCAATGTCGACGTCCAGCTGGGACTGACCCCGAACCACGATCTGGGCGCCCTGCTCACCGGCCGCGTCCCGCTGGCGGAGGCCGTCATGCGGCATCCGGAGGGCGGGTTCGATATCCTGGCCGGCATTTCCGGCTCGGGCAGCCTGTCGGGCCTGGACCCCGCCGCCGTCGAGCGGATCCTCGCGCTGCTCCGCGACGCTGCCGGATACGACACGGTGCTGCTCGATCTCGGCGCCGGCCTGGAGCGCGGCGTGCGCCGCATGGCCGCCGCCGCCGACATGCTGCTGACCGTCGCGACGGAGGAGCCCACGAGCCTCACCGACGCCTATGCCGTGCTGAAACTCTACGCGAGCGACACCCGCGCCGGGGATGCGCGCATCCTGGTCAACCAGGCGGCGACCCACGCCGCGGGCATGCGGACCTACGAGACGCTGCGGCGCGCCTGCACGAGCTTCCTGCGGCTCGATCCGCCGCTGGCCGGGATCGTCCGGCGGGACGATCGGGTGCGCGACGCGATCCGCCGGCAGGCGCTGCTGCTCGTGCGCCACCCGACCTGCCAGGCCGCGATGGACGTGGAGGCGATCGCCGCCGGTTTGTCGCAGAAGGTCGCGGCATAGCCCCAGAGGTCGCGGCAGGGCGCCACCGTCCCTCTCCATCACACCGCGGCACGCCCCGCCGCGGTACGCCACGGCACGGCACGTCCCGCCACGGCACGGCAACGCCGCCCGCCGGCAACGTGACGCCCCGGCAACGCCCTGCCCCAGCAACGCCCCGCCCCGGCAACGCCCCGCCCGGCAACGTCACGCCCAGCAACGCCCCGCCCCGGCAACGTCACACCCCGGCAGCGTCACGATCGGCCGGAATCGCCGGACATCGTGTCTGCGCCGCCGGACCCCTGGCACTTGCTCCCTCCATGGGAGGCGGGTACGCCCCGCCGTGAAGAAGCGTGCCACTCGCGGCACGCGACGAGGAAACGTCATGACCCGCCTGTCCAGGACCGCCCTGCTCTCCTGCCTGTCGCTCGCCGCCCTCGCCTGCGTCACCGTCACCGCGCCGAAGGCCGTCGCCCAATCCAACGATCCCGTGCGCCTCGGGATGATCCTCGACATGGGCAGCCTCTACGCCGACGTGACCGGGCCCGGCACCGAGACCGCCGGGCGGATGGCCATCGAGGATTTCGGCGGCAAGGTGCTGGGCCGCCCGATCGAGCTTCTGGTCGCGGATCACCAGACCAAGGCCGACGTGGCCGCCGGCATCGCCACCCGCTGGTTCGATACCGAGAACGTCGTCGCGCTGATGGACGTGGCCGCGTCCTCCCCCGCGCTCGCGGTGATGAACGTCGGCAACCTGCGGCATCGGATCGTGATCCTGAACGGGCCCGGCGCGTCCTCGATCACCAACGAGGCGTGCAACGCCTACACCGTCCACTACACCTACAACACCTATGCCACCTCCCACGCGGTGACCAAGGCCGTGATGGAGCAGGGCGGCAAGAGCTGGTACTACCTCACGGCCGACTACACGTTCGGGCACCAGCTCGAATCCGACAGCGCCTCCGTGGTGAAGGCGAATGGCGGGAAGGTGCTGGGCGACGCCAAGGCGCCGATCAACACGTCCGACTTCTCCTCCTTCCTGCTGCAGGCGCAGCAATCGGGCGCCCAGGTGATCGGACTGGCGAATGCGGGCGCCGACCTCATCAACTCGGTGAAGCAGGCGGCGGAGTTCGGCATCACCCGCAGCGGCGCGAAGCTCGCGAGCCTGGGGGCGAACATCAACGACATCTACGGGATCGGGCTCGACGCCACGCAGGGCATGCTGGTGGGCGACGCGTTCTACTGGGACACCGACGACCAGACCCGCGCCTTCGCCAAGCGGTTCTTCGACAAGATGAAGAAGATGCCGAACATGCTGCAGGCCGGCGCCTATTCCAGCACGATGCACTACCTGCAGGCGGTGCAGGCGGCGGGCACCACCGACGCCGCGGCGGTGATGACCAAGATGCGCGAGATGCCGATCCACGACTTCTTCGCGCATGACGGCCACATCCGCGCGGACGGGCTGATGGTGCACGACATGCACCTCTACCAGGTGAAGACGCCGGCGGAGTCGAAGGGTCCGTGGGACCTCTACAAGCTCGTCGCCACGATCCCCGGCGACCATGCCTTCCAGCCGCTGTCCGAGTCGCGCTGCCCGTTGGTGACGAAGCGCTGACACCGGCGACCGCGCGCGGGGCCGGAGCGTCGGGACGCGCGGTGCGCCCGCTCAGCGCACCGTGCGGGGCGGGCGGCGCCTGCGTCCCGTCGGCGACGGATCGGCCTCGCCCGAGAACAAGTCCGGGTGCATCTCCATGGCGCGGGCCGTGGACGCGAAGACGCCACGCAGGTGGCGGCGCATCGCCTCGACCGCGCCGGCCGCATCGCCCGCCGAGACGCACTCGATGATCCGGGTATGTTCGGCCAGGACCGATTTCCGCTTCAGCGCGTGCCGCATCATCACGTAGCGCACGCGATCGATCGCCGCCTTCGCCGCATCCACGATCCGCCAGGCGGCATCCTGCCCGGCCACCACCATCAGCTCCCGGTGCATGGCGTCGTCCGCCTCGAAGAAGGCGGCCTCCGACCGGCACGCGTGCTGGGCGGCGATCATGTCGGACAGACGGGCCGCGTGCGCCGGCGTGCAGCGCCGCGCGGCCTCGGCGGCCGCCGCGCATTCCAGCGCCTCCCGCACGAACTCGCTGCCCGCGACGGCGCGGGGCGAGATCGGCGCGACGATGCTGCCGCGCTGCGGCAGGATCGAGATCAGCCCTTCCTCCTCCAGCTTGCCGAACGCCTCCCGCACCGGGGTGCGGCTGACGCCGTAGGCCTGCGCCAGATCCTTCTCCGACAGCATCTGCCCGGGCTTGAGCCCGCCGCGCACGATCTGCTCGCGCAGGAGCCGGTGGATCTGCAGCGCGATCGTGCCCTGTCGTGGCGTGAGCAGCACCTGCCGTCCGCCCGACGGCAGGACCACGGGCGCGCCAGGCGCGGGATCGGCCGGGAGGGTGGTTGCGGCCGCAGGAGCGACGGTCCTATCTTGCATACAAGCATGCTAGCATGCCAAAGGCGCTCGCACCAACGCCTCGCCGCGCGCCGAACCGGCTGCCGAACAGGCCAGTGGAGTGAGCCCAATGGACCAGGACACGCGACCCAACCCCGCCGCCGCGCCGCGCAAGACCGCCGAGGACCTGCGCTCGCGCCGCTGGTTCGGTCCCGCCGACCTGCGCTCCTTCGGCCATCGCTCCCGCGCCATGCAGATGGGCTACGCGCCGGAGGAATGGTCGGGCCGCCCCGTCATCGCGATCGTCAACACCTGGTCCGACCTGCAGCCCTGCCACGTCCACTTCAAATCCCGCGTGGACGACGTGAAGCGCGGCATCCTCATGGCCGGCGGCTTCCCGGTGGAGCTGCCCGCGCTCTCGGTGTCCGAGAGCTTCGTGAAGCCGACCACCATGCTGTATCGCAACATGTTGGCGATGGAGACGGAGGAGCTGCTGCGCTCCCACCCCGTGGACGGCGCCGTGCTCATGGGCGGCTGCGACAAGACCACGCCCGGCCTGCTGCTGGGCGCCACCAGCATGAACATCCCGGCCATCTTCGTCCCCGCGGGGCCCATGCTGCGCGGCAATTGGCAGGGTCGGATTCTGGGCAGTGGTAGCGATAGCTGGAAATACTGGGACGAGCTGCGCGCCGGAAAGATCACCGACCAGGACTGGCTGGGCGTCGAGGCCGGAATCGCCCGCTCCTACGGCACCTGCATGACCATGGGCACCGCCAGCACCATGACCGCCATCGCCGAGGCGGTGGGCATGGTGCTGCCCGGCGGCTCCTCGATCCCCGCCGCCGACGCCGGCCACATCCGCCTCAGCTCCGAGAGCGGCCGGCGCATCGTGGAGATGGTCTGGGAAGACCTGACGCCGCAGCGCATCCAGACCCGCGCCGCGTTCGAGAACGCCATCGCCGTCGCCATGGCGACCGGCTGCTCGACCAACGCCATCATCCACCTGATCGCGATGGCCCGCCGCGCCGGCCAGGACATCGGCCTCGATGATTTCGAACGCTACAGCCGAAAGCTGCCGGTGATCGCCAACGTGCGGCCGACCGGGACGACCTACCTGATGGAAGATTTCTTCTACGCCGGCGGCCTGCGCGCGCTGATGGCGCTGATCAGGGACCACCTGCATCTCGACTGCCTCACCGTGACCGGCCGCACCGTGGCCGAGAACATCGCAGGCGCCCGCGTCACCAACGACGACGTCATCCGCGGCCTGGACAAGCCGGTCTACGGCGAGGGCTCGCTCGCGGTGCTGAAAGGCAACCTCGCCCCCGATGGCTGCGTCATCAAGCCGGCCGCGATGGACCAGCGCTTCCTGAAGCACTCGGGGCCGGCCGTCGTGTTCGACGACTACCCCAGCCTGAAGAAGGCGGTCGACGACGAGAGCTGGGACATCACCGCCGACCACGTGCTGGTGCTGCGCAACGCGGGACCGCAGGGCGGGCCGGGCATGCCGGAATGGGGCATGCTGCCGATGCCGAAGAAGCTGCTGAAGGAGGGCCATCGCGACATGCTGCGCCTGTCCGACGCGCGCATGAGCGGCACGAGCTACGGCGCCTGCGTGCTGCATGTCGCGCCGGAGTCCTTCATCGGCGGCCCGCTCGCGCTGTTGCGCACCGGCGATATCGTCTCGATCGACGTCGCCGCGCGCAGCATCCGCATGGAGGTGAGCGAACCGGACCTCGCCGCCCGCCGCGCGGCCTGGACGCCACCGCCGAAGCGCTACGAGCGTGGCTACGGCCACATGTTCACGCAGCATATCCAGCAGGCGGATCAGGGCTGCGACTTCGATTTCCTGCGTACCGATTTCGGCGCCCCGGTGCCGGAACCGGCGATCTTCTGACCGCGGCCGCGAAAGGATCCGGACCATGGCCCTGAGTGACGAGACCCGCGCGAAACTTCGCGGCGTCAGCACCGCGACGATCGCCACCGCGCTGTACAAGCGCGGCCTGCGCAACCAGATGGTGCAGGACGTGCACCCGCTCGCGCCGCCGAAGCAGAGCATGGTCGGGGAGGCCTACACGCTGCACTACATTCCCGCCCGCGAGGACCTCAACCCGGTCGGCGTGTTCCGCGACCAAGATCACCCGCAACGCCGCGCGGTGGAGGAGTGCCCGCCCGGCATGGTGCTGGTGATGGACAGCCGCAAGGACGCGCGCGCCGCCTCGGCCGGCGGCATCCTTGTCACGCGCCTGATGGTGCGCGGGGTCGAGGGCGTCGTCACCGATGGCGGCTTCCGCGACTCCGCCGATATCGCCGCGCTGGGGTTTCCCGCCTTCCACCAGCGCCCGTCCGCGCCGACCAACATCACGCTGCACCAGGCGGTCGACCTGAACGTGCCGATCGCCTGCGGCGACGCGCCGGTGTTTCCCGGAGACGTGGTGGTGGGCGATGCGGACGGCGTGATCATCATCCCCGCCGGCATCGCCGACGAGATCGCGACGGAGACGGTGGAGATGACCGCGTTCGAGGATTTCGTGCAGGAGCGCGTGCGCGGCGGGCAGAGGACTTTCGGCCTGTATCCGCCGACCGACGAGAGCAACCTCGCCGCGTTCGCGGCCTGGCGGAAGCAGCACGGCCGCTGACCCGGGCAAAGCGTCACCCCGTTCGGGTCGCCAGCGCCCCGTGCGAGCGGAACGCCGAGGCGGGACGGGCTGGCAGCACCCTCCGTGAGCGGGACGACCAGCCGTGATGGGCTGTCAGTGCGCCCCGTGCGAGCGGGACGACCAGCCGTGACGGGCCATGCGGCGTGTGGGCGGAAGGGCCGCGTTGAGCAGCCCTGACCTCGCCGCGCCGTCAGCCCACCTCGCGGCCCGCGCAGACGAAATGCGGGTTCTCCCACCCTGGCTTGCCGTAGCGCAGCCGCGCGCCCTGCATCGTGCGCACCGACCCGCCCGCCGCCTCCAGCACCACCTGCGGCGCGCAGGTGTCCCACTCCATGGTCCGGCCGAAGCGGGGGTAGAGATCGGCCAGCCCCTCGGCCAGCCGGCAGAACTTCACGCTGGATCCGTAGTTCACCATGCGCGCGACGCGGCGCTCGCCCAGGAACTCCTTCAGCTGCGTGGAATCGCCGTGATGCCGGCTGGCGAGCACCGTCAGCCCCTCGGGCGGCGGCACGCGCGCGGCGACCGGCACCTCCCCGTCGTCCGTGCGCTTCCAGGCGCCCCGGCCGACGATGCCGCCGAACAGCTCGCCCGCGGCCGGGATGCCGACCACGCCCAGCACCGGTTCGCCATGGCGCACGAGCCCGATATTGACCGCGAACTCGTCATTGCCGGCGGCGAACTCGCGCGTGCCGTCCAGGGGATCGACCAGCCAGAAGATCGGCGAGGCGGCGGTGATGCGGCCGCCCGCCACTTCCTCCTCGGCGATCACTGGGATGTCGGGTTCGGCGGCGCGCAGGCCGGCGACGATGATCGCCTCCGCCGCATGATCCGCTTCGGTCACCACGGACCGGTCTTCCTTGCGCTGCACGTCGAAGCCGCGGGCGCGGATGGCCAGGATGGCCGCACCCGCCTTCTCGGCGAGATCGGCCGCGAGCGCGAGCAGCGCGTCGTCGTCCATCATGCCGGCACCGAGGTCCGGCGGCCGGTCCGTCCGGTACGCGGCTTGTCGCCCGCCGCCGGACGGCGTGCAGGCTTGCCCGCGCGGGCCGGCTTGGCGGGCGTGGCCGCGGGTTCCGTCGCGCTGGGGTCGTCCTTCATGCTGTCCGAAGCTCCGTTCTTTCGCTGCGTCGTCGCCGGGTTGATCGCCGAAGTCGGCGCCGGTATGGCCGCCGGCACAATCGCCGGCATCGCGGCACGGATCGGGCGCGCGAGCAAGGCCTGCACGGTGCGGTGGACCAGCGCCGGTTCGAGCTGGGTCAGGCAGGCCAGGTTGCGCGGACAATCGGCCGCGTTCGCCAGGTAGCACGGGCTGCAGCTCATGTTCCGCCGCAGCGCGACCGACCGCTCGCCGATGGGGGCCCACTCGGCCGCGTCGACCACGCCGGAATGGATCCCGACCGTCGGCACGCCGATGGCGCCCGCGATGTGCTTGGGCCCGCTGTCGTTGCCGACATAGACGGCGCAGGCCGCCAGGATCCGCGGCAGGGCGGCGAGCTTCGTCTGGCCCGCAAGGCTGCCGACCCGCTCCGGCCGCAGCACGAGCCCGCTGATCTCCTTGGACACGGCCTCGTCGTCCGGCCCGCCGACCAGCAGGACGTTCACGTCGTCCCGCTCGATCAGCAGGTCGATCAGGGCGGCGAAATACGCGGCCGGCCACTGCTTGGTGACGTTGCCTGCCCCGGCATGCACCGCGACCACGTGCCGTTCGAACAGCGGCTGCACCGATTCGGGCAGCAGGTCCAGCGAGGGGGCGGGCAGCTGCGGCTGGATCAGCCGGCGGTCCGGATTGGTGGCGTTGCCGACCGCTTCGACCAGCGACAGCAGGTCGTCCACCACGTGGCTGCGCTTCCGCTGCAGCGACTTATCCCCGTCCCATTCCAGCGCGATGTCGAGAAACGGGAACTGGCCCATGTAGTCGAACCCGGCCAGCCAGCGCGCGCCGGTGTAGCGCAGCACGTCGCGAGTCGAGGCGTGCTTGCGCAGATCGATCGCGAGATCGAAGCGGTACGGCGCGAGCTCCGCCTGCAGGGCGAGGAAATCCTCCGCCGTCAGGTCCCGTTCGCCGAGTTGCGAGCGGGCGTGGAAGAAGTCGAACGGGATCAGCCGGTCGATCGCCGGCTCGATCCCCAGGAAGGCCTCGGAGGCGCGGCCCGCCAGCACGGTGATCTCGGCCTCCGGGAACAGCTCCTTCAGGCGGCGGATCGGCGGCAGCGCGGTCACGAAGTCGCCGATATGGTCGAGCTTCACCACCAGCAGGCGCTTCACGTCCTCCCGCCGGAACAGCGGGTGTCCGGCGCTCAGCACCTGCACCGGCTCGTCGTCGGGCCGCACGTCGTCGGCGTGACGGAAGAGCATCGGCGAGTAGTACGGGTCGCCGGCGGCGAACAGCGTCCGCCACTGCGCCGAGAACTGGGAGGCGTCGAACACGTCCTGCAAGCGGTCGCGGCTCGCCAGCTCATGGTGGATCAGCGAGGCATGGGGCGTGAACACGGTCCGCAGGCCGGCGGCATGCGCACGTAGGCAGAAATCGAGGTCGTTGTTGACGATCGTGTGCAGCTCGTCGAACCGCCCGATCCGCTCGAACACCTCCCGGCGGACCAGCATGCAGGCCCCGGTGACGGCGATGACGTTGCGCTGCGTCAGCGCCAGGCCGAAATAGCCGGGCTCGTCCCGCGCGGCGAAGCGGAAGGCATGGCGGCCGATGCCGCCGCCCAGGAACATGCCCGCGTGCTGCACCTTCCCGTCCGGATAGAGCAGTTGCGGACCGACGATGCCCACCTCCGGCCGCGCCGCATGCTCGAGCAGCGCGTCCAGCCAGTCGCCCTCCACGATCTCGACGTCGTCGTTGAGGAACAACAGGAACTCGCCGTCGCAAGCGGCCGCGGCGACGTTGTTGAAGCGGGACCAGTTGAACGCTTCCGGGATGTCGACGACCTTGTCGGCGTTCTGCAGCAGCCAGGCCTTCCACCGCATCTCGGTGTCGGGGATGTTGTCGATGCAGACGATCTCGTAGTTGCGGTAGCGCGTGCGCTCACGAAGCGTGGTGAGGCAGGTCTCGACATGGCCCTTGGCGGCGCAGGTCGGGATGATGATGGAGACCTTTCCGCTCACCGGTGCCGTGCGCTTCAGTCGCCAGGTGCCGCGCCCCCAACCCGGCAGCACCTCGGCCGGCGTGCCGCGGCGGGCCGCCGCGCGAACCAGCGCGGCTTCGTCCAGCGTGTCCGGATCGCCCGCCACCGGCCCGCGCGCGGCGAGCAGCTTCGGCAGATGGTGGATCTCCGCCGCGCGCTCCGTGGCCTGGAGCACGAGGTCGTACTCGCCGGCCTCGGCGAGGCTGCGCGGGGTGACGCCGATCTCGCGCAGCAGCGCGGTGCTGGCGACCCAGGGGCGCCCGACATAGTTGGTCGACAGCAGCAGGTCGGGCGACCAGTCGGGCTTGAAGAACGCTTCCCGCTCGCCGCTCGCCGGGCTCTGGCGCGTCTCGTCGGCATAGATGAAGGCGGCCTCCGGATGCAGCGCGGCGGCGAGGGCGAGTTCGCCCAACGCATCGGCCCCGAGTTCGTCGCCAGGGTGCAGCAGGCCGGCGAGGTGGCGCCCGTCTCCCGCCGGGACGAGCGGCGCCTCCCAGCGCGGGTCGTCCGCCGCGATCACCTCGATCCGCGGCGCCAGGTCGGCCTCCGACCCGGCGAGCAGGTCGCGGACCGCCGGGGCGTCCTCCGCCTGGACGAGGATCGTGGCCCGCCACTCCGGATAGGCCTGCCGCCGCAGCGACTCGAGCGTCCGCAGCAGCCGGTCGGCCACGAGCTCGGGCGTGTCGCGGATGACGAGGTGCAGCGCGGGGCGGCAACCGAGGTCCCGCAACATGCCCTCGACCAGGTCGGTCTCCGCCCGTGTCACGCGGCGGCGGATCGTCGCGCTCTCGTCGGTCTCGTCCGCCTTCTTCACCGTCAGGTCGAACCGGACGAGGTGCTCCTGCCCGTCCTTGGCGCGGACCACGAGCTGGACCTGATGCGGTCCGTCTTTCAGCACGCGGGGCGGACAGTGGAACGCGTAGCCGCTGCGCAGCGAGTCCTGCCACTCGGGGAAGGCGAGCCCGACATCCTGGCGCGCCAGCCCGTAATGCGCGTTCCCCAGCCGCTGGCCGTCGAGCAGGACTTCGATTCCCTCGATCCCCGCGCGCGCCAGAACCCAGCCCTCGATCGTCAGCCGGCCGGAGACCGGGTCGGGCACGGCGCCGTTGCGGACCGTGGGACTGTCGAGTTCGAACCGGAACACCTGCGGGTCGGGTTCCATGCCGGTCGCCACGGGTCCGGCCGCGACCGGTTCGGGCGGACCGACCGAAATCACGAAGTCTTCCTGATGCGTGTCGTCCAGCCCGTTGCGGACGACGATGCGCAGCGTGTGGTCCCCCTCCTCCAGGTCGGGGAGGGGCTGGGCGAAGCGGTAGCCGGCGTAGCGCGCCATCGGGATGGTCGCGAATTCCTCGCCCACGTCCGGCCGCGGATGGCCCGCTTCGGCCTCGCCGACCAGCGTCCCGTCGATCAGGATCTCGACATGCGCGATCCCGACCGCCGAGACGGCCCAGCCATTGACCGTCAGCACACGGTTGCGGCCGACCACCGCCTCGTCGCAATAGGCCTTGATGGCGCGGCGTGGATCCGCCGACGCCTCGGTCGCATGGTCCGCCGCGCCGGCCTCCCCGGCGGCGAGCAGGTAGCCGGCATCCACCCGGAACACCTGGGGCGCCGCCGCCTCGGCCGGCCGTTCGGCCGGTTCGGCGGGCCGGACGCGCTCGAGCGGCAGCACGACGTCGCAGGCGAGGCCGCCGAGGCAGATGACCTGCACCCGCACCTCCTCGGCCTGGCGGTCGGCGGCGCTCAACGTAGTGGTGAGGGCGAAGCCGGCGCTGCGCGCGTCCGGGTAGTGCGGGTGCACCGTGCCGACATCCCCGCGTTCCAATCCGATCTTGGCGCTGCCGACCCGGCCATCGCCCACGAAGGCCTGGATCGTCACGATCCGCGTCCGAGCGACCGCCCAGCCATGCAGGGTCAGCGTGCCGCCAAGGTCGAGCGCGGCACGCTCGACGAAGAGGATGACCGGCGGGTGCAGCCCGGCCACCGCCCCGGGCGGGGTCAGCGGTCCCGCCACCACGTGGCCGGGCGGCACGGCCGCGGGGTCCACCATGATCCCGAACCGGACGGCATGCGTCCGCGCCTCGGCGGAGCGCGCCTGCAGGCCGCAGCGGACCACACCGAACGGCACGTCGGCCGGGAGGGGGAGGGTGAGCTGGAAGGTCTGCTGCGGCACCAGCGTCCCGTCCGGGAGCCGCACCATGGCTCTCTGGTCGGACTCGCCCACCTGCATCCGGCTCACGTCGACGTCGTCGCGCTGGAGCACGAGTTCCTCGACGCCCTGTCCGGCGACGCGCCCGCGCACCGTGAGGTCGAGTCGGCCATTCATGAACCCGCCCGAGACCACCGGCTCGAGGTCGATCAGCACGGGCGGTTCGGGCGGGGTCTGGGGGCGCGATGGCTGGGCGGCCGGCGCGGACTTGGCCGATGCCGCGGGGCGGCGCGTGCGTGATCCGGTGGAGCCGCCGCCCTTGCGCGCGGGCTCCCGCGCGTCGCGCGCCTTCATGCCGCGTCCGCTCCCGCCTCGCCGAACGGCGCCGCAGCGCCCCCGCCCCCGAAAGCGTGTGGCGTCGGGGCGAAGGCGGCGGTCGGACTCATGTCGGCGATCCCTCGATGCGCTGGCGCCCTGAAATGGCGAACGTTTTGCTCAAAGCGGGAAGGGCAGGCGTCCTTCCCGGTAGCCATCCTTGTCGAAATGCGCCTGCGCCGAGGCAATGGTTCCGGCACGGACGCATTCCGCGACATCCGGGTACTGCTTCAGGTACCAAGCCTCGTCCACCTTCAAGGCGCTGGGCAGCCGTCCCTCGAAATACCCGTCGTTCACGAAGTGGTGCCGCCCGGAAGGGAGCACGCCTTCCTTCACGGCGCCACCAATATCCTCATAGGTGCGGAGGTACCAAGTCTCGTCGACCTTGGCACCCGCGATCATCAGCTTGAGAAGTTTGATGAATTCGTCATACGACACGGTGACCCGGAGCTCGCCCCGTTCCGTCGTGATGTCGACCGACCGCCGGATGAGTTCGAACGGTGGAATGTAGTTCACGACACCCCCAGGTGCGCGCAGGCGCAGCCACTTCAAGACTCCGTGATGTTTACAGAGATCGAGCCCAAGATGGAACAACCTCCGCTGGCATTTTGCTGCAGCGCAGCCAATTCGGCCCGTCGTTGCTCGGCGGCACCCCACCTATGGTAAGCCTGTACCCGACTGAGAGCAGGACGAGCATGCAGCACCCCACCGAACTCGGGTCGGAACCGATCGCGCGCGACATCGAACTCGCAACGACCGTGCGCCGGTTCCCGGACGCGACCGTGCTGGTGATCGGGGACCTGATCCTCGATCGCTACGTGTCGGGCAGCGTCGCCAGGCTGTCGCCCGAGGCGCCGATCCCCGTGCTGCGGCCGACCGGCGGCCGCGCCACGCTGGGCGGTGCGGCCAACGTCGCGCTGAACGTCGCGACCCTGGCCGGACAGGCCATCCTGATCGGCGTGGTCGGCCCCGACCCGGCCGGCGCGGAGATCGAGGCGCTCGTCCGCGCCACGGACCGCATCACCCCCGCCCTGCTGACCGTCGCGGACCGGCCGACCACCGCCAAGACGCGCTTCATGTCCGGCGCCCACCAGCTGCTGCGGCTGGACGAGGAGACCACCGCCCCGCTGCCGCCCGATGCGGCGGACGCGCTGCTCGCGCTCGTGGAACGGGAGATGGAGCGCGCGGGCGTGCTCATCCTGTCCGACTATGCCAAGGGCGTGCTGTGCGACGGCGTGCTGGACGCGATCCTGCTGCGCGCCCGCGCGGCCGGGAAGATCGTGATCGCGGATCCGAAGCGGCCCGACTTCTCGGCCTATCGCGGCGCCACGATCCTGACGCCCAACGAGAACGAGGTCCGCGTCGCGACCCACATCGATGCGAGCGACGACACCGATGCCGACCGTGCCGGCCGCGCCGCGCTGGAGGCGACCGGCGGCGAAGCCGTGCTGGTCACCCGCTCCGCCAAGGGCCTGACGCTGGTGCGCCGCGGCGCCCCGCCGCTGCACGTGCCCACCCGCGCGCGCGAGGTGGCCGACGTCTCGGGCGCCGGCGACACGCTGGTGGCCTCGCTCGCCGTGGCGCTCGGTGCGGGCGCGCCGCTGCCCCAGGCCGCGCTGCTGGCGAACGTCACGGCCGGGATCTCGGTCGGCAAGCAGGGCACCGCCACGGTCAGCGCGGACGAGCTGCTGGGCGTCCTGCATCTCGAGGACCTGGTCGCCACCGACCGCAAGGTCGCGACCTGGGAGGAAGCCATGGTGCAGGTGGCGGCCTGGCGCGCCCAGGGCCACCGGGTCGGCTTCGCCAATGGCTGCTTCGACCTGATCCATCCCGGCCATGTCCGCCTGCTGTCGGAAGCGCGGGCGGCCTGCGACCGGCTCGTGGTCGCGCTCAACTCCGATGCCTCGGTGCAGCGGCTCAAGGGCCCGACCCGCCCGGTGCAGAACGAGACCGCGCGGGCGACCGTGATGGCCTCCCTCGCCCCGGTGGACCTCGTGGTGCTGTTCGGGGAGGACACGCCGCTCGAGCTGATCCGCACCCTGCGGCCCGACGTGCTGGTGAAAGGGGCCGACTACACGATCGACCAGGTGGTCGGCGGCGACCTGGTGCAGGGCTGGGGCGGGCGCGTCGTGCTGGTGAACCTGGCCGAGGGGCACAGCACCACGGGCACGATCCGGCGGATGACGGCCCCGGCCGCCGCGGAATAGGCGGGGCATGCCGCGCCTCGCCGCCTGCGCGATCTTCAGGAACGAGGCGCCCTACCTGCTGGAATGGCTGGCCTACCACATGGCGGTGGGCGTCGACCGCTTCGTCCTGTACGACAACCGGAGCACCGACGGGGGCGCCGACCGCGTCCGCCAGTCCGCGTTCGCGGAGCGGGCCACGGTCATTCCCTGGCCCGACGAGCCCGGCCAGCTCTCCGCCTACGCGCATTTCGTCGAACATCACGCGGCGCGGTTCGACTGGGTCGCCGCGCTCGACCTCGACGAGTTCCTGCTGCCGCTCGACGCCCAATCGGTGCCGGCGATGCTTGCGCGCTACGACGGGTTCTCGGGTGTGCTGGTGTCCTGGCTGGTGTTCGGCCCCTCCGGCTGGAACCGCCCGCCACCGGGGCTGGTGCTCGAATCGTATCACCAGCGCGCTGCCGAGGACCTGCCGCTGAACCACCACGTCAAGACGATCTATCGCGGCGCCGACGTGCTGGGCATCACCCGGAACAGCCACGAATTCCAGTTGCGCGGGCCGGTCTGCAACACGGCCGGCCAGGCGGTGCCCAATACCGGCATCCAGCCGGTGCCCTGCCATGCGGGCATGGTGCTGAACCACTACCAGACCCGCTCCCGCCAGGAATGGGCGGCCAAGCTGCGGCGCGGCAGCGCCATGATCGTCTCGGACCAGCCGCGCTATCCGCCCGAACTGATCGAGCATTACGTGGATATCTGCCGCACCGAGGACCGACGGATCATGCGCTGGATCCCGGAGGTTCGGCGCCTGCTGCAGGACGGCCCGCCGCCGCTGCCCGAACCGTTCGTGTTCCAGGACCGCTCCCAGCCGGATGCGCCCTGGCATGCCGCGCTGCGCGACCGCGCGGACCCGTTCGCCGCGCCGCGCCTGCTCCGGGATCGGGACGGCCGCCCGCGCGCCTTCGCCACGGAACGCGACGCCGAGGCCGCCTGCGACGCAGCGCGCTGACCGGCGCGGCCGGCGGCGGGGTCAGCGCGCCGTGTTGCGGTTCCGCGTCGCGTGCGGGTCGAGCCAGCCCATCGACGCGTCCGGTTCGGCATCGGTGGTGCGCAGATACGGCTTGATGTCGAGCAGCGGCGTGCCGTCCACGCAGTCCAGGAACCGGACCCGCAGCACGGTCAGCGCGGCAAACCCGTCGAACGCCACCACCGACATCCCGATCGGGTTCGGCCGCCACGGCGCGCGGGTGGCGAACACGCCCCGCGGCGTGTCGTCGAAGGGCGGGGTGAAGCTGAGCGCCGCCGGCTTCGTGCGGTCGAGCCAGTAGAGCAGGATCAGGTGCGAGAACCCGTCGAGGCTGCGCAGCCCCTCCGCGTACTCGGGCGCGACATGCGCCTCGCAGACCGGCGCCGGATCGGGCTGCCGCCCGTTGCGCGGACAGTCCGCCACCTGCGCCCAAGGGGTGCGCAGCCGTCCGATCGGATGCAGGACGAGGCCGGTCATCCGCGCATGCTACAAGCCCTCCGCCCCGGCGCAATCCGGCCGCGAGGTTGACACCGCGCGGACCCTGGCGGTTCATCGACCGCAGCAAACGGACGGCGGGGAGGCGATGGGCCAGAAGAGCAAACAGGTGGCGAGTTTCCAGGAGGCGGTCGCCGACATCCCGGACGGCAGCACCATCGCCTTCGGCGGGTTCGCCATGCCCGGCACGCCGTTCAACCTGATCCGCGCGCTGATGGAACACGGGGCGAAGCGACTGACGCTGGTCGCCAACACCACCGGCGGCGCGCAGCAGCCGCGCATGCCCGATATCGGCATGCTGGTCGAGAACGGGCAGGTGGCGAAGGTGATCTGCGCCTTCACCGCGGCGACGCGTCCAACCGACGTGCTGCCCTTCACCAAATACTACGAGTCGGGTGAGGTCGAGGCCGAACTGGTCCCGCAGGGCACGCTCGCGGAACGCCTGCGCGCGGCCGGCGCCGGGATCCCCGCCTTCTACACGCCGACGGCGGTGGGCACCGAACTGGCGGAAGGTCGCGAGACGCGCGTGATCAACGGCCGCGAATACCTCCTCGAATACGCGTTGCCGCTCGATTACGCCTTCATCCGCGCGCGCCGCGCCGATGCGGCCGGCAACCTGCGCTTCCACCGCTCGCAGCGGAACTTCAATCCGGTGATGGCGACCGCCGCAAGCTGCACCATCGCGGAAGTCGACGAGGCGATCCTGCCCGCCGGCGCGATCGACCCGGACGACGTGCACACGGCCGGCATCTTCGTCCACCGGCTCGTGCAGGTGCCGCCGGCGCCCGAAGGATTGTGGCCCACCAAGCGGCAGGAGCGCGCGCGATGAGCGAGACACGGCAGAAGGGCGTCAACCGCCAGCAGATCGCCGATCGCGTGGCGCTGGAGTTCCAGGACGGCTGGATCGTCAACCTGGGCGTCGGCATCCCGACCATGTGCTCCAACACCGATATCGGCGACCGCGACATCACCTATCACTCCGAGAACGGGGTGATCGGCTATGGCGGCGTGGCGCCGGCCGGGGAGGAGGACCTGAACCTCGTCAACGCCGGCGGGCAGAACGTCACGCTGAAGCCGGGCGCGGCGGTGGTGCACCATGCCGACAGTTTCGGGATCATCCGCGGCGGCCATATCGATGCGACGGTGATGGGCGCCTACCAGGTCTCGATGCGGGGGGATTTCGCCAACTGGAAGCTCGCCGGGCAGAAGGGCGGCGGGATCGGCGGCGCCATGGACCTCGCCGCCTGCGCGAAGCGGGTGTTCATCATCCTGGAGCACGTCACGCGCAAGGGCGAGCCGCGGCTGGTGGAAGCCTGCGACCTGCCCGTCACCGCGCGCGGCGTGGTCACGCTGGTCGCCACCAATTACGGACTGTTCGAGCCGACCGGCGAGGGGTTCCTGCTGCGCGAGATCGCGCCCGGCCTGACGGTCGAGGAGATCCGCGCCAGCACGGGCGGCACGCTCACCGTCGCCCCGAACCTCGGGCCCATGCGGATGGCGGGCTGAGGGACGCGGCGCGCGTCCGGTCGGCGGATCGAGAAACGGCGCAAGTCGTGATGCTCGGCACGAGGCCAGCGCTCGTCGCGGCCATCCATGACGTCACGCGGCACCGAACGTCGTGGATGGCCGGCACAAGGCCGGCCATGACACTGGCCGCGGGCCGGGCATGAGGCTGGGGTGCGGCACGCAGGTGTCGCACCTCCGCCGGACCGGTCTCATCCCAGCTTGGGGATGACCTTGTTGCCGTAGAAGTCGACGACCTTGTTCTGGTCGGCCTGGCCGGAATGCGTGTTGACGATGGTGACGCCGCTGTCGAACAGCTCGTGCACCGCCTGGATGTGCGCCTCCGGATCGGGGCTGACGGTCCAGCTCGAGAGTACCTTCTCGATCGGCGTGTTGGCCTCGGCGCGCCGCTGGATCTCCGCCGGGTCGCGCACGTTGTACAGCGTGTCGAACGCCTTCGGCCCGAAGCGCCAGAGTTCGGCGGCCTGCTGCGCGTCGCTCTTGTCGCCCACGACGACATAGTGCTCGACCAGCACGGGCATCTTCGACGGATCCTTGCCGGCCTTCGCCGCCCCCTCCTGCCACTCCTGCTTGTGCTTCTTCCAGGTGGCGGGATCGGTGACCAGCCCGTCCGCATGCTGGCCGGCGAGGCGCATGGATTTCTTGCCGTTTGCCGCGGCGAGCAGCGGGATGGGCTGCGGCGGCGGATCGTAGAGCCGCGCGTTCACCGTGTAGTACTGGCCCTTGTGGGCGACGTCCTGCCCCGACCAGAGCCCGCGGATGATCGCCATGGCCTCGATCAGGCGATCCCAGCGCTCCTGCCATTTGGGCCACTCGCCCGTGGCAGCCTGCTCGTTGAGCGCCTCGCCCGATCCCACGCCCAGGAAGATGCGGCCCGGATAGAGCCGCGCGAGCGAGGCGAAGCCTTCCGCGACCACCGCGGGGTTGTAGCGGAAGGTGGGACAGGTGACGGTCGTGCCCATCCAGGCCTGGCCGGTCTGCGCACCCAGCGCCCCGATCGACACCCAGGCCATGCTCGAATGGCCCTGATTGGCCTGCCAGGGCTGGAAGTGGTCGCTGGTCGCGAGCACGTCGAACCCGGCCTGGCTGGCGTTCTTGCCGATCCGGAGGATGTCGCCGATCGGGAACTGCTCATGCGCAAGCATGTAGCCGATCATCTTCTTGCTGAGGCTGGCAGGCTCCGACGCTCCACCCTGCGGCGACGACTGCGCCGCCTGGGCCGAACCGATCCCGCCGCCGATCCCCGAGGCCATCGCCAGCATGGAACTCCACCGCAGGAGTTCGCGGCGGTCGGGCTGCAGCGCGGCGCGCGGCATGGAAGAGCGATCGCGGGACATGGCGGGAAACTCCGGAACGGGCTGCAGGGGCGGCATGCACCCCGAACGGAGGCCGATCCCGCCAGTTGCGGCAGCACGGGCATGTGCGACGGGGAAGCCCGCACCGCGCGCGGAGCGTCGAGCCCTTGTGACGATCGATATATCATGTATCGTCCCGGCATGCCCGCCACCGGCTCGTTCCTCTCCGATCCCGGCTTCGCCCCGATCGCCCGCGACAACCTCGCCGGCCGCGTCTACGAGGAGCTGCGGACCGCGCTGATGGAAGGCCGGCTCTGGCCCGGCCAGCGGCTCAAGATCCGGGAACTCGCCGCCGCGCTGCACGTCTCGGAGACCCCGGTGCGCGAAGCGGTCATGCAGCTCGTGCGGGAACGCGGGCTGGAGATGCAGGCCAATCGGGCGATCACCGTCGCTCATCTCTCGCTCGCGCAGTACGAAGAGCTGCGCCGCATCCGGCTCGAACTCGAAGGTCTCGCCGCGGCCGAAGCCGCGCCGCGCAGCACGCGTGCGGTGGTCGAGGAGCTCGAGGCGCTGCACGCCGATCTTCTCGCCGCCCAGGCCGCGGAAGACTGGCCGGACGCGGTGCGCGCCAACTGGCGCTTCCACCACCGCGTCTATCGCACCGCCGCGATGCCCGAACTTCTCGGCATCATCGAGACGCTCTGGCTGCGCAACGGCCCGCTGCTGAACTACCAGTATCCGCACGCGCCGCCGACCTATCCCGGCCGGCACCGGCATCTCGACGTGATCGACGCCATGCGCGCGCGCGATCCGGCCGCGGTGCGCACCGCGATCCGCAACGACACGGTCGAGGGCGGCGCGACGCTGCTGCGCCTGCTCACCGACATCGAGGCCGGCCGCGTCGTGATCGGCCAGCCGCATTTCACCGCACCACCGCCCTTCGCCCCGTCCTGATCGCGGACGTCCTGATCGCACACCTCCCGATCGCCCCGCCCTGACCCGCCCGAGGCCCGAGATGCTCGTCAACGACCCAGCCGCCGCCCATTACGAGATCGACCCGGCGCGGCTCGACCTCGTCGAGGAATTCCGCCGCAAGCCGAAGGGCCCGCACAGCGACGAGCTGCAGAAGGTGCTGCACCGCATGCGCTGGTCCGGCGTGACCGGCCGCTGGGTGCTGGTCACGCTGGAGCCGAACCGCCGCTGGATGCTGGGACGCCTGCCGGAGAAGCGCGGTGTGCCGATGGAGACGTTCCCGAACCGCGTCTTCACCCGCGTCGAGGACGCGGAGTGGGAGATCTTCCGCCTGCGCTGGGAAGCGCTGACCGGCAACAGCTTGCCCGAGTGACCGAGGACTTCGCACGATGATCGATACCAACAGCGTCCTCGGCTACGCGTGGCCGCTGATCGTCTCCCCTGGCGAGCCGATCGGATTCCACCTCTCCAGCGCCACGCTGACGCAGGCGGAGGCGACGGTGGTGCGCGTGCGCCTCGCCGATCCCGACCCGAACGGGCCGGGGTTGCAGGTCACGGAACCCGGCACCCCGATCGACGGACCGGTGGCGCTGCGCCACCAGCCGATCCATCCCGGATCCTGCGCGATCGTGCCGGCAGCGCCGGTGCTGACGGGGCTGCGTGGCTTTTCGGTCGGCTGCTTCCTGTGGCCGACGCGGCTGGAGGCGGGGGCGCAGACGATCCTGGCGCGCTGGTGCGACGATGCCGCGTCGCGCGACGACGGTCCCGGCGCGTGGCGGTTCGGGCTGACCACGGACGGGTGCCTCGAGCTGGTCGTTTCGGGCGTCGGCCGCGTGGCGACGACGCGGCGGCTGCTGGAACGCGAATGGGTGTTCGTCGGCGCGAGCTACGACGCGACCAGCGGCTCGCTGTCGGTCGTGCAGGTGTCGCTCGACACGCAGGCGGGCCGCGACCGGTCGGACATGGCGACGGTCCGTTCGCCGTCATGGCCGGGCTCGACCCGGCCATGACGGAGAGGGCGGCGGCGGTGGGGATGGCCGAGTCAGGCCCGGCCATGACGGAGGGGGCCCTCACCATCGCCGCCCACTTGCGCGACCCGGACGGCCGCACGACCGCGCATCTCAACGGGAAGATCGACCGGCCGCGTCTCTATGCCGCCCCGCTCTCACCCGAGGCGCTGCAGCTTCTCTGCGAGCGCGTCGTGCCCGATCTCGCGGACCCGCTGCTCGTCGCCGCCTGGGACTTCTCGGTCGGCATGGAGACCGAGACGATCCACGACCGCTCCCCGAACGGACTGCATGGCGTGCTGCGGCACATGCCGACCCGCGCGATGACCGGCGCGAACTGGACCGGGCGGACGCAGAGCTGGACCGAGGCGCCGGATCAATACGGCGCCATCCAGTTCCACGACGACGACATGCTCGATTGCGGCTGGTCGCCCGACCTGCAGGTGACCATCCCCGCCGACTGGCGCTCCGGCTTCCATGCGCTGCGGCTGCGCGCGACGCGGCAAGACGGCGTGGCGGTGGAGAGCTACGTGCCGTTCTTCGTCCGTGCGCCGATCGGCAAGCCGCGCGCGCGCGTGGCCGTGGTCGCGGCGACGGCGACCTTCCTCGCCTACGCGAACCAGGCGCTGCGGCTCGACCAGACCCATGCGGAGAGCATGCTGGAAGGGCTGATGGTCCTCTCGCTGGACGACGTCTACCTGCAGGAGCATCGCGAGCTGGGCCTGTCGACCTACGACACGCACAGCGACGGCAGCGGCTGGTGCTATTCGGGCGCGGCGCGGCCGATCCTGAACATGCGGCCGCGCGGCAACACGTTCAACTACGTCAACGACACGCATCTGCTCGACTGGCTGGAAGCGCAGGGGATCGAGTACGACGTCGTCACCGACGAGGACATCCATCACCACGGCGCGCAGGTGCTGTCGCCCTATGCCTGCGTCATCACCGTCTCGCATCCCGAGTATTTCTCCGAACGCATGCTGAACGCCTTCGCCGCCTACCAGCAGGCGGGCGGACGGCACATGTATCTCGGCGGCAACGGCTTCTACTGGCGGATCGGCTGGCACCCCAGGCGCCCGCACACGATGGAGATTCGCCGCGGCATGCAGGGCACCCGCACGTGGGAGGGCGAGCCCGGCGAGAACGGCCTGTCCTTCACCGGCGAACCCAGCGGGTTGTGGCGCGCGAACGGCCGGCCGCCGCAGCGGCTGGTGGGCGTGGGGTTCGACGCGCAGGTGTTCGACCGATCGGCCTCCTACCGAAGGCTGCCCGACAGCCACGATCCGAACGCCGCCTTCGTGTTCGAGGGGATCGGTACGGATGAAACCATCGGCGATTTCGGCCTGCGCGGGAACGGCGCCGCGGGGCTGGAGATCGACCGTGCCGACGCCTCCCTGGGCTCGCCGCCCTCGCTGCTGCTGCTCGCGACGGCGGACCGCATCGGCTATGGCGGCCTGCCCTCGCCCGAGGAGTTCCGCACCACGCATCGCGGCCTGACCGGCGAGCAGAACGCGCGGGTGCGGGCGGACATGACGCTGTTCCCGACGGCGAATGGCGGTGCGGTGTTCACCACCGGCTCGATCGCCTGGGTCTGCTCGCTCTCGCACGATGGCTACGAGAACAACGTGAGCCGCATCACCGGCAACGTGCTGCGGCGCTTCATGGACCCCACGCCGATCCCCTGGACCGAACGCGGAGACGACGCATGACCCTGCCGAACTCGATCGATGGCGCCTTGCGCGCGCGGGCGCGGCGCGTGGTGCCGGGCGGGATGTGGGGGCACCAGAACGTGGCCCGCATCGGGCCCGGCTATCCGCAGTTCTTCGACCGCGCGGACGGCACGCGCATCTGGGACGTGGACGGCAACGCCTACACCGACTTCATGTGCAGTTGGGGGCCCATCATCCTCGGCCACCACGCGCCCGAGGTGGAGGAGGCGGTGCGGCGCCAGCAGGAGCGCGGCGACTGCATGAACGGGCCCGGCGAGGCGATGGTCGAGCTTGCGGAACTGCTGGTCGACACGATCCCGCATGCCGACTGGGTGCAGTTCGAGAAGAACGGATCGGATGCGACGACTGTCGCGGTCACCATCGCCCGCGCCGGCACCGGCCGCCGCAAGCTGCTGGTCGCGCGCGGCGCGTATCACGGCGCGGTTCCCTGGTGCTCGCCCTCCCTCGCGGGCGTCACGACCGAGGATCGGGCGCACCTGATCCACTACGACTACAACGACATCGCCAGCCTGCGGAACGCGGTGGACCAGGCGGGCGGCGACCTCGCCGGCATCCTGGTGAGCGCCTTCCGCCACGATCTCGGCCGCGACCAGGAAATGCCGACGCGGGACTTCGCCGAGGCGGCGCGCGCGGCCTGCGACGCGACCGGCGCCGCGCTGATCCTGGACGACGTGCGCGCCGGGTTCCGCCTGCATCTCGGCGGCTCGTGGGAGCTGGTGGGCGTGCGGCCCGACCTCTCCGCCTGGAGCAAGGCGATCGCCAACGGCTATGCGCTCGCCGCCGTCACCGGCGGGGACCGCTGGCGGGAGGCGGCGACGCAGGTGTTCAGCACCGGGTCGTTCTGGTGCTCCTCCATCGCGATGGCGGCGGGCGTCGCCACCTTGCGCGAACTGCGCCGGGGCGAGGCGATCCCGACCATGGAGCGCCTGGGCCAGATGCTGCGCGACGGGCTCGCGGCCGGCGCGGCGCGGCACGGGTTGGCGCTGCGGCAGACCGGCCCGGTGCAGATGCCGATGGTCCTGTTCGAGGACGATCCCGACTTCGCCCGCGCCGAGACCTTCTGCGCCACCGCGCTGACGCGCGGCGCCTACTTTCACCCGCGGCATAACATGTTCCTGTGCGCCGCCCATACAGAAGAAGACGTGGAAACGGCCTTGCATGCGGCGGAGGCGGGGTTCGCCGCCGTCGCGCGACTCACCACGACGCCATAAGACGGGGGTTCCACGCAGATGAAACGACGCCAGTTCCTCGCGGCCAGTGCCGCGGGTGCCGCCACGCTCGCCGCACCCGCGGTGCGGGCGGCCGATGCCGCCAAGACCATCAAGTTCACGCCCCAGGCCGACCTCGCGCTGCTCGATCCGGTGTTCACCACCGGGCTCGTCACCCGCAACCACGGCATGATGGTCTACGACCAGCTCTACGGGCTGGACGACAACTTCCAGCCGCACCCGCAGATGGTGGACGGGCACGTCGTCGACAATGACGGCAAGACCTGGACCATCACCCTCCGCGACGGGCTGGTGTTCCATGACGGGCAGAAGGTGCTGGCGCGCGACGCGGTGGCCAGCATCAAGCGCTGGGGCAAGATCGACGCGTTCGGCCAGAACCTGATGGCGGTGACGAACGAGCTGACCGCGACCTCCGACAAGACGTTCGTCTTCAAGCTGAAGAAGCCGTTCCCGCTGCTGCCCACGGCACTGGCGAAGCCGTCCAGCTTCTGCCCGGTGATGCCGGAGCGCTTCTCCTCCCAGCCGGTGAACGTGCAGATCACCGAGATCGTCGGCAGCGGCCCGTTCCGCTTCATCGCGAGCGAGCGGCTGGCCGGCGCACGCGCGGTCTACGAGAAGTTCACCGGCTACGTCCCCCGTCCGTCGGGCACGCCCAGCTTCGCGGCCGGCCCCAAGATCGTCCACGTCGACCGGGTCGAGTGGCACACCATCCCCGACGCCTCGACCGCCGCCGGCGCGCTGCAGCAGGGCGAGATCGACTGGTGGGAGCAGCCCACCCCCGACCTGTTGCCGCTGCTGCGCAAGAACCGCGACATCGCGGTGGAGGCGAAGGAGAAGGGCGGCCTGATGGGCATGATCCGCTTCAACTGCCTGGTGCCGCCCTTCGACAACCCGGCGATCCGCCGCGCCTTTTTGGGTGGCGTGGACCAGACCGAGTACATGACCGCCGTCATGGGCGAGGACAAGTCGCTGTGGAACGACCGCTGCGGCTTCTTCCTACCCGGCAGCCCGTTCGCGACCGAGGCCGGTCTCGACGTGATGACGGGGCCGCGTGACCTGGACAAGGTGAAGCGGGACCTGCAGGCCGCCGGCTACAAGGGCGAGAAGGTGGTGTTCGTCGTTCCCACCGACCTGCCCTCACTGAACGCCATGAGCCAGATCGCCGCGGACATGTTCCGGCGCGTGGGCGTCAACCTCGACTACCAGGCGCTGGACTGGGGCACGGTGTTGCCGCGGCTCGCCAACAAGGAGGGGCTGGACAAGGGCGGCTGGAGCGTGTGGTGCAACTACATCCCCGGCGTGATCGCGCTCAATCCGGCGACGCAGTCCTACCTGCGCGGGATGGGCCGCGCGGGTCCGTTCGGCTGGCCGACCTCGGAGAAAATAGAGGCGCTGCGCGGCGAGTTCCTGGATGCGACGAACGTGGACGAGCAGAAGCGGATCTGCCGCGACATCCAGCTCCAGGCTTGGCAGGACGTGCCCTACATCCCGACCGGCGCCTGGATGCAGCCCTTCGCGTTCCGGCGGACGCTGACGGACATCCTGAACGGCTTCCCGATCTTCTGGAACGTGAAGAAGGCCTGAGAGCCACACGCGTCATGCCCGGCCTCGTGCCGGGCATCCACGCTTTGGAGGGTGCGATCGCCGGTCGTGCCCGTGCGGCGTGTGGCAGCCGCGATTCAACACAGAGTTCAAGGCGAGCGAGACGAGGCACAGAGAAGGGTTTCTGCCGTCCATCATGGACCGCTGACGTGCCCTCCCCGCGCAAGCCGGACGGCTCGCGCATAAGGCGGCGCACGCAGGATCAGCTTAACGAATCCCATGCAGGATCAGCTTGAAGAATCCTCTGTGTCTCGCCTCACTCGCCTTAAACTCTGTGTTGAATCACAACTATCGCAAGCAGCACGGACGCCACGAGATCAACGCGACATCCGACCCCGCCGAGCAGCACGGAAGGACGGGGTAAGGCTGCTCCCTCCCTCTCCCCCTCACCTCTCCCCTCGGATCTCCGCCCCCGCATGCAGCCCATGCATGGCGCGCGGCTCCGAGTCTCTCTATATCGGCCCGCATGGGCACGCCTTTCCTCAAGATGCACGGCTGCGGCAACGACTTCGTCGTGTTCGACGCGCGCCGCCACGCCCTCCCCTTCTCCCCCGCCCGGATCGCCGCCCTCTCCGACCGGCGCACCGGCATCGGCTGCGACCAGTTCATCACCATCGAGCCCGGCACCGACGGCGCCGACGCGTTCATGCGCATCCACAATCCCGACGGGTCGGAGGCGGGCGCCTGCGGCAACGCCACCCGCTGCGTCGTCCACCTGGTCGCGGCCGAAACCCGCCAGCAGCGCCTCGCCATCCGCACCATCTCCGGCCTGCTCCCGGCCGAGACCCACCCCGACGGCACCGTGACCGTCGACATGGGTCCGGCCCGCCTGGACTGGCCGGACGTGCCGCTCGCCCGCCCGATGGACACCGTCCGGCTCGACCTCGCGCGCGGGGACGTCGCCGATCCGGCGGCGTGCAGCATGGGCAACCCGCACGCCACCTTCTTCGTCCCCGATCTCGCCGGGGTGCCGATCGCGCAGATTGGTCCAAGCCTCGAGCATGATCCGCTGTTTCCGCAGCGGGCCAATATCGGCTTCGTGCAGGTGCTGGCCCCCGACCACCTGCGCCTGCGTGTGTGGGAACGCGGCGCCGGCCTCACCCGCGCCTGCGGCTCCGGCGCCTGCGCCGCGCTGGTGAACGCCCATCGCCGCGGCCTCGCCGCCCGCCGCGCCGCCGTCACCATGGATGGCGGCACCGTCACGATCGACTGGCGGGAGGACGGGCACGTGCTGATGACCGGCCCGGTCGCCACCGCGTTCACGGGCGAGGTCGACCTCGACTCCTACCCGTCATGAGCATCGCGTCGGACGCGCCATGAGCATCGAGATCCTCACCTTCGGCTGCCGCCTCAACGCCTATGAGAGCGAGGTGATGCGCGGCCACGCCGCCGCGCTGACCGATACGGTGATCGTCAACACCTGCGCCGTCACCGCCGAGGCCGAACGCCAGGCCCGCCAGGCCATCCGCCGCCTCGCGCGGGAGCAGCCGAACGCCCGCATCGTGGTGACCGGCTGCGCCGCCCAGCTCGACCCCGCCGCCTGGCAGGCGCTGCCCAACGTCGCCCGCGTCCTCGGCAACGAGGACAAGCTCAAGCCCGAGAGCTGGACCGAAGGGGCCGGCAGCGCCGTCTCCGACATCATGGCCGCGCGGGAAACGGCGCCGCACCTCGTCACCGAGTTCGCCGGCCGCGCCCGCGCCTTCGTGCAGGTGCAGCAGGGCTGCGATCATCGCTGCACCTTCTGCATCATCCCGTTCGGGCGCGGCCCCAACCGCTCCGTCCCGATCGGCGCCGTGGTCACCCAAGTGCGCGCCCTGGTCGAGGCCGGGTTTCGGGAGGTCGTGCTGACCGGCGTCGACATCGCCTCCTACGGCGGGGACCTGCCGGGGACGCCCAGCCTCGGCCAGCTCGCGCGCCGGCTGCTCGCCCTGGTGCCGGACCTGCCCCGCCTCCGGCTGTCCTCCATCGATCCCGCCGCGATCGACGCCGATCTCTGGCGGCTGATCGCGGAGGAGCCGCGGCTGATGCCGCATCTGCACCTCTCGCTGCAGGCGGCCAGCGACCTGGTCCTGAAGCGCATGAAGCGCCGGCATGGCCGCGCGCAGGCGGCGCAGGTGATCGCCCGCGCCCGCGACCTGCGCCCCGGCATCGCGATCGGCGCCGACCTGATCGCCGGCTTCCCGACCGAGACCGATGCGCTGTTCGCCGAGACGCTGTCGTTCGTCGAAGAGGCGCGCCTGCCCTACCTGCACGTCTTCCCCTACAGCGAGCGCCCCGGCACGCCGGCCGCGCGGATGCCTGCCGTGCCCAAGCCGGTCCGCCGCGAGCGCGCCGCGCGCCTGCGCGACGCCGGGGCGCACGCCGCGCGGGACTTCTTCACGGCCCAGATTGGTCGTACCATCTCCCTGCTGACCGAGGCGGACCAGACGGGCCATTCGGAGCATTTCGCCCCCGTCCGGCTGGCCGCCACCGCCACACCCGGCCGGCTGTTGCCCGCGCGCGTCACCGGCGCCACGCCGGAGGGCCTGACCGCAGACGCCCTGCTGGCGGACGCCGCCTGACCACGCCCCGCCAACCGATCCCGCTGACCAGGTCCCGCTGACCGACCCCGCTGACCAAACTCCCTGGCGGACGCCGCCCGACCGAAAGGACACGACGATGGCCCTTGGCGGCTTCTTCTCCCGGCTGAAGGAAGGCCTCTCCCGCTCCACCCAGAAACTGGGCGGCGGCATCACCGCCGTGTTCAAGAAGCGCCGCCTCGACGACGAGGCGCTGGAGGAGCTGGAAGATCTGCTGCTCGCCGCGGATCTCGGCGTCGACGCGGCGCAGCGCGTGATCGCCGCCTTCCGCCGCTCCCGCTTCGGCAAGGAAGTCACCGACGAGGAGATCAAGGACGCCCTCGCCGAGGAGATCGCCGCGATCCTCGGCCCCGTCGCCAAGCCGCTGGAACTCGACCCCGCGCTGCGCCCGCACGTCGTGCTGGTGGTCGGCGTGAACGGCACCGGCAAGACCACCACGATCGGCAAGCTCGCCCAGCAATACCAGGAGCAGGGCAAGCGCGCCGTCATGGTCGCGGGCGACACGTTCCGCGCCGCCGCGGTGGAGCAGCTCCAGGTCTGGGGCCAGCGCACCGGCACGCCGGTGGTCGCGGGCGGGCAGAATGCCGATCCCGCCGGCCTCGCCTTCGATGCCCTGATCAAGGCCCAGGCCGAGGGCGCCGACGTGCTGCTGATCGACACCGCCGGCCGGCTGCACAACAAGGCCGCCCTGATGGAGGAGCTGCGCAAGATCATCCGCGTGCTGCGCAAGCACGACCCGTCCGCGCCGCATTCCGTCCTGCTCGTGCTCGACGCCACCACCGGCCAGAACGCCGTGCAGCAGGTGAAGGTGTTCAAGGAGATGGTGGACGTCACCGGCCTGATCGTCACCAAGCTCGACGGCAGCGCCCGCGGCGGGATCGTCATCGCGCTCGCCGAGACGTTCGGCCTGCCGGTGCATGCGGTCGGCGTGGGCGAGAAGGCCGCCGACCTGCGCGCCTTCGACGCGAACGACTTCGCCCGCGGCCTCGTCGGCGCCGCCTGACCGTTACCGGCACCACGACATGTCCGACCCCACCCGCGAAGCCGCCTTCGATCTGCTGGGCGCCGTCCTGCTGCGCCGCCGCTCGCTCGAGGAGGCGCTGAGCACCCTCCCCCAGATCGACCCGCGCGACCGCGCCGCCGCCCACCGCCTCGCCGCCACGGTGCTGCGCCGCGCCGGCACGCTCGATGCGGTGCTGGCCCCCTATCTCCGCAAGGAGCCGCCGGACCCGGTCCGGCTGGTCCTGCGCCTCGGCGCCGCGGCCCTGCTGCTGCTCGAAACGCCCCCGCATGCCGCCGTCGCCACCGCGGTGGGCCTCGCCCGCAGCCGGGGCCTGACCCCGTTCGCCGGCCTGGTGAACGCCGTGCTGCGCAAGGTCGCCACCTCCGGCGCCGCCGCGCTCGCGGAGCTCGACGCACCGCGCCTCGACACGCCCACCTGGCTCTGGACCTCCTGGGGCGATGCGGCCCGCGCCATCGCGACCGCGCACCAGCAGGAAGCGCCGCTCGACCTCACCCTGGCGGCCGTCAGCGAGCCGCCGGACGGCGCCGCCCTGCTGCCCACCGGCTCCGTCCGCTTCCCCGCCGGCACGCGCGTGGCCGACATCCCCGGCTTCGAGGACGGCCTCCTCTGGGTCCAGGACGCCGCCGCCGCGCTGCCCGCCCGCCTGCTCGCCCCCCAGGCCGGCGAACGGATCGCCGACCTCTGCGCCGCCCCCGGCGGCAAGACCGGCCAGCTCGCCGCCGCCGGCGCGGAGGTGACCGCGATCGAGCGCGATCCCACCCGGCTCGCGCGCCTCGCCGAGAACCTGCACCGCTGGCAGCTCACGGCGGACCTGGTGCAGGCCGACGCCACCGCCTGGATGCCGCCCGCCCCGCTCGACGCGGTGCTGCTCGACGCGCCCTGCAGCGCCACCGGCACCATCCGGCGCCATCCCGACATCCTGCATCTCAAGCGCCCGCGCGACGTCCAGGCGCTGACGCGGCAACAGGACGCGCTGCTCGCGGCCGCGATCCGCATGCTGCGGCCCGGCGGGCGATTGGTCTATGCGGTTTGCTCGCTGCAACCGGAGGAGGGCAGTCCACGTGTGGCGGCCGCCCTGGCGCAGGGCGGTGTCCGGCTCGACCCGTTCACGCCGGAGGAGCTGCAGGCGATCCCGGAGGCGCGCACGCCGGAGGGGTTCCTGCGCACCCATCCCGGGCTCTGGGCCGATCGCGGCGGCATGGACGGGTTCTTCGCGGCACGTCTGATCCGGGTTTGAACCACGCGCGAGCCGCAGGTCTTGTGCGGCTTCGCTGGCCCTGTCTAGAACCGGCCATGTCCTCCTCCGCACGTCAGATCACCGTTGCCCCCAGTCTGCTCGCCGCCGACTTCGCCCGTCTGCAAGAAGAAGTGGCGGCGATCGAAGCAGCCGGCGCCGACTGGCTTCACCTCGACGTGATGGACGGGCATTTCGTTCCGAACATCAGTTTCGGTCCGCTGGTCTTGGCGGCGCTGCGCAAGCACACGAAACTGCCGTTCGACGTGCACCTGATGATCGCCCCCGTGGATCCCTACATCGACGCCTTCGCCAAGGCAGGGGCCGACCACATCCTCCTGCACCCGGAGGCGGGGCCGCATCTGCACCGCTCCCTCCAGCTGATCCGATCGCATGGGAAGAAGGCCGGCGTGGTGCTCAACCCCGGCACCCCGGTCGAGAGCATCGAATGGGTGCGCGACCTGATCGACTGCGTGCTGGTGATGACGGTCAATCCGGGCTTCGGCGGGCAGACCTTCCTGCCCTCGCAGCTGCCGAAGATCGCGGCGCTCCGATCCATGATCGACGCCGGCGACCGGCCGATCGCGCTCGCCGTCGACGGCGGCATCACCGCGGAAACGGCGCCCCACGCGATCGCGGCCGGCGCCGACACGCTGATCGCCGGCACCGCCGTGTTCGGCGCGCCCGACTATGCCGCCGCCATCAGAAGCCTGCGCGTCGCGCCGGCCGGAAAGACCGCCGGCGCATGAGCGGCAACGATCCCCGCCGCTGGCTGCGCGACGCCCGGCGCGCCATGGCGCGCCTGCCCAGCCTGCGGATGACCCGCGTGCCGGACGCCCCGGCGCTTCCCGTCCGCGATCCCTGGCCGGGCGATCCCGGCCGCGGCGCCCGCCTGATCAAGGGCGAGATGGAATTGGGCGGCGCCGTCCGCATGCTTCGTCCCGGCGGCTGGAGCGATCCCGCGGGACCCGACCTGCTGCGCGCCGCGGCGCACGGCTTCGCCTGGCTGCGTGATCTGCGCGCCCTCGGCACCGATGCGGCCCGCCTGCGCGCCCGCGCGCTGGTCGCCGACTGGATCGCGACCTCGCCCAACGACGCCCTCGCCCACCGCCCCGACGTCGTCGGCGCCCGCATCACCGCCTGGCTCGGCCATTACGACTTCTTCGCCGCCACCGCCGACGACCCGTTCCGCCAGAAGCTGATGGGCCGGCTGGTCTCCGACGCCCGCAGCCTCTCCGCCGCGCTCCCGGCCGAGGAGCTGGACGGCCGCGCCCTCACCGCGCTCAAGGGCCTGATCGCCGCCGCCGTGGCGCTGCCCGAACATGCGGGATTCCTGACCCGCGCGCTGCGCTTCCTGCCGCAGGAGATCACCCGGCAAGTGCTGCCCGACGGCTGCCACGTGGAGCGCAGCCCCGCGATCCAGCTGGCCGCGCTGCAGGACCTCACCGAGATCCGCGCCCTGCTGCAGGCGTCGCAGACCCAGCCCCCGCCGGCGCTCAACAACGCGATCGAGCGCATGGCGCCGGCTCTGCGCGTGCTGCGCCACGGCGATGGCGGCCTCGCGCTGTTCAACGGCAGCAAGGAAGAGAACGGCAACCTCATCGACCTCGTGCTGACGCAGGCCGGACGCGGCGGGCGCGGCCCCTCCTCCCTCGTCGATGGCGGGTTCCAGCGGCTGCAGGCCGGGCGCTCCGTCCTGATCGTCGATTGCGGCGTCCCCCCGCCCGCCGGCGTGGACCGCAACGCGCATGCCGGCACGCTGTCCATGGAGCTGTCGATCGGGCGCGAGCGGCTGATCGTCAATTGCGGCGCCTTCCCCGCCGGCCCGCCCGAATGGCGCGACGCGACACGCGCGACCGCCGCCCATTCCACGCTGACCGTCAACGACGTGAACAGCAGCGAACTCAAGCCCGACGGGCTGGGCCGGCGGCCGGAAGAGGTGAAGGTGCAGCGCCAGGAGGCGAACGGCGCCCATTGGCTGGAGGCCCATCACGACGGGTGGCGCCGCCTGTTCGGCGCGATCCATCTCCGCCGGCTCTACGTGGCCGAGAGCGGGGAGGACATCCGCGGCGAAGACGTGATCGAGGCGGAGACCCCCCAACCCTTCACCCTGCGCTTCCACCTGCACCCCGACGTCATCGCCAGCCTGCAGCAGGACAAGGAGGCGGTGCTGCTGCGCCTGCGCTCCGGCGCCGGCTGGCGCCTGCGGGCCGACGGCGCGCAGATGTCGCTGGAGGAGAGCATCTATCTCGGCGGCCCCGAACCCCGCCGCACCGAACAGGTGGTGCTGACCGGCACGCAGGACGGGCCGCAGCACGTCAAGTGGGCCATCAGCAAGGTCGGCTGACCCCGAACACCCCCTCCCCCCTCGCGGGGGGAGGGCCGGGGTGGGGGGGCGCCCGGGGTGAACGCACGACCCTGCCCCGCCACGCCCCACCCTCTCCCCCTGACCCCCTCCCGCAAGGGGAGGGGGAACCTGGCGTCGCCATGAAGATCATCGAGATCACCAACGTCGACTTCTCGCTGCGGCACTTCCTGCTGCCGCTGATGCGCGCGGCGCGTGACCGCGGGCACGAGGTGATCGGCGCCTGCGCGGAAGGCCCGCTGCTCGCCATCCCCCGCGCCGAGGGGTTCCGCATCGTCGCCCTGCCGCTCGAGCGCCGGGTGTCGCTGGCCGCGCACTGGCGGGCGTTCCGCGCCCTGGTCCGGCTGTTCCGCGCCGAACGGCCGGACATGGTGCATGCGCACATGCCGATCAGCGGCTTCCTGGCGCGCATGGCGGCATGGTGGGCCGGCGTGCCGCACATCGCCTACACGGGCCACGGGTTCTGGTTCAACTTCCCCGGCTCCCGCCCGCGCCAGGCCGTCGGCCTGCTGATGGAGCTGATCGCCGGCCGGGTCACCCGCACCTTCCTGACCGTCAGCGAGGCCGAGGCACGCGATGCGCGCCGCCTGTGGATCCATCGCGGCGCGGTGGCCGTGCGCAACGGCCGCGACCCGACCCGCTTCCGCCCCGACCCCGCGGCGCGTGCCCGCGTGCGCGCCGAACTCGGCACGCCGGAGGAGCGCGTGGTGATCCTCGCCGTCTCCCGACTGGTCTGGCACAAAGGCTATCCCGAACTCGCTGCCGCCATACCAAAACTGCCCGATGTCGAGCTCTGGGTGGTGGGCGAGCGGCTCGACTCCGATCGCGGGCCGGACATGGCCGCCCTCCTGCGCAATGCCGGCCTCGGCGATCGGCTGAAGCTGCTGGGGTATCGGGAGGACGTGCCCGCGCTGATGGCGGCGGCCGACGTGTTCACTCTCCCCAGCCACTTCGAAGGCCTGCCGATGTCGGTGATCGAGGCGATGCTAACCGGCCTGCCCGTGGTCGCGACCGATGTGCGCGGTCCGGCGGAGCAGGTGATGCCGGGAGAGACCGGCCTGCTCGTCCCGCCCGCCGATGCCGCCGCGCTCGCCGATGCACTCGGCCGGCTGGCGCGCGACCCCGACCTGCGGGCCAGGATGGGCGCGGCAGGGCGGCGCCGCGCGCTCGACTGCTATGACGAGGCCAAGGTGCTGGCACGAACGCTGGACCTGCTGGGGCTCTAGGTCTAAGCCGCGCCGCATCGATACCTGGGTGCTGCCATGACCGACATCGTTCCCATCCGCCGCGCGCTGATCTCCGTCTCGGACAAGAGCGGGCTGCTGCCGTTGGCGCAGGCGCTGGTCGCCCGCGGCGTCGAGATCCTCTCGACCGGCGGATCGGCACGCGCGCTGCGGGAGGCGGGCATCGCGGTCGTGGAAGTCTCCGACCACACCGGCTTCCCGGAGATCCTGGACGGAAGGGTGAAGACCCTGGTGCCGCAGATCCATGGCGGGATCCTGGGCCGCCGCGACCTGCCGGAGCATCTCGCGCAGATGGAGGTCCATGCGATCGCGCCGATCGACCTCGTCGCGGTGAACCTCTACCCGTTCGAGGCGACGGTGGCGAAGGGCGCCCCTGCCGAGGACTGCATCGAGAACATCGATATTGGCGGCCCCGCGCTGATCCGTGCCGCGGCGAAGAACCACGACTTCGTGGCGATCCTGACCGACCCCGCGCAGTACGAAACGGCGCTCGCCGAGATCGAGGCGCGCGGCGGCACCACCCTCGCGCTGCGCCGCCGGCTGGCCGGGGAGGCGTATGCCCGCACCGCCGCCTATGACAGCGCGATCGCGGCGTGGTTCGCCGGCCAGCGGCAGGAGACCTTCCCGCAGCGCCTGTCGGTCGCCGGCACGCTGCGCCAGATCCTGCGCTACGGCGAGAACCCGCACCAGGCGGCCGGTTTCTACGTCACGGGGGACCGCAAGGGCGTGGCGACCGCCACCCAGGTGCAGGGCAAGGATCTGTCCTACAACAACCTGAACGACACCGACGCCGCGTTCGAGTGCGTGGCCGAGTTCGACGCGCCGACCGTCGCGATCATCAAGCACGCCAATCCCTGCGGCGTCGCCTCGGCGGCAAGCCTGGCCGAGGCCTGGGATCTCGCGCTGCGCTGCGACCCCGTCTCCGCCTTCGGCGGCATCATCGCGGTCAACCGCACGCTGGACGGCCCGACCGCCGAGAAGATCGCGGCGATCTTCTCCGAGGTGATCATCGCCCCCGATGCGGACGAGGCCGCGAAGGCCGCGCTGTCGCGCAAGAAGAACCTGCGGCTGCTGCTGACCGGCGGCCTGCCCGACCCGGCGGCACCCGGCCTGACCTTCCGCAGCGTCTCGGGCGGCTTCCTGGCGCAGACCCGCGATGCCGGGCGGGTTGCCGCGTCCGACCTGAGATGCGTCACGAAGCGCGCGCCCACGGACGCGGAGCTGGCCGACCTGCTGTTCGCCTTCCGCGTCTGCAAGCACGTGAAGTCGAACGCGATCATCTATGCCAAGGGCGGCGCGACGGTCGGCATCGGCGCCGGGCAGATGAGCCGCGTCGACAGCGCCCGCATCGCCGCTTGGAAGAGCGAGGAGGCCGCGAAGGCCGCCGGCCTGCCGGGGCGTCTCGCCGAGGGCAGCGTGGTCGCCTCCGACGCGTTCTTCCCCTTCGCGGACGGGCTGCAGGCCGCGGTGGCGGCGGGCGCGACGGCGGTGATCCAGCCGGGAGGCTCGATGCGCGATGGCGAGGTGATCGCCGCCGCCGACGAGGCCGGCATCGCCATGGTGTTCACCGGGATGCGCCACTTCCGGCACTGAGCCGCCGACCTGAGCCGCGCGCCCCTGCGCCGGAGACCAGCCCGCCAACCCCGGGACCTGCCGTCTCGGGCGCCAATTCGGGCGCCGATCGGGCAAACGATGCGCGGCGCGGCGCGGACGGGTCTGGCAGGTTTCGCTCACGCTGGCGGAGGATGGCGCCGATCAGCCGGCGAGGCGGAGCAGCAGGTCCTCCAGCTTGCGGGACTGCACCGCGGCGTCGAACTCGGCGCGGGCGCGGCGGCGGCCGGCCTCGCCCATCGCGCGACGGCGGGCCGGATCGGCGCACAGCGCCTGGATCGCGGCGGCGAGCGCGCGCGGATCGGCCTGGGGCACCAGCAGGCCGGTTTCGCCGTCCACCACCGCCTCGACGATGCCCGCATGGCGGGTGCCGATCACCGGGACGCCCTCGGCCATCGCCTCGATCGCGACGGTGGGCAGGCCCTCGGAATCGCCGCTCGCCGCGGTGACGCTGGGCACGCACAGCGCGAGCGCGCCCCGCATCCGGCGGCGGACCTCGGCATTGTCCTGCCAGCCCAGGAAGCGCACCCGCGACGGAGCCTGGGCGCGCAGGGCCGGTCCGTCCGGCCCTTCGCCGATCACCACGAGGTCGGGGGCGTCATCGCCCAGGCGCGACAGGGCGGCGAGCAGGTCGGCCAGCCCCTTCTTGGCCACGAGCCGGCCCACGAACAGCAGGGCGGGCGGCCCGTCGGGCGCCGGCGCGGGAGGGCCGTCGGGCGCCGGCGCGGGCGGCCCGTCCGGGGCCAGGTCGACGCCGTTGCGCAGCACGACCAGCTTGTCCGCCGGGAAGCCGCGGGCGAGCAGCGTGTCGCGGATGAAGTCGGACACGCAGACGAACGCCGCCGCCTCACGTTGCAGGGTGGCCAGGCGGCGCTGGTAGACCGTCGGGATCAGCCGCCGGCGGTAATGCGTGCGCTTGGTCGCGTCGCCGCCATGGAACGTGACCACCAGCGGCACGCGGAGCGCCCGCGCGATCGGCAGCGCGAGCGCACCGCCGCGGCCGAACTGCGCGTGCACGATGCGGGGCCGCAGGTCGCGCAGCTGGTCGAGCTGCGGCACCCGGCCGCACAGCTTGAACAGCGCCCGCTGCACGGGTCCGCCCAGGATCAGCGGCGTGACGCCCAGCGCGGGGAGGCCGGTGTCGGTGCGCGTGCCGACCCAGATCGGGGCAAGGCGTGTGAAGCCCAGATACTGGCGGCGCATGAACGTCGCCTCTGACGGCGGCACGATGCGGTCGCGATAGACCAGGACGGAGGGCAGCGCGCTCATGTCGCCCTGCATGCCGGGGTGCAGCGTGCGGAGCAAGCGGGCGCGCCGGCCAGGCGGCCGGTCCGTCCGTCTAGCCAGGGATCGACCCCGCCCGTAACCTCGACGCCATGATCGAGCTTTCCCCTGCCCCCGCCAGCCTGCCCCCCGGCCGGCGGGTCTACGCGATCGGCGACATCCATGGCTGCGCCGACCAGCTCGCCGCCCTGCACGCCAGCATCGCCGCCGACCTCGCCGCCCGCCCGGTCGCCGACCCGCTGCTGCTGCATATCGGCGACTACGTCGATCGTGGCCCCGACACGCGCGGCGTCATCGCGCGGCTGGCGGGCGGGCCGCCCATTCCGGGCGTGCCCACCGTCAACCTCATCGGCAACCACGAGAACACGATGATGGAGGCGCTGGGCGGGGAACGTGCCGCCGCCACCGACTGGCTGTTCGCCGGGGGCCGCCCGACGCTGGAGAGCTACGGCGTGGACCCGGCCTCGCCGCGCGAGGGCTGGCGCGCCGCGATCCCCGACGCGCATGTCGCGTTCCTGCACGGCCTCGTGCTGATGCACCGGGAAGGCGGCTACGCCTTCGTGCATGCCGGCGTCCGCCCCGGCGTGCCGCTCGAGGCGCAGGCGCGCGACGACATGCTGCGCATGCGCCAGCCCTTCCTGTATTCCGAGGCGGATTTCGGCGCCGTCGTCGTGCACGGCCACACGCCGGTGAAGCACCCCGTGATCCGCCACAACCGCATCGCCATCGACACCGGCGCGGTGTTCGGCGGCCAGTTGACCTGCCTGGTGCTGGAGGCCGACACGCTGGGCTTCCTCACCGCCGACCCGGTGCACGAGCCGGTGTCGATCGCCCATCGCTGACTGCCGGAGACCCCCATGCGACTCACCCCGGACGCCACCGGCGTCTACGTCATCGCCCCCACGCCGTTCCGGGACGACGGAGCGCTCGCGCTCGACGACATCCCCCGCATGGTGGACTTCTTCCTGGCGCGCGGGATCCAGGGGCTGACCGTCCTCGGCATGATGGGGGAGGCGACCAAGCTCACCGAGGCGGAGGCGCTGCAGGTCGCGCATACCGTCCTGCGCGCCGTGGGCGGGCAGGTGCCGGTGGTGTTCGGCGTGCCGTCCTCGGGCTTCGCCGCGATGCAGATGCTGGCCCGCGCGGTGATGGATTCAGGCGCGGCAGGCGTGATGGTGGCGCCACCCGCTACGCTGCGCGGCGACGCGGCGGTCCTGCGGCACTACGCGACGGTGGCGGAGCTGCTGGGCGACACGCCCTTCGTGCTGCAGGACTATCCGCAGGGCACCGGCGTCACCATGGGCTCCGAGGTGATCCGCCGGATCATCGACACGCTGCCCACCTGCGCGATGCTGAAGCATGAGGACTGGCCGGGGCTCGACAAGCTGTCCTGGCTGCGCGCCGCGGAAGCGGAGGGGATGCGCCGCGTGCCGATCCTGACCGGCAATGGCGGGCTGTTCCTGCCGGACGAGCTGCGCCGCGGCGCCGACGGGGCGATGACCGGCTTCGCCTTCCCCGAGATGATGCGGGACGTGATCGCCGCGCATCGGGCGGGCGATGCGGAGCGGGCGGCGGACGTGTTCGACGCCTACCTGCCGCTGGTGCGTTACGAGCAGCAGCCGGGCCTGGGACTTGCGGTGCGCAAGCACGTGCTGACGAAGCGGGGCGCGCTGAGCTGCGCGGCCCAGCGGCGACCGGCTGCCCCGCTGAGCCGGGAGACGATCGCGGATGTCGAGTTCCTGCTCGCCCGCCTGGAACGCCGCCTCGCCGCGCTGGGGTGAGGCGTACGCCTGACGGCGCCGCACGCGTCGTCCGCCGGCGGCCGTCGCACCGCCCCATTCCGTCATCCGCGGGCGGCCCTCGCACCGCCCCTCCCCGTCATCCGCGGGCCCCGACCCGCGGATCCCCACCGGCAAGAACGGTGGGGTGGGGGTCGCCGGGTCGGCGCCCGGCGATGACGATCGGGGTGGTCGCGTGCCAACGACGACCGGCGGTGGTTGCGTGCCAACGACGGGCGGCGACCGCGTGCCAATGGCAACACGCGAGGCCCGCCGTCTCTCCCGTCATCCGCGGGCCCGACCCGCGGATCCCCATCGGCGAAGACCGTGGGGTGGGGGTCGCCGGGTCGGCGCCCGGCGATGACGATCGGGGTGGTCGCGTGCCAACGACGACCGGCGGTGGTCGCGTGCCAACGACGACCGGCGGCGGTCGCGTGCCGACGACGATCGGGGTGGTCGCGTGCCAACGACGACCGGCGGTGGTTGCGTGCCAACGACGACCGGCGGCGGCCGCGTGCCAATGGCAACACGCGGGGCCCGCCGCCCCATCCCGTCATCCGCGGGCCCCGACCCGCGGATCCCCACCGGCAAGACCGGTGGGGTGGGGTCGGCGCCCGGCGAAGGCGACCGCGACCTCCCGCGACGCCCTACGCCGCGCTCAGCACCGGAAGCTCGCCCAAAGCCGTCCCGCTATGGTTCAGCGTCAGCACACGCCGCGCGATGCGGACGCTGATCACCGCCGCGGGCGACAGCCCGAACCGGCGGAGATCACAGGAAAACCCGTGATTGCCGTTGCCGAACCCCAGCCGCGGCAGATCCTCGCGCGGACGATCGGCCACGAAACGGTCGAGCATCACCCCGTCCGCCCATAGCTCCAGCTCCACCGGCTGCAGACGCCCGTCCTCGACGCACCAGCCCCGCAGCTCCTGGTCGAACACGCCGTCGATCGCCCCGGCATAGGTGCGCCGCGCGCGGTCGAGATACTCCTCCCGGTTCGGCTGCACCCGAAGGAAGAGCCGGTTGCGCGTGGCGTGATCCACCGCCACGCCGCAGAACGACAGCAGATGGTCGATCGTCAGATGCGGGAAGCTCAGCGCCTTCTCGTAGCTGAGCAGCAGGACGGGCACGCCGGCGCGCTCGACGAAGCGGGCCAGCGTGAACGCCGCATTCGTCGCCGCGACCAGGGCCTGCATCTCCCCATAATGTTCGGAGAGCGCATTGCGCACCGCCACGGCCACCGGATCGCGGTAGACCACGATCAACCGGGGATTGCGGAACAGCCCCACCTCCTCCGCGCGGAGGAAGGCGTGCAGGTTCGGCACCTTGAACCCCCAGACCGGCCACGCCGCATCGCGCGCCGCGACCAGCCGCTTCAGCGCCGGGAGATCGCGCGACTGGAGCACCTGCAGCACCGCCGCGTCCTCGTCGACCACGTCGTGCAGCACGTCACCCATGAACACGCCGGCATCCTTGAGGATGCCCGCCACCATGCTCGTACCGGACCGCGCGATGCCGGTGACGATCAGCGTGCGCGGCGCGTCGCGGTCCGCCTCCGTCGGCTCCTCGCGGCGCGCGATGATTCCGGTGTTCAGCATGTCGATGTGGTTCACGGCGCCTCGCTCCCCCGGACTACGCGCGTATGCTCGCCGGGGACAATCGGCCGGAAATCCTTAACAGCCGGTCAACGCAGGGCGGGTTGTCCGCGTCGCTGCGCGTGGCGCCCCACCGACCTCGCGCGCGGCTCGCGAGGGGCGACGCGGCCGATCGGGATCAGGCCTCCGCGCGCGGCGGGGGCACGCGGGCGGCCGTCAGCACGTCCACCGCGGTCGCGCCCGCCGCCAGCAACACCGCGGCACAACCCTCGGCCGTGGCGCCCGAGGTCATCACGTCGTCCACCAGCAGCACGCGCCGGCCGGCCAGGCCGGCCACGCGGCGCGGTGCCACGGCGAAGGCGTCGGCCAGCGCGGCGCGGCGGGCGGTGGGCGACAGCTCGCCGAGTGGTGCGGTCGCGCGGGGGCGGTGCAGCGCGTCGAGCACCGCCGGCCGGCCGCTGCGGCGGGCCAGCGCCGCAGCCAGCAATGCCGCCTGGTTGTAGCGGCGGTGGAACAGCCGCCAGCGATGCAGCGGCACCGGCACCAGCACGTCCGCCCGCGCGAGCAGCGCGGCACCGGCGCGCGCCATGTGCGGCGCCAGCACCGCGGCGAGGTCCGTCCGGTCGGCGTGCTTCAGGGGCAGGACGAGGCGCCGGCCCTCCGCGTCGTAGCGGATCGGCGCGCGGGCCGCCGCGAACAGAGGCGGGTGCGCTTCGCACTGGCTGCACAGCCGGTCGGGACCGCTGCCGAACGGCACGCCGCAGCACCGGCACAGCGGCGCGTGGATGAACGCGATGCGGCCGAAGCAATCGGCGCAGACGGTTCCCTGGCGCAGAACCGCCGCCCCGCAGACGACGCAGTGCGGCGGCAGCACGAGATCGAGCATCGCGCGGCCGGCCCCCAGCAGGCCCGCCGCGACCCGGTCGCGCGCGATGGCCTCAGGCGGCGTGGGACTCTCCCACGCCGAACCGCACGGTGCCGTCGCGCTCGATCTCATGCACCAGGTCGATTTCCCACGACAGGTAGGCGTGCATCGCCTCCTCGATCCCCTCGTTGCGGTCGTAGGGGCGGAGATAGAAGTCGATGCAGTCCTCGTCGGCGGGGACCATGCGGTCCTTCACCAGCGGGCGGCCGAAGGCGTGCCATGCCTCGGTGCCGCCTTCCAGCACCTTCACCTCGCCGTTGGTGAGCCCCTGCAGCTCCGGCACCGCAAGCCGCGCCAGGACGCCGTCGGGCGAGGTGACCACGACGTGCCGCGCCCCACCCAACGCGCCGGCCAGCGCATCGAGGCGCGACCGCACGCCCCACAGCGCGCCGGGGATGTGCCCGTCGCGGAAATCGATGCTGCGCGCGAGGTCGACGATCACCGAACCGTCGCCGCTGTCGAGCAGGGCGACGAGCCCGGGCACGTCGATCGTGGACACCGGCGCGGCGAGTTCCGGCACCGGCACGGGCGCCGTCCCGCCGGCGCGGATCGCCTCCAGCCCGCCCTCGACCACGAACACGTCGCGATGCCCCATCTGCCGCAGCCAGGCGGCGGACATGCGGGCCCGCACGCCGGTGTCGTCGACCAGCACGATCCGCGCGTTGCGCACGCCGATCCAGCCATCCGTCGCCTGCACCAGCTGCCCGCCCGGCGCATTGCGGCTGCTCGGCCGATGCCCGGCGCGGAATTCCGCCGGGTCGCGCACGTCGAGCACGTAGAGCGTGCGGTCGGGATCCTCCTCGAACCGGTCGAGGTCGAGCGGACCGATCACGCCCACCCCCGATTGTTCGGCGAAGGCCTGCGCCCGCTCCAGCGCCTGCTTCGCCGATTTCGGCGTGCCCGGCGCGAAGCGCTCCGTCCGGCCGCGCTCGCAGCGCAGGCCGGCGAGCTCCCAGCCCATCGTGCCGTTGCGCAGCGCGACCACCTTGTTGGGGATGCCGGCCCGCCGCAGGCTCTCCGCGCCCATGATGGAGCGGGTGCGGCCGGCACAGTTCACCACGACCAGCGTCTTCGGATCGGGCACGAGGTCGCCGATGCGGTAGACGAGCTCGCCGCCCGGCACGCTGATCCCGGTCGGGATCGACATGCGGGTGAATTCCTCCTGCGTGCGGCTGTCCAGCACCACCATGTCGCGCCCGCTGTCGATCCAGGCCTTCAGTTCGGGGGCATCGACGCTCTCGGTGCCGTAGTGGTGCTCCACCCACTCGCCGAACGCTTTGGAGGGTACGTTGACACCGGTGAACAGAACGTAACCGGCCGCCGCCCAGGCCTTGGTGCCGCCCCGCAGCACGGAGACGTCGGTGTAGCCGACGCTCTCGAGCCATTCGGCCAGCCGCTCCGCCAGGCCGCGTCCGTCATCCACGCAGCACACCCGGACGCTGAGCCGGGGCAGCAGCGCGCGGGCGCGGATCTCCCGCCGCGCGAGGCCGCAGGGGACGGCCCAGAACAGGTGGCCGGTGCCGAATTCCCCATCCTCCCGCGCGTCGAGCAACGCGAGTTCGGCGCCGTCGCCGATCCATCCGTGCAGGGTGGGGGCGTCGATGTGCTGCATGGCGTGCCTCGCCTGGGAGATGCGGTGGGAATGGGCGGCAACCCTAGGCGCGGCCGTCTGGGGTGGCAACGCGCGGCGGGGTGGGCGCCAGCCGCGCCGCGGCGGGGTGCGCCGCTTGCGCCGGGCTCCATGCCGGCGCACATGCCCGGCATGGAGTCCATGCTCGTCTTCGATCGCGCGGCGGTGCGGCAGCATCGGGACCGTGCCGCCGGCCAGGTGGATCGCGTGGCCGACCTGCTGCAGGACGCCGCAGAACGGCTGCTCGACCGGATCGGCGATACGACCCGCCGGTTCGACCGCGCCCTGGACGTGGGCGGCCGCGGCGTGGTCGCGCCGCTGCTGCGCGCGCGCGGCATCGACACCGTCAGCTGCGACCTCTCGCCCGCGATGGCGGCACGCAATCCCGGCCCGGCGGTGGCGGCGGACGAGGAGTTCCTGCCGTTCGCGCCCGCCAGTTTCGACCTGGTGGTGGCCAGCCTGTCGCTGCACTGGGTGAATGACCTGCCCGGCGCGCTGATCCAGCTCCGGCAGGCGATGAAGCCGGAAGGGCTGCTGCTGGCCAGCCTCCCGGCCCTCGGCACGCTGGGGGAGCTGCGGACGGCGCTGACCGAGACGGAGGCGGAGCTGACCGGCGGCGCCTCCCCGCGCGTCTCGCCCTTCCCCGAGTTGCGCGACTGCGCGCACCTGCTGCAGCGCGCCGGCTTCACCCTGCCCGTCGCCGACCAGGAGGAGCTGGAGCTGCTCTACGCCGACCCGTTCGCACTGCTCGCCGACCTGCGCGCGGCGGGGGAGACCAACGCCGTGCGCCTGCGGGCGCGCGCCATCCCGCCCCGCGCGTTGCTCCCCGCCGCGCTGGCCGCCCTGCCGCGCAAGCAGGGGCGGTTCCCGGCCACGCTGCGCATCGCGGTGATGACGGGCTGGGCACCGGCCTGAGCCGGTCCGCCGGCCTGACCCGGCGGGATCGGGTCCGCTTTCCGCAACCGGTTGCCAAATCGGGCGCGTCGCCGCATGAGGAGGCCGCGATGACGCCCGCCTTGTGAAGGTCCTGCCTTGCGCCCGACGAACCTGCTCCGCGCGGCGATTCTGGCCGTGCCCGTGCTTCTCGCCGCCTGCGCGGCGCCGCCGCCCCCCGAACCGGCCAAGCCCGCCCCGTCGACGGACGAGGTGGACGGGGAGTACCGCGGCACGTCCACGCGGTTCCAGGCGGACAGCCGGAGCTGCCCGCGCCCCGGCCTCGTGACCCTGATCGTGTGGGACGGCAAGTTCCAGTATCACTGGTATCGCGACGTCTGGCTGGACGCGGCGATCGCACCCGACGACACGGTCACGGGCCAAGGTCCGGGCATCACCCTGCAGGGCCGCCGCACCGGCAGCCGGATCGAGGGCGACGTCACGGACGGCACCTGCGGCTTCCACTTCACCGTGAGCAAGAACCGTCCCTGACGGCGGCCCCGCCTGCGCGCCACCCTCGGCTCCCCGTCCGCACGGAACCGTCAATTGCCATTCGGCAATCCAGCCGGCCGGCGCGGCGTTCGGAGTAGCGGCGCGAGGAGCGCCGCATCTCGGGGAGTTCGCATGCGATCCATCGTCATTTCCACCTTCTCCGCCTTCCTGCTGCTCGCCGGCCTGTCCGGCGCGGCCGACGCGAAGGGCTGCCTGAAGGGCGCGGCCGTGGGCGGCGTGGCCGGGCACATGGTCGGCCACGGCGTGCTGGGCGCGGCTGGCGGTTGCGCGGTCGGCCACCACGAAGCCGCCAAGCACGACAAGGAACGCGCGCAGCAGGCGCAGACCAACGGCAACGCGAGCAGCAACTCCCACTGACGCCCCGCGCGCCCAGCCGGCGATGAACCGGCTGGGCGCGACGCGCGGGCGGGCCTAGTGTGCGCCGCCATGCGCTACATCTCCACTCGCGGGCAGGCGCCCGCGCGCGACTTCGCCGGCGTCCTGCTTGCCGGCCTCGCCGAGGATGGCGGACTGTTCGTGCCGGAAACCTGGCCCGTGCTGTCCCCGTCCGACTGGCGGGCCCTGCGCGGCCTGCCCTACCCGCGCCTCGCGGCGCGCATCCTGCAGCGCTTCGTCAGCGACTCGATCCCGTTCGACGTGCTGAACGGGATCTGTGCCGACGCCTACCGCGATTTCGGGCACCCGGCGGTGGTGCCGCTGGTCCAGCTCGAGACCGGGCTGTTCGTGCAGGAGCTGTTCCACGGCCCGACTCTCGCCTTCAAGGACATGGCAATGCAGGTGCTGGGGCGCCTGTTCGACCATGTGCTCCGGACGCAGGACAAGCGGGTCACCATCGTCGGCGCGACGTCGGGCGACACCGGCTCCGCGGCGCTGGAGGCGTGCGCCGGGCGCGACCGGATCGACATCGTGATCCTGCACCCGCATGAGCGCACCAGCCTGGTGCAGCGGCGGCAGATGACGACGGTCACGGCCCCGAACATCGCCAACGTCGCGATCCGCGGCACGTTCGACGACTGCCAGGACCTGGTGAAGGCGATGTTCGCGGACATGCCGTTCCGCCAGGAGATGCGGCTCTCGGCGGTGAACTCGATCAACTGGGCCCGCATCGCGGCGCAGATCCCCTACTACGTCGCCGCGGCCCTGGCGCTGGGCGCGCCGGACCGGGAGGTGGCGTTCTCGGTGCCGACGGGGAATTTCGGCAACGTGCTAGCAGCCTGGGCGGCGCGACGAATGGGCTTGCCGATCGCGCGGCTGATCGTCGGTTCCAATCGCAACGACATCCTGGCGCGATTCCTCCAGTCCAACGACATGTCGGTCGCGACGGTGCAGCCGAGCCTGTCGCCGAGCATGGACATCCAGGTGAGCTCGAATTTCGAGCGGGCGCTGTTCGAGTTGCTGGACCGCGATCCGGTCGCGACCGCGGCGACGATGCGGGGGTTTCGGGACACCGGCCGCATGAGCGTGCCGGACCCGGTGTGGCGGCGGGCGCGGGCGGTGTTCCACGGGTTCCGGCTGGACGACGAGGGGATCGAGGCGGAGATCCGCCGCATTCATGCGGAGACGGGATATATTGCAGATCCCCATACAGCCGTAGGTATCGCGGCGGCGCGGGCGCGGGCGCCGCAGCAGGCGGTGACCACGGTCGCGATGGCCACCGCTCATCCGGCGAAGTTCCCCGAGGCGATGGAGCGTGCGACCGGCCTCCATCCCACCCTGCCGGATCGCCTTGCCGACCTGTTCGAGCGGGAGGAGCACTTCACGGTGCTGCCCAACGACCTGACGGCGGTCGAGAGCGCGGTGCGGGCCCTGGCCGCGCGGAACACGCCGTAGACGGCGGCCGACGCAGGCTTGCTGCGCAGGGCAAATCAGGCTTGGCTCCGCGAAATCCTTGCGGAGCCTGCGTCATGCCCCAGCCCCCCGTCGCCATCGTCTTCGACACGTTCGGCAGCGTCGTCGACTGGCGCAGCAGCCTGATCGCGGAGCTGACCGCGTTCGGCGCACAGCGCGGGATCGCCGCGGATTGGGCCGCCCTGGTGGATGCGTGGCGCGCGGCCTACCAGCCCTCCATGCAGCGCGTCCGGGTGGGGGAGGTGCCGTGGCAGACGCTCGATGAGCTGCACCGCACCTCGCTCGACCGGCTGGTGGCGGAGTTCGGCATCAAGGGCCTCACCGAGGCGGACCTGCAGCACATCAATCTCGGCTGGCACCGGCTGAAGCCCTGGCCGGATTCGGTGGCCGGCCTCACGCGGCTGAAGTCGCGCTTCATCATCGGCCCGCTGTCGAACGGCAACGTCTCGCTGCTGCTGAACATGGCGAAGAACGCGGGCATCCCGTGGGACATGATCTTCGGCTCCGACCTGTTCGGGCACTTCAAGCCCGACCCCGAAACCTATCTCGGCGTCGCGCGACTGCTGGGCCTGCAGCCCGGCCAGGTGATGATGGCGGCGGCGCACAACAACGACCTGCTGGCGGCGCGGAAATGCGGGCTGATGACCGCGTTCTGGCCGCGCCCGACGGAGTACGGCCCGCACCAGGCGCGCGACTACGAGGCGGAGCACGCGTTCGACGTGGTCGCGAAGGACATCGAGGACCTCGCGACGCAATTGGGCGTCTGAGCCGGCGCCGGCGGTCGCGCGCGGGACACCGTGCACCGCCGGCCACGCCGCCTGCCCGGCTCCCGCCCCCGCACTTGCCCCGGCTCCGGCCCCCGCGCTTGCCCCGGCTTCTGCCCTCGCTCTTGCCCGTTGCAGGCCACGCCGCGATGCTTCTCCTCACCCAACGGGGGAAGCACCCATGTCATCCGACCTGCACCAGATCGAAGCCGCCCTCCAGACCTATTTCGACGGCCTCTACGCCGGCGACACCGACAAGCTCGGGGCCGTCTTCCACGACGTCGCCCACCTGTTCTCCGTCACCGACGGCAAGCTGAACGACCTGCCGCGCGCCGCGTGGTTCGACGCCGTGCGCAACCGCAAATCCGCGCAGTCGCAGGACCTGCCGCGGCGGGACTGGATCGTCTCGATCGACCAGTCCGGCCCGACCACGGCGCTCGCCAAGGTCCACTGCCAGATCCCGCCGCGCTACTTCACCGACTACCTGACCTTCGTGAAGCTCGCCGAGGGCTGGAAGATCGTCTCCAAGACGTTCCACACCGACACGCGCTGAACGACCAAAGGCCGGAGCCAGGAGGACGGCGCCGCCAGGACCGGCGCCCACGGGACCGGCCCCAAGAGGCCGGCACGCAAGGAACGGGGGAAACGACAGAACATGAAGACGTGGGACACCATCATCGCCGGGGGCGGATCCGCCGGTTCGGTCCTCGCCAACCGGCTGTCCGCGCGCAGTGGGCACGAGGTGCTGCTGCTGGAGGCCGGCCAGGACACGCCGCATGGCAAGGTGCCAGCCGCGGTGCTCGATTCGTATCCCGGAACCGCGTATCTGAACCCGGCCTACACGTGGAACCAGCTCAAGGTCACGACGGAGGTGATCCCGCACAACGATCCCTCCGCCCCTCCGCCGCCGCGCCGCACCTACGAGCAGGCGCGCATCCTGGGCGGCGGGTCGTCGATCAACGGGCAGCTCGCCAATCGCGGCGCACCGACCGACTACGACGAGTGGGAGGCGCGCGGCGCGACCGGCTGGAACTGGGACGCGGTGTTGCCCTACTTCAAGAAGGTCGAGCGCGACATGGACTTCGAGGGTCCATGGCATGGGCGCGACGGCCGCATCCCGGTGCGCCGCATCTTCCCCGACCTTTGGCCCGAACACGCCAAGGCGGTCGGCCGCGCCTTCGAGGCGGCGGGCTGGAAGTTCATCCAGGACCAGAACGCGGAGTGGGAGGACGGGTATTTCCCGATCACCATCTCCAACGCCTATGAGCGGCGGGTCTCGGCGGCGATCGGCTATCTCGATCCCGGGACGCGGCTGCGGCCGAACCTGACGATCTCCACCGGCACGCAGGTCGCGGAGCTGCTGTTCGAGGGGCATCGCTGCGTCGGCGTGAAGGCCTCGGTGAATGGCCAGATCCAGGAGTTCCGCGCGCGGGAGGTGATCCTGTCCTGCGGCGCCATCCACTCGCCCGCACACCTGCTGCGGGCCGGGATCGGACCGGCGGGGCACCTGCGGGAGGTCGGGATCGACGTGCGCGTCCCGCTGCCGGGCGTCGGGCAGCGGCTGCAGGACCATCCGGCCGTGGCGGTTGCGGCGTTCCTCAAGCCGCATGCGCGCATCATCCACGACTACTCGCGGCGGCACATCTACACGGCGCTGCGCTACTCCTCCGATCTGCCGGGCATCCCGGCGGGCGACATGTTCACCGTCGTGACCAACAAGACCTCCTGGCACAAGGTGGGCGAGCAGATCGGGTCGTTCATCGTCACGGTCTACAAGACGTATTCGGAGACGGGATCGGTCGTGCTCACCTCGCCCGACTGGAAGGACGAGCCGAAGGTCGACTTCAACCTGCTGTCCGACCAGCGCGACCTCGAGCGGATGATGGACGGGGTGCGGCGCTTCGGCGCCATGCACCTGACGCCCATCATGCAGGCGGTGACGACCGATCCGTTCCCTGCCAGCTACAGCGACAAGGTCCGGCAGGTCGGGCTGGTGAGCAAGAAGAACAAGTGGCTCACCGACGCGATGGCGAAGCTGCTGGACGGGCCGGCAGCGCTGCGGTCCTACCTGATCCGCACGCTGGTGATGGAGGGGATCACGCTGCAGGACGTGCTGACCGACGACGAGAAGCTGGAGGCGTTCGTCCGCAAGGCGGCGGTCGGGGTGTGGCATGCCTCCTGCACCTGCCGCATGGGATCGGACGACGATCCGATGGCGGTCACCGACCCGGCGGGACGCGTGCGCGGAGTGGAGGGGCTGCGGGTGGTCGACGCCTCGATCTTCCCGGTCGTGCCCTGCGCCAACACCAACTTCCCGGTGCTGATGACGGCCGAGAAGATGGCTGACGCGATTCTGAGCGGCGCCTGAGCGACCGATTGCGGCGGGCGGACGTTCCCGGCGGGAAGGAGACCGCACATGGACGATATCCGCCCCCAGGACCTGCCGGACGGCCCCCCCGCCTCGGAGGGCCAGGCCCCCGCCCGCAAGGAGCAGCCGCGCACGGTCGGCCCGGAAGGCGAGGACCGCGGCGGGCCGGAGGCGCCGGACGAGGGGCTGCCCGAACCGCTCGATCCGGCGGTGAAGGGCTGAGATCGACGTTTGGGGGTTTGCAAGGCCGAACGGGCTTGCTATAGCGCGCCCCCTCGGTGGCCGATACTCCAGGCTGACGTTGGCTTGGGGGCGCATAGCTCAGTTGGTAGAGCAGCTGACTCTTAATCAGCGGGTCCAAGGTTCGAGTCCTTGTGCGCCCACCATTCCCCCGAGGTCCTAGCGACAAAATGCCCCGCGGTGATCGAGAGACGCCGCGGTCTGCGGACCTCCGGCGGACCCGAGAAGGTCCCGACCTAATCTCCTGGTGCGTCCACGTGTCCCGCAAGCCGCTTCTCGGCCGCGTTGATCGTCTCCTCAAGCTGCCGAAGGGTCGTCGGGAAGGTGCCGACCCCTCCGGGGGGGGGGCCGTGATCCTCGAGAATACGGGCCGGAATTGCCATTTCACGTGTTCGGCAAGCGCACGGTGAAGGTGGTTCCGCTCGCGGCGGATGACTGCACCTTGATGCTCCCGCCATGTGCAGTCACGATCTCATGCGAGATATACAGGCCAAGACCGAGGCTGGTGGAACTGGTGTCGGCGTTCTCGTCGTTGAGCCGGTAAAAAGAGTCGAAAAGCTTCGGGATCTTATCCGCGGGAATGGGGGTGCCTTCGTTGTGCACCAGAACTTCGACCTCCTTCTCTCGGCGCCGTGCCGTGACCGTTATGGTCGAATGGGCGGCACCGTGCTGCACGGCGTTGCTGACGAGGTTGGAGACAACCTGGCTCAGCCGGCTCTCGTCCCATTCCCCCGGCAACTCGCCTTTGTCGTTCAGCCGGAAGCTACGGTTGGGAAACGCCGCCTGCATCTCGTCGACGACGTTCGTGCAGATGCGCTTCATGCAGGTAGGGCTTCGGTGCAAGGTGATCCCGGAGCCCAGCCGCACACGTGCGAGCTCGAGCAAATCGCTGATCATGTGCGACATCCGCCGGGCGCTGATCAAAATTTGCGACGCCAGTTGCGCATGACGTTCGGGCGTTTTGCCCCGTAGCTGCAGCTCCGCCAGGCCATTTATCGCTGCAAGCGGATTCCTCAGGTCATGACCCAGAATGCCGAGGAACAATTCGCGGGCGCGGTCGACCTCGCGTGTGTAATTGACGGTACCTTCGGCCAGCATCTGGTCAATGGCCTCGTTGAACCGGATCATGTCATCGAGCGCTTGGGCGTCGATGTCGTTGTTCTCGCGCTGCCAAAGCCGGATGACGGTCGCGCGCAGCGCCCTGAATTCCGACAGGAATTGCCGCGGCGACACGCCCAGTGCGACACGCGAGAGCACGTGCTCGACGACGGCGCCCTGAGTGAAGTGGGAACGGCCCGGCTCGCCTTCGGATTTTGCCTGCTGCTGGGTGGCGCTTTGCGCTTCATCCATGTTTGCTGCGATATCGCCCAGCATGCCGACGACGTCGTTCCTGAGCACCGACGAGCCTAATCTCTCCCCAGGCATCAAGGTCGCTGCAAATCGCTCCCACTCCGCAGCAATTGCCTCGGTATTCGCCCGAATGAATGCCGCCAGGCTCATGCCGTGCCGTAACTCCCGGAAGAGACGTTCCGCTACATCAGTGCTGCAACGCCCGGACGAGACGTTCCGCCACATGCACTACTGAGAACTCCAGCCTAGAGAAAGTCGACAAGGATGTAAGCCACGATTGAGGCAACCTGGAGCCCCGCAATGAGACACTGCGAAGGGAGGCGATCGCCTTGCGGCCCGCAACAGGTCGTGAACTCGATTGAGTCATGCGCCCCAGCTCCGAAGAGGTCGGCTTCGCTTTGCGCTACGAGGGCAAAATGACGACGCGCGACGCGGAGCAGACAGTGCCGGAGATCGTCACCACCCTGCTCATGCGGCACCTGGAGTGGAGCGAGGTCGTCGTGATGGAGAAGCCGGGCCTCGCGCCGCATCCGGCCACCGGCATCTCGCGCTGACGGTCGGGGATCGGCGCGCTGAATCAGCCAGACAGGCTCCGCCCGAGGTCCGGTCTGGTGCAACGAGCAGGGCGGCGGCAATGCCTTTGCTGCGACGCCACATTCAGAGAACTCATTTGCAGGCTGTAAGCGCGGCCGACTTATCTGCACCGCGGCTTTTCTATCCGCTTCGGATAGCTTCGGAGACAAGTCGCTAGAAGAGACGCCCAGTTCGCGGCCGGCCTAGGCGACTAGGCGCTCCGCCAGCAGCGCACAAACAACGAAGGGGCCGGCAAGAATGCCGACCCCGTTCGGTCCGTGGTCCGCAAAAAGATGGGCCGGAGTTCTCCGGCCCGAGTTGTGGAGACCTCGGAGTTAGTTCTCACCACCCTGGGTGTAGCCCGGCCGCGAGAACAGGTCGTACACCGACGTCGTCGCCCGGTCGGTCGTCGCGAAGATGCGGTGCGCCGGCGCCTGCTGCTGCGCCGTCGCGGGCGCCTGCTGCTGCTGGACCGTCACCCCGTCGAGCTGGGGCACGAACACGTCGCCGTCGTTGGCGAAGGCGGCACCCGTGCCGAGGGTCAGAAGGGCGGCGGCGATCATCATGGTCTTACGCATTGTCTTGTCTCCATCGAGAGGCCCGTGATCGGGTCTTGGTTTCGATGGATCCTAGATAGGCCTCGACCACCGCCGCGATTAGCGCATGAATTGGCAAATGATCGATGCGAAATTCGGCATAAACAGGCGGCGCTCAAGCAGCTTGCCTTGGCGAACGAATCATGAACATCATCGCTCATGCGCCCCGCAACGCCCGATGAAATCGCCGACGCCCTCGCCTTCGCCCTGCGCTACGACGGCCGGAAGACCACGCGCGACGCGGACCGGATGATGGCCGAGATCGTCGCCACCCGGCTCGTCCGGCACCTGGAGCGGAGCGGGTTCGTGGTGATGAAGAAGCCGGGCCTCGCACCGCATTCAAGCGCCGACATCTCGGGCTGAAGCTGCGCCCCGACGCAGCATCCTCACCGGACCGGCGCCGCATCACCGCGCGCCACCCGGGTCGGGTACCAGGCCGTGAACTTCACCGCACCGACCAGCGCGAGGATGATGACGACCATGCCCAGCCGTGGCGACATCGCCGGCGCGGTGAGCAGGGCCAGTTCCGCCAGGACCATCACCAGGAACGCAAGCGCCCAGACGGAGGAGATCACGGTATTCACCCGCAGGAACCCAGGCTGGACCTGATGTTCCGGCGGCACCTGCTCGCGGGCGTATTGCAGCGTGAAGGGGCGCCCGAGCAGGATCGAGGTCACGACGATGAGCAGCAGGCCGGCGTCGACGCAGAGCCGGACGCCGATCACCGACCAGGCCGCATCGCTCAACAGCGCATGCACCGCCAGGCCCGCGAACAACAGGAAGGTCCCGGCTTCCAGGATCTTCACGCTGCGGTGGCGGCTCGCCAGGTCGCGCAGGATCAGGACCGCCGAGACGGCGGCGCCGGCCGCGAGCGCCTCCACCGGGCCGGTCACCCGGCTCAGCAGTGCGAAGACGATGAATGGCGCGAAGGCCAGCAGGATACCCATTCTGTTCCCCCTCGAAATGCCGCGTTCAAGGCGCGGCCTGAACCCAGTTGCCGTGGAAGCCCGCGGGAACCCGGTGCGGCAATCGGATCGTCGCCACAGGTCCTTGCGCGACATCGCCCGTGTCGAACACGGCGAGGTCGCTGCGCCCTTCGCCCGCGCGCCAGATCGTGGCGAGCAGCCATCCGTCGCCCTCGGCGGCGGCCTCGTCGCGCGGCACGAACACGGGTTCGGACAAGCCGTCGCCCGCGGGCAGGTCGAAGCAACGGCGTGAGCCCTGCGCCAGGTCGAGCCAGACCAGCCTGTCGAGCCCCGCCCCCGGGCGGCTGCGCCCGGCAATGGCGCCGAAGCGATGCCGCAGCCCGCTGCGCCGGTCGTCGATGCGCGGGAACTCGCCCGGGGTGTCGTCCAGGGGCTGCTGCCGGATGGCGTCGGTGCCCGCATCGGGATCGATGGTCCAGCGCACCAGGCGCGCCTCGGGCGCCGGCAGCCGCATCGTGCCGTCCACATGCGGGAACAGCGGCGGCTCGTCGTACTGCATCACGTCGATGACGACGCACCCGCCATCGTCCCAGGCATTGAGCACGTGGAAGACGTAGCAGGGGTCCATGCGGAACCAGCGCAGCGAGGCGACGCCCTGCTCGCGCAGGATCAGCCCGAGATGGCTGCCCAGCGCGGGGTCCCACGCGAAAGGCGGGCCGCCCCGGCGCTGGCGTGCGGCGGAGCCACCGAGCGGCAGCACCGGGAAGGCGACGTGCCGGCGCGTCACCGCGAAATCGTGCACCATGCTGCAAAAGGGCGCGTCGAAATGCTCGAAGCGGGTGACGCGGCCGCCGGCATCCATCGTGCCGAAGCGCATGCCAGGGGTGAGCTCGCCATCGACGGAGAAGCCGAAGAAGACCAGTTCGCCCGTGATCGGATCGGCCTTGGGATGGGCGGTGAACGGGCCACACAGGCGGCCGCCGAAATCCTGCACGCCACGCGTCTCCAGGCTCGCCGGGTCGAGTTCGATGGGCAGGTGCCCTTCCTCGAGCGCCAGCAGCCGGTTGGCGTGCCAGATGACGTTGGTGTTCGCCACGCCCTCGTCGACGAAATCTCCCTCGCGCGACGGCTGGCTCGTATAGCCGGAGACCAGCGCGCGTCCGGCCCTGTGCTCCGCCTTCCACTTGGCGGTCCGGACCCACGCGTTGCGATAGGACGCTCGGCCGTCCGACAAGGTGAAGGCGTGCACCATGCCGTCGCCGGTGAACCAGTGCTGGGCCGCCTGCGGAAATTGCGGGTTCGGCCCGTTGCGGAACAGTGTCCCGTGCAACGCGTGCGGCACGTCTCCCAGGATCGGCAGGTCGAGCGCGACACGTTCCGAGGTGATCGGCGCCATGTTGCGGGCCGGGGCGGCGGTGTCGGTCATGGCATCCCTTGACTATCGTGCAGTCGGTCGGGGCGCTTACACTCCAGGCGAGCTGTTCATGTCCCGATATCCAGGTGAAACTTGCCTGAGAATGCGATGAGAGCGGGCGGGCCCCTCGCCCGGGAGAGTGGCAGCGCGCCGACCGCGTATCGCTTCGGCGGGTTCGTCCTCGACCTGCATCGGGGCTCCCTGGCGTCAGGCACCACGGAGATCGCGCTCCGCCCGAAGGCGTTCGCGCTGCTCCGGCATCTCGCCGAACAGGCCGGACGGGTCATCGGACGCGACGAGATCATGCAGGCGGTCTGGCCCGGCACGTATGTCACCGAGGACAGCATCACCCAGTGCATCAGGGAGATCCGCCGCGCGCTGGGCGACGAAGGCGCGCTGATCCGAACCCTCCCGCGACGCGGCTACATGCTGGCCAGTGCCGAAGCCGAGGTGACGGGCATACCCGCGGCGGCCGTCGCCGGCGGCGACCCGGTCCAGGCGCCCCCCGCCGGACGCCCGCTGGTGCTGGTGCTGCCGTTCGAGAACATCGGCGGCGACCCTGACCAGGGCTACTTCGCAGAGGGGCTGCGGGCCGATCTCGTCACCGACCTCACCCGCTTCCAGGAACTGCAGGTTGCCGCTCCCGCGCGCGCGCCTCCGGTCACCGATGGTGGGGGCGAAAAAGCCTGCTACCTCGTGCATGGCAGTGTGCGCCGAGCGAGCGGCCGCATCCGGATCACGGTGCAGCTGACCGACGCGCACTCCGGCATCGCCGTCTGGGCGGAGCGGTTCGACCGGCCGCTCGAGGACCTGTTCGCCCTTCAGGAGGAGCTGACCAACCACATCGCCGCCACCGTGGACATCCGCGTTGGCCGGGACAGCCTTCGCCGGCTCGAGCGCCGGGCGCCGGCGAACCTGGATGCCTACGATCTCTACCTGCAGGGCCGTGACCTGCACGGACGCACCACCGAACAGGCCACGCTGCTCGGGCGACGGATCCTCGACCGCGCGATCGCGGCCGATCCGCGCTACGCCCCCGCCCATGCCTGGCAGTCCTATACGGTGCTGCGCGGCTTCACCCTCGGCTGGGGGCTGCCCACGGGACGCGCGGCCCTCGACCATGCGCTCTCATTCGCCCAGCAAGCCGTCATGCTCGAGCCTGAGTCGTCGCTTTGCCTGGCGCGCATGGCCCTGGTGCTGGGGCTCATGGGCCGGCATGCGGAGGCGATGGCGGTGGCGGAACAGGGGGTGCGCGCGAACCCCTGCGACACCGCGGGCCGCGCCACCTATGGTGAGGTGCTGAGCATGTCCGGCCATCACGCCGCCGGCGTGACGGAATTGCGCGCGGCCCTGTCGCTGAACCCGTTCCACCCGCCGTTCTGGCACGCGACGATCGGCCGCGCTCTGCTCCTCGACGGGCGGCACCAGGAAGCGCTCGACGAGTTGCTGCGCGCGCGTGCCGAAGCGCCCGACTATCGGCCCTGCCACAGTTCGCTGGTCGTCGCCTTCGTGGAGACCGGGCAGATGGAGGCCGCGCGCGGAGCCGCACTGGACGTCCTGCGGCTTCGCCCGGGCTTCAGGCTGCGTGACTACGACGGCGTGTTCGGCTTCAGCCGGCAGGCCGACACGGAGCGGTTCCTGTCGGCGTTCAGGACCGCCGGGATCGGCTGACCTGTCCGGCCGCGGGCGCTCCCCGCTCCCGGCGAGTGCCCCCGTGTCCGCTGGTTGTCATGCCCTTCCGTGCCGAAGGGCCGCGGCACTCATGCCGGCGTCTCTTTCGGGGACGCCTGCGCGGCCGTCTTCAGCAGCTTCCAGGTGGAGGTGGCATAGGCGAGCAGATGGCCGCCCTCGTTCCTGGCTTCGGCGCGGAGGAACCAGGTGCCGCCGCGGCGCAGTGCCTCGGCATGGCACGTCACGCGGCCGCTGCGGGCGGGTGCCAGATACTGCACCTTCATCTCCAGCGTCGTGCCCGGCCCGGCATGGCGATGGATCAGGTGGCCCATGGAGATATCGAGTGCCGTTGCCAGGACGCCGCCATGCAGCGTGCCCTGCGGGTTGAACATGAAGTCCTGGACCTCGAAGGCGACCTCGCACGCTTCGGCCGGGAAGGTGATGTCGAAGCCGAACAGCCGGGTCAGGAAGAAGTCGCCGAAGACTTCCCGTTCGCCGGCGGCGGCGCGGGTGAAGGCGGCACGGGCCTGGTCGAGATCGACGTTCCGGGTCACGCGGGTCTCCTCAGCAAAGGGTGAAGCACGTCTGCCTGGTGTCGTCCCAGGCTCGCCGTCGATAGCCGCGCCGGGGCCAGCCAGGCGCGGGCGCGGGTCGGGGCGAGGGTGCGCGGGCGGATCAGCGGTCGGAAGGCGCCGGGGGCGTCAGGCCATGGCATCGGCGAGCGCCGTCATGCTGGGCAGCAGCAGGTCCGGTTGATGGGGCCATCTGGCGAAGGGGCGCTGTCGACGGTCGATGAAGGCCGTATGCATGCCGGCAGCCTTGGCGCCGACGCAATCGAACTCGTGATTGGCGACGAACAGCACCTCGTCCATCGCCACATCCATCTTGCGCGCCGCCATCTCGTACGTGGCGCGATGCGGCTTGAAGGCGTTGGCCTCGGCCACGCTGATGACGGCGTCGAACGGGATGCCGTGATGCGGCTTGGCCGCTTCGAGCATGTCGGGGTCGCCGTTCGACAGCACGACGATCTTGTACTTGCGCTGCAGGCGGGCCAGTGCCTCGGGCACCTCCGGAAAACACGTCAGCCGCTCGATGCAGGAGACGAGCCAGCGCACCTCGTCTTCCGTGTGGTCGATCCGCGCGCGGGTCAGGACGTGGCGCACGGACAGGTGGCCGATCTCGCGGTAGGACATGTGCTCGCGGTGGAGCAGCGCGTCGATCATCGAGTTCTCGAAATGGGTGCGGCGCCACCAGGTGACGAACTCGTAGGCGTTTCCCTTCCACCCTTTGGCCTTGAGGAAGTCCACGGCGACCTCCCAAAGACCGGTCTGCATGTCCACGACCGTGCCGTACTGGTCGAACATGCAAATCTTGATCTTGCGCTTGAGCGCCTCGGCGTCGGTCATGGCAGCCCCCCTTCGTGTGAAAATTTCGCCGAACTCCGGTGAAATCATTTACGTGGCATTAATGGTCTGTGAAACCCCGCCATTTCTCGCATGACCATCGCTCAAATGATTGACCTCAAACCGGTATTTTGAGTGATCTTCATGCATCGAGCATGCTGGTTCACGAATTTCTTTGTGTCCGGTTCTCGGATTCCATCCCAATTTTTTTGCAAGACGTGAGCCGAGGATGATTGGTTGCGATGACGACGCAGGACGACGAGGCGCTACCCGACGTCGGTGTGGATACGGGCGTTCCCGCGCAGGGCGCCATGGACCAGGGAGGATTGGAACCACTCGGACGTCCCGGGCTGCGCCACTGGATGCAGGCGACGATCTCCGATCCAACCCTGAACGATCGCGGCAGCATCTTCTTCGCCGCCGTCGAGATGACCCGCATGCCGATGATCCTCGCCGATCCGCGGCAACCCGATTGCCCCATCGCCTTCGCCAACAACGCCTTCCTCGACCTGACGGGATATGAGGAACGCGAGGTCGTCGGCCGCAATTGCCGCTTCCTGCAAGGCGCCGCCACCGACCCCGAGGCTGTCCGCATGCTGCGCGACGCCATCGCGGAACGCCGCCCGATCGCGCTCGAGATCCTCAACTATCGGCGCGACGGGACGCCGTTCTGGAACGCGATCTTCATGGGCCCGGTGTTCGACCGCGCGGGGGAGCTGATCTACTTCTTCGCGAGCCAGCTCGACGTCAGCGCGCGTCGGCAGAGCGAGCAGTCGCTGCGCCAGGCGCAGAAGATGGAGGCGATCGGGCAGCTCACCGCCGGGCTGGCGCACGACTTCAACAATCTGCTGCAGGTCGTGAACGGCAGCCTGGAGCGCATGCAGGTCAAGCGTCAGGACGGCCAGGCCTTCGAGCGGCATCATGCGGCCGCGCTCGCCGCGACGACGCGCGCGGCCAAGCTGACCCATCAGCTGTTGGCCTTCGCCCGTCGCATGCGGCTGGAACCCAGGAGCGTGGACCTGAGCCACCTCGTCTACTCCTTCGCCGAACTACTCGAGACGTCGATCGGGCAGAAGGCGGAGCTGCACCTGAACCTGCAGCGGCGGCTTCCGGCGGTGCGCGTCGATCCCAATTACCTCGAGATGGCGCTGCTCAACATCGTGGTGAACGCGCGTGACGCGTCCCGGAAGGGGGGCGCCATCACCATCACCACCAAGGCGGTCCGGCTCAACGGCAACGCCGCGTCGCATCAGCTCAGGCCGGGCGAGTACGTGATGCTGTCCGTCACGGACCAGGGCATCGGCATGGCCCCGCACATCCAGGCGCGCGCGACGGAGCCGTTCTTCACCACCAAGGAGCCGGGGCAAGGCACCGGCCTCGGCCTCGCGATGGCGGATGGGTTCGCGCAGCAATCGGGCGGACGGCTGGAGATCGAGAGCAGGCTGGGAGAGGGCACGACCATCCGCCTGCTGTTCCCGACGCTGGATCCGCAGAGGGAGCATGTCGAGGAGGCGGCGAAGCAGACCGGATACCAGCCCCGCCGGATCGACGGGTCCGCACCGCCGCCGATGATCCTGGTCGTGGACGACAGCCGCGAGATCGCCGACCTGGCGCGCGAGGCCTTGGCCGATATCGGCTACGACGTCACGGTGGTCTACAGCGGCGAGGATGCGCTGGAGGCGTTCGAGCGCATGCGGGAGTCGGGCCGGTCGGTCGATCTCGTGTTCTCGGACGTGCTGATGCCTGGAGGCATGAACGGGCTGGTGCTGGCGGAGCAGTTGCGCGCCCGCCGCCCCGAACTCCCGGTCGTTCTCACCACCGGCTACAATGATGAAATGGCGCTAGACGGACCTCGGAACGTCGGGTTCGAGGTGTTGGGCAAGCCCTGGAAGCGGAGTGAGCTGATCGACCGCGTGCAGGCCGCCCTGCTCAGGGGCGGACGGATCGGCGCCGGCCGCGCGACGTCGGATTTCGGGCACGCGAAGGAGTAGGCGCGGGCCGGCGCCGATGCCGATGCCGGCGGGCGGTGGCGGGCGGAGTTAGTCCGCTCGCCTGCCGTCTGCTTGCGTGCCGTCCGGTCGGCTGCCGCCCGTTCGCTTGCCGCCCGTTCGCTTGCGTCAGGGCTTGTCGGCGAACTCCGGCTCTTCGAACACCTCGCGCGCGACCTTGAATGCCTCGCCGGCGGTGAGCACGCCGCAGTAGATGCAGATCTGCAGGAAGATCTCCTGGATCTCCGCCTTGGTGACGCCGTTGGTGAGCGCGCCCCGCACATGGATGCGCAGCTCGTTGGGCTTCCCCATGGCGGCGAGGGAGGCGAGGTTCACCACGCTGCGCATGCGCCGATCGAGGCCCGGCCGCCCCCAGATTTCGCCCCAGCAGTAGCGCAATGCGAGTTCCTGGAACGGGCGGTCGAACGGCGTTGCGCTCTCCAGCGCGGCGGCGGAACGGTCCGCGCCGATCACCTCCGCGCGGATCGTCTTGCCGCGTTCCAGCATGTCGTCGCCGCTCATGTCCCGGCTCCCTTTCTCACAGGCGGCCAGATCCGGCCGGTCGGCATCAACGTGAACTCGAGTTGCGGCTTGTCGAAGAAGATCATGATGCCCTTCATCCACCATGGCGTGTCGGGTGCGTACACGTCGAAGACACCCGGCGGGAACGGGATCGCGCCACTCAGGATTCCACCGGGGACGGCGACGTGGAACTGCAGGATGTCGCTCGTCGGGTCCCGCGCGCTTTCCCAGGTGGCATCTCGTGCCGCGCGAATGACCGGGACGGCGCGGTAGTCCTCGAGCAGGACGTCGGAGCGTGCGACCCCGCCGATCGTCAGCGCGGCGAGCAGCGCGGCGGGACCGATCACCTGGAGCGCCTTCACCCGCGTCTCCCAGACTGCCGCGGCAAGCCGCGCGAGCACGAGCACGATGAGCACGCTCAGGCAACGGCGGAAGCCGATATGCGGCTCGTGCTCCTGCGTCCCGTACTCGTAGTAGCTCGCGAACAGGCCGATCCAGTAGCAGGCGAGCAGGCCGCTCAGCAGCGGCACGATCAGCCGGGGCCGGAAGCGGCCCCACACCGCCGAGCGGGTGCCCCAGGCGAAACCCACCACCATCAGCACGCTGACGATGAGCGAGTCCGTGGCATCGAGACCGCCGGGCGTATCGTCGCCGATCGCGAACTGGTGGAAGAAGAAGCGGAACGCGGCCACGGCGCTTGCGCCGAGATGATGATGATAGGGACTGTCATGGCCGAGGCCGCGGGTCGGATCGGTCAGCACCACACGGATGATGAGCCCGATCATGAGCAGCGTGATCCCGAGCGGGACGAGGTACCACGCGGCGCTGCGCAGCGTCGGGGCGCCGTTCCGCAGGAAGCGCCGGCCATCCAGCAGGATCAGGCAGCCCGCGTAGCCGATCACGAAGAACATGCCCAGTTCGGAACTGGTGCCGGCGATGGCGAGCCCGATCGCCCAGGCCGGTCGCCCCTGGGGCGCAGGCGCATCGGACCCGATCGTCTGGAAGGTCACCACGAGGATGCCGAGGAGCGTGAGCATGTAGGGCGCCACGCCCATCGGCCAGTAGAAGATCATGAAGGTCTGGTGGCCGAGCAGAAACAGTGCGAGCACGGTGGCGACGACGGCGCCCCGGCTGAGCACGCCGGGCCGGTATGGCCGGCGGCTCGCAAGCACCGCACTTCCGATCAGCGACAGCCACGCGACGGCCAGGAACGGCGTGATCAGCGGCTTCTGCGACGCTTCGATCGCGAGAGAGTAGAGGTATAGCGCGAGCTCGGAGGATGGGCGGGGGCTCCACCCGAGTACGCGGACGATCACGGCTCGCACGCCCTCGATCCGCCAGAGATTGAAATTGACGTATTCGTCGGCGCCCCAGGAGCCGCCAGTGATCAGGCCGAAATGCGCCAGCACCACGGCGCCGCCGGCGAGAAGGACCAGCCACGACAGGACCGTGGAGATCGTGCGTCGAGCCGCGGCGCCGCGATCGCCGGGGGCGGCGCGTACCGGGATCCGATCCAGTGTCACGACGCTCGACGGCGAAGCTGGCATCCGAGGGCGGCTCCATCACGCTCGAAAATGGCAGGCCTCTCTACTGCGAGTGGCATGGGTCGACAACGACTCAACCTGGATGGGGCGCACCCACGAAGGGAGGCACCGTCTGGCGCTGGTCAGGTCTCGAGCGGGACGCCACCGACCCCGGTGCCTCTCCCGCCGGCCCGCGTACGCGGAGACATCCTGGTCCCCGGCTCAGCACTCGATCGCGTTGACCGCGAGGCCGCCCTCGGACGTCTCCTTGTACTTCGACAGCATGTCCCGGCCGGTGTCGCGCATGGTCCGGATCACCTGATCCAGGCTGACGAAATGCGTCCCGTCCCCGTGCAGCGCGAGCCGCGCGGCGTTGATCGCCTTCACCGAGGCGAGCGCGTTCCGCTCGATGCAGGGGATCTGCACGAGCCCGCCGATCGGATCGCAGGTGAGGCCCAGATTGTGCTCGAGCCCGATCTCGGCGGCGTTCTCCACCTGCGCGTTGCTCCCGCCCAGCGCCGCCGCCAAACCGGCCGCCGCCATGGCGCAGGCCGACCCGACCTCCCCCTGGCAGCCGACCTCCGCCCCGGAGATCGAGGCGTTGCGCTTGATCAGGGACCCGATCGCCGCCGCGGTGAGGAAGAACGTCTCGATCCCTTCGACCGAAGCGCCCGTCACGAAGCGCTGGTAGTACATCAGCACGGCCGGAATGATCCCCGCCGCTCCGTTCGTCGGCGCGGTGACGACGCGGCCGCCGGCGGCATTCTCCTCGTTCACCGCCAGGGCGAAGAGGTTCACCCAGTCCATGCCCTGCAGCACGTCCAGGGTGTTGCGCGGCGCCCCGGCCTGCAGCCGCGCGTGCAGCGCCGGGGCGCGGCGGCGGACGCGCAGGCCGCCCGGCAGCTCGCCGCCTTCGCGCAGGCCACGCGCGATGCAGGCCTGCATCGCCTCCCAGATCCGCGCGATCCCCTGCGAAATCTCCGCATCGGTCCGCCGCGTCCGTTCGTTCGCCCGCTGCAGGGCGGCGATGGTCAGGCCGGCCTCCGCCGCGCGTTCCAGCAATGCCCGAGAGGTGGCGAAGGGATGGGGCGCCGGATCGGCGGAGGTCGCGAGCGGGGCACCGGTCCCCACGTCGGCCCCCGCGGGGTCGACGGCCGCCTCCTCCGTTTCCGTGATGACGAAGCCGCCACCGACGGAATAGTACGTCTGCGCCACCGGTCCGGCCGCCGTCTCCGCCGTGAACCGCACCGCATTCGGATGGCGCGGCAGCAGCGCGCGGGTGAAGCGCAGGTCGGTCGCGGGATCGAAGGCGGCGCTGCGCCCGCCAGGCAACGCCAGCCGGCGACGGGCGGCGACGTTGGCCACCAGCACCGGCACCGCATCGGGATCGACGCCGTCCGGGGTCTCCCCGAGGAGGCCGAGGATGACGGCGACGTCGGTGCCGTGCCCCTTGCCGGTCAGCGCAAGCGAGCCGAACAGCTCCACCCTAAGCGCTCGGATTTCCACCCCGCGCGGCAGGCCCGCGACGAACCGGCCGGCCGCGATCATGGGTCCGACCGTGTGGGAGCTGGACGGCCCGATCCCCACGCGGAACAGGTCGAACAGGCTGATCCAGCCGGCTGCGTCGGTCGAAATGGCGATCTCTCCTCCGCGAACGCACCATCCTGCCGCAACTTGGCGGGCCGGGCACGAACAACGGTGGGCGAGGCTGCCGTCCGCGTTCAACCCTGCCCCGGCAAACACGGCGGGTGACACGAGCCCGCGGCTGACCCATGTCTTTGCTCGCCCCCGCCCGGAAGCCACGCTTTGCCGCGAGACCCGCTGACCAAGATCGATCCGACAATGCCTCCCGCCGGGGCCGGCCTGCCCGGTCCACCGGAGGGCGGTGCGGAAGCCGGCGCCACCGGCGTGCCGCAGGGCCGCGCCCAGGCGCAGGGCGGCGTGGCGAGCCTGAGCGGCGCCGCGGTCACCGCCCCGCCGCCCGCGCCGCCGCCGCGGGAGTCTCTCGGGCCACCGCCCGAGGCGTCCACCGCGCCGCGGCTCACCACCGTCCCGCGCCGGCAGTTGCGGATCGTGATGGCCGGGGCGCTGCTCGCGATGGTGCTGGCCGCGCTCGACCAGAACATCGTCAACACGGCCCTGCCGCGCATGGCCGGCGATCTCGGCGGGCTCGCGCATCTCTCCTGGGTGGTCACGGCGTTCATGCTGACGGCGACCACCACCACGCCGCTCTATGGCAAGCTGTCGGACATCTACGGCCGGCGGCGGCTGTTCTTCGTGGCGATCCTGGTGTTCCTGGCGGGCTCCCTGCTGTGCGGGCTGGCGCAGAACATGGGCCAGATCATCGCCTTCCGCGCGCTGCAGGGCCTGGGCGCGGGCGGGCTGCTGACGCTGGCCCAGGCGGCGATCGGGGACGTCGTCTCCCCGCGGGAGCGGCCGAAATACCAGGGCTGGTTCACCGGCACCTTCGCCCTCTCCTCCGTCGCGGGCCCGCTGCTGGGCGGGTTCATCACCTCCGCCCTGTCCTGGCGATGGGTGTTCTACGTGAACCTGCCGGTCGGGGCGGCGGCCCTGGTCATGATCGCCATCGGGCTGCGCAAGCCCCCCTCGGGCAAGTCGCGGCCGGTGGACTACCCCGGCGCCCTGCTGCTGACGGGCGCGACCGCCGCGCTCCTGCTGCTTCTCGCCTGGGGCGGGACGGAGTTCCCCTGGCTCTCGCTGGCCAGCGCGGGCCTGGTCCTGACCGTCGTCGTGCTGGCGGCGCTGTTCGCGCGCCAGGAGCTGCGCGCGCCGGAGCCGCTGGTGCGGCTGCCGCTGTTCCGCAACCCGATCTTCGCCCGCGGGGTCAGCGTCAGCGGGATGATGGCCTTCGCCATGCTGGGCTCCACCGTCTTCCTGCCGCTGTATTTCCAGCTCGTATTCGGAATGGACCCGGCGCTCGCCGGCCTCATGCTGCTGCCGCAGGTCTGCGGCATGGTGTTCTCCTCCATCCTCGGCGGCCGCGCCGTCACACGGATCGGCCGCAACAAGCCCTTCCTCCTCGCGGGTCTCGGGCTCGAGGCGGTGGCGCTCGCGAGCCTCGCCGTGTTCGCCTTCATCGCCGCCCCGCCCGCGATCTTCCTGATCTCCATGGGCGCGCTGGGCGTCGGCATGGGGATGGGCATGCCCAACCTCACGACCGCGGTGCAGAACGCCGTCGCGCACCGGGAGCTGGGGGCCGCGACCGGCGCCATGAGCTTCGTCCGCTCGCTGGGCGGCGCGCTGGGGGTTGCGACTTCCGGCACGATCATGACGGCGCGGCTGGCGGCGGCGGCGCAGGGTGCGGACCTGCATCTCTCGGCGCTCGCCGATCGGGGGGTGCAGGCGCTCGCGCAGCTCACGCCCGCGCAGCAGGCCGGGATCAGCGCCGCCTATCGGACCGCCCTCACCGGCTGCTTCCTGCTCAGCGGGGTGGTCATGAGCGTCGCCTTCGTGCTGGTGTTGGGGCTGCAGGAGCGGATGTTGCGCAGCGATATCGAGGACGCTCCCGCGCGGTGACCGGCACCTCTGCGCGCATCCCGCTTGCCGCGGCGGGTTCCGCGTCCTAACTGAACGCGCCATGAGCAACGCACCCGAAAAGAACCCCGACGCCCCGGCGGAAGCGACCGGGGCCGAGGCCACCGACCAGACCCCGCTCTCCCCCGATCAGGTGATGCAGGCCGCGACCGACCGGATCGCGGCGCTCGAGGCGGAGCTTGCCGAGATGAAGGAGCGCTGGATGCGCGCGGAGGCGGAGAACGCCAACGTCCGCGCCCGAGCGAAGCGCGACGTGGACGAGACGCGCCAGTATGCGGTGCAGAAATTCGCCACCGACGTGGTCGAGGCGGCGGAGAACCTGAAGCGCGGCATCGACGCCCTGCCCGCCCCGGCCCCCGGACAGCCCGAGATCCTGGCCAAGGTCCGCGAAGGGCTCGAGAGCATGGAGCGCAGCTTCATCGGCATTCTGGAACGGCACGGCATCCGCAAGGAGGACCCGGTCGGCCAGATGTTCGATCCGAACCTGCACCAGGCGATGGCCGAACAGGAGAGCGAGGCGCACAAGCCGGGTTCGGTGATGCAGGCCTGGACGGCCGCCTGGACGCTGAACGGGCGCCTGCTGAAGCCGGCGATGGTCGTGGTCGCGAAGGCTCCTGCTGCCGAGATTGGCGGTCCCCGCGGGACTGTGAACACCACTGCATGAAACAGTGCCGAAATGGCACGAAAAAACCCTGCTACGGTCTTGCTTCCGGCCACCCTGCCTCACTACATCCCGACCAACCCATAGGGACATCGGCGGTGCTTCGGGCTGCCGATTTCCGCTGAAAGGAGCCATTCATGAGTAAAGTCATCGGCATCGACCTCGGGACGACGAATTCCTGCGTCGCCCTGCTGGAAGGCAAGGACGTCCGGGTCATCGAGAATACCGAGGGCGCGCGCACGACGCCCAGCATGGTCGCGTTCACCGACGGGGGTGAGCGTCTGGTGGGCCAGTCGGCCAAGCGCCAGGCGGTGACCAACCCGTCCAACACGCTGTATGCCATCAAGCGCCTGATCGGCCGCCGCTACGACGATCCGATGGTGAGCAAGGACAAGGGCCTGGTGCCCTATTCCATCACCCGGGGCGAGAACGGCGATGCCTGGGTCGAGGTGAAGGGCGAGAAGTATTCCCCCAGCCAGATCAGCGCCTTCATCCTCGGCAAGATGAAGGAGACGGCCGAGGCGTATCTCGGCGAGCCGGTCAGCCAGGCGGTGATCACTGTCCCGGCCTACTTCAACGACAGCCAGCGCCAGGCGACCAAGGATGCCGGCCGCATCGCCGGGCTCGAGGTGCTCCGCATCATCAACGAGCCGACTGCGGCCGCCCTCGCCTACGGCATGGACAAGAAGACCAGCGGCACGATCGCGGTCTACGACCTGGGCGGCGGCACGTTCGACATCTCGGTGCTCGAGATCGGCGACGGCGTGTTCGAGGTGAAGTCGACCAACGGCGACACGTTCCTGGGTGGTGAGGATTTCGACAGCCGCGTCATCGACTACCTGGCCGAGGAGTTCCGCAAGGAGCAGGGCATCGACCTGCGCAAGGACAAGCTCGCGCTGCAGCGGCTGAAGGAAGCCGCCGAGAAGGCGAAGATCGAGCTGTCCTCCTCGAAGGAGACCGAGGTCAACCTGCCGTTCATCACCGCCGACGCCTCCGGGCCGAAGCACCTGGTGATGAAGCTCTCCCGCGCGAAGCTCGAGAGCCTGGTCGACGACCTGATCCAGAAGACGCTGGAGCCCTGCCGGGCGGCGCTGAAGGATGCCGGCGTGACCGCGGGCGAGATCTCCGAGGTGATCCTGGTCGGCGGCATGACCCGCATGCCGAAGGTCATCGAGGCGGTGAAGCAGTTCTTCGGCAAGGACCCGGCCCGTAACGTCAACCCCGACGAGGTGGTGGCGATCGGCGCGGCGGTGCAGGGCGGCGTGCTGAAGGGCGACGTCAAGGACGTGCTGCTGCTCGACGTGACCCCGCTGAGCCTGGGCATCGAGACGCTGGGCGGCGTGTTCACCCGGCTGATCGACCGCAACACGACGATCCCGACGAAGAAGAGCCAGGTGTTCTCGACGGCGGACGACAACCAGCAGGCCGTGACCATCAAGGTGTTCCAGGGCGAGCGCGAGATGGCCGCGGACAACAAGCTGCTGGGCAATTTCGACCTGACCGGCATCCCGCCCGCACCCCGCGGCGTGCCGCAGATCGAGGTGACGTTCGACATCGACGCCAACGGCATCGTGTCGGTCTCCGCCAAGGACAAGGCGACGGGCAAGGAGCAGCAGATCCGCATCCAGGCCTCGGGCGGCCTGTCCGAGACCGACATCCAGCGCATGGTGAAGGAGGCGGAGGCGAACGCCGAGGCCGACAAGCAGCGGCGTGAGTCGGTCGAGGCCCGCAACCACGCGGAAAGCCTGGTGCATCAGGTCGAGAAGAACCTGAAGGACCATGGCGACAAGCTGGGCGCCCAGGAGAAGGGCGAGGCGGAATCGGCCATGGCCGCGGTGAAGTCCGCGCTGGAGGGCCAGGACCTCGAGGCGATCAAGTCGTCCTCGGAGCGGTTGAGCCAGGCGGCGATGAAGATCGGCGAGGCGATGTACAAGGCCGAGGCGGCGTCGCAGCAGCAGGCTGGCGGCGCAGGTCCGGAAGCCGGCCCCGGCGCGACCGACGAGAAGGTGGTCGACGCCGAGTTCGAGGAAGTCGACGAGAAGAAGAAGAAGTCCGCCTGATCTCGGGCGGATGAGTGAGCGTCGCGCCCGCGCTTCGGGAGAAGGCGGGCGCGACGTCGTTTACGGTTGCGTTCCACCGACGGGTCCTGGACCCTGCCCGTGGAGCCTGGCGCATCGGCGCCTCGTCATGAAGGGCTGATATGGCCAAGCAGGACTACTACGCCACGCTGGGCGTGGCGCGCGAAGCAAGTGCCGACGACCTGAAGCGGGCCTATCGCAAGCTCGCCATGCAGTTCCACCCGGACCGCAATCCGGGGGACAAGCAGGCGGAAGCGAAGTTCAAGGAGTTGAACGAGGCCTATGACGTCCTGAAGGACGAGCAGAAGCGGGCCGCGTACGACCGGTTCGGCCATGCCGCGTTCGAGCAGGGCGGCGGCGGGCCGGGCGGGTTCGACTTCTCGGGCGCCGGGGGTCTGGGCGACATCTTCGACCAGATGTTCGGCGACTTCATGGGTGGCGGCCGCCGCGGCGGCCCCGGCCGTCCGCGCAGCGGCGCCGATATCCGCCAGGCGGTGGAGATCGACCTCGCCGAGGCGTTCGCCGGGACGAAGGTGAACCTGCGTGTCCCGACGCGGGTCACGTGCGAGGCGTGCGCCGGCACTGGGTCCGAGGACAAGAACCGCAGCGCCGACACCTGCGGCACCTGCCACGGGGCGGGGAAGGTCCGCGCGCAGCAGGGCTTCTTCCTGATCGAGCGCACCTGCCCGACCTGCGGCGGCTCCGGCCGCGTGGTGCGCAATCCGTGCCGCATCTGCCGCGGCGCCGGCACCGTCCAGCGGGAGCGCAGCCTGCAGGTCGCCGTGCCCGCGGGCGTCGAGGACGGCACGCGCATCCGCCTCGCCGGCGAAGGCGAGGCCGGTGGGCCGGGGGCCGCCAACGGCGACCTGTATGTCCACATCGCGATCCGGCCGCACGAGATCTTCCAGCGCGACGCCGCCAACATCCTGCTGCGCGTGCCCCTGCGCATGACGCAGGCGGCGCTGGGCGGGGAGATCGAGGTGCCGGTGATCGACGGCAGCAAGGCGAAGGTGAAGATCCCGCCCGGCACGCAGACCGGCGACCAGTTCCGGCTGCGCGGAAAGGGGTTCTCGGTCCTGCGCAGCCCGGCGCGCGGCGACATGTTCATCCAGGTCGCCGTCGAGACGCCGCAGAACCTGAGCGCGAAGCAGCGCGAGCTGCTGGAGGCGTTCGAGGCCGAGTCGGAGAAGCACGAGAAGGGCAGCCCCGACCACGAGGGCTTCTTCGCCAAGGTCGCCGCCTTCTTCGAAGGCCGGAGCTGACCCCCGATCCCCCCCTCCCCTCGCGGGAGGGGGATGGGGGGAGGGGGTGATCGGGGCTTTGGCACTCGGCTGTGCGCCCGCCCCGATCGCCCCCTCTCCCCGGCCCTCCCCCGCGCGGGGGGAGGGAGATCCTTATCCTACAGGGCGTGGGTCCAGGTCTGGATCAGCAGGCTCGACACGCCCACCGCGATCCAGGTCACCAGACCCAGCAGCAGCGGCTTCGTGCCGGCGCCGACGAAGGCGCTCCAGTACCCCTGCAAGCCCACCGCAGCGAGCGCCACCACCAGCACCCAACGGCCGATCAACTGGATGTCCGGAGCGTAGCCGCCGAGGAGGCCGAGGCTGTTGAGCACCGCGGCGCCCAGGAACAGCAGGATGAACATCGGCACGGCGTTGTAGACGCGCTGGCCGAGTGACGTGTCGCTGCGCTTGGCGTCCGGGTCGAGCCAAGGCATGGCGAAGCCGAAGCCGATCACCAGCGGGATGATCAGCGTGGTGCGGGTCAGCTTCACGATCGTCGCCATGATCCCGGCGTCGTGGCTGTAGGCGAAGCCCGCCGCCACGACCGCGGACGTGTCGTTCACCGCCGTGCCGGCCCAGAGCCCGAACCCGGTATCCGACAGGCCGATCAGGTGGCCCAGCGGCGGGAAGGCGAACACGGCGAGCATGTTGAAGAAGAAGATGACGGAGATGGCGTAGGCGATCTCCTCCGCCTTGGCACGCAGCACGGGCGCCAGCGCCGCGATGGCGGAGCCGCCGCAGATCGTGGTGCCGATGCCGATCAGGCAGCGCATGCGCCAGTCGACCCCCATCGCGCGGCCCACGCCCAGCGCGCAGACCAGGCCGACGACGATGGTGACGAGCAGCAGCGGCAGCGAGTCGAGCCCGGTGCGCAGGATGTCGCCGATGTCGAGGCTGGCGCCCAGCAGGATGATGCCGCCCTTCAGCGCGAGCTTGCTGACTTCGGAGATGCGCAGCGACTTCAGGCGCAGCGGCTCGCGTAGCGTGTTGGTCAGCACGACACCGATGGCGATCGCGAAGAGCGGGGCGCCGATCAGCGGGGCGTAGCTCGATGCCCATTCCGCCACCACCGCGATCAGCAGGCACAGCAGCACGCCGCCGGCGAGCCGCATCTGGGCGGAGGGTTGCTGCGGCGCGGCCGCGGTTGAAGCGACGTTCTGCGGTGCGGCCATGCGGCTCCCTCCGGACTCTTCCGCCGCGCGCCCGCGGCCTCTTCCCCGCGGCTGGTGCGCCGCGGCGTTTCCGCGACGGCGTCGCCGCCTTGGCGGACACTTGCAGAAAAGCGCGCCTCTCGCGAGGGCGCGGCGGGGATTTTTTCGTCCCGGTAAGGTCTTCCAGGGTATGCCTGCTGTCCGCGTACCACAGACCAGGATCATTCATGCCGCAGGCCGGGACGCTTCGCGGTCCGCTCGACCGCTCCCGAACCGCCGTGTAGGCTTCGCTCCGCAGCCGGGGAGGAACCGATGCTGACCAAGGCCCAGATCGCCGAATATGACGACGTCGGCGCCATCGTCGTGCCGGATGTCCTGACCCCGGCGGAGGTGCAGGAGCTGCGCGCCGTCACCGACGGCTTCGTCGAGCGGGCGCGGGGGCTCACGACGCACACCGACATCTACGACCTGGAAGACAGCCACTCGCCGGAAACGCCGCGGGTGCGCCGGATCAAGGCCGCGCATCTGCACCATCCCGCCTATGCCGCGCTGACGCGGCACCCTTCCATCCTGGGCGTGCTGCAGGCGCTGTGGGGTCCGCACATCCGGTTCGACACCGCCAAGCTGAACCTGAAATGCGCGGGCTTCGGCGCGCCGGTCGAATGGCACCAGGACTGGGCGTTCTATCCGCACAGCAATGACGACCTCGCCGCGGTCGGCGTGATGTTCGACGACATGGAGATGGAGAACGGCCCGCTGATGATCGTGCCGGGCAGCCATCGCGGACCGGTCTACGACCACCATGCGGATGGCGTGTTCTGCGGCGCCATGGACCCGGCCAACCGCGACGTGGACTACGCCTCGGCGATCCCGCTGACCGGCAAGGCGGGGTCGATCACCGTGCACCACGTCCGCGCGGTGCATGGCTCCGCCCCGAACCTGTCCGAACGCGACCGCCGCCTGCTGCTGTTCCAGTTCCGCGCCGCGGATGCCTGGCCGCTGCTGGGCTTTCCGGCCGGGATCGAGGCGTTCGATGCGCTGATGGTGGCGGGCGACCCGCAGCCGCCGCGGCTCGAGCAGGTGCCGGTGCGCCTGCCGCTGCCGCCGGCGCGGCTGCAGGGATCGCTGTACGAGAACCAGAAGGGCATGAAGAACCGCTTCTTCGTGACCGCGCCCGCGGCGGAGGCCGTATGATGACCCGCCGCAGGAGCCGCGCATGACCCGCCCGCCGGTCGAGCCGATCTTCGATCGTACGCCGCACCCGTTCGGGGACGGTGCGGTCGCGCCGATGGTGTACGACGCGGGGCCGGCGGCGCTGCGGCAACGGACGGTGAACTTCGCGGCCAAGCGCCATGCCGACATGCTGTTCGTGTCCGGCCTGGATCGCGCGACGGCCGATCGCCACCACCGCTGGCGGGCGGCCCTGGTCCCGGCCGGACTGGACGCGCGGCCCGATGGGCTGGATCTCAGCGCGGAGCTGCGGGAGGCGGTCGCCGCCGGCCGGCTGACGGTGCAGGCCGATCCTGCCGACAAGCGCGTGACGGTGTGCTGGAACGATCCCTCCTTCGGCGCGCCCGTGGTGGGCAGCGCGATCGCGCGGCCTGGCTATGGCGGGATCCTGCTGGGCGAGCACGCGGTGCCGCGCTTCGACCCGAAGCCCCTGCAGCGCCAACTGCCCGGCGCGGCCCAGCCCTGGCCGCGTGGCGGAGAAGTGGATGGCGGTGTGGCCCCCTCGCCCGACCTCGCCGCCGCGATGGACGCGTTCTTCGCCTCCGCGGTCGGGGCGTATGGCGTGCTGATCGCGCGACCGGACCGCGTGCTGGTGGAGCGCTACAGCGCGTTCGGCGCGCCGGGTCGCGCCACGCCCTCCTGGTCGATGACCAAGGCGGTCACCTGCACGCTGATCGGCCGGTTGATCCACGAGCGATGGCTGGCATCGGTGCACGACCCCGTGCCGGCGCCGCTTTGGTCCGATCCCCGCGGCATCCACCGGCTGATCACGTTGGACCACCTGCTGCGCATGCGGGGTGGCCTCGGGTTCCCGGTGCAGCATCCGGACGGGCGCGTGACCCTGGGTTTCGAGAACAGCGCCGTCTACCAGGACGGCATGGACGCGTTCGAGGCGGCCCAGCGCTCCATCGTCGCCACGCTTCCCGGCAGCGTGTTCCGCTACATCAACGCGGGCATGAACGTGCTGGGCGCGGTCATCCGCGACCAGATCATGCGACGTGGCCTGCCGTATCACGAGACCGTCTATGCCCTGCTCGCCGACCGGCTGGGCATGGCGTCGTACCAGCACTCGGCGGACATCGCCGGGAACTTCATCGCATCCGGTGCGGGCTTCGCCACGCTGCGCGACTACGCCAAGCTGGGCGTGCTCTACCTGCAGGATGGCGTGTGGGACGGTGAGCGGCTGCTGCCGGAAGGCTGGGCCGACTACGCCCTCAGCGCGACGCATACCGGCACCAGCTATGCCGCCTGCTTCCGCACCAACGCGGACCGGCTGTTCCCCGACCTGCCGGAGGACACCGCCTGGGCGTCCGGCGCATCGGACCAGCGCATCTTCATCCTGCGCCGCGCGCGCCTGGTGGTGGCGGTGGCGAACGAGACCGACCACAAGATGGACCTCGGCGCGCTCAACCGGCTGGTCGCCACCGCCATCGCCACGCTGGCATGATCAGAGGCTGCCACACACAGAGCTGGGCATAACCAACAGGGAAATCGTCGCCATGACCGTCCGCAACGTCGCGCGCGAGAAACTCGAGCAGGGTAAGCTGTCCCTCGGCGTCGGGGTCCGCATGACCCGCAGCGTCGAGATCGCCAAGGCCATGGCCGTGGCCGGCTTCGACTGGCTGTTCCTGGACATGGAACACGGGGTCATGTCGCTCGAATCCTGCGCCCAGATCGCCACCGCGGCGCTGGATGCCGGCATCGCCCCGCTCGCCCGCGTGCCGAACGGCGAGTACTCGATCGCGACGCGCGCCCTCGACAACGGGGCGCTGGGCATCATCGTGCCGCATGTCGACACCGCGGCCGAAGCGCGGGAAGTGGTGTCCAAGCTGAAATACCCGCCGATCGGGCATCGGTCGGTGGGCGGCTGGGGCCCGCATTACGGGCTGCGCAGCCTGTCGGTCGGGGACGGGGCGCGCACGCTGAACGACGCCAACCTGACCGTGGTGATGCTGGAGACACCGACCGCGATCGGGAACGCTGCCGAGATCGCCGCGGTGCCCGGCGTCGACGTGCTGCTGATCGGCTCCAACGACCTGTGCGCCGAGATGGGCATTCCCGGCGATTTCGGCAGCGACCGTCTGCGCGACTGCTACGCGACGATGATCGCGGCGTGCGAGAAGGCAGGGAAGTGGCCCGGCATGGCGGGGATCTACAACGAGAAGATCATGCCGCGTTACATCGAAATGGGCGCGCGCTTCATCCTGTCGGGCCAGGACGGCAACTTCCTGATGGCCGGCGCCGAGGCGCGGGCGAGCTTCCTGCATCGCACGCTGGACGGCCTCGCCCCCGATCGCGCGAGCCAGGAGCAGGCGTCCGCCTACTGATCGGAGCGGTCCGGCGCGGCCGCGTCGCGGGGCCTCGTGTCATGGCTGCGCGCGAGCCACGGCGCAGTATTCCGTGTCATGGCCGCCGCAGGGCGGCCATCCACGACGTCACGCTGCACCGGTCTCCCGGTGGGGCCCTTCCATGCGCGCGCACCGAACGGGGCATGAAGTCGTGGATGGCCGCCCTCCGGCGGCCATGACACGGGGGGCGCACTCCGGCGGCCGTGACACGGGGGGCCGCTCTGCGGCGGGCACGGGCGCGGGGTGCCCTGCGGCGGCCACGCCACGGGGAACCTACCCGGCTTGCAGCGCGCGGCCGTCCATCCCATCCGCCGGCATCCCGAGGTGGCGCAGGATCGTCGGGGCCGCATCGATCACCGAGGTCGGCTCCTGCCGCACCGAACCGGCCGCGAACCCGTCCCCCTGCACCAGCAGCACGGGCGATTGCTCCCACCGGCCCACCCCTCCGTGCTGGCCGAAGCCAAGGCGATCGGCCTTCCCGACATGCGGCTTCGCGACGAGGCTGAGGCCGGGAACGCCGTGGGCATTGGTCTCCTCGGAGGAGCGCATTCCGATCAGGAACGCCAGACCATTCGCGGTGGAATGGCCCACCTCCGCCAGCCCATCCGGCCCCACCACCCGATCCACCCAGGCCGCCTGCGGCAGCGCCGCGCGCAGCCCCGCGATCAGGTCGGGCCGGGCCGGGTCGACATAGACCAGCGCCGCCGTGCCGTTCGCGGCCACGGTGACCGCCTCCGCCGCCTCGGGCAGGACCGCGGCGAGCTCCGCCGCGACGTCGACGACCCCATCCACCGTCTGGTGACCGTGATCCGACCCGATCAGCAGCAGCACGTCCTCTCCCGCCGCGCGCAACCGCTCCACCGCCTCGATCACCAGCCCGGCATGCGCATCCACCCGCCGCAGCAGCGCGAGATGCGCCGGCGAACCCAGTTCCATCATGTGCTGCGCATGGTCGGGTTCGGCGGTCCAGAGCTGCGCGAGCGCCGGTTGGCGGCCGAACAGGACCTCCGTGATAAATCGGTCCACCATGGCGGCGTCACCGGCCAGGTCCGGCCGGAGGGAATCGAATCCGTCCGACAGCGCCTCCCCGCCTGGGGCGAAGCTGCCCACGCGGTGGTGCAGGAACCCGAACCGGTCCGGGTCGTGCGCATAGGTCGCCCCCGGCGAGACGTTGCCCATGATGACGGACCCGCCCTGGCCCGCCAGCCGCTCCGCCAGCGTCGGCACGTCCAGGCTGCGGCCGGTCACACGGCGCCGGTGATCGAGGAAGCCGGGCTCCCCCGCATCGTGCAGGACCTGGCCGTGCGGCTCCTGCAGGACCATGGTGTTGGCCTGCAGCCCATGCCGCGCCGGCAGGCAGCCGGTGGCGAAGCAGGCCGACACGCAGCGGGTCACGGACGGGAACACCGACCGGTGCCCGTCGAACCAGGTCGCGGTGGAGCGAAAGCTCGCCAGATGCGGCATCAGCTCCGGGGTGACGAAGTCCCGCCGCAGCCCGTCCAGAATCAACACCACGGCGCGTCGCATCGTCATTCCTCCCCGCGTCTGCATCCGGCGCGGCCGCACGGTGCGGCAGGTCGGGCGGTCGCGGGGCAATACGGCCGTCGCGTGACGCGCCGATGCAAGCGCGATGACGCTTCCATGACCGATCGCGCCGGCCCCCCCCTCCGCAGGCGGAGGGGCGATGCCCGCGGTGCCCGTGCCGCTATTCGGCGGGCACGGCGGCCGGCACGCCACCGCCGGTGGCGCGGGCCGACCCGGCGCAGAACAGGCTGAGCAGCAGGATCCCCGCCACCAGCACCAGCACGAGTTCGGGGTGGCCGCGGTCGATCAGGAAGCCGAACGGCACGGGGGTGATGGCGCCGCCCAGCGGCAGGCCGGCGCTGACGAAGCCGAACACCTTCCCGATCTGGCCCGGCGGTGCGGCGTCCTTCACCATGATGTCGCGCGGCGTGCGGCTGGCCCCGAGCGCGAGGCCGGAGAGGAAGGTGAGGCCGGTGACGAGCAGGTCGGGCAGCAGCAGCCAGTTCACCACCAGGATCAGCAGGGCCGAGGCGATGGTCAGCCCGAACACCGCCGGCACGACCGCGCGCTTGAGGTTGTCGGCCACCCAACCGCCGACCAGCACGCCCGCGGTGGACCCCGCCATGTAGGCGGTCAGCGCGAGCGACGCGGCTTCCAGGCTCATGCCCTTCACGGCATGCAGGACGGTGACGATCCAGGACTGCACGCCGCCGCCGGCCATCGCGCCCAGCATGAAGAACAGCAGGAACAGGATCATGGTCCGGCTGGTCAGCAGGTCGCGCCCGGTGAGCGTGGCCCCCGCATGCTTGGGCTCGAGCCGGACCTGGTCGTTCAGGATGCGGCTCTGCAGCAGCAGCGAGATCACGACGGGAATGCCGAGGATGCCCAGCAGGATCAGGGTCTCCCGCCAGCCGATCAGGGCCATCAGCAGCGCGCTGACCGGAGGCCCGGCGGAAAAGCCGAGATTGCCGCTGAACGTGTGCAGGGCGAAGGCGCGGCCCATCCGCTCCTTCTCGATCGAGCCGGACAGGATCGCGTAGTCCGCCGGATGGAACACCGAGTTGCCGATCCCCGAGGCGACCGCGAGCACCAGGATCTGCCAGTACGCCGTCGCGAACCCCATGGCGGTGATGGCCAGCGACATCAGCAGCGCGCCGCCGATCAGGAAGCGCCGCGCGCCGTGGCGGTCGACCAGGAAGCCGACCGGCGTCTGCAGCAGCGCCGTGGTGCCCGACATCAGCGCGACGGCCAGGCCGAGTTCGGCGAAGCTCGCATGGAACGCGTCCTGCCAGGTCAGGAACATCGGCGGCAGGCACAGCATGTAGAAGTGCGAAAGGAAGTGCCCGTTGCCAATCAGGATGTTGACCCGGGTCGAACGGCTCAGGGCCATGCGGGCGTCCTCGGATGACGGAAAAGCAATCTTTGCGACGGGGCTGTCATCCGTCAATCCGGAGGGCCGGCGCGGGGGGATCCTCGATCTCCTTGCGCGGGGGCCGCGCCGCCGCTATACCCCCGCGCCTGTCTGCGAGTCCGGGCCTGGAATGGGCATGCCCGGCCGCGACCGCTTGCCGTTCGCCCTTTCGCGCGCGGCAGGTCCTGTGAGAAGGAGATGCAAATGCCCAAGATGAAGACCAAGTCGTCGGTCAAGAAGCGGTTCAAGATCACCGCGACCGGCAAGGTGCTCGCCGGCCCCGGCATGAAGCGCCACGGCCTGATCAACCGTCCGCAGAAGATGAAGCGGACCAATCGCGGTAGCCAGACGCTGACGGACCAGGATGCACGGACCGTCAAGCAGTGGGCGCCGTACGGTCTGGGCTGAGGAGTAGCAGAGCATGGCACGCGTCAAGCGGGGCACGACCACCCACGCCCGTCACAAGAAGGTCCTGGAGCAGTCGAAGGGGTTCGTCGGCCGCTCCTCCACGAATTATCGCATCGCGCGCGAGCGGCTCGAGAAGTCGCTGCAATACGCGTATCGCGACCGCCGGGTGAAGAAGCGCGAGTTCCGCGGCCTGTGGATCCAGCGCATCAACGCCGCCGTGCGCGAGCACGGGCTGACCTACAGCCGCTTCATCGACGGGCTGAAGAAGGCCGGGATCGAGATGGACCGCAAGGTCCTCGCCGCGATCGCCTATGACGACGCCGAGTCGTTTGCGGCCATCGTGAAGAAGGTCCAGGCCGCCCTGGGCTGACGCGACCCGTCAGCCGCGACGAAGGAACCGGGGCCGCCTGACAAGGGCGGCCCTTTCCGTTTGCGCGCTTTTTCCGTATGGCGCGCGCCGAGAGGTGGTGACACGGGGCCGATACCCGGGATCGCGCGGCGGGACCGATGCGCACGGTACGCCGGGATCCCGGCGCGAAGCCCCTCCGCAAGGCACGCGCCGAGGCGAGGAACATGACCGACGATCTGCAGGCCCTGAAGACCGAGACCGACGCGGCGCTGGCCGCCGCCACCGACCTCCGCGCCTGGGACGCCATCCGCGTCGCCGTGCTCGGCCGCAACGGCAAGCTCACCGCGCTGCTGCGCGACCTCGGCAAGACGCCGCCCGAGGAGCGGCGGGAGCGCGGGGCCGCGCTGAACCGGCTGAAGGAGGCGCTGACCGGGGCGATCGACGCCCGCAAGGCCGCGCTCGACGACGCGGCGCTGGAGGCGCGGCTCGCCTCGGAACGCATCGATCCCACCCTGCCGCCCCGCCCGCGCGAGACCGGCCTGGTCCATCCGATCGCCCGCACCATGGAGGAGATCGCCGCGATCTTCGGCGCCATGGGCTGCACCGTCTCCGACGGGCCGGACGTGGAGAGCGACTGGCTGAACTTCGGCGCGCTGAACATCCCGGCGCACCACCCCGCCCGCGCCGACCACGACACGTTCTATCTGCCGGCCCGCTCCCCGGCAGCGGAGCGCGAGGGGCAAACAAAGCTCGCCCCGCCGGTCCTGCGCACCCACACCTCCCCGGTGCAGATCCGCACCATGCTGACCCAGCCCCCGCCGATCCGCACCATCGTCATCGGCCGCACCTATCGCGCCGACCACGACGCCACGCACTCGCCGATGTTCCACCAGTGCGAAGGCCTGGTGATCGACCGGGACATCACGCTGGGGCACCTCAAGGGCTGCCTGACCGACTTCCTGCGCGCCTTCTTCGGCATCGCCGACCTGCCGGTGCGCTTCCGCTCCTCCTACTTCCCGTTCACCGAACCCTCCATGGAGGTCGATATCGGCTGGGACCGGAAATCGGGCGAACTCGGCCGCGGCTCCGACTGGCTGGAGATCCTGGGGTCCGGCATGGTTCATCCGCGCGTGCTCGCCAATTGCGGGATCGACCCGCGGGAGTGGCAGGGCTTCGCCTTCGGCATGGGCGTGGAGCGCGTGACCATGCTGAAGCACGGCATGGCGGACCTCCGCCCGTTCTACGAGTCCGACATCCGCTGGCTGCGGCATTACGGGTTCAACCCGCTCGCCCCCACCATGCTGCATGAGGGCGTGTGATGCCCCATACCACGTCCCCCCTCCCCTTGCGGGAGGGGGCTAGGGGGAGGGGGTGCCGCAGGGTGTGGCAGTTCGGTGCGTTCGCGCCGATCGCCCCCTCACCCCATCCCTCTCCCGCGAGGGGAGAGGGGGTCGTGTTCGCCCCCTCACCCCGCTCCTTTCCCGCGTGGGGAGAGGGGGTCGTGTCCGGCAGTCCCGCGCGCGCTCCCGCACATTCCCGAGGTTCGGCCGAGGTGTCTGACCGATGAAGTTCCCGCTCTCCTGGCTCAAGGCGCATCTCGACACGGACGCGCCGGTCGCGACGATCGCCGAGACGCTGACCCGCATCGGCCTCGAGCTCGAAGGCATCGAGGACCGCGGCGCCGCGCTCGCCCCGTTCCGCATCGCCCACGTGATCGAGGCGGTGCAGCACCCGAACGCCGACCGGCTGCGCGCCTGCAAGGTCGACACGGGCGACGGCATCGTCTCGGTCGTGTGCGGCGCGCCCAATGCCCGCACCGGCATGAAGGGTGTGTTCGCGCCGCCCGGCAGCTTCATTCCCGGGACCGGCATCACGCTCAAGGTCGGTGAGATCCGCGGCGTGCAGAGCGCCGGGATGCTGCTCTCCGCGCGTGAGATGGGGCTCGGCGACGACCATTCCGGCATCGTCGACCTGCCCGAGGACGCGCCGGTCGGCGTGCCCTATGCCAGCTGGGCCGGCCTCGACGACCCGGTCATCGAGATCGGCGTCACGCCCAATCGCGGCGACTGCTTCTCGGTGCGGGGCGTCGCGCGGGATCTCGCGGCGGCCGGCATCGGCACGCTGAAGCCGTTCCGGCCAATGCCGATCCCCCCTGCGTTCGACGGCGGCCCGTCCTGGCGCATCGACTTCCCCGAGGCCTGCCCCTGGATCCTCGGCCGCACCATCCGCGGCGTGAAAAACTCGCCCAGCCCGAAATGGCTGCAGGACCGGCTGGTCTCCATCGGGCTGCGGCCGATCAACGCGCTGGTGGACATCACCAACTTCTTCACCTTCGACCTCGGCCGCCCGCTGCACGTGTTCGACGTGGACAAGCTGACCGGCTCGACCCTGGTGCTGCGCCGCGGGGCCGGCGAGACGCTGCGGGCACTGAACGGCAAGGACTACACCGCCGCCCCCGAGGACTGCGTGATCTGCGACGACGCCGGCGTGCAGTCGCTGGCCGGCGTGATCGGCGGCGAGGCGACCGGCTGCGACGAGGGCACCACCTCGGTGTTCCTGGAATGCGCGCTGTTCGATCCCGTGCGCATCGCGCTGACCGGCCGGCGCCACCAGATCGTGTCCGACGCGCGTCAGCGCTTCGAGCGCGGCCTCGATCCGGCGCTGCTGCCCGACGCCGTCGAAGCCGCCACCGCGATGATCCTGGAGCTGTGCGGCGGGGAGCCCGGCGGCGTCACCGCGGCGGGCGCCGAACCCGCCTGGCAGCGCACCGCCGCGCTCCGCTTCTCCCGCCTTGCCGGCCTGGGCGGCGCCGACATCCCGCCCGACGACGCCGTCACCTCCCTCGAGAGGCTCGGCTTCACCGTGCAGGCGCGTGACGCGGAGTCGGTCACCGTCGCCGTCCCGTCCTGGCGCAACGACGTCGCGGCCCCGCTCGCGCTCGACCAGTCGCCGACGCTCGACCCGGCCGTCGCGGCCAAGGCGGCCGAGGGTTGCGCCGCGATCGAGCCGGAATGCGACCTGATCGAGGAGGTGCTGCGCCTGCGCGGACTGGACTCCGTGCCGCCGGTGTCGCTGCCCCGCGCTGCCCCGGTGCCGGGTGCCACGTTGACGCCGCGCCAGACCCGCGCCGCGCTCGCACGCCGCACCCTGGCCGCGCAGGGCCTGGCCGAGTGCGTCACCTTCAGCTTCATGGCCCAGGCCGAGGCGGCGCTGTTCGGACCCACCCCCGACCTGCTTCGGCTGAGCAATCCGATCGCCGCCGATCTGGACCAGTTGCGGCCGACGGTCGTCGCCAGCCTGGCGCTGGCCGCCAAGCGCAATGCCGCCCGCGGCTACGCCGATGTCGGGCTGTTCGAGGTCGGGCCGGAGTTCTCGCTCGAGGCGCCGGAGGGCCAGTCGCTGGTCGCCGCCGGCTTGCGCGCCGGGCAGACGCCGCGGAGCTGGCAGGTGCCGACCCGGCCAGTGGACGCGATGGACGCAAAGGGCGACCTCTGGGCGGTCATGGGCGCGATCGGCGTGCCCCTGGACGCGCTGCAGGTCGTCGCAGAGGCGCCGGGCTTCTTCCATCCCGGCCGCTCCGGCCTCGTCCGGCAAGGGCCGCGCACCGCACTGGGCGCGTTCGGGGAGCTGCATCCGCGGGTGCTGGCCGCGCTCGACATTCCCGGCCCGCTGGTGGCCTTCGTGCTCAACCTCGATGCGGTCGCCGATCCCAAGCGCCGCAAGAAGGGGCCGCCCGACCTTCCCGCGTTCCAGCCGCTGCGGCGCGACTTCGCCTTCCTGGCAGACGCGACCGTGCCGGCGGATGCGGTCGTGCGCGCCGCCCGCGGCGCCGAACGGACGCTGATCGCCGGGGTCTCGCTGTTCGACGTCTACAGCGGAGAGCGGCTACCGGAGGGCAAGACCTCGATCGGCATCGAGGTCGTGTTCCAGCCACGTGAGCGCACGCTGACGGACGCCGAGATCGAGGCCGCCGCACAGAAGGTCGTCGCGGCGGTGGCCAAGGCGACCGGGGCGACCTTGCGCTGAGGACGATCGGGGGCGGCGCAGGCCGCCCCCGCGGTCCGGGACCCCCGCGCCGGACCGGTGCGGATCAGGCGGCGTGCCGGACGAGGCGCGTCACCCGCCGTCGAGCGGGGTGGGTCAGGCGGCGTGCCGATCCTCCGTGGCATGCTGCGCGCCAGGGGTGGATGCGATCTCCGCCAGCACGCCTTCCATGAGCCTTCCGATGGCGGGGTCGGTACCGACGAACAGCGCCAGGCCCTCGCTTCCGCTGCGCACGACGCGCGCCGGGATCGGCGTGCGCGCACCGGGAAAGGTCACCTGCACCTCGGCCCCGGCCGCCACGGCGAGCTCCGCCTGGATCAGCGCGCCACCGATGGAGACGTTGACGATCGTGCCGTGACCGCGGCGCCCGTCGCCCAGCGCCAGCTCCGCGCGCCGGCCATGTCCCGGGACGCGCTCGAACTGCCGCCGTTCGTCGTCGGTCCGCTTCATCTGTTCGAGGAAGCCGCCGACCTCACGCTGCAGCGTCTCGGCGGTCCGTCCGAGGTTCTCCGCCGCCTGGCGCACGATGCCGCTGGTGGATTCGGTCCCCGCGGCGATCTCGAGAACGCTGCGCATGGCCGAGGCGGCTTCGCTGGTGGCACCGTTCACGGCTTGCACCCGGCCGGTGATTTCCCGGGTCGCGGCGGCCTGCTGCTCCACGGCGGCGGCGATCGCGGTGGCCACGGCCTCGATGTCGCCGATCGCCCCGCCAACCTCGCGCACTGCCTGGATCGCTTCCTCCGTCGCGTTCCGGATCGCCGTGATCTGGGCGCCGATCTGGTCGGTCGCACGGGCCGTCTGGCCGGCCAGCGCCTTCACCTCCCCAGCCACGACCGCGAATCCCTTCCCCGCGTCGCCAGCCCGCGCCGCCTCGATGGTTGCGTTCAGCGCCAGCAGGTTGGTGCGGCTGGCGATGGTGGTGATCAGGTGGGCGACCTCCCCGATCCGGTCGGCCGCCTGCGAAAGCCCGCCCACGCTCGCATTGGTGGCGTCCGAGCGTTGCACCGCGGCGTGCACCGTCCTGGTCACGCGCGCCACCTGGGTGCTGATCTCGGCGATGCTGGCCGCCATCTCCTCGGCCGCGCCGGCGACGGATCCCAGGTCGCGCGCGGAGGCGGAGGCGCTCTCGACCGTCACGGAGGTCGCATCGCGCGTCTTGCGCGCATCGACGCTCACCTCCTCCGAGGTCCGGCGCATGGTCGCTGCCGCGTCCTGCAGTTCCGACAGCGCGCTCGCGACCGAACTGCCGAAGTCTTTCGTATGCTGGTCCATGGCGGCCTGACGGCGGTCCTTGCGCGCGCGCTCGTCGCGCTGGGCCTGCTCGAGCGCCGTCGCGCGGATCATGTTCTCCTTGAACACCTGCACCGCCGCGGCCATCCGCCCGATCTCGTCCTTGCGGCCCACGCCGGGCACGTCCACCGATGCATCCGCGTCCGCCAACCGCATCATGGCGCGGGTCATCCCGGCGATCGGGCCGGCGATGGCGGCCCCGATCCCCCAGGCGAACAGCACCCCGGCGAGCAGGCCGGCGATCACCAGCGTGCCGGACAGCGTGCGGCCGGTCGCGATCGCCTCGGTGATCGCCTCGTCCGCTGCCGCCGCATCCGCGAGCGCGCTTTTTTCGATCAGGAGGATCGCCTCGGTCACCTGCTGGCCATCCGCGGCCATCGTCTGGTTGACCAGCCGATCGATCTCGCCGGTGGCGGCGATCAGGCGATGGAACGCCTCCCCATAGGAAGCGGACTCGGCGATCAGGGTCTTCAGGGTGCCATCGAGCGCCGGATCGTGCGGAGCTTCCTGGATGGCGGCCAGCGCCTCATGCAGGCGTGTGATCGCGGTGGCGGCGCGGGCCGTTTCCGCCTCCAGGTGCCGGCCCAGCGCTCGATTGACGTCCACCCGCATGATCATCGCCGCCTCGAACGCGCGGGACGCCAGGCCGCGCAGCGCGCCGTCGCCGCTGCCGCCGATGGCCGCCAGAAGCTCTTCGAAGCTGGTGGTCATCTTCGCCCCGGCGGCGTCGAGTTCGGTGTCCCGTACGCGGTGCGCGGTCGCGAACACCTCCTGCAACCGCGCGAACTGGCGGGCGTAGTCGTCGATCGTCGCCGCGATGTCCCGCGCCTTCGCCTGCCATTCCGAACTGCCGATCTTCGCCACCGTGTCGGCCGCGGCGACCCGCGCGCGTTCCAGCTGCGCGTCCGCCTCCCGCGCGGCAGCCGGATCGCCGAACTCGGCGAACCGGCGGACCAGCCGCCGCGCCGGCTCGAACTCGCGGCCGATGGTGTTCACGGCGAGCAGGACCTGGCGACGCTGGACGGAGACCCGATCCGCCTCGTCGACATGGCCGAAGGCTCGCAGGCTGGCGCCGCCAACCAGAGCCAGCAGGACCAGCACGAGCCCGAAGCCGCACACGACCTTCATGCGGACGCTCAGGTTGACCAGATGCCGAACGAGGACCACGCGATGATTTCCCTTGCAACGATGCCTCGCACCGCTCCGATCCGGCGGGGGCGCGCGCGCGCCGGGAGGGACGCACGGCTGTTCGCACCGCGTTGGCGCAGGAGAGTGCCAGGTCCGGACACTCTGACGCGGGGAACTTATCGAGTGCTTAACGCAGCGGACCGCCCCCGCTGGCGCCGCGTCAGTTGCGCGGCAGGCGGGCGGTCGTGGGCGCGTCGGGGTTCTGCGCGCGATGCCGCAGCAGGTGGTCGGCCAGCACGCAGGCCAGCATCGCCTCCCCCACCGGCACGGCGCGGATGCCGACGCAGGGGTCGTGGCGCCCCTTGGTCATCACCTCGATATCGTGGCCCAGCCGGTCCACCGAGTGGCGCGGCGTCAGGATGGAGCTGGTGGGCTTGACCGCGAAGCGCGCGACGATCGGCTGGCCGGTGGAGATCCCGCCGAGGACGCCGCCCGCATGGTTCGAGCCGAACGCGACCTGCCCGTCCTGCATGCGCATCTCGTCGGCGTTCTCCTCTCCGCTCAGCGCGGCGGCGGCGAAGCCCTCCCCGATCTCCACGCCCTTCACGGCGTTGATCGACATCAGCGCGGCGGCGAGGTCCGCGTCGAGCTTGCCGTAGATGGGCGCGCCGAGGCCGGGGGGCACGCCGTCGGCGACCAGTTCGATCACCGCGCCGGCGGAGGAGCCGGCCTTGCGCACGCCGGACAGGTAGTCCTCCCAGACCGGCACGGTGCCGGGATCGGGGCAGAAGAACGGGTTGTCGTCCAGCGTCGCCCAGTCCCAGCGGGCGCGGTCGATGCGGTGCGGGCCGATCTGCACCAGCGCGCCGCGGATGCGCACCGCCGATCCCAGGACGATGCGCGCGACGCCGCCGGCAGCGACCCGCATCGCGGTTTCCCGCGCCGAGGACCGGCCACCGCCGCGATAGTCGCGGATGCCGTATTTCAGCTCGTAGGCGAGGTCGGCATGGCCGGGCCGGAACTGCGCCGCGATCGCCGCGTAGTCGCGCGACCGCTGGTCCACGTTCTCGATCTGCAGCGCGATCGGGGTGCCGGTGGTCAGGCCCTCGAACACGCCCGACAGGATGCGGACCTGGTCCGGCTCCTGCCGCTGGGTGGTGAATTTGGACTGGCCGGGGCGGCGCCGGTCGAGCCAGGGCTGCAGGTCGGCCTCGGACAGCGGCAGCCGCGGCGGGCAGCCATCGACCACACAGCCGATCGCCGGCCCGTGGCTCTCGCCCCAGGTGGTGACGCGGAACAGGTGGCCGAAGCTGTTGTGGCTCATGACGGCACGCGCTCCACGCCGGACGGCAGGGACGCCGGGATCCGCGCCGGATCAGGGCGGGCCGCTCGCGGCGGGCTCATCCCTCGGCAATCGCGATGTCCGGGGCCTCCGGGTTCTTCATGCCCACGATGTGATAGCCGCAATCCACGTGGTGCACTTCCCCGGTGACGCCGCCGGCCAGGTCGGACAGCAGGTACAGCCCGGCCCCGCCCACTTCCTCGATCGTGACGTTGCGCTGCATCGGGGAGTTGAGCTGGTTCCAGCGCAGGATGTAGCGGAAGTCGCCGATGCCGGAGGCCGCCAGCGTCTTGATGGGCCCCGCGCTGATGCCGTTCACCCGGATGCCGGTCGCGCCCAGGTCGGCCGCGAGATAGCGCACCGAGGCCTCCAGCGCCGCCTTCGCCACGCCCATCACGTTGTAATGGGGCACCCAGCGTTCAGCACCGAGATAGGTCAGCGTCAGCAGGCTGCCGCCCGCGCGCATCATCGGCACGGCCCGCTGCGCGACGGCGGTGAACGAGTAGCAGGAGATGTCCATCGCCTGCAGGAACACCGACCGCGGCGTGTCGAGGTAGCGCCCCCGCAGATACGCCTTGTCGGCGAAGCCGATGGCATGGACCAGGAAGTCGATGCCGTCCCACTGCTCCAGCACGGCGGCGAAGGCGGCGTCGATGCTCGCCTCGTCGGCGACGTCGCAGGGCACCACGAGCGAGGAGCCGACGGAGGCGGCGAGCGGGCGCACCCGCCGTTCCAGCGCCTCCCCCTGGAAGGTGAAGGCGAGGTCCGCGCCCTGGGCGGCGCAGGCGGCGGCGATGCCCCAGGCCAGCGAACGATCGTTCGCAACCCCCATGATCAGGCCGCGCTTGCCCTGCATCAGGCTGCCTTTCAACGGGAGCGGCGCGGGTTCGCTGTCGGCCATGGGAATCCTCTGTGCGGCAAGCCTTCCCTGGTGACACAGGCCGCCGGGGTGCGGCAAGGGGGCCGGTCAGCAGCCCAGCCGGCCGCGGCGGAACGCAGCCCAGCGTGGCGCCAGCGCCCGCAGGTCGAACGCGGCGGCGCGGGCGACCCCGGCCGCGGCCAACGCCTCCCGCCGCGCGGCGTCGCCGCCCAGCGCCCGCAACGCTGCCGCCAGCTCCCCGGGACGGTCCGGATCGGCGTAGAGCGCGGCGTCCCCGGCGACGTCCGGCAGGCCGCCACGGGGGCTGCACACCAGGGCGGCGCCGCAAGCCATCGCCTCCAGCGCCACCAGGCCGAACGGCTCCGCCCAGCGGCTGGGCACCACCACGATCGCCGCGCGGCGCATCGCAGCCAGCACCTGCGGGTGGTCGCGGTATCCCGGCAGCGCCACGCCGGCCGCCTCCGCCGCCGCGCGGAGTTGCCGGACGAAGGGCGTGTCGGGACTGTCGACGCGCGAGCGGTCCGCGCCGATCATCTCGGCCCGCCATCCCGGCAGGTCCGGCAGCGCGGCGGCACAGGCGGCGAGGAACGCGTCCGGCCCCTTCTCGGCGACGAGGCGCCCGACGAAGAGGATCAGCTTCTCCCGCGCGACCGGCGGGGGCAGGCTGTCGATCTCCAGGCAGTTCGGCAGCACGGTCGGTGCGCGCGGCGGCGCGCCGATGCCGTCCAGCAGCCGGCCGCGCAGATAGGGCGAGACGGCGACCACCCCGGCCAGTTCGGCCAGCAGGCGCGTTCGCTGCCGCGCCGACCGGCCGCCCCGCATGGCCTGCGGATCGTTGTGCAGCACCAGCACGACCGGCGTGCGGGGCAGCAGCCGCGCGAGCAGCCGGGCGATGCCGATGCGGTTATGGACCTCGACCAGCGCCGGGCGCAGGCGCCGGAGTGGCAGGATCAGCGCGGCGACATATCTGAGATTGACCGAACCGAACGCCCGGGCGATGGGCGGCGCGGCGCGGAATGTCACATCGGAATAGGCCGCCCCGTCCTGACGTCCCCCGAAGATCACCGTCCGGAACCCCGGGATATGCGCCAACCGATGTGCGAGCAGGCCGATGGCGCCGCTGCGACCGGGTCCGAACCCCTCGTTGGGCGGCAGGATCACGGCGACGGTGGGGTCGGGCGCAGGCATGGCGCGTTCTACAGGCGGCGCACCGAACCGGCCATGGCCTGGCGGCGGGTGCTGGTCCCGATCATCGCGGCCCTCGCCGTGGCGGGGCTGGCGGCGCTGCTGTGGCAGGTGTTGGCGCCGGGGGGCTGGACGGTCGCGAAGGCGCTGATGCTGGCGGGGTTCGCCGGCGTCGCCCCCTGGCTTGGCCTGTGCGCCGCGAACGGGCTGATCGGGGCCGCGCTGGCGCGGGTTCGGCCGGCGGGCGCGATCGCGGTGGGCACGCTGCCGCGCTGCGTCCTCGCCGTGACCGTGCGCGACGAGGACATGGGCGCCGTCCTTCCGCCGCTGCTGCGCCTGCTGGACGGGCTGGACGGCTTCGGGGGCGGTGGCGCCTTCACCGGCTGGATCCTGTCCGACACGGCCGATCCGGACCTGGCGCTGGCGGAGGCGCGTGCCGTCGCCGCCCACCCGCGGCTGCGCTACCGGCGGCGGGCCCGCAATGACGGGTTCAAGGCCGGGAACCTGATGGAGTTCCTCGACCACCATGCCGGCGATGCGACGGTGATGGTGGTGCTGGATGCCGACTCGGAGATGACGCCCGCCGCCGTGCTGCGCCTGGTGCGCACGCTGCAGGCGGAACCGCACCTCGCGATCGTGCAGCACCTGACCGTGGGCCTGCCCGCCGCCTCGGGCTTTCCCCGGCTGTTCCAGTTCGGGATGCGGGCGGGCATGCGGAGCTGGGCGCGGGCGCTCGCCTGGTGGCAGGGCGACGAGGCCTGCTACTGGGGCCACAACGCCGCGATCCGCATCGCCCCGTTCCGCGCCCATGGGCGGCTCGCCCCTCTGCCGGATGGCAGCACGATCCTCTCCCACGACCAGATCGAGGCGGCGCAGCTCGCCGGCGCCGGCTGGGGGGTGCGCCTGCTGCCCGAGGAGGACGGGTCGTTCGAGGCCAATCCGCCCGCCCTGCCCGAGTTCATCCGGCGCGAGCTGCGCTGGCTGGCCGGGAACTTCCAGTACGGGCCGCTGCTGCGCCATCCGGCCCTGCGGCCGATGGGGCGTTGGCAACTGGTGCAGGCGATGCTGCTGTTCGGGTCGACGCCGTTCTACCTGGTGTTCCTGCTGGGCGCGGCGCTGGCCGCCGCCACCGACCGGGTCTCTGGTTTCCCCGCCGGTTCGGCGCTGGCGCTCGCGCTGGGATGGCTCTGGGTGCTGTACTCGCCCAAATGGCTGAGCTACGCGGAAATCCTGCTCTCCCCCCGGGAGCGCGCGCGCTACGGCGGCGGGCGGCGGGTCGTGACCGGGATCGCGGCGGAGACCGTGTTCACGCTGCTGCTCGACCCGGTGACCACGGTGGCGAAGACGATCGGGACGGTGCGGCTGGCGCTGGGCGCCCCGGCCGCCTGGGCGCCGCAGAACCGGAGCGCCCGCGGCGTGCGCTGGGCGGAGGCGCTCCGGCTGCTCTGGCCGCAGACGCTGCTTGGTCTCGGGGTGTTCGGGGCCTTCGCGCAGGCGGGGTGGCACGCGGTGGTCTGGGCGCTGCCCTTCGTGGGCGGGCTGGTGCTGTCGGTGCCGTTCTGCGTGCTGACGGCCGCGCCGGGGTTCGGCCGATGGCTGCGGGAGCGGGGCGTCGCGGCGGTGCCGGAGGAGGTGCGGGGGCGGTGACGCGTGGGCGGTGACGTGCGGGCGACTCGTGTCCCCACCGTCATTGCCGAACTCGTCCCGGCCAGCCCCCGTGGCACCCTGCTTGTGGGGGTGGCCGGCTCGACGGCCGGCCATGACGAGGAGGGTCCGTCCGGCCCCTACTCCGCGGCCTCGGCCGCCTGGCTGGTGCGGCGGACGCGCAGGCGGCGGATGCGGCGGGGGTCGGATTCCAGCACGCGGAACTCGAGCCCCGAAGGGTGGCTGATCACCTCCCCCTTGGCCGGGACCCGGCCGGCGATGGTGAAGACCAGCCCGCCCACCGTGTCGATATCGGCGTCGCGCTCGTCCTCGGTCAGCACCGGGCCCATGCGCGTCTCGAAATCCTCCACCGACATGCGCGCGTTCACGTCGAGCGAGCCGTCGGCGCGTTCCGTCACCATCGGGGCGACCAGCTCGTCGTGCTCGTCGGAGATGTCGCCGGTGATCGTCTCGACCAGGTCCTCGATCGTCACCAGCCCGTCGATGCCGCCATACTCGTCCACGACCAGCGCCATGTGCATGCGCTGCTGGCGCATCTGCAGCAGCAGGTCGAGCACCGGGGTCTGCGGCGCGACCAGAAGCGGCTTGCGCAGGATGCTTTCGAGCTGGAACGCCTCGGGCCGGCCGACATAGGCGAACACGTCCTTCACGTGGACCATGCCGACGATCTCGTCGAGCTGCTCCCGGTACACCGGCAGCCGCGAGTGGCCGTCCGCGCGGATCTGCTCGATGGCCTGCTGCAGGGTCACGTCCACGCGCATCGCCACGATGTCCGCCCGCGGCACCATCACGTCGTCCGCCGTCGTCTCCCGCAGGCGCAGCACGTTGGCGATCAGGGCGCGCTCGTGCCGGTCGAGTTCAGGGGGTTCGCCGGATACGCCATGCGCCTCGGCCGCCTCCTGCACCAGTTCGGCGATGGACTCCCGCAGCGAGTGTTCGGGCGCGCGGCGGCCCAGCAGGCCGCGCAGGCGAGCGATCAGCGCAGGCTTGGAGCCGCTCATACCGGCGCACTCAACGTTTGACTCGCATGCAGATCACCTCGGCGCGCGGGAGACTCTCCGGCAGGGCGTGGCCGCCCCACCAACCCCACGCCATGAGGGCGATGCGCGAAGAGGCTCATCGTCATCATGCGCGCCTCCACGGGTTGGGGACGCCGATGCGGTGCAGGATGCGCGCCTCCGCCATCTCCATCCGGCGCGCCTCGCCCGGATGGTGGTGGTCGTGGCCGCGCAGGTGCAGCGCCCCATGCACCACGAGATGCGCCAGGTGATGCGCGGCGCGGCGGCGTGCCGCGGCGGCCTCGCGCGCCACCACGCCGCGCGCCAGGATGATCTCCGGCGCCGGCTCCTCGTAGGTCAGCACGTTGGTGGGCTTGTTGCGGCCGCGATGCCGCGCGTTGAGCCGCCGGACCTGCCGGTCGTCGGCCAATACGATCGTACCCGCCCCGCCGGCCGCGCGCGCGGCGCGGGCCGCGAGGGCCTCGACCCGTGGCACCAGCCGGCGCCAGGCCGGGTCCGCCACGATCACGTCGTCCACGTGGATCCCCGCTTGCGCGGGGCGACTACTTCCCGGTTCCATCTCTCTGCTCGTTGGAGCGACGGGCTTCCCGCCGCTTCTCACCTTCCGCTGCCGCGCGCTGGTCATACGCGTCCACGATGCGTGCGACCAGCGGATGTCGCACGACGTCACGCGAACTGAAGCGTACCACCCCGATCCCCTGGATGCCCTCCAGCGTGTCGAGCGCGTCGCGCAGGCCGGAGCGGACGCCCGACGGCAGGTCTACCTGCGAGAGGTCGCCGGTGACGACCATCCGCGTGCCCTCGCCCATGCGCGTCAGGAACATCTTCATCTGCGCGGCGGTGGTGTTCTGCGCCTCGTCCAGGATGGCGTAGCAATGCGCCAGCGTGCGGCCGCGCATGAAGGCGAGCGGGGCGACCTCAATCTCGCCGTTGGTCATGCGGCGGATCACCTGGTCGGCCGGCATCATGTCGTGCAGCGCGTCGTAGAGCGGGCGGAGATAGGGGTCGACCTTCTCCTTCATGTCGCCCGGCAGGAAGCCCAGCCGCTCCCCGGCCTCGACCGCGGGGCGGGAGAGCACGATGCGGTCCACCTTGCCGGCCTGCAGCATCGCCACCGCCTGGGCGACCGCGAGATAGGTCTTGCCGGTGCCGGCCGGGCCGATGCCGAACACCATCTCGTGGTTGGTCAGCGCCTCCATGTATTCGACCTGGCCGGGGCTGCGGGCCGCGACGGCGCCGCGGCGGGTGCGGATCGCGGGCAGGTCGGAGAGCGGCAGCCTGGGGTCCGTGTCCGCGTCCGCCATGCGGATCGCCGTCTCGATCTCGGCCTTGCCGACGCTCTCGCCGCGCTCCAGGCGCGCCCAGAGTCCCTGCAGCAGCACCTGCACCGCGTCCACCCGCCCGGCGTCGCCGGCGATGGCGATCCGGTTGCCGCGGCAGGACAGCCGGACCCCGAGGGCCTGCTCGATGCGGACGAGGTGGCGGTCATGGTCGCCCAGCAGCAGCGGCAACAGCGTGTTGTCGTTGAACTGCAGGGTGACGGCCTTGCCGCCGGAGGACGCGGCCGGCCGAGGTGCCGGCGAGACAACGATGTCGCTCAAGCGCGCAATTTCTCCTGGAGAAGGGTTCCCGACAGAGAGTTGGGGTGTGCGGCGGCGATCCGCACCGGTATCTCGGCGCCGATCAGGTCTGCAGGCCCGTTCACATGAACCGGCTGCAGGAACGGAGAACGCCCGGCGACCTGTCCGGGATGCCGCCCGGCGCCGGTGAACAGCACGGGCAGCGTGAGGCCGACGCAGCCTGCATTGAACGCGGCCTGCTGCTCCCGCAGCAGCGCCTGGAGGGACTGGAGGCGGCGGTCCTTGTCCGCCTCGGCCACCTGGGCGGGCGCGCCGGCCGCGGGCGTACCGGGCCGGGGGGAATACTTGAAGCTGTAGGCCTGGGCGAAGCGGACCTCCCGCACCAGGGCGAGCGTCGCCTCGAAATCGGCCTCGGTCTCGCCGGGATGGCCGACGATGAAGTCGGACGACAGCGCGAGGTCCGGCCGCGCCGCGCGCAGCCGCTCGACCACGCGCAGGTAGTCGGCGGCGGTGTGCTTGCGGTTCATCGCGGCCAGGATGCGGTCGGCGCCCGACTGCACCGGCAGATGCAGGAACGGCATGAGCATCGGCAGGTCGCGATGCGCGGCGACCAGCTCGTCATCCATGTCGCGCGGATGAGACGTGGTGTAGCGCAGCCGCTTCAGGCCGGGGATCTCGGCCAGCGCCCGCAGCAGGCGGCCGAGGCCCCAGTCGCGGCCGTCCGGTCCCTCGGCCCGCCAGGCGTTCACGTTCTGCCCGAGCAGGGTGAGCTCGAGGGAGCCTTGGGCGACGAGGCGGCGGGCTTCGGCGAGGACGGCGGCGGCGGTCCGGCTCTGTTCGGCGCCGCGCGTGTAGGGCACGACGCAGAAGCTGCAGAACTTGTCGCAGCCTTCCTGGATGGTGAGGAAGGCGGTCAGGCCCTGCGGCGCGGCCTCGTCGGGCAAATGGTCGAATTTCTGTTCGGCCGGGAACTCGGTGTCGATCACCGCCCCGCCGGCGCGGGCGGCACGGGCCACCATCTCGGGCAGGCGATGGTAGGTTTGCGGGCCGAGCACGAGGTCCACGAAGGGCGCGCGGGCGAGAATCTCCTCTCCTTCGGCCTGGGCGACGCAGCCGGCCACCGCCAGGATCATGCGGCTGCCCTCGGCCGCACGCGCTTCCTTCAGCCGGCGCAGGCGGCCGAGTTCCGAGAACACCTTCTCGGCGGCCTTGTCCCGGATATGGCACGTATTGAGGATGACCATGTCGGCGCCGTCCGGCGCCTCGGCCGGGGCATAGCCCAGAGGGGCGAGCACGTCCGCCATCCGCGCGCTGTCGTACACGTTCATCTGGCATCCCCAGGTGATGACGTGCAGGCGCTTGCGGTTCGGTCGGGTGATGCTGCTGTGCTCCGTCGGGTTCATCGGCCATGCTCCGCTCGCCCTGTCCGGACCGATCCGGCGTGGGGAGCGGGAGGAATCGTCGGCGGGGCCGGTGCGGTCAAGCGCAGCAGGTCGGGATCACCTCCGGGAAGCGCCGTCAGTCTGCCAGGACGACTCGCTGTCCTGTCAACCACGACGTGTGTCGTTTCACGCGTAGGCCGGCTCGCTGCCGGTCACGTCGAGCGTGTCGGCCACCGCCAGCGGCTGGGCCGGCCGGTTCTGCCGCAGGGTGGAGGCGCCGTCGGCGACGGTGCGCCACACCGCCTGGGACAGCGCCTTGCGGTCGGCGAAGCGGGCGGGATCGAGCGGCGCATGCAGCAGGACGGTGGCGCGCAGCCCGCTCTGCTGCGCGAGGCGCCAGAAATGCGTGGCGATATCCATGTCGCCATACCAGGCGAAGACCGGCCGGCTGGCGCGGCCCGCGGGCAGTCCGCCGATTCGGTCGTACACCACCGACACCGGCTGGATCAGCGGCGCCTGGCCGCCCGGCGGCGGTTCGGCCGCGGCGAAGAAGGCGGAACGGAATGGCAGCACGCGCGAGCCGTCGGAGCTGGTGCCCTCAGGGAAGAGGATCATGTTGTCCCCGCCGGCGAACCGGCCACGCATCGTGTCACGCTCCCGCACCGTGCTGCCGCGCTGGCGGCTGACGAAGACGGTACGGCCGAGCCGGGCGATGGTGCTGATGACCGGCCAAGTGCCAACCTCGCCCTTGGCGACGAAGGCGGCGTCCAACACGCCACCCAGCACGGGGATGTCGACCCAGGAGGAGTGATTGGACACGAACATCACCGGACGGCCGTGCCGTTCGGTCGCCAGCGCGCCGATCACCCGCACCCGGATGCCCAGCAGGCGCGTGAACACGAACCAGTAGACGCGCGGGAACGCGACCTTGGGCCGACCCGGCAGCAGCAGGCAGAGCGCCTGCAGCATCATGCAGGGCAGCGTCCAGAGAAGGATGGCGATGCCACGCCGGGCCGCGCGGAGCCGGCGGGTGACGCCGTAGCGCCCGCCGTTCAACGGGCCATCGAGCGGCGAGTCGCCGAACGCGTCGGCCCGCGCAGACAGATGGAGACGCCGCGCCAGGTGCGTCGGCTGGTCCGAAGCTGCTCGCCTGGAGGAATCCCGCATGCCGCTTCGATACCGTGCCGACCGTGCGCAAACAATGGCGCAACCGTGACCGTTCCGCGAACTTCGCGGACAAGCGATTCGGGGTAAGGTCTCTGACATGCGCCTGTCTGTTCGCCGTGCGGGTTTCGTATTTCTTTGTTTTCTGGTGATCGCACCCGCCAGTCGTGCCGCCGATCCACAGCCGTACGACGTCAATCTGGAACCGACCGGCAATGCCGCGCTGGACGGGGCATTACACGACAGCGCCAATTTGATTTCGCTGCAGAAATCGGCGCCGGCCGGCGGGTTCGCGCTGGTCGAGCGGGCCCGCCAGGATGTCCAGCGCTTCCTGATGGCGCTGCACAGCTATGGCTACTACGAGGCCAAGGTGCACGTGACGATCGCGGGCCGGCCCCTGGACGACCCGCGGCTGCCCGACCTCATCGCCGGATTGCCGGCGTCGCCGCCCGCCAAGGTGAAGGCCACCTTCGATCTCGGGCCGCAGTTCAAGTTCGGATCGGTGCAGGTGACCGGCAGCGTCCCGAAAGGGGCGGCGGACGGGCTTGGGCTGGACCCGGGCTCCCCCGCCATGGCGGCGGAGGTCGTCACCGCGCAGGGCCGGCTGCTCGACAACGTGCGCGCCCGCGGCTACCCGTACGCGAAGGTGGAACTGCCGCCCGCGGTTCTGCACCTCGACAGCAACACGCTGGACGTCTCCTTCGACGTGCAGAGCGGGCCGGAGGCGTCGATCGGCGCGATCAGCATCACCGGCCTGAAGGACATGAACGAGTCGTTCGTGCGCCAGCGGCTGCTGCTGCATGAAGGCCAGCGCTACAGCCCCGCGCTGCTCGACCGCGCGCGGCAGGACCTCGCCTCGCTCGGCGTCTTCTCCGTCGTGCGGATGGAGCCGGCCGATCATCTCGGCCCGGACGGCCGGCTGCCGATCACCGTCGCGGTCACGGAACGGCCGCTGCATGCGGTGGATCTCGGGATTTCGTACGCCACCGATGTCGGGTTGAGCCCGAGCGTGGGGTGGCATCATCGGAATCTGTTCGGGAACGCGGAGCAGCTCAATCTCACCGGCGCCATGCAGCTGGGCGGCAACGCGCTCACGAAGCCGGGGTATTCGTTCGACGCGCAGTTCATCAAGCCCGACTTCCTGGCCCGCAATCAGTCGCTGGAGCTCGACTTCCAGGCGTTGAAGCAGAGCCTGCAGGCCTACGACCAGACGGCACTGATCGAGAAAGCCGCGATCAACCGGCGGCTTGGGGCCTACTGGACCGGGAGCGTGGGTATCTATGCGGAGCAGGAATCGATCACGCAGCAGGGCGTGACCCGGCACTACAACCTGATCGGCTTGCCGGTCAGTCTCAAATACGACAGCACGACGAGCCTGCTCGACCCAACCGAAGGCGTCCGCGCCGCGTTTACCATCACGCCCACCCACGCGATGGGAAACCCGAGTTCGGATTTCGTACTGATGCAGGCCTCTGGATCGACCTATCTCGACGTGTTCCAGGACGGACGGAGCGTGATCGCCCTGCGCGGCCTGGTCGGCGGCGCCACCGGCGTGAACGTGTTCGGTCTGCCGCCCGACCAGCGCTTCTATGCCGGCGGCAGCGGAACGGTGCGCGGCTACCGGTACCAGTCGATCGGGCCGCAATTCCCCGACAACAAGCCGATCGGCGGCACCTCGATCGCCGCCGGCACGTTCGAGCTCCGCCAGCGGATCCTGGACAATTATGGCGTCGCGGCCTTCGTGGATGCGGGCCAGGTGAGTTCGACCGGCGGTCCGTTCGGCGATGCCTGGCGCGTCGGTGCCGGCGTGGGTGCGCGCTACTACACCCCGATCGGACCGATCCGGCTCGACGTGGCGGTGCCGTTGAACAAGCAGCCGGGCGGAGACTCGTTCGAGCTCTACATCGGCATCGGCCAGGCGTTCTGAGGCCGACCTGATGCGCCGCGTCCTCAAATGGGTCGGCTGGACCCTGGCCGTCCTGATCGGGCTTCCGATCCTGCTGGTCGTGATCGTGCTGATCCTGGCCAATACCGGCCCCGGTCAGCGCCTGATCGAGCGTCAGACCGCGAGCCTCACCGGCGATACGGTGCGGATGTCCGGCCTGTCCGGCCGCTTCCCCGATGCGCTGCATGTGGGGCGGCTGGAGCTGGCCGACGCCAAGGGCGTCTACCTCACGCTCGAGGGCGTGGTGCTCGACTGGGCGCCGACGCGGCTGATCTCGGGCGAGGTGCGGGTCGACGAGCTGTCCGCCGACCATGCCGATTTCGCGCGGCTGCCGGTCTCGGAGCCGAGTTCGACGACGAGCAGCAGCAGCTCCTCCTCCTACAGCCTTCCGGTGCGGGTGGTGGTCGAAACGCTGAAGATCCCCCGGTTCGATGTCGGCAAGCCGGTCGCCGGCGAGGCGGCGACGCTGTCGGTGGCGGGATCGGCGAAGCTCGACTCGCTCGAAACCGGGCAGGCGAAGCTCGACGTGACGCGGCTGGACTCGCCGGGGCACTACACGCTGGACGGAGCGGTCGACCCGGCCCACATCCGCGCCGCGCTGACCGTGGACGAGCCGCCGCACGGGCTGATCGCCGAGATGGCCGGCCTGCCCGATCTCGGCGCCATCGCCGCGGACGCGCGCCTCGACGGGCCGCGTGACGCAGTCGGGACGAAGCTGACGCTGTCCGCCGGCGAGCTGCACGCCACGGCGAACGGAACCGTGGACCTGGTGCACGAGGCGGCCGACCTGAACATCGCGGCGAACGCGCCGGCGATGAGCCCGCGGCCCGACGTGTCCTGGCAATCCGTGCATGTCGACGCGCGGGTGCATGGTCCGTTCACCAAGCCCGATGCCAACGGGACGGTGCGGATCGCGGACCTGAAGGCCGCCGGCGCGGCCATCCAGGCGCTGAATGCCGACGTGACCGGCAATGCCGGCCAGGTCGCGCTGAAGGCCCGCGCCGAAGGGCTGGTGGTGCCGGGACCCAAGCCGGACCTGCTGGCGGGCGGGCCGCTGACGCTGGATGCGACCGCGCGGCTGGACGCTCCCGACCGGCCGGTGATCTTCACCCTGCATCATGAGCTGCTCGACACCACCGGGTCCGCCAAGACGGCCGGCCCGCTGCAGGCCCATGTCGTGCTGAAGGCGCCTGACCTCGCCCCGCTGGCCGCGGCGGGCGGCGTCGACCTGCAGGGCCACACGAACCTGACGGTGGACGCGGCCCAGCAGGGCGACACGACCTCCGTCACGCTGAACGGCACGCTGGGCGTGACGGGCGGCATGGCGCCGGTGCCCGCCCTGATCGGGCCCGACGCGAAGATCGACCTCGCGGCGAGCATGACCGGGCAGGACATCCGGGTGACCCGGCTCGCGGTGAACGGCAAGACGCTGGACGTCACGGCGCAGGGGGCGCTGGCGGACAAGAAGCTGGATGCCGACTGGACCGTCGCGCTGAGCGACCTCGGCGCGGTGCAGCCGTCGCTCGAGGGGCAGCTCGAGGCGAAGGGCCATGCCGCCGGCCCGATGGACGATCTGGCGGTGCAGGCCGACCTGACGGGGCAGGTGAGCGGGCAGGGCTACAAGTCCGGGGCGCTCACCGCACATGTGGACGCGTCGGGCCTGCCCGGCGCGCCCAAGGCGCAGGTGACCGCCCAAGGCACGCTGCTGGACTCGCCGCTCGACGTCGCGCTCGCGGCCAGCCGCCAGCCGGACGGGCAGATGCACCTGACCATCGACCGGCTGTCCTGGAAGACGGCCCAGGCACAAGGGGCGCTGGCGCTCGCGCCGAACGCCACGCTGCCGACCGGGAAGCTGACCTTCCGGATGAAGCGCCTGGCCGATCTCGCGCCCCTCCTGGGCCGGCAGATCGCCGGCAGCGTGGAGGCGGCGCTCGACGCCGACGACCAGGCCGCCAAGCTCGACGTGACGGCGCAGAACGTCGCCATTCCGGGGACCGCCGCCGTGGACCGGCTCGCGGTCGCCGCGACCGTCACCGATCCGACCGGCACGCCCAAGGTCGACGGCACGCTGACGGCCGACGGGGTCAACGCCTCCGGTTACGCCGGCAACGCGCGGGTGACGGCGCGCGGGCCCACCACCGCGCTGGCCCTCACCGTCGCGGCGAACGCGTCCGACCTGATGGGATCGCCGGCCAAGCTCGACACCTCGGGCACGCTCGACATCCCGGACAAGACGCTCGCGCTCGCCGCGCTGCGTGCGGCCTGGAAGCAGGAGACGCTGAAGCTGCTCGCGCCGGTGCGGATCGGCTTCGCCGACGGCGTCTCCCTCGATCGCCTGCGGCTCGGCCTGCGCCAGGCGGTGATCGAGGTCGACGGCCATGCGGGCAGCACGCTCGATCTCACGGCGAGCATCCGCAACCTGCCGGCCGACATCGCCGCCGTCGTGGCCCCCGACTACGCCGCGGACGGCACACTCGGCCTGGACGCGCGGCTGCGCGGCACGACCGCCGAACCGCAGGGCACGGTCCACCTGACCGCGCGCGGACTGCACCTGCGCAACGGGCCGGGCCAGGCCCTGCCGCCGGCCAACCTCACCGCCGATGCCACGCTGCACGGCACCAGCGCGCAGGTCGACACGCGGCTCAATGCCGGCAGCTCCCATCTGACGCTCAACGGCACCGCGCCGCTGTCCACCACCGGCCCGATGAACCTGCGCAGCGCGGGCCTGATCGACCTGGCGCTGCTCGACCCGCTGCTGGCGGCGGACGGGCGGCAGGTGCGCGGCCGGCTCACGCTGGATGCCACGATCGCCGGCACCGCCGCCGCGCCGAAGGTGAACGGCACCGCGCGGCTCGCCAACGGGGAGGTGCAGGACACGCCGCTGGGCGTTCACCTCACCGCCATGACGGCGCTGATCGAGGCGAACGGCGACACGATCCGGCTGACCAGCCTGACCGCCCGCGCCGGCCCCGGCACGATGCGGGCGAACGGCACGGTCGGCCTGGGCGGCGCCATGCCGGTCGACATCCGCGTCACCGCAGACAACGCGCGCCCGCTGTCGAGCGACCTGATGACCGCGTTCATCGACCTCGACCTGCGGCTGCAGGGAGAGGTGCAGGGCGCGCTGTCCGCCTCCGGCCGGGTGCATGTCCGGCGCGCCGAGATCCGCGTGCCCGAGAAGCTGCCCGCGAGCGTCGCCGTCATCCCGACCCGCGTGGCCGGGCAGCCACTGCCCAAGCCGAAGCCGCCGGCCAAGCCGCTCGACCTCGCGCTGGATATCCTGCTGGATGCGCCGAACCAGATCTTCATCCGCGGGCGCGGCATCGACGTGGAGCTGGGCGGGCGCATCCGAATCCGGGGCACCGCCGCCAACCCGCAGCCCGATGGTGGGCTGAACCTGATCCGCGGCACGTTCAGCGTGGTGGGCCAGACGCTGACCTTCACCCAGGGCAGCATCACCTTCACCGGTGCCGGCATCACCGATCCCGCGATCAACCTGGTAGCGCAGAACGTCACCTCGGCGCTGACGGCGACCCTGACCATCAGCGGCAGCGCGCGCGATCCGAAGATCACGCTGTCGAGCACGCCCGACATGCCGCAGGACGAGATCCTGGCGCAGCTGCTGTTCAACACCAGCACGTCGAAACTGAGCGCGTTCCAGATCGCGGAGATCGCGGCGGCGCTGGCCCAGCTCTCCGGCGCGACCGGCGGGGTGGGCGATCCGCTGGGCAGCATCCGCGGCGCCCTGGGCCTCGACCGGCTGTCGATCGGGTCGAGCTCCAACGGCAACCCCGCCCTGGAGGCCGGCAGCTACGTGGCGCCGGGCGTGTATGTCGGCGCGAAGCAGAGCGCCTCGGGGACGGGCACGCAGGCGACGGTGCAGATCGATCTCGCCAAGGGTCTCAAGGCCGAGGCGACGGCCGGCTCCGGCACGAGCTCCGCGACGGGGGCGAGCGGCAGCGGCGATGCCGCGAGCGTCGGGCTCACCTACCAGTTCGAGTACTGATGCCGATGAGTCTCTTCGCTCATCGGTCTCGGGGCGTGGGGTAGGAGGGGCGACCACGCCCGAACGCAGAGACTGCCGCGCGTGGAGGTGATGATTTGCGGCGTGTCAGACGTTGAGCACGCCGGTATGAGCCGGCTCCGGCCGCTCAGAACTCGACGTCGAGTTCCTCGATTTGTTCGGGTTCCTCCATCGCCGCGGCATACCATTCCCGCAGCGGCTCCCAGGTCATGACGTGCTTGGCATAGGCGTCGCACGCGACGTCGAGGGAGACGTCGTAGCTGCGGAAGCGCGTCACGACCGGCGCGTACATCGCATCCGCGATCGTGGGGTGCGCCCCGAACAGCCACGGCCCGGACCAGGTCGTGAGGCACTCCCGCCAGATCTCGACGATCCGGTCCACGTCGGCCTGCGCTGCGGACCAGAGCCGGAAGCCCGGCCGGTGCAACCGCAGGTTCATCGGCAGCGACGACCGCAGCGCGGAAAAACCCGAATGCATCTCTCCGCTCACGGAGCGGCAGCGCGCTCGCGCGAGCTTGTCCGCGGGGAGCATCCTGGCCTTGGGGAACGTCTCGTTCAGGTATTCGGCAATTGCCAGGACGTCCCATATCAGGACACCCTCGTGCTCGAGACAGGGAACGCGGTTCGACGATGCCTGAAGCAACAATTCCGCCTTCATCGCGGGATCGTCCGGGGAGACGACCTTCTCCTCGAACGGCAGCCCCGCCATGCGGGCGAGCAGGTGGCCGCGTAGCGACCAGGAGGAATAGTTCTTGCTGCTGATCAGGAGCGTGGCCGCGGCCATGGTGACAACCCCTTCACGACTTGCCATGCTGCAGCGCAATAGTGCCAGCCCGGCGTCACGTTGGCGAGGGGTCTCCATGCGTCATCGGCATCGCGCGGCCGGTCTGCGGTGACCAGTTCGGCCATGCTCTACGAGTTCTACCAGGCGCAGGCGGACATGCTCGCGCCGTTCCGGATGGCCGCGCGCTTCGGCGCCAGCCTGGCGCGGGCCTGGGATATCGGGGACTACACGCCTGCCATGGTCCGGCATCTCGGCGCCATCGCGAGCCTGGTCGCCGATTCCGGACTGACGCATGCGCGTCCGCCCTTCGGCTTCGACTCCGTCCGCGTCGGGAACCAGATCGTGGGCGTGACGGAGGAGGCGGCGGACGAAACCCCCTTCGGCACGCTGCTGCACTTCCGGAAGGACAGTCCGGTGGTGCAGCCCCGGGTCCTGGTCGTGGCGCCCATGTCCGGGCACTTCGCGACGCTGCTGCGCGGGACGGTGAAGGTCCTGCTGCCCGAACACGATGTCTACATCACGGACTGGAAGAACGCGCGCGACGTGCCGCTGTCGGCGGGCGCCTTTGGGCTCGACAATTTCGTCGACCACCTGATCCGCTTCCTGGAGACGATCGGGTCCGGCAGCCACATGCTGGCGGTCTGCCAGCCGGCCGTGCCGGCGCTCGCCGCCGTCGCGGTGATGGCGCAGACCGGCAACCCCGCGCAGCCGCACAGCCTGACGCTGATGGCCGGACCGATCGACACGCGGATCAACCCGACCAAGGTGAACGAGCTCGCCCAGTCCCGCCCGATCGAATGGTTTCAGAAGAACCTGATCGCCTCGGTGCCCTGGCGCTACGCCGGCGCGCATCGCCGCGTCTATCCGGGCTTCATGCAGCTCACGGCGTTCCTCAGCATGAACCTGGACCGCCACATCAACGCGCATGTGGGGCAGTTCCGGAACCTGGTCGGCGGCGACGCCGCCAGCGCCGCGGCGCATCGCCGCTTCTACGACGAATACAATGCGGTGATGGACCTGCCGGCCGAGTTCTATCTCGAGACCGTGCAGCGCGTGTTCCAGGACCATCATCTGCCGCTGGGCCGCCTCACCTGGCATGGCGAACGGGTGAAGCCCTCCGCGATCCGGCGCACCGCGCTGCTGACCGTGGAGGGGGAGCGCGACGACATCTGCGCGATCGGCCAGACCATGGCGGCGCTCGATCTCTGCACCGGCGTGCCGGTCGGCCGCAAGCAGCACCACCTGCAGAGCGGCGTCGGGCATTACGGCGTGTTCAGCGGCAGCCGCTGGGCGCGGGAGGTCTATCCGCGCGTCCGCCAGATGATCCAGGTGACCAACTGACCGCACCCGCCACGCCTCTCGCCTCGCGCGGGAAAGGAGTGGGGTGAGGGGACGACCGGAACGAACGCACATGCCCGCAACCACCCGGCGCCGGAACCGCGCCTTTCGCCAGCGCGCCGGACGCCTCTGCCCGACGCCTCTGGCCGCGCTGCTGCTCATCCTCGCTCTGCTGGTGCCGGGCTTCGCCCGTGCCCAGGCGATGCTTCCGCCCGGACCGCTCTCCACCCGCGGCAGCCAGATCGTGGCGGCGGACGGCACGCCGGTCCGGATCATGGGTGTGGGCGTGTTCACCGACGTCTCCGCCGACGTCGCGCGCATCAAGGCGGCGGGGTTCAACACGCTGCGCATCTCCTGGGGCAACCGGCGGCGCCTGGCCGATGTCGCGCGCATCGACCGGATCGTCGCCGCGGCCGCGCCGATCGGCCTGCGGGTGATCCTGGACAATCATTACAACGAGGGCCTGCGCGGCATGTGCGTGGCCCAGCAGAAGAACGGGCTGTGGTACGACCTGGGCGGCGCCTCGGACGGCACGGATGGCTGCGGCACGCCCGGCACCGTGACGGACGCGAAGTTCGTCGCCGACTGGGTGGCGATGGCCGAACATTTCCGGGGCAACCCGACGGTGATCGGCTACGACCTGCGCAACGAGCCGCTGGCCTATCCCGGCATGACGACCTGGGAGGCCGGCAGCCGCAACCCGGACCACAACATCCGCTGGATGTATGAGCGCGTGGGCCGCGCGATCCAGGCGGTGGATCCGGACAAGCTGATCATCTGCGAAGGGCCGCAGAACTACAGCCGCAGCTTCGCGAGCCGCGCGCCGGCGCCCTGGGGCGACCTGTCGCTGGCGGGGCGCCTGCCCGTGGAGCTGCCGGTGGCCGGCAAGGTGGTCTACTCGGTGCACGACTATCCCGCCGAGATCGCCGGCTATCACCCCGACAGCGGACCGGTGAAGGTCGCGCAGATGAACCGCACCTGGGGCTACCTGGTGATGCAGGGGATCGCGCCGGTGCTGGTCGGCGAGATGGCGTCCAACATGAAGGGCCCGACCTCGGCGGCGTGGGCGGATACGCTGACCGCCTACATGAATGGCGACGCCCCCGACGGCCCGCGCTTCACGCCGCCGGACCAGCCGATCGGCGGGGTCTGGTGGTGGGCAGGGTCCGACGACCACTCCGGCGACCAACCGAGCGGAATCTGGGACAACGAGGGCAAGCTGCGGCCGGAGCAGCGGGCGGTGTGGGGGAAGTTGCGGCCGCGGGAGTGAGCCGGAGCACGACGCGGCCGTCGTGGTCAATCGTCATGGCCGGGCTCGACCCGGCCATCCTCGCGGCACCCTGCCGATGGGGGTGGCCGGGTCAAGCCCGGCCATGACGGTGGTGTGGGTGCGGCGGTGAGTGCGGCGGGCGTGTGGGAGGTGGGTCGCTGCGGGCCGGCGCGCCGCCTCAGCGGTGGGCGCGGCGCCAGGATGCGAAGATTCGAAGCCCCTCGACCGCCATCACCATGCTCGCCAGCGCGGCCGCGGCACCCATGCTCAGCTCGATCCAGTACTGCATCTCGACCGTCCCTGCTGTTCTGATTGGGCATCAGCCTACCAGACAGTAAGGTCCGAATCCAGACGTTTGATCTGAATCAAGCCCGCCGGTCGCCGCTTAAAGCCGCCGAAGCACGAACAGGCCCTGCTCGCCGAACAGGTTCGCAAGCCCCGGGAACCGCCGCCAGGGCGCGCGACGGCCAGCATCGTCCACCGCGAGCCAGGTCTCGACCTGGTATCCCTCCTCGGCGCACAGCGCGAAGAAGTCGCGGATCGTGCAGGGATGGATGTTCGGCGTCTCGTGCCAGGGGCGGTCCCAGGTCGAGGTCATCGGCATCCGACCCGTGGACAGCAACTGCCAGCGCACCAGCCAGTGGCCGAAATTGGGGAAGCTCACCACTGCCCGCGTGCCGATGCGCAGCATCTGCGCCAGCACCGCGCGCGGCCGCTCCACGGCCTGCAGGGTGCGCGACAGCACCACGTAGTCGAAGGCCCCATCCGGGTAGTGCTGCAGGTCGGTGTCGGCGTCCCCGTGCATCACCGGCAGGCCGTAAGCGACCGCGCGGGTCGCTTCGGCCATGTCGATCTCGATCCCGCGCGCGTCGCAGCCCTTGGTGCGGAACAGATGGTCGATCAGCGTGCCGTCGCCGCAGCCGATATCCAGCACGCGCGAGCCCGGGGCGATCATGTCGCCGATCAGCGCCAGGTCCAGCCGCATGTTCTTGGCGACGAACCGGACGGGATCATGCGTGCTCATGCCGCGAGCCCCGCATGCATCGCGCAGCCGCGCAGGAACCCGGCGACGGTGCGATGGAAGTCGGGCTCGTCCAGCAGGAACGCGTCGTGCCCCTTGTCCGAGGGGATCTCCACGAACGACACGTTCGCACCCGCGCGGTTCAGTGACCGCGCGATGGCGCGGCTCTGGCTGGTGGGGAACAGCCAGTCGGAGGTGAAGGACACGAGCAGGAACCGCGTGCGCGTGCCGCGGAAGGCGTTCGCCAGGTCACCCTCGTAGTCGGCCGCGAGGTCGAAATAGTCCATCGCCCGCGTGATGGTCAGGTAGCTGTTCGCGTCGAAGCGCTGCACGAAGGTGCTGCCCTGGTGACGGAGATAGCTCTCCACCTCGAACATCTCGCCGAACAGGCTGATCGCCTCGGAACTGTCCTTCGGCGCGCCCTGCAGCCGCCGGCCGAACTTCCGCGTCAGCGCCTCCTCGGAGAGGTAGGTGATGTGCGCGCACATGCGCGCCACCGCGAGGCCGCGGGCCGGGATGCGCCCGCTCTCCCAATACCGCCCGCCCTGCCAATCGGGATCGGCGAAGATCGCCTGCCGCCCGACCTCATGGAAGGCGATGTTCTGCGCCGAGTGATGTGCCGCGGTCGCGATCGGAAGCGCCGCGAACACGGCGTCCGGATACAGCGCGGCCCATTGCAGCACCTGCATTCCGCCCATCGAGCCGCCCACGACGGCGAACAGGCGGGCGATGCCCAGATGCTCGATCAGCTGCTTCTGCGCACGCACCATGTCGCGGATGGTGACCGGGGGAAAATCGGTGCCCCATGGCGCGGATCCGTCCGGCCGCATCTCCCGCGGGCCGGTGCTGCCCATGCACCCGCCCAGCACGTTGGCGCAGATCACGAAGTAGCGGTCCGTGTCGACCGGCTTGCCGGGGCCGACCATCATCTCCCACCAGCCGGGCTTGCCGGTCACCGGCTGGCGCTCCGCCACATACTGGTCGCCGGTGAGCGCGTGGCAGATCAGCACCGCGTTGGTGCGCGCCGCGTTCAGCGTGCCGGAGGTGCGAAAGGCAACGGTATGGTTTGGCAGCGTCGTGCCGCACTCCAGCGTGAACGGCGTGTCGAAGCGCACACTCGCGTGCTCGATCGTCGCCAGTGCATCGGTCTGAACCATCGCGCGGAGTGCATAGGACCTGTGCCGGGGCCCCGCAACCGCCGGGTTTGCAGGGCAGCGACCATCGGTTAGTAGTGCCGGCCCCCTTTTCCTGCCAGAGCGATGCCCCAGACCTCTCCGCCTGCCGAGTCTTCGCCTGCCGCCAGCGCGGACGCGCCGCCGGCCGCCCAGGATGGCTGGCCGGGGGGGCTGCCCGCACTCCGCGCCGAACTCGACCGCATCGACGACGAGATCCACACGCTGCTGCGCGAACGCGCGCGTGTCGTCGAGCATGTCGCCCGCTCCGGCAAGCCGGCCGCCTTCCGTCCGGGACGGGAGGCATCGATCGTCCGCCGGCTGCTGCGCCAGCACGAGGGCCGGCTCCCCCGCCTGACGCTGTTCCGCATCTGGCGGGAGATGCTGGCCGGCACCACCGGCATGCAGGCCAACTTCCTGGTGGCGGTCGCCGCCGGCAGCACCGGGGACAGCCTCTCGCAGCTCGCGCGTGAGCATTTCGGCGCGCTCACCCCGCTCCGCGTCCTCGGCAGCGCCGGGCAGGCCCTCAACGAGGTGCGCACCGGGTCGGCCTCGGTCGCCGTGCTGCCGCTGCCCACCGACGGTGACGCGCCGCGCGACGCCTGGTGGACCAGCCTGCAGCAGCGCGACCAGCGGCTGCACATCATCGCCCGCCTGCCGTTCTGGACCGTCCGCCCGGAAGGCGCGCCGACCGAACAGGCCCTGGTCGTCGCGGCCAGCGCGCCAGACGCGAGCGGAGAGGACCGCGCCTTCCTGGCCTTCGAACTCGACGCCGCAACCAGCCGCGCCCGCATCGCGAGCGAACTGGCCGCGGCGGGATTCGCGCCGGTCTCCATCGTCTCTTGCCGGACGCCCGGCGCGCCGGACGCCCAGGTGCTGGTGGAGGTCGAAGGCGCCGTGCCCGAAGGCGACACCCGCCTCGCCTCCCTCTCCCCCCTCTTCCGTCACACCCTCCTGCTCGGAGGCTACGCCATCCCGGTGGGAGCCGAACCATGACCGGACCGCAACCACGCCCCGAGGTCCTGACCGTCCAGCCCTACGTTGGCGGGGAATCGCACCTCGAAGGCGTGAACCGGACCATCAAGCTGTCGTCCAACGAGGGCGCGTTCGGCCCGCCCCCCGGCGCCATCGCCGCCTACCATGCGATGGCGGAGGAGATGTTCCGCTACCCGGACGGCGGCGCGGACCGGCTGCGGGAGGCGATCGGCCGCCGCTTCGGCCTCGATCCCGCGCGCATCGCCTGCGGCACCGGTTCGGACGACCTGATCGGCCTGCTGTGCCACGCCTATGGCGGCGCCGGACGGGACATCGTGATGTCCGAGCACGGGTTCATGATCTACCAGATCGCGGGGACGGCGTCGGGAAGCCGGGTGGTCAAGGCGCCGGAGCGCAACCTCACCGCCGATCTCGACGCGATGCTGGCGGCGGTGTCGTCCAGCACGCGGATCGTGTTCCTGGCCAATCCGAACAACCCGACCGGCACGATGGTCCCGGCGGACGACGTCGCGCGGTTCCGCGCCGCGCTGCCGCCCGACATCCTGTTCGTGCTCGATTCCGCCTACGCCGAATACATCGACCGGCCGGACTACGACGCTGGCGAGAAGCTGGTCGGCGCCACCGACAACACCATCATGCTGCGGACCTTCTCGAAGGTGTTCGGCATGGGCGGCATGCGGGTCGGCTGGGCCTATGGGCCGCCCGCCGTCATCGACGTGCTGAACCGGGTGCGGGAGGCGTTCAACGTCTCGGTGCCGGCCCAGGCCGCCGCCATCGCCGCCCTGCAGGAGCCGGGCTGGGTCGAGAAGGTGCGAGACCACAACACGGTCTGGCGCGCCCATCTCGCCGAGGGGCTGCGCGCCGCCGGGATCAAGGTCTGGTCGAATGAGGGCAACTTCGTACTGGCCGATTTCGGCACGACCGACATCGCCAACGCCGCCGACGCGTTCCTGCGCGGGCGCGGCATCATCGTGCGCAAGGTCGGAGGGTACGGGCTGCCGCACTGCCTGCGCATCACCGTGGGCACCGCCGACGAGGTCGGCCTCGTGATCGAGACGCTGACGGCATTCATGGGCACTCGTCGTGGCTGAGCCGCTGTTCCGTCGCCTCGCCCTGGTCGGCATCGGGCTGATCGGGTCCTCGGTCGCGCGCATCGCCCGCGAGCGCGGCGACCTCGCGGGCGAGATCGTGGTGAACGCGCGCACGCAGAAATCGCTCGACCGGGTGATGGAGCTGGGCATCGCCGACCGGGTGGAGCTCGATCCCGCGCGCGCGGTCGAGGGCGCCGACTGCGTGATGCTCTGCGCCCCGGTGGGCGCCTTCGCGGCCCTGGCCGAGGCGATCGCGCCGGCCCTCGCCCCCGGCGCGATCCTGACCGATGTGGGCTCGACCAAGCAGAGCGTGATCCGCGACGTGGGCCCGCTGGTGCCAGCCGGGGTGCACTTCGTCCCCGCGCATCCGCTAGCGGGCACCGAACACTCGGGCCCCGATGCCGGCTTCACCACGCTGTTCCAGGGCCGCTGGGCGCTGATCACCCCGCCCCCCGGCACCGACGAGGAAGCGGTCGGCAAGGTGGAGGAGCTGTGGCGCCGCTGCGGCTCCATGATCGGGCGGATGGAGCCCTCGCATCACGACCGGGTGCTGGCGATCGTCTCCCACCTGCCGCATCTGCTCGCCTTCACCATCTGCGGCACCGCCGACGACCTGGAATCCGAAAGCCGCCAGGCCGTGCTGAACTTCGCCGCCTCCGGGTTCCGCGACTTCACCCGCATCGCCGCGAGCGACCCGGTGATGTGGCGCGACATCTTCCTCAACAACCGGGAGGCGCTGCTGGAGATGCTGGCGCGCTTCACCGAGGATGCGCAGGCGATGGCGCGCGCGGTCCGCTGGGGCGACGCGGAGTATATCGAAGACAAGGTGGAGCGCGGCCGCAAGATCCGCCGCAGCCTGATCGAGCTGAAGCAGGCCTGATGCCGCCGCCGGGTGGCCCGAGGGCGCACCGGCATCACAACCGTCATGGTCGTTTCCTTCGTGGCCGTCGAACCGCGGCGGGCCGGGCGGAACCGGGTGGCGCGCGAGATCGCTTCCGTCCGGGGCACTCGTTCGGCGCCGCAGCCGTCCCGTGGGGTGATCGCCAGCAGGTTCCTCACAGGCGCGTGACACGGGCGGACAGTGTCTGTCACGGCCCGATATGAGGGTCGCGGGCCGCATGCTCTAGCGGTCCTTCGAACAGCAACAGGAGTTTGGACATGGCCAGCATCAAGCGTCACGCCTCCGCCGCCTGGCACGGCAGCGGGAAGGAAGGCAAAGGCAGCCTGACGACCCAGAGCGCCACGCTGAAGGACACGCCCTACGGCTTCAACGCGCGGTTCGGCGAGGGCGTGGGCACCAACCCCGAGGAGCTGATCGCCGCGGCCCACGCAGGCTGCTTCAGCATGGCGACGGCGTTCCAGTTGAGCGGCGCCGGCCATCCGCCCGAGAGCCTGGCCTGTGACGCGACGCTGACCATGGAGCAGGAAGGGGCCGGCTGGACGATCAAGGCCGTGCATCTGGTCCTGAAGGCGAAGGTGCCGGGCATCGACGCGGCCAAGTTCAAGGAACTCGCGGAGACGGCGAAGGCGAACTGCCCCGTGTCGAAGGTGCTGAACGCCTCGATCACACTCGACGCGACGCTCGGCTGACGTCGCTCGGCTGACGCGTCGTCGGGCAGAGGTGTCATGGTCGCCGAAGGGCGACCATCCACGACTGCCGAGTGCCCCGGAGTCGTGGATGGCCCGCCTGCGCGGGCCATGACACAGAGGCGGGCGGTCCACGACACCTTGGGGCACGCGGCGCACGCCAGCCCTCAGCGGATGCCGATCACCTTGTGCGTCTGCACCGACAGCCGCCAGCGCGGATGCGCGAGGCAGTAGGCGATTGCCGCCTCGGTGTTCGCGACCCGGTCCGGCCCGTCCATCGGCTGCAACAGGAAATGCCGGAAGCCGAGGTCCAGCAGCGCGGCCGGGTCGAGCCCCTCCTGGGGGAAAACCAGCTTCAACTCGTCCCCTTCGCGCTGCACGAGCTCCGCGGCCGCTTTCGGGCTCACGCAGATCCAGTCGAGTGCCGGAAGCGCGGGCAGGGTTCCGTTGGTCTCGATCGCCGCCTCGAAGCCCCGCGCGTGCACGGCGTCCAGCAGCGGCTGGTCGAGCTGCAGCATCGGCTCGCCGCCGGTGAACACGACGAAGCGCCGGTCGCGCCCGTCGCCCCAGGTGGCGGCGACCGCATCCGCCAGAGCCTCCGCCGTGGTGAAGCGACCCGCATCGGCGCCGACGAAATCCGTGTCGCAGAAGCGGCATACCGCCCGCGCGCGGTCTTCCTCCCGCCCCGACCAGAGATTGCAGCCGGTGAACCGGCAGAAGACGGCGGCGCGGCCGGCCTGGGCACCCTCCCCCTGCAGCGTGAGGAAAAGCTCCTTGACCGCGTAGCTCATCGGGCGGCGTCCGCCATCACACGTTGAAGCGGAACAGCAGCACGTCGCCGTCCTTCACGACGTAGTCCTTGCCCTCGACCCGCATCTTGCCCGCGTCCTTCGCGCCCGCCTCGCCGCGGCAGGTCACGAAGTCGTCGTAGCCGATGGTCTCGCAGGCGATGAACCCGCGCTCGAAATCCTTGTGGATCACGGCAGCCGCCTGCGGCGCCTTGGTGCCACGCACGATCGTCCAGGCGCGCGTCTCCTTCGGCCCGACCGTGAAGTAGGTCAGCAGGCCGAGAAGGTCGTAGCCGGCGCGGATGACGCGATCGAGGCCGCTGTCATGCAGGCCGAGCCCCTCGAGGAACTCGCCGCGGTCGGCCTCCGGAAGCTGCGACACCTCCGCCTCGATCGCGGCGGAGACGATCACCACGCGGGCGCCTTCGGCCTTCGCGCGGGTCTCGACTTGCGCGGAGTAGGCGTTGCCGGTCGCGGCCGAGGCTTCCTCGACGTTGCACACGTACAGCACCGGCTTGGAGGTCAGCAGTTGCAGGCGGCGCACCGCTTCCTCCTGCCCCGGCGGGATCGCCGCGCGCGCGGGCTTGCCGTCCTGCAGGGCAGCCACCAGCGGCTCCATCACCGCGACCTGGGCGATGCTCTCCCGGTCGCCGCCGCGCGCCTTCTTCTGCGCCGCGGTCAGCCGCCGCTCCAGGCTGTCGAGATCGGCCAGCATCAGTTCGGTCTCGACCACGTCGGCGTCACGCAGCGGATCGATCGAGCCCTCGACATGCGTCACGTCCGGGTCCTCGAAGCAGCGCAGGACATGGATGATCGCATCCACTTCCCGGATGTTCGCGAGGAACTGGTTGCCGAGCCCCTCCCCCTTCGACGCGCCGCGCACCAGGCCGGCGATGTCCACGAATTCGAGCGAGGTGGGCACGACCTTGATCGACTTGCCGATCTCGGCGAGCACGCCGAGGCGCGGATCCGGCACGGCGACGCGGCCGACATTGGGCTCGATCGTGCAGAACGGATAATTGGCCGCCTGGGCCGCGGCGGTCGCGGTCAGCGCGTTGAACAGCGTGGACTTGCCGACATTGGGCAGGCCGACGATGCCGCAGTTGAACCCCATCTACCTGGTCTCCTGGGTCAGCAGCGCGACCCTGGTCATGAAATCCTCGGGCTTCCCTTGGGCCAACAGCGGCGCCGCGTCGGCCACCGCGTCCAGCAGCGCCACCAGCCACGGCCGGTCGTCCTTGGAGAAGTCGCCCAGCACGTGGCCGGTCACACGATCCTTGTGGCCGGGATGCCCGATCCCCAGCCGGACGCGCCAATATTCCGGCGAGCCGAGTTGCCGGTCCATCGAGCGCAACCCGTTATGCCCGGCCGCGCCCCCGCCCCGCTTCACCCGCACCTTGCCGGGCGCGAGGTCGAGTTCGTCATGGAACGCGGTGATCGCCTCGAGCGGCAGCTTGTAGAACGCGGCGGCGGGCTGCACCGATTCACCCGAGGCGTTCATGTAGGTCATGGGCTTGAGCGCCAGGATCTTCTGGCCGGCGATGCTGCCCTCGGCCACCAGTCCCTTGAAGCGCTGCCGCCACGGCGAGAACCGGTGGTGATCCGCGATCACGTCGAGGGCCATGAAGCCGATGTTGTGCCGCTGCCGCGCCATCCCCGGCTCAGGATTGCCGAGTCCGACCCAGAGCAACATCTCACCCTCTCCATCGCGATCGGCCGGGGCCGCACCCGCGCTCATACGTCGTCATGGCCGAACTCGAGCGGCCGTCCCGACACCCGGTGCTACCGGTATGGCCGGGCCTGACCCGGCCCACCGGCACCCCCTTCGACTGGCATGGCCGGGTCGATCCCCGGGTCAGGCCGGGGACGGCCATGCCCGTCGAGCGGGAGCGGATCAGCCCTTCTTCGCGGCTGCCTTGGCCGGAGCCTTGGCCGGGGCGGCCGCGGCAGCAGCCTGCGGCTCCGCCGGCGCCTCGATCTTGGTCGGCGGGGCGACGGTCGCGATGACGAAGTCGCGGTCGGTGATCACCGGGCGGACGCCGTCCTTGCCGGCGAGATCGCTCCAGCGGACGTTGTCGTTGAAATCGAGCCCGTCGAGGTTGGCCGTGAACTGCTCCGGGATGGAGTCCGGATCGCACAGCACCTCGACCGCATGGCGCACCACGTTCAGCACGCCGCCGCGCTTCAGGCCGGGGCTGGTGCCGTCGTTCTCGAAATGCACGGGCACGGTGACGCGGATCTGCTCCCCCGGCGCGAGGCGCTGAAAGTCCACGTGCTGCGGAGTATCGGTCACCGGATGGTATTGCACGGCGCGGATCAGCGCGCGGACCGGATCGGCCCCGGTCTTGATCTCATACAGGCGGGACTGCCAGCCCGGCCGGCCCAGCTCGCGCAGCACTGCGCGTGGTTCCAGCGCGATCAGGTTCGGTTCCTGATGCCCACCATAGATGACCGCGGGCACCTTGCCCGCACGCCGAGTCGCCCGCGCCGCCCCCTTACCGGCTCGCGCACGAACCTCGGCCTCGATCGTCACGATATTGGCCACGTCGTTTGCTCCTAAAAACAGAAGCGCCGGCCTCCAGGGGTGCCGGCGCGGGGCGCGATGTAGCGGATGTGGCGGGCGGGAGCAAGAGCGTGGGGAGGTGGCGTAGGGCAATCGCTTGAACGGACGAGGGTTCGGGATTCCGGCTCGGGCTGAAGTCTGATTCACGGGAGACCTCGTTGAAGAGGATCTCCCGATGTCCGGCCCGTCCCTGATCGAGCATTTCGGCGCCC